>Ga0316204_10000026_pt1 | contig 723754 bp, 614 predicted proteins | sample 6monrhotite_MG_2_FD_205661 | JGI IMG/M metagenome (GOLD analysis project Ga0316204, IMG submission 205661) | Microbial mat bacterial communities from mineral coupon in-situ incubated in ocean water Damariscotta River, Maine, United States -... | ecosystem: Environmental > Aquatic > Marine >...
CCTTCCGCATGAGCGCGTGCGCCTGCTCGGGCTCTGCTGCCACCCCCGACGGCCCGCCGTAGGCGCGCAGCAGCTCGAGAAGCGTCGCCGAGCCCAGCTCCAGCCAACCCGTCAGCTCTGGCCAGTGTACTGCCGAATCGGCCGCTACGCGGCCTCGCTCGCGGAGCTCGCGTCGCAGTAGAAGCCTGCGCTAGACAAACAGCCGGAGGGGGTAGGGCCATGCACCTCTTGGTGCTGGTCCTCAGGTCTGTGCGTCCAGCAGCCTCACGGGTGGTTCGGCCCCCACCTCCGCAGCCACACGAGCGAAGCGCCTGTCGAACGTGATGAACTCGTCGGCGTTCTCGACCCGGGCCACATGCAACGCGTCAGCCAAATCCATGCCTGCTGCATGCCACCGGAGAGCTACCCGCACCGCAGCCTCATCGTCGATGGTTGCACCGTTGAGGCTCACCACACCTAGCAGTGCCCTCCCCACCTGCTCACGGTCAAACTGGTAGGCATGGCGCAGGACCCACTCCGTCTCGAGAAGCACGGTCGCCGATAGGTAGATGGGGCCATCTCGCATCTCGGCAGCTGCCACGGCCGCTTGTGCCGCGTCGTCGCGCGTCAGCACACGAACCAGCACATTGGTGTCGATGGCCTTCATCGCTGCTCCGCGGCGCCCTTGGCGATGGCCTCTTCCATCTCCTCCAACGTCCTGGCGGGTCCAGACCATTCCAGCATTCCCAACAGGTCGTCGACCGTCGTCTTGCGAATGGGCCGAAGGAGCACAACGCCGTCCCGCACCTCCACTTCGAGCTCCGTGCCGCTGGAAATGCCCAACGTGTCTCTGACCTCCTTGGGAAGAACGACTTGGCCCTTGGTGGATAGCTTGGTGATCGCCATCTTACCTCCTGTAAGAACGTATCCAGTAGGGCAATCGGCGTCGAGCAAGGCGCGGTTCCACCTCGCTGAGGCCAAGCCTCAGCGCGATGTTTTCAGCCTTTCGGGAGCGTTCCACAGTGAGGCTCCCCGCGGGAGCGATTCGGGGCCGCCGAGTCGCCGAGGCCACTGAAGCGCGGCTGCGGGCCCCGACGTCGCCACATGAGAGCGCCACCGGGCGCAGAGTCGCCTGCAGCTCCTGCGGCACTGGCGGCCTCCCAAGGGCGCCAAGCTGCCACGAACACTCGAGGAGCAGGCGAGTGACGCGTTGCTTCGGGCGCTGGGTCCGCCGAGGCGAACGCATTCGCCTGTTGCCCAACGGTGGATTGCTACTGCCGAATCGGCCCTTTGGGCCTCGCTCGCGGAGCTCGCGCCGCAGTAGAAGCTCGCGTTAGGCGGCGGGCCCAACCACCACCGCGCCATCGCCCAAGCACATCGTCGCCTGGTGCTGGCGATGAGCCTCGACACCATGGGCATCGCGGAGACGGTCGTTCAGGCAGCGCTGATGCTGACGCTCGGTGCCGTGGCGGTCGCCATCGCACTCGCCTTCGGCCTCGGCGGTCGTGAGGCGGCCGGAGAGCTGTCCAAGCAGTGGGCGAAACGGTTCGCCGACGGCCCACAGTGACCGGGTGGCTTTCGGCCGTCGGGCCGCGCCCGACGGTCTCGGTGAGGACGGAGATCGTCGGCATCCGGCTCCTGACCGACGTGCTCGCGTCACGCGACCGCGGCCTCGGGCCACAGCACGGACGACACATGTCGACACGAAGATCCTCCGCGTGAGGACCGTAGAAGGGGGTGTGGTCGTGGACCGACGTGCGCCATCCCCTGAGAGGACGAGATGCCCAGCCCCCTGCCCAGCCCCCCCTGGACCCACACGTGGGGCCGCAACCTGGCCGCGATCGCCGGGGCCGCGTTCCCGGTGGCCCTGCTGCTGGCCGTGAGCCTGCCCAACTGGAATGCGGCCCGAACGCCTTCGATCGCCGCCGCTTGGCTGTCGCTGTGGCTGGCGTGCACAGTCGGCTACGTGCTTCTCCTGGTCGACCCCCATCTCCCGGAGGACGAGCCGTGCCTACGGAGCGGGTCGTTCCTGGGGCTCCACTGGTTCGAGTTCGCCAGCCGACCGGGGCTGCGCAGCTGGACCCGCAACGCGGCGACCGCTCGGCGGATCCGCGCCCTTCCGGCACAGGACGTGGTCCGCGGAGGCCTCGACACCGTCTACGAGCAGCCCCTCGGAGAGCGACCGTTCAAGCACATCGCGGCCGGCATGCAGGTCGTCGCTGCCGTGCTGGCCGGGCTCGCCGTCCCGCTCGTGCCGGCCGTCCTCGTGTCGCCCCTCGGGGGCCCCTACGGCATGATCTGGGCCTTCTTGAGCGTCGGCCTCATGACAGGGAGCGTCGTGCTCGGGTTCATCGTCCCCTTCGCCATCGCGCACCAGCTGTGGAACACCGTGGGGCACCCCCGACAGGTGGGGCGTGTGACCATCCACCGCGCCCAGCTTCAGACCGCCCAGGGCAGCTTCGCCCTCGAACCGGACACCACCACCGACCTGCTGCACACGCCCTACGGAGCGCGGCTCGAACTGCACAACGCACACGACCACTGCGTGCTGCACGGGGACCATGCTGTGCTGGCCAGCGTCGCGCGCCACCTTCGGGACGGCGGCGGGCCCCCGAGGCAGCCTGAGCCACTTCCATGGTGGGTGACCCACCTCAGGGCACGCTGGACGATCGAGGGCTCCACGGCCCCATGAGGCGGCCGCTGATCTCTCATGTCCGCATGGAAATGAGCAAGGAGGGCCCATGCGTTGGTTGCCAGCGTGCGCTGTGCTGACGGGGATGGGCTGCATGCCATACCCGCCCATCGAGGGGGCCGCTGGAATCGTGCAGGACCAGTACGGGGTGCCCGTGGTGGGAGCGACGGAGGGCGCAGGGTCGCCCGAAACGGATGCGGCACTGGCAGCCTCCCGAGGGCCGCAAAGCAAATTGACCGCCGAGCGGCAGTCGTAGCAAGCGTTGGTCCGAGCGCTGGGGAGCAGGGGCGAACGCATGCGCTCCCCGCCTAACGTGAGATTGCTACTGCCGAACCGGCCGCTACGCGTCCTCGCTCGCTACCGCTCGCGTCGCAGCAGAACCAAGCGTTAGGCGCACGGAAGCATCGCAATCGGGCCAACGATGCCGGTCGGTGAGACGAGGCTGTGGCGCTCTCGGTCGTGGTGGAGGCTGCCCACACGCTGCTGGGCGAGGACGGAGGTGACGAAGGCCCGTCGATCGCCGACGAAAGTCCGACAGTCTCACGGTCCCATCCGCGTGGCGGTCCGCTCCATTCTGATGGTACTCAGCCAGCTACGGTCGGCATCTCGTGCGTCCGTCAGCTGCACCGATACGGATGGGCCCGCTCCTTGCTTGGCGTCCGGCCACGTATGGTGGCCTAAGACAACCGACTGCTGAATGACCTGGTGCTCCGGTGCTTGCCGAAGCTGGTGGACCTGTGGCCGAGCAGCGCGGTGGCTTCATGGTGCACCATGTGGCCCGACCCTCGACCGGTTCGGGCACTGCGGAGACCCGACGTTGGGGTTCGCGCCGCTGCGGTGCCCTTGTGGCGCGTCGAAGGTCGTCCCCGTTCGCTGCCACGGCCGCTCGTTGTGCCCGACGTGCGGTGGCGAGCGATGGCGTCGGGCGCGGCGCACCTGGTGGACCGGGTGCTGCCCGACGTGGCCGTTCGGCAGTGGGTGCTCAGTGTGCCGTGGCCACGACGGTACCTGTTTGCGGCGCGCCCCGAGATGTGTGCTGGGGTCCGACGGCGGGGGTGGCGTGAGCTGTCGCGCTGGTATGAGAACCGCGCCGCCGCCCTTGGCGAGCCGGGCGGGTCTACGGGCGCGGTGGTGGTCGTGCAACGGTTCGTCTCGGCCTTGAACCTCAACGTCCACTTCCACATGTTCAGCTCCGCCCTGGGCATTCCACCCAGACACCTCGGCCCGTGGCCCCGGGTTCAGGGCCCCGCATCGCCGGCTGAGAGCGCCCTGAGCTTCCGGAAGCGCTCCAGATGGGTCTGACGCTCGTCGCCCAGCCGTTCGAGAAGGTGGAGCACGACCTCCACCCCCGCGAGGTTCACGCCGAGCTCGTCGTAGAGCGTCCAGCACACGCGAATGCGCTCCACCAGCACGGCGGGATCGTCGCTGCGGGTGACGATGGACTCTCGCTCGAGCACCGTGACGAAGTCCCCGTCGATCCCCAGGTCCTCCAGCATCTCTTCCAGCGTCGGCTCGCTCATGGGACCTCCTCGTCTAGGGCTGCGCGCACGGGCGTGGTGTAGGCGGCCTCGAGCGCGTCGAGCACCTCGTCGAGCTCGGGGGTGCCTTCGGGGACCTCCACCGAGAGCTCCGCGTACAGGTCGCCGTGCTGCGTGCGGCGCTGCAGCCCCTTCCCGCGGATGCGGAGCTTGCGCCCGCTCTGGGATCCGGGAGGCACCGTGACCTTCACGCGGCCATCCAGGGTCGGGATCGGGATGCTCGCGCCCCGCATCGCCTCGCCGACGGTGATGGGCACCTGCAAGTGCAGGTCGAGGCCGTCCCGGGTGAACAGTGGATGGGGGGCGATCTGCAAGGTGATCAGCAGGTCCCCCGCAGGAGCCCCTTGGGATCCGGGACCACCCTGCCCTCGCAGCCGAAGCGTCTCGCCGTCGACCACGCCAGGGGGGATGCGGACCGTGATCGAGCGCCCGTCCGCGAACTGGATCTTGCGCTCTCCGCCTCGCGCCGCGGTGAGGAAGTCCGTGGCGAGCTCGGCGTGGAGGTCTGGCCCCACGGCCGCCCGCGCCGCGCGCCGACCAAAGAGCTCGCGGAACACGTCGTCTGGATCCTGCCCACCACCACCGGTCGCCCGCTGAGCGCGTCGGGTCTGGCCCGCGTTCTGCTTCCATCGAGAATAGGCCCGTGCTTGCTCCGGATCGAAGCCCAGCTTCGTCGAGTCCATCCCAAATTCGTCGTACAGGGTGCGAGACTCCGGGTCCGACAGCACGTCGTTGGCCGCGCTGACCTCCTTGAAGCGCTCCTCGGCCTCGGCATCCCCGGGGTTCACGTCGGGATGGTGCTTGCGGGCCAGCTTTCGATAGGCCTTCTTGATCTCGTCCTGAGTCGCGCTCGGAGCGACGCCGAGCACCTCGTACAGACTCCTGTCACCCATGGGACGGCCTCGCGTGGGGGCCGTGGGCTCCCCCATTGGGAGGCGCATCGAGCAAGTGGGAGAGGAACAGCGAGATCACCGACACGACGATCGACCCGGCGATGGCCCAGAAGAAGCCCGCGACAGAGAAGCCCGGGACCAGCCAAGCCGCGAGCCCGAACGCGAGGCCATTGACCGCAAAGAGGAACAGCCCGAGGGTGAGCACGGTGATCGGGAAGGTGAAGAACACCAACACCGGTCGGACCCAGGCATTGACCAAAGAAAGCACGACACCGCCCACGAGCAACGCGGGGAGGGAGTCGATGTGGACACCCGGCAGCATCCACGTCGCCACGCCGAGGGCAGCGGTGATGATGAACAGACGAAGCAAGAGATTGCGCATGGCAGCATGCCTCCACCACGAAGGTATACACGGTGGCGCACCCGCCCACGCCCCCCACAGGATGCGCCCATGGCGGCGACACCTGCGAGGCCAGCGAAGCACATCACAGCCAACCGTCGGGCACCAAGGAAGGAACACACCGGAGTCCCGATGCTCTGCCAGGACTACGCAGACGAAGAGGGCTTCGACGAGCTCACGGACTGCCACGCCGACTGCAGCGTTCAGACCGCCACCGGCTGATTGCGTCATGCTCTGACGACGAAGACGGGAGCGGCTCGAGCGCCAGGCATCGTGGTTGTGAGTACGTTATCGGGCTGGCTCTGTTGGAGATACTCGGATGATTCTTGCACTGCTCGTGTCGCAGGCCATGGCCGCCCCCCCTGTCCATCTCGAAGGGCTCACCGTGCCCGCGCCGGACGGCTGGACCGCCGAGCACAAGCCGGACGTGGGCCACTGGGTCGTGCGGAGCCCCGGTCCGGCATCGAGCGCGACCTTCGCCATGGTGCAGGCATTGCCTGTGGGCGCACCCAGTGAAGCCGTGGCGGTGGTCGAGAAGCTCAAGTCCGATGCCACATTCCTCGACTCCAGCTTCGTCTGGGTTGGCGACGTCAAGGTCGAGGCGCTGGATGACGGATTCGTGCTGACGGGCAAGCAAAAGGCGACCTGGGACACCTCGACCGAGAGTGCCCTCCTGGTGGTTCGCAAGCTAGGTCCTGGCTGGGTGACGTGCCACCCGGCGACCCTCGGAAAGAGCTCGGATGCCGCTGCGGTACGGTCGATGTGTGTCGGCCTGAGGTAGTCCCGTTGGCGTTCCCGCGACGATGAGGTGAGCCCTGACCTTCAGGGGCGTCCAGCAGCTGGTAACGGCCTTCCAGCAGCCGAATCGCCCGGTCGGCATCGTCGTTCGACAAGTCCAGGCTCATCTGCCACTCGTTCGACGACTGCGTGAACCCTCGCAGGTCCTCCAAGAAGTCCCGTTCCTCGTTCTCCCCGACCCACAGCACATCCGTCGCCATCGCGTCGCCCCCAGGCACCTCGCCTCTATTCCAACCGGCCCGTCTCGCTCCGCTCGAAAGACCACTTGGAATCCTACTTGTTGCGCGGCCTAAAGGCCGCTCGTCGAGAATCCTCCTAGGCTCGCCCTTCGATTCGCCAGCGATAAGCAAGCTTATCGAGCGAATCTCGGCCTCACCGTCGTCGGATTGCCGACGTCGCAGATCACGGTGACAAGCGCGAAGGCGTACGAATGCTCGGCCGCGCGAGCTAGGGCCGCGGCCACCTTTTCGAGGAAGTCCTCTGCCAGCGAGGGCCGAATCTCCTCGTAGTCGTCCCACGTCTCAGCGATCTCGGCCTCCGCGACCGAGCGAACAACCACCCTTCACTTGCGGTCGCGCCTCGCCTCGATGTGGGCCCAAACGTCGGACCAGCTCGAGCCCAGCGGCTTGCCGGCAGCGATGTCCGCGTCCATGTCGGCCAAGCGACGGTCGAGTTCACCTCGCTCCGCGTCCGACAGCTCCGGCGCGTCCTCCGGGAGGCTGTCCCACAGCTCGGCGATGAGGCGAACTCGCGCCTCGGAGGACATGGAATCGATGTCGATGGCGGGCATGCTCATGCCCTGAGCATAGCCGAGGCAGCTCCACGGGCAACGGGTAGGTGCTCCTGTCGGGGAGAATACCCATACGCAGGCAGCCATGGAGCGCCGGCTCCAGCCGCTCGAACACGCCCGCGGGCGCAGAGTCGCCCGAGATGCAGGTGGTGCGCGGGGCCTCCCTGGAAACTCCAAGGAGGGTCCGAGCGCTGTAGGTGCACGCGAAAGAAGCAGTAGTTCGAGCGCTGTGGGTGCCAGGCCGAACCCGGCGGCAGGCCCCCTAACGTGCGATTGCTACTGCCGAACCGGCCGCTGCGCGGCCTCGCTCGCGGAGCTCGCGTCGCAGTAGAACCAAGCGTTGGGACACGGGCCGCCAGTCGCACGGGCAAGTACCTCAGGGCAGCCAGCGACCGCTGGCGGGCAGCGCGGTTCACGGTGTCATCGGCGGGACCCATGGCGATGGCCGTTGCATCGCCGTCCGGACTCGTCGGTTAGGGTCAAGGCCCATGGACGACCTCGATCGACTCACCAACGTCATCGCCGATGCCGCCCGCAGGGCGCTGCGGGAGCTGTTCACGAGCTATCCGGACCACCGCTTCCACTACATCACGCTGAGCACAGCCGGTGGAATGGTCCGACCCGTGCTGTCGGCCTGTTCCGCTGAGAGCCTGGCACAGCAGCTCGCGGATCAGGGATTGGCACCGGACGCCGAGGATGCAGTAGCCCTCAAGTGGTCGTATGCCGACTCTCCGTTCTACGCGTTTGGAGACACCCACTTCGAAGGCGTCGCCGCGGCCTTCGCCGTCAGGCCCGAGCCCGGCAACGACGACGCATATGAGGCAGAAATCACCCTGCGGCGCACTGCTACCGAGCACGCGCTGGCCCTCCTCGACGCTGAGGGGCTGTTTGGCCTGGCCGACGACCGAGCGCAGTTGGCGGTCCTCGCAGAGATACAGCCTCCAGACGACACAAATGTGCCCATCGCCCAACGGCTCAACTCAACGGAAGCGCTAGCCGCATGGCTGGAAGAAGCCGCAGAGACGCCAGGGCCGTTGGTGTAGGGGCAGGAGCCGGTGGCCCGCTTGTCGACGCTGGTGTGTTTCGTCGCCCGAAGGCCAGGGGCGAGCTCTCGGAGGTGGTCCTTGTGGAGTCGCCCGCGAGGGAACAGCGCTTGGTAGGTGTCGCGCTGCCTTGGTGTCGGACGAGCCTGGACGCTGGCTGGCGCCATGTACCGAGGCAATGAGAAGGGCCGCGTCGAGCGAACCATTCGCTACCTGCGCACAACGTTCTGGCCCGCCCCCGAGTGGATGGACATCGACGACCTGAACCGCCAGGCCGAGCTGTGGTGCCGCCGTGTCGCCGGCGCCCGCAAGCACCACGAAGAGCCCCAGCTGAACGTCCACGGCGCATGGGAGCAGGAGAAGGCAAAGCTGCTGCCGCCACCCGACGACCCCTTCCCCGCCGAAGACGTTGTCACCGCCAAGGTCGGCAAGACCCCCTACGTACGCTTCGATCGCAACGGCCACAGCGTGCCCCACGACCGGGTCCGCCGTTCGCTGGACGTGCGTGCCACGAGCGAGCGTGTGCGCGTCTTCGACGGCAACGAACCCCTCGCCGACCACCCGGGAAGCTACGACGCCCGTGCCCAGGTCGAGAACCCCGCGCACTTGGCCCGAACGCGACCTGTGTGGTGACGTTGGTGGACCGACTGGTGCACCGGTCAGAGATCGTGGTGGTTTCTGGCAAGTCTTTCCGGCTGAAGGAAAGCAAGGAACAGAGCGAGGAGCGGCGGAAAGTGCGGGAGGCGAGCAAGCTGTGACGTGTGCGCCGGCCACCACTGCTGGCCGGCGCGCATGGGCGCGCTCAGCATTGTTGTGCATAGGCGCACTCAACACCATGGTGCATGAGCGCGTTCAGCACCGTTGTGCATGAGCGCGCTCAGCACCGTTGCGCATGAGCGCGCTTTTCACCGTTTTCCCGCGGATTTGCGTGAGCGTCGACACCGCACGGAGGCCAACCACTTCCTGCATGACATCGGCGTGGAGGGCTGGCGTCAAGCGCCGAAACGTCGTGTGCGCGTACTCGACGGTGCGGGCAGATGGTTTCCGGGAGTCTCCGTCCGGGTTCCAGGCCTTCCTGCCTCCACCACGGACCTGACGGGCCGCGCCACCGTGTTCGGGTCGGCCCCTTTCTCCGTGCGCCCAGGCATCCGAGAAGCCGCCGCTCGAGTTGCAACCTCCAGGAACTGCCGAGCCAGGCTGTGAGCCGCCGGGACGACCGCGTCTGACCCACCTACGTGAGGGCATACCTGGCCGCATCTCTGACCTGGGTCAAGGACACCCCGTCCGAAGGAAACCCCCGCCCGCGCTGGCAGAGCCACCACAACAGCAGGGAGGAGCTGAGGGGGCGCACGCTCTCGATCCTCGGCTTGCCATCCAGGAAGTCCTGGAGGCAGTCGTTCAGGTAGGGGTCGTCGAAGCTCAGTTCGGTCCCTTCGGTCCATGTCAGGAGCGGTTGCAGTTGGAAGAGCTGGATCCACGTGGGTTGATGGCCGACGGACGTGGCCAGTTCACCAGCATGGTCGGCGTGACCAAGTCCATGGGCGATCACAGCACGCGTCAGCAGGCAGAGGCCCACCACCCTGTCCGTGGTGTCACGGCCCCGCGCCAGCCGGCCGAGCAGCTCGTCCACGGCATCGGTTTGCCCGGACAGGAGCAGCGAGGGCACGCGGATGAGGTCGGGCATCCCCCGGACGGCAATGCTCCCGCTCCCTCCGGCATGTTCTGCTGCTTCCGCGACGCGACCTTCCACCAGGAGCAGCTGCGCGATGACGGGCTGGAGCATCTGCACGAAGGCGACCCATCCATGGCGCTCTGCCTCCTGGCGTTGAGCGTTCAGGCGTGGGAGTCCGAACTCCGGAGCCACGTAGGTGCCCAGGAGCACCCAAAGCCGCTGACGGGATCCGCGGTGGGCGCCATCGGCCTCGGTGAGCGCCTCGGTGGCCATCCTTACGATGGTCTCCTTCGCCCGACCTCCCCCCAAGGCCGCCCGAAGAAGCCAAGGCTCACGGCTCCCCCCGTCGACACGGCGACGCGCTTCCCGTGACAGGTCATCGAGGTCCTCGGCCCAACCCGGCAGATCCGCGTGCTGCAGGACGAACAGGAGGAGGCCCAGGACCAGGTCTCGGTGGGGGTCCGGGCAGCGCCCGTGGAGTTGGGTCAGTGCGTCGCGGATCTGACTGGCCGGCCCCGCTGCCAGCATCTGGTGCGCCAAGGCCAACCCCAGCGGCTCGACGTCGTCGGCCTGTGCGTTCTCGGTGGCCGCGACGAGGTCAGGCAGGTATCGACGGGCACGCTCGGACGAGCGAAGCTGATCCTCTTCGAGCGCCAGCAGACTGCGTCGCCATCTGTCCCCTGCGTGCTTCGCTGCGGCCAGGTCCCGATCGCGTACGAACGTCCGCACCAAGCCCGGCAGCCGAAACCATCCAGGCGTGACCAGCTGCAGCCACCCCCGGGCCACCGCCTGCTGGGCATGGCAGTAGACGTCGTACAAAGGCGTTTCGGTCACCTCCGCCATCGCCTGCAGGTCCACCATCGCGCGGAACGGCGTGAGCGCCTGCAGAAGCGTCCGCTCGGCGTCGGGGAGCATGTCCCAGATTCGAGCCAACGCCGAGCGCAGGGTGCCCTGGAGGGGGCTGGCAGGCGCGAGGTCGAGGGCGCCGAGTGTCTCGACCCCGGCCGTCCCCAGCAACACCAGGGCGCCGGCCACGACCTCGACCTCGAGGGGATAGCCATCGAGGGATGCCGCTACCTTGTCGAGGTCGGCGCTCGAGGTTCCACCTCCGAGCTCGGTCACTCGGCGCTCGAGAAGGAGGCGGGTGTGAGGGGGCGAGAGCGGCCCGAGCCGTAGGAGGAACTCGCCCGGAACGCCCACCAGCCTGGCGCTCGTCAACACGAGGGCGGCCTCTCGAGAGAGGGCCTCGATGGCAGTCGCCGCCGCGACGCGCGACGCCTCGGACAGGTCGTCGGGCAGCTCCAAGACCACGGTATCGTGGCTCGCCAGCGCGGCGACGACACTGAGTCGCCGATGAGGTTCGGTGGCGCCAACGGCAACGCCCACCGCTTCCCACAGGTCCGAGGCGTTCGACAGTGCGACGAGCGGAGCTCGGGGTGCTACGGCTCTGGCCAGTCGAGTGCGCCCGGACCCCGGCAAGCCAGCGATGGTCACGACCCTGGAGGTCGCCAGCCCTTCGACCAGCCGGTCGATCTCGGCATCCCGGCCGAGCAGCTGAACCCTCGGCACCTTCATGGCCGGTGTCCAGCGCAGGCCCTCGCCACGGACCGTTCGAATGTGGAGGGGGTCCTTGCCATCTTCGCCCAGCTTCTTCCTGAGCCGCGCCACCGTTGCTTCGACCGCTCGCGTCTGCACCCGAGGATGGGCCCGCCAGACATCCCGCAGCAGCTGTCGGTACGTGACGACCTCGTTCGGATGGGCCACCAGCGCGGCCAGCAGCTCGCGCTCGGTTGGGGTGAGGGTGCGGACGGCATCGCCCAAGCGCACCTCTCCCGTCTCGAGGTCCGCCTCGCCGTCGTGCAGCGGAACCTTCACCGCTTCCCCCCGAGCCCATGGCGTGCCTGTTGGAAATGGGCTGCTTGGGCCTTGGTTCTGGAGTTGTGTGCCTTCTGTGGGATTCCCACGAGCCTCTTGCACGTGATGAGGTCCACGTCGCCGAGAGGCGACCTCACAACTCTTCCTTCTGGAGGTCTGTCATGCGTTTTGAGCTATCTTCCATCCTCTTTTCTGCAACCCTCTCCCTGCTCCTCGCCGCCTGCGGAGGTCCAACGGAGACCGCAGAAGACGCCCTCGACCCCGGCCACACCGCCTGCGGCGACACCACCTGCGGCCCCGGCCAATACTGCTTCGGCGACGGCGTGTGCGAGAACGGGTGCACGTCCGACGCCAACTGCCTGCCCGACGACGAGTGCATCATCGACGACGACTTCTTCAACGAAGGCACCTGCCAGCCCATCGACGGCCCCGTGGGCAACGAGGACCCGCTGGCGGCCTGCCAGAGCGCTTGCGAAGACTTCCAGGACTGCGGCCTGTCCCCCGCCGACACCGCCGCCTGCATCGACGACTGCCGAGACATCACCGAGACCCAGCAGCAAGTGATCGGCAACTGCGGCGACCAGTCCTGCGGCTCAACCCTCGAGTGCCTCGACATCGAGTGCTTCGTCGACGACGACTGCAGCGGCAACCAGCAATGCGTGGGGAACTTCTGCCTGTGAGTCTCTCCGTCCACCATCGTCGTCGACCTGCCACCGCCGATAGCATGACCGTCGGCGCCGTCTCTCCAAAAGAGGCCGCAGCTGGTGCGGCCCAGTGACCGAGCAGCCGGAGAACGCGCACCGCCAGACCAAGTTGCTTGTTGGCAGTCTACTTCGGCGGCGGCCCCAGCTTGGCGAGTCGCTCCTGCACAGTGGATGCGACACGGAGCATCGAGCCGAGCGGCGCCTCATCGACGTCCACAAGGCCTTCGTACTCGGACTGGTTGCGCCGGCGATGCGCGCTGTCGAGAACGCGCCACTCCCCCAGGACAACGGCGGTCCCGAGCGCATGCACCGGGACATGGCCAAAGAGCTCGAGCGCTTCCCCGCCCGAACCATCCCCGAGCAACAGCGGGCATGCGACCGATGGCGCCACGAGTTCAACGAACACCGCCCCCACGAGTCCCTCGGCATGAAGACACCGACCGACGTATACCGACGCAGCGTCAAGTGGTTTCCCGAGGCGTCTCTGGCGTTGGTCTACCCAGAGCACATGGAATCACGGCTCATCAGCAGCGCCGGAACCATGCGCTACGCCGGCAAGCAGCGCTTCCTCGCCCGTGGTCTCGCGGGCCACCCCGTGGGGGTCGAGCCCTTGCCCGAGAACCGCTTCAAGGTCTGGTTCGCCGACATCTGCCTCGGCGTGGGACGCCTGAGCCACTCGGCATGTTCGCGCATCGGCACGAAGAGCGGCGAGGTAGCCTATACCTCGAGCCGCGAAGGTTTCGCACGGGTTCAAGGGGAGGTGCTCGCCTTCGGCGGCTCGCGGCACTGGTATTCGTCGGCCACCCTCTCCAACCTCGATGGGCTGCGCTTCGAGTCCCCCAACGACGGTGCTTGCGAGGGGCCAAACCAGGCTATCGTCTTCAGACGGGGGGCGAAGGAAGCAGCACCCAGGCGGCGACCCAAGACCCAGGATGAGACCTCCAAAGCACAACCGTTATGTCCTGTATCCGTGTGTTTTGCAGCGAATTCTCTCGTGAAAGTCAAGCGCTTATCGTCTGGTGGGCATAGGGGGCGCCCCCCTGGAGTCACATTGAGCACTGCGAAATCCTCTGTTCTAGCCGCGCTATTCCTCACGACCGCATGTGCGGGTGACAAAGACGAGGCAGGAGGCACCGACACGACGCCGACCCCCAACGTGGCCGACACCGACACAGACACAGACACAGACACCGACACCGACACCGACACCGACACCGACACCGACACAGACACAGACACCGACACAGGGACCGTCCCGACGACGAGTCCGTCAGCGAATTGCCTGGTCGAGATCACGAGTTCGCCGAGCGGTAGCCTCGGCTTCGAAACCTACGACAGCAACGGCTGGCTGGCGCTCTCTGAGGCCGACTACGAGGGCGACGGCACCATCGACCGCACGTCGGCCTACACGCATGACAGCAACGGCTGGCTGGCGCTCCTCGAGCAGGACGACGACGGCAACGGCACCATCGACTGGACGCTGACCAACACGTGGCGGATCAGCTCGACCAACGAGGCGGAGCGCCTCGACTGGAGCCATAGTCGGGGCTCATTTGGGTTCACCGAATACGACGCATTCGGGTGGCCAGTTCTCTCCGAGTGGTCAAGCTCGTTGGGTGGGACGACGTACACCTCGATCATGACCAACACATACGACACCAACGACCTCATCCTGTCATCGGTAGAGTCGACGCCTTATGGGCAGTTTGTGGTCGACGTGACCACGGAGTACGACAGCTGCGAGCAGCCTACACAGGTAGTCACCGAAGGTTTCTTTCCTCTTTATTACACCCCCTACTCGACCACGGAGACCATGGTGTGGACATATGGCGCGCCCTGTGTGCCTCAGAGCCAGGTGTTGACCAGCGACGATTCGTCCTTCGTGCGGACCACCCTCTACGACGCCGAAGGCCGAATCATCAGCACCAACCTCACCGATGGCGTCTACGACTCGACGACGACCCATGCCTGGACTTGTCCGTAGCGACGGCACCTGCTGCGCCAGCAAGGTTCGGGTGCAGGCGCACATGACGGTGAGACCTAGATTCGCTCGATAAGCTTGCATATCGCTGGCGAATCGAAGGGCGAGCCTAGGAGGATTCTCTACGAGGGCAAGCTTGCTTGCCCGCAATCCGTAGGTTCCATGGTGATTCTCGAGCGGATCCGAGAGGGGCGCCATGGGAATGTGGCTGGCGACCGGGTGATAGGATTCCTCCATCACCATGCGGATGAGTGCTCCGCAGCAGTGCGACCCAAGGAAGCCACCTCATGATCGACCTTCTCCGGCCTCGTCACCTCTCCCGCACGGTCTTCGCCGCGGCGGCTGCCGTCATACTGGTCGGTTGCGACGGCGGAAAGGACGATGGCCCGGCTAGCACGGACACCGACACCGACACCGACACCGACACCGACACCGACACCGACACCGACACCGACACCGACGCGGACACCGACACCGACGCCGACGCGGACACCGACACCGACGCCGACGCGGACACCGACACCGACGCCGACGCGGACACCGACACCGACACCGACACCGACACCGACACCGGGTCGACGACCGATGTCCAATGCAACACCTACCTTGGCTACGGGTGCGCACTGTACCCTTGGCCCGCTGCGTCCATCTCCGAGGGCATCTACGGCCGAATGTGCGCCTTCAATGACACGTCGACGTCGTCCGGTGGCTTCGAAGTGTGGGGTTCGGTCGCTCCGTTCACCATCTGGGAAGGCGGAGTCGAGGTGGGGAGTGGCTGCGTGGGAAGCGACGGCCAGTGGGACGTGGAGTTGCCCCCTGGCGACTACCTGGTGTGCGAGCCGGGGGCTGCCTCGGACTCGACCAGCTGCGCGGAGGTGACCGTGAATGCAGGCCAGGTGGCCGGGCCCTGTGATTACCTCACGCCCCAGTACCCGTACTACGAGGGTGTGGTCTGCCATTGACCGTCGCCATTCGAGCGCGCGGAGGTTGGCTGTTCGGGATCGCGGTGGGTGATTCCGAGCAATTCAACTCAGACTGGGCTGAGGCCGGCCAGCCCACCATCACCGTCAACAGGGAGTTCGACGAAGACGTCTTCTTGGCTCGGCCCAACGGGTGCGGCTCAGTGTTGATGACATCAGAGGGCGCGGTATCAGAGCGCCAGGGCGGGCCTAGGGGGTTGCGATGCGCCATGGGCGCGGCACCCACCATCGCTGCCATTTGCGCACAGAGTTTGGGTGACACACAGAGGGCGTGACTCAGCTGTCGAACAAGGGGTTGTTCGATGGCGTGGAAAAGGCCGAGCGTCATGGAACAGAGAGAAGAGTTCGTACTGCGTGCCCGGCAGCCACACGTGAGTTTCAGCGACCCAGGCCAAGCGACGGGCGCGGGCGCCGCCCATCGCCCGCAGAGCCTCCGCAGAGCCGCGCAGCACCTCGCTGGGCTGGCCTGCCGACGTGCGCTCTGCCCACCCTGCGAGGACCGACACGCTCAGTCCACGACGGACACACCCAACCTTTCGAAGGAGGTGTCTGCCCGTGTTCTGGGCTCAGCGGTCGGCCGGGCTCTCCTTCTACGGTCGCGGCTCCCTGGATGTCAGGCAGGATGGGCCGTGGGGTGCCCCAATGCTTCTTGTCCTCGCCCCCGCCCTACGGGACGCCCACGACGCGGATGCCGAAGCCCCGGGCGGCCCCGATGGCCCAGCACCTGCCGTCGTGGTCCACCACGCCCAGCAGCTCCCGCTCGCCCCACGCCTCGGTCATGTCCACGGTCCACAGCGTCTCGCCCCCGGGCGCGATCAGGGCGGACACGTAGGTGATGCCGTCGCCGAAGGCCACGGACCGGTGGCGCACCAGGGGCCGACCGGCGCAGGTGCCGGAGAGGTGTCGCACATCGAGCAGCGGGGGAAGTTCCACCTTGCGGCCGCCCGAGATCTCGCGAAGAGAGGAGGCGCCACGGCCCTGCGGCCATGGGATGTGCTCCTGGGTGCCGTCGGAGCGGAGCACCTCGATCCCCGAGCTGCCGACGCGCTTCACCTGGTGGGGCCCTTCGACGAGCGACGAGCGCCATGCGATCGCTTCGCCGGTCCACAGGTCGATCAGCAGGTGGTCGTCCGGCCAGAACAGGGGGTTGGCGTGCACGAGCAGCGTGCCGGAGGCCCCGCTGCCTTCACAGTCGCCGCGGTGGCTGGTCGAACGGATGAAGGAGCCATCGAGGCCGTAGGTGCTGACGTGGCAGCTGCCGCCGTTCTTGAAGCGAGTCTGCTGGACGGCGGTCAGGCGCACCTCTTCGCCGAGTCGCAGCACGATCAAGCGGTCTGGAGGGCTCCCAAGGAATGGCAGGGCCACCGCGCAAAGCAGCCACCCGACGCCATACGCGATGAGCCGCCCCAGCCAGCGGGCCCGAGATGACCAACTCTCCCGAAACTGGGCGCTGACGACCAGCATGAAGACCAGGGCGAAGACGCTGGAAAGCATCACTGCACCCCAGCTACCGTCGACCACGTTCCAGAACAGATTGAGCATGGCCATCTCCTGAGCTCACCGCTCATTCGCCGCGGGGCCTAGCTTGCCCCACCCACACGACCGTCGGGCAGATACCAAACGGGCATCAGTGAATGCCACCAGCATCTGCGGGCGCGTGCGCACGGGAGGGCTCACAGAGGAACCTCTGACATCGCCAGGACAAGGCCTGCCGATCCCAAGTTCCTCCCCGCTGAATGCCAGACATCAAGGTCGGGATCACCCTCCGGAACCCTGGGCAGGCACCTCGGGAGGAGGCCTTCGAATGGAGGGTCTGATTCCAACCGGCCCATCTCGCTCCGCTCGAAAGACCCCTTGGAATCCCACTTGTTGCGCGGCCCAAAGGCCGCTCGCCGAGAATCCTCCTAGGCTCGCCCTTCGATTCACTATCGAAAAGCAAGCTTTTCGAGCGAATCTCGGCCTCACCGTCGCGGGATTCCGTCACCCGGACCGCCGCCTGCGGAGCAGAAGCGCCAGGGCGGGAAGCCCTCCCATCCAGGCGGCGGACTCCGGTCCGCCCGTGCAGCCGCACCCGCCGCTGGACTCGGTGTCCTCAGAGCTCTGCGGGGTCGAGTCGGATTGACCGGCGGCGGTCCCTCCCATGCCGGTGTCGCCGGTGGACTCGGTGGACGACGTCCCGGACGGGCCGGTGCCCGTGTCGGTGTCCCGCGTCGGTCCGGTGTCTCCGGTGTCTCCGGTGGGCCCTGTGTCTCCCGAAGGTCCGGTGTCTCCCGAAGGTCCGGTGTCCCCAGTCTCCTCCCCAGATTCGCCGGCGCAGGCGACGTCGGACACGCCCAGGAGTGCGCCGCTCCCGGTGTACTGCATCACCACGAAACACTCGTCTTCCAGGCCCCGCGACGTGTCGCCGGACGTCGTCGACAGCGTCGCGGCGAGGTCATCGAGCACCGCACGCGAGAACGCCACCTGCGGGTCCTCCACGGTTCCGGCGGGCGAGACGCGATGGGCGAACAGGTAGCCTCCATCGTCCGTCGACCCCGGAGCGGAGGTGACGGTGATGGCGATGTCGCGGGCGCCCGAGGCCCCACAAGACCCGGTGTCGATCGGGCCGTCTTCCACGCTGAGGCTGTCGATCCGCGGCACGCCCACCGGGACCTCGCGCACCCGGGTCCCGACGGTGAAGGAGATCGTCCATTGGTCGGCGTCGACGAAGTACCCGTCGTCCACGGTGGAGAGCGACACGACCACAGTGCTTCCCGGCGACAGCGGAGCTGCCGGCCGGAACAGCGTGACCCCATCGACCCGCCAGTCATCCGTCCACGTGACGACCGAGGTGGTGCCCGCCAGGGCGACCCCCTCGGCCTCCACGAAGTCGAGGTCCGGCGCGCCCGAGGCGTAGGGTGCACTCCATGGCACGACCATCCAGGTGTCGGTCGGTGCATCAACCGCACCGTTCGACGGCATGGTCGAGAACAGGTTCACGCTGGTGGTGCCCGGGTAGCATGCGAACGCAGAGTCCGTCTTGAGGAGCGACATGAAGGCTAGGACGGCGACTCTGTAGCGGAGGACGTGCATGCCGCACGGTATCAGGTTCCCCCACGGAGGGCCTCGCGGGAACCCATCGGCCGTTCTGGGGTCCATGGGCGGGGGTCGGAGCGGTACCCCTACCGCTCTGACCCCAGCATCCGACATCCCTTGCCTTCCGCCATAACGGTCGTTATGTCGCCACCATAACGACCGTTATGGAGGCTCCCGTGAACGACGCCGACGTCATCGTCATCGGCTCTGGTGCAGGCGGCATGACCGCCGCCGTCGCCGCCGCCCTCGCCGGCAAGAAGGTGCTCGTCCTCGAGCAACACGACCGTCCCGGCGGCTGGTGCCACAGCTTCCCCCTCGGCGGCTACGAGTTCAGCCCAGGGGTGCACTACCTGGGCGACCTCGACAACGGCGGCCTCGGCCAGCAGATCATCGAGGGCCTCGGCCTCGCCGAGCACCTCACCTTCCTCGAGCTCAACCCCGACGGCTACGACCACGTCCGCATCGGCGACGACTTCCGCTTCGACATCCCCAAGGGCTTCGACACCTACGTGCGCAAGCTGCAGGAGCGCTTCCCCGCCGACGCCGCAGGGATCGCCAAGGTCCTCGGCATCTACCGCGACCTCCGCGACGAGCTGAAGGCCATCTCGGGCCCGAGCCGTCGGGTCCTCGGCAGCCGCCGCCTGGGCGCCCTCGCCAAGGGAGCCACCCTCCCACTCCAGGCCCCCACCATGCTCCGCTGGGGCCATCGCCCCCTCCAGGTGCTCCTCGACCGCTACATCACCGACCCGCTGGCCCAGGCCGTGCTCTCCATCCAGGTCGGCGACTCCGGGGTCGGCCCGAGCCGTGCCCCTGTCGTGCTCCACGCCCTGGTCGCCAGTCACTACTTCAACGGCGGCTGGTACCCGAAGGGCGGTGCCAAGTCGATCCCGCGGGCCTACCTGCGCCAGCTCCGGGCCCACGGCGGCGAGATCCGCCTGAAGACCGACGTGCACCGCATCCGCACCCACCAGGGCAAGGTCGTCGGCGTCGAGCTCTCCGACGGCTCGACCCTCGATGCCCCCATCGTCATCTCCAACGCCGACCCGCACCTCACCTACACCAAGATGATGGACGAGAGCGACCTCCCCCGGGGCCTGCGCCGCAAGCTGGCCCGCACCCGCTACAGCATCAGCAACGTCAGTCTGTTTGCCGCCGTCGACCTGGACCTGCCCGCCATGGGCTTCGACTCCGGCAACGTGTGGTGGTCGGACACCCCCGACATCGACAGCCTCTACGAGCGGGCCCGCCTCGGCACGCCGGGCCCCATCGACGGCGGCTTCCTCACCGTGACCTCCCTGAAGGACCGCTCCAAGCAGCAGGGCAACGTGCACACCATCGAGGTCTTCCACCTCACCGGCACCGAGCCCTGGAAGGACGTGCGGGGCACGCCGGGCGAGCGTCCTCGAGCCTACGAAGACCGCAAGCAGCGGCTGATGGACGAGATGATCGACGCCACCGAGAAGGTCATCCCCGGCCTCAGGGAGAACCTCGTCTTCCGGGAGCTCGGCACCCCCGCCACCAACAAGTTCTACGTGAAGTCCACCGACGGCAACATGTATGGCACCGAGAAGACCATGGATCAGCTCGGGCCCTTCTCGTTCAAGACCCGCTCCCCCGTCGAGGGCCTGTTCCTGTGCGGCAGCTCCACCTTGAGCCACGGCGTGTTCGGCGCCGCCCACAGCGGCCTCATCGCGGCGGCCCAGGCCACCCGCACCCCCACCAGAGAGCTGCTGAGCCACAAGACCGCCTCGGTGAAGCTGCTGCCCGCCGACGACCTGTCGGCCTGGCCCGAGAAGGACCAGCGCAAGGTCAAGCGCCAGCAGGCCGTGACCCAGTGAGCGGCACCGACGTCCGGGCGGCCCGCCGCGCCGAGATCGTCGGGGTGGCCCGCCACCTCATCGCGGAGGGGGGCCTCGAGGGCCTCACCATCGGCCGACTCGAGAAGCGGCTGCCGTACACCCGCGGGGTCATCACCCACCACTTCGCCAACCGGGACGACATCGTCGACGCCGTGCTCGCCAGTGCCGTGGCCGAGATCGACCGGGCCACCTCGGAGCAGGCGGTGCGCGGCATGGCACGGGGAGAGCAGATCCGCGCGGTGCTGCGGACCAAGGTGCGTGGCTTCCTGGATCACCCCGAGGCGACCCAGATCTTGCTCGCCTTCGCCACCCGTCCCACCGGCGACCCGCGCGCGGCGGCCGTCGACGCGCAGATCTTCGCCCGCTACCGCGAGGAGTCGTCCGTGCTCTTCCGGCACCATCCCGACGTCGAGGCTCTGGCGGCCTTGCTCGTGGGCACCGTCATCGGCCTGGTCGTGCAGATCCGCTTGGGTCCGGGCGCCGTCGACCCCGAGGCGGCCATCGACGTGGCGGCCCAGGCCCTCGCCAGGCGCGCTGGCGTGTAGCTCACGCCCGCCTTCAGCACCGACCCAGGCCTGGCGTACAATGCCATCACCAGGAGGATGAGATGGCGTTCTGGAGCAGCTGGTTTGCCCCCGCGTGCGATGACTGCGGGACCAAGATCACCGAAGGCGAGCCCATCGCCGTCGACGGCGCCAAGATCTGCGCGCCGTGCCACACCAAGCGAGAAGAGGCCGAGGCCGCTCGGCTCGCGGAGATCGAAGCACGTCGGGTCGCCGAGGAAGAGGCCCGCAAGAAGTTCGAGGACCGCAAGGCCTTCGGCACCGACCCTCGCTACGGCGAGTGACGCCCCCGGCCCCCTCCGCGGAAGGGGCCGGCGCCTCAGCGACGGGCATCCGCCGGGAGACCGGGGGGAACGGTCGAAGCCTCTGAGGTGGGGTCCGACAGCGCCGCCTCCGCCTCGTCATCTGCCGCAGCAGCTGCCGCTGCCGCTGCGTCGAACGCGGCCTTCTCCGCAGCAAACATGCGTTGGAGGAACAGCGCCACCAAGACGATGCCGAGCCAGACCCCCACGATACCCGCCACGAACTCCACGAAGGACCTCCGAGCCCCCTTCCTACACCGCCGAGAGGGTCGGCGCCGCAGCGCCCCTCAGCGTGGCACCTCCACCCACCCCTTCGCCTCCGCCAGATCGCTCGGCGCCACCACCATCAGGTCCTCGGGCACCCCACCCCAGCGCTGCACCATCGCTGCCCGAAGCGCAGGGTCGGCCACGTCGTAGCTGCTGACGGCACGCAAGGGGGCCACGTCCACCCCCGCCGCCTGCAGGTACGCCTCCCGCACGAGCTCGCTGCAGTACAGCTCCCCGTCGCCGGGCTGGAAGCGCACGTCGTAGGGCCGCCCGAGCCAGGCTGCCTGCAGCGCGTCGAGGGCCTCCAGCCGCTCGTCCGTCCAGATGGCCTCGGACATCAGGTGCCGCTGCACCCGCACGCGACCCCCGACCCCGCGCGCCACCCAGTCGTCGTAGGGCGTGAGCTTCACCGGCTGCACCGCCTCGAGCACGTGCGGTGCGCCATCGAGGAGGCGCACGAGCCCCGTGTGGGTCCACTCTGACCCCGTGGCCTGGGCAATGGCGGCCGCCTGGGACGACGTCGACCGCTGCAGCACCACGTCCCCGTCCCGGAGGTCCTTCGGGGTCACCCGCTCGGTCACCACCAGGAAGCCCGCCACGTCCCGTCGGTCCGCCACCGGCCCAAAGCCCGGACCGGCCAGTCCCGAGATGGTGCCATCGAGAAACAACGCATCGTCCGCGTTCAGCTCGTCCCGTAGCAGGGTCGCCAGGTCGTGGAAGCGCACCGGCCCCTCCGATGCGACCAGCACCACCGTCCAAGGGTCCACCACCCCGACCGCATTGCGCACCTTGAGGGATGTGCCTTCCGGGTTCAGGGACGGATGGAGAGCCCCATCGGACACCAAGAGTGGACCCGACTGGGTCGCCACCCACGTGGTCGCCGACGCAGACCATTCCACGCTCGACGCGACATGGGCACCGCCCCCGTCGAGCCAGAACACGCCGTTGGGCTTGAGGTAGAAGTTGCCGACGCCCTCGCCCAACTCGAGCTCATGATGGGCCTTCCCTTCCTGCACCCACAGCCCCACCGGGTCGTCGACCGTGTGGAAGAGGCCTGCGTTGGTGGCGGCCACCACGCCCGTCCGGGAGCTCACCTCGGCGAAGGTGTGGGGCTGGCCCTCCTCCTGCCCCACCAGGTCCAAGCGGGCGCGGCGGAGGTCGACGGTCGCCACCCGGTAGGGCTCCCCAAGGTGTTCGACGACCCGAGCCTCCACGGAGTGGTTCGGATCCACAGGTGCGGCGGCAGCGGCGGGCATGGGCGTGGGGGAGAGCAACGAGAGCAGGTAGGTCATGACCCCAATGTGCCCGGTGCTTGTGCAGGCCCCGTGCAGGACCCCGGGCATGTCCTCGCAAGCGAGCGCTGGCACGGCCCCTGCAGTGCACTGGTCCAGAACCCCGGAGGCTCCCCATGCTCGTCCTCGCTCTCGCCCTCGCCCAAGCACAGCCCCTCGACGCCCCCACCACCTACGTCGCCTGGTGCGACGGCCACCGGGCCACACTGGTCGCACGGCTCGACGACGGCGCTCCCCTCTCGGCCGCCGGCCTCCCCCGGCTGGCTGAGGAACAGCTGGCTCGGGACGTCGCGGGCATCGCCTTCCATCGCGCCGACCGCCCCGGAAGCATCGCCTGGACGCGGCCCTTCACCGCCCCCGTGGACAACGAGACCGGCGGCACGCCCTACGTGGCCGGCCACAGCGCCCTTGGGAACCCCGACGCCCGGAAGGTGGTGCTGGGCGCGTGCAGCACCCCAGGCCTGATGGTGTCCACGCCGGCCCACCCCGCCGAGGCGGGACGGACCCAGCTGGCCCTGGCCACCGACCACGCGTGGATCGGCGCCGACGTGCGCGCCACCGACGCCGGCACCGAGGTCGCGCTCACTGTGGTCGGCGACGTCGCGCGCTCGGTGCGGGTCGAACTGTCCTACTTCGGCTGCTGATCGTCGCGCTGCAAATCACAGCTCTTCGTCTAGCATTTGTAGCGAGACTGGGCCCGCCCGGTAGCCAAGGCGCCGGCTCGTCCCGCTCGCCTACGTCCAGCGGTATCGATCGCTGCCACGAGAGCGAACGCGTCCAGCCCATCCGGAGCTGGACGCATCAGGGGCCCTACGGCAAATAAATGTAGTAGTTGAAGAGCGTGGTGTACTGGAAGTCCGTACCAACGAGAAGGGTGTCCGGCAGCCCGTAGTACATGCCGTACAGGGAATCGGGCGCCGCATACCAACCAAGGTAGCTGCCCGCATAGTCGACCCAGTACACCAAGATGTTGTCGGCGACGTACCCACCGGTGGTCAACGAGAAGCTGTAGCTGTCGACAAACCCGTACGACTGCACGAAGTCACTGCCCACCAACGAAGCCGCATCGATGCCGAACGCCGCACAGTCGGGCGTCGCTGGGTCGATGGCCGCGTCGAAGATCCCGACGTCGAAGGCGAAGGCGCAGGCCTGGGAGCCATACGCGCACGTGGCGAGGTTGCTGGTCACCGGCGTTCCCGCGAGCGGGGAGCTCGCCAGGTCCTGGCTCTCGAACACCACGTTGCAGACGCTGCCGTTGGCGAAGCCGAGGAAGCTCTGGGTCTCCGTACCATTCCAGGTCGCCCCGCCTCCGCCCAACGTAGCTTCGCCCGTGATCGCGAAGCGGAAGACGCCGGAGTCCGCGACTCCGCTGTCGCTGTCCGGTGGCGTGGTGGTGGTGATGCCACTGTCGCCAGTGTCCGTGTCCGTGTCCGTGTCCGTGTCCGTATCGGTGTCCGTGTCCGTGTCCGTGTCCGTGTCGGCGTCCGTGTCCGTGTCCGTGTCCGTGTCCGTGTCCGTGTCCGTGTCCGTGTCCGTGTCGGCGTCGGCGTCGGCGTCGGCATCCGCATCGGTGTCGGTGTCGGTGTCGGTGTCGGTGTCGGTGTCGGTGTCGGTGTCGGTGTCGGTGTCGGTGTCGGTCTCACCCGGAATGTCGGTGGTGTCGGTCTTGTCGCCCCCGTCGCCTGAGCAGGCGGCGAAGGCAAGGCCCAGAAAAGGAATCAAAAAGTCGCATGTGGTCCTCCGTGCGGCGAGCAGTCTAGCAGCCCACCGATCGCACTTCCACCTCACCCCAGTGGAGTTTCCACCGGCATGGTTCGAGTCCCCGAGGGCCGCGAACGACCCCCAGGTCCCCGCGACATCAGTAGCCGGTGTCGCTCGTGCCGTAGGAGAAGGTGTACCCATCGAAGGCGCACGCGAAGTAGCCCAGGGCCTCTCCGTCACAGCCGGAGATCTCGACGTAGCCGTCGACGCACTCCCCGCCCTCCTTGCTCGCACACTTGAGGAAGTCGTCGTACGCGTCCTCACAGCCGAGCTCGGCGGCGGCTTCTTCCTGCTCTTCGAGGTCCGCAAGGCAGGTGTCGACGTCGTAGCTGGGGTCGCAGTCCGCCTGGTCCTTGCAGAGCTTCTTGCCGGGGTTGCCACAGGCAACGAGAGTGAAGATGCCGAGGGTCATCAGTACGAGGCGCATGGAGCTCTCCTGGAAAGGGGTCCGCAGGCTACGTCCTGCGGGCCCATTCATTCGACAATTTTCTGCGCCGGCCGGTTTTCCCCGCTCCGGACAGCAATAGGAGGGCCGCCGGAGGATGCATGTCTGCCATCGTGCCGCTGCCCCGAGCCCCCGAACAGGCCTACCACCCCGCCACCTACCGCGGCCGTGTGGGCCAATACGCCGGACAGCTCCACGAGGTTCGCTGGGGCTACTACAAGGGCTGGGCCCACGGGCAGGTCCGGCGGGCCATCGTCCGCAAGCGCTGGTTTCAGGTCGTCGCTGCCACCGAGCACCTCACCTTGGTGGTTCGTCTGCAAGACGACGGCACCACTGGGCACGGACGGGTGCTGATCCTCGATCGCGCCCACGGGGGCGGTCCCCTGCAGGTACACGGGACCGGTGCTCCTCTCCGCACCCTCGGGGTCGGCCCCATGGCCGGCGAAGGCACCGACGCCTTCTTGCGCATCGACGCCCAGCGCATCGAGCTGACGCGAGATCTCGGCGAAGACGCATGGCACCTCTCCGTCGACGTCGATGGACTGAGCCTGGAGGCCACCCTCGACAGCGAGGAGGCGCCCACACCCAGCCTGGTGATCGGGGAAGCCCGCGACCCCTTCCGCCACCGACCCGGGCTCACCCAGCGCTCCCCGCTCCTCGCCCTCACCGGTCAAGGCACCCTCCGAGGCGTGCCATGGGTGCTCGAGGGCACGGGGAGCGTCGCCTACACGAACGTGTTCCTGCCCCCCTCCACGACCGGACGGGTCCTGTCCGCCGAGGGCCATGGCCTCGCCCTCGCGGTGACGGACGGAGACCTGCTCGGCGACACCCACGAGGCGACCCTCTGGGTCGACGGCCAGCCCTACGGCCTGCCTCGGGTGCACCTCCTCCACGACGACCCCACGGGGCTGTGGCGCGCCGTGAGCGGCGACGGAAGCGTGCGCCTGCGCTTCAAGCCACTGGCCCGCCAGCGGTCGGTGGCGGACCGCCGGTTCGGGTGGGTTCACCACGACAGCCGCTGGATGGCGGGGCAGCTCACGGGCACCGTCGCCGGCCCGTCCGGTCCCCTCGAGGTCGACCTCCCGGCGTTGGCGGAGATCCACCGCATCCGTGGCTGAGGCCTCGTCCGCCAACCAGCGGCCCCCCAGCGTGGGGATGGATAGACCACGCCATGCCGATCGACCTGTCCGACTTCGAACAGCTGCTGTCCGTCCGCGCCCTCACCGTGGACGACCACGAAGCCGTGGAGGCCTTGCAGCTCGCCTGCTTCCCCGGCATGGCTCCGTGGAAGCTCCGGGAGTGGGAGGCCCTGGTCAGCCGCTTCGAAGAGGGTCAAATCGGGGTGTTCGCCGAGGGCGAAGGGCTGATCGCCAGCTGCAGCAGCCTGGTGGTCCACGCGGCCGACATCGGGGCCTGGCACGACTGGATGTCCATCGCCGACGACGGCTACATCCGCAACCACGACCCCGACGGCGACACCCTGTACGGCATCGAGATGCAGGTCAGCCCCAAGTGGCGCGGCTACCGCCTCTCCCGTCGTCTGTACGCAGCCCGCAAGGACCTCTGCCGCAAGCTCGATCTGCAGCGCATCATGATCGGCGGCCGCATCCCCGGCTACCACCTGCACCAAGAGAAGATGACCGCGCGGGAGTACGTCGACGCCGTGATGGAGAAGCGGCTGTACGACCCGGTGCTCACGTCGCAAGTGTCCAACGGCTTCGTCCTCAAGCGCCTCATCAAAGACTACATGCCCAGCGACGAAGACAGCGCGGGCTACGCCACCGAGCTGGAGTGGTCCAACCTCGACCACCAAGGGCGGGGGCACCGGCCCCAGCTCCGCAGCGTGCACCCCGTCCGGGTCGCGGCGGTCCAATGGCAGATGCGACGGGTGAAGAGCTTCGACGAGTTCGCCCAGCAGGTGGAGTTCTTCGTCGACACCGCCGGCGACTACCAGGCCGACTTCCTCCTGTTTCCCGAGCTGTTCACCCTCGAGCTGCTCTCCCTCGTCGACGGCGGCCGTCCCGGAGAGGCCGCCCGCCAGCTCGCCGAGTTCACCCCCCAGTACCTCGAGCTGTTCGCGGACATGGCCGTGAAGTACGCGGTGAACATCATCGGCGGCACCCAGTTCGAGCTCGTGGGCGACCAGCTGTTCAACACCGCCTTCTTCTTCCGACGCGACGGAACCCTCGACAAGCAGCACAAGATCCACGTGACCCCGTCCGAGGGTCGCTGGTGGGGCGTCCAGGGTGGCGACGAGGTCCGCCTGCTCGACAGCGACCACGGTCCCATCGCCATCAACGTCTGCTACGACGTCGAGTTCCCCGAGCTCGCCCGGGTCCAGACCGACATGGGGGCCCGGATGCTCTTCGTCCCCTACAACACCTCGGACCGCTACGGGCACCAACGGGTGCGGGTCTGCGCCCAGGCCCGGTGCGTCGAGAACCACCTGTACGCCATCACGGCGGGCTGCGTCGGCAACCTTCCGTTCGTCGAGAACGCCGACGTGCACTACGCCCAGTCCGCCGTCCTCACCCCGTCGGACATCGCCTTCGCCCCCAACGGCATCGCCGCCGAGACGAGCGCGAACCTGGAGACGGTGCTCGTGCACGACCTCGATCTCGAGGCCATCCGCCGGCACCGCGCCAACGGCACCACCCACAACTGGCACGACCGCCGCACCGATCTGTACCGGGTGCACATGAAGGGCCACGACCCGGTGTAGCGCGCGCTCGTCGCAGAGCGGATAGCTTGCGAGCGCTGGAGGCCCCATGCTCGCCCTGTTCGTCGCCCTCACCCTCGCCATCGGTGCGCCCCCACCGGACACCGACCGTGCCCACGGCCCCGCATCCAACGAGCGCTTCGTCGCCGACGACATCGACGTGGCCCAGTGGACCGCCCGCTTCGAGAAGGCCGAGCGCGAGGTCTTCGCCCGCCGTGATCACATCGTGAAGGCGATGGGCATCACGCCAGGGCAGACCGTGGTGGACGTCGGGGCCGGCACCGGCGCGCTCATGGACGCCTTGGTGAAGGCGGTCCGCCCGGGTGGGACCGTGGTGGCCACCGAGCTGTCGTCGGGCTTCCGGGAACACCTCGCGGCCCGGGCCAAGACCGAGGGATGGACCGAGGTTGAGGTCCGGGAGAGCTTCGTCGACCGCAGCGGACTCGAGCCCGCGAGCGCCGATGCCCTGCTCCTCGTCGACGTGTACCACCACCTCGACGCCCCCGAGGCCTTCGTGAAGGACCTGGCCAAGGCCCTCCGGCCCGGCGGCACCCTGCACATCGTCGACTTCGACCCGGGCATGGAGAACGCCTCGGACTGGGTGAAGGGCCACGTGCACCTCACCGGCGACCAGGTCCGCGAGCGGGTGGTGGCCACCGGCGCCTTCGAGGCCCTGCCAGGCCCGGAGCTCGCCCTCGACCAGAACCGCATGCTCTCGTTCCGCAAGGTGGCCGAGTAGCCCTCGACGCTACCCCGCGTAGACCTGGATGGTCGCCGCCGCCTCCTCCGCCATCGCCTGGCATCGGGCGACGTCGGGGTGCCGCACCACGAGGTTGCCATCGGAGAGGAAGGTCTGCTGCCAGTCCCGACGGCGGGCCCCGATGGGGAGCAGGTCGAGCCGGGCGATGTGGGTGCCGTGGCGGGCGACGAAGCGCCGCAGTCCGTGGATGGCTCGGATGCGCCCCTGGCCTTGGGCCCGCTTGAACACGATGGCTGCATGGTACGGGCGGGCCTCGGGGAGCTCGACCCGGCCGTGCACCACCGCCCGGGCCCACTCCCGGTACAGGTCGATGTCGCCGGCGTAGTTCATCAGGTCGACCATGTTGGCCCCCGGGGGACGGCAGGCGATCTCGCCGAACACCGCCTCGCCCGGACCGGGCACGAACCACTCCATGTGGGTGAAGCCCGTGCCCATGCCCAGCGCCGCCATGGCGCGGTGGCCGAGCTCCAGCCCGGCCGGCACGATGTCGGCGAAGGCCCCCGGCGCCTGCTCGGGGTCCCGCAGGCACAGGATGATGGGGCTGATCCACTCGTTCTGCCGCGCCACGAGGGTGTTCGGCAAGTAGCGGGACACGCTCTGGTAGACCGGCCGGCCGCCGATGCACAGCGTCTCGTAGGTGAACTCGGGCCCGCTGACGAAGCCCTCCACGTCGACCGCGGGCAGGTGCTGGATGCGCGTCAGCACCTCCTGCAGCGCCGCCTCGTCGTCGACCCGCCACGTGTCCGCGCTTCCGGCCCCCGCCATCGGCTTGACGATGAGGGGGAAGCCGTGGTCCCGAGCGAAGGCCTGCACCTGATCGACGGAGCGCGCCTCGACGGCCTCGGGCACCCGCACGCCGCCAGCAGCCGCCCGGCGCTTCATCTCCACCTTGTCGCGGAACCCGTGGACCACCTCGGGCGTCATGCCCGGCACGCCGAAGCGGGTCCGGAGCCGCGCGGCCAGCATCGTGACCACCTCCCACAACCCCTCGACCCGGTCGGGACGGCGCCCCCCGAGCCACGCCTCGACCCGGCGAATCACGTCGTCCTCGTCGAGGATGGCGGGCACCTGGAGGTACCCCGTGAGCTGCCGCCGCACGTGGGGGGGGAGCGCCTGGAGAGGCGTGTCGCCGACCCCCCACACCCGAGCTCCGACGTCGACGAGGCCGCGGGTGAACTGCTGCATCTCGGGGGGGTAGGCGGGGGAGAGAAACAGGACGTCCATGGGGGCGGTACCTAGCCCGCCCCCACGGCCCCCGCCCTACGACAAGGGGGCCTGGAACATGGCCGGGTCCACCGGCGCCCCCGCCAGGGCGAGCTGGTCGAGCATCGCCGGGCGCCGACCCGTGGCCTGGTAGCGGCCCTGAATGTTGCCGTGGGACAGGCCCTCGGGCACGAAGCGGAACAGCTCGTGCACGGCGAAGTCGCCGCCATCGTCGAGGTGGCCGACCTCCGAGACGTGGGAGATGCGTCGCACCCCGTCGCGGTCGCGGTCGATCTGGATGACGAGGTCGATCCCCGCAGCCCCCTGCTGCCGCAGCACCGACATCGGCACCGGCAGCCCTGCCTGCGCCGCCAGGTTCACCATCCGGTAGAGCGCCTCGATGGGGGTCGACGCGTGGATGATGCCGATGGAGCCACGGTGGCCCGAGGTGACCGCCTGGAGGAAGTCGAAGGCCTCGCCGCCGCGGATCTCGCCCAGGATGATCCGGTCGGGCGTCATGCGGAGGCTGTTGCGGAACAGCTCCCGGATGGTGATGCCCCCGGCGCCTTCGGTGTTGTCCTCCTTGGTGAGCAGGCGCACTTGGTTCGGGAGGGAGAACTGCAGCTCGTAGGTGTCCTCGATCACGACGAGGCGGTCCATCGGGTCGAAGCTGCGCCCGAGCACCTGGGCCAGGGTCGACTTGCCGGACCCTGCGGCACCGGAGACGAGCACCGTCTGGCGGGCAAACACGGCGGCCGAGAGGAACGACGCCATCGCGGCGTCCAAGGTGCCGACCTCGATGAGGTCCTCGAGGGACTGCAGTCCCTGGAACCACTTCCGGATGGTGAGCTTGGGTCCGCCGACGGCCGCGGGGGGCACCGCGATGTTGACCCGGCTGCCGTCCGGCATCGACAAGTCGACCATCGGAGAGCCCTCGTCGAGGCGCTTGCCCGGGGTCATCTGCAGCAGGCGCTGCACGAGGTAGCGGAGGTGCTTCGGCCCCTCGAAGGCCACCACGGCGCGCTCGTTCTTGCCGTAGCGCTCCACGAACACGTCATGGGGGCCGTTGACCATGATCTCGCTGACGCTCGGGTCGGTCATCAACGGAAGCAGCGGCCCGAAGCCAATGGCCTCGTAGAGCACGTCGCGACCGAGGTCGGCGTGCTTCTCGGCATCGATGCCGTAGGCCTGAAACACGTCGGACTGCATGTCCCGAATGGACTCCGGATGCAGGTCGCCACGATGGAGCGAGTTCAGGTCGTGGAGAAAGCGGCGCTTGAGGGCATCGCGAGCGGTCAGCAGGTCGGACATGGAGCCTCCTTCAGGTGATTCTGGAGCTGCTCCGTGCCACCTGCCCCAGCCCGATGGGCCCTTTCGCCCAACCAGGTCCGAGGACGCGGGAGGGGATCGGGTGGGCGGCGAGGCGTGTGCACAGGGCACCTCCTTCACCCCCCAAATGTGCGAGGTCCGTGCCAGCAATGGTTCAAGCATCCAAAGGCACTCGGGGTTTGCGCAGCAGCAGCCTTCAGCCCACATGACATGCGGCGGGCGGAGCACCAAAGCGGGTCCCGGACGCACGCCGCTCGAAGCTAGAACGGCACTGGCACCACCGCCTGCCTAGCGGAAGCGCTCGAATCGGCAAGGCTGACCGCTGACCGCTGACCGCTGACCGCTGACCGCACCTGGCGGCGGGTTCCCCTGAGGAAGCTCGAGCGACGGAGACTAGGGGGCTAGGGCGCAACGGCGGCGGAGTGCCCGTTCTCCGCGTGCTCCGCCCGCAACTGAGCCACGATGCTCTCGATCGAGGCCAGGCCGAACGTGATCTTCTTGAAGAACGACGCGTTGTGCCGCACCAGCACGAACTTGTCGTGCTTCATCCACAGCCTCCGAAGCTTGCGGTCCAGCACCACCGCGGTGTCGAGGTCCTCGTTGCGGATGGGGTTGCCCCCTTCGATGGAGAGGCCCCCCACCGCCGCCGTCTCGAAGAAGATCACCGCGTCGTAGCGGGCCAGCTCCTCCTCGAGGCTCGTGCCCTGGTGGGCGAAGTAGGCCTCCGGCTCGTCGGGCCAGTAGGCGGCGCCATCGATGGTGCCGCGGTCGCACAGCAGGATGCGGCCCGGGAAGCGGGCGGACTGGGCATCCTCCAGGTTCCGCTGCACGTGGAAGATGGCACGCTGGGCCGCCTGCCGGGCCCCCGGCTCGTCGCTGCGGGGAAAGCCGCCCGCGAAGAGCAGCGTCGCGGCCTCGGGCACCACCACCACCCGGTCCCCGATCTCGCGGCGGAACAGGTCTGCGGCGGTGGTCTTGCCTCCGCCCGGGCCACCCGACAGGGCGATGCGCATGCGACCGTTGGTGTGCTCAGACATGCCATTCTCCTCGGACGAACCCAAGTCTGCCGTCATGAATGCCAGCCACGCTTGCGGCCACTCGTCAGTGCCACCAGCTCTTGGGTGATGGCCCCCTGGCGGAGCATACGCCACTCGTGCCTCAGTTCGCCGATCTGGGTCTCACAAGACTTGCGCGCCGCTTCGGAGGCGATGAGGCGTGCACGCACTTCCGCGCGCAGTGCCTCGGCCAGCGCCACCGCGAGACGACCGGCCACCGCCTCCAGCATCGCGGCCTCCAGCACCTCCGCCACAGGCAGGAGGGTCTCGACGGGCTCAGCCACCGGCTGGCGGCTCCCCGCGAGCAACGTCGTGTGGTGAAGCTGGGTCCCCTCCGGTTCGGGGGCCAGCACCACCACGGTGCGGTGCGGCGCCTCGAGAACCGCCGCCGCCACAGCATCTGCTCGGGGACCGAGGTCCTCTGGGGTGGCCGCGCCATGCACACGGAACACGACGCGGGCGTCCACGGAGGGAAGCTGCTCCGCCATCGCCGCCAGGCGCTGGCCCACCAGCCCGACGGACCCGGCCGCAGGCAGCTGCTCGAGCAGGACCCGCGCCAACGGCCCACAGAACGCACGCTCCGGACCGACGAGCACCCAGAGAACGTCCTCGTGAGACTCGAGCGGTGCAGGTGCGCCCGCGAGCTGGGCGACCATCGCCTCCGCCGCATCGAGGTAGGCCGTGGAGTGTGCCGCCGCGGCCTCCACCTGGGGCTGCTGCGCACGCGCGAGGGCCCACACCGCGCGCATCACCTTCTCCACCGACTCGATGGACTGGATGCGGTGCTCCACCCCTGCGAGGTCTCTGGGCCCGTCATGCATCCGGTGCCGCCCAGCGCGCAGCGACGATGCGGTCGATGACCTCCCCCAGCAGGGTGGTGTCGGTGTCGGAGAGCACGACCTGATCTTCCACCCGCGTCGCAAGGGGGCCGTCGAGGGCCTTCACCGCCGCCGGTAGCTCTCGGGCAAAGCCCTCCAGCTCGCCGGCCGGAATGCGAAGCAGGCTGTCCGCCTGGCCCATCAGCTTCAGGCGGCACAGCTCGTCGAACACCCCGAGGGTCTCCAGCCGTGGCGCCCGAAGCAGGCGCCGCTGGCGACGTCCGATCTCCAAGCGCCGAGCCGCTGAGGCCTCCAGGCGTGTGCCCACACGGGAGAAAGACTCGAGCTCCAGGAAGCTCGCGTAGTCGAGCCGGAGCCGACCTGCGAGGGCGCGGAACGCCTGGGCCTGGGTCTTGCCCCCCACGCGGCTGACCGAGAGCCCCGCGTCGATGGGCGGCCGGTCGCCGCTCGCGAACATGGATCGGGAGAGCACGATCTGACCATCGGTGATGGCGATGAGGTTCGTCGGAATGTAGGCGGAGAGTCGGCCGTCCTCAGTGCTGGCGATCGGCAGCGCGGTGAGGGAGCCACCGCCTCGCTCCGCCGACAGCTGGGTGGAGCGCTCGAGGAGACGGCTGTGCAGGTAGAAGACGTCGCCCGGGAAGGCCTCGCGGCCGGGAGGCCGCTCCAGGAGCAAGCTCAGCTCACGCCAGGCGACGGCGTGGGCGGTCAGCTCGTCGTACACGATGAGCGCGTGCTCTCCGCGGTCCCGAAAGTGCTCGGCGACCGTGGTGCCAGCAAAGGCCGACAGGTAGCGAAGGGCGGGACTCGCATCCTCGGTCGCAGCCACGACCACCCAGCGGCCGCCCCCCTTGCGCAGGCCCTCGACGATCCGCCAGATCTCGGACCGCTTCCGCCCGATGGCGACGTAGACGCAGACGACCTCGGTCGTGGCCTGGCGGAGCATGGCGGTGAGGCCCACCGAGGTCTTGCCCGTGCCCTCGTCGCCCAGAATCAGCTCCCGCTGGCCACGCCCGATGGGGAACATCGCATCGATGGCCAGCACGCCGGTGTACAGCGGCTGATGCACGTTCGCGCGCTCGTGGATCATCGGCGCGGCGCGCTCGAGAAGGGCGACCCGCAGCGGATCGTCGAGGGACTCCCCATCCAGAGGCCGGCCCAAGGGATCGATCACCCGCCCGAGGAGGGCCTCCCCCACCCCCAGCGAGGCCAGACGTCCAGTGGCTCGCACCCTAGCGCCCACGCGGACCTCGTGGGCGTCATCGAGCACCACGGCCTGCAGCGCGTCGAGCCGAAGCCCCAGCACCAGCGCGCGGACGCGGTCGTCGATCAAGACCACCTCTTCGCTGCGGGTGCCCGGCAGACCCGTGATGGTCAGCACGCCATCCTTGGCCGCCACCACGCGGCCTTCCTCGCGGACCACCACGCGGGGCACATAGCCCCGAGCAGCCTTCACGAGGGCCTCCGAGGCCTCCTCGGCCCGGATGCGAAGGAGGGAGTTCGTCACGAGGCCCTCGCTTCCAGATAGCCCCGTGCATCCTCACGGAGCAGCTCCAGCTGGCCCGCCACCGACGCGTCGAAGACGCGGTCGCATACCCGCAGCGTGGCTCCGGCCACCAGTCGCTCGTCGGCGGCGACGCTCAACCGCACGCTCCGACCCAACGTCTCCTCGAGGACCCGCTGCAGCTCGGTCGCGCGGGCCTGCTCTGGCATATGGGCAAAGGTGGCTTCGGCGGAGACCACGTCGTCGGTCGCCCCCTTGCGTAGCATCTCGGCGCTCGCCGCCAGCTTCTCCAGAAGACGAGCGATCAAGGCCTCGTGGGCGGCCTCGGGCGCGAGCGACATCAGCAGGTGGCCTGCCACCTCGGCGCCTCGGTCGACCGTGACCTCGCGGACCCAACCCAGGGCCGCTTCCCGCTCGGCCTCCAGCAGCGTCTGCACGCGGGCCCGCTCTGCGAGGGCATCCGCTCGGGCCTCGTCGAGGAGCCGCGCCCGCTCCGCCGCCGCGGCGGAGGAGGCCTCGGCCATCACCGTCTCGCGGAGCCGATCGAGCTCCCGATCCCGCACATCGAGGGCGACCGACCGTGCGTCGACCTCAGAGAGCCGCGTCTTGGCGAGGGCCCGGGTGTCGTCGATCTCACGGCGGCGGTCGGCGATGGCGGCAGCGATGGGTCGATACACCCAGCGCTGCAGAAGCCACGCCAGCACGACGAAGTTCACGAGCTCGAACACGAACGTCAGCGGGTCGATCTGCATGGCGGGCTACGGGAGCAAGGGATTGGCGAACAGCAGCACGAGCGCGATCACGAGGGAGTAGATGGCGGTGGACTCGACCATCGCCATCCCCACGAACAACGTCCGGCTGATGCTGTTCGCGGCGTCCGGTTGCCGCGCGATGGCGTCCATGGCCTGAGTGAGGGCCTTGGCTTCGCCGAGGGCAGGGGCGATCGAGCCCACCGCCACGGCGAAGCCCGCCATCACGATGCTGACGATAGTGATCCAGTCTTGCGGGGTCATCATGGAGGGCTCCCTTGGAGCGTGTCAGGAGTGGATTTCGTGGCGACCTGCATCGCGCTGGCCGTGAAGACCAGCGTGAGGACACCGAAGATGTAGGCCTGCACGACGCTGGTGAGCACGTCGAGCAGCATGAGGGGGATCGGAAGCAGCAGCCCCGCCAGGGACACCACGATCGCGGCGATGATCTCGCCCGACACCATGTTCCCGAACAGGCGCAGCGCCAGGGCCAAGGTTCGCGACAGCTCACCGACCAGGTTGAAGGGAAGCATGATCGGGTTGGGCTGGATGTAGTAGCGCAGGTAGGCGAAGCCCTGGGCCCGGAAGCCGTACACGTGGGCGGCTCCGAACGCGATGACGGCGAGGGCCGCCGTGAGCGACAGGTCGCGGGTGGGACTGGCCACGATCGGTAGCAGGCCCACCAGGTTGGCTGCCAGAATGAACACCCACTGGGTGAGAATCAGCGGCACCAAGGGCTTCACGTCGACGCTGACCATCTCCTGGAGCATGCCTTCGACCATCTCGTAGATGACCTCCAAAGCATCCCTCGCCCACCCGATCTGGGTGAACACACGACCGAACCCCACCAGGAGAACGGTCAGCCCAGCGGTCACCACCACCGTCTCGGTGATGCCGAGAGGCCCCACTTGGATCCACACCTGGGGGGTCAGCGCGTCCATACGCCCTCCTCGAGCCGGGCCTGCAGCGGTCCGATCACCAGCAGCCGGCCGAGCAACAGACCGGGCACCACCGCCCAGACGGCCTGCGGCGCGACCTGCGCCACGGCGAGCAGTCCGCCCAGCGGGCCCGCCAGCGCCACCGGCAGCATCATCAGGGAGGCGGCCGGGTGTCCATGGGTGAACTGCCGTGCACGCACCGCCGTGAAGGCCAGATGCCAAGCGCCTCCGAGAAGACCGATCAGGAACGCAACGACCAGCATCATCACTCCCACCCTGCCCGGAGGCTGCGAGCCGCCTGCCACAGGGCCAGCGCCAGCCCCACGAGGATGCCGGCGAGGGTGGGCCCATCATGCTGCATCAGCCTTCCCACCGCATGGCCGCCCAGCGTGCAGCCGACCAAGATCAACACGAACTGCCAGCCGAGGGTACCGGCTTGAGAGAGCACCACCCACACCGAGCGGGTGTCGCTGCGGGCACGAACCATGCGCTGAGACTTCGCTCGGACGGCATCCACGTAGGGGTCCTCCTCGTCGTCGGTGGGGTCGGTCATGGGGACGCCCGGCGAAGGCGGCGGAGGGCCTCGAACGCGAGGTCGCGCACGACCCCGCGATGCATCGAGGTCTGTTCCCGCCGACGGCGCGCCTGGCGAGCGACCTCGACGGCCATCGACTCGAGCTCCGAGGCCACGGTGGCCTCGGTGGCCAGCACCGTGCAGTGACCATTCCTGAGGCCCAGCAGGCCTCCCGAGAGTGCCACGAAGCCCTCCTCCTCCCCGTGGGCGTACACCAGCAGGCCCGGCGGAAGCACGGCGAGGAGGTCCGTGCGCCCCCTACGGATGCCGAACCAGCCCGACCGGTCCTCGGCCGTGATCGAGGTCACCGCCTGATCGAGGACCAGGCCCGACGGCGTTCGGATCTCGAGGGTGAGCGTCATGGCTCGATCCGGTCGAGGTCGTCTGTGCCCCCAATCATGTACAGACGGTCCTCGTCGACCTCGTCGAAGTCACCGTTCAAGATGCGGTCGCAGCCGGCGATGGTCTGCTCCAGGGGAACGCGAGCTCCCTTGCGGCCGGTGAAGGCCTCAGAGACCACGAAGGGCTGAGTGAGGAAGCGCTCCAGGCGCCGCGCCCGGGCGACCGCGCGTCGATCGTCGGGGGACAGCTCGTCGAGGCCGAGCATCGCGATGACATCCTCGAGCTCTCGGTAGCGAGACAGCGTCTGTCGGACCTGGTCGGCCACCCGGTAGTGGTCATCGCCGACGATGTCGGCGGCGAGCAGGCGCGACTGGGACCGGAGCGGGTCGACCGCGGGGTACAGCCCAGCGGCCGCCCGCCCGCGGGTCAGCACCACGCGCGCGTCGAGGTGCTCCATCACCGTCGCCGCGCCCGGGTCGTTGAGGTCGTCGGCCGGCACGTACACCGCCTGCACGCTGGTGATGGTGCCATCAGCGGTGCTGGCGATGCGCTCTTCGACCTCGGCGAGCTCCGTGGACAATGTGGGCTGGTATCCGACACGCGATGGGAGCCGGCCGAGCATGGCGCTCGTCTCCATGCCGGCCTGCACGAATCGGAACACGTTGTCGACGAGGAGGAGCACCTCGCGACCTTGGGTGTCCCGGAACCACTCCGAGACGGTCAGCGCCGAGTGGATGAGCCGCAGCCGCGCTCCGGGGGGGGCATCCATCTGCCCGAACAGCATCACGGTCCGATCCATCAGCCCGCTCTCCGTGAACTCCTGCCACAGCTCGCGGCCCTCGCGGATGCGCTCCCCCACCCCCGCGAACACCGGAACCCCGCCGTAGCCCTCGGCCACCGCACCGATGAACTCCATGAGCAGGACCGTCTTGCCGACCCCCGCCCCACCGAACAGACCCGTCTTTCCGCCGCGGGCGAACGGACACAACAGGTCGATGATCTTGATGCCGGTGTGCATCACCTCCGTCTCGGCGAGGTGGCGATGCAGCGGCGGGGGGTCGCGGTGCACACTCCACGACTCGGTGGAGGCGATCGGTGGTCCGCCGTCGAGGGGACGACCCAACCCATCGACGACCCGACCGAGCAGCCCCAGACCGACGGGCATGCGAAGCGGGTGCCCTCCCGCCTCCACCGCCTGACCGCGAAACAGGCCCGCCGTGGGCTCCAAGGCCAGGGCTCGGGCAAGTCCTGGCTCGGGATGGGCGTGGACCTCCATCACGAGCGGCGCGCCGTGCTCCCGGAGGACGAGCAGCACCTCACGCAGCATCGGCTCCTCGCCCACAGCGAAGCGCACATCGACGACGCTCCCTTGAATGGCTTCGACTGAACCATGCATGTCGGCTCCCACAGATCGGCGACAAGCAAGATCCGGGCCACCCCACCAGCGAGGCCTCATGGCCTTTCTCTCGACCACGATGCGCGAAGCCGCCCACGGGACCGGTGCGAATTGCCACATGGGACGCGCCGAAAGCCCCCGCACACACTGGCCCGATTGATGCACACGCCACCGCATGGCGTCACCGTTTCCCCTCGCACAGCGTCTGTGGTCGTCGCTGGTCCCCGTGCGGGGCCCAGCGGGTCGCATGCTCGTGCTGGGGCTCGGGGCAGGCGTGCTCGGAGGGGTCGCGGCCGGCGCCTTCGACGCCCTCCGAGCCCTCGGCGGCATGCTGGTCTTGGACACCGCCCAGGCCTCGCTGGAGGCCGGGGGGTGGAGGGCCCTCGTGGCCCCGGTGGCCGGTGGCCTGCTGGCCGGCGCCGTGCTGCAGCTCGGCAAATTGCCTCGGCCGATGGGCATGTCGAGGCTGATGGAGCACATCCAGCTCCGCGGAGGGCAGGTCCCTCTTCGGGACGCGGTGCTGACCGCGGTCGCGGCGATGATCGCCCTCGGCTCGGGCCATAGTGGTGGCCGGGAAGCCCCCGTCGCCAGCTTGGCCGGTGGCTTGAGCCACGCCCTGGGGCGGCGACTCCAGCTGTCGGCGAGCGAGGTGCGCGTGCTGGTGGCCGCAGCCGCCGCAGCCGCCGTGGCGGCATCGTTCAACACCCCCCTGGGCTCGGCCGTGCTGGCCATGGAGGTGTTGCTCGGAAGCTTCGCCGCCCGGTTCTTCGGCCCCATCGTGGCGGCGACCGTCGCTGGCACCATCGTGGGCCAGGCCTTGCTGGGGGAGCGCGTGGCGTTCCACGCGCCGGCCTTCACCCTGGGGCACCCCGCCGAGCTGCTCGCCTACGTCCTGCTAGGGGTGATCACCGGAGCCCTGGCCGCCGCCCTCGCCGTCGGTGTCCGTCGGGCAGACCGATGGACCGAGGAACATCCCGCGTCGCCCATGGCCCGGGGGGCGGTGTCCGGCGCCGTGGTGGGTTTGCTCGGTGCCTTGGGGCTCACCGGCGTCATGGGCACTGGCTACCCCCTCATCGAGCGGCTGCTCCACGAGCCGCGCTCTCTGGGTGTCGCCATGCTCGGCGCCCTCCTGCTCGGCAAGTTCGTCACCACCCTCACGCTCGTCGCCAGCCGCATCGGCCCAGGCCTGCTCTCCCCCATCTTGGTCCTCGGGGCCACCTGCGGCGCCCTGGTCGGCCTCGGCGTGGAGAGCTGGCTTCCCGGGGTTGTGTCCCCCGGGTCCTTCGCCATCGTCGCCATGGGCGCACTGGCAGCAGCCACCCTGCGGGCCCCCCTCTCCATGGTGCTCGTCCTGTTCGAGTTGACCGGCGACTACGCGGTCGTGCCCACCATGCTGCTGGCCTCCGCCGTGGCCATGCTGGTGTCGGAGGCACTGGGGGCTGGTTCGCTGTACGACGGGCTGCTCGCCAATCGGGGGGTGCACCTCGACCGAGACATCCCCGCCTCGCTCCGGGCCCTGTCGGTCTCGGATCTGATGGCGACGTCGGGCCATGCAATCGTGGGCCCGACGCCATCCCTCGACGAGGTGACCGCAGCCTTCCGCGACACGCGAGACAACGTGGTGTGGAGCGTCGACGCCACTGGGCGCTACGTCGGCGCCATCCACGTGCAGGACGTGCTGGATGCAGCGACCCAGGAGGCATCCAGCGCGTCGTTGTTCCTCGACCTCCCCGTGCTGCGGGCAGACCAACCCGCCGGCGACGCCGTGTCCCTGTTGGCGAGCCTCGAGGTCGATGAGGTGGCCGTCGTCGATGCCGGCGGGCAGATGGTCGGCGTCCTGCACGAGCGCTCTCTCCTCGGCGCGTTGCACCCGTCCGTGGCGTCCTGATCCGGAGGGCATCGGCGACGGGCGGCCAGCTCAGTCCGTCCCTTTCTCGTCCAAGGCCGTCTGCAGCGCGGTCGCAAGCTGCGTCCTGGAGAAGGGCTTCGGCAGCAACGCGGCCTCGGCATGCTGGGGGTCCGACAGGATGTCGGTGGCAAAGCCCGACGTGAGCACGACGCCGAGCCCCGGGTACCGCTCGAGGATCTGGACGCGAAGCTCGGCACCGCTCATGCCGGGGAGCACGACGTCGGAGAACACCAGGTCCACCGAGTCGACGGACGCGAGCGTCGACAGGGCCTCGCCGGCGTCGGTGGCCAGCAAGGTGCGGTAGCCCAACGACCGAATCAGGGCATCGGTGGCCCGCATCACCCGTGGGTCGTCCTCGACCACCAGGACGAGCTCCCCATCGCCCACCGGCAGCTCAGCTTGTCGACGACGGGGCGGCAGCGGGGTTCCTTCCCCTTGGTGGCGCGGCAAGTACAAGGTCGCGCTCGTCCCCTCGCCCTCCACGCTGTCGATGTTCAGGTGGCCCCCGGACTGGTTCACGAAGCCGTAGACCATGCTGAGACCCAGCCCGCTCCCCATGTGGCCCTTCGTCGTGAAGAAGGGCTCGACGGCCTGCTGCAGCACGGCGGGACTCATCCCGACGCCGTCGTCCCCCACGCAGAGCGACACCCACTCCCCTGCCGGGACCGGCGCGGTGTCGTCGTCGATGGTCACGTTGGAGGTCGTCACGACCAGCGTGCCCTCCCGAGCCATTGCGTCGCGGGCATTGATCGACAGGTTCAGCAGGGCATTCTGCAGCTGAGCCTCGTCGGCGCGGCACGACCACAGATCCACAGCCAGGTGGGTCTGCACGGCGATCTGCTCCCCGAGGGTCCGCTCGAGGATGGGCGTCTCGTCCTCGACCAGCTGGTTCAAGCTCAGCATCCGGGGCGTGAGCGTCTGCCGCCGCGCGAAGGCCAGCAGGCGCTGGGTCAGATGGGCCGCTCGCTCGGCGGCCTGTGTGATGTCGGAGGCCAACAGGGCCACGGTGTCCGGGTCCTCGGAGCTGGCCTCGATCAGCTCGGTGCTGCCGAGAATCACGGTCAGCAGGTTGTTGAAGTCGTGGGCGATGCCCCCCGTCAGCTGGCCCAGGGACTCCATCTTCTGGGCCTGGACGAGCTGCGCAGCCAACCGCTGCCGCTCCTGTTCCGCACGCCGCTGCTCGGTCACATCCGTGGTGATGAGGGTGACGTTCTCGACGTGGTCGCCCCGGAAGACCGGTCCCAGGCGGGTGGACAGCGCCACGCCTCCGTGGGGCGCATCGAACACCGTCTCGTACGAACCCTGCTCGCCCGTCTCGAAGACGCGGGCGATCGCCTGCTGCACCATCGGAAGGTCGGAGGGTCGCAGGAAGGAGTCCAGGGTCACGCCCAGCACGCCCGCCACGGGCCGGCCCGTGATCGTGCGGTTCGCGAAGCGGATGCGGCGCTCCCGGTCGACGATGGTGATGAGGTCGGGAGCATCCCGGGTCAGCGCCTGGAGGATCTCCTGACTGGCGTCCAGCTCCTGCTCGATCCGACCGATGCTCGTGACGTCGATGCTCACGAGCGCCGTGAGGGCACGGGCGTCCGTCGCATCCGGAGCCAGAGCGATCGCCCAGCTGCTGTAGCGGGACAATCCCCCGTCGGGTCCCACCGCCTCGGACTCGTAGTGCTGGGGCGTCCCGGTTCGGTGGGCCGCCGCCACGGCGTCCCGCAGTACGTCGTGGAAGTCGGCGGAGACGAAGGCGAACACCGGCGTGCCCGCGACGTCGTCGACACCCGGAAACACCCGGTTGATGAAGACGAGACGGAAGTCCTCGTCGATCACCGTCAGGAACGCCGACGCGCGGGCCACCGACTCGCGCCAGCCCTCGTCCTCCATGCCGTTCCCACCCGATGGGCTCAAAGACCCCTCCGTTTCGCCCAAGTTGGGTCGTCCACACGAGCATAAGCGATGTCGACCCGGTCCAGCCGGCCTTCTCCATCGGTCCATAGACCGAGCGGGTCCAGTGGGTTTCACCGATCGATCCGCGCCGACCATCCTAGGCCAAGCGTCTCCGAGCCCAGAGGAACCCCGCAAGACCGATCAGCCAACCGCTCGAACCGCCCGCCGCGACGCCGCACGAACAACCGCTGGTGGCGGTCCCAACCGGAACCGCATCCTGTCGCTGAACGATGTCCGTGTCCGTGTCCGTGTCCGTGTCCGCATCTGCATCTGCATCTGCATCTGCATCTGCATCTGCATCTGCATCTGCATCTGCATCCGCGTCTGTGTCTGTGTCTGTGTCTGTGTCTGTGTCCGCGGGGGTGCCCGTGTCCGCGGGGGTGCCCGTGTTCGTGGGGGTGCCCGTGTCCGTGGGGGTGCCCGTGTCCGATCCGCACGCCTCGTTGGTCGGGTCGCAGTCCTGGTCCGTGCCGTCGCCGCAGATCTCGATGGCGTTGGGGTTCACCGTTGGGTCGCCGTCGTCGCAGTCCCCGTTGTCGGGCGACGCGTCGTATGGCTGAAGGCACGCCAACACGATGTTGCTCGTGCCAAACCCGTCGCCATCGTCGTCGGTGTAGTAGGTGGACTGGCCCACGACCAGGTCGTCCGCATCGTCGGTGTCGCCGTCGCAGTCATCGTCTACGCCGTTGCAGATCTCGGTGGCGCCCGGGAAGACTTCATCGTTCCCATCTTCGCAGTCGCCAAAAGCTGTGGCCCACCCCATCCCCGGGTCGGCGCAGAAGGTGGCCGCGCCGGCCAGCACGCCGACGCCGTCGCTGTCACCGTCAGGGTAGTAGGTTGTGCTCCCCGCACCGTCGTCGACCAAGCCATTGCAGTCGTTGTCGAGCCCGTCGCACACTTCGCTCGCCAGCGAGTGAATCGCCGGGTTGTTGTCGTTGCAGTCGGTGTCGAGGGTCTCGCCGTCGCCATCGGCGTCGGGGTTGGGCTCGATGAACTCGACGCCCCCGCCACCCGCCTCGGTGTCTCCATCGCCGCCGTCGGCGGTGGCCGAACCGGCGCCAATGGGCACACCGAGGAGCACGATCCGCCCGCCACCTCCGCCGCCTGGATCCTGGCCACCACCAGAGCCGCTGCCACCGTTGGCGTTGACCTCCCCGTCGAGAACGCTGGTGGCGTCGCCATGAAGAAGCGCCCCCCCACCAGCCCCACCTGCAGCGGTCCCGGCCGAGTTCGACGCGCCCCGCACGTCGACGAGGCTCCCGGCGTCGACGATCAGCTGCCCAAGGGCCCCCAACTCGACGGCCCCCCCTCCCCCACCGCCCTGTCGAGACGGAGGAGGCCCGCCGCCTCCAGAGCCGCCCTCCAGGAGCGTGAGGAGGTCGCCATACGCAACCCCGCCGACAGCGCCATCGCCGTCTCCTCCGGGCCCGCCGAACCCTCCGCCACCGGCCTCGTCGCCAGAGACTTGCCCGCCACCGGGCCCTTCGCCATTGGTCCCCACGCCTCCGTCGTGGCCTCCGGGGCCGGCGAACTGGTTGGTGGCCGACGCGTCGATGGTGGCATTCGTCACGCGTAGGTCGCCCCGGCTGAGGACCGCCACGGGACGGTCACCGACGACATCGATGTCCTCGTCGATGAGCACATCGTCGAAGCAAAACACAGCCGTGTTGCCCTGCATGGTGCCAGTCGCGGTGGCGCCGCCGGTCATCGTGGGTGGGTTGGCCGAGGTGTCGATCGTCACCAGACTGCCGGGGTCGAAGGCTGTGGCGGTCAACGTGCATGTGGCTGGGTCCAGCGGGGCCGCAGTGGCCGGGATGGACAAGGCGACCAGGATGGACAAGGGAAGCAGGGTGCGCGGCATCGGAGAATCTCCCTCGATCCATTGTAGCGGCGACGAAGCGTAGCGACGAAGCCCATCGCCTCGAGCCGACCCGTCGGGCCCGCCGCAGGGTCCCAGAGGCATCACGCCCGCGCGAGGATCGCCGAAAGGTTCACGCCTTCGGGCAACGTGCCGTACAACATGCCGCCGCCGCCAAGCCGAGAGGCCAGGAACGCTTCGGCAACATCCGCAGGCCCGTGCTCCACGAGCAGGCAGGCCTGAAGCCCGAGCGCCAGCTTCTCCACCACCCGACGGGCCCGCAGCTGCAGCGACTCGGGGCGGCCCAGCTCGTCCTGCACCGAGGCGAGGAAGCGATCGAGCCGCGGGTCCTTGCCCAACGACGCCATCAGCTCGGTCCGCACGGCCTCCAGGGCCGCAGGCTCCTTGTGCATGGCCCGCAGCAGGTCGAGGGCCTGCACGTTGCCCGACCCCTCCCAGATGCTGCCCAGCGGAGCCTCCCGGTACAGCCGCGCCATCGGCCAGCCCTCGTCGTAGCCGTTGCCCCCGTGGCACTCGAGGGCCTCGAAGGTCAGGCCCACCACCCGCTTGGCGATCCAGTACTTGGCGATGCTCATCGCACCACGGGCAAACGCCGCTTCCTGGGCATCCACCTCGGCGCGATCGAAGGCGCGGGCCAGGCGGAACGACAGCGCCACGGCCGCCTCGGTCTCGATGGCCAGGTCGGCGAGCACGTTCTGCATCAGCGGCTGGTCGATGAGCCGCTTGCCGAAGGCCTCCCGATGGCGGGCATGGTGCACGGCGAAGCGCACCGCCTCCCGCATGGCCCCGGCGGCGCCGACCGCCACGTCGAGGCGGGTGTGGCCGACCATCTCGATGATGGTGGCGACCCCGCGACCCGGCTCCCCGACCCGCTCGGCCCAGGTGCGGTCGTACTCGATCTCCGACGACGCGTTGGCGTGGTTCCCCAGCTTGTCCTTGAGCCGCTGGATGCGGAACACGTTGCGCGACCCGTCGGGCAGGACGCGAGGCACGAGGTAGCAGGTCAGCCCCCCATCGCCCTGGGCAAGGGTGAGGAAGGCGTCGGACATCGGCGCCGAGCAGAACCACTTGTGGCCGGTGAGCAGCGCGGTGCCGTCGGCGGAATCCCGCGCCACCGTGGTGTTGGCACGGACGTCGCTCCCGCCCTGCTTCTCGGTCATCGCCATGCCCAACGTCACGCCGGCCTTCTCGTCGAGGTCGGTCAAGCGGGGGTCGTAGTCGTCCTTCAGGATGCGGGGCATCCACGCCTCGAGGATCTCTGGGCTGTGGGCCAGCGACGGCACCGCGGCGTGGGTCATGGTGATGGGGCAGGCGACGCTGCTCTCGAGCTGGCAGTACAGGTAGTGAAGGCCGGCACGGGCGACCGCCGCCCCCTCCTTTCCGCGGTGGGCCCAGGTGTGGTTGTGCACCCCGTGCCGCTGCCCGATGGCCATGAGCTCGTGGTAGGCCGGGTGGAACTCCACCTCGTCGATGCGGTGCCCGTACCGGTCGTGGGTGCGCAGCTCGGGGGGCTGGGCGTTCGCCAGCCGACACAGGTCGGCGCCGTGATGGCTGCCTGCCACGCGGCCGAGGGAGCGCAAGCGGTCGTCGGCCCAGCCGCCGCCGTAGCGCGCGACGGCCTCCATCAGGGCCGGGTCGCTGACGTAGGCGTCGAACTCGGGCATCGACGGGGCCTGGTTCAGCACTTCGTGGGTGACGCTCATGGGGAGCCTTCCTGGGCAGAGATGGAGTCGGGGGACGCGCCGAGGGCGCGAAGGGCGAAGGCGACGACCGCCTCCGGGGAGGGGTCGCCGTGGGGGCCGAGGACCGTCTCCCCCAGCGCGCCGACGACGCCAGCCGCCGCCACCCGTGCATCCTGCTGGGGGAGCTCTTGGGCCTCGATGGCGGCCTCGATGGCCTGCTGGAGGACCTCGGCGTAGCGGGCGCGGAAACGGAGGCGAGCCGCCCCGACCTCGGGCCCGACGGGCTCGCCGAGGAGCGCCCACGCTTGCACCCGTCCGGCCTGGGCCCGCTCGCACCAGCCGTGGATGGCGGCGGCGATGGCGGCCACCCCTCCCCCCGCGAGGGTGTTGGCCATGCGCTCCACCTCCCGGCCGCTGGCTTGGTCGAAGAGCTCGACGCACAGCGCCGCCTTGCTCTCGACGTGCCGGTACACCGAGCCCGTGGCGAGCCCCGCGCGATCCGCGACCGCGGCCACCTGCACCGCCGCGAAGCCTCCCTCCCTCAGCAGGGAGCGAGCCGCATCGAGCAGGCGCTGACGGGCTTCGAGGCGACGGGCTTCGGTGCGAGCGGTGGCGCGGTAGGCCATGAACCCTCAAGGTGTGAATAATGATTCACACCTTTGCGTTCCCCCGTCAAGCCGTTTGCTTGCGACCTGTCGACGGAACGGCCATCATGCACCCATGCCTCTCGACACCTTGCGTCGCATGCTGATCGGCGCCGACGAACCCGCCCTCGACGTGGCCCTCCGGGAGTCCGGTCTGCCCGCCCTCGACGTGGCCCTCCGGGAGTCCGGTCTGTCCCGTCAACGCCACGGGTGGACGGGCGTCCTCGATGGGGACACGGTGACGGTCCAGTGCGGGCCCGAGCTGGAGCACATCCGGGTGTGGGTCGAATGCGACACGACACTGCAGCTGCGTGCGCCCGGAGCGGAGCCCCCCACCGGCGACGACGTCTTCGATGCCGTGCTCTCGGTGCCACCGGCGCAGCACGCCGACCTCACGCCCGCATCCCGAGCGCGCCTGGTCGAGCTTGCCGCCATGGGTCGGCTTCATGCCGAGACCGCCTCCCTGGCGTGGTCGTGCCCCCGCGACCTCGAGCCCGAGCGGGTCGTGCACGGGGCCCGCACGCTCTCCCGGGTCGCCACCGCGCTTCGAAACGACCAGTGGGCCATCCGGGAACTCGAAACCTTGCGTGGCCGGCCGACCATCCTGACGGAGTCCGACACTCGCAAGCTGTGTGTGTCGGAACGCGCCAGCGATGCACGTCGGGCCCACGGCAAGGCGCTCACCGTCAGCGGTGCCAAGCTGGAGGGCTTCGTCGCGCGGGCGTCCGTTCCCGCCCGCGCCCGGTGCTGGGCCGCAGAGCGCCTCGAGGCGAGCGGCGGGGCGAAGGTGGTCGGGCAGATGCTCCGACGAGAGCCCGTGGCCGGCGACTTGCCCGTGCTCGCGCTGCTGCGAGATGCCGAGAACGTCTTGGGCCTCCTGGCCTCCGCCCCGGCCACATGGTCCGAGGCCGCTGCCTTGGTGGCCATCGGCGGGACGGGCCGACACGATGCCTCGAGCCCACAAGCGCGGGCGTGGGTCTTCGAGCTGGCGCCTGCGCTGCCGGGCCTACCGCCTCCCGCTCGCCAGGCGGTCCTCCACGCCATCGTCGCCCTCGGTCCGCCGAGGGCCATCCAGGCGTTGCGGGACCAGCTGAAGGCCGACCTGTCCCCTGAGGTCGCCGCGTCCTACCGGGAAGCCCTGGCCGATCTCAGGGACCGGCATAGCCGGGCCGGCGCGGTGAGCATGGTGCCCGACAGCGGAGGGCTGTCGATGGCCATCCCCCCATCTGAGTCTCACTAGGCCCCATGCCGGTGACCACCATCCGCCGCTGGCTCGGCTTGACCGAAGACCCCTTCGACGGCCTCTTCGCCCAGAAGGGCTTTCATCGCTACGGCACCTCCTGGGCGGGCGTCGTGCACGGCGAGGAAGTCCGGATCTCGCGGACCACAGCCGTCCCTCTCGTGCACGAACACCACGGCGTGCGGCTGGAGGTCGTCTGCCCGGCGGCCTTTGAGCTCGGCCTCCCGGGAGAGGGTGACCCCACCGGGGATCGGCGCTTCGACGCCGTGTTCGGTGTCCCGATGGCGGACCACGGCTGCCTCACGGCGACCGTTCGCACGAACCTGATGATGCTGGCTCGGGCGGGCTCGGTCACCCTGACAGGCAGTCAGCTGGTCCTGAACCAGCGGGGCGAGGGACCGCACCCGTCGAAGGTCCTTGCCTGGGCCGTTCGCCTGGCCCGGGTCACCGTGGACTTGAAGGCCGACCGCGATGCCCTGGCGGAGCTCATCGAGCTCCACCACCGCGATCCCGACGAGGCGCTCGCCCTCGCCCGGCGCCTTCGGGGACAGACCCGCCGGATCTCCACCGACCTGCGCGCCCACGCCGACGCCCTCGTGCGCCGAGGACGCAAGCTCATCCGCATCGTGGAGCGGCCCGAAGTACCTGACACGGCCCGCCGTTGGGCGGCCGCGCGGCTGCCCGCCCGCTACGTGGACGATGTGATCGACGGGCTCCTCGACCGCCCACGGGCGCCCGGCGATCTCCACGTGCTCTCGGTGTTCGCGGCCCACCACGAGGTCGCGGTGCTCCTGACGAACCACACCCGCTTCTGGGCCACCGAGCTCGCCCGCACGGGCGACCGGCACCTCGAAGCCCTCACGGCTCTCGTGGAGGCTCTGGTCCGACAGGAGCCCGGCCCGTGGGTCGACACGTTCGTGGCGCCGCTCCCAGGCCTGGAGGAGCCGCTTCGCGCCGCCGCCCTCGACGGGGTCGCCCAGCACGGCTCTCGAGCGGCCCTGAATGCTCTCACCGCCCAGCTCGACGGCGCGCTGCCCCGGTCGCACCGGCCCGCCTGGCGTGCCGCGATGGGCCGCCTGCGGGACCGCCACCAAGGGGAAGCGGGCGCCCTGAGCCTCGCCCGAGCCGGTGGATCCGTCTCGCTGCCCGACGACCGTTGACGTAGGTACTCCCTGGGATAACGGCCTCCATGACCTACCTCGTCCTCGGTCTCGTCAAGTTCCTCGGCATCCACCTCGTCGGCGCCGTCGGCCTGCGAGACCGCATGGTGGGCATCCTTGGAGAGAACCCCTGGAAGGGTCTGTACAGCCTCATCTCCTTCCTCGGCCTGGGCCTCATCGTCTTCGGCTACGGCCAGGCCCGTGCCGCCCCCGTCGTGGTGTGGGTCCCCCCGGTCGGCATGCAGCACGCCGCCCTCACCCTGATGCTGCCGGTCTTCCCCTTGCTGGCGGCCACCTACCTTCCGGGCCGCCTGTCCCGCTGGAGCGGCGGCCACCCCATGCTCGTCGGCACCGTGCTGTGGGGCCTCGCCCACGTGCTCGCCAATGGCATGCTCCACGATGTGCTGTTGTTCAGCGGCTTTCTCGGCTGGGCCCTCGTGGTGCGACTCTCCTTCCTCCGCCGCCCCCCCCGCGACATCCCTCGGGCCCCGGAGGCCGGCTACAACGACGTCATCGCCGTCGTGGGTGGCCTGGTGCTCTACGGCATCACCCTCGGCGGGACGCACCAGTGGCTCTTCGGGGTGAGCCCGCTCCCCAGGTAGAGCAACGTTAGGACCCCCGGCCATGTGAGGTCTCCATGCTCCTTTTCCTCGCTGCCTGCGGCCTCATCAGCCGCCCCACCCCCACCGCTCCCCCCACCGACATGCAGCCCCTGCCCATCGACTGGGGCACCGGGCCGGCCGACATGTTCTTGGCGCTCACCAAGCAGCCGCCCGACGGCGCGACCGAAGCCTTCGCGTGGTGGCAGCAGGAAGAGGCAAAGGGGGCGACCGACCGACTCGGCCCCCCCATCGGCATCGCGACCTTGCTCCGCGAAGACTACGCCGTGTGGAACGTGGTGGAGATCGACAGCAACGAGCTGCGCCCTGGGGGCGGCCTCCCCCCGATGGCGCTGCAGGCCGGACGCATCCCCGACGACGAGAAGCGTGGGCTGCTCGTGGCCACGCTCTACGAGGGCCTCCTCGAGCGCATAGAGAACAGCAAGGAGTTCGCGCATCGGGTAGGCGAAGACCTCCCAGCATGGCGGATCGGCCTGCGGCTCACCCCCGACGTGCCATGGTCCACCGTCCACGAGGTGACGTACACGGCCGGGCAGTCCCAGTACGCCCACTATTGTTTCGTGGGCAGCGGCACCTTCGAGGCGCTGCAGCAACGCTGCTTCGAGCTCGAGCCCATCCCCTGGCCGGGGCGGCCCGCTCCCCCGCCTCCCGTCGAGGTGGTGGTGCGGCCCGGCAGCGCGTGGCGGGTGCGTCCGACGGAGGAGGAGCGCATCGAGCTCGGCGGGACGGCCTTCGACGACGCGCCCCCCGTCGTGTTGTTGCGGGTGGAGGACCCGTCCATCCCCGCAGGCGACGTCGCAACGTGGATCGGAGAGCTGGGCCGCGCGGGCGTGGGACGCACCCAGGTTCGCATCTCTGGCAGCGACTGAGGCCGCCTGCAGCCATCCAGGCGAGGTCGTGGGCGCCCCCGACGAACCGCGGTACGGTCCTTTCCACTGGAGACCCCGTGCTCTGCATCGCCTGCGGCCAAGCCACCGACACCACCCCGTGCACCGCCTGCGGCGACGAGCCCCGCCTCGACGGACGCTGGTCCCTGCTGGAGGTCTTGGGCCAAGGGGCCAACGGCACCACCTACAAGGCCGTCGACGCGGACGGGCACACCGTCGCAGCCAAAGAGTCGACCCTCAAGACCACCGACCCCGAGAAGGTGCGAGAGCTGGTGGAGCGGGAGGCCCGCGTCCTGCGTCAGCTCACCCACGACGGCGTCCCCTCCTACGTCGAGGAGATCTGGCACCAGCACGGCCGCAGCCGCTCGCTGTTCCTGCTCCAGGAGTTCGTGGAGGGCGTCGACCTGCAGCACCGCCTCGACGACCACCGCTACAGCGAAGACGAAGTCCTCGACTTGCTCGACGAGCTCGCGGGCATCCTCGCCCACCTCCACGGGCGCCAGCCCCCCATCATCCACCGCGACGTGAAGCCGTCGAACGTGATGCGCCGCCCCGACGGCCGCCACGTGCTCCTCGACTTCGGCAGCGTGCGAGACGTGCTCAAGGACGCCCACCTCGGCGGCAGCACCGTCGCGGGCACCTTCGGGTTCATGGCCCCCGAGCAGTTCGCCGGCGACGCCTCCCCCCAGAGCGACCTGTACGCCCTCGGGGCCCTCGCCGTGGCGCTGCTCACCCGGCAAGACCCGGCGCGGCTGCAGCGGCCCGACCGGAGCGTCGGCTGGCACGACCACGTCGCGGTCTCCGACGGGATGACCCGTCTCGTCGACGAGCTGCTGGCCTTGGAGCCTGCCGGACGGCCCGCCAGCGCCCAGGCCGTGAAGGACCGCATCGCGGCGGTTCGCGACGGCACCGTGGAGGCTCCCGACCCCGACCGCGGCTCGTGGGTGCCCATCCCTGCCCTGTTGGAGCCCAAGCACGCCCCGCCGGCGGAGACTCGTCCACGCACCGCCAAGGGCCTCCAAGCCGACGAGCCCGAGACCTTCCACCAGCCCCCCGTGCCCCACGCGAACGCGCCCCTCGCCGCGCCCCCGAGGGCCAACGTCACTCTGCCGGCAGGGGTCGGGCTCCTTCTCATCCTCCTGATGGCCACGGCAGGCTTCGTGGTCGCCGGCGCCAGCATCTTCGTCATCGCCGACGCCCCGTCGGTGCCCACGCCCACACCCATCAGGGCGCCCTTGGCCGTGGACGCCATCGTTCACATCCCCGATTCCCCGTGGCCGGTGATGACGCCGGAGGAGCTCGGTCAGGTGGCTCCCGACCCCACGTGCAGGGTGATCCGCACCAACGACACCCAGAAAGTCCTCGTGCAGGACTGCCCAGCGCCCCTCACCCAGCAGGCCAAGACCTGGGCGGAGGAAAACATGTCCCAAGCGCCCGCGGCCTTCCCCCTGATCCAGACCCTGGGCTTCCTGCCGAGGCCCGACCCATCGATGCTGACCCCCGCCACCACGGTCATCCCCCTCGACGAGGCCGCACAGGGGCCCTACGTCGAGCGCAAGGCCACCGAGTTGACCACGCTTCACCGAGAGCAGCCGACGTTCCCAGACGCCGCCAAGGGCGCGGCCATCGCCACCGTGAAGTGTGTCGTCGACGTCGACGTGGGCGCCGATGGCGCACCCGACCGCCTGACCATCCGGGCGTGCCCACTGCCCTTCCATGCGAACACAGCCACCGCCATCACCCAGTGGCGGTGGGACGTCCCCGACCCCGCGCGCACATCCGTCGGCGTGACCTACAAACACTCCGTGAGCAAGAGCCCATGAACCCCCACACCCTCACCACCGAGCTTCAAGGCGCCTGGCACCGCAGCGACGACCTCTTCGGCCGCCTCCGCGACCTCGACCAGCGCCCCATCGCCCTGCGGCACCCCTTCGTCTTCTACCTGGGCCACCTGCCAGCCTTCGCGTGGAACCAGCTCGCCGTCGCCGCCCTCGGCAAGGCCCCGACGGGCCCCCTCGACGACCTGTTCGCCTTCGGCATCGACCCCGAGAGCGAAGACGACGTGTCCGGCCCCACCAGCTTCCCTCCGGTCCACGACGTGTGGGCCTACCGGGACCGCATCCGGGCCGACGTGCTCGCCCTGCTGCCCGAGCTCCTCGAGGGGGAGGGCCCGCTGTGCGAGAAGGGCCGCGCCGCACGGCTCGTCCTCGAGCACGAGCTCATGCACCACGAGACGCTGCTGTACATGGTCCAGATGTCCGGCCTCGCGCTGTACCCCGAGGCCCCGGAGGGAGGAGACGGCGTCGCGGCCCGCCTCGTCGACGTGCCCGAGGGCCACATGCAGCTCGGCGCCGACTTCGACGGGATCGACTTCGGCTGGGACAACGAGTTCCCGCCCCGCACCGTGCACGTGCCCGCCTTCCGCATCGACAGCCACGCCGTGCGCAACAGCGACTGGCAGGCCTTCGTGGCCGCCGGGGGCCCCGAGCCCATCCCCTGGCACGAAGGCTACGTCCGCACCTGCTGCGGCCCCGTGCCCTTCGACGTCGCCCGGGGCTGGCCCGTGCAGGTCAGCCAGGCCCAAGCCCAGGCCTACGCAGAGTGGCGGGGCCGGCGCCTCCCCACCGAGGCCGAGCTGGCCCGCATCCGGCACCGGCCCGAGGGCGCCAACGTCGACTTCGGCCACCACATGCCCATGCCCGTCGGCCATGCGCCGGACAGCCCGAGCGGCGTCAACGAGGTCGTGGGCAACGGCTGGGAGCACACCGCGAGTGTCTGGGAGAGCCACGAGGGCTTCCACCCCTGGGTCGACACCTACGCCGGCTACTCCGCCGACTTCTTCGACGGGCAGCACCGGGTGGTGTCCGGCGGCTCCTGGGCCACGGCGGGGCGCTTCCTGCGGCCCAGCTTCCGCAACTGGTACCGCCACGACTACCCGTACGTGTTCAGCAAGTTCCGCACCGTCGCGGAACGCTGAGCCCCGACGGGCATCCAGGCCAGATCCCCGGATACACCCCCGCGAGGAGGGGTCATGAACAAGCTCTGGGTGGTGGCTGCGATTGGAATGATCGCCTGCAAAGGCGGCAAGGACGACAACGATGCGGGCCCCGACGACACCTCCGACACCGGCGGGCTCACCATCCAGGGGTGGTCCGAGGGCGACTGGTGCGGCGACATGGCCGACCTGTCCGACCTCGAGGCCGGCTACAACGGCACCAACCTCCGGGTGACCCTGCAGGGCATCAGCCAGCGCCGCTACCCGCCCGCCCTCGGCCTCCTCGAGGCCCAGACCGACGCGGAGCTCAACCGCTGGTTCACCGGCTCGACGGGCTCCTTCGGCGCCGTGATGGACCGCTACGAGGTGGCTGTGCACGAGGGCGCCCACATCTGGGGCTTCGATCACTTCAGCTTCGACGGCTACAGCTACCGGGTGGTCGACGACAGCTTGATCATCGAGACGGCCTTCCTCGACAACTTCGACCGGTCCGAGATCTTGTCCCGCCACCCCGACGCGAGCGGCGACTTCTACGCGTCGACCTACCTGGAAGGAGCCTCCGGAGCCCAGGGCTTCAACACCCTGCTCGACGAGTACAACGCCTACACCCACTCCCTGGCGTCGAGGCACTGCACCCGGGACTACCTGGGCGGTGCCAGCACCTCCGCCCGCGACGGCATCCTGACCTTCATGTGGTATGTCGAGACCTACCTGAAGATCGCCCGGGAAGAGCACACGGCGGACTACCAGGCCATCAAGAGCGACCCCGCCCACGTCGAGATGATTCTGACGGTCTGGGACCGAGCCGAGTACTGGCTCGACGTGACCGCCGACGAGCCGGGCCTCGGCATCAACGACGACGCCTTGAAGGTGCGGGTCTACGAAGCCGACAACCTCGACGAGATCGACCGGCTCCGCTGATCCGGGTTGCATTGCAACGGTTCCGCCCCCCTGGGCCGTCCCCTGCCTACCCAGTGGCAACTCGGACGGTCCCATGCGTGGTCTCTGGTCTCTCGTCGTGCTCGCCGCCTGCCACTCCCCCGCCGACGAGGTGGTGTTCGCCGACCCCGCGGCGCAGATGATCGTGGGAGGGATCGACGCCGACATCAGCGACCACCCCACCCTGGTCTCGCTGCAGAGCACCGCGGGGGACCACTTCTGCGGTGGCACCGTCATCGACCCGTTCTGGGTCGTGACGGCGGCCCACTGCGTGCACGGGTCGTCCCCCTGGGACGTGCAGCTCGAGGTGGGCGCCACAGTCCTCGGGGACGGCGCGTTCCACGGGGTCGCCAGCTGGACCATCCACCCCGACTACCACAGCGGGGACAAGCCCAACGACATCGCCCTGCTCCGGCTTGCCACCCCCATCGACGACATGACCCCCACCCCGCTGCTGACCCGGGCCGGGGAGGACGTGTGGGCCAGCCCCGGCACCACCGCCACCGTCGCCGGCTGGGGGGACACCGACACGAGCGGGTCGACCCCCGACCAGCTCCAGTCCGTCGAGGTTCCCCTCGTGGACTTCGCCACCTGCGAGGCCCTGTACGACCCCGACCGGGTGGTGATCGACACCATGGTGTGCGCAGCAGACCTGGTGGACGGCGGGGAAGACGCATGCACCGGCGACAGCGGCGGACCCCTGTGGGTCGACACCGACGTCGGCCCTGCGCTCTACGGCATCGTGAGCTGGGGCATGGGCTGCGCGGACGCCGACCGTCCCGGGGTCTACACCCGGGTGCCGAGCTTCGTGAACTGGATCCAGCACGTGGCCCACGGCGAGCCCCTCGACGACTTCGGCGACTCCGCAGGCAACGCCGAGCCCGTGGGGGTCGACGGGTCCCTCTCGGTGGATGGCTCCTTCCTCGCCGACGACATCGACACCTTCGCCCTCGAGTACACCGAGGCCCACTCGGTCGACGTCAGCACCACCAGCACCCTCGACATCACCGCGCGCATCGTCGCCGCCGACGGGACGCTGCTGGCCCACTCCGCCGGTGCAGGCGACGTCCACCTCACGGTCGAGCTGGAGGGCGAAGCCACCCTCGAGATCGAGGCCACCAGGGAGGGCGACTACGTGCTCGACATCGACGCCACCTCCCTGGTCCCGGAGAGCTCTGGATCGGGATGTGGGGGGAGCAGCGTGTGGTCTGGCCTGGTGCTGCCGCTGACCCGCCACCGGTAGGGCCCCGACGACCCGGCGCGACGTTACCCACCCCGCCATGGCCCCCCCCGCCGTGGCCACCGAGGCCACCCACCTCCTCCACCCGTCCGTCCGCCGGGTGACCCTCTCCGTGCTCACCCTCGTCGGCCTCTCCGCCTTCGAAGGGCTGGCCGTGGCTGCGGCCTTGCCCGAGGTGGCCGCTGCCCTCGGCGACGTCGCCCTGCTCCCCTGGGTGATCACCTCCTACCTGCTCCTCTCCGGCGTGAGCACCGTCGCCGCCGGCGCCCTGGCCGACCGGGTCGGGCTGCGCGCGGTCTTCCGCGGCGCGGTCGCCCTGTTCGTGCTCGGCGGCGTGCTGGCGGGCTTCGCCCCCGACATGAAGACGCTCATCGCGGCCCGGGTGATCCACGGCACCGGTGCGGGGGCCGTGAACGCCGTGGGCCTCACCGCCGTGGGCGCCGTCTTCCCCCAGCGCCTCGTGGCCCGAGCTTTCGCCGCCAACAGCATCGTGTGGGGGGTGATGAGCGTGGCGGGGCCTGGGCTCGCCGCCATCCTGCTCTCCGTCGCGTCGTGGCGCTGGATCTTCTGGATGAACCTGCCCCTGGGCGGGGCCGCCCTGCTGCTCGGCTGGAGCGCCATGCCCGGCGCGCCCCCCACCGCCTCCCGCGCCCTCCGCTGGAGCGACCTGCTGCTGCTCATGGGCGCCAGCATGGCCCTCCTCGTGGGCGTGGACGCCATGGACCTCAGCTCCATCCCCGCTCTGTTGGTCGCCGGCGCCCTGGGGGCCTTCCTGCTCTACCGAAGCCGCGGCCGTGACGACGCGCTGCTCGCCCCTCGGCACGTGCTGTCGGCACCCCTGGGGCCCCTCGCCGGGGCCATGGGGCTGCTCCTCGTCGGGGCCATCGGCACCCAGTCCTTCCTGCCGCTCTACGTCAGCGGGGCTCGGGGGGGCGGCACCGAGCTCGTCGCCGGCTCCGTGCTGTTCTTCGTGCTGGGATGGACCTCGGGGGCCAACGCCGCCTCCCGCCTCGCCCCCCGGACCGGTCCGGCTCGGGTCCTTCGCGTCGGCACCGCCATCGTTCCCTTCGCCCTGGCGGCCGTCTCAGCCGTCGCCTGGCTCCAGGGCCCCTTGTACCTGCTGTTCGGGGCCCTCGTGGTGGCCGGCCTCGGCATGGGGCTCGCCACCAACACCGCCTTGTCCCTCGTGCGCACCTTGGCCCCCGAGGGCGAGCTGGGACGCGCCACCGCGGCCCACCAGTTCGTGCGCAACCTGGGCTTCCTCCTCGGCAACGCCCTGTTCGGTGCCCTGATGCTATGGGTGGTGGCGAACCTGACCGGCGACGTCGAGAGCGTGCGGGCCGTGCTGGGGCAGGGCAGCGAGGCGGCGCCACAGCCCGCCGTCGTCGCAGCCATCCACACCGGCTTCGCCACCGCCGCCACGGTGTCGGCCTGCGTGGCGCTCCTCGCCAGCCTGCTGGTCCCCTGGGCGACCCGAACCCTCCGGTCCCCCTAGTCTTCGAGCCCCCCTCACCGGGCGGCGTCCCCGCAGGCCCCGAAGTCGACGATCTTCGAGTACAAGTTGTCGGGGATGTCCTGCCGACAGTCATCCAGCGTGCTCGTCTTCACCGTGGGCGTGTCGTCGTCGTCCCCGCAGGTCAGCGAGTTGTATTGGGTGTAGGTGAAGCTGCCGGCGTCCACGTCGCAGGAGAAGGCGTCCGCGGAGTTCTCCCCGGAGTTCCCGGGCCAGCAGTAGCAGCCCGCATCCGCCGTGACCGGGAAGGCCTGGGTGATCATCGGCTCGCCACTGCACGAGGGGTCTTCGTTCCAGAAGCCGACGATCACGTAGGTGCTCGGGTCGGTCTCGTTGGGGGGGCACTCGTCGTCCGCGCCACCGTCTGCGCACGCCCCCATCAGGAGCACTCCCCACATCCACCCTCGCATTCGACCTCCCGTCCGGTAGCCCGGCCAACCTACCAGGGAACACGCCGCTGGGCGCACCGTCCTACAGCGTCTTGAGGTACTCCAGCAGCGCCTCGCGCTCGCCGTCGTCCAGGCCGTCGCCGAAGGGGTGGCCCGTGTTGCCGTAGCCGCGACGGCTCGTGTCGTAGACCTCGTACCGCTCGGCCGGGTCGTCGATGCTGTCCTTCGGGGTGTCGAGCACCTCGATGTTCCAGCCCACGGCCTCCTGGTCGTAGTCGCCCGAGTCGAGGCTGGCGCGACGCCAGATGGCCGGACGCGCGGCGCTGTCGATGACATCGGCGAGCGTGGGTGCGGCCCCGTTGTGGAAGTAGGGCGCGGAGGCCCACAAGCCAACCAGCGGCGGGGCCATGTAGCCGGCCTGGGGGGCCCACTCCATGCCCTCTCCGAAGGGGTTGATCGAGAAGTGCTCGTCCCAGGCCCGCTGCCAGACCGGCTGCTGCTCAGCGGCCCACGGGTCGGTGTCGATGACCTCGATGGGCACCACCACGTTGGGGAAGTCGACCACCCCGTCGCGGTACGTGCCGTGGCACCCGGCGCAGGTGGCCTCGAACACGTCCTGGCCCTGGTCGGCCAGCGCGTCGTCGATGCCCCAGGGCCACACCGGCTCCTCGATGGAGACGATGTAGGCGGCCAGATCCGGACCCAGGGCCAGCACGTCCTCCATGGCCTCGGGGGACTCGGTGCACACGTGGGCCGGGTTCAGGGCGAAGTTCGTATGGTTGCCCCGGGCCACGCTGTTGGCGAACAGCGCGTGCTTGTACTTGGTCGTCCACCACGCCGGCACGTTGTACGGCACCCCGCCATCCGGTGGCTCCATGTGGGGCTCGTCGAGCCAGTTCGACGTGAGCGGGTCGCGGCGGGCGGCCACCGCCATCATCGAGGAGTTGCCGGCACTGAGGCCGCGGGTGTCTGGGGTGTACGGGTCCATCACCTCGAGCACCGCCTCGAAGACGTCCAGCTCGATGAGCTCGTCGGGGTCGCTGGTGAGGGTCTTGGCGAGGGCCACGCCTGCCAGGCCGCTGCCGAGCCCCGCAAGGTGGTCGCCCATGCCCAGCACGAGCTCGCCGTCGAACTCGGAGGCGTGGCAGTCGAAGCAGCTGAACGACACCACCCGAGCGCCGCGCTCCGACGTGCCGACCGCGTACTCGTAGGGGATGTTCGCCCCGTCGCCGGTGCGCCCCTCGAGCAGCGTCACCTCGCCGAGGAACGGCATCAACGACTCGAAGGTATCCAGCGGCACGCCGCACTTCATCAGGTCGCCATTCCGCAACACCTCCAGGCCAGCGTCCGGATCCCCGAGAGTGGGAGGGGTCGTCGGGGGTGGCACGCACTCGAAGGTGTCGCAAGCGAACACGACCTCGGGACGCACGAGCGGGGCGTCCTCGGGCGACGAGCAGCCCCCGAGAACCAAGACGACCAACATCGAGCGCATGCACAGACTCCAACCGCGGCGGGGACCCGTCGCGTGGGCGGGGACCGCGCCATCTAACCGTCCGCGGCCCCGCATGTTCGCGATGACACCGGGTCGAGCCCGGACATCAGGGAACGATGATGCGGGCGACCAACGGGCCGTTGAGCAGCTCCACGGTCTGGGCCGCCAAGCCCAGGTACCGGCCGACGTCGAGGCCGAAGGACCCCGCCGCCCAGCCGTCCACCACGAAGCGCTGGTCTTCCTGGGGCTCGAGGGTGGTGTCGGGCACCAGGTTGATCACCACCTCGGACTCCGCGTGGCCGCCTTGGAGCTCCTCGTAGACGCCACCGGCGTCGAGGACGGCCGCCTGGCCTTCCTCAGCGGTGTACTCGGGGAGCTCGAGGCCATCGAGCTGTCCGGTGACCCACAGCTTGAAGTAGCCGCAGCCCATGGGGGGCGGGGAGGCATGGTCGTCGCCGTGGACCGAAGGCACATGACCGGCCTCGCGGACCTCCTCGACGATGGCCGTCAGGGCGTCCAGGCTGGTCTCGCCGCGAAGGGACGCGATGGCGTAGATGCCGCCGAGGGTCTTGGGCCCTCGCATGCCGGGGTGATCGGAGAGGCGGCCGTCCACGCACTTCATGAGGCCGTCGTCGTCCACGTCGACCAGATCGGCCACGTCGGCTGCAGACTCGATGGTGGCGGTCCAGCCGCGGGATTCCAGCACGGCAACGATGTCTTCGGGGGTCATGTCGAGCTCCAGGTTTCGAGACCCGGGAGATGTAGCAAGCTCGGGACGCCTCGGAGCAACAACCAGCGCCGACTACCGCCTCTTGTTCCGCGCCGCCGGCTCCGCCTCGTTCGTGGTCGGCTGCGGCTCGAAGGCCTCGACGTCCTCCTCGACCTCCTCGACCTTGGCCTCCTGCAGGTCGCACAGGCGCTTGGCGCTCCGCAGGTCGTCGAGCTCTCGGTAGCCCTCGTAGCCGGACGTCTCGGCGAAGGCGGCGAGCAGCTCCTCGAGGGGCTCGACCCCCAGCTTGGCGCGGTCCTCGTCGGTCACCGCCGGATCCCAAGAGTAGATGCACTGCCGGCCGGCCACGGTGGCCGTGACCACGCCGTAGTGCTGGGGCTCCCCTCGCTTCACATGGGCCATGTCGACGGCCTGAGCGGCCAAGCGACCGGAGCTCTCGGCCTGGGTCGCCTCGTAGGACGCCATCGCCAGCGATGCGGCGACGTCCAGGTCTTCGGGCCCGCCCCGCATCAGCACGAAGGCGGCCCGCAGCCGGTGCTCGTCGGTGCACACCATCTCGTCGGCCACCAGCTTGCGGACCCGCGCCACCATGTCGGCCGCCGGCATGCCGGTCCGCACGTTGGCCCCCATCTGCTCGAGACCATGGGCGACCGCGTCGGAGGCCTTGGCGCCCTGATCCTCACAGCCGGCCATCGCCAGCGCCACCATCCATACGACCACGGGCACCTCCAGGCGGGCAGTATAGGCGCGACCCGAGCCCAAACCCCGTGAGGCATGCCACACGCGCAGAAGAGCACGGCGGGTCTGGGGGGCACCACGTAGGCTACCCATGGGCCCGGCACCCGTACCACTGTGCCTGCCGACGAGACCCGGGGAACCACGAATGCGAACCCACAGGATGACGATCCTCGCGCTGCTCGCGCTCAGTTGCGGTGGAGGCACCACCGACGACAAAGGCACCCCCGACACGGCCAGCACCACCGACACGTCGGTCGACGACAGCGCGGACGACACGTCCGAAACGGGCGACTCCGGGTACGATTGCGTCGTCGACGATCCGGAGTTCGACCTCAGCGTCGTGGGCACCGAGCACACCGCCGAAGGCCTCCAGCGCTTCGAGATCTGCAGCGAAGGCCACGAGTGGCTGCGGATCACCTCCAACTCCGAGGAGCACGACACCGCGGCCCCCACCCTCCGGCTCTTCGATCCCAGCGGGAACGCCGTCGGACCCACCCTGCCCGTCGGGGGCGTGACCGACGTCAACGAGAGCATCCAGCGCCGCCTCTTCACCTACCTGACCGAGCCCGGACGGTGGGTGGTCGAGGTCGACGCACGCTACGCCTACGAGGTGATCCGCGACCCCATGCCCGACGCCGTCGAGCCCGACAGCATGGATGCTCCGGGCCTGAGTGCTGCCGACGCACCACCGGCCCACGCCCCAGATGGTCTGGCGGTCCCCTACACCGGCATGGTCCAGACGTTCCAGCTCATCCCCGTCCTCCTCGACGACGCGGGTGGGGACGTCGACTGGGTCCGCATCCCCAAGGTCGACGTCAGCGGGCCCGTCGAGATCTGGGGCCCCGATCCCACGAACCGCACCAGCGACCTCCGCCTCGACGTCCGGCTGTTCGACCCCGATGGCTCGGAGGTGGCGGCCGTGGACGACATCGAAGCCGACACCCGGATCAGCATGTGGGATGGCCCAGCGGGCGACTACCTCCTGGAGATCCGCGGCCACGGCGACGCGACGGGCTGGCAGTTCCTCTGGGTTCGCACGTGGGAGGACCACTTCTTCGACCTGACCACGATGGAGACCGAACCCAACGACAGCCAAGCCACCGCAGAGGTGCAGGCGGTCGAAGACAAGGTGTCGACCTACCGGAGCGGGCACATCGACGACGCCACCGACGAAGACTGGCTGCAGATCACCGGCGGCACCGCCGGCTGGCAGCTCCGAGCGGACTGCTGGGACGAAGACATCGGCGGCACCGCGGCGGTCGATGTCGAGGTCGTCGACGCCAGCGGGGTCCCCCTGCAGGCCCCGGTGGGCGCCGATCCGGGGATCCTGGAGATGGTGAGCGACTCGGCCTGGGTCCACGTCAGCGGCGCGTCGGGCCGCTTCGGAGCGACGGCAGCCTACGGGTGCATCCTCCGCATGACCGCCGAGTTCACCAGCACGTCCGAGTGATTCCGTCCCCCGTCTGCCGAGGAGGCGTGCAGCCCCTTGCACCACCGCTGTGCACGACCCCCTAGGGTTGCTCTGCGCCGACAGCGTCGACCACGATCTCGAGGGTCTCGCCGTCGCGCACGATCTCGAGTCGAAGCGGGCCGGGCTCTTCCATGAGCTCGGCAGCGACGAGGTCTTCGGCGGGCTCGCCGTCGACGGCGACCACCAGATCCATGGGCTTCAGCCCAGCGTGCGCCGCCGGAGTTCCCGGTTCGATGTCGGCGACCCGCAACCCTTCGTCGATCTCGTAGAGCCCCAGTCCCACCCCCGCCGGCGTGGGGAGGGCGAACTCGAGTGCCTCGGTGTCCACCGCGACCACGGTCATGGCAGGAGAGAACAGGTCGCGACCCCCAAATCGGCGTCCCACGATCACCTGGCAAGACCCTGCACTAGCCGGCACCTGGATCGAGAACGTGCCATCAGGCGGTTGCGTCGAGCAGGAGAGGGATTGGTCGCCGCAGTAGAACGTCAGGAACGCCGTGCCGTTCTCGAGGGTGCCGGTGACCCGACCCGACAGCGTGGCGGTGGGCTCGGGGCGCAGCTCGATCAGGTCGAGGCAAGCGCCTGCGGCCCACGAGATCACCCCTGGCTCATGTCCCGTGATGTACAGCCGCCCCAACCCAGCATCGTGCCGCGGGGTGAAGGTGATGTACATCTGCTCGGGGGTCAGCGGATGGATGGCGATGGGCTCGAGGGTGTCTGGGTCGAACTCTTCCAGACGCAGCACCGACGGGTGGTCGAACGGGTACCACAGCTCGCACTCCACATCTTGGGGCGGAAGCTTCGGCTCGCGGGCACCAGCACGTGCGGGAGGAGCCGCATCGCCGACCGTGGCAATGACAGGTTCCGCTGAGCCGGACACGGGCGCGCCCGGGCGGGTCCAGATCCCGCTGCACCACGCCACGCAGAACACTGCCAGCGCCAGTCCGATGACCGCGCCCGCACGGTTTCGACCTGTCATCGCCTCACGCTCACGGCACGCCTTCCAAGGTTCGACGGAGCCATGCTGTCACATCGCAGACCATCCATCCCCCTCAGCCTGGGCCGACGATCCCCTCGGCTCAACGCCAGGGCGGATGATCCGACACGGGTGGTGGAGGACCACGTGGACGTCTCGACCGTCATGGCACGCCTGCACGCACGCATGGACCGCTGGATCCCCGCCAGCATCCACGACGGCCCCCCCGAGGATCTTCGGCTGGCCCGCCTCATGTTGCTGATGTCCGGCTCGACGCTGATGTGGGCGCTGCTCTTCATCCCGCTGCCCCTGGCCCTCGGCGCCCCGATGGTCGCTTTCCTGGTCATCACCGCCTCCATGGCGGCAGCGTCGGTCGGCCTCGTGCTCTGGCACACCGAGAGCGCCCAGTGGTCCGCTCGGGTGCTGTTGTCGGCCCTCGTGTGGGTCCTCGGAGGGAGCGCCTTCGCCCTCGACGGCCCCAGCTCGCCTTCGTTGTTCTGGCTCTTCGTGATGCCCCTCGTGGCGGTCACGTTGCTCGGACGCAAGGAAGCCATCGCCTGGACGGCCTTCCTCGCCTTCATCGTCACCACCCTGATCGGGCTTCGGGACAGCGGCCTCTCGCCGTTCCTCCATGAGCTCGAAGGCTGGAAGCTGTCGCTGTACTGGGTCGCAGCCGCGGTGAGCGGGCTGATCCTGCAGTACTGCATCGGCCTGTCCTACGACGCCTCGAAGGACGCCATGAAGAAGGAGCTGGAGGACACCCGCGACGAGGCGCGGGAGGCCCACCGCGCCGCCCGGCTCGTGCTCGACCACGTCGACGAGGGCCTGATGATCCTCGACGCCGACGGCCGGGTGGGCCCCCAATCCTCCGCGACCACCGAGCGGCTCCTGGGCAGGCCGGACCCGGGCCAGACGGTCTGGGAACTGATCGCACGATGGGATCCAGCCGCGGCCGAGTGGCTCAGCCTCGGATGGGAGGGACTCACCGACGGCTTTCTTCCTCTCGACGTGGTCTTGGACCAGCTCCCGACCCGCTGCCAAGGGAACGGCTGCACCCTCCAGCTTCGCTTCATCCCCATGTCCACCCCCGACCCCGCCGGGGGAGACCCTCGGTTCGACGGCATGGTCGTGGCCGTGGCCGACATCAGCGCAGCCCTGGTGCAGGAGCGAGCGGAAGCCGAGCAGCGCGAGCTTCTGGCGCTATTCCAGCAGCTGCTGAAGGACCCCGCTGCGCTCGACGTCTTCGTCGAAGCAGGCGCCTCCCTCGTTCACGGGCTCGGCTCCGGCGACCGCACCGAACAGATGCGGGCCGTGCACACCCTCAAGGGCAACGCATCCATGCTGGGCCTCGCCAGCATCTCGTCGATCTGCCATGAGGTCGAGCAGCGCCTCGTGCAAGGGGACGCCCCCGAGGAGGCGGGCGTGCCGCGCGTCGTGGGCGCATGGGAGCAGCTGGAGCGACAGATCCAGAGCCTCCGACAGACCCAAGACGGCCAGGTCCGGGTCTCCGCGGAGGAACGCCAGGCCCTGCGGGACGCCATCGCCCAACACACCCCGCACCACGTCCTCCTCGAGGTGGTGGACTCCTGGAGCCTGGAGCCCGCCAAGCGCCCACTGGCCCGCATCGGACAGCAAGCCGTCGCCCTGGCCGAGCGCCTCGACAAGCCGGGCCTGTCGGTGCTCATCGACGCCGGGGAGCTTCGCACCGACCCCGACCTGTGGCGACCCCTCTGGGCGGCCCTGACCCACCTCGTGCGCAACGCCGTCGACCACGGCATCGAGCACGCGGACGAGCGCGTGGCGGCCGGCAAGCCCATGGAAGGTCGCCTCACCCTTCGCCTCGTGGACCGAGGCCACGAGGTGGCCCTCCGCATCGAAGACGACGGCCGAGGCATCGACTGGTCCGCGGTCCGGACCAAGGCCGAGACGAAGGGCCTCCCCGCCGCCACCCACCACGACCTCATCGAGGCCCTGTTCGCCGACGGGCTGACGACCCGGGAGAGCGCGAGCCAGACCTCGGGCCGTGGCGTCGGCATGGCCGCGGTACGGGCCGCCGCCGCATCCCTCGGCGGACGCATGGAGGTGCAGTCCGAGCAAGGCAAGGGAACGACCTGGTTCATCGTCTTCTCGGCCGAGTTGGTGTGGACGACCCCGTCGCTGGCCGCCTGACCGCCGCGCCCGCGACATCGCCTTGTGGGCGGCGACACAACCTGCCAGGATGCCCCGAGGGGAGGGTGTATGTGGTGGGCATTGCTGCTGGCCTGTGGTCCGGGTTCGTCGGGAAGCAAGAGCGACGACGACGGCCCCACCAACACGACGGTCACCACGAGTGACCCGACCACCACCGACACGACCGACACGCCCCCGGTGGAGAGCCACGCCCCCACCACCCGGCGCCTGTCCAACATCGAGCTCGAGCACACCCTGCGGGTCGTGCTCGGCGTCACCCCCGAGGCCCTCTCGCTGCTCCCGCCCGACAGCCACGGCTACACCTTCGACCGGGTCGTCGCGAGCCAGACGATGTCCCGCGCGCACCTCGACGCCGCCTACGCCATCGGCGAAGAGGCTGCCCAGACGCTCCTCGCCCAAGGCCGGCTCGCCGAGCTCTCTTCCGCCTGCGAGGGCGTCGACCTCCCCCCGCCCGTGACGAGCAGCACCAGTCGCCTGTCTGGGGTGGAGCTCACCCTCGGCCCCGACTGGTCCGTGGGGGTCGACGACGACGACCCCAGCATCGCCACCACCATCTACGCCCCCGACCCCATCGCCTCGGCCTCCCTCACCTTCCCCGCCGACGGCACCTACGAGGTGCGGCTCGAGCTCGTGAGCAGTGCCCGGATCCAGCAGCTGGAGGTCCGCTTCGAGGGAGATCTGGTGGCCACCGAGCAGGTCGACGGCACCGCCACGGTCGCGGTGGAGGTCGACGCCCTCGCAGGTCCAGGGGTCATCGACTACCACCTGATCACCACCCCCGAGAACCACAACCTCGCGGTCGACTACGTGTCGGTCGAGGTGGAGGGACCGATCGACACCGGCGACCCCGCGGGACGCCGCGACTGTGCCGTGGGGCTGGTCGACGACCTGGGCGACCGCCTCTTCCGCCGCCCCGTGAGCAACGACGAGGCCGACCGGCTCCTCGGCCTGTTCGACGGCGAAGACGGGGCCGCGGCCTTCGAGCTGCTGCTCATCGGCATGATCGCCAGCCCCCACACCCTGTACCTGGTGGAGGTGGGCGAGGAAGTCGAGCCCGGCCAGCACGAGCTCACCCCCTGGGAGCAAGCCGCACGGCTCTCCTATGCGCTGTGTGAGGAGCCCCCCGACGCGCAGCTGCGGGAGGCCGTGCGCGACGGCAACTTCGCGGGCCCCGATGCCCTCGAGGACCACGCCCGCCGCCTGCTGGAGAGCCCCTGTGGCCAGCGCACCGTGGAGCGCTTCGTCGCCCAGTGGCTGCACCTGCGGGAGCTCGACGGCCTGAACAAGAGCCCCGACGCCTTCCCCGGCTTCGACCAAGACACCCTCGACGGGCTGATGGCCGAGTCCTCCCGCTACACCTACGAGATGGTCTACCCACGGCAGGCCACCCTCGCGGACTTCTTCACCTCGGACGTCGCCTGGCCCGACCCCCGGAGCAGCTGGCTGATGGGCCTGTCGGTGCCCACCCAGGAGGAGACCCCGCTCCCCGACGAACGACGGGGCGTGCTCTCTCAGCCCTCTCTGCTCGCCGTCACCGCGGGCTTCGAGGGCACCAGCCCGGTGGAGCGCGGGGTGTTCGTGCTCGAGCAGCTCCTGTGCGCCGAGCTCCCGCCCCCTCCGGCCGATCTGATGGTCGCGCCCCCAGAGCCCGACCCCAGCCTCACCACCCGGGAGCGCTGGGCCGCACACAGCGACAACCCCGCGTGCAGCGGCTGCCACGTGCTCATCGACCCCATCGGCTTCTCCTTCGAGGCCTTCGATGGGGTGGGCACCCACCGCGACACCGAGAACGGCTTGCCCATCGACACCAGCGGCGGCGTGCCGTCCATCGGGGTCGAGGACGGCGAGCTCGACGGCTTGGTCGACGTGTCCTTCGCCCTGGCCGAGAGCGAGGCGCTCCCCCGCTGCTTCGCCACCCAGTGGCTGCGCAGCTCCCTGGGCCGTCTCGACGACCCCCGAGACGCCGAGAGCCTCGCCACCGTCATCGAAGCCGCCACCGCCGATCCGCTCCTGGAGGCCATGGTCGCCTGGGTGCGCACCCCCGCCTTCATCCGGCGGTACGACAGCCTGGAGGCCTCCCGATGAGCTCCAACCGACGCGCCTTCCTCAAGGGCCTGGGCGCCACGGCCCTCGGCATTCCTCTCGTCCGCGGGCTCCTCGGCCAGGCCGCGCACGCCACCACGGGCACCGCCCCCACCCGCTTCGTGCTGCTGTTCACCGGCAACGGCCAGCTGCCCTCCCACTGGCTGCCGAGCGGCAAGGGCACGGGCTTCGGCCTCTCTCCCGTGCTCCAGCCCCTGGCCGGCCTCGAGCACAAGCTGCTGCTGCTCAGAGGCTTCCAGGGCGGAAGCACCCACTCCGTCGGCATGAGCGAGACCACCACCGGTCGCCCGTCCCTCGATGGCGGCGGGGTGCCCACGGGCGGGCCCAGCATCGACCAGTTCTTCGCCAACCACTGGGCCGGCGACACGCCCCTGCACTCCCTCGAGCTCGGGGTGATGCCCGCGGCCGATCCCTACGACCACATCGTCTACTCGGAGTCGGGGCTCCCCATCCCTCCCGTGGGGTCCGGCCTCGGAGGCTTCGAGCGGGTGTTCGCCTACGCCAACGAGGACCCGGCGGTGGCCGAAGCCCGGCGCGCCGCCAAGGGCAGCGTGCTCGACGTCTTCGCCCGCGACCTCACCGACCTGCAGGGCAAGCTCGACCCGAGCACCCGTCGTCTCCTCGACGAGCACCTCACCCTGGTGCGCAGCCAGGAGCAGGAGCTGCTGCAGCCCTACATCCCCGTCACCTGCGAGGCCCCGCCCACGCCCACGGGCACCGGCCTGGTCGACACCTGGAACGCCCACAACGAGTCCATCGCCGCGGCCTTCCGCTGCGGCGTCACCCGGGTCGCGACCATGCGGGTCGGGGGCTGGGGGGGCATCGAGTCCGGCGGCTACGACGAGATCGGCGTCGCTGCCGGACACCACGACGTCGCCCATGGCGGCTCCGACGACCCCGACGGCAACCTGCTGGCCATCAACCGCTTCCACAGCGAGCAGCTGGCCGACCTGCTCCGCAAGCTCGACGCAGTGCCTGAGGCTGGGGGCACCCTCCTCGACCACACCGTGGTCGTGTGGGTCAACGAGTTCGGCCTTGGGGCCTTCAACCACCACAGCCGCAGCGATCTGCAGGTCGTGATGGCGGGGGGAAGCGCGGTGGGCATGGCCAACGGCACGTACCGGGAGGTGGCCGGGGTCGACTACGCCCACTTCCTGCTGTCCCTCACGCACCTGCTGGGCTTCCCGGCCACCGCGACCTTCGGCGACCGTGGCACCGATGTGGTGCCCGAGCTGTGGGCCTAGTTCCGCAAGACACCGGGGGATCACGGTCCAGCTCGGACGGCGCCCGCATCGCCGGTTAGCTCCGCCCCATGGCCGTACGCCCCCGTCCCCTGAACCCCCGCTCGTTCGCCGACACGGTCGATCGCTCCCCGTTCGCGTTGGTGCGCCTCGACCGGTCGTCCCGCCAGGGCTTTCACCCGGGAGTGGCCGAGTACTTCGACGCCGTGCACCCCGGACGCTTCGTGTTCGGCACGCTGTCCCGCACCGCCATCACCCAGCCAGGATGGCTCGAGGCGAGCTTCCGGGCGGCCACCGGGGCCCTGCGTCACGGGGTGCAGGACGGCTACTTCCTCCTCGAGAGCGGCCTGGTGATCGGGCACCACTTGGGGGTCATTCGCCCATCCACGGTGAGCTACGGCGACGAGAAGGAAGCAGAGGCCCTGCGCGAACGCGTCTTGCGCTTCGGCTTCGGCGGCCGGCAGCCCCGCGGGTCCGACCTCGAGGCCGCCCGTCAGATCGTCGCCTACCTCGACCCCATCCTCGCGCGGAAGCTCGGGGGCGACCGCTTCGGCACCGGCGACCGCTACGTCCGCGACGAGTACGAGCAGGCCCGTGACCCCGATCCGCCCCGAGGCCAGAGGCAGCACAGCGGCCACCGCGCCCCTCCTCCCACACCGGCCGCGCCGCCCGAGCCCGACCCCTACGAGACCCTCGGCGTGACCCGGGCCACCTCCGACGAGGACATCAAGAAGGCGTACCGCGAGCAGATGAAGCTCAACCACCCCGACAAGGTCTCCCACCTCTCCCCCGCCCTCCAGAAGTTCGCGACCCAGCAGGTCCTCGAGCTCAAGAAAGCCTACGACGCCATCAAGGCGAGGCGTAGCCGCTGAACCCCCCGCTGCCCGGAGCCTGAGTGCGCATCGCCCTGCTCACCAACCAGGACCTCGACGCCGTCCCCTTCCCCGCCGACGACTGGCCCTGCGACCCGCGTCCCTTCGTGCCGGAGGCCAGCTGGGAGGTCCTCACCCTGGAGAAGGGCGAGGCCCCCGAGCGGCTCCCTCCGTTGAAGGAGCGCTTCGACGTGTTCTTCAACCTGTGCGACGGCGCCGCCGACCAGGACGACTCCCCCGGCATCGAAGTCGTGGAGACCCTCGAGGCCATGGGGGTCGCCTTCACCGGGGCCACCTCGTCGTTCTACGAGCCGACCCGCGCCGAGATGAAGCGCGCGGCACGTTCGGTCGGTGTGCGGGTCCCTCGGGGGCGGGTGGCGAAGACCGTGCAGGATGTGGAGAAAGCGGCCCAGACCCTTCGCTTCCCCTTGTTCGTGAAGCACCACAACTCCTACGCCAGCGTCGGCATCACCAAGCGCTCCCGGGTCATGAGTCCTGCGGGTCTACGGCAGCAGGCCCGTCGCATCATGGAGCGCTTCGGCTTCTGCTCCATCGAGGAGTACATCGACGGCGACGAGGTCACGGTGTTGGTCGCCGAGAACCCCGACGACCCTCTGCAGCCCGTCACCTACGTCCCCATGCGCTACAGCTTCCCCGAGGGCGAGTCCTTCAAGCACGAGAAGCTCAAGTGGGAGGACTACGCCGGGCTGGGCTGCGCCCCCGTCACCGACCCCGTCCTCGCCCGTCGACTGCGCACCGCCGCCGCGAACGTCTTCCTGGCCCTCGGCGGCACGAGCTTCGGTCGCTGCGATCTGCGCCTCGATGCCAAGGGCCGCCCGCACCTCCTGGAGATCAACCCCAACTGCGGCGTCTTCTACCCGCCGACCGATCCCGGCAGCGCCGATCTGTGCCTTCTGAGCGACCCCGAGGGCCACGAAGGCTTCGCTCGGCTGCTGATCGCCGCGGCCCTCCGCCGACAGGTTGCGTAGCCGCGGCGAACCCGCTTGGACGTGGGATCTGGATTGTCATTCGATCACGAAATGCCATGGAATGACCTCCCGTACCGCCGCCGCAACCGACGGAGGGAGACCCCATGATGACGAGTGCACTTCTGCTATGGATCGGAACCTCGATGGCGCTGGCTCAGGACTGTCCTGTGGGCCAACAGCCCGACTGCCTCGGCACCTGTGGCCAGATCAGCTGGCATGGCGACGGCATCTGTGACGACGGCACCTGGGGGGTGGACTACGCCTGCCCGGCCTTCGGCAACGACGGTGGAGACTGCGACAGCGGCGTGGCCTGCCCCGCTGGCTTCGAGCCCGACTGCAACGGCACCTGCGCTCCGAGCGTCTGGCTCGGCGACGGCGTCTGCGACAACGGGGTGGCCGGGACGGACTTCGCCTGCGCGGACTTCGCCTACGACGGCGGGGACTGCCCCAACGATGGCGGCTGCGCCCCCGGCCAGATGCTGGACTGCGAAGGGGCCTGCGTGCCCGAGTCCTGGCTCGGCGACGGCGTCTGCGACGACGGGACCTACGGGGCCGTCTTCACGTGCCCCGAGTTCGTGTGGGACGAGCTCGACTGCCCCGTGCCTTGCTCGGAAGGGGAGACCCTCAGCTGCGACGGCCAGTGTGTGCCGGCGACGCTCGTGGGCGATGGCTTCTGCGACGACGGCTTCTGGCTCGGGGACGACAACGTCGGGATCGACCTTCGCTGCGATGCCCACGGAGCGGACGGCGGCGACTGCGATGGCTCGGGGGGCGACCTGGTCGACATCGAAGCCGGCTGGGCCCACGTGTGCGCCACCACCACCACCGGGGAGGTCCGCTGTCGAAACGCCGGACAGGTCCCCATCGAGCCAGGCCCCGGCCCCTTCACCGAGCTCACCGGAGGCGCCTACAGCGGGTGCGGCATCGATGCAGACGGCCTGGCGCAGTGCTGGGGCGTCGACACCACCAAGAACGGCACCCCCGCCATCGACGTCGCGCTGCCCTTCTTCGGCGTGTGCCTGCTCGACCCAGCGGGCCAGCTCTCTTGCTCCGACGACGCCATGCAGTCGGGCTTCGACTGGTACCCGACCGAGCCTCAAGGGACCTTCGTGTCCATTGAAGGCGGCGCGGCCGGCGTGTGTGGACGGGACGCCAGCGGCGAGGTGACCTGCTTCACCGACCTGAACAGCGCGAGCCTGTTCGACATGATCCCGCCCAGCAGCCAGTCCCTCGCGGGCTACAGCGTCGGCTACGAAGGCATCTGTGTCCTCGAGGACAGCGGCTACGCGACGTGCACGCGGCACGGCAACGCCTGGCAGCAGATGACCTCGGTCGTCGACGGGGGGGCCTACGCCTGCGGCATCACGGTGGACAGCACCGTCGCGTGCTGGGGCAACCACCCGCTGGGGCTCCCCGGCCCTGATCCCGAGGAGATGGGCTACACCGACGTGGCCGCGGAGAACGCCTTCACCTGCGCCGTGAAGGGCGGCGAGGTGCGCTGCTGGGGCATCCTCTACACCCCACTGACCGAGTAGCGCCAAGACCCGAGGCGGTCGGGCGCGAGCAGAGTATCCTGCACCCATGAGGTCGTTTCTCGCACTCGCGCTCCATCCCCCACGACCCCTGGTCCTGGCGACCCTGGGGCTGCTGGCCATGGGGTGCCGCACGCCGGAGCCAGAGGGCGACAAGGCAGGGCCAGACGACACCTCGGCCACCGCCGACTCCGCGTCGGGGCCCTCGCTGGAGCGCCTTCGCGAGGCCCTGGACGCCACGGGCCACGACGTGCGCGACGGTGGCATGTACTTCTCGACCTACGACGGTTGCTGCGACGATGGCGCCCAGTGCCTGGGCAACAACCCCGCCACCCCCTACGGCACCTACACCATCCCCACGCTGCCCGACGAGGCCCCCACCGTGGATGTGCTCGGCCCATGGGGCACCCTCCCCGACCCGAGCCTGACCCGCAGCGTGCACCTCCGCGCCGACGAAGCCCTCGTGTTCATCGGCACCGCGCCCCCCGAGGCCGCCTACTTCAGCCTGCGCTCCTACCAGCTGGCGAAGACGTCGGAGGAGGGCGAGCTCGTCGCCACCCTCGGCAGCCTGGGCAAGTCCCTCAACCACCAGACCGTGGCCGCCGACCGCGGCGTGCCCGTGGCCGACATCTGGGGGGAGCCGCTGGTGGTCATCACCACCGCCGACCAGGCCGTGGAGGCCCGCATCCGCTCGACCCTCGTGGAGGCCGGCTACGACCCCGCCACCATCCACGTCGACCGCATGACCCACTCGGTGCTGACCATGGGGCTCGACGAGGCCTCCGACGTCTTCGGGGTGATCTGGCGCACGGCGCTGCCCGTGGATGCCGACGCCGAGCTCGCCTACCGCAACGACCCCGGCGCCACCTTGCTCCGGATCACGCCACGGGAGCCTCTCGCCATCGAGGCCCCCCACCCCTGGCCGGAGTTCACCCGCCGCGGCTCGGGCACCGGCGAAGGCAACTGGGCGCAGGCACTGACGGCCCTCGAGGCGGCCATCTTCGCGGCCTACCCCGACAGCGACTCGGTGGTCCGCCGCGGGCAGCCCGCCTTCCAGCCCACCCTCAGCTGCATCGACGACGCGGACTGCGCGGGCGACATCCGGGACCGACTGGCGCGGGTCGCCGACGCCTTCACCCTGGAGGGGGACGAGTTCGCGGTGGCCTTCGGCGTGAACCACGCCCGCACCGGCAAGGCCAGCTACGCCAACGTCGCGGCCGTCGAGTCCATCCACGGGATTGGCCTGCACGGCTTCCACAGCGAAGCCATGGTGGGAAGCGCCCGGGTCTATCTGCCCGACGAGCCCTTGGTCGATGACCTCTTTGCCTGGATGATCCGCCGCGACTGCACCGGGCAGACCGTGGCGTGCGTCGAGATCCCCACGGGATGCCCGGGGGTCGAGACCGGCGACGAGCTGCGCATCACCTTCCGGGCCTACCTCGAGCCTGGCACAGGGGTCGCGCCGGCGTCGTGGGAGATGCAGCCAGACAAGGTGATCAAGTTCTTCCCGACGTCCACCCGCTGATCAGGGCCGTCCGAGGTCCACGAGCCGAGCCAGGTCGAAGTGGGGCCCACCGACGGCCCCTCCCTGCTTGTCGCAGGCGCGGCCCGTGGCCTCGACCCGATGCCCGTGCAGGGAGCGCAGCAGGTCGTCCACGCCGTACGAGACCACCCAGGCCTCGTCGTCCGTCACGACCTTCGCCCCGTCGGAGCCCTTGCCGAAGGGGGAGACCTCCACCCGTCCCGTGAGGGTGCGGAGGTCGCCCTTGGGGATGCAGCCCGCCCCCGAGGCGAAGAGGCCCTCGAAGGTGTGCACCACACCCTCGGACGCCGGAACGGGCGCGGGGGGGACGCAGGCGAGCAGCAGCCAGAGAAGGACCATGTCGCATGCTACTCCGGGCGGGCGTCCACCCCTCCGATGCGCCTCCCCCCTGGAGTACCATCGGGCCCATGGCGCACCTGTCACGATTTTTATGCCCTCGGGGCCCCCACCCGACCTGCCTCGGCGGAGCCGACGCCGTGTCCGCCTGGCCTTGTGTGGAGCGACGACCTGTCGGCCCTGCCCGCCACCGACGGGCTCAAGCACCTCACCGTGGAGGTACCCGTGACCCCGTCGACCTTCGTGGTGGCCGTGCATCGGGGGGCCGGGGCCACCTCCCCAGCGACCCACGTGCCGCCGGACGTCGTCACGAACCCGGTGTGGGTCGAGTAGGCGAGCTACACCCTCGCCATGAACACCCCTGATGGCATCGTGACCGTCGACGGCGTGCCCCGCTGCGCGTGGGGCAGCGGCGACCCGCTCTACCGCGCCTACCACGACCACGAGTGGGGGCAGCCCGTCCACGACGACGTGCGTCTCTTCGAGAAGATCTGCCTGGAGGGCTTCCAGTCCGGGCTCTCGTGGCTGACCATCCTGCGCAAGCGGGAGAACTTCCGTGCGGCCTTCGCCGGTTTCGACCCGGCGGTCGTCGCCCGCTTCGACGAGGCCGACGTGCAGCGTCTCCTCGCCGACAAGGGCATCGTGCGGCACCAGGGCAAGATCCGGTCGACCGTGAACAACGCCGCCCGGGCCCTGGAGATCATCGAGGCCTTCGGCAGCCTCGATGCCTACGTGTGGCAGTTCGTGCCCCCCGCCGACGAGCGACCCGCCCACATCACGAAGGCCACCGTGGGGTCCCTCGCCCACAGCCCGACCAGCCGTCGACTCGCCCGGGACCTCAAGCAGCGGGGCTGGACCTTCATCGGCCCCACCACCGCCTACGCCTTCATGCAGGCCATGGGGCTGGTGGACGACCACCTCGAGGGCTGCGCGAGCCGCCGTGGATAGCGCCGCGGACCGGCCCCGGTCGCGGGCCGGAGCGTCGTGGGGTCGTCAGGGATGGCTCACGATGCGGAGAAGCTCCGCGACATAGGCCTGCAGGTCGCCTCCCACTTCGTGGAGCAGGTTGCGGATGCGCGCCACATCGAGCTCGTGGCCGTCGAGGTGGACCCCAGCGCCCTCACGTGCCGCCCCGAGCAGCAGGGGTCTCCAGCCAATGGCCGCTGCGGCCCGGTCCAGGGCCTCCTCGCGGTCGGGAGGCACCGAGAACACGAGCTCGAACTCCCCATGGTGGGAGGCGAGGAAGGCCAGCGGGGGCAATCCCAGCGTGGCGGAGAGCCGTGCCGCCCCGGGCTCGAGCAGCGACGCCGGGTCGACCTGGACGTCCACGGCCACGCCGTTGAGCCGCGCGAGCTGGTCGATGGTCGCCAACAAGCCGTCGGACGTGTCCATCGTGGCGCTGGCGATGCCACGCAGCGTCCGGCCTTCGGTGATCCGCGGCATGGGTCGGTACGACGACTCCGAGTACAGCTCCTCGGGCGCGCCGAGGAGCATGGCCGCCGCCAGGGCCGCGCCGGCGCCCAGCGGGCCCGAGGCGTACACCCGGTCCCCCGCAGCCAACCCGACCCGGGTGTGGAAGCCCGTCTTGGGCACCAGCCCGGCGGCCGTCACGCTGATCTCGAGCATCGGTCCATCGTTGGTGTCCCCACCAAGGACGAAGGTACCGGCCGCTTCGCACCCCTCGCGCACCCCGCGCGCCACTGCCTCCTGCACCTCCAGGTCATCCCCAGGGAGCGTCACGCACAGGAGGAGCCCGATGGGGTCGGCTCCGACGGCCGCCAGGTCCGAGATGGAGGAGATCACCGCCGTGCGCCCGGCCGTGAAGGGATCCTTGAACAGACCGACGGCGATCTCCTCGATCACGGCGTCCACCGTGAGGGCGAGCAGGCGGCCGTCCCCCAGATCGACCAGCTCGGCGTCGGTCTCGTGGACCGCCCCCACCTGGCTGGGGGGCCGAGGGAGCAGAGCCGCCCATCGCGAGAGCACCTGGTTCTCATGAATCGCGTCGATCAAGGGCATGTCGAAATCCTCTCAGAGTGCACGGTGAAGTGGATGGAGCGTGCGCGATGGAGCTCGCCGTCGAGCTCCAACTCGGCGGGCTCGGTGAGCTCGATGCCGACGGACCGCACCCGCTGGCAGTGGGTGCCGCGAAGCCCCGCGAAGCGCCCTCGAACCAGCTGCAGGAGCACCCACAGCGTGCCGAGCCGGGTGCGCCCCTCGAGCAGGTTCACCTGCAGATGCCCGTCGCCCGGGTCGACGGGGGTGTCGAAGCGAAGCGAGCCCGAGAGCCACTCGGTCTGCAGCACGCTCAGGTTGTTGAGCCGGACCTCCTCCGCGCCCACGCCCGGCAGATCCACCCGACCCCAGACGCCTCGGAACCGCACCACGGTGCGGGCGGCCGCCCACGCGATGGCGGCCCCAGTGAAGCGCTTCTTCAGGGCCTCGACCACCGGATCCCCTCGGTTGAAGAAGGCGTTGGCCGACGCCGTCACGCCGATGGACGCGCTCACCACCCCCAGCGCCTGCCCGCCGTCCCAACGGCAGGCGATCAGGTCGCGGGGGACCGCAGCCCCGGCATCGAGCCGAACCGGAATGCCCTCCACCTCACGCCGGGCCGGCTTGTGGAAGTCGTTGGAGCTGCCCAGTCCGACCGCACCGAGGAGGATGGCCTCGAACGGGACGTCCCCCCGGGCGCGCTCGAGCCCGTTCACCAAGGCGTTGACTGTGCCGTCTCCGCCCGCCGCGATGAAGAAGCGGGTGCCTTCCTCGAGGGCCGCGGCGATGGCCCCCTCCCAATCGGAGCCGTGCTCCAGGGTGCACACCGTGGGCCTGCACACCGCATCGATGGCGGGGCGGACCCGCTCGAGCCGGTCCGTGCCCTGTGCCCCGTGGGCCGCCGGGTTGAACAGCACCAACGCGGGGGGTCTCACACCTGCTCCTTCGAGGGCCGCGCCAGCAGCGCCGGCACGGCGAGCACGGCCACCACGACGAGGAAGGCCGTCCCGTCGGGTCGGAGCAGGGCCGCTTCGCCGAGGTGGATCCACACCAGGCCGAGCACGCCGTACACCAGGAGCGGCCCCGCCTGCTCGTCGCGCACGAGGGGCAAGCACCGGAGGTGGACGCCGGCGAGGGTCAAGAAGCCCACGCCCCACATCGCCAGGCCCACCATGGCCCCGCTCATGGACGGGAGGATGAGGACCAGAGAGCCCACCAGGCCGAGCGTGCCGAAGACCGCGCTGGCGACCACCGTGGCCCGGCGGCCGAAGTGCACGGGGAAGGTGTCGTAGCCACTGGCCCGGTCTGCTTCGACATCCTTGAGGTACCCGAGCAAGACGAAGGTGGCGTAGGTGCCGAACGCGCTCAGCATGGCCCCGCCGAGCCCAGGCTGAGCGAGCGCCTCCCAGGGGCGCCCGCCGTGGCTGAGCCATCCGATCAGGGGCAGCAAGGCGACGATCCAGCTGTTCCACGGGGGCCCCCCCCACCAGCGGCGCTTGAGTGGGGTGTAGGTGGCCAGGCCGACCACGCACAGCAACGACACGGCCAGCGTCCACGGGTTGAGCCACGCGAACACGAGGGCGCAAGCGGCGAGCCCCGTGAGGCTCACCGCGACCACCGCCGACTTGGTGATCTCCCCCCGGACGAGCGGGCGGTAGGGCGCCGAGATGGCATCCGTGTCGGTCTGGGTGGTGTCGGTGAGGGCTTGACCCAGCCCGTAAGTCAGGAAGAAGGCGAGCATGGCCAGGCCCAGCTCGACCCCCTGCACGACGTCGCCCAACGCGAGGCCTACCCAGCCGATGGAGCCCGAAACAAAGAACAGGTAGGGGCGCAGCGTCACCCAGTAGCGGGGCCAGAACCCGGGATGGCTCGGTGGAAAGGGGGCGCGAACGCTCATGGGTCGTCGGGGCCGATGCCGAGCTGCTCCCACAGCTCGGCCAACACCTCGACGGTGCGGTCGATGTCGTCTTCCGTGTGCCGCGCGTTCATCGTGAAGCGGAGGATGGCGTGGTCGTGGGCCACGGCCGGATAGCGCACGATGCCGCACTTGATGCCGGCCTTGTAGAGGGCGAACGACAACGGCGTGAGCAACCGCTCGTGGCCGACCTGAATGGCGACGATCGGAGACTCGAGGTCGGGCACCTCCATTCCCGCCCCCCGGGCCCCCGCGTGGAAGCGCCGAGCGTTGGCCCACAGGCGCTGCCGGTGCTCGGGCTCCTCGTGCATGATCCGGATGCTCTCGAGCACACCGGCACACGTCGAGGCAGGAAGGGTCGCGGTGAACAGCGATCCCCGGGACAGGAACCGCAGGTACTCGATCAGGGCCGCGTCTCCACAGACGTAGCCGCCCGCTGCGCCGGGGGCCTTGCTGAAGGTACCCATGAGGACGTCGCACGCGCCCTCCATGTTGTAGTGCTCCTCGATGCCAAGCCCCGTGGCGCCGATCACACCCAGCGAGTGGGCATCGTCGACCATCAGCTTGGCGTCGTGGGCATCGGCCACCCGCCGCAGTCCGGGCAGGTCGGCGAGGCCACCGTGCATGCTGAACATCCCGTCGGTGACGATCAACACCCCGTTCACCTCCTCCCGGTGTTCCGCGAGCATCGCGTCGAGCGCTTCGACGTCCCGGTAGGGGAACTTCATCGACCGGCAGCCCGCGTACCTCACGCCGTCGTGGATCGAGGCATGGGAGAGGCGATCGAGCACCGCCAGATCTCCCTCGTCCATCAGGGCCGTCAGGATGCCGACGTTCGCCTGGTAGCCGGAGGGGTAGATGAGGGTTTCCTGCCGGCCGTGGAGCGCCGACAAGCGATCTTCGAGTGCGCGGAGGTAGTGGTTGGTCCCGCCCAATACCTGGGCCGAGGGTGTGCCGAATCCCACATCGTCCACCGCCCGCTTCACCGCTTCGTTCACCCGCGGGTCGAGGTGCAGGCCGAGGTAGCTGTTCGAGTCGAAGCAGATCATCTCCTTCGACTCGCCGGTGAACGCGTCCCGCACCTGAATGCGCGCGTCGAGGGGCCCCAGCAGCTCGATGCGGTACTGCACCTGGTATGCGCCCAGCTCGCGCACCTGTTCGGCGTAGGCGTGGAAGCGCTCGCACTTCTCGAACAGGTTCCGGCTGTCCGTGTGATCGAAGCTGTCCAGCGGGACGCTGGCGAGCTCGTCGGGGCTCATCCCTGGGGTCATACGGTCCTCCTGAAAAGACCAGTTTGCAAGACCCATGCCTGACCCTCTCCGGCCCCCGGCACGCGTGGTCGCAATGCCTCGCTGGTGCGACGACCCTTCCATGCTGCATCGCCGACGTGGATGCGGCGGCGAAGCGGAAAGGACCGCATTCGAGGAGCACCCCACTCAGCGTCGGCGGAGCCAAGGCCAGTGGTGGACCGACGGCAGCACCCGCAGCCCAGAGCACCCGCAGCCCTTGTCGGTGTCGATGGTTGCTGTGTCCAGAGTACCTGTGTCTGTGCCGGGCGTGCTGGTGTCGGTCGGCCCGGTGTCGGTCGGCCCAGTGTCGGTCGGCCCGGTGTGGCCCGACACCTTGCTAGACGCTTGACCCGTATGGGCCGTATGGGCCGTATGGGCCGTATGGGCCGTGTGGTCCACGCCCGACGTGTCTGCAACAGACGTGTCCGTGACCGACGTGTCCCCGACTGAGGTGTCCGAGACCGAGGTATCCGAGACCCCAGTGTCTGTGACGGATGTGTCCCACACCGCCGTGTCCGAGGCGCCCGTGTCGTGAACGGCCGTGTCCGAGATGCCTGTGTCCGGAAGGGCAGTGTCCGCGCCAGTGTCCAGCCGGGTGGACGACACGAGCACGAAGTTCCAACACGGCGCACTCGAGCCGTAGGTGCGACCGCCCTCGTCGTAGCAGAGGTAGGTGTCGTTGGTCTCCACCACCTCGATGAGCTCGTCTTCCCGGAACACGTAGGTGATGGCCTCGATGCCCGAGGAGCGATCGACCTTGGTGTAGGTCGTACTCCCACTGACGCACTCGTAGACGTCGACGAACAGGTAGGAGCTCGGGCTCCAAGCCTGGGTTGGCGTGATGCAGCTTCCTGGGTCGCAGAACGCACACAGGGGCAGCGCGCAGACCTCAGCGGTGTCAGACGTGTCGAGCTCGGGGCATGCTTCGGCGGTGTCTGCGCTGCTAGCGGTGCCGCCGGTGCCCGCTGTGGCTGTCGTGGAGCCGAGCGCGAGCCACACCAGCAGCCGCCTCACGAGGACTCCCGGGGATGGTTGGTTCCAAGCACATCGGAAGTCTATCCGATCGCCTCCACGGAGCGTTGGGCCAAGACCTACGCGGGTTGGCCCTGCATGACGGCCGGGTCATCTCAGCCACGCCGAGCACCGGGGTGCGCACCGCCCAGGCCTCGAGTCGAGCGGCCGCCAAGGCGGACTGACTCGCATGTGGTTGTTGCACGCCTCATCATTCAGGATCCACCCTTGACATTGAAGGTACTATTATGCGATAGTGCCTCTATTCCCACACCGGTTCCGCCCGATGCCGTACCGGATGGCGAACCTTGGAGCAACCCCACCTCACGGCGCATCACGCCTCACACTACCCGGAGAACCTATCCAAACCCAGAATGTCCAACCCACAAGCTCTACACAGTCACGGCTCCGAACCCCTGAGATGCTCGTCGCGAGCGAGGTGATGACCAAGCGGCTGATCACCTTCCAACCGCACGAGTCCATCGAGCGGGCCATCGACCTGCTCGTCGCCAACAACATTTCCGGCGCACCGGTCATCGACGAGCATGGCGCCTTGGTCGGCGTGCTCTCCGAGAAGGACTGCCTGAAGACCGTCGCGAACATGGCCGTGTACCAGCTCCCGGGCGGCACCGTCGCCCAATACATGACCCACGATGTCATCACCGTAGGCCCCAATGATGGTCTGCTGCGAATCACGGGGCTGTTCCTCGACAACCACTTCCGCCGGCTGCCGGTGGTCGACGGCACGGGCGCGCTCGTGGGCCAGGTCAGCCGAAGGGATGTGCTGCGAGGCATCCAGCGCATGAACGCCCCTGCCCTGGTCTCTCCCGACGACCGTCAGCCCACCTGATCCGGCCCACATGTCGACGGCCAACATCCGGGCCCATCGGGAGCTACGGGTCTGACCCACCCGTCGCGACCACAGGCCATGGTCCGCTTTCGGTACGGCATCGTGGCAAAAGAAGCTATGTCGCACCACCACCGGAGGTTCCATGCGCTCTTTCTCTCTACTTGCCGTTGTGATGATGGGTGCCTGCAGCGGCGCCAGCGATGGAACCAAGACCGGTGACACCGCGTCGGACACCGATACCGACACCGACACCGACACCGACACCGACACCGACGCCGACGCCGATTCGGACACCGACACCGACACCGACACCGACACCGACACCGACACCGACACCGACACCGACACCGGCACCGAGGTGTTGCCAGTGGTCGTGCCGCTCCTCGGCGATGGCGACCTCAGCAACATCGTCATCGAGGTGTGGGCGACTCAGTCCGACGGCCTCTCCCGGCCCTCCGACATCGACGTTCATCCCACCGATGGGCAAGCTTGGATCACCAACCGCGACGACGACAGCATCGTCGTGCTCACCGACCCGGGCACCGCCACACAGAGCTCGGACTACTATTGGTCTGCGAACGGGTCCAACCACTTCCTCGCCAAGCCGGCAGCCCTCGCCTTCAGCGAGACCGGAGACTTCGCCACGATCCACGAGGAAGACCGGCTCACCCAAGGCCTCGGCGGCACCCCATGGGACTTCATGGGGCCCACCTTGTGGACCGGGGACCAGTCCCTGTTCGACGGCGGGCATGCCAGCCACCTCGACATGCTGCACAATACCCCCAACGGCGTCGGCATCGCCTCGGCTGGCGGCAACGCCTACTACGTCTTCGACGGGGAACACCAGTCCATCACCTTCTACGACTTCCACGGCGACCACGGCATGGGTGGCGTCGACCACACGGACGGTCAGGTGCTCCGGTATGTCGAAGGGTTGGTGTCGTATGTGCCCGATGTCGGCTCGCACCTCGTCTTCGACGACCGCGACGCCATGCTCTACGTCTCCGACAGCGGCAACAACCGCATCGCCGTGCTCGACACCCAGACCGGCACCCTCGGCGGGCCCCTGCCGGTGAACTACGATGGCCTGAGCCGCGACAACTTCAACTACATGGACGGCGCGGTGATCACCACCCTCATCGAGGGCGTGGATGTGGGCCTCGAGCTGCCCAGTGGGCTCGTCTTGCACGAGGACCGGCTCTACGTCGGCGACCACGCCACAGGCATGATTCACGCCTTCGAGATGGACGGCACCTACCTCACCGGCCTCGACCTCGGTGTGGGTGCCGATGCGCTGCAGGGCTTTGCCATCTTCGATGACGCCATCTGGTTCACGGACCAGGTCGCACAGACCGTCAGCACGGTTCGCGCCGTCCCATAGGGCATCGCAGGAGCCACCCTCGGCGTACGATGAGCCCCCGGGGGTACCCATGAAGAACTGGATCGGGTGGTCGCTGCTCGCAGCAGCCTGCAGCGGCCAAGACGACGGCAGCCCCAGCGATGGGGACGCGGTCACGGATGCAGACGCAGACACCGACGCGGATGCGGACGCAGACGCAGACGCAGACACGGATGTCGACACCGACACCGACATCGACGTGACCGCCTCCTGCGCCGCCGGCACCTCCACCGGAGCCGTGGCCGCGCCCGAGTTCGTGCGCAACCTCTCCAGCCAGACCAGCTGGTTCGCCGGCCCCGCCATCATGGACCTCGACGGCGACGGGGCGAACGAGCTGGTGGTCGCCACCTACGATCTGCAGGTGTTCGCCGGCGACGGCACGCTGCTCGACACCTACGAGGGAGGCGACGGCCGGGTCTACGCCCCCCACGTCATCGCCGACCTCGACGGCGACGGCATCACCGAGGTGGTCTACGGCTCCGACCACGAGGTCTACGCCGTGGAGTGGCGCGGGGGCGCCTTGGCCCTCAAGGCGGGCTGGCCCGCCGACACCACGTCCGGAGGCCAGTCCCCCGAGGTGCGCGGCATGGCCGCCGCCGACCTCGACGGCGACGGCACCATCGAGGTGGCCGTCACCACCACCCAGACCAGCCCCACCCGCGACGGCGGCGCCCAGGTCTTCGTCTTCGCCCACGACGGCTCCCTGTTCCAGCCCGCGGGGGGTCACAGCCCCGCATGGCCCCGCTACAACGCCCTGTCGGGGCCCGGCAACGACGCCGACCGCAACAGCATGGGCCACAGCGGCTTCGGCAGCTACGGCCTGAACGTCGGCATCGGCGACCTCGACGACGACCCCGAGCTCGAAGTGCTGGCCACCTACGACAACCACCACATCCAGCTGTTCGACCATGATGGGGTGGCCCACAACGCCGCCGACTGGTTCAGCAACCGCGACGGCGACCATGCCGACGAGCGACTCACCTGGGGGCAGTTCATCCGCTGGGCGGACCCCACCATCGAGGAGGACCACTACCACCTCCACCAGGGCGAGTGGCCCAACCCCGACTGGACGGAATGGCTGCAGTGGACCGCCAGCCCCCCCAGCGTCGCCGACCTCGACGGGGACGGCCTCGCCGAGGTCATCGGCGTGCCCAACGTCGAGGAGCAGATCCCCTACGTGACCGTGGCCTACGCCGTAATGGTGCTGGAGGGCAGCCACGGCGACGGCAGCCGGTCGGCCATGCGCAAGCCCGGCTGGGAGACCCTTCCCCGCGGTGCGGCCCCGGTCGAGGTGGACGGCTGGTACCCCCCTGGAGGCGTCCCCTCCCCCGTGCCTGTCGATCTGACCGGCGACGGCCTGCCGGAGATCATCACCTCCCTCAACGACGGCGCCCTGCACGCCTTCGGCCCCGACGGCAGCCCCCTGTGGAGCCATGACTACCGAGGCGGGCAGGCCATCCTCTACGCCTCCGAGCCCATCGTCGCGGACCTGAACCAGGACGGCATCCCCGAGGTCTTGTTCACCACCATGGGCGACCCCGACGTGCCCGACGCTGGGCGCCTCGTCGTGCTCAGCGCCAGCGGGAACCTGCTCCACGATGTGCCCCTGCCCAACCCCGGCAGCAACGGCAACGGCAGCGGCGCCCCCGCTCCGCCCGCCGTCGGCGACCTCGACGGCGACGGGACGCTCGAGGTGGTCGTGCAGACCTTCGACCATGGGGTCGACGTGTTCACCGTGCCCGGGTCGGCCGACAACTGCCTGCCCTGGCCCACCGCGAGAGGGAGTGCGCTGCGGCAGGGGCGGCAGATTCCGTAGCGAACCCTACGCGGGGAAGGTCAGCACGATCTTGCCCTCGACGCCCCCGCGCTGGCTGAGCGCCCACGCCTCGGAGAGCTCCGTCCACGGGAGGGTCGCCCCGACGACGCTGCGCAGCCGTCCCGCCACCATGTGGTCGACCAAGATCTGCAGGTCGGCCGCGTTGGGGCGCAGCATCGTGAAGTGAGGCTTCTTGTCGGAGAGGAGGCCCGCAGCGATGTGCAGGAGCCAGACGGGCGTCGGCGTGGGCTGGGAGAGATGGGCGCCGGGAGCCATCACCTCGCGAAAGGTGGCCCAGGGTGCCTTCCCCGCACAGTCGATGAGGATGTCGTAGGGGGCGTCGGAGCGGAAGTGGTCCTGCTCACGGTAGTCGATGAGGCGGTCGGCGCCGAGGGCCCGGACCCGGTCGGCGCGCTTGTCGCTGCACACGGCCGTGACATGGGCCCCGGCGATGCGGGCAAGCTGAACGGCGTAGTGGCCGACGCCCCCACTGGCCCCCACCACCAACACCCGACGGGTCTCGCCGCTCATGACCATCCGGCCGTCGTCGCGCAGTCCCTGCAGCGCGGTCATGCCGGCGAGAGGCAGGGCGGCGGCGTGGAGGGGGTCGATGCTGTCGGGCAGGCGCACCGCGACGTCTTGGCCGACGATGCACTGCTCCGCCATCGCCCCACCGCCGGCCCCGGCGATGCGGGCGACGACCCGCTGACCGACCGCAAACCCATCTGCGTGGGACTCGAGCACCTCGCCGACGACGTCCATGCCGGGCGTCACGGGGCGAGGGACGGGTCGTATCCACCGGATGGCGCCGGAGTGGATCTTCCAGTCGATCGGATTGACCGAGCTGGCCTCGACGCGAAGGCGGAGCTCGCCAGCGCTGCAGGTGGGGACAGGGACGTCGTCGACAACGAGGGGGCCACCGTAGCGGTGGTAGCGGAGGGCTTTCATGGAGGCATCATCACCCAAACGGGCTCGGCCGGGCGGTCGGAGGCGAGGTGCTAGGGTCGGCCACCGAAACGGACCCGGCGACGGGCCCAGCTTTTGCCTTCACGCCCTTCCGAGGTGGACCGAACATGACCGACCAAGCAACGGACGTAGAGCAACTCGCAGCTTCCCTGGTGAGCGCCAAGGAAGAGATGGAGGCCGCCAAGAGCGCGCTGGACGACGCCAAGAGGGCCTACGACGCCCTCGACGCCCAGATGGTCGAGGCCATGGTGGCAGCGGGGCAGAGCTCGTTGAAGGCCGGTGGCCGCTACGTCAGCGTGCGCACGTCCCACCGATGGTCGGTGCCCAAGGAGAGCAAGGACGCCGTGCTCGACCTGTTCAAGACCCACCGCCCGGACATGGTCAAGGAGACCGTGCACCCCGCCTCGCTCAACAAGCTGGCCGACGAGATGCGCACGGCCGAGGCCCCCTTGGCGTGGTGGGGCGACGTCGACAAGCTGCTCTCCATGACGTCCTCCACGGCGGTGCGGGTCACCAAGGCGAAGCCCAAGGCGTAGCCACGTCGAGGCTACGGCCCCACGCTCTCCGGCGCCCGACCCGCCACGACGTCCACCAAGGCCCCCCGCACCCGCGCATGGGGCAGTCGCTGGGCCGTGGCGGCGCACAGCAGCACGAGGTGGTGCAGGGCCATCGGCCGGTCCGTCGGAAGCAGGGCATGGGTTCGGAGCAAGACCTCGCCCAGCTCCCAGGTCGACGCACGGGACTCGGTCAGCGGCAGCGCCTCCCGAAGGGCTTCGTCCAGCGCCGCCCACCGTCCCAAGGCCGCGAGGGGCCACAAGGCCATGCCGTGGCCCATCAGCTCCATGGCCCGCCAGCCCAGGCGACGGGCCATGCGCTGGCCCGCGGTCGCGGACCCCAAAGCGTCCTGCCACGCCCCCAGGCGGGCGCTGGAGAAGGCGTGGTTGACGTAGGCGGTCGCGAGATCGTGGCTCGAGCCATGCCGGGCCAGGGCCAAGGCCTCCTCGAAGCAGGTGTGGCCCTCGATGTTGTGGTGTTGCACCAGGTGCACCTCGCCCAGGACGAAGTTGGCTCGCACGACCGCATTGCGGGTCCCGATCCGCCGCGCGGCTGCCCGGGCGGCGGTCGCGGCCTGCATGGCTTGCTCGAGGTCGTCGCTGTGGGTCGCGGCCCGCGCGAGGGAGACGTAGGCGTTGAGCCGCGGGGTGTCGTCCACGAGGTGAGGGATGTGCCGAGGAAGCATCGCCCGGATCCGCTCGTGCTTGCCGTGGAAGTCCAGGTAGTCGGACCAGCTGGCCCAGACCCGCGCGAGGGTGCCCGGGTCGTCTGCCGAGACCTCGGCTGCCTCGGCGTAGACCGGGTCCAGGTCGGCCGTGTCCCCCGTCATGGCCCTCGCCGTCGCCAGGCACACCAAGGAGAGCGCGAGCTCCTCGGGCGCTCGGAGACGTCGCGCGGCGCGGACGGCGGCCGTCAACGGAGCGAGGGCTTGACTGGCCCGCCCCAGCTGCTGGAGCACCAGCCCGAGATGCCGATCGAGCTCGATCCATCGTGGATCGTCGGGCATGGCACACGCCTCGAGCGAGCCACGGGCCAACTCCGCGAGCTCGATGCGTGGGTTGCCGGCCAGGCGGAGGGCGTCGGACCCCTCGTAGAGCGCCCGGAAGGCCCGGTCGTGCGACCCCGCATGGTGCAGGTGCATGCCCAGGCGATGGCTCGGCCCCTCGGCAGCCTCCAGCAGCTCCGCGGCCTGTCGATGGGCATCCGCAGGCGCGGCCACGGTTCGCACCAGGACGTCGTGGAACGAAGGGTCGACGAAGCGGAGGTGGGTACGGGTCGGGGACACGTGGCCGCGAAGCACCAGCTCGTGGAGCGCCGGTCCGTGGGCCCGCCCGAGGGGCCCGAGCCACGTGCGCTCGATGTGAGGACCGAGGACCGCCAAGAGCCCAAGGAAGGGTTGATCCACCGCATCGAGGTCCGCCCAGAGCGCCTCCGCCCGGGCGCGCTGCAGCGCCTCAGCCAGCGGCGGAGGGTCCGCCGGCGGGCCCCCTACCCGCTCGATCCCGTCCGGGCCGAGGCGGAGCTGGTCGGCGACGGCCCAGCTGCGCAGCCACGCGAGCGGGCGACCGGGCACCCCCTGGGCGTGGTTCCGGAGGAAACTGCGCAGGGTCGACTCCAGGGGCAAGGTGGCGTCGAGCAGCTCCTCCATCTCCACCGCGCCGAGGGGAGACACAGCGACCTCGCGGACCTCGGTGTTGGGGGGGGGCGGGCCGGTCGCGACCACCAAGATCGGCCGCTCCTCGGACCCCTCCAGAATGGCCGCCAGCAGCGCCACTCCTCGGGCATCTAGGTCGTCCAGCACGGCGAGCACGACGGGACGCTCGCTGGATGCGGCGTCCAACATGGCGGCCATGGTGCCCGCCTCGAGCGAGGCCCCCCACCCCATCGCCAGCAGCGCCGCCCGATCGACGGGGTGCAGTTGGTGCCGCTCCGCGAAGCGCTCGACCACCGACGAGGCGCTGCTGCCCAGGAGCTGGTCGACGAAGGGCGCCGGAGCCTGGGCGCCCAACACCACGGCATGAGCACCCGCTTCGTGGGCTGCACTCGCGAGCCACTGTGCCAGCCGGCGCTTGCCGATGCCCGGAGGGCCCGTCAGCGCGAGGCTGCGCCGTCGGCCCTCGGCCTCCACCTTCCGTAGCTGCTCCCACAGCGCCTGGCGCGCCTCGACGCGTCCCACGAAGGGCACCGAGCGCAGCGCGAACAGACTCAGTCCGAGCAGTGCCCCACGGCGCGCGGTTCCTGGCAGGGCCAGCGAGACCGGGAGCGGTCGAGGCCCACGCTCAGGCTGCCCCGGGGCGAGCACGCGAGCGAAGGCCTCCCAGGCCTCCGAGGCCCGCTGGGGCCGCGCCTCGGGCTGCCGAGCGGTGAGCCAGAGGAGCCAATCCTCCACCCCCTCCGGCACCTCGAAGCGAGGCTCGAAGGGCACCGACAGATGGCGAAACGAGTGGTCATCGTCCCGTTTCCACGGCCGTCGTTGCCCCGTGACCAGGTGCCACGCCGTGTGGCCCAAGGCGTACAGGTCCGTCCACGGGCCTTGGTCCTCGCGATGCCCGGACTGCTCCGGGGCCACGTAGCTGGGGGAGCCACCGAGGTGGGCCGTGGGCTGCCCGAGGTGGTGGGCGATGCCGAAGTCTGCCAGCTTCCAGGGGACCACCGCGTCGTCGAAATACAGGACGTTCCCTGGCTTCACGTCCCGATGGAGCACCCCTCGAGCGTGAGCATGGGCGAGGGCCCCGAGCACCTGCTGCACCAGGCCCACGACGTCGTCCCACCCGAGTGCGGTGATGCGCCCCAGCGACGACGAGGTGGCCAGCTCCATCGCCAACCAGCGCGTGCCTTCGGGGTGGTGGAGCATCGGGGCGTCGAGGGTGCCCTGGTCGTGAACGTGCACGATGGAGGGGTGATGGAGACGGGCCAACGTGGCCGTCTCGAGCTCCACCCCCGCCGGGTCGGTGTTCGCGGCGGGCGTCAGCTTCAGCGCGACCGGCGTGCCGGTGGGCTCGTGCCGAGCACGCCACACCGTGCTCGCACCGCCGCGTCCGAGGAGGGCCTCCACGAGGAAGGCGCCGATCCGTGTGGGCCCGATCGGCAGGTTCATGGGGAGACCGTCGGGGACGGCAAGGTGCACATCAGCGGAACTCGGGGCCTGTGGGTCGTCGTCTGCGGCTCAGCGGAAGTTCTGGATCGCCCACATGTCCCCCGAGGGCGTTGTGTAGAACCCACACGCCACGTCGGTGTAGTCCGGGTTCGACATGGTGATGTAGTGACCGTGCGCCTGGAAGTCCTCGCCAGGGCCCTCGGCCCACATCATCTCCAGGCACCGCACCAGGGACTGGGCCTGGTCTCCGGGCCACCCCGGGCACTCGTTCTGGGCCCGCTCCTCACACTGCCCGAAGGCACCATGGGCCTGGCCCGACAGACTGTCTTGCCGGCACTGGTCGTCCACGCAGGCCTCAGCACTCGTCCAACGGCCCACGGGCGCCAGGTTCAGCGTGGCCCGGTAGCCGTTGATGGTGTCGACGCAGAGCTGCGCCAGGCTGTCGTCCACCGGGGCAGTGGCGCCCAGCGTCGAGGTCGGGTCGGCGGGGCCCGGGCCCGGCACCCCGAAGCCCGCGTGCCCGGTGTCGTTGGAGTCGTCGTCCTGGTCGGACGCATCCCCTCCCCCCGAGCAACCGACGAGCAGCCACGTCAGAAACACCACGCGCATGAGGCCCCCTCTGACCCATCGTCTCACAGGCCCACCACAGCGAAATCCAGCCCCGGGTTATGCCGTGCCATCGGGACGATACCGACCGCGGACCTCCACTTGGCGCAGTCCACGTCCCCCACGGGCCCGAATGCCCGCTACATCCTGGGAGAACCCATTTCTTTCGCATCCATGGGCCTCGCGCCCGACGTCCTGTCGGGCCTGACCGACATGGGCTACACCGAGCCCACCCCGATTCAGTCCAAGGCCATTCCGATCGCCATGACCGGCCGCGATCTCATCGCCTCGGCCTCCACCGGCACCGGCAAGACCGCTGCCTTCCTCCTTCCGATCCTGCACCAGCTCGCCGACACCGAGCGTGGCACGCTGCGGGTCCTCATCCTCACGCCAACCCGTGAGCTGGCGCTGCAGATCGACGAGCAGGCTCTCGCCCTCGGCTACCACGCCGGCCTCGCCAGCGTCGCCGTCATCGGCGGTGTGAAGATGGGCCCCCAGGAAGAAGCCATCAAGGCCGGCGCCGAGATCATGGTGGCCACCCCGGGCCGCCTCATCGACCATCTGCGCTTCCCGTACATCGACCTGAGCACGGTGAAGTACGTCGTCCTCGACGAGGCCGACCGCATGTTCGACATGGGCTTCCTCCCGGACGTCCACAAGATCATCTCCCGCACCCCTCGCGAGCGGCAGACCCTCCTCTTCTCGGCCACGATGGCCCCCACCATCCGCAAGCTGGCCGATGAGGTCACCAAGGATCCCGAGACCGTGGCCGTGGCCGCCAAGAAGATGGCCGAAGGCCTGAACCAGCGCGCGTTCTTCGTCACCCCGGACCGCAAGGGCCCCCTGCTGGGCCAGCTCCTCGCCCACCCCTCCATGAGCTCGGTCATCGTGTTCGTGAAGCGGAAGGCAGAAGCCAACAAGCTGGCTCGCTCCATCACCCGGAACACCGGGCGCGAGGCGGCCAGCATCCACTCCGACCGCACCCAACAAGAGCGGATCGACGCCCTCGAGAACTTCCGCAAGGGCAAGTGCCCGATCCTCGTGGCCACCGACGTCGCGGCCCGCGGCATCGACGTCGACAACATCACCCACGTGGTCCACTACAACGTGCCCAACTCCCCGGAGGACTACATCCACCGCAGCGGGCGGACCGCTCGGGCCGGGCAGTCGGGCACCGTGCTCACGTTCGTCAGCCGGGAGGAGAGCTCCGCGTTCTCCGCCATCGAGAAGCACATCAAGATGGACATCCCGCGGGCCAAGCTCAAGGGCTTCGACCACGGCACCGAGAGCAGCTCGAGGTCGCGCTCCAGCTCCCGCCCGCCGTCGGGCGGCCGAGGGCGTCGCCGGTCCTGAACCGCGGCGGATGGTCGACGCCGCCGTGGCGCCCTGGTCTGCGGCCCTGCTCGACGCCGGCTACCTCATCATGAGTTTTGAGGCGCCCGAGGCCCCCCTGTACGCCCCAGAGGGGGCTCGACAAATCGCGAACCGACGCCACGACGCAGAAGTAGCTCACTCGAGCTCGATGCCCGCTCGCTCGGCTTGGATGATGGTCGCGTGCCATCCCCGTCGAGAGCCATCGGGGCTGTTCAGCACGTAGTCGAAGGCATCCTCCAGCTCGACCGACACGGTGTCGCCGTACGCTAGGGAGGGGACGTCGTGGGGGTCGTTGATGAGGGCGCCGGTGAAGGTCGTGCCGTCGATCTGGCGGACCTCGACCCACATCCACTCGTTGCCGCCGCCCGTCGTGGGGAAGGGACCCTTCACGGAGAGCTGATGGCCCTCCATCATCAGGGTCGGCACCTCCGACAGGAGCTCCTCGAGCTCGACCTTCGAGCGAGCACTGGCGGCAAGCAGCTCCTCGTCGTGCGCGTCCATGGTCACCTCGTCCGGCGTGGCCCCGAAGAGGCGCGCCTGGGCAGCCACGTGCGCTGCGAACCGCTCCTCCCCGGCGGTCTCGCCGTAGGTGAGCTCCCACAGGCGGTTGTCGGCATCCCCTTCGGCGAGGGGAGCGACCTTGAGATGGACGCTCAGCTCGCCCTCTCCATCGGCGGTGGCCGCGGCCCACACGGTCCGCAGCGCCTCGTGCCGAAGCTGCGACGGGTCCACGACCAGGACCCCCTCTGCGCCGACGGGCTGCCCCTCTGCGAGGCGCTGGGCGCTGAGGTTGGCGATGGCGGTCATCGCCTCGGCGTCGGAGGCGAGGACGGCCTCGTGGACCAGGTCGGGCAAGCCGAACTTGCCCATGCCCACGCTGACCATTCGCAGGTAGTCGCCGTTGTCGTAGAGGTGGAACGCGATGTGGTTCTCGAGGTCCGGCACACCGCCGGTCCAATCTTCGAGGCGCTGGGCGTGAAGGGCCTCCGGCGTGAAGGTCTGGCGGGTTTCGAGGTCCACCACCCAGCCGTCGTGCTGCATCGCGACCTCGTGCAGGGTGAGGAGCACGCCGCGCTGCATGGCGGGAGCGTCCGCGGGGGGCACAGCCGTCGCCACGGCGCCACACACGGTGGCCGTCCCGATGGCCTCTGCATCTCCGTCGGCCAGGCCGATGCCGAAGTACTGCAGTTCGGTGGGGGTGGGGGCCACCCACTCGTCCATGGCGTAGACCGCCACCCCGGGCAACGCGAGGGGGTCGTCGAAGAGGGAGATGCCTGGAAGGTGCATGTCCGCGGCGTCACGGAGGGCGCGGTTCACGTCGATCTCCGCCGGGATCAACACCATGTACGCGGAGTACGCGGCCTCGGCGAAGGCCGGACCCGCAGGGGCGGGCTCGGCGTGAGGGGCCGAAGGGACCAGCGTGGGGCCGGCGCAGGCAAGGGTGAGTCCACCGACGGCCGCGACGCTGAAGAAGAGGGGGCGTTGCATGGGCGCCGGTAGCTCGTCGCCGGGGCGGACGTCCAGCGGCTGGGCTCACCACCGACGTCATGTCGGCGCGGCCTGGTAGGGTCGACGACCTTCCTCGTTCGATACCCGTGCGTTCGATACCCGTGGAGTCCGATGACGCCCCGCTCTCTGCATCTCGCGCTGGTGGCTCTCTTGACGCCCGGCTGTGGCGGCGACGACCCACCCCCTAGTCCATACACGACCGAGCCAGCCCTGGCGTGCGGCACGTCGGAACCCCTCCTGGTCGACGACGGGGGAACCATGGTCCCCAGCGGCTTCGAGGTCTGTGAGAACGGCCTCGTGCACCGGGTGAGGGTGGAGGCCCGCGCCGAGCATCAGGCCGGCAACTGCACACCGCAACAGGGCGACGACGGGTGCATGAGCGACGACGAGTGCCACCGCGGCCCGAACGGCCGGTGCGACGACCGCACCTGCGATGTGGCGGCCTGCGATTGCTTCTACGGCGGCTGTCGCTCCGACTCAGACTGCGAATCCGGGGAGTACTGCGACCCCTTCGGCGGGACGAACAGCTGCATGCCAGCGGGCTGCTCCACGGATGCGGACTGCTCCATGGGGCAGCTCTGTCGCAGGGGGTGGAACGAGTACCCCGACTACGCGCCAGCAAAGGACAACCCCTACACCCTTCAGTGCACCACCCCAGAAGACCTCTGCCCGGCATCGGACGCGACGGGGTACCGCCTGAAGGACTGCACCTGGGTCGGCGACTACTTCGAGGTCGTGGACACCAACACACACGACTGCGGCCGGCCCCTCACCGATGCCCAGGGCGTCGGGCACACCGCCCCCCTCCATGCGGGAGAGCGCTGGTCCGCACCGGTCGAGCCCGCCGCGCCCCACCCCGCAGCGGCCCAGTACTGGGCGCGAATTGGCCAGCTGGAGCACGCATCGGTGGCATCCTTCCTCCGCGCCGGCATGGAGCTCATGGCCCTCGGTGCCCCCCCCGATCTGCTCGACGACACCCTCGCAGCCGCCCGAGACGAAGTCGAGCACGCCAAGCTGGCGTTCGGCCTGGCACAGCGCTTCGGGCTCACCGTGGTCCCTGGAGCCATCGATGGGCCGATGGCCCCGCGCGCGACCCACGAGGACATCGTCGAGGCCCTCGTGCGGGAAGCCTGCATCGGTGAGACCATCTCGGCGCTTCAGGCCGCCGACGACGCCGACAGGGCCTTGGACCCCGCCGTTCGGGACGCGCTCCGCACCATCGCGGACGACGAAGGCCGTCACGCGCTCCTCGGATGGCGCACCCTCCGGTGGCTGCTGGAGTCGTTCCCGGAGCAGCGCCCCGTTGCTGCGCGGGCCTTCGACGCAGCACTCGCGCCACGACGTCCAGGGGCGTCCGAGCCTGGCTGCCCGTCTCTGGGCATGCCGTCGAGCGACAGCCGAGCCCGGGTGAGGGCACAAGCCATCGAGGTGGCCATCCGGCCCGCCATCCAGGCCTTGCTCTAGACCGTCCGCACCGCCCCTGCCCGACGTTCGAGGGCCGCAGCCATTCTCCCGGTACCAGGGATCCGCGGCCACGCATCGACAAGCCGCCAGACTCAGCCTAGAATCCGGCATCTGGAGGCCCGATGCTGCTCGCTGCCCTCACGCTCCTCGCGCAGGCCCAGGTGTCTACCATCTCCCCCCATGGCGTCGTCCTGGCGCCCGATCCGGCGGTTCCCTACCTCGCCACCGCGCTCCACCACCCCACCGTGGACTGGGACCCGACCCGCTCGCGCCACATGATGGCCTTCGCCACCGACCAACCGGGGCATGCCAACTGCCCCGATGGCGTCACCGGCCTCGGCCTCGCCACGTCCCCCGGTGGCCACCACTGGACCGTGGGGCCCCAGGCCCTGGCCCTGCCCGACCCCACCTCCACCGACCCAGGCGCCTGCCGCATCACCGAGCCCGCCCTCCTCTTCGACGCGGCGACCGACTCCCTCCACGTGTGGTTCGTGGCCGAAGGTCCGGGGAACGTGGTCAGCGGCATCGGCCACCTGGAGCTGCAGCTCGATGCCGCCGGCGACCCGGTGTGGCCCCCGCTGTACAGCGGTCTGGTGCTCCCGGGCACCTACCGCGAGCCCTCGGTGATCCGAGTCCAGTCGCGGTACGTCATGGCGTTCGCCAGCTACCCGAACATCCAAGTCGCTACCGGGCCGACGCCGACGGGATTGACGATGGACGGGTCGGCGCTGGACGTCGACGACTACACGGTGACGTGGATGGAGGATGAGTTCTGGCGTGGGTCCATGGCATGCCGCGCGACGGGCTCGTTCCCCCTGGAGATCTTCGCCGCCGGCTTCGACCAGACCACCGGAGAGTGGGCCATCGGCAAGGCCGTCGCCTCGCCCTCGAACCTCACCAACTGGACCCTCGCCACCGCTCCCCTCGTTGGCCCCCACAGCGGAGCGGAGGAAGAGGGCTTCGACTTCGTGCTCCGTGGCGCCGCCGACTACGTGGTCTACGCGGGCCACGCGGGGCAGATCGAAGCAGGCAGCTTCCAAATCACGGCCGCCGCTGGCGACCCCGCATCGAAGACCTGCCCTTGATCCGACGTTGTGCGGGCACCAGGCGCCCTAGCTAGTCCTCCCCGCTGCATCTCCGCCTCTCGGGGCGTTTTTCCCGTGCGAAGCCCGTCGGACCCACTAGGTTGGTCGCCGTGCCCATCCTCCTCCTGGCTCTGCTCGGTTGCCCCCGCCCTGCCCCGCCGGACGCAGCCCCCAGCGTGGCCCCCACGGCACCCGCCCCGGTGTCCGCCGCCCCCGTCTCCGTGAGCGGAGGCGTGTCCGCCACCATCGAGCGCGGCCCCGCCCTGGCCGTGTTCAACGAGACCCCGTTCCAGTACGCCGGCACCAGCGAAGCGATGGCCCTGTCCCCCTCGGGCCAGTGGCTGGCCGTCCCCCACAGCGGCGCTGTGCGGGTGTTCGACGCCCGCACGGGCGAACCCCAGCGGGACCTCACCGGGCACGGAGGGGCCGTCCTGCAGCTCGCCTTCGCCACCGAGACGACCCTCGTGACCGCCGACCACTACGGCGAGATCCGCTCCTGGGACCTGACGGGGGGCAGCTCCCTCGTCTACGGCGTCGAGCATGCCCATGCCGTCTCCGCCTTCGCGGTGTGGCAGGGGATGACGGCCTCCGGCGACACCCAGGGCAACGTGCTTCTGTGGAAGGACGGCCAGGTGGTGGTCCGCCTCGGCGAGGAAGAGGAGACCGGCGACGGCGTCACCGTCAGCGAGGAGGCCGCGTCGATGTGGATCGGCCCCCACGGCGTGCTGGCACGCGCCGGCTGGCGCGGGCTGGCCCACTGGCGACTCGACGGCACCTGGGTCGGTCTGCACGAAGTGGGCCCGGTGACCGACGTGGGCTTCACCGCCGACGGGCTCGTGGTGCTCGGCACGGTCGGGTACAAGGAGTACGACGACGGGCCCGACATCGAGGTGCGGATCACCCGCCTCCGAGCCGATGGCACGGAGGAGGGCCAACAGACCTTCCCCGTCGGCGACCCCATGGCCCACGACCTCGCGGCCGATGGCTCGAGCCTGGCCGTGTGGGACCGCGACGTCGGCCTCACCGTCATCGACCTCGCTTCGGGTACCCGGCGCTTCACCTCCCCGACCTTCCCCCTCGATGGCCACGTCGACATGGTGACGCTCTCCCCCACCGGCACCCACGTGGCCGTGCGCTCCGAGCGGCGACTGAACGTCGTCGACGCCTACACCGGCGAGGCCGCGGTCGACACCACCTGGCCCACGTCGGGGGAGATGCAGGCGGCCGTGCTCGGCAACGACGGCCTGGCCCTGATGTCCGACCGGGAGCGCTTGTGGCTGTGGGAGCCCCTCGGCGACGGCTCGGTGCGCTCCATGGGCATCGGCGCCGAGGATCTGGATCGGGTCGGCGACCGCGTGGTCGGCTTCGACGGCAGCATCCTGTGGTCCCTCGACCTGCAGGCCCGCGAGCTCGAGTGGGAGATGACGGGCGCCCTCGGCTACACCCTCGCCAACGACACCGCGACCTCCGCCGACGGGTCGGTGGTCGTGTACGGAGGCTACGACGGGGAGATCGGGGTCGTCGACGGGGCCACGGGCGTGCTGCGCCGGACCATCCCCACCCCCTCGGAGATCTGGGAGGTCGCGGTCTCGGAGGACGGCCGCCGCGTGGCCGCGTCCTACGGCTCCACCATCGGCGTGTGGGGCACGGGGGCTGGCGACCCGATCCTGACCCTCGACCAGGAGGCCAACGACCTGCTCGGCTGGGTCGGCGACACCCTGGCGTTCACCGGCGACGACCACGTGTGGACGGCCAACCTCCGCACGGGGGAGGCCGTGTCCCACGGAGAGGCACGCTGGCATACCGCGGCCTTCTCGGCGGACGGGCGATGGCTGGCGTGGCAGGAGGACGCAGGCGCGACCTGGGTTCTCGACCTGCCCAACGACCGTCGGTACGCCGTGCCCGAAGGGGGTGCCGTCGCCACCGCCATCGATCCCCGCGGGGAGCACCTGCTGGTGGCCTACCAGGACCGCACGGCGGCCGTCTACCGCCTGGCGGACCTGGCGGAGGCCCAAGGCACCGCGGGCACCCCCGTGGTGGAGCCGCCCCCCACCGAGGGCCGCGGCGACCTGCCTCCCCACGTGCTGGGCACCGCACCCGCCCCACCGGAGCGCCCCGACTGGCCCAGCTCGAGCTCCGCAGATGGCCGGGTCGTGGCCACGCTGTCCCACCGCGACGTCATCGTGACCGTCGAAGGCGCGGAGACCCTGAACTTCGCCCCCCACGTCGGCTACACCGACTGCCTCGCAGTCTCCCCCGACGGCAAGGTCCTGGCCACCGGGGGCACCGACGACCTCGTGCGCCTGTGGGCCGTGGCCGACGGGGCCTCGCTGGGTGCGGTGCGCGCCCTCGGGCCCGTGCAAGACATCCAGTTCGCCGACGACGAGCGCCTCGTCTTCGTGGCCCGGAGCGAAGGAAGGAGCCCGACGATGGGCGCCGCACGCACCGACGGCACGTCGCTCTGGCTCCGCAGCGACCTGCCGTACCGCCACTCGGACGCCTTCGCGATCCACGGGGAGCGGGTGGCCACCTTCCACATGGACAAGGTGGAGTTCCTCGACCTCAGCAGCGGCACCGTGATCGCCCGCATGCCCAGCTACGACGAGTGGATCCAGAGCGCGACCTGGACCGACGAGGACTTGGTCACCTTCGACCGCGAGCACACCTACCGGTGGGACACGTCATGGTTGCCTTGATCCTGGCGCTGGCGGCGGCCGCCCCCGTGCAGATCCCCGGCCCCCAGCTGCAGTCCCTCGACGACAGCAAGGTCCGGCGCGTGCCCGCCTTCTCCGGAACGGGTCCCCGGGAGGCCACCCCGGCCTGGCTCGGCGACCGCTACCCCGAGTTCGCCCCCGACGGCCGACACGTGGCGGTCGAGGACTACGACACCGAGAAGCTGTCCGTGCGGACGCTGTCGGGCGACATCCTGTGGTCGCTCCCGACAGAGCAGGCGAGCAGCCCCCGCTTCGTGGGGGAGGGCCTGATGACCACCAGCAACGGCTACGACGAAGGCTGGGCCCTGCGGGACGTGAACTCGGGAGGGGCCCTCGCCCGCTTCGACGGCTATCCCCCCGACCGCGTCGTCCCCGCGCCGGGCGGCAAGCGGCTCGCTGTGGAGATCGACGGGGCCCTCCGCATCCTCGCCCGCACCGGCGAGGAGCTGCACAGCTGGCCGATCGACAGCTACCCCGATGGGGTTCAGTTCTCCCGCGATGGCCAGCGGGTGTTGATCTGCGACGACGGCCTGCGCCTGTGGGACCTCGAGCGCGGGCGCGTGGTGTTCTTCGAGCGCGACCCCCACTGGAACGGCTGCGCCGCCGACCCCGAGCTGGCCGTCGCCTACATGGCGCGGGACGACGGCCTCGTGGAGCGCATCGAGCTGCAGTGGGATGGAACGCGCACCGCCTGGCCCGTCGGCTCACCGGCCCGCGACATCGCCTGGGTCGCGCCGGACGTCGTCTTCGTCGCCACGGGCCGGCCCTACACCTCAGTGCTCGACCTCGGCAAGGGCGTCGTCGTCGCCCACCTCGAGGGACGCGCCCACGACGTGATGGTGGTCGATGGCGAGCTCCGTCGCCTGGGGGACCGCGTCGCCAGGTGGTCGTGGCCCAAGCTCGAGCCGGCCCAGACAAGCCCACGAGCATGGGACGCCAGCGCCATCGCCGCCACCGACGAGGTCGTCGCCACCGGAGACCGGTCCGGCACGGTGTTGATCACCCGTGGCAGCAAGCTGGTGCAGCACTTGTGGGGCTTCGCCGAGGAGATCACCGACCTGGCCTTCCACGGCGACCGGCTCGCGGTCGGCGACGAAAGCGGCCACGTCACAGTGTTCCGCTGGGCCACCGGCGAGATCGAACACCAGATCCGGGTGATCCGCGGGTCGATGCACGTGGCGTGGTCCCCCGACGGCAAGACCCTCATCGCCTCCTCCGTCGAAGACGACGACCCGAGCTGGATGGAGATCTGGGACACGACGACCTGGACCCGGCGGCACCGCTCTCAGCGCGACGATCTCGCTCACTTCGCCTTCGCCTCCCACGGCCGATGGTTCGCCGCCGCGGGGGACAACGCCAGCGACCTGCAAGTGATCGACACAGCCACCGGCACCATCCTGCGCAGCCTGCCCGTCCCCTACCGCCAGGACTGGACCCACGTGGCGGTGGTCGACGACCAACAGGTGGTGGCCTACTCCGTCGGCGACGACGACAACTACCTCTGGCACCCCCCTGCCGAGGCCGAGAAGGTGGAGGCCTGGGGCTGGGCCGCGGCCTTCACCGACGACGGGCGAAAGCTGGCGGTCGACGCCGACGAGGAGCTCGTGATCTTCGACGCCACGACCGGCAAGGAGCTACGCCAGGTCCCGGCCGACGGCATCCATGCCCTCACGTGGACCCCCGATGGCCGCACCGTGGTCGGCGCGATGGCCGACGGCACCCTGAAGCGCTGGAGCCACGGGCCCTCGGGGTCCCCCGCCCAGCGGAGCGACTTCGCCGATCTGACGCTGGTCGACCTCGACGACGCGCCCTCCTGGTCCGCGGCCCGCAGGGTGTCGGTGGGACGCCACGCCGAGAGCCTGTCGGTGGCGAACGACGGCCGCATCGCGGTGGCGCCGGTCGACCAGCGCGTGCAGCTGCTGTCGGCGGAGGGCGAGAAGGTCACGAGCCTCGGCAACGGCTGGGACTACGGCGACGCCATCGAGCACGTCTGGTTCGCCGACGATGGCGCACTGGTCACCTCGGACCGCAACCACCTGACCCAGGTGTGGCGCGACGCCGAGGTGGTCGACCAGCGGGAGCGCTGCGACCTGGCCACCCTCGCGCAGGAAGTCATCCAGTGCGGCGACCGCTACGCGGGCCATGGCTCGGTCTGGCGAGGCGCGATCTCAGTGGATGGAGCGCCGCTGCCCAGCCAGCCCGGAGAGCCCACGCGCTCGGCCCGCTCCCCCGATGGGCGCACCATCGTCGTCGCGGGCGACGAGCTGGCGGTCGTGTGGGACGTGAAGCGACGCACCCCCATCGCGCGCATCGAAGCCAACGCAAGAGGTGGGGTGGCGTGGACCGCGGACGGCGCCTTCGTGCTCCTCCTCGGAGGTGGGGAGCTGTCCTGGTGGGCGCCATGACCAGGTTGCGCCTGGGCCTGCTCCGATCCCAGTGCGCGCCTCGCCACACCGGATGACCCCAAATCGAGGAGACACCGCCAACGCCCTCTTTGTTTCCATGCGTTTTCGCATGATTCGGAAGCCAAATCGTTGGGCGACCATGCGTTTTCAGATGCCTACTTGGGGAGAGTGACAAGCGAACACTCACCCCGGAGCTCCTGATGACCCGCCTTCTTCTTGCCTTCCCCCTCGCCCTCGTCCTCTCCGCCTGCGGCGACGCCGAACCCGTCGACCACGACGACGCGACCGGCGACCCCATCGAGGCCACCCCCGTCGACTACTCAGCGCGTGGAGCCTGGAGCGCGGGCTACACCGTGCTGGAGGCCGATGCCGCTGGCGGCGCCCCCTTGCAGGTCAAGGCTTGGTACCCGACGGCCTCCACGGCCGCGGAGGACATCACCTACAGCGTGAACCTCATGCTCCCGGGCTTCGGCTCCGATCCCATGCCCTTCCTCGGCGCGGCGATCGCGGACGCCACGCCCGACGCCGCTGGCGGTCCCTACCCCCTGGTCGTGCTGTCCCACGGCTTCGGCCTGAACCCAGAGTGGTACCACCCCCTCGCCGAGCACCTCGCCTCCCACGGCATGGTCGTGCTGGCCCCCGAGCACACCGAGAGCGACTGGGCGACCGACGTGGTTCCCGCGACGGTCCTCCGCCCCTTGGAGGTGAGCGCGACCATCGATCTGGCCACCACCGGGGTGCTCGACGGCATCATCGACACCGACCGGGTCGCGGTCGCTGGGCACTCCTACGGCGGCACCGCCGCACTGACGGCGGGCGGCGCACGCTTCCACACCGACTGGCTGGCCGAGGCCTGCCCGAACGTCGAGGACCCCTTCACCGACGTCATGTTCTGCATGCCTTTCCTCGCGGGGGAAGCCGAGCTCGCCGAGCACATGGGTCTGGCCGAGGTGCCCGAGGGGCTCTGGCCCTCCCTCAGGGACGACCGGGTGGATGCCGTCATCGCGATGGCGCCCGATGCTTTCCTGTTCGGCGACGTCGGACTCGCTGAGCTCACGTTGCCCATCCTGGTCGTGGGCGGCACCGGCGACACCGGCTCGCCGTGGGGCTGGGGGGCCGGCCTGACCTGGGACCATGTCGGCAGCGACACCCGCGGTCTGGTGGCCTTCGAGGGGGCCGAGCACTTCATCAACGTCGCCACGTGCGACACCATGCCGTGGACCGACGGCCTCCCCGAGGACTACTCGGCGACGATGTGCGAGGACCCGGTCTGGGACAAGGCCACTGCCTTGGGCATCACCAACGAGGTCGCGGCGGCCTTCCTGGTCCACCACCTGTCCGGGTCCGAGGAGGCCAGCGAATCCCTGGACCCGACTCAGTTCCTGCAGGTGCCGGGCCTCGACATGCACATGGTCACGGAGTGAACCAGGGACCGCGGGGCCACGTCGGCCCTCGCTGGACCCACCCGTTCAACGCTGCTTCGAAGGGCTGTTTGTGAACGTGTCCGGCCAGCGTTGGCAGCCGCTGCCTCTGCGTCGCCCAGCCGCGACTACAACGTGGGGTCGAGGTCGTCGAGCACTTCGAGGTAGGACCGCGGGTCCTGGTTGCCCACGTCGGCCAAGGTGTGGTCGGGGTTCAACAGCAGCCCGGTGGGCCACGCCGCCAAGGCGCTCCATCGCGGCAAAGCGCCCCCCTCATCGGCCAGCACCGGCCATCGCCCCTGCACGTAGTTCGCGTCATAGTCGGCGGCCCCAGCGGGGGTCACGGTGCCCATGCTGGCCCCCTCGGCGACGACGGTGATCCACACCAGGTCGCCGCTGGAGACCGCCGACCGCACGTTCGGCCAGAGCCCCTCGAAGACGGTGCCGGCCTCTCCAGCGGCCCAGCGGTCGAGATCGACGCACGGCAAGCACCAAGCCGCCACGACGTTGAGGTAGATGGGGGTGGAGGGATTGACGAAGTCCCAGGTATCGACAGTGTCGCCGAACGCATCGGTCATCTGGATCCGCGGGGCGGGGCTCCCGAAGCTGGGCGGCACGCCGAAGCCCGGATCCACCAGCGAGGACTTGTCCGACAGATAGGGCCAGCCGCCCACGTAGATGACGCTCGTCGCGTCGATGGGGTCTTTGCCCTCGGTGATCTCATCGCCATCGAGGTAGCCGTCGCCATCGGTGTCGGGGTTGCCCGGATCGGTGCCGAGGGCGACCTCCGCGGCGTCCCCCAGGCCGTCCCCGTCGAGGTCGCTGAAGGAACCCGTGTCGCCCGTGCTTCCGGCCCCGCCGGTGTCGCCCGTGCCGCCCGTGCTTCCCGTGGCGGAGGCCATCCCGGTGTCTGACGTCTCCATGGGAACCCCGACGGGGGTCGACGTGTCGGCGGTGTCGGTGAGCGCCGAGTCGCCCGACTCGATCCGCTCCGGCGTCGTGTCCGACGCGTCGTCGCCAGAGCAACCCAAGGAGACGAAAAGGAGAACGATGGATGTGGTCATGGACCGCAATAACACCGCAGCTCCCTTGCCCATCACGAGTCCTCCCCCTCCCACAGAGGCCTTCGCGGTATCCTGTGCGACCTGACGAGAGACCCGCATGTTCAGCCGCCGCACCCTCCTCCGTCGCCTCGGCGCCGGCGCCCTCGCCGTCCCACTCCTGGACTCCCTGGGCCGACCGGCGTTCGCCCAGGACGCCGACTTCCCCACCCGGGTGATCTTCGTCACCCGCGGCCAGGGCACGCTCGTCGACAGCCTCGTCACCCCCGGCGCCTCCACGACCGACTTCACGATGGGTCCCATCTGGGCTGCCCTGGAGCCGTGGAAGCACCGCATCGCGGTCTGCAACAACATCGAGGACAGCACCAACGTCCTCGACGGCAACTACAACGGCCACACCCGCTGCCTCTACCACCTGTGGACGGCCCAAGGCATGCGCTGGGAGGTGGGCTCCAGCGGGGTCGCCAGCCCCACCGGCCCCGGCGGCATCAGCCTCGACCAGGTCATCGCCAACCACTGGGCCGGCACCACCGCCTACGACTCCCTCGAGTTTGGTGTGAGCGCCCCGGGCAACCTCCCCTACTTCCACAAGGGCGTGGGCCAGCCCCTCCCCGCCGAGAACAGCCCGACCGCCATGTTCGAGCGCCTCTACCAGGACCTCGTGGGCGCCGATCCGGCCGAGCTGGCCGCCCGTCTGCACCGCCGCGAGCAGGTGCTAGCCACGGTGAAGGCCCAGTTCGCCCACGTGCGACCCAAGCTCGGCAGCGAGGACCGCACCAAGCTCGACACCCACGAGGCCTCCCTCGACGGCCTGCTCCAGGCCCTCGCCGGCGGCGGCGTGGGGGACAACTGCGCCCCCCCGGCGGTCGACCTCGGCGACACCAGCAGCCCTGGCGACGCCGCCGCACAGATCGACATGCTCGCCATGGCCCTGGCCTGCGACCTCACCCGGGTCGCCAGCCTGTCCTTCGGCGACTTCCAAGACTACCCCTGGCTGGCCGACGTCGACCTCCCCAGCGGCTGGCACGACCTGGTCCACGCCGGCCCCGGCGACGTCGACGACAAGGCCACCCTCGAGACCACCTACGGCTGGTACGGCGACCAGCTGGCCGCCCTCCTCGCCGCCCTCGACGCCATCCCGGAGGGCGACGGCACCCTGCTCGACCACACCCTGGTCGTGTACGGCAACGTGTTCGGCTCGGGCTCCACCCACGGCCACACCAACAAGACCTACCTGCTCGCCGGCGGCGGCGCGGGCTTGGTCGGCGGCCGCAACCTCGACTTCGGCGGCGCACCCCACGGGGAGCTGTTCACCGCCCTGCTCCAGGGCCTGGGCTTCGACGACGAGAGCTTCGGAGACCCCGCCTTCTGCTCTGGGCCCCTCGCGGGGGTGCTCTCGTGAGCCCGCTCCTGCTCGCCCTGCTCGCCTGCGCCCCCGACGACACCGGAGACGACAAGACGCCGACCACCGTGTCCGACACCGACACCGACACCGACTCCGACACGGATGCCGACACCGACACCGACACCGACACCGACGCGGATGCCGACACCGACACCGACACCGACACCGACGCGCCCTGCGTCCCTGCGGGCGCCCCCGACGCCCCCCTGCGGCTCCTCACCCACGAGCAGCTCGACGTGAGCATCGACACGCTCCTCGGGGTGCCCAGCACCGCCGGGCAGCGCCTCCCTGCCGAGGTCCGGGTCCACGGCTTCGCGGGCTACGCCAACACCGTCGCCGTCAGCCAGCTCGAGGCCGACGCCCTGATGCGGGCCACCGAAGACGCCACCGCCGGGGTCGACTGGGCCGCCCTGTTGCCTTGCGACCCCGCCACCGGCGACCGGACCTGCGCCGAGGGCTTCGTCGACGACTTCGGTGCTCGGGCCTTCCGGCGCCCCCTGGAGGCCGAAGAGCGCGACCTCTTCCTGGCCCTGTACGACGTCATGATCGCCAGCGACGACTTCCCCACGACCATGGGCTCCCTCGTGCAGGCCATGCTGCAGTCCCCCCAGTTCGTGTACCGGATCGAGCTCGGCGACCCCGACGCCGTCGACCCCGCCACCCCCGAGCTCGTGCCCCTCACCCACCACGAGCTCGCGGCGCGGCTCTCCTTCTTGTTCTGGAACGGCCCCCCCGACGACGCGCTCCTCGCCGCGGCCGACGCCGGCACCCTCCACGACCCCACCGAGCTGGCCGCCCAGGTCGACCGCCTCCTGGCCGACCCGAAGGCCCGGGACGCCTTCGGCCACTTCGTCACCGCGTGGATGGAGATCGACGAGCTTCCCAGCACGGGCAAGGACGCCACCCGCTTCCCCGACTGGTCCCCCGAGCGCGCGGAGGACCTGCTCGAGGAGACCCGCCGCTTCAGCGCCGACGTTGTGTTCGATGGCGACGGCAGCCTCGACACCTTGCTCGTCGCCGACCACAGCTTCGTCAACGGGGCCCTGGCAGACCACTACGACGTGACCGGCCCCACCGATCCCGAGGACTGGGTCCGGGTCGTGTTTCCTGCCGGGCAGCGCAGCGGCCTGCTCACCCAGGGCGCCTTCCTCGCCAACGCCGCCCACAACAACCAGACCTCCATCGTGCACCGAGGCCTGTTCGTCTTCGAGCAGCTGTACTGCGGCGAGCAGCAGGAGCCGCCGGACGACCTCGACATCACCCTGCCGCCCCTCGACGAGGACATCTCCACCCGGGAGCGCTTCGCTCGGCACACCCAGGACCCAGTGTGCGCGGGCTGCCACACCACGATGGACCCCATCGGCCTCGGCTTCGAGCACTACGATCCGGTCGGCCGCTGGCGCGAGGTCGAAGGCAACGACGTGCTGGTCGACGCGAGCGGCGTGCTCACCTACACGAGCCAGGCCGGCGCCTTCTACGGGGCCCCGGAGCTCGCCGACCTGATGACGGGCGTGCCCGAGGTCAAGCAGTGCTTCGTCGTGCAGTGGTTCCGCTCCACGTGGGGCCGGGAGGCCGGCGATGCCGATACCTGCAGCATCGAAGAGCTGGAAGACGTCTTCGCCACCGGAGACGTGCCGGCGTTGCTGCGGGCGATTCCCCACACCGACGCGTTCCGGCATCGGGCCGCCGTGGTGCCCTGACGTCGTCGGACGCTGGGCCCACGGGAGATCAAGGGCACCCCGGCGCCTCGCCGACCGGCACGTCGTCGACGGCCTCGACGTAGCCGCTGAAGCGCCGAATATCGTCGCAGTTCATGCACTCCACGCCCACTTCGAGGGCCCGGATCTCCCCGAGGTCGCCATCGATGTCGAAGCCATGGCCGTCGTCGAGGCGCAGGGAGCGCAAGTCGGCCGTGTGGAACGCAACGATCGCGTCCATGCCTGGGGTCTCGAACGAGCTCTCGGGGGTGTAGAGGAACGTGCCTTCGTAGGGAGGAAGAGATGTGTTGGTGCTGCCCGCGCAGATCGCCCAGTCCCGCGAGGTCTCGGAGTCGCCGTCGTGGTGGAAGTACCCGGTGAGGGGTGCGCCATCGTCGAAGACGACGTCCCGCAGCCACCAGGTCGTGCCCCGAGGAGAGCCGGTGTCCCAGGGGCGTGGTCCGGTGTCGAGGGCGTAGGTGGTGGAGAAGCAATGGCCTGGGGTGTAGCAGTGCTGGCCATCGCAGCCTGAAGCACCACCGACGAGGAGCAGGGCGCACAACGTGCGCGAGAAGCGGGTGCCGGATGCCATCAGTGCCTCCTGGGGTCCCACAGAAGGTAGGCCGCGAGGACGGCTGGAAGGCGGCGCGCGAGTGACGCATTCAACGGTTTGTGTCACCCAGTGCGGCCCCGGGTTCGAGGCTGAACTCCAACGCTCAGGTCAGATCGTCGAATTCCCCGGATGCCGCGCGGACCACCACGTTCATGCGGACCGTGACCCGGCGGAGCTGCTCCGCTGCCGTCCGCGCCAGCACGTTGGCAATGGCGAGGCCGATGCGGGGTCGGACGCGGCCGAGCTCCTCGTAGGCCTCCCGGGTGAGGACGTAGGCGTGCACATCCTCCACTGCGGTGATGGTCGCGCTTCGCGACCAGGGGCCGGTCAAGGCCAGTTCCCCGACGGCGTTCCCAGCGTGGATGGTGTTCAGGTAGGCACCACCGCTGGTGATCTCAGCGACGCCCCGGGTGAGCACGAGGCACTCGCTCCCGTCGTCCCCCTCAGCGGCAATGCACGTGCCGGCTGCGAATCGCCGCTCCGTGAGGAAGGGGGCGACCGCCGCGAGCTGGATCCCGTCGAGGCCGCGGAACAGCTCCAAGGCCTTCAGATGGGCGTGGTCGTCCCGAACGAACATGCTGGACCTGGGGCTGGGCACACTGGCCACCACGAGGCTCACGTTGTCGGGCGCACCGGCGTCGTAGACGGCGTCGACCAAGGCCTGTGCTGCGTCGTCGTCCCGTTCGAGGAGCGCACCGATGGTCGCATCGTCGACCACATCGGTGAGGCCGTCCGAGCACAGGAGCAGGCGGTCGTCGGGGGCGAGGCGCACCTCGGCGACGTCGGGCTGCACCATGCCCATGCCCATGGCCTGGGTGAGCTTGGCCGATGCCGGGTGCGCCTCGGCGCGCTGTTGGCTGCGCCCGCGAGCGAGCAGCAGGTTGCGCACGTTGTGGTCCGAGGTGATGGGCACCAAGACCCCTTCCCTGAGCACGTAGGCGCGGCTGTCGCCGACGTGGGCGACGTAGACCGTGGTGTCGTCCGGGGCGAGGATCGCGCACACGAGCGTGGTGCCCATCCCGTTGCCGCGCGCCTCCCGCTCGATGGTGGCGCTGGCCTCCTGAAAGACCTCATCGACCTGCTGGAGCAGCTCGGCCTTGTCTGCGGCGGCGGCACGGAGCCGCTCGGCGTTGGCGGCGATCACCTCCACCGCCAGTCGACTCGCCACCTCGCCTGCTTCGTGGCCCCCCATGCCGTCGGCGACCACCATGAGCCCGGGCCCGACCCACACGAGGTCTTCGTTGTGGTCGCGCGCCAGGCCGACCTCCGACTCGACCCGTACATCGATGAAGTTCTGCATGAGCCCCCCCTGCCGCCGCCCCCCCAACGGTCGGAGCCGGGCGCCACAGAGGTATCGGGCGGCGGCCGGGTCGTCCGGGTTCGAACCCATGGCATTGGCCATCTGCCTCCGCGCGCCTGCTCCGCACCACCATGGGGCCGTGATCGAGGCACCGAAGCCCGAAGACCATGCCGCGCGCCATCGTGGCCCGACCCCTCGCGCCGGGTCGCGGAGCGCTACCCCTCGTCGGGGAATGCAAGATTCACGCGCACGGTGACCACGCTGTGGTCGTCGCCCGGCTCGATGTGGCCGTGCACACGGCCATCGTACTCGCGAACGATGGAGGCCAGCCCGACCCCAGAGGCGCTCTGCTCCGTGGCGTTCGACTCGATCAGGCCAGCGGTCTCGGTGGCTTCGACCCGCCGAAGCGCAGAGGTGAGCAGCGCGGCTTGCTCTTCCGTGGCGGCATGCTGCGTCTGCATCACGATCTCAGTGGACGTGGCCCACACCTGCACATCGATGCGCCCAGTGCCAGAGAGGGCATACTTCACCGCGTTCTCGATGAGCTCATTGAACACTGTTGACGCTGTGGCAACGAAGGGGCTCTGCTGCCCATGGAGAACAAAAAGGGCGCAAAAGTCTGCTAGCTGGCCGCAAAGCGGCCAATTGGACTTCATGTATCCGGCGTCCACGCCGAGCCGTAGCCGCGCCAATGCGGATCCATCTTGCTCCGTCGGAGCATCGATGGAGGGAATGGGTCCCGGAATGGCCGGGTGAGCGGGTGCCATGAGGAACCGGCCTTATCGCGAACGGTAGGCAGGATCCACTTTCGCCCACGGACCATGCAGTATGATGAGGCTCTGTGCATTGGTGGCAGTCAGGTCGATGTCGGTCCCCACGAGGTCATGTGAAGCAGCTCTACCCATCATCCTTCGATGCGCTGAAGCAGCAGCGAGTAGAGAAGGCAAGGGTACAGACTGAGGCGCTCCTCGAGTCCGCGGCCTTGGATGACCGGGTGCGCAAGGCCTTGGAGGAGTGGCAGCAGGTCGCAGGCGACATCGATGCACTGCGCACCGAGGTGTCGGACCTCCACATTCTGTACTCCACCGTGGTGGAGCACGCGACGCAGGCGGAAGCCGACTTGATGCGTAGAAACGAGGAAGTAGGTCAGTTTCTCTCCGGGATGAGCCACGAGTTCCGCACGCCCCTCAACGCCATCATCGGCTACAGCGAGATGGTGTTGGAGATTGCCGCGGAGGAGGGCATCACCACCCTCAAAGACGAGGTGGAACGCATCGCAGGGGCCGGGCGCCACATGCTCTCCCTCACCAACGACGTGCTCGACATCAGCAAGGTGGAGGCGGGCCGCCTGGAGCTCTCGCCAGAGCCCGTGCTGGTCGAGGAGTTGGTCGAGGGGGTGGTCAGCACGATGGAGGCCCTGGCGCGGCGCCGCGGCAACACCCTCACGTTTCGGGTCGATCCCGCCATTGGGGCGATGAACGTCGACCCGATGCGGCTGCGCCAGTGCCTGACGAACCTGATCGGCAATGCCTGCAAGTTCACCGAAGAGGGCTCGATCAGCGTGGCGGTCGATCGCGGCGAGGAGTGGGTGAGCTGTGCGGTCTCCGACACGGGCATCGGCATCACCAACGACCAACAGGCCCGCCTGTTCCAGGCCTTCGTGCAGGCGAGTGCCTCCACGGCCCGAGACTTCGGGGGCAGCGGCTTGGGCTTGGCGCTCAGCCAGCAGCTCGCGGAGGCCATGGGGGGGCGCATCGAGGTGGTGAGCGTGCGCGGCGAGGGGTCCACCTTCACCATGCTCATCCCCGCCTCCCTGATCGTGAGTTCGTTGGATTGAGCGACCTGCCGCGAGCGAGCGACGACACATGGCGCCCGGTGATCTTCGACCGAAGCGACGGGTCGGAGGACGCGTGGCAAGCCTTCTTGGAGAAGCATCCGGTCTGGCAGGTGCACGACACGCTGAGCAGCCAGCTCCACGAGCTGGTCCGGTCCAGGAATCCCCGCAAGAACGACCTCACCGCAGAAGCGTGCGCCCCCCACATCGAGGCGCTGCTCGATGGGGTCCCCGAGGAGCACTACGGCCGCTGGGTGTACTACCCGTGGAGCGGACGCCTGGTGCACCTGCTCGGCCCCGACGCGTTCCACGAGCTGCGAACCGACCGGAATCGCTACAAACTCACGCCGGAGGAGCAGCGCCAGTTGGGGCAGCTCACGGTGGGGATCGTAGGGCTCTCCGTGGGCAACGTCATTGCCCTGACGCTGGCTCAGGAAGGCGTGGTCGGACACCTCAAGATCGCCGACATGGATCGCCTCGAGCTGTCCAACCTCAACCGGGTACGCGCCGGCCTTCACGATCTCGGGCAGCTCAAGACCGTCGCCGCGGCGCGGCAGATCATGGAGCTGGACCCCTACCTGCGACTCACGGTGGTCCACGACGGCGTCACCGCCGACAACCTCGATGCCTTCCTCCAGGGCGACGACCGTCTCGACGTGCTCATCGACGAGTGCGACGGGATCCGCATGAAGTTCCAGCTGCGGGAGCGGGCGCGGGAGCTGCGGATTCCCGTCCTCATGGAGACGAGCGACCGCGGCATGCTCGACGTGGAGCGCTTCGATCTCGAGCCCGACCGCCCCCTGTTCCATGGGCGGGTGGGCGACGTGCCATCGAGCGACCTGGTCGAGATCGACAGCGAGCGGAAGGCGGTGCTGATGATGAAGATCATCGGTCCCTCCACCACCTCGGCGACCGCGGCGGCGTCGATGATGGAGATCGACCGCACCACCAGCGCCTGGCCCCAGCTGGCTTCCGACGTCACCCTGGGCGGTGCGACCGCGACCATGGCCGTGCGGCGCCTCGGGCTCGGACAGACCCTGCGCTCGGGCCGCCTGTACATCGACCTCGACCGCCACCTCGAGCACGGCGGCGGAGAGCCTGCGCCCCTGCCGGGGGCCGAGGTGCCTCCTCCCCTTCCAGTGGTGGGCATGGCATCTGGAGGCGGCTCCCTGTCCGGCATTCCGGAGCACATCGTCCACGTCGTGAAGTGCGCCGCGCTCGCGCCGTCCGGAGGCAACTGCCAGCCATGGCAGTTTCTCTTCGACGGGCGGTCGATCTGGCTGCTCCACGATCGGGAGCGCTCGCGCAACCTCCTCGACGGGCGCCACCATGGCAGCTGGTTGGCCCTCGGCGCGGCCCTCGAGAACCTCCGCATTGCGGCGGAAGCCACCGGCTACCTCGTCCACGAGGAGGCCTTCCCGGTCGCCGACGACCCCACCATCGTGGCCCGCGTCACGCTGCGGGAGGGCTTGCCCGCGGGGGGGAACATCCGCCGTCAGTACGCCGCGCTCCACGAGCGGGTGACCAACCGACGCCACGGAGGGTCCCAGACGCTCTCGGGCTCGGAGCTCCTCGGGTTGGTGGACGCGGCCCGGGCTCGGGGCATCTTGCTCGAGGTCTGCGTGAACCCCGCCGCCCGGAGCGAGGTGGCCGGCATCCTGGGACGCGGCGACCGCATCCGTGTGCTCTGCGAGCAGACCCACCGCGAGATGATCGGCGAGATGCGGTGGACGCAGGCGACCACCGAGAGCACCCGGGATGGCATCGATCTCGAGACGCTGGAGCTCAACGAGTTCCAGCGCGCAGCGATGCACGTGCTCGCCCGACCCGATGTGGCCCGCAAGGCGCGCCAGCCGGGCCGCGGGCGTGCCTTGGAGGAAGGCACCCGCGATGCGGTCGAGGCGAGCTCGGCGCTCGCCCTGATCTCCTTCCATGGAGAAGGCCCCGAGGCCTGGTTGAACGCCGGCCACGCACTGCAGCGGGTGTGGCTCGCCGCCACGCAGGCGCGGCTGTCGGTCCATCCGGTCTCAGCGCTGCTGTTCATGTTCGAGATCATGGTCGACCACCCGGACGTCTTCACCTCCAGCGAGCACGAGGAGCTGCGCGCCCTCCGCCAGCGACTGATGCGGCAGTTCCCGGCCAGCCGGAGCCGAACCCCTGGCTTCCTGCTGCGTTTGTCCCACGCCCCGGACGTCACCGCTCGTTCGTTGCGGCTGCCCCTCGAGAACGTGCTGCGGCTCGGCTCGCCCCAATAGGCGAGCCGGCGCTGAGAGCGTGCCGCTACTGCAGACGAACTTCGAGCCCCTTGTACAAGCGAGCGATCAGGCGCAGCGTCTTGCCGTGCCACGCGGTCTTGGTGGAGCCGATGAAGACCAGCGGCTTGCCGAGGGTTCTGGCGAGCAAGACGAGCCGCGACAGCCCAGTGATGCCGGAGCTGTTGAGGAACTGCACCTTCGAGATGTCGATCGTGTACGCGGCGTCGGCGTGGGTCAGGGCTTCACGAAGCGGCGCCAGCCACTCCTCGTAGGCTGCCGGGGACGACAGGCGCAGCACGCCAGCAAGCACGGCCACATCGGGGCTGGAGCAGTCGATGGTGAAGTTCTCGTTCTGCTGAATCATGCTGCACCATCGCTGGTGGGGGCCAAGGCGGGCATGCCGTCCCGCTCGATCACCACCTGCACCGTCACGGAGTGGAGGCCATCGACGCTGCCCTTGCTGATGCGCGCGCCCAAGCGGACGGCATCGTGCATCGACAGGGTGATGAAGCCCAGCCTCGACGACAGCTCGTCTTCGACCGCGGCGAACTCGACCGTGCGCACGAACAGCTCCTCCGGGTTGTTCCGCAAGACCTCGCTGATCGCCGCGCCGAGGTCGTCGGCGTGCTCCTTCTTGCAGAGGTTCGAGACCTGGACTCGGATCACGGAGTCGAAGTTGTCGACCGTCACGACGACGGGCTCTTCGACGCTGGCGCAGAACTTGACCGCGTTCTCGATGAGCTCGTCGAGGATGATCGAGATCTCCACGCGCGCCCCATCCGAGTCGGCGAACGAGGGGGCGATGAACTCCGCCAGGAAGTCCGCGGTGAGAGAGCACCGGCCCCAGTGCACCATCATGTCGAGGGCAGAGACCTGCACATCGACCGAGGCGAGAGGGTTGCCGGGAAGAACTGCGGTGCAGCTTCCGTAGGTAGACTCAGTCGGCATGAATGCCTCCCAAAACATCAATGGCGCAAGTTGCGGGGAACGCCTGATCATACCACCGTCGATGAATGTCGATCTCCGGGATGATCAGGTGACTCTCCATGGGATCGCCTGCAGCGCAGTACCGATCATGATTTCTGTATGGGACAAATTCTGAGAGCTTGCGGGTACGAATTCCGGCGAGTCGCCAGATGCGGAGAATGGAGAGCTTGGCGCACACCAGCACCGCCGGCGGCTGGCCGTCGATGTCGAGGAAGCTCCGGCTGTGGGTGGCCCCGATGAACAAGCGTCCGACGCCACGCCGGAGGTAGGACTGCTTCACCACCACCTTGGTGTACTCCACCCGCGGACGAGGCCACGACGCACCGGCGTCGGCGAGGGCTTGGTTGACGTCCTCCGCGAGCACCCCGCCGTACTCCTCCACGTAGGTGCGGCCGACGTACAGACCGGCGCAGCAGACGAGCTCCCCCCGGATGGTCCCCATCGCATAGCGGTCCGGGTACAGCTCCGACATGCCGTTCGGGTCGGCGTCCTTGTCGGCCATTCGCACGCCGTACTCACGGCCATACGTCTCAGCGATCAGCCGTTTGCACGCCGAAATTTCGGCGTCGGTGGTCGCAAGACCCACCCGGAGACGGAACGATGGCCGAGGGTCGACGATCATGCGGTCGCCCCCATGGGCCGCGCCAGGACGAACGTGACGTCGTCGTGGTAGACCCCGGCGGTGAACGCCTCGAGGTCGCTCAGGAGCCGGTCCCGGATGTCGATCAGCGGCCGGTCGCCCATGACGGTCATCAGGCTCTTCAGCCGCTCTGCGTCGAACATGCCCTGGCTGTAGTGCCCGTCCTTGGCCGCTTCGGTGACGCCATCTGTGGCGAGTAGGAGAAGGTCCCGCGGACCGAGCTCGAAGCTGCACTCCGCGTACTCGGACTGGGGGAACTCGTCGAGGAAGCCCAGATCGTGTGGAACCTGGTCCACCAAGAGGGCCTCCACCTCCCGCGTGCCGGACCGGTAGACGTAGACGTGATCGTGGTTGCCGCTGTAGGTGTAGCGCTGGGTGCCCGGGTCCTTTCGCAGGGCGACGATGGTCATCGACCGCATGTCACCCAGTCGCGACAGGTTGCGGAATAGGACCTTGTTGGCAAGAAAGGTGAGTTCGGCCGGACCAATGTCGCTACGGGTCTGCAGGATGGACGCGATGACGCTCTGCGCCATCATCATCACCAGGCCCGAGCTGAGGCCATGCCCGGTGACATCGCCGATGAGCAACCACGACGTGGTGCCAGTGGTGCACACGTCGTAGTAGTCGCCCCCCACTTCGTCGGCGGGGCTCATGTAGCCCTGCATCTCCAGATCGTTGACGAGGGCGAGCTCGCGGGCATCGGGAAGCACCCGCAGCTGGATCTGGCGGGCGACGTCCATCTCCGCGGCGGTGGTCGCCTGCTGGCGCGTGATGGCCTCGAGGACCACGGCCGGGGCGAAGATCGACAGCGCGAACACGACGATGATCGCGATGGTGAAGCCCATGGCGTCGTACTCGGGCAGGTGCCGGAAAAAGGGGTAGTCGAGCTCGTGCACGGTGATGGCGAGGCACGACATCATCATCGCGCGACCGGTGATGGTGAGCTGACCCCAGTGGGACCACAGCGCACCACCGGCGGAGACGACGGCCGGGAACACCACCCCGATGGCGGCGGGCATGGCCACGGCCGTGAAGGGCAGCTCTGCGAGCCACGCGCCGACGGAGCAGGCCAACATGACGAGCATCACCACGGCGCTCGACTTGAAGGGGACGTCGAGCCCCAGCAGCCGGGTGACGAGCCGAGCGTAGCCGACGTTGGCAAACCACAAGGTCGAGAAGCCGAGCACGGTGAGCAGATGGTGGTCCGGGGCCACTCCGCTCATGACGCCCTGAGCGATGAACGCCAGGAGCATGCAGGCCCACATGACCAACAGATCCCGGTTCATGATGCCCCGATGGGCCCACCACATGAATCCGGAGATCAGCGTGTTCAAGAGGATGAGGCCTGCGTACAGGCCCAGCAGATTGGTGACGTCGTCGGCCACGAAGGCGCTCCCGTGGTGGAAAGGTGTTTCGCTAGCAGCGGGGCGCTACCACCACCACCACCAGCCACCGCCACCGCAGCTGCGCTCTTCGCAGAGCTCTCCGACGTACGGACCCGTCGACACGCCCGTGGCCAGGTCGAGCGCCCCGGTCGCCACGAGGGAGCCGGTCATATCGGAGAAGCAGCCATCGCCCTCGTACACCGTCACGCGGGTAACGAAACCGGCAGCGCCGTCGAACCAGATCTCTCCCGTGTCATCGCCGAAGAGCGTTCCGCAATCGGTCGTGATGACGCTGGCACCCGTGAACGTCTCACGGGTGGGATGCTCGGCCGTCGGAGCGCTCTCCGCGCTGAGCATCGTGAAGGCATAGGTACCTTCCACATCGCCGCTGAGGTCGCCCAGGGTGCAGAACCCGACGGGGGACGTACAACCGTCGACCACGGGGATGCTGACGAAATCACCCTCGATGTCGTCGCACGTCGACCAAGACCAGTCATCGTCGTCGTCATCGTCGTCGTCGTCGTCGTCGTCGTCGTCGTCGTCGTCGTCGTCGTCGTGGTGGCCCCATCCATGGTGGCCTCCGCCCGCGAACGCTACCGAGCCTATCGGAAGGGTCAGAATGGCTACGGTTGCCAGTGCGAAGCATTTGGACAGAGCTGCCATGGTCGACCTCCCGAGAGTGACGGTCCCGAGGTCTGGCGCAGCTCCGCCGTCAAGGCCGCGAGCAGGGCATATGCCCCTTCGCGCGCCCCGATGCCTCGATGCCTCCGTTCCCCCCGGAACCATACTTACCCTACAGCAATATTTTTTCGTAGACACGAAGATCGTCTTTCGGCCCACGGGAGATCCCGAAACTCTGTCAAAAATGTGTTGGTTGATGCTGGGCAATACTGTAGCGGAAGTTTTTTCATTCACAGGGGTCGGACGGGCCGCAGGTCGCGTCGGATCCGACATGTGCGCGGGGCCCGGCCTCCAGGAGAATTGCCGAAAGCCAGCACAATCAGCGAGTCGCTGGAAGGTCAGAAGTCGTGAAAATCTTGCTTCTATCAGAATTATCCAGCCAACCACGACGAGCCGAAGCGGCCGGTTTCACGCAGGATACAGCGGCGGGAGCCCGGGGTCGCTGCGCCCCGCCCCTGTTTCGCCCCATCGCATCCCTCGGGTCCCGGGCCCCGACACCCCGTCCCGACCAAGAAGACACCGAGCTTCCGTCGAAGCATCCCGCCGTTGTGACCCCCGTTCCTCACTCGCGGCGCGATACCCGGTCTCGGATCGACTCGTCGATTGGGCCGACGTCCGGTGGCCGACCCGCGACACCAGGACCCCACCCCCGAGCGCTCGGTCTCGATCCCCGACGGGCTCGCCCTCAGCGACGACCCCAGCAACGTCTCGGCGGTGAGCCTCGCGGACTACCTGCCGTGGGAACCGGTGGCGCTGGTGTCAGCGGCCCATCAGCGCGTCGCACGCGAACTGTGCGCCATACCGGCATCCCTTTTCGAGCAAGACGGTCGCCTGCGGTGTGTCGACCGGAACGCCGATGCCGAGGGCGTAGGCCCGTCCGAGGTTCGCGCAGCCGAACCCGTCCTGTTCGTCACAAGCACGGCGCATCAGCTCGATGGCCCGGGAGGTGTCTGTAGGGCCCCCGTCGCCGTCGAGGAGCATCTGACCGAGGTTCGCGCACGGCCTCGGGATCCCCGACGTGGCGCAGGACCTCTCCAGCAGGGCGCGAGCCCGTGCCACGTCCACCAGGGCCGTGGGTTCGAGGAGCAGCTGGGCTCCCATGCCGCAGGCTTGTCCGCTGAACTCGCCGTCTGCGTCGCAGGCACGCAGGTAGAGCTCCAAGGCCTTGGCGCGGTCCTGCGGAACCCCGCGACCGTCTTCGTGCAGCCGACCCCAGTTGCCGCACAGATGGTCCTCGAGCTCGCACGCACGGCGGTAGAGCTCCGCGGAACGACCGAGGTCGGCTTCGACGAACACGGCGTTGCTGTACAGGAAGCCGAGATCCTGACAGCGGGCTCCGTCTCCCGCGGTACAGCGCTCGTCGAGCACACCGCGAGCGCTGGCGGCCCCTTGCTGCCCGCTGGCACCGTGGGTGTCGAGCATGAGTACCTCCAAGCAGCCGGTCGCGACCCCCTGATCGCAACGCACCTGCGCGAGCTGGCGCTCCTGCCGCATCTCCTCGAGTCCTCGCAGTTGCTGGACCAAGGTGCACCCCGCCGCATCACCGCCGGAGCAGGCATCGCCAGCCAGTCGCCCAGCCCGGTCGAGTTCCTGGCCCCGGAGAAGGAGCAGCTGCGCCTCCGACACACAGCCGCGCACGACCCCGGCCTCGCACCCCTGACGCATGAGCGCTAGCGCCTCGTTCTCCGAGCCCTCGACCTTGCCGAGCAGGACCATGTTCCCGACGCTGATGCAGCCCTCGGGCTCGCCATGGTCGCAGGCCCGTTGGTACAGCTCCCGGGCCCGGGAAACGTCCTGCGGGACGCCGCCGCCGAACTCCAGCATCTGTGCGGCCATTCCGCACGCCAGGCTGTTGGCCTGGTCGCATCCCCGTGTGAGGAGCTCGAGGGCACGAGGAGGCTCCGCAGACTCGGCCGCCACGACACAGCCCTGGCCCTTGCAGCCGAAGTCGCAGGCGAAGAACAGCAGCAGCAGCAAGCTCATCGGACTCCCCCTCGAGGCCCCGGACCACGGACAGACGGCAACGCGACACGGAACCCTGGTGATGCTCGTGTCGCTCGCCTCCGGGCGCGCAGCATACCCTCCGACCACGGATCCCCCATGAGCGTCCACGCAGCGAAGGCCCTCGGCCACGCGCTCGGTCCTGAGGTGCTCGAGCCTCGCTGACGCATCGAAGCCAACTGCTAGGCTTGGTGGAGGAGAGTTCCATGACCTCGCCCTTCGTCCTCATCGCCCTCGGAGTCGCCATGGCCGCCCAGCCCGCCTTCGTCGACCTCCACGTGGCGGTCCCCGACAACGTCCAGTTCTTCGCGGCCACGCTGACCTCCGCCGACCAGCCCCCCGACTCCACCCTCGCCTTCGGCGCGTCCCGGCAGGGCCTGTTTCTCACCCCCGACGAGGCGTACTACTACGTGTTCGAGACGCCGCCGTCCGACGGGCGCAAGGTCCCCGGGACGGTGGTGACGTGGCGCGTGGCAAGGTCCGACATCACCCGGATCGACCCGCTGGCCGACGACTGCATCGCCCTGGTGTCGGACACCGTGCACAAGACCTGTCTCGGGGCGATTCGACACCACCGTCTACAGGTCCTCGAGGCCCTCACCGACTGGTTGGCGTCCGCCCCTGCCAAGGACGACAAGGGAACGGGCCACTAGCTAGAGGCGCGACCCCACCCCGGCCGCAGCCCCCTACCGTCTCGCAGAGGCCCCGACGGGCGGTGCACCCCGGCCATGGGGCGCAGGGCCATCCCCTCCCCGCAGGTAAGATGACCCCTCCTACCAAGGTCATCTCATGCGCCTCCTTCCCGTTGTCCTCCTGCTCGCCGCCTGCAGCAGCGCCGTGCCCGACCCGTCCACCAAGGACGAGGCGGACACCGACACCGACACCGACACCGACACCGACACCGACACCGACACCGACACCGATGCGGACAGCGACACCGACACCGACACCGACACCGACACCGACGCTGACTTCGGCCCCGACTACGCACCCGTCGACGCCCTGTTCTCCGACCGCTGCACCCCCTGCCACGTCGACATCCTCACGCCGTCCGCAGATCTGCCCCTCGACGCCCCCACCGACATCGTCGGCGTGATCGACCCCGAGACCGGCCTGGCCTACATCGAGCCCTTCGAGCTCGACCTGTCCTACCTGTGGCTGAAGGTCACCAACGACCACCTCGCCGCCGGCGGCGACGGCCAGCGCATGCCCATCACCGCCCCCCTCACCCCCACCGAGCAAGACGTGCTCTCTGCCTGGATCTTGGCCGGCGCCCCCTACGAAGGAGGCGGCACGACCAGGGGCACCACGGGCATGCACCACGACAACCCGTTGTGCGACCCGGTCGAGGCCCTGTGCGAGGACCCGAGCTGCCCCGAGGGCCCCGCGAGCGTCACCCACGACGACTGGCACAACCGCCTCACCGAGTCCCCCACCATCACCTGGGACCCCGTCCCCGGCGCGGTCTCCTACGAGGTCGCTCTCGGCACCGTGCCGGGACGCGACGATGCGTACTGCTTCACGCCGACCACCGACACCGCCCACACCTTCGCCGCCATCTGGGTCCTCGAGGACGGCGTGACCTACCACGCCAGCGTGCGGGCCTTCTTCGCCGACGGCACGGTCTCCGAGGCGACCCCCAGCGACGGCTGGACGGTCGACATCCAGCCCCCCGATGCACCGGTCGACGTCGAGGACGGAGCCGTTCCAGTCGACGGTCAGATGGTGTGGACCCACGACGGCAGCGACGTGGGCGCGGGCTTCGACCACTACGAGTTCGCCATCGGCACCGCTCCGTACAGCGACGACGAGATCGGCTGGACCCACGTCGGCACGGACCCTGAGGCCTGGCTCGACGACCACGGCGGCCCGGACGCCCTCGTCCCCGAGACCTGGCACTGGCTCTCGGCACGAGCCGTCGACGCTGCCGGCAACGCCAGCCAGCCCGGCACGTCGGAGGGCTTCATCACCTGCCCCACAGGCTACGCCTTCGTGCCGGGGGACGACCTGCTGGGGAGCACCCCCTTCTGCGCGGCCACCTACGAGATGCGCCCCGATGGCCTGACCGACGGCGACGGCCTCGGCTTCGACATCGGCCACCTCCCCGAGAGCCGGCCCCAGGGCCTCCCGTGGAGCAGCCTCAGCAACTCCGACGCCCGAGTGCTCTGCGACAACCTCGGCTTCAGCTACCAGCTGATGAGCAACCTGCAGTGGCAGACCGTCGCCCGCAGCATCGAACGCACCGACACGAACTGGTCCGGCGGCGCCGTGGGCTCCGGCATGGTCAACCGCGGCCACTGCGACGAAGACCCCATCGCCCCCCTGGCCTCCGACGGCGATGGCTGCGTGGGCACCAACAACCCGAGCTGCGAGGACCCGGCCCACGCCGACTGGGCCCAGAAGCGCACCCACGTCCTCGAGAACGGCGCCGTGATCTGGGACCTCGCCGGCAACGTCCAGGAACGGGTCGATGGCAGCGCGGGCGCCCACGACGGCCTGTGGACGGACTTCGACAGCGCCGCGTTCACCACCGACCCGGGCTGGGAGGACCTCCGCGCCGCCTTCGCCCCCGAGGGGCCCTACACCTACCTGCAGGGCATGGGCCGCGGCTACGGTGGCACCATCAACCTCACCCGCGGCGGCTCCTACGATCCCGCGAGCTCGGGAAGTGGCGGGAGCAAGAACGACGAAGACGTCGGAATCTTCGCTTTCCACCACAACACCTGGAACACGAGCAACACCGACGGCTTCCGCTGCATCTTCGTGCCGATGTAGGCGCGAGGGCCTCTGGGGGGATCGCCACTGTGCACGCCGGTCGGATCGATCGTATGTTGGAGAGCCACCTTTGGGGGGATGCATGACCGAATCTCAAGACACGGCGCCGCTCAAGGCCATCGAACGAAACCAGCTGTTCAACGACGCGGAGGCTCAGCTCGTCACGCTGCTCTTCGAGTGGATCGGGGAAGAGGAGCCGGACTGGCTCTCCCCAGAGACGCAGCGGGTCTTGTGGCCCACCGAGGTCCGCTTTGCCTGGCTCGAAGACCGGCCCGACGTTCGCGCGCGGGTGGTGCACGAGCTCACGGGTGTGTCCGAGGCCGCCGCCGCCCGCCTCGACCCGGAGACGCAGCTCGCCTTGGTCGACGCTGTGGTCGACGCCGGCGACACCCCCGTTGCCCTGTGGTGCGACGCCTGGGAGCCCTCGGAGATGGGCGCCCACGCCCCCCCGGGTGCCGTGCACGCCAAGGTCCGGGAGTGCTTCCCGTGGCAGGCGCCGCCCACCAAGGGACGCAAGGCCTTCCTCTCGCGCTGGTTGGAGGCACTGCTGTCCGCCGGCGACGGCAACGGCCGCTCCAGGGAGCCGATCCTGTCGCCCCTGATGTTCCGGTCGGCGATCGACACCAAGGCGTGGCAGGAGTGCCTGCCGCTGACCATCCGCGCCACGGTCGACGCCGCTCGCCTGCGCGCCGAATGGAAGAAGCGCCCCTTCACCGTGGAGCACGAGCTGGCCATGGTCACCGTCGACACCGTCACGGAGCATCTGCCGGTGTACACGCTCCAGGCGGTGCTGGAAGCCGCAGAGAAGACGCTGTGCGCCCCGCCGCCCACCGCCGACCTGGTGGCAGAGGCGGAAGCCAACGAGGCCGATGCCGACTCCGAGGCCACCGTTGTTGCGGCCCCTCGCCCCGACCGAACCGAGGAAGTTCCACGCGCCTGAGCGCGGACTCCCTCGGGGTACGATGGCGCCCGTGGCCACCCCGATCCCCATCGATGCCGGACTCCTCGACCTGGACGCCAGCGTGCTCCAGGCCGAGCCCCGTCCCGTCTCCCTGACGCCGACGGAGGTGGCGCTGCTCGCCCACCTCTTCGAGGTCGGGGCGCCGGTGTCCGCCAAGGACCTCCTCGGTGCCGTGTGGGGCTACCGGGACGGCGTGAAGTCCCGCACGGTCACCGTCACCGTGGAGCGGCTCCGCAAGAAGATCGAGGCCGACCCCCAGAATCCGGTCACCCTCGTCACGGTCAAGGGCCAAGGCTACGCCCTGCAGACCCTCGCCGCCCCCACCGAGGTCCCCGGCCGCGACGCCGAGTGGGCCCAGCTCGACCAGGCCGACGCCGCCCTCGTCACCCTGGTCGGACCCGGCGGCATCGGCAAGACCACCCTCGCCCGCGCCTGGGCGCGCCGGCACCGCCTCCCCTTCGTGCCCCTCGAGCTCGCCACCTCGGTCGAAGAGCTGGCGGTGGCCGTCTGCGACGCCCTCGACGCCCCCGGTCCCGTGGGCGACCCCATCGCCGAGGCCAGCCGCCTCACGCGAGGCCGCACCCTGGTCCTCGACAACTTCGAGCAGCTCCCCGAAGAGGCCTCCCGTCAGGTCGCCGTCTGGATCGATCACGGCGGCCGCTTCGTGGTCACCAGCCAGCGCCCCCTCAGCGTCGCCCACGAGACGGTCCTCCCCATCGGCCCGCTGAACCACGACACCGCCCGCGCTCTGCTCCTCGCCGGCCGTTCGTCGGCCGGCCTGCCCCCCCCCGACCCCGAGCTCCTCGACCGCTGGCTGCCGCGGCTCGGTGGTGTGCCCCTCGTCCTGGAGATCAGCGCTCCCCTCCTCGACTGGCTCGACGGCGTCGACGACCTCCTCGACCTGCCCAGCGAGCGGGCCGACGGCCCCGACCGCCACGCCAGCGTCGCTCAGGCCCTCACGTGGACCACCGACCGGCTCCCCGACGACGCCCGAGCCTTCGTGGATGCCCTCGCGTTCGCCGCCGGCACCCTCACCCTCGACGAGGTGGCGAACCTGTCGGGCCTCGGTCGTCCGAGGTCGCTCGCCGCGCTGCGTCAGTGCCAGCGGCGAGGGCTCCTCTCCGACCCCGACCCCGGCGCCTTGGACGTCCTCCCCGTCGTTCGCGCCCACCTGCGGCGCTGCCACCCCGACCCCACCCGCCTCGTGAGAGCCCATGCCGAGCTGGTCGCGTCATGGCCGCTCTCGGTGCCCGAGATCCGTCCGCGCATGCCGGAGATCCGACTGGCCGCTCGCCGGGCGGACGGCCCCCCCTTGCTCCCGATCCTGGAGCGCCTGCTGGAGGTGCTTCAGGCCACCGGCCCTGCCACGGAGGCCCCCAGCCGTGTCGAGCGGGCCCTCGGGCGTCTCGACGCCGCCGACCGTCCTCGGGGAGAGGCCCTTCTCGGCGAGGCCTTGGTGATCGCCCACCGCCCGAAGGAGGCCCTCGAGCTCGCGCCCCAGCTCGACGACGACGCCGCCTGGCTCGTCCGCTGGCACGGGGTCCGATCCCATGCCCTGCGCTGGGTTGGCGACCGCCAAGGGGCCGACGAGGTAGGCAGGCTCTGCCTCGCCCTCGGGGAGGCGTCGGGGGACGACCTGATCTTGGCCCGCGCCCGTGGCTTCTGCGGCATGGCGCTGCAAGACACCGAACCCGAAGAGTCGGCCGCCCTCCTCACGCGCGCCATCGACGGACTGGTGCGTCACGGGCAGCAACGAGAGGCCCTGGTAGGCGAGCTCGCGCGGGCCAACGCCCTGTCCCGTCTCCACCCCACCGCCGAGGTGGCGAACCGGCTGCTGGCCCGGCGTCGGGCCGCCGCCGCCGACGGCGTGGGGCAGCTCACCCTCGGCATCGCCAGCGCCATCGCCAGCCTCATCTTCTACGACGCGGGGGACGTCGACGGAGCGGAGGCAGCCGCCCGCGACGCCTTCGCCGCCTTGGGCCACGACCAGGTCCACGTGGCCGAGTTCTCGCTGCACCTCGCCCTGCGTCAGCTCCACGACCGAGAGCAGGCCCTGGCCACCCTCCAGAACGTGCCGCCGAATCCCCCGGGGGTCGGTCTTCAGCTGCGTCGCCTGGTGCAGGCCCTCGCGGACCGCGACCCGTACGGACTGGAGCTGGTCGACGACGACGACCTGCGCGCCCTCGGCAAGGCCTACCTGGACGAGGAGCCCCTGCCCACGGTGACCAACGCCTTGCGCACGCGCCTTGGACTGCTGGCGGTCCGCGCGCGAACCACTGGGGAATCCACCGACGGGCGCTGAACGCAGCGGGCATGGTGGGTACCTGGAGTACCCGTCATGACCCTGATGCTCGCCTGTTTTTTCCTCTCCCCCAGTGCACACGCCGCATCGCCCCCCGACGCCAGCCTCGATCTTCAGGACGGGGGTTGGATCATGCACCGCGTCGCGGACCTCGACGACAACGGGGTAGACGACCTCCTGTTCGGCGCCGACGGCCGCTTCCTCGTGTGGTCCGGCGTGCTCGGGGCGGCGCCGGCCGGCGTCCCCGTGCCCTACCCCATGGGGACCGGCAGCACCGTCGACATCGTACCGGGGGACTTCGACGGCGACGGCATCGACGATGTGTTGTTGTCCACCCTGGTCGGCGTCGTTCCCACCGGCACCATCGGACTGACCGGCATGGTTGGCGCGCCAGGCGGTCCCGTCGCCGCACCGTGGGTCCTGCCCACCAGCTACCGGCGGGCCCACGCCCTCGGCGACATCGACGGCGACGGCGACGACGACGTCCTGATCGACCAGACCGTGTGGAACGGAAGCCCAGCCGGCCCCGTCGCCGGGCCGTCGATTCCCCCCAACCTCCCCGAAGACCCCCGCTTCGTCTGGGCCCTCGGCGACCTCAACGGCGACGGCTACGACGACGTCGCCTTCCAAGGCATCCCCGAGTCCATCGACTGGTACGGCGGCACCGACGCCGACCTCGTGCTCCTGCGCGGCACCGCCACGGGCCTCGACCCCATCCCCTGGTGGACCTACAGCCGAACCGACCTGGACTGCGGCTTCGAGATCACTCTCGCCGACGTCGACGGCGACGCCGCCGACGAGCTCATCGTCGCCTGCATCAGCCTGTACGACGAGAGCGGCTCCGGCATGTTCGATGTCCTCGACGACATCACCACCGCCGTCCCGACGCTGCTCACCAGCACCCCCTTCAGCTACGACATCGGCAGCGGCTTCGACCTGGCCGCCCTGGATGATTGGGACGGCGACGGCACCGACGAGGTCCTGCTCGGCGCCTCGAACAAGGTGGTCCACCTGCCATGGGACCCCGTCACGGGGCTCGACCTCGACCCCGTCGGGACGATGTCGTGGCCCAGCCCCAGCTCCGCCGTCGCCTGGATCACCACCGACGACATCAGCGGCGACGGGAGCGGCGATCTGACCGTCTCCTGGTTCGACTACACCAACGACACGCGCACCGCGACGGTGTGGCTCGGCCCCCCCGGCGTCATCCCCACGGACACCGGGGACACCGGGGGCACGGGCGACACCGGCACCACCCCCACCGACACCGGCGACACCGGCACCCCCTCTTCCGGCACGGCCGCGACCGGCGACACCGGCAGCCCCGTCGACACCGGCGAGGAGCTCGACGACGGCCCCATCTGCGGCTGCACCCAGGCGCCCCCGTCGGCTGGCTTCCTGGCCCTGCTGCTCGGGCCGCTGCTGATGCAGGCACGCCGGCGCTAGTACTAGCGGCAGCGGCCTGACTGTACCCTTCCCCAGAGTGGAGCTTCTCGTGCTTACCCCTGTCCTCCTCTTGTGCCAGCTGGCCACCACCGCCCTCGCTGCGCCACCCGACGCCGAGGTGGAGCTGTGGAGCGGCCCGTGGATGCGGCATGCCATTGGCGACCTCGATGCCGACGGCATTCAGGACGTGCTGTGGTCCGACGAAGGCGACCTGCGGCTGTGGTCCGGCGCCCTCGGCGCCCCTCCGCCGGCCGAGCCCTCTTCCCACCCCACAGGCGGCACCGGGACCACCGACGTCCTTCCCGGGGACTTCGACGGCGACGGTGTCGGCGACGCGCTGGTCACCAGCATGGAGGGCGGCGCGCTCCGCGGCTTGGCGGGCCTCACCGGCACGCCCGACGGTCCCGTGGCCACCGGCTGGGTCCTCCCCGACAGCTACCGCGCCGCCTTCCCGCTCGGCGACATCGACGGCGACGGCGACGACGACCTGCTCATCGACGGGGTCCTGTGGAAGGGCGGCCCCAGCGGCCCCACCGAAGACGCCCCCCTCTTCGCAGCATTCGTCGACGCCCCGCTCATGGCCAGGTCCCTCGGCGACCTCGACGGGGATGGCTACCCGGAGCTCGCGATCCAGGGCGCCTCCACCACGATCAACGACTACGGCGGGCGCGAGGCGGAGCTGCTGGTGTTCCGCGGCACCGCGACCGGGTTCGACCCGACGCCATGGTGGTCCCACGGGCGGCCCGACCACGACTGTGGCTGGGAGCCGGTCCTCGCCGACGTCGATGCCGACGGGGTCGACGAGCTGGTGGTGGTCTGCGTCCGCGCCATGGACGAGAGCGCCATCGGCACCTTCGACGTGCTCGACGACATCGGGACCGCCACGCCCACCCTCCTCACCCGCACCCCCCTCGACTTCGACGTGGGCTCCGGCTTCGACCTGGAGGCCCTCGACGACTGGGACGACGACGGGGCAGACGAGGTGATCCTAGCGGCCGAGCACAAGGTTCGAGTGCTCCCGTGGGACCCGAAGGGGGGCCTCGACCTCGCCGCAGCCGGGGCCACGGAGTGGACCCTCGACACGCAGATCAGCACCTGGCTCAGCACCGACGACATCAGCGGCGACGGCCGCGGCGACCTCGTGGTCACCTGGTACGACAGCTCCACCGCCGTTCGCAGCGGGACCGTGTGGCTCGGTCCCCTGGGCACGCTGCCGGTCGACACCGGCCACACCGGTACCCCCTCCGGCACCGCAGCGACCGGCGACACCGGGAGCCCCGTCGACACCGGCGAAGAGCTGGACGACGGCCCCATCTGCGGCTGCACTCAGGCGCCCCCGTCGACAGGTGTCCTGGCGCTGCTGCTCGGCCCGCTCTGGATGCGGGCCCGCCGGCGCCAAGCGACCCCGGCCGCAGCTAGCCGTCGCCCAGGAGCGTCATCAGGCGCTCCAGGATGAACGGGTCGGCCTGGGTCCGCGGATGGGGCAGCCCCCCCACCACGTCCCGGTGCACCGGAAAGTCTTCGTGCAGCAGCGGCCCCTCCGCCGACGCCCGCAGCACCAGCAGGTCGCCGATGAGCCGGCCGATCGGGTGCTCCGGGTCCTTGGTGAGGGTCGTGGCGAGGAACGCGTAGCGGAGGCCCTCCTGCAGCGGGACCACCCGGTCCTCCGGTGCCGCCGTCGCGTCGGGGTCCCGCCCCAACAGCTCCCCGTGCTCCAGGTCCCGCACCCCAGCGCTCCGTCCCGCCAAGATCTTGCTGAGGATGCGGGTGGTCGGCAGATCGACGGCGCCGAGCCCCGACGTCGCCGTCGCACCGAAGCGAGCGAGGGGCGCCCCCTGATGCGGGGTGCCCACCGAGACCACCCAGTCTGCCTTCGCCAGCCACGTGTGTCCCGCTTGTGCCGCATGGTGGCTGGCCGACCGGGCGACGAGGCCCCCCATGCTGTGGCCCAGCAGCACCAGCCGCTCTGCATGGGCGGCGTGCCGCTCGAGGGCCTCGGCCAGGGCCTGTCCGTTCTCCTGGATCCGGCGCCCGGTGTTGTAGCGGGCGTAGACCGGCGTGAGGCCATGGGCCTCCCCGAGTCGCGTGCCGTAGGTGGCTGCAGGGTCCCCGAAGGCGGTCTCCGCGTCCATGCTCCAGCACCACTCGGTGGTGCCGAGCCCGTGGATGAGCACCAGCAGCTCCCCGTCCACCCGGTCGTCGCCGATCAGGTAGCGGTCCCCGTGCCTCAGCCGAAAGCCGAGGTCGAGGGGGTTGCCCGTGCGGGCCAGGTGGTCCCCGACGGTTCCGTTGAGCGCGCCGAGGCCGGCGTCGGCAACCCATGCGGCACTGCCCAGGATGTCCGAGCGCTGCGGGACCGGCTCGACGTCGGGCGCTGGCGACGGGACCGTGGCGTCGAGGGCGGTGTCCGACAGCATCTCCACCAGGCGGTTGACGGCCTTCACCGAGGCCAGCGTGCCCCGGGTGCCCAGATGCACCCCCTCCCGCACGACCCCGACGGGCCCGCCGAGCCCCGGCACCTCGTCGGCGAGGCGCTGGATGCCGCGGTGGGCCGACGCGTGGCCTTCGCCGACCAGGTCGGTGGTGCTGTCGATGGCGTCGTGAACCAACGCCTTGAGTCCACGCCAATGAGCCACGACAGCCTCCCTTCGACCGGCCGTATGCCAGCGGCGTTCCTTGGGCTCTTACAGTCGCATCCACACCTGGGCGTGGGGCCAGGGGATCACCGCCAGATCGCTGTCGAAGTTGGCCTCCCCCGTCGACACTGGCAGCGGTCCCTGCAGCCCGCCGTACACGAGGTTGAGGCCCCCACTCATGCCGAAGATCTCCGAGCCGAAGGCGAAGATGCCCCCCACCGTCCCGTTGGGCACGTCCTTCTGCCAGCCGTGAATGGCCGTGCGGGCCGTGCCCGTGACGTTCACCGTGTCCGACAGCTTCACGTCCACCGCGAGCTCCGGCTGGAGCAGCACCGTGCCCTCGATCTGCGCGGTCCCCTCGGCCACCGACGCCGACGGACCGTAGCCCCCCATCATCGAGGCCGTGAGCAGCGTCGCGTCACTCACCGGCACCGTGAGATGAAGGTGGTTCAGGCTCGTCACCGAGGCGAAGCGCCACCCGTTGACGGCGTTGTAGGTCTCGACGGACAGCGACACATCGCTCCGCTCGCGCCCCAGCAGCTGGACCTCCAGGCCCGCCTCGGGGCCGAAGATCTGCCCGAGGATGCCGAACTTCACGTCGAGGAAGTCGGTCACCCCCACGGCGGATCGGTTGATGGGGTGCAGTGCGACCATGCCCTTCGGCACGGTGTGAGCCGAGCCCGACCATCCGCCGCGGGCGCCATACAGCTCCCCGACATCGAGGGTCTCGGGGGGCTTGGCATCGGCGGCGGTCAACAAGGTCAGGAACAGCAGCATGAGGTCCTCCAGGGTGGGTTCGCGGCCGTGGACGTCGACGCCTTCCATCCCTTCGCTCAAAGGTCGCTCAAAGCACCCCCGCCACAGGCCAACGCCCGCTCTCGTCCCACTGCAACGTTCCGCCGATCCACGAGACACATCTCGCCGTAGGCACAGCGGCATCGAGTAGGCTCGGCCGCCCGGGAGGGTCCATGCACATCGTCATCGTCGGCAACGGCGTCGCCGGCACCGAGGCCGCCCTCGAAGCCCGCCGACGCGCCCCCGACGCGCGCATCACCGTCGTCAGCGAAGAGACCGACCACTTCTTCAGCCGCACGGCCCTGATGTACGTGGCCATCGGGCAGCTCGCCCACAAAGACGTCGAGCCCCTCGAGCGCGACGTGTACGAGCGCCTGAACTTCGTCCGCGTGCGGGCCCGCGCCACCGGCATCGATCTGGAGGCCCGGCAGCTCCACCTGGCCGGCGGTCTCCCCTCGCTGACCTACGACCGCCTGCTCCTCGCCTGCGGCTCCCGCCCGCGCCCGGCTCCTTGGGAGGGCGCTGCCGGCCTCAAGGGCGTCGGCCACCTCGTCACCATGCAGGACCTCAACTGGTTCACCCGGGAGCTGTGGGGCAACGAGGGCCACGACCAGCCGGAGCGCCCCTGGGCCCACCTCGAGGCCAGCGCCGCCGACTCCCCCTACCGGCGCCGCGACACCGCAGCGGAAGCCCACGGCCAACCGACACAGCGTCCCACGGTGGTGGGAGGCGGCCTCATCGGCATCGAGTCCATCGAGGTGATGGCCGCCCGCGGCCTCAAGCCCATCTTCCTCATCCGCGAGGACGCCTTCTGGCCCATCGCCCTCGACACGCAAGAGGCCACCTGGATCGCCGACGAGCTACGCCACCACGGCGTCGACGTGAGGCTGGGCCACAACATCACGGCGGTCCACGGCGACGACAAGGGCTGCATCGCCCGCCTCGAGACCGACCACGGCGACATCGAGACCGATCTGCTGATGGTCGCCATCGGGGTCATGCCCCAGACCGGCTGGCTCGAAGGCAGCGGCCTGGAGCTGCAAGAGCGCGGTGGAGGCATCGTGGTGGACGAGCAGCTCCGCACCTCCGACCCCCACGTGTTCGCCGCCGGCGACTGCGCCGCGGTGCGCTGGTTCAACGACTGGGTGCGGCCCGAGCAGCTCTGGTACACGGGCCGCGACCAGGGTCGCGTGGCCGCCGCCGCCATGCTCGACGCCGACGTCTCCTACCAGCGGGGCACTTGGTACAACTCCGCCAAGCTGATGGACATCGAGTACACCACCGCCGGCCTCGTGAACATGCGGGTCGAGGGCGAGGAGAGCTGGCGCTTCGAGGAGAAGGGCAAGGTCCGGAGCACCACCCGTCTCGTCCACAAAGACGGCCGTCTCATCGGCTTCAACGCCCTCGGACGCCGCTGGGACCACAGCATCATCGTGCGCTGGATCGAAGAGAAGCGCCCGCTGCCGTGGGTGAAGGCTCACCTCAACGACGCCCGCTTCGACACCGAGTTCGTCCCCGCCCTTCGGCTGTCCAACTAGTCAGGAGACCCCATGGATCTGCAAGCCCAACAGGGCCTCATGACGACCTACCGGGAAGCCTGGCGCACCCGGGGTCCCAGCGCCTGGATCTTGAGCGCCCTGCTCGTCGGCTTCTACTGCGTCTTGTACTGGACCGATCTCTTCGAGGCGCCGGCCGCGGCCGTCGGCCTGAAGAACAAGTGGTACCTGTACGGGTTCCTGTATTGCGTGTTCATGATGGGCGGCGCGGCCTACTACCTGCGTCAGCACGGCAACAGCCGCTACAACAAGCTCCGGATCGGCGTCAACGTCTCCGTGCAGGTGCTCCTCGGCTTCACCCTGCCCTTCATCATGCCCATGCTGGGCCAGCCGGAGTTCTACTTCAGCTACTTCTGGCCGCTGAAGTACGACTACCTGTACCCGGACACCCTGCACGCGCTGCCGCTGTACCTGTCGATCTACACCATCCTCGGCACCTTCGTGCTCGCACCGGTGGCGTCGTTGTTGTGGGGCAAGCGCTGGTATTGCTCGTGGGTGTGCGGCTGCGGGGCCCTCGCCAACACCTTCGGCGACCCCTGGCGGCACCTCACCGAGCCCTCCACCAAGGCGTGGCGCTTCGAGAAGGTGGCCATCCACGCCGTGCTGATCCTCGCCGTGCTCGCCCTCGCCGTGGCCGTCGGCGGGCAGATGCTCAACTACAAGTCCGACGCCTTCGTGCAGTTCAGCTACTCGGTGAAGTCCTGGTACGGCTTCGCCATCGGCAGCGTGCTCGCCGGCGTCGTGGGCACCGGGCTGTACCCGGTGCTCGGCCCACGCATCTGGTGCCGGAACTTCTGCCCGATGGCCGCCATGCTCGGCATCCTGCAGAAGGCCGGGCGCTTCCGCATCCGGGTGAAGCCCGACATGTGCATCAGCTGTGGCAACTGCACGACGTACTGCGAGATGGGCATCGACGTGCGGAGCTACGCGCAGTCCAACCAGTCGTTCACGCGGTCGAGCTGTGTGGGCTGCGGCATGTGCGCCCACGTGTGCCCCCGTGGGGTCCTGCGGCTGGAGAACAGCTGGGCGAAGGTCGAGGACAAGGGCAAGCAGGGGCTGTCGGCCGTCGACTTCTGAGCCGCCCCCGGCCACGCTACACTCGCCTCCGGAGGGAGCAGGTGCAGCCCCACACCATACTCGGGTCGCTCTGCCTTCTTCTCGCGGCATGCGACGCCCCCGTGCCTGCGGGCGTCCCCCCGCGAGAGGTGCCGGCGACAGCGGTCACCACGCCTCTCGAGCGCGTGCCCACCCTCCAGGACCCCGTCACCGACCTCGCCGGCCTGCTGGCCCCCGACGAGCGGTCGGCCCTCGACGGGCAGGTCCGCGGGATCCGGGAGGCGACCGGGGTGCAGATCGCGCTGCTGACCGTGCCCGGGCTTCCCGCCCACATGCCCATCGAGGACTTCTCTCTGGAGGTGGCGGAGCAGTGGAGCGGCGGCACCACCCGGGATGACGGGGTGCTGGTCCTGTTGGCCTGGCGGGACCGTCGCTCGCGCATCGAGGTGGGCTACGGCCTCGAAGGCTACGTGACCGACGCAGAGGCGGGCCAGCTCCTGGTCGACGCCGCCCCTTACCTGCGAGCCAACGACACCGCTGGCGCCCTCGCCCACATCATCGATGGGCTGCACGCCGAAGTGGCCTCGCTGCGGCCAGGAGAGGCACCTCCGGCCTGGCGTCGGGCCTACGGAGCAGGTGTGCACTGGGCACCACCTCGTTCCGCGACGTCGTTGGTGGGCTTGATCGCGGGGGCGCTGTTCACCCCGTGGCTCGTGTGGTCGCGACGTCGGCAGGGCTACCCGGCCCCGCTGCGGAAGCAGGCCAGAGGTCTCGGCTGGCGCCTGTGGCTCCTTTGGGGGCTCGTCTTCGTGGGGGGAAGCGGCGGGCTCGCCCTCATCGGTGCGCCGTGGTCGGTGACGGCCTTCCTCGTGTCCGGCGCCGTGGGCACCCTGGTGCAGCTCCCCATCGGCTTCGCCGGGTCCCCGCGAGACCTTCGCTGGGGGCTGTGGGCGGCAGGGATCTCCCTGGTCATCACCGTGGGCCTGTACCTCTGGGCGGCGGTGTCTGGGGCCCCCTCGTCCCCCGAGTTGGGCTGGTTCCTCTACGGCACGTTGGGATTTGCGGTGGTGTTGGGCGCCTGCGCACCCGGCAACGGGGGTGGAGGCTCGTCGTCGGGCTCGTTCTCCTCTTCCGGGGGCGGCGGGTCCGGCGGCGACTCGTCGGGTGGGGGGGCGAGCGGCAGTTCATCGGGCGGTTGGGGCGGCGGAGGCGGGGGCTTCGGCGGCGGCGGTGCTTCGGGGAGTTGGTGAGGCGCCCCACCGTCAGGGGTCCTCAGCGCAGCTCAGTCGCGCTACCATGGGCGCATGGTCTTCCTCCTCTTCATGGCCACCGCATGGGCCACGGACCACGTAGGCGCTGACTGGGGTGGCGCTGACCTCGTGATGGCCGACGGGGACACCCTCACCGGTGTGTTCACCGGCATCGCTCGCTTCGAGGTGTCCGAAGGAACCTTCGTCACGGTGGCGCCCCAGACGCCCCTCGAGATCCACGCGGACGACGTGGTCATTGCCGGCATCCTGTCTGCCGACGGGGCGGGACACCCGGGCGGCGAGGGCATGGAAGACGGCGCGGGCGAAGGAGGAGGAGAGGCCGCCAACTCGAGCACCTCCGGGGGCGGCGCTGGCTTCGCCGGCCGCGGCGGCTCAGGCTCCGTGTACAGCCCCTACGGCACCTACGACGGAGGGGCCTCGGGCGGGCTGGACTACCACCACCTCCTCGACCCTCTCGGCTCCGGCGGCGGCGGTGGCGACGCCGGCAGCGGCTTCGGACGCGGCGGTGCGGGAGGCGGCGCCATCGCCCTCGTCGCCCCTACCGTCACGATCGACGGCACCCTCTCCCTGGCCGGTGCCCTCGGCGGCTGCCCAGAGCCCGACACCCTCCGTGGAGGAGGTGGGGGCGGCGGCAGCGGGGGCTATCTCCGCATCGACGCCGCCCAGATCGACGGCACCGGCACCGTGTTCGCCATCGGAGGGGACGTCTGCGGGGAGCCCGGGACCTGGGGCGGAGGTGGAGGCGGCGGCTGGGTGCTCGTGCAGGGCACGGACGCCATCGACGTCACCGTGCGCCTGCGCGGCGGCGATGGCGAGACAGCAGGCCGACCGGGCACCCTGGCCATCGACCTCGACCGCGACGGGCTCGGGGAGGAAGAGGAGCTGCGCGCGGGCACGGATCCAGCGAACCCCGACACCGACGGCGACGGCTACCTCGACGGCGAGGAGCTGGAGGTGCTCGACCGGGACCCGCTGTTCAACCCGGACGCCACCTCCACGGGCGACCCGACGGCGGCGCCGCAGGACCCACCGAGCGAAGGAGGGTCGGGCTGCGGATGCCAAGCCAGGGGACCATCGGGCGGATGGCTCCTCTGGGCCCGACGCCGCGCCCCCTAGCCCTCAGTGCCGCCGGGTCAGCGCGCCCCACAGACCGGCGCCCGGTCCGTGCTCGAGCTCGCCACAACGGCACCCCGTCATCGCGGTGGCCGGGGTGGCCTTCAGGGGGCCGTCCGACGTCGGCGCGGTGTCGATCGCCGTCACGCCCGTGTCGTCGGTGCGGTCCTCCCCGGTGTCGCCGGTCGTCGGGCCCGTGTCCACGACGTCGTCGCAGCCGTCCGGGATCCCGTCGCCGTCCGCGTCGAGCCCGTCGTCGTGGCCTTCGCAGACGTCACGGTCGTTGCAGACGCCATCGAGGTCGCCGTCCCCCGTGCTCTGGTCGCCCAGGCAGGGGTCGAGGCTGTCGCAGAGCCCATCCTTGTCGGTGTCGCCGCTCGCGTCGTCGCCCTCGCACAGGTCCTCGTCATCGCACACGCCGTCGCTGTCGCCATCGAGCGGGCCGAGGCCGTAGCAGGGGTCGAGGTCGTCGCAGAGCCCATCCCCGTCCGCGTCCACATTCGTGAAGCCGAAGCACGGGTCACAGTCGGTCGGAAGCCCGTCGGCGTCGGAATCCTCGAAGTCATCGAAGTTCGGGCATGCGTCGCAGTCGTCCGGCACCAGGTCGGAGTCCGTGTCGACCAGATCATCGCCAGGCAGGCAGATGTCGCAGTCGTCCGGGACGGTGTCGTAGTCGGTGTCGGCGCCGCCGCAGTCGTCGCAGTCGTTGGGCGTCCCATCGCCGTCGGTGTCGAAGCGATCATCCCCGTTCGGGCACACGTCGAGATCGTCGCACACCTGGTCGTTGTCGGCGTCGACGTTGTCGAACCCCCTGCACGGGTCGACATCGTTGCAGAGCCCATCGCCGTCGCTGTCGTTCTGGGAGAGGCCATAGCAGGGGTCGATGCTGTCGCACACCTGGTCGTTGTCGGCATCGTCGTTGGGGGTCCCGTAGCAGGGGTCGCATCCGTCGGGCACCGTGTCGCCGTCGGCGTCGTACCCGTCGTTGTGGTCCGGACACTGATCGACGCAGTCGCTGACGCCGTCGTAGTCGGCGTCGTCGAGGCACCCGTTGGTGTCGAGATCGCAGGGGTCGCCGCTGACCAGGGGGCACAGGTCGACACAGTCGTGCACCCCGTCGCCGTCGCCGTCGTCGAGGCACCCATCGCCGTCGTGGTCGCAGGCGGAGGCGTCCTCGAAGGGGCACACATCCGAGCAGTCGTCGATGGCATCCCCGTCGGACGCATCGAGGCACCCATTCAGGTCGAGGTCGCACGCCGAGGCATCCGATCCGGGGCAGACGTCATTGCAGTCGTCGACCCCGTCCGCATCCCCGTCGTCGAGGCACCCATCGCCGTTCCCGTCGCAGGCGACAGCGCTCGCCGCAGGGCAGAGGTCGGTGCAGTCGCCGACCCCGTCTGCGTCCCCGTCGTCGAGGCACCCATCGCCGTTCCCATCGCAGGCCGCCGCCGACACGAGCGGACAGGCGTCGTTGCAGTCGTCGATGCCGTCGACGTCGGCATCGTCGAGACACCCGTCCTGGTCGACGTCGCAGCCGATCGCGTTCTCCCCCACGCAGGCATCGATCGTGTCGCAGATCCCGTCGCCGTCGGTGTCTCCCGGGAGGCAGTCGAGAACGTCCGGCACGCCGTTGCAGTCGTTGTCGTCGTCGGAGATCAAAGACCACGACTGGATGGTGTGGTAGTTCTGCCCGCTGTTTCCGTTGGCTGCGAACAGGCCGAAGATGCCATCGGTGCCGATCTGCCCATCGAGGTCGAAGTTCGAGTAGGTGAGCAGCGGGGAGCTGGGCTTGGTGGCGCTCGACGCGTCGACGTAGACCGTCAGTTCTTCGGTGCAGTTGCTGTAGTCGATCCAGACGAAGAAGCCGCCGGGTCCTCGCGCATCTCGAAGGGCACGTTGGCGTCGGCGACCCAGGACGTGTTGCCGTCGAGGAGGACCTGCAGCTCGTCGCTGGGGTTGTTGTAGGTGTCGAAGAACACGGCAAGCGACGGGCTCATCCCCCCGACGCCCTTCTCCGACCCACCATTGCCGACGGCCGTGATGCCGCCGGAGTCGTTGTGCACCATGAACCCCAGCCCTGTCCGCCCGCTGGTGCCGTCGGCGCCGTAGATGTCGGCGTGAAAGAAGGTCTGGAAGGAGGTGTTGGGCCCCAGCGGCATCGTCTGGTCGAACCAGCCGGCGCCCACCACCCCGGCGCTGCCGTCGGTGAGCTCCAGGAAGCACGGCCCGCCGCCCTGAACGTTCGCGCTCCCCGCCTCCGCGATGTCGCTCGGCGAGCAGAACGTGTCGGTCACGTGGTCGATGTCGAGCTGCTGCCCCCAGGCCTGAGAGCAGAGCAGAAGGAGGAGGCTCATGCCCCATCCTACGCCAAGGTCCCGGGAACCCCGCCCCCACGGGGCCTGCACGGTTCCTGCACGCCATCGGCGCAGTTCCCGCTGCCCCCTCCAGCGGCCCGTGCACGACCGATCCCTAGGTTGAGCGTGGGAGGCACCCATGCATCGGATCGCGCACCTCATCGCCCTCGCCCTCGTGTTCGGGGCCACGTCCATCGCCTGGTTGATCTTCGCCGTGGTGATGGCCACCCGCGCCGACGGCCTGGAGGAGAGCCTCCAGGGCGACGTCGCCGAGCTCTGGGGCCAGCAGATGGTGCAGGAGGCGCCTCGGGTCGCCCGGCACACCGAGCGTCTGGAGCAGCGCGAAGAGCAACTGACCGGGCCCGACGGCCTGCCCATCTACGAGGCCAACGGCGCGGCCCGCTTCGTCACCAAGAACGTGCGGGTGGAGGCCAGCGAGCGGCTGCCCCTCGACAGCACCGCCCTCGACGTGTCCATGGGGCACGACCCGCGGCGCAAGGGGCTGATCTGGTTCAGCCTGTACGACGTCGCCATGGACGGCACCTGGACCTTCACCCAGGACGCCGACGAAGGCGGCGACGTCACCATCACCTTCCCCTTCCCCCAGGCCGACGGCATCTACGACGACTTCCGCTTCGAGGTCGACGGCCAGCCGGTGGAGACCGCCCCCGCGAACGGGGTCGCCGCCCATCGCCGCCACGTCGCGGCCGGCGAGGAGGTCACCTTCCGGGTCGCCTACAAGAGCCGGGGCCGGGACGAGTGGCTGTACCGCCCCGTCGACGGCTGGCAGACCGGGGAGGTCCGCAACTTCGTGCTCGCCCTGCACACCGACTTCGCCGACATCGACTACCCGGGCCGCACCATGTCGCCGTCGAACCGCAGGCAGACCGCCGACAGCGGCTGGGACCTCACCTGGACCTTCGAGCGCCTGATCACCGGCCAAGGAATGGGCATGGTCACCCCGAGCCGGGTGCAGGCGGGGGAGCTCGGCGCGCGGCTGTCGCTCTCGGCCCCCATCAGCCTCGGCCTGTTCATGATCTGGGTGTCCATCCTCGCCCTGCTCAGGGGCGTGGAGATCCACCCCGTCAACTTCGCCTTCGTCGCCGCCGCCTTCTTCAGCTTCCACCTGCTGTTCGGCTACACCGCAGACCACCTGCCCGTGGAGTGGGCCTTCGTGCTCTCCAGCGCCGTCAGTGTGCTGCTCACGGTCAGCTACCTGCGCCTCGTCGCCGGGCCTCGCTTCGCCGTGGTGCAGGCCGGGGGAGCGCAGCTGCTCTACCAGGTCGGCTTCTCCGCGGCGCACTTCGTCGAGGGCATGACCGGGCTCACGCTGACGGTGTTGCTGGTGGGCACCTTGTTCCTGCTGATGCAGATGACCGGGCACATCCGGTGGAGCGAGGTGTTCGGGGAGCGCGACGCAGACCCGAGGCCCGCCGCGGCCTGAGGGGTCAGACCGGAAGGGGTCAGACCGGAAGGGGTCAGACCGGAAGGGGGCAGACCGGTGGTCCACCGTGAACGAGCAGCCCCAGCCCCGTGGTTTTCTGCCCATAATGGCGTCGCGTCCAAGGGTATCTCGCCAGATCGGCAACGGATCCGCGCACAGGGGGGCCTACACTCCACTCGACCCACGGGCCAAGCTCCACAATCGAGAACGTCGCGCAGCACGGGCGCTGCACCATCGCCATCGAAGCCAGAAAACCTCCCATGCATCGCCAACTCGCCGGGAAAACCCCAGAGCGTCGCCAGTTCGCCCGGAAAACCCACCCGATCCCTTCCGGGACGTCAGGACGTCGGCCAGCGCGGAAGGGGTCAGACCGGAAAGACCGGAAGGGGGCAGACCGGAAGGGGGCAGACCGGAAGGGGGCAGACCGGAAGGGGGCAGACCGGAAGGCCCCAGGTAGACTCGCGGCATGCTGTTGCCCTTGCTCCTGCTCGCCTGCTCCACGGAGTCCGCCCCATCGGCTCCTGACCCCGCGCCTGCCACCAAGCCGGCCCCCATCGAGGTCGTCAAGCCCGCCGAGCGAGAAGCGCGCTGGCAGAAGGCCCGCTGCAACGACGGCACCCCATGGGCCTACACCCTGCGCCGCGGCGACCCGAAGCTGTGGGTCGTCAACCTGCAGGGGGGCTTCTTCTGCGAAGACCAGCGGTCGAACTGCAGCGAGCGGCCCCCGCGCCTGATCACCACGATGCCCGACGCGGACCGCGCGTCCGCCCGCTTCAAGCAGCAGGGCCTGTTCTCCACCGACCCCGCCGCCAACCCCACCTTCGCGGGCGCCACCTTCGTCGATGCCCACTACTGCTCGTCAGACCTCTGGCTCGGGGACCAAACGGAACGCCGCCCCAACAGCGCGTCCCCCGAGGAAGGCTGGTTCTTCTCCGGCCGAGAGAACGTCCGGGTGCTGCTGGAGGCCCTGCCCGCACTCCACGGCCTCGACCCCACCGACCCTGAGACCCGGGTGCTCCTCCTGGGCACCTCAGCGGGCGGTGCCGGCGTCGTGGGCAACCTCGATCAGGTCGCAGCGGCCTGGCCCGCGCTGCGCGACGGTCGACTCAAGGTGGTGCTGGACGGCAGCTGGATCCCCCAACAGCCCGCGGGCACCCCCTTGCCCGACGCCGACCGCTGGGGGCCCGTGCAAGCGGCCTGCGACACGGCCCTCACCGAAGCCGGTCGCGACCCCGTCGACTGCATCTACGGTCCGGTGTGGTGGCCCCACGTCGAGCCGCTGGGCTTCCCGCTTCTGGTGCAGCTGTCCGGCCTCGACAAGACCCAGACCCCCGTCTTCGGGGTGACCACCGCCGCCGACCGCACGGCCTGGAAGCAGCGGGTCCGCACCGACCTCGAGCAGCTGCCCTGGTCCTTCTCCGGGGGCCACGCCTACCACGTCGTCGCCATCGAGCCGTTGTTCGGCAAGGGCCCCGAGGGCCGGACCTTCCGTGATGTCCTGGACCGGTTCTGGGCCGGGGGCGAGCCCGAGCGTGTCTTCTTCCGCTACGACGGGCCGGCCGCAGAACGGTGACCCCACCTGCGCGGCTCACGTGGCTTCGCATGGCGCATTGGGGCGTTCGCTCCACGGGCGCCTCAGTCCACCTCCAGGAACGTCGCTCCGCCGTCGTCGCTGCGTGCGAACTGTCCGCCACACGCACATCGGCCCACCAAGCCCTCCGGCCCCACGAGGTCGTCGAGGGCGGTCTCCATCGCCACGAACAGGTCCTCGCCCGACGAGCACGGGGCAAACAGCTCCCACACCGTCGTCCCGACCACCACCTTTCGATGCCACGACTTGCTGTGCCCGAGGAACACCGGCAAATCCCCCAGCTGCTGTGGCGTCAGCCAGGCCTCCACGTGGGCGGCGGCGTCCTCCGCCGTGGCGAAGTCTTCCCGCATCAACGTCGGCTGCGACCAGTGCACGTGCTCCGCGACGGGCTCCAGACGCACCGACCAGGTGGCCTGCGGCTCAGGCCCGAACGGCTCGCCATGGCCGTCACGGGCATGCTCGAGTGGCTTGATCCACCATGACCCGGGCACCGCCATCGTCACCGCTATGGCCAGCTCCTCCACCGCAGGTGGCTGGGCCATCGCCGCCATCTCAGAGATCATCAGGACCATGGTGTTCTCTCCGTCCGGAACGGCCTCGATGCCCGCCGACTAGCATCCGGTACCCCCCAGCGCCAGCACGACGGCGATGCCATGGCGCGCCCACGAGGTCCTCACGGGACGGGGGAGACACACAGAACCGCGGGTCGCGCTAAGGGCGAAAGGCGATCCACGGGGGACCGGTCCCAGTCCGAACCCTCCATGACCGCGTGCACACCGGAGTTTCCATGGTCCTCATGCTGCTGTCGTCGTCCCTCGCTGCCACCCTCCAGGTCGGGCCCGGGGCCTACGTCACCGTCCAAGACGCGGTGAACGCCGCAAGCCCCGGCGACACCATCCAGATCGAGCCCGGCGTGTACGCGGGCAACACCTTGGTGACCACGCCCGACCTCAGCTTCGAGGGGTCCGGCCTGGGGGTCACCCGCATCAACGGCAAGGTCACCATCGAGGCCGACAGCACCTGGCGGGACCTCACCCTGTGGCCGAGCAGCGCCCGAACCAACCTCTACGTCGACGACGCCACGGTCACCCTGTACAACGTGGAGCTCCTCCGAAACGTGGGCAACCAGCCCCTCATCGAGACCGCGTTCCTGGGCGACACAGAGGTCACCCTCGAGGACTGCTGGCTCCACGACACCACCGCCGACACCGCCATCTCCGCCATCGCCGGAGACACCACCAAGGTCGTGCTCCGTCGAACCCTGGTGGAGGGCATCGTCGCCCACGACGCGCCCATCTTCGTGCGGGCCGACGACGCGGTGTTGAGGATCCTCGACACCACCATGAAAGACAACGAAGGCGACCTGGCCTCCGCGGTCTTCCTGGTCACGAACGACAACAACGACAGCCGCCTCAAGGTCGACCGCAGCGTGTTCCAGAACAACGTGGGGGCAGGCAACACCGCGGTCATCGACGTGGAGTTCAACTGGCCCCACGACTCCCGCATCCAGAGGAACGTGTTCCAAGACAACAGCGGCGGACCGGCCCTGCGGGCCACGGTGGACAGCTACTACTACGGCTACGGCTACTTCGGCCCCGCCACCATGCTCGTGCGTGGCAACACCTTCGTGAGCAACGAGAACGCGACTGGGCCCTCGGCCATCGAGTGCCCCGACCGGGTGCACCTGTGGGTCACCAACAACATCTTCATGGACGGCGTGGGCACCGCGGTGCACACCGGCAACCTGCTGCAGCAGCTGGACTACAACCTGTACTGGGGCAACACCGGCGACGTCAGCCCCGGCAGCGTGGGCGCAAACGCGGTGTTGGCCGACCCCATGTTCGTGGACTGGTCCAACGACGGGGACCCGAGCAACGACGACCTGACGCTGCTGCCCGGCTCCCCAGCGTTTCAGGCCGGAAACCCGCTCTACTTGCTGGGCGGTGTGCCGCGGAACATCGGCGCGTCCCGCTGAGGGGACGACAACGACCTACCCCTCCAGGAAGGTGTTCTCCTCCACCCAGTCCGTCCAGGGTCCGGCGGGCAACCCCAGCTGGTCCATCACCGCGGCCTGGTGGGTCCGGTCGTCGAACGCACACATCAGCAGCAACGAGAACGCTTCGGCGCTGTTCATGTCCATGTCGAAGTTGCCCTCCGCGTCGGCGGGCACCAGCCCTAGGGACCACGGTCCAACCAGGGCGTCTGCCGCGAGCATCCACGCCAAGCTGGCGAGCCCCTGCTGGGCATCCAACGCGGGACATTGCTGGCTCTGAGCCACGTCGGCCCAGGCCTGCCAGGCCACGGGGGGCGGGGCGTCCCAGAACGACAGGTCTTGGGTCCTCATCGACGCCAGCTTCCTGGACCAGAACCACAGGGACCGCGTGTCGTACCGAGCTGCATGCACGAGGGTCTCGTTGCCGTGCCACGGCGGGGGATGAGCCCCCCGGGCCAGCCAGGTTCGGTAGGCCACGTCGTCGGCGATCACCCCCGCGTCCCGCAAGACCTGCCGCTGCGCTGCGGCGGCGGCCTCGGCCTTCGCTTCGTCCCCTGGGGTGTCGCCATCCTCCAGCGCGTCCAGACGCGTCGACACCGTCGTGTCCCAGACCTGCTGGACGGTCTTCCACCACGTCACGGGGGCTGGGGGATGCCGCTGCAGGTACGCGAGGCGGTGCGCAGGTTCTGGGCCGACCTGGGTCGCCAAGAACTCCCACCACCATCCGAGGTAGGACTCGCCGGTGCCCATGCGCCAGCCGATGGTGCCGTGTTCGTAGTCCGGGAACACCGCCCATGGCGGGGGCAGCTCACCCTGGGGGTCTCGGAAGCGGTCGGAGGGGTGTGGTGACGTCATGGCAACGACGGGCCTCCCATCGCCCGTGGCTTCCCATACCCCACAGACGCGATGCCACCGCCCGGTGCCCCTGGCCGCGTCACAAGCGGACACAGGCCCCGGGAGCTCCGCGCGGTATGTGCCCTGCGCCACGGAGAACCGCCATGCTCGCCCTGCTCACGGCCCTCGCCTTCGCCACCGACATCGACACCGCAGGCGACACCCCCCAGTCCGTCCAGGCCGACCAGCAGAACCGCTTCTACTTCGACTTCGGCGACCGGGTCGTGCGGTGGACGAACGCCGAGGACAAGGTGTTCTCCTACGTCCCCCCGGAGAAGTGGAAGCAGCGGGCCCAGCACGCCGTCTCCCCGGTCGACGGCACCATCCACTCGGTCCTCGAGCGGTGGACGACCGAGTGTGTCGACGACGGCTGCAGCGAGACCTACACCCAGTTCGAGTACATCTACATGCGCTGCGACGCCGCCGGGCAGTGCCAGGAGAGCGGCCTGGTCTCCGAGCGCACCACCCACGGCCTCGTGGCCCAGAGCAGCTACGTCTTCGACCTCGACATCACCGAGAAGGGCCGTCTCCTCCTGAAGAAGATCCGCAAGACCGACGACGGCAACGAGCGCACGCTCTACTGCGGCACCGTCCGCCAGGAATGCGACGAGGAGGCCTTCGACGCCCTGCCCTACCAGGACCTGCCCACGCCAGTGGACTACCGCTGCAAGGGCAGCCAGCTCGTGGGCGGCGCCCTCGACGTGGTCGAAGAAGGCAAGAAGCCGCCCAGCTCCCGGACCCAGGTCATGGGCGACATGCGCCGCGCCGTCTTCGACACCATGGCCAACATCGACGCCTCCTGCATCTTCGACCGCCAGGGCCGGCCCTACCTGTTCCGCCAAGGGGGCGACAAGCGCCTGAAGGTTCATCGTGTCGTGGATGGCGAGCTCGTCGAGACCACCGTCGACGGGCCCGAGTCTGGAGCGGCCAACCTCGCCGTGCCCATCGGCGACCACGGCGTGGTGGCCTTCCACTACTTCTACCGGAACAGCTACCACAAGGGCGTGCGGGCCACGGTGTGGCAGGACGGCATGGCGGACCCGGTGTGGACCGGCGACATCTTCGCCAGCCGCGACCTGAACCCGGGCCGTCGCTTCCTCGCCGCCGCCACCCCTCAGGGCCGCATCGCCGCGGCCTGGCCCAACGACGCCCGCAAGAAGAAGGAGGGCTGGACGCTGCGCTCTTGGGACACCACCCAGCAGCTCCAAGCCGACCAGGTCGCCGCCCCCGAGGGCTGGGAAGCCAAGCACAAGAACTGGTTCGTGATGGCCGGCGCCGGTGCTGGCTACGCCCTGTGGAACTTCTCCAGCCCGGCCCCCGACGCCGAGGGCTTCACCACCGTCGACCCCGACGAGGCCATCCTCTCCTCCGCCTACTCGGTGGCCCCGTCCATCATGACGGCCGCCACCCTCGAGGCCCGCTACGGCCCGTGGAGCTTCGGGGCCAGCTACGCCCGGGGTCTGCTCGAGGATGCCGCCGACGAGGCCGGCCTGTCGTCCAAGCAGTTCGACCGGCTCTACGGCCAGCTCGGCATCGACCAGATCATCAAGTACCACGACATCCGCGTGGCCTTCCGCTACGGCCGCGTGAACATGGGGTACCAGATCGACAGCGCCGTCGAAGGCGTAGGCGACGCGGGCACCCTGGGCAGCAACTACCGCCGCATCGACGTCTACCTGCTCAACACCTGGCGGGTCCGCTACGGCCTGTTCAACCAGAGCTACCGGGCCGCCCTCCCCTTCTACGTGTGGGCCATCGACGAGGGCCAGACGAGCTTCCGCTACATCGACAGCTTCCCCTCCACGCTGCAGTTCAACGACTACGGCCTGACCGTCGGCTACAGCCGCCTCGACTACGCCGCCAAGTTCGAGAACAAGGTCACCGCGCCCTTCATCGACGCCGACGTCGGCCTCGGCTTCTCCAGCGCCCGCCTCGACACGGTCATCACCCCCGAGGATACCGACACCGACACCTTCACGGCCACCACCGGCTCCGGCGAGCCCGTCGACGTGGCCGAGCCCGAGCCCATCAAGCGCTCCACCACGTTCATGATCCCGTTCAACGTGGAGCTCGGCGGCATCATCCTGCGCCGCACCGAGAAGCTGCGGGGCCTCGGGTGGTACGGCCGGGTCGGCTACCGGGTCGAGGGTTCCATCTCCGGCTCGGCGTCCAAGCCGGCAGACCTGGAGGAAGCCGCGCCTTCGGCCCAGCAGCGGGTGACCTACTCCCGCTTCGAGCTGCGCCACGGGCCGTTCTTCGACGTGGGCGCGGTGTTCTGAGGCCGAGGCTAGCGGCTCCAGCCCTCGATCCGACGCGTGGTCTGCACGAGCTCCCGTTCGCTGCCGTCCGGCGCCAGGTGCCACAGCTCGAAGCGGGCCACGTACAGCGGAAGGGATCGGGGTCAGACCGGAAGGGGTATCAGGCCGCGCCACCCGCAGCGACGCGCCCGCCCAGAGCCTCGTGAAGACCCGGCGGGTCGGCGCCACCATCTATGGTCCAGGCCGGAGGTTGGAACATGCGTTGGATGCCCGTGGCCCTGGTGGCCCTGACCGGTTGCCCGTCGGATGGCGGCGGTGGTGGCAAGAAGGACAAGGACGGCACCGTGCCCAACGAGGACTTCGTCGAGGTAGGCGTCGGCTCCAACAGTGCCTGCGGGCTGCGCGTCGACGGCACCATCCGCTGCTGGGGGTCCGGCGTCTGGGATCGGGAGCCCCCCGCCAACGCCAAGGCCTCCGCCCTGGCCCACGGCTACGACGCCACCTGCTGGATCGACGCCGACACCTCGGAGCTCGGCTGCACCGGCCTCGGGACCTACACCTACACAGGCTACGCCCAGACGGAGCCCCCGAGCGGTACCTTCGTCGACGTGGGCGTGGGTCGGTCCACCGCCTGCGCCCTCGACACCGACGGGGAGGTCCTCTGCTGGAACCCCTCCGACCCCTACGACGTGGACCCGCTCGGGAACATCCCCCCCGGGCCCTACACGGCGCTGGCGGTCGGGGCCGGCCACGCCGTGCTCTTGCGCGACGACGGCACCCTGGAGACGGTCGGCTCCTATGCGTCCACGCCCCCCAGCGGTCGGCTCGTGCAGGTCGCTGCGGGCTACCGGGAGGCCTGCGCCACCGGGTCCGACGGCACGATGGCCTGCTGGGTCGACGACCCTGGCTACAGCTACGTCGCCGACACCCCGGACGCCACGGGCTGGCAGCAGGTGGCCGCCGGCTACCTGCACTCCTGCGGCCTCGCGGACGACGGCTCGGTGAGCTGCTGGGGCGACGACGCGTACGGCCAGGCGTCGCCGCCGTCCGGCACGTTCCAGTACATCGCAGCGGGGGGCGACTACAGCTGTGCGGTCGACACCGACGGGGTCCTGGCCTGCTGGGGCGACGAGACGTACCACGGCTCCCCCGACAACATTCCGGCCCCCTGAGAGGAGGGCGGGGTCAGACCGGAAGGGGTCAGACCGAAGAAGATCGACCAACCCCTACCCCTTCCGGTCTGACCCCTCCTTCTTCACTTGCTGGTGAGACACCCGGCCGAGTGGTCCGTCTAGGGCCCTCGCAGCCAAGGAGTTCTCATGCTTTTCGTCCTGACCCTTCTCGCTTCGCCCGCTCACGCCGCAGAAAGCACGGAGCACGACCTGACCGCTCCGGCAGAGGTCGACCCGTCCCAGGTGGACTACCTCGACCTCACCACGCCCATGAAGGCCCTCACCCAGCTCGAGCGCTGGGATTGTGTGTCCACTCCCCCCCCGCAGCCCATCAAGATCACCCGTCCCTACCCGTCGGAGGACGGCCACTTCCTCGCGACCCGAATCGCCCCGATCAGCACGCCGTTCCTCGTCGACGAGGTCAGCTACATGCTCTTCAACCAGGTGCCGCTCTCCAATGATTGGGGGTGCGACGCCGAGGTGACCCACGAGGTGCACCTGTACAAGGGCACCGCCAGCGGCCCACCGCCCGCCTCTCCGACGCCCCTCCGCACGATGCTGATCCAGCAGACCTTCCCTTCGAATCCCGCGGTGGCCAGCATCACGGTGGACGTCCAGCCGGCCATCCGCCTCAACGCCGGGGAGACCCTGTGGGTCGCCGTGGAGATGATCAGCGGCGCCACCAACCCCGAGCCGGCGTCCTGCCCGGTGATGTGCGAGGACATCCCGGCCGCCAACCTGGAGGCCTTCTGGAGCAACGACGTGACCACGCCCTACCCGTGGTCGTCGCTCGGATCGTTCGGCATCACCGCAGCACCGGTCTACACCATGACGGGACGCACGCCGCTGTAGCGTAGCCCCTGCGGGGGCATGGGTCCGCCCCCTACCCCTACCGCTCGGACCCCCGTTAGACCGACCGCCTGGAGGCACTCCTTGCGCGTCATCTTCATGGGCACCCCCGACTTCGCCGTCCCTTCCCTCGATGCCATCGTCGAGGCCGGCCACGAGGTCGTGCTCGTCGTCGCCCAGCCCAGCCGTCCCGCCGGCCGCGGCAAGAAGCTGCGCATGCCCCCCGTCGCCGTGCGCGCCGAGGAGCTCGGCCTGCCCCTGTTCCAGCCAAAGGCCATGAAGAGTGGCCCCTTCCCGGAGGCGTACGTGGCCCTCGAGGCCGACGTCGCCGTGGTCATCGCCTACGGTCGCATCCTCCCCGACCGCCTGCTCGAGTCCCCCAAGCATGGCTGCATCAACGTGCACGCCAGCCTGCTCCCCCGCTGGCGCGGCGCCGCTCCGATCCAGGCCTCCGTGCTCACCGGCGACCCCACCAGCGGCGTGTGCACCCAGCAGATGGAGGCCGACCTCGACACCGGCCCCGTCTACGACCGCATCGAGATCCCCCTCGACCCGCGCGAGACCGCCGGCACCCTCCACGACCGGCTCGCCCCCCTCGCCGCCGCCTGCGTCGTGAAGACCCTCTCCGACCTCGGGCAGCGCGCCCCCGTGCCCCAAGAGGGCGAGATCAGCTGGGCCGGCAAGATCGACAAGGCCATGGGCAAGGTCGACTGGGCCCAACCCGCCGAGGCCATCGATCGCCAAGTCCGCGGCCTCACCCCCTGGCCCGGCGGCTGGATGGACTGGGACAAGGGCCCGCTCAAGCTCAAGGACATCCGCCCCTGCGACGTCCTCGTTCCTGACGGCACCGCCCCGGGCACGGTGCTCTCCACCAACCCCTTGGTGGTGGCCACCGGCGCTGGCGCCATGCAGCTCGACACCGTGCAGGCCCCAGGCCGCAAGCCCGTCTCGGGCGCCGACTTCGCCCGCGGACTGCACCTCGAGGTGGGCCAGCCCCTGGCACCGGCCGGCGGAACCACCTGAACGGCGGCCCGACCCGTCCGCTCCGGTTCACGGAACCACGAGGCCCTCGACGTTCTCGGCGAAGCGGACCCGGTTGAACCACACCCCCGGATCTCCCTTGGCTTCCCACACCACGTCGCCCTCTGGCGTCTGCTCTTGCAGCAGGCCCAAGACCGTCCAGCTGATGAGCACGTTGCCTCCGGGCAGCCGGCGGGCGTCTCCGAGCACGTTGTGCTCGCCCTCGCTCGGCGGCCGGTGGGTCGCGACCACCTCCGCCGTCCAGGTCGTCTCGTCGAAGCGGACCTCCACGACCTTCGCGTCGTCGCTGTGGGAGCCGTTGTCGTACATCAGCACGCCCCCCTCCCAGGCATCGGTGAAGTGCCCGTGGGACCACAGCGTGGAGTCCGACTGACTGGCCCACAGCGGGGAGCCGTCGGGGGCGGCGAAGTCCGACCAGGGGCCCGAGAGGACCCAGTCGAGGGTGCCGTCCCGCCCGATGGCGACGAGGGAGTCGACCCAGCGCAGGTAGACCAGGTAGCGCTCGGTCTCCGGCAGGTAGACAAGGGAATTGCCGTGGGTCCACTGCACGAATTCGTCGTAGCCATAGGCTTCCCGGCGCAGCGTGCTGTGCTCGCACAGCCAGTCGTTTCGCTCCCCGACGAGCTCGCTCAGGGCGCTGAACAACAGCGTCGGGGCCTCCCCATCCGCGCCGATCTCCAGCAGCCGGTCCCCGGCGGCGTCGTAGGTTCCCCCGTCGGGGGCGGGCTCGTCGGGGCGCACCTCGAAGGCGAGGAGGGCGTAGCGGCCATCCACCGCCTCGATGCCCATGTGGTGGGCGGTGGGCGTGGGGATGAGCGTGTGCCGTCGACCGTCGAGGGAGAGCTCCACCATCTGGGCGTCCAGCGTTTCCCGGGTGGTGTCGACCTCGAGCCAGACGAACCCGTCGCCCTCAGCGTTTGGGGTGGCCAGCGAGATGTCCCAGGCGATGTCGACCGGGTGCCACCACAGCACGTCACCGTCGGAGCCATCGAGCAACACGATCTCAGGCTCGATGCCTTCCCGACCCACCACCCCCACGTTGAGCACGCCGCCAGCGACCTCGGAACGGCCCGGATCGAGGACGTCGACCGTCCACAAAAGGTCGTGGGCAGGAATCGGCAGCGACAGCTGCTCCTGGACCTCGTCGTCGCGGACCACCGAGACGTCGAGCACGCTCCCTTGCGGAAATCCAACCAGCGCGGCGATGCCGTCGGGCCCTGCGGGGATCTCCCTCCCCTCCACGCGAGCCGACCAAGCGGTGGCCCCCGAGCCGCTCACCAGGTGAAGCACCCCAGGCACCTCCGCGGGCGACACCACCCGAAGGTCGAGGGGCAGCACCACCTCGAACGTCGCCGTGTCGCCCGTGGCGCCCACCGACGTGTCTTGCACGGTGGAGTCGCCGGGCTCGGATCCGACGACGACCCCGTCGCTATCGACGGGCCCAGAGCAAGCGAGCAGCGCGATCAGCAGGAGCATGACCTCAGTGTATGCGACCGATGGGGGCACTGGGAGGGTTCCGGATGACGAAACCAGACAGCTTCGTCCCCCCCTCACGAGAGCCCAGGCCATACGCTGACCGGGTCACCCACGCCCCGGAGCCACGATGAACCCCTGGACCAAGCGCCTCTTCCTCACCGCCCTGCTGACCCTGCCCGCCGCTGCGTGGGCCGCATCCGCCGCCGGCGGTGGCGGCACCTGCATGCTCGGCTCGCTCTTCGGCTGCGGCGGCTGACGCTTCGGCTGCGGGCTACGGGGTCTCCCTCCCGGAGACCCCATGAACCACGTCGTCTTCTTCCGCTTCGCCTCCCAGGATCTCGCCGCGGAGGCCGCCCGCCGGCTGCGGGCCATGGAAGGCCACGTGCCCAGCCTGGCCTCCATCGAGGTCGGCGTCGACCAGCTGCGCACCGAGCGCTCCTGGGACCTCTGTCTCATCACCCGGTTCGCCGACGCCGACGCCTTCGCGGCCTACCGGGTCGACCCGGTGCACCAGGAGGTCCTCGCGTGGATGAAGGCCAACGCCAAGGCGTCCGCCGTGGTGGATTGGGCCTGATCGAGATGTCGCATCTTCACGGCAACCCATCTCCCCGATGTCCCTCGAACGCCAGCAATGGAGATGGTTCGCCCCTTGCAGGAAGGCAGGCAACCAAGGAACCATCCATGCTCCGTGCCAACCCCCTCACCGTCTTGATGCTCCTCGCCGTGTCGGCCTGCGGAACGTCCACCACCCTTCCCGGCAACCCCACCGGGGACACCGGCGCCGCTTTCGACGAAGCCGTCGAGGTGTGCGGTGCCGCCACCAGCGCGGAGGACTGCCGCAGCCTGTCCACCGACCGCTTCGACTGCGGGGCGGTGATCAGCGCCGAGTGCGACGCCGATCCCTACTCGGGCGACACCGACTGGCGCTTCGACGACTGCGTGCCGAGCAACATCACCTGCACCCAGTTCACGATCTGGCTGGAGACCCCGGAGGGCTGCCGGGCCTTCGACGCCTGCTACGCCCCCAGCGACGAATACCCGAGCTGCGATCCGGACGTGGCGTGCCCGTAGCGGCAGGCGCCATGGCCCGCGTTAGTCGGCGCCCATGATCGACCTCCCTGCATCCTCCCTCGTCTTGCTCGACAACACCGGCCGCTCCTTCGGGCAGCTCCGCCTCGTCGCTCACCCCGAGAAGCCCTACGCCGAAGCCATCTTCGACGTCGAGCCCATCGACGAGGCCCAGGCGGCCCGCTCCGAGGTGCGGTGGCTGTGCAAGCGCCACTACAAGCGCTTCTCCGAGCACCGCCTCAGCATCGGGCGCGACGGCGCCATCACCGTGAAGAAGGCCGGGTTCCTCCTGGAACTCCACCCCGACGAGGAGGGCGACGGCTACGCCTCCAAGGCGCCGGCCCCTCCCGTTCGGGCCCGCTGGGCGACCGAGGCGTAGGGCTCGCGCGCGGCGGCCACCACGGATACGCCGTGCTCCCCCCACCCCGGGAGCACCCCATGGCCCTCGTCGCCCCCAGCATCCTCTCTGCCGACTTCGGCCACCTCCACGACGAGATCCGCGACGTGCTCGACAAGGGCGCCGACTGGGTCCACGTCGATGTGATGGACGGCCGCTTCGTGCCCAACATCACCATCGGTCCCCCCGTCGTGAAGGCCTGCCGCGCCGCCGCTGGCGATGCGGTCGTCGACTGCCACCTGATGATCGTCGAGCCCGAGAAGTACGTGGAGCTGTTCCGCGACGCCGGGGCCGACAGCATCACCGTGCACGCCGAGGCCACCGTGCACCTGCACCGCCTCGTCCAGCAGATCCGAGCCACTGGGGCGAAGGCCGGCGTCTCCCTCAACCCCCACACGTCCCCCGACGTGCTCGACTACGTGCTCGACGAGCTCGATCTGGTGTTGGTGATGTCGGTGAACCCGGGCTTCGGGGGCCAGTCCCTCATCGAGTCCAGCTTCCGCAAGATCGAGACCATCCGGGAGCGCATCGTGCAGCGGGGCCTGACGGTCGACATCCAGGTGGACGGTGGCGTGAAGCCCGGCAACGCCAAGCAGTTCACGAGCGCGGGGGCCAACGTGCTCGTCGCCGGCTCCGGCATCTACAAGGCCGCCGACCGCGCGGCCGCCATTCAGGCCCTGAAGAGCGCCTGATGGCGGGCGGCTTCTTCGCCAGCTTCCAGGCACGCCCGGCCTTGGCCGTGGGCCTCGGCGTGGGGCTGTTGGTGGTGGTGACCGCCGGGGGCTTCCTGTTCGCCCAGACCCGGGTCAACGAGCGGCCGCCCACCCTCGAGGAGCACCACGCCATGGTCACCCTCGAAGACCTGGTCGGGCAGGCCCCCGAGGGCACCAGCGCCCCCGACGAGCTGGTCCGCGCCTTCCCGTCGATGCCCATGCTGTGGCTGAACTACCGGCGCAGCGGGCCCATCCAGGTCCGCTCTCACCTCCTCCGCTACGACGACGAAGCGCTCGCCAAGCAAGGGGTCGAGCGCTTCGCCCTGGGCGATGGCCAGTGGGTCTCGGGGCTGTCGATGCGCTCCCTGCCCCTCCCCCGCTGCCTCGACGGAGGCTCGCTGCAGGCGACCGAAGCGGTGGACGGCGCCGAGGCCGGCTTCCTGCTCACGGCCCGCAAGGGCGGCACCTACGTGCACGTATCGGGCACCGGCTGGGCCCCCGAGGACGCCCCGGCCCTCGCAAAGGGAGTGTGCCCATCCCTCGACAAGCTCCACGCCCTGCCGTTTCCGCCCGACGCGTACTAGAGGCGCTGCCCCTACCTACTCCAGGCAGCTGATGTCGATCTGGGGGTCCTGGTCGGCGGGCAGGTACTCGTACCGAGCCTGGTGGTCGAAGGGCCCTCCGGTGATCTCCAGCACGATCACCCCGTCGAGGGCCTGGGTGTTGTCGACGTAGCGGATGCCCCACGACGCCGTCGACAGGGTCTGCTCCAGGTCCGAGCGACCGCCCCCCGCCCCCTTCACCGAGTTCATGTCCATCTGGATGCCCAACGCCACGTCGGCGAGAAACTGAGGGCTGCCCTTGATCTTGGAGCGGACCGTCGAGGTCCCGCGGGTGTCGTCGACCTCGATCAGGTTGTCGAGCTTGAGCCCGGCGAGGGCCGCCCCCCACGTCGTCGAGGTCGCCGTCGGTGAGGGTGAGGGGGCTGGTGGGGACGTCGCCGAAGCCCAGCAGGGCCGCCAGGGGACCGGGGGCGTCGAACGTGATGAGCACCTCGTCGTCGCCCCGCGTCGCGACCGCCCCCACGAGCCAGCTGTCGGGGTCGAACACGTCGACACCGAGAGGCTGCCCGTCGCTGCCGCCAGAGGTGTCGGGGCCGAAGAGCAGCGTGAGGTCCATGCGAAGCCCCGAGCCCGTGGTGCGGTAAGCGCCGTCGGCGTAGCTCAGGGAGCCCGGCGCGCGTATCCTCCCTTCACGCCAGTCTACCGCCACACGCCAGCGCTCGCTGAGCTCGTGTACGCTCGTAGCATCCCTTAGGAGACGAACATGCGCCTTGCCCTCGGACTCTCGATGCTTCTCGGTGCAGCTGCATGCTCGGGCGACGACGGCAGCACCGACAGCAAGACCAACCTCCCCACGGACGGCGACACCGACACCGACACCGACACCGATTCGGATGCCGACGCGGATGCCGACGCCGACGCAGACACCGACGCAGACGCAGACGCAGACGCAGACGCAGACACCGACACCGACACCGACACCGACACCGACACCGACACTGGCCACACGGGGATCCCGCCGGGGTGTGACGTGTTCGCCGTGGAGGTGGGCGACACCCCCGCTGACGTCGACACCAACTTCGCCGTGCCCGGGGTGACCTGCGGGGTGACCGACGCCGTGGGCGGCCCCGGGGTCGGAGACCTCGATGTCGGCGAGGCCGTCGCGACCGACGACGAGGTGTGGACCATGACCCTCGAGGGCGACGCGGGCACGGACTTCGCGCTGCTCGCGTTCGACGGGACCGGCACCATGATCGCGGCCGACACCTCGCCGGCTGCCGTGAAGACCCTCGACGTCACGGTTCGCGCCGGCGACGCCCTCCGCTTCGGCGTGCAGGGCATCAACGGCGCCACCCCGGCCAACTGGCAGCTCACCACCACGACGACGCCCGTGGTGGACACCGGCCTGTTCCTCTTGTGGGAGGAAGGCGACGTCAGCATCGACACGGGGGCCAATACCTGGACGGGCACCCACCATGTGCGTGCCGAGGGACTGCTTCCGGGGGCGGCCTTCTGCCGTGCCACCGCGTCGTCCCAGGACCTCGCGAGCTCCCCCCTGGCCGGCACCCCCACCACCACGGACTTCACCACCTGCGCTTTGGGCGCCTTGCCCTGTGAGTTCGCCTTCGACGTGGCCATCACCGGGTGGACCGAGGACCTGGGGTCCGACTGCGCCGCCTACGGCATCGATCCTGCCACGTTCAACGAGTTCGTGGTCGGCTGGGGCAACATCTCTAGCTACACCCTCTACTACACGACCGGCGCCCCGGCGTTCACCACCGACATCCTGATGTATTGGTACGACGGGGCCGGCTACCTCGGCTGGTACGTGAACCTCGACTCCGTGTACTCGGGGCTCTACACCACGCCGAGCGGTGCGCCCATGACCGCCACCGACTTCGACGGAAGCAAGTACCTCTTCGTCAGCTTCATCGGGAACTACTACTACACGTACTACCCGTAGCGCTCAGCGCCTGGAGCGGTCCCGCACGACCTGCCCCACCGGCGCATCGCCCGGGTCCCGGTGGGCCAGGCGCCCATCGACCTCAGCCACGTGGTGCACGACTGGCAGCGCCTCCCCGAGGAAGCGGGCCCCGTGGGCCGCGAAGGAGGTCGGGTCGCCGGAGCAGAGCACCCGGAGCGCCCCCTCCCCCTCGCCGGGGTCGAAGTCGGGGTGCCGTCGCAGCCAGTCGACGAGGCGGGCTGCGACGAAGGGCCCTGGGTCGAGCACGTGCACGCCGGGCGCCACGACCTCCTCGATGACCCCCCGCAACAGCGGGAAGTGGGTGCAGCCGAGCACCAGGGTGTCGATGCCCGACAGGTCCGCGAGGTAGGCGCGCACGGCCTCCCGGGCGGTGACGCTCCCTTCCCAGCCCTCCTCGACGATCGGCGGCAGCACCGGCGCAGCCCGGGCGGACAGCCGCACCTGGCCCAGCTTGGCGAGCTCAGCGGCGTAGGTATTGGAGCGCACCGTCGCGGCGGTGGCGAGCAGCCCAATGTGGCCCTGAGTGACCTCCATGGCCGCTTCGACCGCCGGAATGGTCACTCCGAGCACCCGCTTGTCGCTGCCGGGCCCGGCGTAGCGCTGCTGCAGGTGGCGGAGGGCCACGCAGCTCACCGTGTGGCAGGCCACCACCACCACCCGGCAGCCTTCCTCGAAGAGGCGCTCGGTCGCCTGCTCGGAGAAGTCGAGGATGGTGTGCACGTCGCGCCCGCCGTAGGGCGTGCGGCCAGAGTCGCCGAAATAGACGACGTCGTGGGTGGGGAGGGCGGTGCGCACGTGGCGCAGCACGGTGAGGCCGCCGAAGCCGGAGTCGAAGATGCCGATCATGACGTTCCGCTATCCCGGAGGATGCGGCGAACCTCAGCGGAGGCGACGGCTTCCAGTTGATCCGCACGATCCGGATCGGCCACCGCCGAACTCAGCAGCGCGGAGCCGACCGTCAGCACCGCCACCAGCACGGCGTCCGACCCGTCGAGCTGCGCAGGACCCGTGCCCAGGGCTTCGATGAGGGCATCGAGGCGAGCACCGTACCGACGCCGACGCTCCTCGTCGCCTCGCTGCACATCCACGGGATGCGCCACCAGTGGACAGTTGTGGGCCACATCCACCCGCTGGTCGGGGTCGAGATAGTGCGCGAGCACCTGCCCAGCCGTGGCACGGTCGTCCGCGGCGAGCAGGTCGGTGACCAGGCCCGGCTCGACCGACAGCACCTCGTGCACGAGCTGCTCTCGGGAAGAGAAGTGCGCGTAGAACGCCCCCCGGGTCAGCCCCGCACCACCCATGATCTGGTCGATGGAGGGGGCGTCGAGTCCATGGCGGCGGAACAGAGCGCGGGCCGCCTCCACGATGCGACGGCGGCTCTGGATCTTGTGCTCGGGATCGTAGCGCATGACGCATTGTAGGACGCTCGTCATGCTTCTTTGATATGTTGATCATCATATAAAGGAGACCGCGATGTCCGAGTCCCACACAGCGACCCCTTGGCGTCCACAGCGGTGGGTGCTGCTCGCGCTCACGGTGATGCTGTCCGGCCGGGCCATGACCCTGGCCTTTCTGCCGCGGGTGGGAGGCACGGGGGCTGGAGATCCGCCCGATGCGTGGCTGATGCCCTTGGTCGGCGACGCGGTGATCGGCGTGACCGCCATCGCCATCGTTGTGCTCATCGCTCGCGGGCGCGGGCTGTGGGCGTGGCTGGCGATCGTGACCTGGAATGCGCTCGGCATCTGGGACGCGCTCAGCGCCTTCCTGGTGCACAGCTCGGTGCCCTGGCCCGAGTTCTTCATGGTGCAGATCTTCGGCTCGAGCATGTTCTTCGCGGCGACCGCGATGCATGTGGTCAATCTCGCACTCGTGAGCTCCCCCGGCTTGCGGGATCCGTTCCTACGCGACGACACCCGGTCGAGGCCATCCGCCAACCCCGTGGAGGCCTCGCCCACCGCTTGATGCCCGCTCCTTCAGGCATGAGCCCCGCGACCCACACCCAGGTTTCGCCGAGGTCTCCGACCCTTCGCACCCATGAGGTACCCCCCACTACGTGCCTCGGGGACCATGACTCCGGGGCGCCCCATGACAACGTTGATGACCCTCTTTCCGCTGCTCCTTCCCTTGCTGATGGGCGCGGCCGCGCGCCGCATCGCCCGAGGCCGCGTGCAGCGCCACCCGGAGCACGCCCACGCCGTCGTCCTGGCCTGTCGCTACACCCTGTTTGCCTTCTTCCTGTGCTTCGGGATGCCTCTCGCCGCGATGGCCCTCATCCTCGGGGCGTCTTGGGGCCCCTTCGTGGCGCTCGTTCTTGGGGTCCTCGGCACGGCGGCCATCGGACGGGGGTCCCACACCATGGACCGCGCCATGGAGCGACGGGTGCACACCGTGTTCGGCGGGCTCGCCGCCTTCGTCGCCAGCGGCACCATCCTGGCCGTGCTGTGGATGGCGGCCATCGCCGCGGGGGTCGCCGGCGCGTTGAGCGCCCTCCCCGGAGGCATGGTGCTCGCTGGCGTCTTTCTGATCTCCATCGCGCTGTGCGTGTTCTGCGTGCCGGTGGTGCGCAATCCGTCGCCGCCGCGGGGTCTCGCGCAGGACCTCGACGTCGACCCTGTCGGTTCCACCGCGACTCAACGCACTGCGCCCGCGTCGATCCACGCCACGATGGCGTCGACTGCGTCAGGATCGATCTCGCTCAAGAACCCGAGCGGGTTCGACTTCGGCATGCCGTAGGCACCATCGTCGCAGGTGCCCACGGACACCAACCACAGCCCGCTGTTCTCGTGGTCTCCGGCCGACACCAGCGGCACCACATCATCGCCTTCCCATCCGCAGATGAACCCGACGGACCGTTTCGGGTCCATCAGGGTCGCGTACGCCTTGTCGGGCGTCGATAGGTCGCCGTAGAAGTCGTTGTCGTGGCAGTCGAGGCACTGCGCCGCGAAGATGGGGTGCACCTCCGTGGCGAAGTCGGGGCCTTCCACCCCGAAGCCCTCCCCCCCGTCGCCCGAGTCGTTCGGAGCGGCGGTCTCCACGTCTGAGCACGCCATCACCGCCCCGACCAGACAGAAGCCAAGCCGCATCGTCCCTCCCCAACCCAGAGGTAGCGCGCCTGAATCATACGACCCATCCGCATGTTCCGGACCTCGTCATCCCGCCAAACCCGATGATGACAACCAAGGGGGGCCAGGAGCTCCGCCCCTAGAAGGTACGCTTCGCCCATGCACCTGAACCTGCCCGATGGCCGCCGCATCGACCTCACCCGCCACGTGCTGTCCGGCCCCGACGGGGAGGCGTCCCTGACCCAGCTGGAGTGCGACGCCATACGGTTCCTCGCCGCCGCCGCCGGAGAGGTGGTGCCCCGCCGGTCGCTGGAGCGCGACGTCTGGGGCTTCCGCGCGGGCACTCGCTCCGAGGCCGTGCCGGTGGCCATGCGCCGCCTGCGCGCGAAGATCGGCGACGCCCTCTTCACCGTCCGCGGCGTGGGGTGGCGGCTCGACGCCGAGGCAGCGGCGCCCGACCCCAGCGCATCCGCGGTGCGCCTGCCACGACTGCCCCAGTCGATGAGCCCGTGGATGCCCCGTCCCACACTACAGAGCGGACTGGAGGCGCTGCACGCCTCGGGACGCCGACGGATCGCCGTGGTGGGCCCCAGAGGCATCGGCTGCTCTCGCTTGGTCCAAGAGACCCTCCGCCCCCACGACCCGGTGTACATCGTCCTGGGCGAGGGGCCGTTGGACGGCAGCGCGCTCCTCGAGGCGCTCGCGCAGACCTTCGGACTCACCTCGTCCGACCGCGACCCTGTGCTCCAGGCCCTGGCGGCCTGCGGGGCGCCGCTGCTGGTGCTCGACGGCGCCCAGCAGCTCGAAGGAGACGGGCTCGACGTGGTGCAGGCCGTGGCGCGGGTCTGCGGGGTGGTGTGCACCCTGGAGGTCGCCCCCGCGGACCCCGCGGGGACACTCCGACAGGAGTCGAAGATTCCGGAGGAAGGAGCGTGCCGAGGCACGTGACTGACGAGGGAATGGTCCCACGGGCGAATGGGCCCAGAAGGCGAAGGGAGGGTTTTTCAACACCCTGCTAGAGCAGGCCCGGGGCTTCTCCGACGAGGCGTCGGCCACCGCCCTGCGCTTCCTGCTGGCCCACGCCGAGCGGGTCCGCGCTCCGGACGACTAGCCAGTCAGATACGGCCGTCGTACCATCGCTTTGGGCCAACACCCGCGCCGAAGGTGATCTCCACGTCGACGCTGCCGGCGGCCATCCAGCCGCGGACCGTCGGGCTGTTGTGCACCTCGGAGATCAAGGGCACCAGCGTACGCACCGTGGGGCCCACCTCGAGGCCGACGGGACCGATCTGGAGCCCGAGGGCGACCTTGGGCTTGAGGCCGATGCCGAAGTGATTGATGCGCGCCGGGCCAAAGTCGTGGTTGTAGTTGGCGAGTCCAACCTCCACCTGGGTCGCGAAGTACACGTGCTCGCCGCCCCACTGGCCGCCGTAGCCCACCTGGATCGGGGCGACGTATTCGGACCGCGCCCCGGCCCCGATGCCCATGCACACGTCGAACAAGCGCACCACGTAGCGACGATGGGAGGGCTGGATCTGGACGCGGCGGCCCCGACGGCCCCTGCGCTCGGACGTCTCCGGCACGAAGATGCCGCCACCACCCCCACAGCCCATCATCTGGGGGGTGGCCCGGGTGGCCACAGTGGGCGCCACTGGCTGGTACGCCCACGAGCCATACCCACTGATGCTCAGCCGACCGAGCTGTGGGGAGGAGGGCTCTGCCTGCGCGACCCCTGCCAACCCGAGCCCCAACACCATCCATGCACTGCGCATTCCAGCTCCTGCGAGAGGGGCTGGGACGCGGGACGCGGGAAGGCATTCAGCGCCGTACGGCGTACGACCCCTACTGCAGGTCGTCGCAGGAGTGGCCGGCCGGGACCTGCTGGCCGGGCTGGGCGAGGGTCCAGTCGCGGCACGACGGGTAGTTGGTCGTCTCGTAGCAGAACGTCGTGTTCATCGGGAGCGGGAAGCAGATCTGGACGTTGTACACAGGTTCCCCTGGCTCTCCCGGCCCGACGGGATCGGGGATCAGCGCGATGGTCGACTCGCTGATGGCCAGGCGCCCAGGGGTCCCATCGACGGTGATGGGCCGGAGCTCCACCGAGGCGGGGCAGGGCGTGGTCGAGTACATCGTGAAGTTCGGCCCGCCGGCCTGCTCGTAGCCCTCCTCGTCGACGGTGCTGCACTGCTCGTACTCGCAGATGTAGCCGTGCTCGGTCTGGACCTCGTCGACGAGGCCGGTGCTGGCGTAGGCGGACAGGATGCTGAAGAGGAAGGTCATGGGCGTCTCCTTCACCGCGGTGCTGCGGCATGCCCCCAAGGTGCCCTCGAAGGCCCTCCGCGCCATCTCTCACCGCTCTCACGTCCTTCCGGCAGCGCCCACGCCGCCGGTACCCACGCCGCGCTATGAACCCCCATGCCGCGCGACCCGAGCCCCGACCTGACCGGAGCCGCATTCGGCCCGTTCCGGGTCGTCTCCCTGCTGGGGGACGGCGGCATGGGGTCGGTCTACCTCGCCGAGCACGACGCCTTCGGCACCCGGGTCGCCCTGAAGCGACTGAGGGCCCAGGATGAAGATGCCCACGAGCAGTTCCTCGAAGAGGTCCGTGCGGTGTGTCGGCTCGACCACCCACACATCGCCCGCATCTTCGACCACGGCGTCTCCGACGGCTCCCCGTGGTTCGCCATGGAGCTAGCCCGCAGCACGCTGCTGGCCGAGGCCGACGCCGCCCGGAGCTGGCGAGGCCTCGCCCCCATCGCACGCCAGCTCCTCGACGCCCTCGCCCACGCCCACAGCCGCGGCGTCGTGCATCGGGACCTCAAGCCCAACAACGTGCTGGTCGCCACCGCCGACGACCTTCGTCCAGGGGTGAAGCTCGTCGACTTCGGCATCGCTGCGAGCAGCTCCAAGAGCCTTCGGCGGGCGGGCACCCCGGCCTACATGGCCCCCGAGCAGTGGTCGGGGAACCTGTCCAACGTCGGACCGTGGACCGATCTGTACGCTCTGGGCGCCCTGTTCTGGACCCTCGTCTGCCACAAGCCCCCCGTCCAGGAAGACGACCACGCCCGCATCTGGGGACGGCAAGGGCGGAACGACCTGGACCTGTTCACTCCGCGCATCGCCGTGCCCCCGGGCCTCGAGGGGTGGCTTCGCATCTGCTTGCGGGCCGACCCTGGGGAGCGCTTCGCCTGCGTCGCCGATGCGCTGATGGCCCTCGAGGTCGTGGAGCGAGCCCAGTCGAAGGCGTTGGCCCCCGCCCCCCCGCTCGCCCCCGACGAGGCGCCGACCGTGCGGCTCGACCCCTCCATCACCCTCGACCTGGACCTCGACGACACCGGTCCCGGGCCTCCCCTGCGGGTGCGCCACCGTCCAGCGGCCTCCCCGGTGCCCGAGGCCTTCGACACCGCCGAGCTGCAGACCCCACCGGCCCACGTGGCCGGCATCGGTCTCGGCGCCCTCCCCTGGCGCCAGCCGCCGCTGACGGGACGAGGCCAAGAGCAGGAGGCCTTGTGGGGCCACGCTCGGGCGACCGAACAGGAGGGTCGGCCCCACCGCGTACGGCTGGACGGGGCCTCGGGGGTGGGGCGCAGCGCCCTGGGCACGTGGCTCGTGCAGCAGGTGCGCAACTCCACTGGCGCACGGGCCGTGGCGTGCTCTGGCACCGGTGGGCTGCAGTCGCTCGTGGACGGACTGCTCCAGCCCTATGGGCCCCCTGGAGACCTCTCGGGACGGGAGCAGGGCCTCCTTCGCCTCGACACCGGCGACGAGACGGCGATGGCCGCGGTCCATGCCCTCGATGGCCACGAGGAGGGTCCCCGGGCGGCCGGCATGGTGCTCGACCTGCTCACCGCCATGGTGCGGACCCACACGCTCGTGGTCTTCCTCGACGGCGACCGAGTGGACTCGCCCGGACTCCAAGCCCTGGTGGACCGCTGGGACGAGCTCCCTGGCGCTGCCCTGGCCGTGCTCACGGGACTGGACGCACCCACCGCTGCCGCCGTGCCCCTCGCGCCGCTGCCCCCCATCGCGGTCGCCCAGTCGCTCCTGGCGCTCCTGCCGCTGCATCCCTCGTTGGTTCGGCAGATCACCGACCGGGCCGCCGGCTCCCCCTCGGAGGTCCGGATGCTGCTCACCCGAGCCGCACCGGGACTGCGCCTCGGCCCTCGGGGCTTCGAGCTTCCCCACGGACTGCCCGCCGAGGACCGACGGGACGCGCTGGACGTGCTGGCGCCCACGGAGGCCTACCGGGTCGAGCTGCTCGCCCACCTCGACCCCGACGTCCCCGTCTCCCTGTGGGCCACGGTGACTGGCCGCCGCCGCACGGAGATGCTCGAGCTCACCGCGCGCCTCGTCCAGGGCGCCATGGCCTCCGTGGACCGCGGGGTCATCCGCCTCCGGCCCGGACTGCGGCGCGCTTGCCTGCAGTCCGCGGAGGCGTCCGGCAGCAGCTGGGACCACCACGTCGCCATCGCCACGGTGCTCGACGCCCACGACACCCTCCCGATGCGGCGGGGCCAGGCGTGGCTCGACGCCGGGGAGCACGTGCGAGGCGTGTCGGTCTGGCTCGACCACTGGCAGGAGCTCGTGGAGGGGCAGGGCTTCGAGGTCGTGGAGGGCCTGCTCCGCGATGGCGAAGCCCGCACCGCCAACGTGCCCCCCACCGAAGCACTCCACGGGCGACTTGGCGCGGTGCTGGCCATCGTGGCCGCGCGGAACCACGGCACTGAGCCTGCCCACCTCGCCATCCCCCGCTACCGAGAGGCCCTCGACCGGGGGTGGTACGACAACGCCGCCGACCACCTCCGCTGGTCGATGGTCTGCTCCCAGCCGACGGCGCGGAAGGCGCTGCTGGCCGACGGCATGGAGGCCCTGGAGGGCAAGTGTTCGCCAGGGGCGTGGGCCTACCTGGTCGTCTTCGGCGTCATGTGCTCCCAGCACTGGGGCTTCGAGCCCGAGGGTCCCCTGGTCCGGGCGGCCCATGCCGCGATGGACGCCGCCGAGGCCCACCCGGACTGCGGCCACAGCGTGCTGGTGACGCCAACCCTGTTGGCTCGCTCCCGCCACCGACTCCGCGCCGCCCTGGCGACCGACCGCGGGGACCACGAGGCTGCCGCGCGCGCCCTCCGCCTCGTCGTCGACGTGGCCCAGGCATCGAGCTCCGTCACCCTCTCCGGCGATCTGGTCGACCTGGGGCTCGCGGAGTTCCAGCGAGGCCGACGGGACGCAGCCGAACAGGTGTTCCTCGACGGGGAGCGCCGCGCCCGGTGGATCGGCGCCTACGCGGACGCGGCAGGCTTCGCCGTCCAGCTGGCCGGGATGGCCGCCTTGGAAGGACGATGGGACCACGGGGCGCGGCTGGCACGGCGAGCCCAGATCGGCCTGCCCCCCGGCTACCCCAAGGCACTGATGCGCCTCATCGCGACCATGCCGGCCGTGGTCGACGGGCACCTCGGCACCCTGCGGTCCGAGATGGACGACATCGTGGACGACCTCATCCTGATCCAGCCCCTCGACGCAGAGCTTCGCTGCTGCCTCGACGTCGTGGTCGCCCAGCTCGCCGCCGCCGGAGAAGACCCGCCCACCTCCTGGGGCCCCATGCTGGCCCTCCATCCGCGGTCCGCGGGGTAGGCCTACGGGGTCACGCACTCGCTGTAGGCGTCGTAGCAGTCGTCGTAGTCCCCACCGTCGCCGACACAGGTGATCAGCTCACCAAAGCACGGCTCGGGCTCGATCTGCTCGCACGTGTAGTAGGTGTCGAAGCACGCGACGGGCGTGGTGCTCGGGTCGGCCATGCAGGCGGTCCAGTCGTCGTAGCAGGCGGCAGGTTCGTAGCCGAGGCAGTCGTAGAATTCCTCGTAGCAGGTCGCGAGGTCGCGGCCGGAGGCGCCGCAGTCGACCAAGGCGTCCACACAGACATCGTACGTGCCCGTGTCCGTCGGGCCCGTGCCTGTGTCCGTGTCCGTCGTGCCGGTGTCTGTGTCCGTCGTGCCGGTGTCTGTGTCCGTCGTGCCGGTGTCCGTGCCCGTGCCCGTGCCCGTGTCCGTTGGGCCCGTACCTGTGTCCTTGTCGGTGTCCGTGTCCGTGTCCGTGTCCGTGTCCGTGTCCGTGTCCGTGTCCGTGTCCGCGTCCGTGTCCGTGTCGGCGTCCGTATCGGTGTCGGTGTCGGTGTCCGTATCGGTGTCGGTGTCGGTGTCCGTATCGGTGTCGGTGTCCGTATCGGTGTCGGTGTCGCCCACCCCGTCCACCGTGGGGTCCTCGTCCTTCCCGTCCCCTGCACAGGCCACACCCAGGAGCAGCACCGCGACCCGTCCAAGCATCCTCATCGCGTGCCTCCGGACCACGACGATACCGCACCCAGGTCCCTCAGCGTCCGAACAGATGGGCCCACCAAGGCCCACGCTGCCGCATCTCGATCTTGCGGCGCACCTTGGCCTCCGTCAGCGCCGGACCGGTCCCGACCCGGGTGGCGTCGATCCAGATCCCGTCGTCCTGCCCCCAGGCCTTCGCGGTCTCCGGGTCCGTGGTGTCGACGTCCTGGACCGACCCACAGCAGCAGGCGCTTCTACAGAAATCGAACACCAAAAAACATCCGACCTACCACGATTTTTTCTTGCACTCGGTGATTGACGAGGTTCTTCCGTTGGTGACATACTGCACCTACTGATTCCTAGGGGGGAACCATGGACATCACCGCACGCGACCTGATGGCGACGAACCTGCTCACGTTCACGCCAGACCAAGACATCCACGACGCCATCGACCAGCTGCTCAGCCGCCGGGTCTCCGGCGGACCGGTCATCGAGAACGGGCGACTCGTCGGCATCCTGTCCGAGAAGGACTGCCTGAACCTCGTGGTGCAGAGCGCCGCACACCAGCACCCTGTCGGCCGCACGGTCGGGTCGTTCATGCGATCCGAGGTGGTCACGATCACCCCCGACACCGACCTGCTCACCATCGGCGCCCTGTTCCTGCGCAACGCGTTCCGCCGCATGCCGGTGGTCAACGACCGCGGCCAGGTGGTCGGCCAGGTGAGCCGGCGCGACGTGCTGCGGGGCATCCAGAAGGCGAAGACGGTCACGCCGTCCTTCCCGGACCACCGGTCGTACCGGGGCCGTCCCCGCGCCTGACCTGCCTTCGACGGGCGTCTCCGATCCCGGGCCTGAGGCGATGTAGCCTGGGCCTCGCCTGTCGGAGTCGACCGTGGAGCAAGGGAAGGGGAACGAGCCGGTGGTGGTCATCGGGGCCGAGCGGGCACTCGCAGCGTTGGGCCTCGGCGCCCTCGCTGCGTTCCTGGTCTTCGGCGTCGATGATGGCTGGCTCTGCGCAGTGCCGATCGCCGTCATGGCCGTCGCGTTGGCCGTGATGGTGGTCAGCGACAGCAGGCGGGCGCAGAACCGCTAGGGACACGACCAACCATCGCCCGGACGACACCGCCGCGGTGCACCACAAACTTCACGTCCCCGACACGGCATCCGCCAGGCACAGTGGGTTACCGCGCCCGGTCTGGAGGTCCTCATGTCCCGATCCGTGAACACCCTGGCTTCTCTCCGGGGAATGACGACGCCCGCTCCCCTCCGCACCGCCGGCCTGATCTGGCTGCTCGCCCTGACCGTGGCCTGCTCCGGCGACACCAAGGACGACGGCACGGTGCCGGATGGCGGCGACACCGACACCGATACGGACACCGACACCGATACGGACACCGACACCGACACCGATACGGACACCGACACCGACACCGATACGGACACCGACACCGACACCGACACCGACACCGACACCGATACGGACACCGGCGTCGTCCCCCCGGTCGACCTCGTCACGATCGAGGAATGCGGCAACGTGTTCACGCCCCCTCCCGGCGGCGAGCTCTGCGAGGTCACGGGCAACCCCAACAGCGCCACCCACATCCTCATCCAGGGCAACGTGCTCGGGGATCTGACCACCTGGCACGACGGCGAGATCCTGCTCGAGCGCGGCACCGTCGACGACAACGGCCTCATCGAGTGCGTAGGCTGCGACTGCTCCAGCCAGGCCCCCGGCTCCACCCTCACGGTCACCTGCCCCGAGGCGGTGGTGAGCCCGGGCCTCATCAACGCCCACGACCACATCACCTACACCCACCTCTCCCCCTACCGAGGCGGCGGCGACGAGCGCTTCGACCACCGCCACGACTGGCGAGAGGGCCTGCGCGGCCACACCGACATCTCCTACTACTCGGAGTCCGGCAGCAGCTTCATCACCCTCGGCGAACTCCGGCAGCTCCTCGGCGGAAGCACCAGCCTCGCCGGCTCCGGCCACGCCGAGGGCCTGCTCCGCAACCTCGACGACAGCGAAGACAACGAGGGCCTCGGCGGCTGGGAGGTCAACTACGAGACCTTCCCCCTCTCCGACCTCGACGGCAACTTCGCCATCAACGACTGCTCCGGCTTCTTCATCGACGGCCCCTGGGTCCTCGACGACCGCGTCTACCTCCCTCACGTGGCCGAGGGCGTCGATCTCGAGGCCGAGAACGAGTTCCTCTGCATGTCTGGCGCCCTGCCCGACAGCGAAGACCTGATGGCCGACAACACCTCGATCATCCACGGCATCGGACTCGACGCCGACGACATCGCCCTGATGCACGACCGAAGCAGCCAGCTCGTGTGGTCCCCCCGCTCCAACATCGCGCTCTACGGCGACACGGCACCGGTCACTCTGTACGACAACCTCGGCGTCACCGTCGCCCTCGGCACCGACTGGACCCTGTCGGGCTCCGCCAACATCCTCCGCGAGCTGGCCTGCGCCAACGACCTCGACGAGAACCACTACAACGACCACTTCAGCGACCGCGACCTGTGGCTGATGGCCACCCGCAACGCCGCCATCGCGCTGGGCGCCCAGGGCCAGCTCGGACGCCTCCGCACCGGTCTCGTCGCCGACATCGCCATCTTCGACCAGGAGATGGGCGACGACCACAGCGCCATCATCGGGGCCCACGCGGGCAACGTGGAGCTCGTCCTCCGCGGCGGTGCCCCCCTCACGGGCGACGCCACCGTCATGGAGGGCCTGCTCTCCACCTCGGACTGGTCCACCTGCGAGGACCTCGAGGACTGCGTCTCCGACCACGTCGTGTGCATGCTCGACGACAGCGGCAAGACCCTCGCAGAGATCTTGGCCGACACCGCCGGGTCCTACGACTACACGATCTGCGACGTGCCGGGCGACGAGCCCACGTGCGAGCCGCTCCGCAGCGACGAAGACGGCGACGGCCTCATCTACCCCGACCCCGGCATCGCCGACGCCGACGGCGACGGCGAAGAAGACAGCGCCGACAACTGCCCCGACACCTTCAACCCCGCGCTGCCTCACATGGTCTTCGTCCAGAACGACGCCGACGGCGACGGCCTCGGCGATGCCTGCGACCCCTGCCCGCTCTCCTCCGGCAACAGCTGCACATGGCTCGACGACGACCAGGACGGCATCACCAACCTCGACGACAACTGCCCCAACGCCGACAACCTCGACCAGCTCGACGGCGACGGCGACTACATCGGCGACGCCTGCGACCCCTGCCCCGGGTACTACGACACCGAGGGTGCGTGCCCCGTGCCCGTCTACGACGTCAAGCAGGAGGTCGTGGCCCTCGGCACCCCCGTCGTGCTCGAGCACATGGTGGTCACGGCCAGCAACGACCGCGGCGTCAACGTCCAGCTCGACGAGACCGACGCCAGCTGGACCGGCTACGACTACTCCGGCACCTGGCTGTACATGCCCGACCTCGACAAGCCCGACATCGGCGACATGATCACCGTGCGCGGCACCACCAAGGACTACTTCGGCCAGATCCAGCTCGACGGCATCAGCGGCTGGACCCTCGAAGCGAGCGGCATGCCCGAGCCCGCTGCCGTGGTCGTCGACCCCTCCGAGATCGCCACCGGCGGCGCCCGTGCCGAGGCCCTCGAGGGTGTCCTGGTGCAGGTGGAGGACGTGAGCGTCACCTCCGTCCTCCTGTCGGTCGGCCCCGGCGACGACGACCCCAACGACGAGTTCGAGGTCGACAACAGCCTGCGGGTCAACGACTACTTCTACCAGGCCACGCCGTACCCCTTGGTGGGCGAGACGTTCGACGTCCTCTCCGGGGTGCTCCGCTTCGCCAACGACGACAGCAAGCTCGAGCTGCGCGACGCCGGCGACCTGCTGGTGGGCGGCGCCACGCTCAACACCTTGCTGCCCACGAGCAGCTTCCTCGAGGTCGGGGCCACCACCGACGCCCTGGTCGCCGCGGGCCTCACCCGCCCGGCCGCCAGCATCATCACCCTCGACGTCAGCTGCACCCCCGCGGCGGTGCTCTCCTGCCCCGCCACCGTCGACATCGGCGTCGGCGAGCAGTTCGTGGGCATCGAGCTCACCGGCACCAACGCCAGCGCCACCCCCGCCACCGTCGAGGTCAGCTACGACGGCACCGTGCTCGACGCCGGCGTGCTCGTCTACGACGACACCCTGCCCCGCACCGTGGTCGGCTTCGAGCCCGCCACCCTCGCCGTGAGCACCAACGGCACGGCTCAGGCCTCCGTCGTCCTCGACATGCCCGCCAGCAGCACCGGCGAGTCCGTGGTCCTCGGCGCCCTCGGCGGCCTCGTCACCGTGCCGGCCGGCGTCATGGTCCTCGGCGGCGACCTGACCGCCACCTTCGACGTCGACGGCGGCCCCACCGCGGGCGCCGACACCGTGCGCGCCACCCTCAACGGCACCGCCGACCTGCCGGTCGACGTGAGCGCGGGCCTGTCGGGCACGGGCCTCATCTTCAGCCAGTACCTGGAAGGCTCCAGCGGCACGAACAAGTACGTCGAGATCACCAACATCGGCACGGGGGACATCGACCTGTCCCTGTGCGACGTCAACCTGTACAGCAACGGGGGCACCTCGCCGAACAGCATCGGCCTGTTGGGCACGCTGAGCGCCGGCGATGTGCACCTCGTGTGCAACGGCAGCTTCGCCATCGGCGGCGCCTGCGGCACCACGTCGGGCAGCCTGTCCTTCAACGGCAACGACGCCCTCGAGCTCGTCTGCGACGGCACCGTGTACGACGTCATCGGCGAGATTGGCTTCGACCCGGGAAGCGAGTGGGGCACCAGCCCCGTCTCCACCAAGGACAACAGCCTGAAGCGCTCTTGCTCCGTGACCGCAGGGGATGCCGACGGCAGCGACGCCTTCGACCCCGCCGGCGAGTGGGAAGCCCTGGCCGTCGACGACGCCAGCGACATGGGCCTGCCCAACACCTGCCCCTGACCGAGCAGAAGGCGTTCGACGGGCTCGAGGTCTTGGCCAAGGCTGGGCCAGCTGCAGCCGGGGCCAGCTGGGGAACGGGCCAGCTGGTGCCAGGTGTTGCTTGTTGCATTTCTCCGGCTGGCGGTGCCATGGCGATGGTGGCTCCACCCGGCGGTGCCATGCCAGGCTCCACCAGACGGTGCCAGGTGTTGCTTGTTGCACTTCACCGACATCCTCGGCGGCCCTCCCAATGTGTGGTCTTGGCCCAGCCGACGCAAGGGATGACGCACCGGACCGGTCCGACCCCAGCATGTGACGCACTCGGCCCAGCCACGGCGGTACGGGTCAGCGACTTCTGGCGCGCTGACCCCGCTCGTAGTCCTCGTCCGAGGTCCAGAACGGCCCGGTCCGATGCCCGTAGAGTAGGCCATCGGGCTGGGTCGCACCGCAGTGGAGACAGTGGTTGGCCAGGTGGTAGTCGTGCGCGTCCGCCGTGAACACGCGACGGAGCCCCACGGGGATGGGCGAGGGCGGTGCTTCGGGGCCGTAGGCGACGTGGCCGTCCCATCGGTGCACGAGGCTCGGGCGCTGACAGCGGAAGCAGCGCACGACGGCCGAGTGGTATGGCGCGGACGGAAGCGACAGCTGCAGCGAGGCAGCGATGGCCTCGGGGACTGGAAGCGTGACTGGAGGAATGGCACGGAAGCCCTCGAGGCACGCGTCGCACTGCCAGGCCCGGGCGGTGCTGGGCAGCGGCAGCCATCGGGCCGGGTCCTGCAGGACGTCGGTGATCGACAGCACCAGGTGGGGTGCGTCGAGGCGTCGGAGCTTGGCGTTCGACAGCCGCTCGTCATCCACCAGCTCGAGGTACCCCACCACCCCCGCGTCCCCCAACAGCGCAACGTCGGCGGTGAAGCCACCGATCGGATGGTCACGCACCACCCGTCGCACCGGCTCGGACAGGGGCACCTCGAGGCGCGTGCCGCAGCGGGTGCAGGTCCGTTGGACCCGCGGCGCTGGCCCGCTCCCCGACTGCCACGCCTCGACGACGCCCCGAATGGCGTCCGCGGCATTCGTCGTTCGTTCTCCGGCCATGGACGTGCCTCCCGTACCGAGAAGTATCCCGCGGCGCAGCGGGGAGGCCCTCGTAGCGTATGTGGCGTGGCAGTCATGGGCGGAAGAGCCCAAGCCCGCCCGCTGGGTGGTCGTCCGGGCTCGATGCCCAGGGGTCGTGGCCCCACGGTGGCGGCCGGCTCGGCGTCGGGTAACTCCGGGCCATGCACCTCGATCCCGTCCTGCCATCCCTCGTCGCGGCCCTGTGGGTCGTGGTGGGACTCGCCATACTCGGCCGCCGCCTGGGACAGCCGATGCCCGTGGTGTACATCGTCGCTGGGGTGGTCTTGGGGCCCTTCGGACTCTCAGTGCTCGAGGACACGGCGACCCTCACGCACATCGGGGAGTACGGCGTCATCCTGCTGCTCTTCCTCCTGGGCGCCGAGATCCGCCTCGAGCGTCTGTTGGCGGCATGGCGGACGCCGGTGGTGGGACTGCTGCTCCAGGTCGCGGCCAGCGTCGCCTCCATCGGGGCGGTCGGCGCCATGCTCGACTGGTCCGTCGGGCGAATGGTCCTCATCGGCTTCGCGATCAGCCTGTCGAGCACGGCCGTTGTGCTTCGGTTGCTGGAGTCCAGGGGGCTGCAGGAGACCCCCCTCGGAGGCGACGTCCTCTCCATCCTGCTGGCCCAAGACCTGGCGTTGGCACCGATGGTCGTGACGATCGGCTTGTTGGGTGGAGCCCACCCCACCGCTCTGGATCTCGGGCTGCAGGCTGTGGGAAGCATGGCCTTGATGGGGGCCGTGGGCTGGGTGGCGTGGAGAGGGCACTGGGAGCTGCCCTTCGCCGCCGCGCTCCGAAGCGACGGCGAGCTCCGGGTGTTCGCGGGCCTGCTGTTCGCGCTGACGGTGGCCCTCTTCGCCGCGCTGTGCGGCTTGTCGGCAGCCTTCGGTGCGTTCGTGGCCGGCGTGCTCGTGGGGGCGACGGAAGACGATGGCTGGGTAGAGCACAGCCTCCATCCGGTGCGCGTCGTGCTCGTCGCCGTGTTCCTCGCTGCGGTGGGAACCCTGCTCGACCTGTCGTTTCTATGGTCCAACGTCGGGCTGGTCACGTTGCTCGCGGGGCTCGCGCTGATCACGAACACCGTCATCAACGCCGGCATTCTCAAGGTGCTGGGTCGGAGCTGGGCCGAAGCGGCGCTCGGTGGGGCGCTGCTCTCGCAGATCGGCGAGTTCAGCTTCGTGCTCGCAGCCATCGGCCAGGAGACCGGCATCATCACCGAGCATGGCTACCAGCTCGCGCTGTCGGTCATCGCCGCCACGTTGCTGCTGAGCGCGGTGTGGATCACGGTGGTGACGGCGGTCGCGGACAGGATGAGCCCGGCGATGTCCGCCTCAGCGGCCTGACGATCTCGCCCGTGCCCGGTATGGCTCGCGGACGCATCAGGCCTCGGCGGCGCGTGCATCCAAGGAACAACGCTCTCTCTCGGAGGGTCGCAAGGATGGGAAGGCATAGCGCGGCCGCTGCGCCCGTGTACCCGTCGTCGATGCGCAGCAGTGCAAAGGTGCGGTCGACGCGGGCGGGGTTCGCCCTCCTGCCTTGTCTGCCGTGGGACGTCACCATGGCCGCCCGCGGGCGTCGGATGCCGCGTTTCACCTCGCGTTCAACCACGAACGTCCCTGCCACCGTTACGGCCTGTCAGTGGAGGGGCGGTGCGTTTCCTAGCCAAACCGGTCGTGTCGCTGCTGGCGGCGGCCATCGTCTCGGGCTCGGTGTGGTGGGCCAGCCGAGGGCCCGACGCGATGGCCATCCATCCCGAGGTGTTCGGCGACACCATGGAGGCCAGCGGCTCCTTGCAGGTCATGACGCTGAACGTGGCCCACGGCCGAGGCACCCGCGCGACCCAGTTCCTGACGACCTCGTCGCAGCATCGCGCCAGCCTCGACGCCGTGGGGGACCTCCTCGCTTCCCGGCAGGCCCACGTGGTCGCGCTGCAGGAGGTCGACGGGCCCTCGCTGCCCACCGGTCGCTTCGACCACCTGTCGCACCTCGCCGAGCGCAGCGGCCACGCCCATGCACTCCGCGGCACCCACGTGCAGCTCCCCGGGTTGGGCTACGGCGCGAGCATGCTCACCAGCGTTCCGACGCAGGACGCGGCATCCCACACGTTCGGCCGGACCCCGCCGACCCCGAGCAAGGGCTTCGTCATCGCGGAGGTCGAGCTCGACGGCCGTCCTCTGGATGTGGTCTCGGTTCACCTGGACTTCGCCCGCTCCTCCGCACGCGAGCACCAAGTCTCCGAGCTTGTTCACGAGCTTCGGGCGCGGGACCGGCCCGTCGTGCTGATGGGTGACCTGAACATGGGCTGGGAGGCGCCCGCCATGCAGCACCTCGTGGAGGCGCTGTCCCTGCACACGGTGGAGGCCGAGGCCCCCTGGGTGACCTTCCCTTCGGATGGGACGCGGCTCGACTGGATCTTGGCGTCGCGCGACCTGGAGCTGCACGATGTGGCGGTCCTCGACGACGTGGTCAGCGACCACCTCGCGGTCGTGGGCACGGTGCGCTGGGCCGAGGCCCCCTGAAGGTCGTCGCTGCGCGCTACGGGACCCCTGCGTCGGGCACGCAGCGGTCGTCTTCGCAGGTCAGACGGGCGTTGCAGGTGCCGTTGCCGTAGCAGGCGCCGCCGTCCGTGCCTGCGGGCAGGGCCGCCACGACCCGTAGGGGATGGCGGGCCTCGACCTCGACGGGGAAGGACGCCCGACAGGCCACCCCCACACACGCGATGGGCTGGTGGCCCATGTCCGTAGCGAGTCGGTACCTCGCCACGAGGGAGAGCGTCGCGTCGAAATGCGGGGTGCTCGGGTGCCGCACGGTCATGCGCGTGGCCCGAGCCACCGGGTCGAAGGACCTCCACCCCATGGTGCCAGGGACGTCCTCGAGGGTGGTGAAGGGCTGGCCACGGAAGCGGTCGATGAAGGGAGCATCCTCGGGCCAGCGGATCTCCACGTCCGAGCCCACCACCACCACGGGGATTCCATCCAGTTGATGCGCCGTGACCAGCGCAATGTCCGTCCGGTAGAGGCTGGGCTGGACCCGGGCGGTGAGCGTCGTGTGGCCATCGGTGACCCGGACGTCCATGGGCTCCTCGCGGGAGGGCGCTGGCGCTTCGAACACCAAGGGCCGACAGTGGCCGACGAGGATGGGAAGGTTCGAGAAGACAGAACCGTAGAACCTGCCTGCGTGTTGGCGAAAGACCATGGGTTGGCCGTTCAAGGTCGCGCGCATGTCTCCGAGGAACTCCGGGCATTGGGGCCCTGAGTCGACCACCACGGACATCACATCGCCGTGCTGCGGCCCGGCCCCTCCCGCGTACGGCCCCGCGTGCACCGAGAGGAGCGCAGCGTCAGCCAGCGGAATCGGGTCGGCCTGCTCGAAGGGCAGGCATGCGGCCCCAAGAACGCAAGCAACCCCGCCAACGAACGACCGCTGGAGCCATGACCCGGCCAACGTCTGTGCTTCGTGTGTCAATGCTGTCTCCCTACGTAGGGACGGCATGCTCAATGGACCGGTCTGCCGGCGTCAGAGCCACGTGAATGTGCGGTGAATCGAAGGGCTCAGTCCAGCGGGCTAGGCGTCAGGTAGGTCGGGGCTTGGTCCGGCGACGCGCGGCATCCCCGTCGATGCAGGCGGTGCGGTCCGCAGAGGGGCCGGCGAGGGCCAGGGCGAGGGTCCAGAGCATCGCGACGCGTAACCATCCCGGACAGACCCGTCTTCAGCAGGCGGAGGTGAGGATGCACAAGGCCGTGATCTTGGTGGTGGTGGGCGCCCAGACCTGTCTTCCTCCCCCGGACGACAACCCCGGCGCCCTCCCTCTCGACGCCCCCATCACCATGGACGTCGGGGCCTTCGACCCCACCAGCGGCACCTGCTCGACGCCGACCGTCCCGAACCGGGTGCCGATGCACGTCCGACAGCCCTCCGGCACCGACACCTACCCGGTGTTCCTCTTCCTCCCCGGCACGGGCCGCGACGCCGACAACCCCACCGCCATCGCCCTCATCGAGCGGGCCGCGGGCCGAGGCTTCGTGGCCGCGTCCGCCGAGTATGCCTCGCTGTCGAACCATCTCAGCCCGCCAGAGCCTTGCTACAACTACGACGGCAAGGCCTCCTGCACCTTCCAGGTCGACGCCCCCGAGGCCCCTGAGGCTGCCCTGAACCTCCTGTGCAACGACCTCACCGTGACCGGCGCCGCGGCAGGCCTCAGGGTTGATTGCAGCAAGGGCATCGTGGTGGCCGGCTTCAGCCAGGGGGGTGGCCTCGCGATGCTCGCCCAGGACCACCACGCCGGCGTCGACGCCGCCTGGGTGATCAGCTTCCACGACCAGACCCTCATCGACCCGGTCCCTCTCGAGTGCCTGCACCACGACGAGCGCTCCCTGCCCCAAGACGCGCTGCGGCTCATCCTCGGCGAAGACGACTGGGTGCTCCGCACGCCCCACCAGCCCCACCTGGAGGACGTGACGGGGCGCAGCTGCCCCACAAACACCGAGACGTGCTTCGACGCCGACGACTCCGGCTGGGGGCGCGTGCGCAACAGCGAGTGCGCCAGCGGAAGCTGCGGCCACGAGTACCTCGACGACAACGCCTTCTGGGGCAATGCCTGGTGGGGAGCGAACACCAACCTGGACTGGCTGCAGGGGCAGCTGACGCCGTAGGAAACGCCACCGAATGGGCCGCGCCAGAGGCTACGCTGCACCATGCTGAGCCTGATCGTCCTCGCCCACGGCACGCCCCTCCTCGAGCCCACCTGGATCGAGCCCTCCCCGCCAGGTGCCTACCCCTACAACGACCCCGCGACCCTGTGCGACGTGACGGGAGACGGCCTCGACGACATCGTTCTGTCGCACGAAGACCCGATCGCCGGTCCCCAAGTCCTCGTGCACTTCGGCCACCCGACCGCCACGATGCGGACCCCCGACCAGGTGCTGGATCTCCCGCAGGACCAGTGGGGGCATCGTCCGACCTGCCTCGGAGACCACGACGGCGATGGCTTCGACGACGTGGCCGTAGCGATCGGTGCTCAGGTCGAGGTGCTGCGAGGCACAGCGACCGGACTCGTCGCCCCAGGTTGGCGAGTCGACGGAGACCGCGCCCACCGTCTCGGCGACGTCGACGGAGACGGACGAGACGACCTTCTGGTGGTGGGTGCACTCAGCGAAGGCATCGTCCGTGTCCACCTCGGGGGGCCGATGGGGCCTTCGGCGCAGCCCGCGTGGACCTCCCCGCCAGCGGACGACGAGGGCTTCGTCTCCGTGACGGGCGCCGACATCCACGGAGACGGCTACGCCGACGTGCTCGTGGCCCTCGACGACCCCTCCGAGGTCAAGGTCTACGGCGGGGACCCAGGAGGCGTCGGCGTTGGCACCGTGGCCCTGCAGTCCGCCGCTGGGGTCTTCTTCCGCGAAGTCTCCACCATGGGAGACATCGACCAAGACGGGGACGACGACATCTACGTCGAGTTGGTCGACCGGAGCCCCTACATCAACGGGTATGGCTACTACGGCTTCGAGCTACTGGCCGACGCCTACGACGGCACGCCCGCCGGACTCGACCCGACGCCCTGGACCCCTTCGAACGTCTACCCACCCAGCCCCCAGGGGGATTCGGACGGCGACGGGGTGAACGAGTTCCGCGTAGGGGCCTTCCTCTATCGGATGGCAGGTGCACGCCCCGAGGCCCACGCGACCTGGCGCATCTCCACCTCCGGGGCCGTCCCACCGTCAGGAGATGTGAACGGCGACGGGCTCGCCGATCTCGTGCAGGCAGGCGACGACCGGCTGGCCCTCTTCTTGGGAGGCACCCCACCGCTCAGTGTGCGCCCCACCATCGAGCCCACTCAGGACTTCGACACCCACGGCGTCCACTACGCTGGTGACCTCGACGGCGACGGGTTCGGCGACCTCATCGTGGGGTCTGGCGACCGGCTCTCCGCGTCCGGAGACGTCGTGTGGTTCCGGGGCACGCCGACGGGCCCCGAGTTCGTAGGGCCCGTGGATCCACCGTTCTCCACGCAACAAGATCGCACCCTCGCGCGACTGGGCGACGTGAACGGGGATGGCTTCGACGATGTGGCGGTCGGGGTGCCCGAGTCGCCGGCCAACGGCTCGCAGATGGTGCTGCTGCTCGGAGGCTCCGATGGCCCCACCATCTCGGCGTCGTACGTCATGGCGTCGCAGAACGTCCGTCTCGGGTCCCGCCTTGCCGCGGGCGACTTCGATGGCGACGGGCTCCTCGACGTGGCGGTCTCGGAGGACACCTACCGACCACCCAGTGCACGCCCCCACATCGTGCGGGTGTTCCACCACACCGAAGGCTTCTTCCGAGGAGAGCCCCTGAGCCTGTCCGGCGCGGCCGACCGCGACCGCTTCGGTCGAGGCATCGCTGCAGCGGACTGGGACGGCGATGGCTACGACGACCTGTTGATCGGCGTTCCCGGCACCGTCGGACCGACCTCGACGGAGGAGGCGGGACGCCTGGAGCTCTACCGCGGAGGCCCAGGGGGGCTCGCGACCACCCCCGCCTGGAGCCTCGACGGCACGGGCGCCGAGCAGCTCGGCAACGACGTGGCGCTGCTCGACATCGATGGGGACGGGGTCGTCGAGGTCCTGGCCACGGCGGACATCCCTACCGGCATGGAGCTGCAGATCTACGACGGCGCCCTCGGCATCCCACCCACCACCCCGAGCGCATCCCACGTCTTCGCATCGACCGGGTTGGTCGAGGAGCCCCGCTTGGTGGGCGTCGGCGACATCGACGGCGACGGCACCGAGGACCTGGTGGTGCACCGGGCGTTCGCGGGCCCCACCATGACCCTGCACCTCGGCACGCCGGCCGGCTTCGACCCGACACCCGCCTGGACCGCTCCGCTCGCCCTGGCGAACCACCACGAGGGCATGGGCGTCGATGCCGGCGACATCGACGCAGACGGCGTCCCCGACCTGATCATCGCGCACCCATACGGAGCCCTGATCATCGACGGAGACGAGCTCGACGAGCCGCCGTGGGATGACCCAAAGACCGGTCCAACCACAGACACCGGAACACCGATGGACACCGGAACCCCAGCACCCACAGAGCCCACCGGAACGGACGACTCGATCGCCGCGCCCAGAGCGCCGACCGAGGCCGAGGGCTGCAGCTGCCGCACCCCGCCCGAGGCCGCCTGGACGCTGCCGTGGGCACGCCGTCGGTGATCTCAGGAAGACACCAGGGGTGCTCCCCGTCCCGCCGCTGTCAGCTCGGCGAGGACAACCCCTTCGCCTCCTGACGGACGCCACCCCATCTGGCCCTCCAAAGGAGGGTGCCCCATGCTCCTGCTTCTCTCGGCACCGCTGGCTCTCGGCGCAGACTTCGTTCCCCACGTGGTGGCCGAGCGGCTCGACAGCGCCTCGAACCTGGAGGCCGCCGACCTCGACGGGGACGGCCACGACGAACTCCTCGTGGCGACCGACGACGCGCTGCTCCTCCTGCCCAACCAGGCACCGTCGACACCGGCCCGGACACCGGCTCCGACACCGGCGACAGCCTTCCATGCACCCCGGCACCCGACCCGACCGGGACCTCCGCAATCACAGGCGACACCGGCCCCACCACGGTCCCCAACCTCGTCGACACCTCCCCAACGGGGGACACCGCAACAGAGCCCACCGACACGCTGGTCACGAACGACGGCGACGACGAGAACGACGGGCGGTCCGCTCCTGACCCTGGGGCCGCCCCCCTCAGCGTGATAGCTTCTCCTCGTGCCTGCCCACCCCCATCGCCGCTTCCCACGGTGCCTCGGGGCGCTGTCGGCGGTGCTCCTGTGTGGTTGCACCCCAGACGCCTCGTTCGTGGCCTCGGTCCCATCTGCATCCACGCCTCCAGACCCCGTCGAAGGGTCCATCACGCTGGCCTTCGGCGGCGACGTGATCGCGGGCCGCCGGATCAACCGCATCCTGCACGGACCGCCCCCCCAGCCGTGGGGGCCCGCCCGCGCGGCCCTTCGGGACGCCGACATCACCCTGGTCAACGGCGAGGGCGTGATCAGCGGCGGGGGTATGTTCTACGACAAGGGCGACACCGTCCCCTACGAGTACCGAGCCCACCCGGGGGCCGTGGAGATGATGCTCGACGGCGGGGTCGACGTCGTCGCCATCGGGAACAACCACGCCATGGACTACGGCCCCGACGCCCTGGTGGAGATGATCGATCGCCTGGAGCAGGCGGGCATCGGCGCCGTCGGGGGCGGCGACACGCCGGACCGCGCGTCCTCTCCGGTGTTCGTCGAGCGCGATGGGCTGGTGGTGGCGTTCGTCGGGATGGTGCTCACCTCGAGCTCCCACATCTGGGTGACGGCGGACCGCCCGGGCCTCCACGGGGCACGGCCCGACGACGACGACCTGCTCGACCGGCTCAAGCTCGACCTGGCCGTCGCGCGGGAGCAAGCGCACCTGGTGTTCTTCACCCCTCACTGGGGCCCCAACGGAGAGACGGAGCCCAGCGACGAGATCCGCGCGCTGGCCGCCGACGTGATCGACGCCGGCTACGACGGCATCCTCGGTCACTCCGCCCACGTCCTGCAGGGCATCGAGATCATCGACGGCAAGCCCGTCCTCTACGACGGCGGCAACATGCTGTGGGACTCAGCAGGCGGCGCTGCCCAGGGCCGAGCGATGCACTTCGTATTGGAGCTCGACGCCTACGGCGTGCAGTCGGTGCGAGGGGTGCCCCATATCCTCGGAACGAACGAGATCCTGGAACCGACTCAGGAAGAGGCCGCCGAGATCCTCGACATGTGGACGGACCGCTCGTCCCCGTTCGACACCCCAATCTCTGCGGATGGGGTGGTGGACTGCGACCCGGGCACGGCCCACGAGCCCTCCCGCGCCCCGGCACCGCTCCGCGAGGTGGACGAGGTGCGCGAGGCACCGTCCCGGGCCCTGCCCGGCAGCCTGCCCCCCGAGGCAGACACGACCATCGTGGCGACCTGGCCCGACATCGGCGTGGAACTCGTCGCAGCCCATCTGTTGGCGCCCGAGGTCACCGACCGTGCCGCACAGTGGGTCACCACCTGGTGGCGGCGCCTGCCAGACGGTCCAGAGCCACCGGAAGACCTGGAGATCGCGCTGGTGTGGACGGGAGAGGCCGGCCGCAAGACCGAGTCCCACCTCCCGGCGGACTGGATGCTGCCCGCGTCGGAGTGGCCGGTGGGCGAGCTCGTCCGCGACGAGCAGATCTTGCGCATCGAACAAGACCCAGGCGGGGTGCTCGACTTCGACGTGTACCTCCGCGTCGGCCCCAACGGCCCCGAGCTCGTCCCCGAGACCGCGTCGGCCCTGGTGAGCGCCACAAGGATCCCCCTCGGCACGGCCACCTACGGAGACGACGTGCCGCGGCTTCTGGAGCGCACACCGCTTCCGTAAGCGGAGGTCGATGCAGATCTGCAACGCACTGTCTCGCGGATCGCACCTGTTCCGGGCTCCGAAGGTTCGTAGGCTCCTCCACGACCCAAGGAGTCCCCGATGTCCACCTCGCCCCTCTTCTCCGCCGCCACCGTGGGCGCCCTCGAGCTGCCCAACCGCATCGTCATGGCCCCCATGACCCGCTCCCGCGCCGACGCCGACCACGTCCCCACCGACATCATGGCGACCTACTACGCCCAGCGGGCCGACGGCGGCCTGCTCATCACCGAGGGCATCGGCCCCGCCCCGGCGGGCACCGGCTACCCGCGCATCCCCGGCCTGTACAACGCCGACCAGGTGGCGGCCTGGCGCACGGTGACCGACGCCGTGCACGCCAAGGGCGGGCGCATCTTCGCCCAGCTCATGCACACCGGACGGGTCGGCCATCCCCTGAACCTGCCCGAGGGGGCCGAGCTCCTCGCCCCGAGCGCTGTGCCTCTCGACGGCGAGATGTACACCGACCAGGAGGGCCCGCAGCCCCACCCCACGGCCCGCGCCATGACCGAAGCCGAGGTGGAGGAGGCCGTCGAGAGCTTCGTCACTGCCTCCCGGAACGCCATCGCGGCCGGCTTCGACGGCGTCGAGATCCACGGAGCCAACGGCTACCTGGTCGACCAGTTCCTGGCCCCCAACACCAACCTGCGCACCGACCGCTGGGGCGGCGACCGTGAGGGCCGCACCCGCTTCGCCCTCGAGGTCGCCCGACGCTCCGCGGCCGCCATCGGCGCCGAGCGGGTCGGGATCCGCCTGTCCCCTTACGGCGTGTTCAACGGCATCCAGCCGTGGCCCGGGACCGACGACGACTACATCTGGCTCGCGGGCCAGCTCTCTGCGCTCGGCTTGGCCTACATCCACATCGTGAACCACAGCTCCATGGGGGCCCCGCCCGTCTCCGAGGAAGTCCAGCTGGGCATCCGCGACGCGTTCGACGGCGCCACCATCCTCTCCGGTGGGTACGACCGGGCCCGGGCCGATGCCGACCTCGAGGCCGGCAAGGGCGATCTGGTGGCCTTCGGCCGCCCGTACCTGGCCAACCCGGACCTGGTGCAGCGGCTCGCGGACGGCGCGGCCCTCAACGACCCCGACTTCGGCACCTTCTACACCCCGGGGCCCGACGGCTACACCGACTACCCCACCCTCTCCTGAGGCCCATGATGTCGGCATCCCGACCCGTGCGCACGCGCATCCAGGCCCACCGCCAGGAAGAGGGAGGCGGCTTCGTGGTCCGTCGTCCCTTCCCCCACGCCCTCGACATGGTCGACCCCTTCCTGATGGTCGACGAGATGGGGCCCGTCACCTACCGCCCCGAGGGGGCCATCGGCGGTCGCATCGAGGCCGAGCTCGCCTGACGCCCCACGACCGTGAAATGTCGACCCGTGGCAAGATGGTCGCCGCACGCCGACGGCCCACTGCGGGACGCCGCCGTAAGCGCAGGCAGGACGGGGCAATTGGTCGAGGAAGCTGCGGGCTCCGTCCGCTACGACATCGAGGGCGACGTCGTCATCGCAACGATGAGGGGCCACTACACCGTTGCCCAGGTCCGGGACGTGCTGACCGCCGCGCGGCACGACCCACGCATCGAAGGGCCCAGGGGCCTGCTCGTGGACGCGCGACGCGCCGCGGTGAACCCACCGCTCGACGAGATTCGGGGCTCGATCGACGTCGTGACCGGCCTCAGGGAAGGCTTCCGCTTCCCGATCCACATCGTCGTCACGTCCGACCTGCACTACGGGCTCGGGCGCATGGTGTCGGCCTTGGCGGGCCTCGTCGACATGCAGGTCGAGATCAGCCGTGATGTGGACGAGGCACGACGCGCCATGGGGCTGCCGGTCCACTGATCCGGCGACGAAGAGCAGGATGCCCCGAGCTATCCGGCCGCGGACCGTCACCACAGCCCGGATGCTACGTTGCCAGCTGGAGGCGTCATGCTGGTCTGGATGCTCGCTGCCGCCATGGCATCGCCCCCGTCGGCCAACACCATGGCCACCGATGGGCCGTACCGCGTCGCGGGCCAGTCAGGCCATGCCCGGCACACCCACGGTGGCAAGGCAGCGAAGCTGTCGAGCGCAACGTTCAAGGTGGAGTTCGAAGGCATGAAGCTGCCCACCACCCTGACCGCCAACCAGGTGGAGTTTCTGACGGGGCACGACTGCGACGCCATTCCGACCACGGTCCGGAGCACCTTCGCACCCACTGGGCTGCGGGTCGAGGAGCTCGACGCCACCGAGAGCTCCCCCGAGGTGTCGCTCGTCCCGGGGACCAGCACGGTTCGGGTGTCGTTCGCCCCGGTCGACGCCACCTACACCCACTGCGACTTCTTCGCGTTTCGGGTCACCTTCGTGGCCGGCGGCGACACCACCCTCGTCGCCACGGCCGAGACGAGGGTCATGCGCGTCACCCCCATACGAAGGCCCTGATCGAGCCTTCGTCGGGCGTCATCTCGCCGCCGAGACGCCTTGGGGTGCGCGCCCCGGGTCAGGCCGGCTTGCGGGCCACCAGGTACAGCGTCTGGGACGAGGCCCCCACGTCCGGGGTCTGTAGGTCGACGAAGCCGGCCGCTTCGATGCGGGCCATCAGGTCGGCGCGCTTCAGGCTCCACACGTCCGGAGCCTTGCCCGCCCACTTCATCGCCGTGAGCACCAGACCGTAGGGGACCCAGCTGTCGCCGAGCACCACCGTGGAGGACACGAAGGTCCCGCCAGGGGTGCACAGCTCGAACAGCCGGGCCAGGGTGGCGTCGAGGTCGGGCACCAGATGCAGCAGACTGTAGGCGCTGACGCCTTCATAGGAGGCGGGCGGGTCGTCCAGGGCGTCGAGGGTGCCGGCGGTGAAGCGGACGTGGTCGGCCCCCGCCGCCTTCGCCTTGTCCCGGGCGATGCGCACCATCTCGGGGGAGAGGTCCAGGCCGTGGGCCGCGGCGACGTGAGGCGCGAGCTCGAGGCAGAGGGAGCCTGTGCCGCAGCCGATGTCGAGGACGCGCTCCGTGCCGGTCATCAGCGCTTTGTGGATGCGGAGCTTGGCCTGCCACGCCTCGGGGTTGTCGACGGGCTTCTTGCTGTATTCGTCGGCGAGGCGATCCCAGAATGCGGGGTCGACAGTGGTGGTCATGGAGTTCCTCCGTGCGATGGATGCAAGGTACGCCGCTGCAGACGGGAACACATGGTGCACTAGCAGGACGCAGTGGTTCGTTGTTGCACCATCTGAAACGGCGATGCCCGTCGACACCCGCGCGGAGAGGTTTTCTCCGGGATGGCGAGGCCCGTCGACGCCCGCACGGAGGTTTTCTCCCAGGAATGGCGATGCCCGTCGACACCCGCGCGGAGAGGTTTCTCCGGGATGGCGAGGCCCGTCGACGCCCGCGCGGAGGTTTTCTCCCCAGAATGGCGATGCCCGTCGATTCCCGCGCGGAGAGGTTTTCTCCGGGACGGCGAGGCCCGTCGACGCCCGCGCGGAGGTTTTCTCCCAGGAATGGCGATGCCCGTCGATTCCCGCGCGGAGAGGTTTTTCTCCCCGAAATGGCAACGCCTCGGGGGTTTTCTCGTTTGCATGGCAACGAATCGCTCACCATGGCGTGGGTCGATGAAGGTCGCGCACGAAGGAAGCAGCGTTCTCAAGGCTTCGCTTCGGGGAACAGACGCCAGCGTTGCCAACGAGGCGAGATAACCCCCGCACCATCGCCAAAATCAGCAGAAAACCCCACCGCCGGACTTGGCCGATGGACCCCTCATCCCGCCTCTCCCGCATAGAGCCGCCGCAGCCCTTCCATGGCCTCCTGCACGCAGGCTCGCAGCGCCCGCAGCCGGGCCGTCGTGCGCAGGTCGGGGTGGGAGAGCAGCCACACGTCGGCCATCGGCCGCACGTCCGGGCGCTGGACCCGCTGCAGCAGAGGGTCACGGTCCCCGATGTAGCAAGGCAGCATGCCCATCCCGAGCCCCGCCCGCACCGCCGCCGCCATCAGCTCCAACGAGTCGAAGCTGCCCCACACCGGCAGGTCGGGGTGGGCGGAGGTCGCGATGGCGGCGACCTGCGGCGCCGGATCCTCGTAGCCGAGCCACCGCGAACAACCGCCCGCCGCATCGGGGTCCAGTCGCCCGGCGTGGGCCACGGCGACGTACGACGCCAACGCCATCGGCACGAGCTTCCGCCCCATCAGGTGCTCCGGTGGCTGCATCCCCGGCCCCAGCACCCGCAGCGCCACGTCGGCCTCCCGCAGCGACAAGTTCACCGAGCGGGTGTCGGCCGTGACCCGCAGCTCCACCTTCGGGTAGCGCTCGGTGAAGGCCATCAGGCAGGGCAGGAGCAGCTCCGCGGCGACGCTGTCCCAACAGGTGAGGTGCACCGGCCCCTCGAAACGGGTGTCGGCCCCCAGCACGCCGCGCTCGAGCTGGGCGAGCCGGGCCTCGATCGCCTCGGCGTCGGGGACCATCCGTGCGCCTGCATCGGTCAGCTGGTAGCCGTCGCGGGACCGGTCGAAGAGCCTGGCGCCGAGCCGTACTTCGAAGGCCTCGACCCGTCGGGCCACCGTGGAGTGGCTGACCCCGAGGGCCGCCCCGGCACCCCGAACGGAGCCAGAGCGTGCCAGGGCCAGGAAGAAGCGCAGGTCGTCCCAGTCGGTGGTGGCCATGGCGGAGCCTACCCCGAGGGGGCGGACCTCTTTCTGACACCCCGCCCGCGAGCCCAGTTCGACGCCCCCTCGGGCCGCGGGTTTTCTCGCCGAAACGGCATCGCGCCAGAGGTTTTCTCGCTTGCATGGCAACGAATCGCCCACCACGGCATGGGTCGATGAAGGCTGTGCACGGAGGAAACTTCGTTCTCGCGACGTCGCTTCGCGGAGCAGCCGCCAACGTCGCCATCGAGGCGAGAAAACCCCATCAGCATCGCCAAATCAGGCAGAAAACCCCCGCCGCCCGAGCCCGGCGCTGCCCGTCAACCCCCTCATGCTTCCCCCCGCGACCAGGAGCACGCACCCAGGACCAAGCCCCCACCGGCACAACCCACTCCATGACGCTACACTCCCCGGTCTGCCAGGAGTCCCCTTGCGTCTCATCCTTCCCCTGCTCGCTCTGTCCGCCTGCTACGAGCCCGTGGTCATCCCCGCCGCCCCCCCGCGGGACACCGGCACCACCGACACCGCCACCACCGCCACCACCGACACCCCCACCGACGACACCGGGACCGACACCGGGACCCTCACCGGCACCGGCCCCACGACCGACACCGGCCCCGCCCCCGAGCTCGTCTCCGTCGCCCACGACCGCGAGCTCCGCGGCGTGTGGATCGCCACCGTCTTCAACATCAACTGGCCCAGCGCCACCGGCCTGTCCGAGACCCAAGCGCAGGACGAGCTGCTCGACCTGCTCGACGTCGCGGTCGACAGCGGTCTCAACGCCGTCTTCTTCCAGGTCCGCCCCGAGGCCGACGCCCTGTACGACAGCTCCTTCGATCCATGGAGCCGCTACCTGTCCGGCAGCCAGGGGGTCGACCCAGGCTGGGACCCGCTGCAGTTCCTCCTCGACGAAGGCCACGCCCGCGGGCTCGAGGTGCACGCCTGGATGAACCCCTACCGGGCCAAGGCGAGCAGCGGCTCCGAGGCCGCGTCCAACCACCAGAGCGTGGTGAACGGCGCGTACGCCTACCCCTACGGCAGCTCCGTCTGGCTCGACCCGGGCGCCCCGGAGGTCCAGGACCACCTCGAGGACGTCATCGTCGACCTCGTCAGCCACTACGACGTCGATGGGGTGCACTTCGACGACTACTTCTACCCCTACCCCGACGGCACCCCCTTCCCGGACAGCGCGACCTACGGCGCCCATGGCGGAGGCTTGGCCCTCGACGACTGGCGCCGCGACAACGTCAACCAGATGATGGACCGGGTCTCCGACGCCATCGAGGGCATCGATCCCTCCGTGCGCTTCGGCATCTCCCCCTTCGGCATCTACCGACCGGGCGAGCCCGCCGGCATCAGCGGCCTCGACCAGTACGCCGAGCTCTACGCCGACCCGGTGCTGTGGAAGTCCGCCGGCTGGGTCGACTACCTGGCGCCGCAGCTCTACTGGCCCACCACCCAGACGGCACAGGCCTTCGAGCCGCTGCTGGACTGGTGGGTCGAGCTGCCGGAGGACGGCCGCTACACCTTCGTGGGCCACGCGCTCTACCAGCTCGACACCACGTCGGCGTGGTCGGTCGACGAGTTCCGCGAGCAGGTGCGTCTCACCCGGGGCCGCACCGACGCCGGCGCCTACGGCAACATCTGGTACAACATCGCCCCGCTGCAGGACAACACCAGCGGCATCCGCGACGTGTTCCGCGACGAGCTGTACCCGGTACCGGCGCTGCCGCCCCCTGTGTTCGACATGGCCGCCGTCGCCGTCGACCCGCCGACCGTCAGCCCCACCGCCACCGGGGTCAGCGTCGCCCACGCCGGCGCCCGCTGGTGGGTGGTGTACGCGGAGGACGGCACGGGCTGGTCCATCGACCGCATCGTGTCGGCGGAGGCGTCGTCCATCGATCTGCCTGCGGGCCGCTGGGCCATCGCGGCGGCGGCCAAGCACGGGGTGGAGAGCCAGGGGGTCGTGGCAGAGGTCCTGCCGTAGCTACGGCGTACCTCCCGCGCGCGCGGCAGTAGCCAACGGGCGGGTCTACGGTCTACGATCCCGTCATGCTCCGTGGATTGCCCCTGCTGGTCGTTCTCGTCGCGTGCGGTCGGAAGGACGGCATCGACTTCCCCGACACCCTCGGCGCCCTCGAGGTGAACCGGGCCCCCCGCATCGAGGGCGAGGGCTTCCCGGAGACCATCGTGTTCGTCGCCGGCAAGGACGACGGCACCTTCTGGGCCCATGGGCGCGCCTACGTGCACGGCAGCGTCGACGACGTCTTCGCCGCGCTGCAGAGGCCGGCCGTGCTCGTCGATCGCCGCGAGGTCGACGAATACGACGTCACGTGGGACACCGCCCCCGCGTACGAGGTCAGCCTCACCCTGCACCAGACCGTGCACGACGTGCTCACCGTGGAGTACGACACCACCTGGGTGATGGAGCGGCAGCAGGCCGACGCGTCGGGCACCACCCAGGCCGTGGCCCAGTGGGACAAGACCGACGGGACCCCGTTCATCGACCTGCTGACCGGCTCGTTGGTCGTGACCTCCCCTGCGCCTGGGGTGGCCGAGCTGGAGTTCGTGGCGTGGATGGAGGCGACGCTGCGGAACGAGGAGACGTTGAAGAGTCAGCAGCGGGACTTGCATGCCGACATCGTGGCGGCGGTGGCGGGCGACGAGCTGCCCTCCTACTGATGGCTGGGGCAGCGTCCCGCTAGTGGTGGTCTCCAGCTGCACGTCTGAAGTGAGAGACCCTCGACCACGTTCGAGCGGGCATCCTCCGTCGGGACCACACACTCCGCAGACACACAGACTTGTCCTACGCTATCCGCCACCCCGTGGCTGAAGGTGGACCATCGACACGACGCATCGTTCGAAAGCGGTCTCCACGGGGACTCCGCCGTCGCCGCCCTCAGCAAGGCCGCGGCTTGGCGGACGAACCCTGCGCTCGTGCCAATGAAGAAGGCCTCGTCCTCCCCCGTTTCCACTCCGACCGCTACGCGACTCTCTGGGTTGGGAGAGATCTCTTCGAACCGTTCGGCAAGGGCCAACAACTCCATCAAGACCTCAGGACTTTCGCTCGTCATCTGCCACTCCGTCACCGGCTTGCATCTGAATCCAATTCACGCTCGCTCCTCCCAGTGGGCCACACCGTAGACCCAATCCACGCGGCCCGTGGCCCCGAGACCTGACGGGGTCTCCCCAAGCTCACCCACCTTCAGGACGTAGGGCGTCAGGACCTACCTCACGATCTCACCACAGAGGCACGAAGGGCACAGAGGAAGCACAGCGAGGTTCGAGCCCACCCGGACGCCGTAGATGCGCTCGTCCCCTTGGTCCCGGCTCATGGTCTCCAACGCAGCGCATCTGTACCAAGCATCGGGTGCCTCTCCCTCTGTGCTCCCTCTGCGTTCTCAGTACCTCTGTGGTGATCTCAGGCCTCGCCACCCACAGACCCCACCCACAGCACGCTCGACCTGCCCCTCACTCATCGAGCAGATCCTTCAGCCACTCCGCCGACTCCGCATCGATCCCCATCTCGTCGACGAACGCATCCACCTCCTCCTCCTCCGTCGGCTCGTGGTCCACCACCCCCAGCTGAGCGGCGGAGGGCGGCGGCATGCGAGGCTCGTCGATCCACGGAATGCCCTGCGCGAACACCGCGCGCTCCTCCGGAAGCAACGCCTCCAGCATGCGCTCTCCCTCCTCGAGGGCCCAGGGCGTGGTCCCGCGCACGTGCACCTCGAAGGCGGTCATCCGGTCCGTGGGGATGCTCGCTTCGCGCTGCTCTTGCTCGTACCAGGCCACGACCTGCACACAGGCCCCCAGGGGCACGTCTTCCCCGTTCTCGCACTCCAGGGCCACGGTCGTGCGCATGGTCTGGGACAAGGTGCCGGCGATGGGCAGCAGCACCCGTGGACCGAGGCCCCGACCGTTCTTGTCCCGCAGCCTCAGGGCCACCCCGTCGACCCGGGTCGCTCCGTCCCTCGGGCACAGGTACACGCTGACGATCACGCTGTCGTCGAGCCGCTCCTCCAGGGAGAGCTCCACGTCGAGCTCGAGGGCCATGCTTCCTCCTGAGCCCCCTGTAGGCACGGAAGGCGGGGGGTGAAGAGGTCCATCGCCAGAGGTTGTCGCTTGTGATGCCCAAACCACCTGACCCCCATCGCCCAAGCCCGATACCGGGCCGCAGCCGATCACCACCGGAGCCCGATGCCCAAACCCCACCCCGTCGACATCGGCCTCCTCGTCCTCCGCGTCGGCCTCGGCGCCATGATGCTCTTCCACGGCGTCCCCAAGCTCCTCGGCGGCCCCCAGAAGTGGGAGAAGCTCGGCGGCGCCATGACCCACGTGGGCATCGACGTCTGGCCCACCGTCTGGGGCTTCGCCGCCGCCCTCACCGAGACCCTCGGCGCCGTCCTGCTCGCCGTCGGCCTCCTCACCCGCCTCAACGCCTCCCTCCTCCTCGCCACGATGGTCGTCGCCGCGGCCATGCACCTCGGCAAGGGCGACGGGGTCGCAGGCGCCAGCCACGCCATCGAAGACGGCATCGCCTTCCTCACCCTCCTCCTCGCCGGCGGCGGCCGCTACAGCGTCGACGCCTGGTGGCGAGGCCGACGCTAGCGCCACCCCTTCCGGTCTGACCCCTTCAGGCCTTCCGGTTGGCCCCCGCGGGAGATACCAGCCTCCGATGCTCCGCCTCGCCCCCCTACTCTTCGCTCTCGCCTGCGCCGACCGGCCCCCTCCTCTGGTCGAGGCGCACCGCACGGGCGCCGGCTACTGGCCCGAGAACTCCGCCTACGGCACAGAGGCAGCCTTGGTCGCTGGCTTCGATGGCATCGAGGTCGACCTGGTCCTCACCCGGGACCTGATCCCGGTGCTGCACCACGACCCGGCGGTCTCCACGGAGCACTGCACCACCGCCGACGGCGGCAAGGTCAAGAAAGACACCCTCATCCGCGACCTCACCTTCGAGGAGCTCGAGGCCGGCTTCCTCTGCGGCGGCATCCCCCTCGAGGACTTCGACCAGGCCCTGGTGATCGAGGAGCCGATCCTCTCCTTCGACCGCATGCTCGAGCTCATCCGTGAGCACGGCCGCGCCGAGACCCTCATCCACCTCGACATCAAGCAGGAGCCGGGCCTCACCCTGCCCCCCGAGGCCTTCGCCGAGGCCATCATGAGCCGCTGGGTGGCCGCCGACCTCCCCCAGCGGGTCCACGTCTCCTCGAACCTCCCCGACGTGCTCAAGGTCTTCCGCGCCGAGGCGGGCCTGTACGGCACCAGCGTGGAGACGACGTTGATCTGGCCTCGCTTCCCGGTCGGTGGCAGCACCACCAAGGTGGCCCTCCGCCGCGAAGGGGCGCTCCTCGCGGGCACCGAGGACTACGTCTCCCTGGCCGAAGACGCCGGCGCCGACCACCTCGCCATCAACTGGGAGCTGGTCGACAAGCACCTGGCCGCCGTCGCACAGCGGGAAGGGGTCGGCATCATGCTGTGGACCCCGAACGACCCGGCGTTGATCGACAAGCTCTCCCGCCGCTGGCCGGTCGACGTGCTCATCACCGACTTCCCCGGCGAGCAGCCATGATCGGCCTCCTCCTCGCCCTGCACACGGCCCACGCCGAGCCCTTCCGCCTCGACCGGATCGACGTGCTCTCCGAAGACCCCGGCACCTTCCTCGGCGAAGTGGGCCCGGGCCTCCCGCGCTCCGTCACCATCACGGGGATCCGCTTCGTGGAGCAGGTCAAGCCGGTGATCGCCACCCCCGTCGACGGCCTGCTCGTCGGCGTCTCCCTGGCCACCCAGTCGGTGTACTACGAGCGTCCCGTCTACAAGGGCCTCGGCCTCACGACCGGCATCCAGACCCGCATGCTCCTGCCCCGCGGCGCCCTGCTCGGCGGCCACGTGCGGGCCGGCCGCTTCCGCCTGGGCATGTCGGCCAACCTGCTCTCGGGGGCCACCTGGGCCCGTCCCGATTGGACGACATGGCGCGTCCTTCCGGGCGTAGGCATCGGCATCGGCCGCCCCAGCGAGGCCTGGTAGAACCCGCTCTCTGCGGCGTCGGAACCCTCGTGTACCTGAGCGCGTTTCCCCCCTCGGGCGGTTGGTGTAGAGTCGCCGGCCTCAGGGAGGCCCCATGTCCGACATCGAAATCCTGCTGAACCAGCTGGCCGACAGCCGCATCACCCCGATGGTGCTCAACACCCTCGACTACGTCGTCCCCGGCGAGTGGGAGAACCACACCTCCCTCGACGCGGTGATCCGCGGCCACCTCGAGGTGACCGACGACGCCGAGGTCGCCGCCATCAAGGAGCGCGCCGAGGCGCTCTACATGGCCCAGCCCCACTACAGCCGCGCCGTGCGCCTGTTCAGCGCCGCCGACAGCGTCGACAAGGTCGCAGCCGCCGCCGTGCTCGCCAGCCAGGTGGGCGAGAGCTTCGCCCTGCTCAACGTGCTCAACCGCTTCACGCCGAAGCCCGAGACGACCCAGGCGATCGACGCGGCCCTGAAGCTCGCGGCCGAGGTGGTCGCCTTCGCCCTGCTCCGCGGCATCCCGCTGACGGACCTGGCCGAAGCCAAGGCCTTCCCGGCCACGCTGGCCACCTACGCCAAGGCCGACATGATGCGCCTGGCGGCCTGGGTCGGCTTCGACGGCCTGCTCCCCCTCGGCCCCGAGTTCATCGGCAAGATCATCGACATCGTCGACGACGTGCCCGTGTCCGTGCTCACCGAGAACGCCCTCTTCGCCCAGCTCAAGGGCCTGATGCCCGGCACCAGCGCCGACGAGCAGAAGGGATTCATCCTCTCGACGCTGGAGTCCGGCGCCGACTACGTCAGCGAGTTCGTGGCCTCTGCCGGCCTCACCCGCGAGAACATGGCGGGCGCCGTCAGCACCGTCATGAACGTGCAGGAAACCGGCATGGACCTGCTGGCCGCCACCATCGACGGCTCCACCAACTACTTCGAGCACACCGGCATCCAGTCCGTCGCTCGGGTGCTGGTCCACGACGCCCAGGCCTCCCTCGCCAGCGGCGAGGCCGTCGAGGTCACCGAGGCCGCCGACGACGCCAACGTCGAAGCCGACGGCGAGAGCGGTGGCTCCTGGTTCAAGAGCGCCGCAGCCGTCGCGGCCGGCCTCGGCGGTGGCATCGCCATCGGCACGATGCTGTTCCGGGGCAAGGCCGAGGCCGCCACGCCCGAAGAGGGCGGCGCCGATCCACAGCTCGACGACCTCAGCTTCGACGACGACGACGACAGCTGGGAGAGCGAGACCGACGACGAGCTCGACGACATGGACGACAACACCCTCGAGGCGAGGGAGAACGCCCTGCGCATGAAGGCCCGTCGTCTGAAGAAGCGCAAGCAGCAGCTCGACGCCGACGAGCAGAAGATGATGCGCCGGATCGGCCGGGCGCGGAAGCGTCGTCGGGGCCGCAAGGGCGGCCGTCGTGCCGGCCGCGGCCGCGTGATGGGCAACCGCCGTCGTGGACGCGGTCGCCGCTGATCCCAGGTCCTCCGCGCCAGCGCCTGTTGCAGGGCCGTTGCGCGGAGGCTGACCGGGGGCCCCGGGGCGCTCCCTAGCGAGTACGCTGGTCCACTCCGGAGTGGACCTCGCCCGCAACGATGCCCCCGAGCTACCGCATCCACCGCCTCCTCGGACGAGGCGGCTTCGGGCGGGTCTACCAGGCGAGCACCACGGGGCCGACAGGCGAGCAGCTGGTCGTGGCCCTCAAGCTGGTCGACCCCGACCGCATCACCGAGGCCTCCCTCGCCGAGCTCCGAACCGAGGCCCGCATCGCCGCCCTGCTGCGCGACCCGCTGGTCGTGGCCACCGAGGCCCCCTTCCTCCTCCAGGGCCGCTGGGCGGTCCAGATGGCCTACGTCGACGGCGCCTCGCTGCACCGGGTGCTCTCGGAGCACGGCCGCATCCCCCCCAGACCCGCGGTGGACATCGCATGGCGCCTGCTCGACGGCCTGGCCCGGCTCGTGACCCTCAGGGGTCCACATGGGCCCCTGAACTTCATCCATCACGACATCAAGCCCGGCAACGTCCAGCTCACCCCCCTGGGGGCCGTGCGCCTTCTGGACTTCGGTACCTCCTTCGTAGAGGGCCTCGGCCTCGCCCACGCCGCGTCCCCGGAGGACGTGGTCGGCACCCCAGGCTTCATTGCGCCTGAGCGCTTCCGCTGCATCGACGACCCCAAGGGCGACGTCTACAGCGTGGGGGTGCTGCTGCACCGCATGGTGGCCGGCTCGATGCCCAGCGAGCCCCCACCGACCGATCCGGCCCTCGCCGATGCCCTCGAGCTGGCGTCGTGGCTGCGAACCGGCAAGCTGGACGAGCGGCCCACCGCCGCGGAGGCCGAGCAGCAGCTCGCCACCCTTCATCGCCGCATGCCTGGCCCCAGCCTGGCCGACTGGGCGGGCACGGCGCGACCGGTGCCCCGAGGGCTTCCCCCCGACGACCTGGTCGGGCAGGTGCTGCAGACCACCGAGCACGAGATGCCGCTGGTGCCCGCCCGCACCCGCCCGCGGACCCTCACCCCATCGTCGGAACCTGTCGCCGACGTGGCGCCCGGTAACCCCTTTGGCCCCGCGCTGCAGGCCCCTCGCCCGCCGAACCGCCCCTCAGAGCCCGGCGCTCCCCCGGAGGTGGCCTCGACCTCCCCACCCACCGGCCCCCCCTGGCTGCTCCTCCTTGCGGTGGCTGCGGCCTTCGTGGTGTTCGTCCTGTCGGGGTGCGGCGTGGCGCTGCTCGGCTGGGCGTTGCTCTGATCCCAGGTCGGACGTGCACTACGATGGCGCCATGGCGCCCCCCACCCATCAGGACGACCCGACCCGCGTCGTGCCGACGTCGACCGCCTACACCATCCACCGCCTGCTGGGCCAGGGGGGATACGGCAAGGTGTACCAGGCCACGGCGACCGCCCCGGACGGCACCAAGAAGGTGGTGGCCCTCAAGCTGGTGGACCCCGCCCGGATCTCAGAGGACAACCTGGCTGGGCTGCGGGACGAGGCGCGGGTCGCCCACCTCCTCGACGACCCCTCCGTCGTGCACGTCGAGCCCCCCTTCGTCCTCCAGGGCCTGTGGGCGGTGGAGATGGAGTTCGTGGACGGCGCGTCGCTGTTCCGCATCCTCTCCGACCACCCTCGAATCCCCCCACGCCCGGCCACCGAGCTCGTCGCCACCGTGCTCGCCTCCCTCGATCGGTTGGTCCACCAGCCCGGGCCCGACGGTCGACCCCTGGACTTCGTGCACCGGGACATCAAGCCCGGCAACGTCCAGCTCACCCCCACCGGGGAGGTGAAGCTCCTGGACTTCGGCAGCGCCCTCGCCACGGGTGCACGCCGGGAGCGGGCCGCCACCGAGAGCCAGGCCGTCGTGGGCACCCGTGGCTACATCGCCCCCGAGCGCTTCGAACACCACGACCACCCGAGGGGCGACGTCTATGCCCTCGGCGTCTTGCTCCACCACCTCATCACCGGCGCCCTCCCGGGCACCTTGTCCGACGTGCTCCCTTTGCCCGCCGAGGCCACCGAGGCCCTGGCCGTGAGCGAGGCCATGCGCAACCGAGAATGGGAAGACCGCATGGATGCCGCCGAAGCCCATCAGCGCCTGCGGGTCATGCACCAGCTGATGACGGGCCCGACCCTCGCCGAGTGGGTGCGGGTCGTGCGGCCCGTGCCTCGAGGACTCCCCCCCGACGACCTCGTGGGGCAGGTGCTACGCCCCACCGAACACGAGATGCCGCTGTACGGAGAGCGTCGCCGCGGCAAGACGGTCACGCCGGCGGCCCTGCTGACGTCCGACCCCGTGATGCACAGCGAGACGGGGAGCGTGCGCCCGGTTCCCGTCCGCACCAAGGCCCCCAGACGAGGGCCACCGGTCATGCTGGGGGTGGTGCTCGGCACCTTGTTCGGAGGCCTGGCGCTCGCCTGCGGCATCGGAGCCGGTGGGCTGTTCGGATGGCTGCTGTGGTGACGACCGATCCGAAGCCCGCGGCGAACCCGGGCATCCGGCGAGCCCGAGGCGCGGACGAAATCTCGCGGAGCAGCGGGAAAATCCGCTCTTTTCGGACGCGCTGAGACGGGTTACTCCGCCGGGTCCAAACCAGACCGCGAGGCCCCATGGATCCGGCGAAGCAAGTGATCCCGATCCGCATCGAAGACGAGATGCGGAACTCCTACATGGACTACTCGATGTCCGTCATCATCGGGCGAGCCCTGCCCGATGTGCGCGACGGCCTCAAGCCCGTCCACCGGCGCATCCTGTACGCGATGGACCGCGAAGGCCTGCAGTCCAACAAGAAGTACAGCAAGTGCGCCGGCGTGGTTGGTGAGGTGCTCAAGAAGTACCACCCCCACGGCGATTCCGCGGTCTACGACGCCTTGGTCCGCATGGCCCAGCCTTGGAACCTCCGGTACCCGCTGGTCGATGGCCAGGGGAACTTCGGCAGCGTCGACGGCGACCCCGCCGCCGCCTACCGGTACACCGAGTGCAAGATGACCAAGCTCGCCGAAGAGCTGCTGGTCGACATCGACAAGGAGACCGTCTCCTTCTCGCCCAACTTCGACGGCGGCACCCAGGAGCCCGACGTCCTCCCGGCAGCCTTCCCGAACCTCCTGGTCAACGGCGCCGACGGCATCGCGGTCGGCATGGCCACCAAGATCCCGCCCCACAACATCGGCGAGATCATCGACGCGTGCATCGCGTTGATCCAGAACCCCGACCTCACCTTCGAGGAACTCCTCGACATCGTCCCGGGACCCGACTTCCCGACGGGCGCCACGATCTACGGTCGCACCGGCATCCGCGAGGCCTACAGCACGGGCCGCGGCCGCATCGTCGTCCGCGGCACGGCCGACATCGAGGTTCTGTCCAACGGCCGCAACGCCATCGCGATCTCCGAGATCCCGTTCCAGGTGAACAAGGCTCGGTTGGTCGAGCAGGTGGCCGACCTGGTCAAGGACAAGAAGCTCGAGGGCATCCACGCGCTCCGCGACGAGTCCGATCGCCAGGGCATGCGGGTGGTCATCGAGCTGAAGCACGATGCCTTCCCCGAGGTCGTGCTCAACCACCTCTACAAGTCCACCGCCTTGCAGAGCACCTTCGGCGCCATCCTGCTGGCCATCGTCAACAAGCGCCCCCGCGTCCTCTCCCTCAGGGAGATGATCCAGCACTACATCTCGCACCGTCGCGAGGTCGTGCTGCGGCGCACCCGCTACCTGCTGCGTCGGTGCCAAGAGCGCGCCCACATCCTCGAGGGCTACCGGATCGCCCTCGACCACATCGACGAGGTCATCGCGCTCATCCGAGCCAGCCTCACCACCGCGGAGGCCCGCGAAGGCCTCATGGTGCGCTTCGGCCTCTCCGAGCTCCAGGCCACCGCCATCCTCGAGATGCGCCTGCAGCGCCTCACCGGCCTCGAGCGCGACAAGATCGAAGAGGAGTACGCAGAGCTGCTCTCCCAGATCGCCTACTACGAGGAAATCCTGGGCAGCGAAGTCCGCCTCATGGAGGTCGTGGCCGAAGAGCTCGTGGCCGTCCGCGCCAAGTACGCCGACGAGCGCCGCACCCGCATCGTGGATGCGAAGGGCGAGCTCACGATGCACGACCTGGTGGCCGAAGAGGACCAGATCGTCACCATCAGCCACCTCGGCTACATCAAGCGCGTCTCCCCGGACGAGTGGCAGATGCAGCGCCGCGGCGGCCATGGCAAGAAGGGCATGGCCACCCGCGAGGAAGACTTCGTCACCTCGATCTTCGTGGCCAATACCCACGCCACCCTGCTGGTGTTCACCGGCCAGGGCAAGGTCTTCCCGCTGCCGGTCTACGAGCTGCCCGAGACGAGCCGGACCGCCAAGGGCCGGCCCATCGTGCACCTCCTCGACATCCCGAAGGACGACCGCATGAGCGCCGTCCTCACCGTGCGAGACATCGCCGACGACGACGCCCGGGATCTGGTGTTCGTGAGTCGCATGGGCCTGATCAAGCGCACGCCGCTGTCGGCCTACAAGAACATCCGCACCGGTGGCCTCATCGCGTGCGGCGTGGCCGACGACGACGACCTGATCTCGGTCACCCTCCTCGACCCCGGCGACGACGTCGACGTGATGCTGCTCACCCATCGTGGGCAGTGCATCCGCTTCCCGAAGGAAGGCCCCAAGGGCGCGCCCGTCTTCGGACGCACCGCCCGCGGCAACAAGGGCATCGCCCTGCAAGAAGGCGACCGGGTCGTCGACATGCTGCTGGTGCCCTCCGCCTCCGAGACCGACGAGGTCGCAGAGGAAGAGGAGGCCGAGATCGAGACCGAGGGCGAAGACGACGGCGAGCTCGGCGACGAGCCGGAGACCACGCTCCTCACCGTCTCGGAGCTCGGCTTCGGCAAGCGCACCCCCTTCGAGGCCTACCCCACCCAGGGCCGCAACGGCCGCGGGGTCATCAGCCAGAAGACCGGCGACGACGTCGGCGGTGTGGTCGGGGCCCGTCGGGTCACCCACGAAGACCAGATCATGCTCGTGACCGACACGGGCCGGGTCATCCGGTTTGCCGCCGCAGAGGTGCGCTTCGTGAAGAGTCGCAACTCCAAGGGTGTGCGTCTCATGCGCCTCGACGACAACGAGCGCATCGTGGATCTCGCCCTCTACGTCGAGAATGAAGACGAGGACGCCGAGGGCGCCGAGGGCGTCGAGGGCGCCGAGGGCGCCGAGGTCGAAGGCACCGAAGAGGGGCCCGAGGGCACGGAAGAAGGTCCCGAACCCACTGAGGCCTAGTCCTGGGGCCGCGAGGGAGCTACGATCTAGGAATGAGCCACGCCCTGCGCCAACGCCTGTCCGCCATCCGACGCTTCGTCGGAGTTGGGCCGGTGGTCGGCGGGGCGCTGGCGGTCGTGGCCTTCGCCGTCGGCCTCGTCTGGGGCGTCCCCCACCCCGCCGCTCCGTGGGCCCTGCAGTACGCCGATGCCGCCCTCGGCTCCGGCCGTCCCGACCAAGCCGTGCAGATGTACGAGCAAGTCGCCCGGCGGCATCCCGACGCCACCATGCGCACTCAGGCCCGCCATCGGGCCGCCTTGGTCTACGCGACCCAGTTGATGCGTCCCGACCAAGCGCGGCACCAGCTCGAGGCCCTGCTCGCGATCACCGGCATGCCCACCGCCCGTGGCGATCTGCTGGAGTCCATCGGAGAGCTCCTCCTCGAGGAAGGCCAGCCCGAGGGCGCCGCCGCCCGCTTCCAGGGCTCTGCCAAGGCCGATCCCGAGAGCCCCCGCGCGGGCGAGCGCCTGCTCCGCGCCGGCCGCACCCTGGCCGCCTCCCGCCGCGACAAGCAGGCGGAAGCCGTGCTTCGCCGGGTCGTGCGCGACCATCCGGAGCTCAAGGGCCATGCCGAGCTGGCGCGGGCCAACCTCAAGCTCCGTCGCGGCAAGATCGAGCAGGCCCTCGCCCGCTTCGAGGCCGCCATCGGCTCCACCTACGACCCCGATGTGCTCTCGGTGGCCCGGCTCGGGCGCACCACCTGCCTCGAGCGTCTCGGCGACCTCGACAGTGCCCTGGCCGAGCTCGAGGAGATCGACGACATCGACGCCGACGTTCGTGTCGAGCGAGAGGCCTCCCTGCGGAGCCGCCGCTGGAGCGGGCCGAGGTAGGGTCGTGGTCGGATAGGATTCCCCTGGAGGGACCATGAACCCACGCCGCACATTGTCGGAGGCGGACTACCTGGCCGAGTGCGAGGGCTGGGAGCTGCGCCACGAGTGGGTGAACGGCGAGGCCTACGCGATGTCGGGTGGCACGCCGAGGCACGCCGCCGTGGCGACCAACCTGATCCTGGGACTCGGCGACGCGACCCGCGGAAAGCCCTGCCGCCCCACCAGCGCCGACCAGCGCATCTACGTGGAGAGCACCGGCGCCTACGTCTACCCGGACGTCACCTTGGTCTGCGGCCCCTTCCGCTTCGCCGACCAGGATCCGCTGTCGTTGATCAACCCGTCGGTCGTCGTCGAGGTCCTCTCCCCCAGCACCGCCAACTACGACCACGGCGCCAAGTTCGACCACTACCGCCGCATCCCCACCCTGCGGCACTACGTGCTGGTCGACCCCGAGCAGCGCCACGTCGTGCACCACGCCCGCACCGAAGAGGGCTGGCTGCGACGGGACCTCGAGGAAGGCGACTTGGTGCTCCGAGACCTGGAGCTGACCGTGCCCCTCGACGAGATCTACGCCGATCTGGACGCCGTCGACGGCCGCTGACGGCCCTCAGTCCCGAGCCATGACCTCGAAGAGCGGCTCGTCGATCTCGTGCCCGCCGCAGGTGCCCAGCACATCGACGAGCAACGATGAGCCCCCAAGCCTGGCGACGGGTCGGAACACCGTGCAGGACTCGCCGATGGCCTCCTCGAAGGCGAACCGAAGCGCCTCGTCGCTCTCCAGAGGGATGGGGTTTCCCACGTGCACCACGCCTTCGTCCACCGACGACCAGCCCAAGGACGCGCTCTCGTCCGCAGAGACCCAACCCTCCACCTCGACGCGCAGGTGACCGGACAGCACCAGGTAGACCCCCGACCTGCCGCACACCTCGCCAGGGGCATCGCCGTACTCCATCTCCGAAGCCCCGCCGTTCGGCTCGAAGTCCACGGACACCGCGCCGACGACGGACTCACCCCAGGCGAAGTGCACCGTGTCCGACTGCCAGGCGACCCTCTCCACCGCCTGCTCGACACTGAGGCCAGCCGCGGTCATCGCACTCGGATCGTCCACGCCCGCGACCATCTGCATCTGGCAGGGGTCCTGAGGCCCGAGGTCCGCGACGGGACCGGAATGGCATCCAGCCAGGCCCAGAAGGATGGTGAGCCAGCCCGTCGTGTGCTTCACCTCAACCTCCCACCGCGATTCTATCCCCTCCGTCCGAGCGGACCCCTGGTGAACCCCCTGCCACCGGGGTTAAGCACGCCTCCGCCACGGAGGCCCCATGTCCCGCTCGTCCCGCCTGCTCGCCCGCGCCAAAGAAGTGATCCCCGGTGGGGTCAACTCCCCCGTCCGCGCGTTCAAGGCCGTCGGCGGCGATCCGCCGTTCATCGCCCGCGGAGAGGGCTCCGAGATGATCGACGTCGATGGCCACCGCTACATCGATCTCATCGCCTCCTGGGGACCGCTGATCCTCGGCCACGCCAACACCGCCGTGCTCGGCGCCACGATGGCCGCCGCGTCCCGAGGCTCCAGCTTCGGCGCCCCCACCGAGGGCGAGGTCGAGATGGCCGAGGAGATCTGCAGCCGCGTCGCCTCCGTCGACAAGGTGCGCCTCTGCTCCTCCGGCACCGAAGCCACCATGCACGCCATGCGTCTGGCCCGCGGCTTCACGGGCCGCGACCTCGTGATCAAGTTCGAAGGCTGCTACCACGGCGCCCACGACGCCATGCTCGTGAAGGCCGGCTCCGGCGTGGCCACCTTCTCCGACGGCAAGGCCACCACCGAGCCTGGCTCCCCCGGGGTGCCCACCGACGTCGCGAAGAACACCCTCGTGGCTCCGTACAACGACGCCCAGGCCGTCGAGGACCTCCTGAAGGCCCACGATGGCAAGGTGGCTGCGGTCATGCTCGAGCCCGTGGCCGGCAACATGGGCTGCATCGCCCCGGCCCCCGGCTACCTCGATGCCCTCCGGGCCCTGTGCACCAAGCATGGCGCCTTGCTGATCTTCGACGAGGTCATGACCGGCTTCCGCCTCGCCCGCGGCGGGGCCCAGGAGCTCTTCGGCGTCCAGGCCGACCTCACCTGCATGGGCAAGGTGGTGGGCGGTGGCTACCCGCTGGCGGCCTTCGGCGGCCGCGTCGACATCATGGACCGCCTCTCCCCGGTCGGACCGGTCTACCAAGGCGGCACCCTGTCCGGAAACCCGGTGGCCGTCGCCGCCGGCCTCTCCACGCTGCGCCAGCTGGACAACGCGGCGTACGACCGCCTCGAGCAGGTCGGCGCCGGCATCGAGAAGGGCCTTGCGAGCGCCGTCGCCTACCACGGCTGCTCGTTCAAGCGGGTCGGCTCGATGTTCACGATCTTCTTCCGGGACACGGCCCCCACCCGCTTCGACGAAGTGCAGCAGTGCGATCTCGACGCCTTCGGTCGTTTCTTCCGCGCCGCGCTCTCTGGTGGCGTGTACATGCCCCCGTCGCAGTACGAAGCCGCCTTCCTCAACACCGCGATGACCGACGCCCAAGTGAACAAGGTGATCGACGGCCTCCAGTCGGCCCTCGTGGCCGCCATGCAGGACTGATCCACCGGTCGGTCGGGGGGTCGATTTCCATGGCGCCCCTCTCGGCATTCGCCGGGTGAACGTACTCGGGAGAGGCCATCGACCCGGCCGCGATCCTACGGGCTGCCACCCCACGTTGCACGCGCGTTGACGGCCCCCGGGCCCCCCGATAGTCGGCCCGTCCTCTCGGGGGAGTCCCCTCCGAGCCTACCCGCGCCCTGGGCACCATGATCACTCCGTCCGCCATCTTCACGTCGACCGCACTGTCGCTGCCCATCCCGGTAGCGATCGGCGCGTGGTTCGGCCCTGAGATGGCGATGGCAGCAACGCTCTCCGGAGCACTGATGCTGGCCAACATGGCGGCGTTCACCTGGGTCGGCCCACGCTTCGTGCAGTCCCTCGCCAACGGCGAAGGCGGCGGCATCTGGGGCGCCATGCTCATCGTCAAGATGAGCCTGATGCTGGGCATCACGGTGGAGCTCGCACAGCGCCTCCCCGCCGAGGGTGTGGCACTGGGACTGACCCCGATCTTCTTCGGCACCGTCGGTGCCCTCGTCTTCGCGCGCCCAGCTCTGCTGGCCACCACGCGAGAGGTGTGAGCATGTTCGCGTCCGGCTTCTCCTGGTTCCGCCTCATCCCGGCCATCGACAAGGACTCGTTCCTCGAGCAGGCCGGTCTGCTGACGCACTGGCTCGAAGGCCACGAGGTCGCCCACACGTACGTGCACGTCCACGCCTGGCTTGCCACGTTCGCCGTGCTCGCCATCGCCCTGATGGGACGCATCGCGCTCGGCAAGGCCACCAGCCGTCAGGGGCTCGAGAAGTACTTCGCCTCCGAGAAGCTCGACATGCGCACCGTCGTCGAGGTCTTTGCCTCCGGCATCCGCGGCATGATCGGCGACCTGCTCGACCGGAAGGACACCCGCATGTTCTTCCCCTACATCGCGGGCCTGTTCGCCTACATCTTCCTCTGCAACGTGCAGGGACTGCTGCCGGGCTTCCTCCCGCCCACCGACAACATCAACACCAACGTCGGCATGGCCATCGGGTCCTTCCTGATCTTCATGTTCGTGGGCCTGTCCCGGGACGCCGTCGGCTTCATCAAGCACCTGATGGGCCCGATGCTGATTCTCGCGCCGCTGCTCTTGCCGCTCGAGACGCTCTCGCTCATCATCCGGCCGATCTCGCTGACCGTTCGCCTCACGGCGAACCTCTACGGCGACCACCAGGTGTTCACGCTCCTGTCGGACTTCATCCCGGTCGTCGTCCCGGTGGGACTTCTCGCCCTGGCCTTGATGGTCTCGTTCATCCAGGCCTTCGTCTTCAGCCTGCTCACCGTCGTCTACATCAACCTCTCGCTGCCCCACAGCGACCATGGCGACGACGCGCACGCGCACTGACCTCCAGCCAAGCGGGGCCTTCCCCGCAGGCCTATCTACCGCAGGGCTCTGCCCTCCGGACCCAACCCATAAACGCCTTTCTTTTGAGAAAACTTTCCCATCGGGAGAGGAGGAGACAACATGAACAAGTGGACCCCCGTCCTGATCGCCATGACAGCCCTGCTCCTGATGAGCGGTGATGCCTACGCTCAGGAAGCTGCTGTTTCCGCCAAGGGCAACCTCGGACCCGGCCTCGCCATGGGGCTCGCCGTTCTCGGCGGCGCACTCGGCCAGGGCATGGCTGCCAAGGGTATGTACGAGTCCGTGTCCCGCAACCCTGCGGCGGCCGGTGCTCTCAACACGCCGTTCATCCTGGGCCTCGCCTTCATCGAGTCCCTTTGCCTGTTCGCCCTCGTCGTGGCCTTCGGCATCAACGGCTGAGGTGGTGGACCGTCTCGGCCGACGCCAGAGCAACGCTTCGTGCGTGGCGATGGTGGCAGCCGAGTCGCCCCCCCGACCGCCCCTCCGTGGCCTCGTGCTGCAGGGGGGCGTTCGTGCATCCAGACGTCGAAGCACCAAACCACGACGTCGCGCCCCAGTGGCCCACACGGGTCGCAACGCTGGTGCGTTCTCCGGGCCCACACGGACGGAGTCGGCGCGTTCGGTGTTCATGCTATGAATGCACCCCACGGGAGTCCCGCATGCGCACGTCTGCACGCTTTGTAAGCCTGTTCACCGCCCTTTCCTTCGTCCTCGTCGCCCCCGGCCTCGCCGAGGCCGGCAAGAAGAAGAAGAAGAAGAACGACGGCCCCACCGAGCCTGGCTGGCACCAAGAAGAAGGATGGATGGGCTCCTGCTACATGCCCCCGGACTGGAGCGGCATGACCTCCGGCCAGAAGCGCATGGAGTGGCAGACCGTCCGCGACCAGATGATCGGCCAGTGGAAGGGCAACCGCGACGACGGCATCACGTTCAACGACCGCGCCATCGAGTCTGCGGAGACGGCCATGCTCGGCAAGCCCGACCGCATCGAAGCGGTGGCCGCTGAGAACTACGAGATGTGCGCGGCCGCGATGTCCGGCAAGGGCGGCGGAAGCTGGGGCGACTGGGTGATGAAGCTCAACGCCAACCTCACCGAGGGCGAGTGCCCTTCCCCAAAGATGTCGTACAAGCTGTACGACTACCTCTCGATCAACGACGAGTGGCACATCCCCGTGCAGGTCTGCAAGGGCGATCGCGTCATCGTGCACGCCACCGACGGCGACCAGTTCCAGCTCTCCGAGGACGGCGCCTGGATGAATGCCGCCGGTGACCCTGCCGATCCGGCCAGCGGCGACATGCCGTGTACCATCGAAGGCTGCAACCGTGGGACGCTCATCATGAGGTTCACGGCGATCAATGGAATCGAAAAGGTGTTCGCTGTCGGTCTGGACAGCACCTTCACGGCCCCCGACCATGGGCGTCTGGAAGTGATGATCAACGACGACAGCCTGTCGGACAACAAGTGGAAGATCGAGGGCGGCCTCGAGCACCACACCGGGATCGAGTACCGTCCCGCGGAGTAGCTGATGTTGAGGGTTCCGAAGCCGAAGAGCGCGATCGTCTGGGTCGCAGCCTCGTTCATGGGAATGCACGCAGGTCCTGCCTGGGCCGTCTCGCCCACGGGCGACACCGGCTACGGCACCCCAACCGACACCGACACCGACACCGACACCGATGTCGACACGGACACCGACACCGACGTCGGCACCGTGCCGCTGTCTCCGATCGACGGCGACGGCGACAACTACTCCCCCGCCCAGGGAGACTGCGACGACGAGAACCCCGACGTCTACCCGGGCAACCCCGAGGTCTGCGCCGACCGCATCGACAACGACTGCAACGGCCTGTACGACGATGGCTGCGATGGCCGAGTGCAGTTTGGCACCCTCCGTGGTGGCGGCGGCTGCACCGGTGGCACCGGCGTAGGCAACACCGCGTTCATCATGCTGCCCATCTTGCCCCTGATGCTGCTGATGCGGAGGCGGACATGATCTCCGTGTGGCTCGCGCTGGTTGGCAGCGCCTTCGCCCAAGAACAGGTCGTGGAGTCCTTCCCGATCGACATCGAACGCTACCATCCGTACACCGACACCTACGGCTACGCGGTCACCGAGTCCTCCACCACCCTGGGCCACCTCCAGGTCGGTGTCGGCTTCTTCGGCCAGTACGAGGCCGACTCCCTCGTGCTGCTCGACCCCAACGGAAACCGCTTCATCGGTCCCGGCCCGAACTTCCCCGACGGCCTGCTCGACCAGCGCTCCACCGTCGACCTGCAGCTCGGCCTCGGCCTCGGCAACATCTTCGCCCTCATGGTCGACGTGCCCGCGGTGGTCTGGCAGTCCGGCTTCGAGCCGGCGGGCGACGGCAGCGCGATTCCCACCAACGACATCCAGGCCTCGGGCGTGCAAGACGTGCGCGTCACCCCGAAGCTCACCATCCTCGAGATCGAGGACGCGGTGTCCCCCGTCGGCCTGGCCATCATGAACACGGTCACCTTCCCCACGGGCAGCACCCGGAGCTTCATCGGGGAAGGCGGACTCACCACCATCCCGATGGCCGTCTTCGAGTTCGCCGACGGCTCCGTCCACGACGGGGAGTACCAGGTCCGCGCCGCCATCAACGCAGGCGCCCGCATCAAGGAGCAGGACCAGTTCCGCGACCTCGCATTCGGCACGGAGTTCATGTGGCGTGCGGCCCTCTCGGCCCGTCCCGTCGAGCTCTTCGAGGTCGGCAGCGACGTGCACGGATCCGTGGCCGGCAACCGCATCGCCCTGGCGCCCGTCGAGATCATGCCGTGGATCAAGTTCCACGGCGGCTTCGCCTCCATCGGCGGTGGCGTGGGCGTCGGCCTGAACCCGGGCGTCGGTGCACCCGACCTGCGGGCCTTCGGAGGCGCCACCCTCGCCCCGAGCTTCGACCCGCTGTCGCTGGACCGCGACAAGGACGGCATCCCCAACAAGTACGACGTCTGCATCAACATCCCCGAAGACCACGACGGCTTCGAGGACCAGGACGGCTGCCCCGAAGACGACAACGACGGCGACGGCATCTTCGACATCAACGACTCCTGCCCGAACGATCCGGAAGACTTCGACTCGTTCCAGGACTCCGACGGCTGCCCCGACAACGACAACGACCAAGACGGAATCTGGGACGCCCAGGATGCCTGTCCCATGGACCCAGAGGACCTCGACGGCTTCCAAGACATGGACGGCTGCCCCGACCCCGACAACGACGGCGACCGCATCCTCGACCCTCAGGACGCCTGCCCGATGGTCGCCGAGACCTACAACGGCTTCCAGGACGAAGACGGCTGCCCGGACGACAAGCCCTTCATCGACACCGACGGCGACGGCTACGAGGACGAGAAGGACGGCTGCCCGATGGACCCGGAGGACTTCGACGGCTTCCAGGACGAAGACGGCTGCCCCGACAACGACAACGACCAGGACGGCATCCTCGATGCCGCCGATCAGTGTCCCTTCGACCCCGAGACGGTCAACGGGTACCTCGACGAAGATGGTTGCCCCGACACCGCCCCCACCCGGGTCGTGGTCGAGAAGCAGCGCATCGTGATCACCGAGAAGATCTTCTTCGAGTACAACAAGGCCGACATCAAGGCGATCTCGTTCGAGCTGCTCGACGAGGTCATCCAGGCCATCCAGGACCACCCGAACATCACCCTCATCGAGGTGGCCGGGCACACCGACTCCGACGGGTCTGAGAGCTACAACGAGAAGCTCTCGCAGCGGCGGGCCCAGTCGGTCGTCGACTACCTCGTCACGGGCGGCGTCAACCCGAGCCGCGTGCTGGCGAAGGGCTACGGCGAGGCCACCCCCATCGACACCAACGAGACGACGGAAGGCAAGGCCCGCAACCGGCGCGTCGAGTTCACCATCCTCGACAAGGCCAACGACGGCGAGACCGGCAAGACCTGGGGCATGTGACGCTCTGGCGCTTCCCCGGGGCCGCCCCGGGGAAGACCGGCCATGCCTGGGAGTTATAGGGGCGCCGCACGGTGCTGGATGGCACCGACCCACGTCCCGGAGATCCCATGCACCGCGTCCTGCTCCCTGTGCTCGCCCTCGGCGTCGCCATGCCCGCCTTCGCCGGCTTCGAGGCCAGCTCCTTCCGGTCCGAGTCCAAGCTCGGCAAGAACTTCTGGAACGCCGGTGCCGCCCTCGACATGCGGTCCGAGACCTGCTGGCAGGTCGACCCCGAGCGGGAAAACCTGGCGCAGTGGATCCAGCTGGACACGCCCATGGGCGAAATCGACAAGATCGAGGCCATCATCGGCTGGGACAAGGACGAGAACGCGTTCTTCGACCACGCCCGGTTGAAGAAGGTCAAGATCGAAGTCTTCGCCAAGACCCTCGGCGGCGAGCTCGAGGCGAAGGGCGAGGCCGAGGCCAGCTTCGAGGACAAGCAGGGCTGGCAGGTCATCGACATCCCCGACATCAAGGTCAACGGCGAGTATCTCGGCGCCCGTGTCCGCCTCACCGTGCTCGAGGTGTACAGCGGCAAGGACTTCCCCCACCTCGCCGTGAGCGAAGTGCGGGTACGCCTCAAGGAATTCCCGGCCGACACCCTCGACTTCGGCGCCGTTCCCTCCAGCGAAGATCCGGCGCACACCGGGGCCGACCTCATCGACGCGAACCCGAAGACCTTCTGGGCCGCCACGGGCAAGGAGGCCACCTTCGGCCTCAAAGCCCCCGGCTACGGTCTGTCCAGCGTGGGCCTCCACACGGGCCCCAAGAGCCATGCGCGCCCCAAGAAGGTGAAGCTCACCAACCAGAATCAGGAGATCACCCACGACCTCGAGGACAAGCCCGGCGAGATGCTGTGGCTCCTGCTTCCCACCCTGACCGGCTACACCGGCGGCGGCTGGGGGGAGGTCACGGTCGAGATCCTCGAGTCCTACCCTGGCGACGAGCCCATGAACGGCGTCGCCCTGGCCGAGGTCAAGATGATGGCCGGGTCGATCGAGGAATTCTGAGGCCCTAGGGCGTCAGGTAGGTGTAGCTCTCCAGCCCCTGCACGTAGGTGCTCACGAGCAGCGCGCCCTCTTCGGGCGTGAGCCGCTCCTCCTCGATGCCCTCTTCCACGCGCTTCCGCAGCCGGCCCACCAGCCGCTTGCGGTCGTAGCTGACGTAGTCGAGAACGTCGCGGATGGTGTTGCCCTCGATCACCCGCTCGATGGCGAAGCCCCTCGGGTTGTCGGCCGAGCGAACGATCACCACGTGGGTGTCGCCGAACAGGTTGTGCAGGTCGCCCAGGATCTCCTGGTAGGCCCCGACCAGGAACATGCCCATGTAGTAGGGCTCATCAGGCCGTAGCTCGTGAACCTCCAGGGCCCGCTTGACGTCCCGGCGGTCGATGAAGCGCTTGAGCATGCCGTCGGAATCGCACGTCAGGTCGGCCAGCACGGCTTTGCGCCCTGGCTTCTCGTCGAGCCGGTGGATGGGGCAGATCGGGAACAGTTGGTTGATGGCCCAGGCGTCCGGTGCCGACTGGAACACGCTGAAGTTGCAGTAGTAGGTGTCGGCGAGGGCGGACTCCAGCGTCTCCAGCTCTTCTGGCACGTACTCGGCGCGACGCGCCGACGCGGTGAGCTTGGTGAGGATGGCGAAGTACAGCGACTCGATCTGAGCGCGCTCCTCGAGGGTCAGCAGCCCGAGCCCGAAGCGGGTCAGGGCCTCGTCGCGGATCTCCGTGGCATCATGCAGGGGCTCCTGCAGGTTCTTGGCCGTGATGTTCGTCCAGGACTCGTACAGCTCCAAGATCGACGCGTCTGCGTCCGCAGAGGGCCTCTGGGGCGGCTTGTCTCCGGCCATGCGGGTCACGCCCAGCACATCGAACACGAGGGCCGAGGAATACGCCACGAGCGCCCGACCGGCCTCGGTGATCAGTGCCGGGTGGGCAATGCCCGCCTCATCGCAGCCCTCCATCACCGCCGACACGACGGCGTGGGCATACTCGCGCACGTCGTAGTTCATCGACGACTCGAAGTTCGTGCGACTGCCGTCGTAGTCGACCCCGAGCCCCCCACCGACATCGAGGTAGCCCATGGGGGCGCCCATACGCACGAGCTCGGTGTAGATGCGCGTGGCCTCCCGCAGCGCCCGGTGGAACGAGCGGATGGTGGTGACCTGGCTGCCGATGTGGAAGTGCAAGAGCCTCAGCATGGAGAGCTGGCCTTCGCCCTCCAGCCGCTTCACGACCTGCACGATCTCTCGGACCGTCAGGCCGAACTTCGCCCGGTCTCCCCCCGACGACTGCCAGCGGCCCGATCCCTTGGCCGAGAGCTTGGCCCGGATGCCGACCACCGGCTCCATGCCCAGCTCTTCTGCCACGGAGATGACCCGATCGAGTTCGTCGAGCTTCTCGATGACGATGATGCAGTTTCGACCAAGCTTCCGGGCCAGCAGCGCCATCTGAATGTAGGAGCGATCCTTGTAGCCGTTGCAGATGATGAGGGCCTCGGGATCCTCCAGCGTGGCCAGCACGATCTGCAGCTCGGGCTTCGACCCCGCCTCCAGACCGAGGTGATGGGGCCGGCTGTGCTTCACCACGGCATCCACCAGGTACTTGTCCTGATTCACCTTGATCGGGTACACGCCCCGGTACGCACCTCGGTAGCCGTACTCGCCGAAGGCCGTGGCGAAGGCCTCCACGAGCTGCTCGATCCGAGCCTCGATGAGCTCCGGGAACCGCAGCAACAGCGGCATGGACACGCCCCGACGCCGGAGCTCCTCCGCGAGACGATGAAGGTCGACCGGCTTCGACGCCGACGGAGGCTGCACACACAGGTGCCCCGCGTCGTCGACGGTGAACCAACCTTTGCCCCACGCGGGGACCTGGTACAGCTCCGCCCCGTCCTGGGTCTGCCAACGTGCCATCAGGACTCCCGACGCGACGGGGTTCGGTGCGACCAGCCTCCGTTCGGGAGGTCAGTCGCCCTTGCCGCCAAACACGGAGAAAAAGCTCGTGATCATGCCGGACTGATCGTCCCCCGCGAGCTGCTCGAGCTCACCGGGATCGAGGAGCACCGAACTACAGTTCTGGCAGCGTTCAATCTCGATGCCGCGGAACACCTGGGTGAGCATGTCCGAACCGCACTTGCCGCACTTGAGGTAGTGCAGCTCCTTGCGGGCAGCCTTCTCGGCCTCGGCTTTCTGCGCATCGAGCTTGGCCTTCAACTTGGCCTTCGCTTCCATGTCGCGCTTCTTGAAGTATTCCTCTTCGTCGGACACAGGGCGCCTCCTGGGGGGCGTGGGACGTCATGGAGAACACGTCAGACCGTTGTTGGCCAGCAGCGCATCGACGTCCCGACGAATGTCGGCCTTGGACGACCTTCGTGCGACGCAAAGATGTTGTTGCGCCCCCGGCAGATCGTCCTGCTTGAGCAAGCAGTAGCCCAGCCCGTAGCTGGCCTCGGAATGCCCCGGCGAGAGCTCGAGGGCTTTCCGGAAGGAATCGGCCGCCACGCCCGGCTCGCGGGAGGCAACCTTCCACCCCTTCTGAATCCATACCTGCGCGGGGTCGACCGGCGTGGGGTCGACCGGCACGGGGGCGACCGGCTCGACCTCGTCGCTGGGCCTCACGACCTCGTCGGCCGGGCCGTCCACGTCCCCGCCCGCATCGCCGTCCGCCGCGTCGGGGACCTCGTCTTCCGGCGCATCGCCCGCGCCCTCATCCGGAGAAGGGGTGGCGTCGGGCTCCGGTGGGTCGTCGTGTGGAGCTGCGTCCTCCACCACCGCCGGCAGCTCCGGCACCTGCAGGTCGGAAGACTCCCACATCATCCGCGCCGCACCGATGGCCAGGACCACCGCCGGCACGAGCACGACGAACGCCACCCCGGACAGGCCCATCAGCACCAGGATGCCCAGCTGCCGTCGCCGCTGGGACCGCAGGTGCTCGAGCTCCGACTCGAAGCCAGCCTCTCCGAGGGCCGCGAGCCCCTCCAGGGACAGGACCGGCTCCTCGAGCGTCAGGTCGTCGGGCAGGCCGGCCGACGGCGCAGGGGTGCCGGGCCGAATGGGAGGGGCTGTCGGGTCGCCGAGAGGGCTGACGCGCGCGCCACGAGGGTCCACCGTGGTGGCGCCACACGCCACGCACACCAGGGAGGGCACCCCTCCGGCGTTCTGCGGTCGCGTGGGCGCGCCGCACTCGGCACAACGGGGGGCGTGACGCGCCACGGGCCCCTCAGGGACAGCTGAGCTGGCGGTTCCGGAGTATGCCGTCGACCTCCGCCAGCACATCGGGCTTCGGGTTCTTTCCGCGCACCATGCACAGATAGCGGGTGCCCTCGGCGGTCTTGCCCTGAGCGAGCAGCGCGTACCCCATGCCGTAGTGGGCCTCAGCGTTGCTCGGCTGACGACCGATCACCTGACGGAAGGCGTCCACGGCCTTGGCGGGCTGATTGTCGGCAGAGCCCCAGCCGCGGTCCATGAGGGCCGATACCGAGGCGCCGGCGGGAGCGGGAGAAGGGGCCGCCGTGGGGGCCGGAGCCGGCGCGGGGGCCGGAGCCGGCGCGGGGGCCGGGGCCGGCGCGGGGGTCGGGGCCGGCTCGGGCGTCGCGGGCTCGGGCGTCGCGGGCTCGGGCGTCGCGGGCTCGGGCGTCGCGGGCTCGGGCGTCGCGACCGGTTGGCTTGGCGCTGGCCCGGGAATGGGCATGGCCGGAACGGGATCGGGCGCCGGGAGAGCCGGACCACTTGCCGTGGAGTCGTCCGGCGTGAACGCCCAGTACAAACCTCCGATGGTCAGCAACAACACCACCACCGCAGCGAGCGCGTACAGGGCGTTGTTGTTCCTCGCGGTCGGTAGTTGAGCGGCATCCCATTCGGCATCGAAGTCGAGGGAGGGAGGGCCCGGTGCCCCCGCCTCTCGAGCCGTCGGAGCGTCGGTGGCCATCAGGTCGTCCCACCCGTCGGTCGATTCTGTGGGCGGGATGCGGATGGGGCCCGAAGGAGACGGGACACCGAGCATCGGTGGGGTCGAGGCAGGCCCCGTCTCGACCATGCCCGGATTGGAGACCGGCTCCGCCAGACGCATCACGCTGCCGGGCGCCGTGGCGATGTGCTCCGCGCTCAGGTCGGATTCGTCGTCGTCGTCGTCGTCGTCGTCGTCGTCGTCGTCGAGGGTGGCGGGGGGAGCGATGGTCGGGGACGGCACCGCCAGCGACCGGACCGGGTCCGCACCGAACGGGGTCTCGTCGTCTTCGTCGAGGAGCGCCGGAGGCGGAATGGATGGCATGTTGTCGGAGAACGCCTCCTCCGTGGGCATGGGGGGCAGGCCCGTGGGCACGCCTTCCGTGTCGTCGTCGTGCCACCCCATGTGGGGAGACTGACCCTTGCCGAACGGCGTCTCCACCCCCCCGAAGGGGAAGGGCGTGGGCTCGGTGGTGGGAAGGTCCGGGAGGCCACTGCTGAACGCGGCCATGAGGTCCGCACGGCTGCCCACCGGCTCCCAGCGCACCCCTCCCTCGGACACCAAATCGTGCCGGTCGACCCGCCGCTCCTGGATCCACCGCTTCAGGGTGTCCCAGTCGCGGACCATGTAGATCTGACCGTTCTGCTTCAAGAAGACGCCGTCGTCGACGGGCTCTTCGGCATCGGCGGTCGGAGGTGGCTCGAGGGCCGCCTCGGGCGGAAGCGTCAGGCCCATGTCGGCGGGCTCGACCTCGCGCTCCTCCCCGGCCTCGGGAATGGCGTTGGGCTGCACCGACTGGCTGTGGCCACACGCACTACAGCGAAAGCGGAACGCGCGCCCGGTCGACACGACCCAGCTGGGCGGGTCGAGTTCGTGCTGCGTTCCGCAGTTCTCGCACTGGATCTTCACGAAGACAACCCGTCAGCCGCCGCCGGAAGGCGTGCCTTCAGGAGCCGGCGGAGGCTCAGGTGTGGGAACCGGCGCCACGGGCTCGGGGGTCGGCTCGGGCTCGGGCGTCGGCTCGGGCTTGGGCTCGGCGGTCGGCTCCGGCTTGGGACTCGGCTCCGGCTCCGGCTCCGGCTCGGCGGTCGGCTCCGGCTCAGGGGTCGGCTCCGGCTTGGGCGCCGGCTCCGGCTCGGGCGCCGGCTCCGGCTGCGCCTTGGGGCTCGGCTCTGGCTTGGGGCTCGGCTCGGGGGTCGGAGCAGCCTTGGGCTGGGGGGCCGGCGCAGTGACGGGCACGGGGGACGGCTGCGCAGCCGCTCCCTCCGTCTTCGGGGCGTCGTCGGCTCCGGCCGGCGCAGGGGCCTCCACAGGGAGCGGCTTCCGCTTCGCCTTCGCCGGCTTCTCTTTGGGAGCCTTCGGCATCGTCTGGCTCGGGGCAGGCTTCTCGATGGACGGCGTCGTCCCGAAGATGCCAGAGCCCCAAACAGCCGCCGCGCCGAGCACACCGACCATCAGCAACGCAGCGAGAACCAGGCCCAGCGACATTCCTCCGCCCGCCTCGGACGCCGGTGCCGGCGGAGGGACGGTCGGGGGGCGTGCAGGCGCGGACGCCTCGGTGGCCGCATCCATCGCCGGGATCGATGCGTCGGACTCGTCGTCGTGGTCGTCGTCCAGCATGGCCGGAGGGGACATCTCGGCCAACGGCGCGGGAGCCGGCGTGGCCTCCATGACGGCCTCGGCGTCCTCCGAGAAGTCGAACCCCGCAGCGGCGTCTGCGTGCATCACCGTGCGTTGGTCTTCGTCGTCTTCGTCGTCGAGAACCAAGTGGTCTGCGCCCTCGTAGTCGTCTTCGCGGGACTCGGCGGGCGCCGGCGTGGCCGCATCGGTGACGGCTTGGGAGATCTGACTCGCCAGCTGCGACCCACGACCCACAATGGTGGTCGGGGCGTCCGACTCGTCCTCTTCGTCCTCGTCGTCGTCGTCGTCCTCGGGGGGGTGGATGGTGATCTCCCCCCGCTTGGCCTGCTGCCAGACCTCCCAGAACCACGCATCGAGCGGGTCGTGGTCCTTGATCGGCTCCCAGTTCCGGTTGTCGAAGGTGATCTGGTCCCAGTGGTTGACTTGGCCATCGTGGATGGCCTCTTTCAACCCTTGCAGATCATGGAAGGCGTAGGCGATGCCCATACCCTTCCGGACACGCCACATGATTCCGAGCGCGCGGAAGTCGTGGGTGGCGATGTCTGGGGGAATGCTAGCGCCCGGCTGGTCACGGTAGACCACGAACCGCTGTCGGCAACGTGGACAAGTGATCTTGGCCCCTCGGCCCTTGATCTTGGACTCGTTGACCTTGTAGCTGGAGCTGCACGACGGGCAGGTGACGATCATGACTCACTGGGAGAAGAAGGCTGCGGAACGCTAGCACATGTTGGCGTCGGGATCGGAACCCCTGACCGCCAGCGCGCGAAGGTGACGGAGCGACCGCCTTGTCGGGCCGGTCGCCATAGCGGCGGACGGTCGGAGGACCCTGGGGCGCATTGCCACCTGGGCCCATCTTGGAGGGGGCGGCTCGGCTCCGCCGAGGGTCAGTGTTCGACCACGATTTGCAGTGCCTGGAGCTGCTGCAGAGGAATCCAGCGGCGTCCGGCACCCCCGAAATCGAGCTGAATCTTCTGCTGCTGGACCTTCGAGATCGACGCGACGCCGAGACGCGGGTGATGGACCTTCACGCCCGGGACGAGGTCTTCGATGCTCTCGATGTCGCGGAGGGTGTGCTCCTCGCGAGGCGCCACCGCCTTCTCCCGCCGGGACGCGAAGAAGGTGGCCCGCTTGGAGCGTCGCTCCTCGTTGTCTTCCCGCATCTCCTGGGGGGATGTCTCCGTGTCCCCCACGGGCAAGTCGCCATCGACCACTTCGCCCGGAAGGCCGAACAGGAACCGAGACGGCGCGGCAGCCTTGCTGCTTCGCGCCTCGGTCTGGGAGCGGGTGACCACCAGGCGCTTCATGGCGCGCGTGAACGCGACGTAGGCGAGCCGTCGCTCCTCGTCGATGCCGGTGTCGAAGGAGCGCGCGTGGGGGAAGATGCCCTCGTTCATCTGGACGACGAACACGACGGGGTACTCGAGCCCCTTGCTGCTGTGCACGGTCAGCAGAGTCACCTCGCCTCCTTCGGGGATCTCCTCGTCGGCCCCCGTGAGGGCTGCGCGGTCCATCCAGGCGGTCAGGTGGTCGACGGTGGACAAGGCGTCGGGAGGCATCGGGAAGCCAGCCGCGTCCTTCACCAGCTCCTCGAGGTTGTCGAGGCGGGACTGGGAGTCCTTCGACAGCTTGCCCTTCTCGTCGGAGTCGGCCTGGAGCATGGCCCCGTAGCCAGAGCGCTCGAAGGTCTCCTGCACCAGCACGGCAGGCTCCACCTCACGGGCCCGCATGGTCAGGTCGTCGATCAGGTCGGCAAAGGCCTTCAGACCCTTGTCCGCCTTCGTCTTTCCCCCACCTCGCATCTTCGCGGTTCGCAGCAAGGGCAACCCACGGCCCGAGGCATCCTCCCGAAGCTTCGCCTGGGTCTTGGCCCCAATCCCCCGGGGTGGCACGTTGACGACCCGCAGGAACGCGGCGTCGTCGTTGGGGTTGATGACGAGCCGTAGGTAGGCGAGCACGTCGCGAATCTCGCGTCGCTCGTAGAACTTCTTGCCCCCGACGACTCGGTACGGGATGTGGAGCTGCCGAAGTGCGCCCTCGAAGTGCCGAGCGATGGCGTTGGTGCGGTAGATGATCGCGATCTCGCCGTAGTCCATGCCCCGACGACGCAAGGTATGGACCGCCGTGGCCACCCACTTGGCCTCAGAGGAGATGTCCGGTGCGGTCTTCAGCTGCACCCGGGGACCGTTGTCCGCCTCGGTCCAGAGCTTCTTGTCGAGGCGCCCGGTGTTCTTCTCCACCACCGCGTTGGCCAACGAGAGGATGTGGCCGCTGCAACGGTAGTTCTGCTCGAGCCGCACAACCGTGGCGTTCGCGAAGTCGTTCTCGAAGTTGAGGATGTTCGACACATCCGCGCCACGGAACCCGTAGATGGACTGGTCGTCGTCCCCCACCACGCCGAGGTTCTGGTGCTCGTCGGCGAGGAGCCGAAGGAGCTGGTACTGGCCCTGGTTCGTGTCCTGGTACTCGTCGACCATCACGTAATGGAAGCGCTCTCTCCACTTGGAGAGCACCGCCGGATGTTCCCGGAACAGCTGCACCGTGCGGCCGATGAGGTCGTTGAAGTCGAGGGCGTCGGCGGCGATCAACGCTTCGTCGTACTCCCGCCACACGTGGAGGAAGCTGTCGTTGAGGTGGGTGCGACGCTCCTCCACCACCTTGTCCAGCGGGATCATCCGGTTCTTGTAGAAGTCGATGCGGGAGAGGATGTCCCTCGCCTCGGCACGGTCTTGGCCCCGCTGGTCGAGGATGCCCTTGATCAGGCGCAGCTGGTCATCGTCGTCGTAGATGGCGAAGCGCTTCGTCCAGCCCATCGCCTCGATGTCCATGCGCAGGATGCGACAGCAGGTGCTGTGGAAGGTGCTCACCCACACGTTGCTGGACATGTCGCCGATGAGCTCGGCCACCCGCTCCTTCATCTCCGACGCGGCCTTGTTGGTGAAGGTGACCGCGAGCACCTGCTTGGGGTCGACACCCTTGTGAAGCATGTGGGCGATGCGCCGGGTCAACACCCGCGTCTTCCCCGAGCCGGCCCCGGCGAGGATGAGCAACGGACCTTCGATCGTGGTGACGGCCCGGTACTGCTCGGGGTTGAGGCGCTCGAGGTGGGCGGGCGTGTCGGACATCAGCCCTCGTCCTTGGCGCGCTCGGCTCTGGCCCGGGCCCGCGACCGGATGGAGGGTGCCTTCCCGTCGTAGATCCGGTCGTTGGCGCGACCCAAGTAGAGGGAGTCGGGCGGCACGTTGCGGGTGACGGTCGAGCCGGCCCCGACGATGGCTCCGTCGCCGACGGTGATGGGGGCCACCAGAGCGGTGTTGGAGCCGATGAAGGCCCCCTCGCCGATCTGGGTCTGGTGCTTTCCGAAGCCGTCGTAGTTGCAGGTGATGGTGCCCGCCCCGATGTTCGTGGCCTCGCCGATGTCCGCGTCGCCCAGGTAGGAGAGATGGGACGCCCGCACGCCGCTGCGCAGCACGGCCTTCTTCACCTCCACGAAGTTGCCCACCTTCACGTCGTCGAGCAGCTCCGTTCCTCGACGCAGGTGCGCCATGGGGCCCACCGCACAGTCGGGTCCGATGATGGCGCCCTCGCACACCGAGTTCGGCTTCACGAGGCTTCGCTCCCCGACCTCCGTGTCGTCGATCCAGCAGCCCGACCGAACCTCTGCGCCCCGATGGATGACGGTGTGGCCCCGGAGGACCACCCCGGGCCAGAGCGTAGCACCGGGGTGCACCACGACGCTGTACTCCATGTGGATCCGTTCTGGATCGACCAGTCGCACGCCCTTCTGGGCGAGGGCCCGCAGCCAACGCTGCACCACGGCTTTCTCGGTCAACGCGAGGGCCCATGCATCCTCCACGCGGACCCCCTCCTCGTCGGGCACCGCCAGCCGCGCCCCTTCTGGATTCGCGAGCAGCTTGCGGGGGTCATCGGACGGATCACCCTTTGGCCGGGCCGTGGCCACGACGCGACCGTCCGAGGTTCGCAGGATGCCGCCACGGGACGCCAACGTGTCGGCCAAGCGCCGCAAAGACTCCGCGGACACCGCCGCGAACAAGCCATCCACCGTCACCAGAGGGCCAGGCCCTCGGACCGTGCGCAAGCCAGCCTCTTCGGCCACAGCCAGCAGGTGGTCCCCGAGGGGACGGCCGGCGAACAGCGTACGGGACAAGCCCGACGGAAGGACGATGTGAACCCCAGCGGACATGACGACCTCGCAGCAGCCAGCGGGTAACGCGACGGCCTTGGTCGATGCGACCCGTTACAGCCCGCGAGCGACGGAGGGGAGCAGCATGGGCCGACGCAGCCGGGCCGACGGAGATCGCACCCGGGAGCGCATCCTGGACGTAGCCCTGCCGCTGTTCGCGGAGCGGGGCTACGCCGGCGCGTCCATCCGCACCATCGCCAAAGCTGCCGACGTCAACGTCGCCACGTTGGCGTACCACTTCGACGACAAAGACGGCCTGTACGTCACCGTCTGCCAGCGGCTCCACGAGGACCTCGCCAAAGACTTCCCCAACGTGAAGCTCGGCGCCAACCCGGTCGAGACCGTCCACGGCATCATCGAGCAGGCCTGGGCCTTCATCCGCGAGCATCGGCTGCACATTCAGCTGCTCATGCGCAACGTGCTCGACGAAGGCCAGCACCGGGAGGCCATCATCGAGACGTGGTCGGAGCCCCTCATCGGCAAGGCCCTCGACATCATCCGCCTCCTTCGAACCGACCGAAGCGACGTCGAGAACCGCCTGTTCATCCTCACCCTCATGCACACGATGGCCCGCATGGTGGTGGAGAACCCGCGGCAGCACGCCCGCATGGTCGGTGTGCCCGAGAGCGAAGCCGAAGCCCACACCATCGCGTGGCTCCAGGGCCTGACCTGCCGGGAACTCGGCCTCAGCTGAGAGGATCCCACACCGCGAGACGCCGCGCCCGTCGACGTCGGTCCCTGGCGTCCGAAGAAACCCACGAGACACCCCTCAACGAGGGCCCCCAGGATCCGACGAGAAGGTCCTGGAGGCCACATGGCACACGCTCCCGCTCGACAGGTCGCTCTCGTGAACGCTCGCCAGCAGGCGCCCGACGAGCGTCGCGCTGCCCCCCGGTACGAACCGGAGCCCCTCGTGCCCGTCTTGTTCGGCCATCGGGACGCCGAGACCCCTGCCGCCGGACTCATCGCCGACGTCTCCCTCGGGGGGTGTCGCCTGATCGCCGCCCCCAACTCCCGTCCGATGCTCCACTGGGGGGACCCCTTCCGCTTGGTGGTCTCCTACTCGGAAGCCTCGCGTTCGTCGGGCATCGAAGGCATGCGCTTGGCAGCCCATGTGGTGCGCATCGTGGCCGACGCGAAGGGCCTCATCGTGCACTGCCAGTTCACGGTCGACGGCGCCGACGGGGAGTGGCGACGCCTCGTGGAGTGGGTCCAGGGACTCGCTGGCGGCGACGGCAGCCCCGTCTAGTCGAACCGTCCGACCCACGCGCCTCCCACGCCAAGACGTGGGGCGTACCCACCCCGTACCCCCACCCATCCCGCTCTTCGCTTGCTCCCGGCCCGGTCCGACGCTATGTCCGCCGGCCTCTGGTGTGCTGTTCCTAGGCACCCACAAGCCTCGACTTGGAGCTGGCGATGAGTGAAATGTCCAAGATCCGGAACATCGGGATCTCTGCCCACATCGACTCGGGCAAGACCACCCTGACCGAGCGCATCCTCTTCTACACCGACCGGATCCACGCGATCCACGAGGTCCGTGGCAAGGACGGCGTCGGCGCCAAGATGGACTCCATGGAGCTCGAGCGCGAGCGCGGGATCACCATTCAGTCGGCGGCCACCCACACCGAGTGGAAGGGCCACCACATCAACATCATCGACACCCCCGGGCACGTCGACTTCACCATCGAGGTGGAGCGTGCGCTCCGCGTGCTCGATGGCGCCATCCTCGTCCTCTGTGGCGTGGCCGGTGTGCAGTCCCAGTCGATCACGGTCGACCGCCAGATGCGCCGATACGGTGTGCCGCGCCTGGCCTTCGTCAACAAGCTCGACCGCCAGGGCGCCAACCCCATCAAGGTGCGCAACCAGCTGCGGGAGAAGCTCCGCCTCAACGCCCACATGGTGCAGCTGCCCATCGGCCTCGAGGACCAGCTCAAGGGCTGTGTCGACCTCGTCGAGATGAAGGCCATCTACTTCGAGGGCGACAACGGCGAGAACATCCGCGTCACCGAGATCCCCGAAGACATGATGGCCGACGCCCTCGCGTACCGCGAGGAGCTCCTCGATGCCGTCTCCATGTTCGACGACGACCTGATGGAGCAGATGCTGGAAGAGAACGTCCAGCTCGACCAGCTCAAGAAGGCCATCCGCTCCGCCACGATCACCAACAAGATCGTGCCCGTGTTCTGTGGCTCCGCCTACAAGAACAAGGGCGTGCAGGCCCTCCTCGACGGCGTCAACGCCTACCTCCCCGCCCCGGACGAGGTGGAGAACACGGGCTTCGACCTCACCGACGAAGACGACCCCAAGCCGGTCATCGTCTCCCCCGACCCCGAGGCTCCCTTCGTGGGCCTCGCGTTCAAGCTGGAAGAGGGCCGCTACGGCCAGCTCACCTACGTCCGGGTCTACCAGGGCACGCTGAGCAAGGGCACGTTCATCTTCAACCAGCGCAGCAAGCAGAAGGTGAAGGTCGGTCGTCTCGTCCGCATGCACTCCGACGAGATGGCAGACATCGAGAGCGCCTCCTCGGGCGACATCGTGGCGCTCTTCGGCGTCGACTGCCGCTCCGGTGACACGTTCACCGATGGCAAGGTCGACCTGTCGATGACCGACATCCATGTCCCGGATGCGGTGATTCACTTCACGATCACGACCGAGAGCAAGTACAGCCAGAACCTCTCCAAGGCCCTGGCGCGCTTCTCCAAGGAAGACCCCACCTTCCGCGTCGCCTCCGACCCCGAGACCAACGAGACCATCATCTCGGGCATGGGCGAGCTCCACCTCGAGGTGTACCTCGAGCGCATGCGTCGCGAGTACAAGGTGCCGGTCGAGGCCAGCCCGCCCCGGGTGGCCTACCGCGAGACCATCACCAAGCGGGCCGACTTCAACTACACCCACAAGAAGCAGACGGGTGGTTCGGGTCAGTACGGTCGGGTCGCCGGCTACATGATGCCCCCCGAGGAAGAAGGCGAGCACTACGTCTTCGAGGACAAGATCACCGGCGGCGTCATCCCGCGGGAGTTCATCCCGAGCTGCGACAAGGGCTTCCAGCAGATGCTCGACAAGGGCCTCCTCATCGGCGCCCCCGTCACCGGCATTCACATCCGCATCAACGACGGTTCGTCCCACGCGGTCGACTCCAGCGACATGGCCTTCCAGGCCGCTGCGCGCGGTGCCTTCCGTGACGTGTTCCCGCGGGCCAACCCGATCATCCTCGAGCCCATCATGAAGGTGGCCGTCGAAGGACCGGCAGAGTTCCACGGCAACATCGTCTCGACCATCATGGGCCGTCGCGGCATGATCATCGGCTCCACCGAGGAAGAAGGCTTCAGCATGGTCGATGCCGAGGTCCCGCTCTCCGAGATGTTCGGCTACAGCACCACGCTGCGGTCGGCCACCCAGGGCAAGGCCGAGTTCACCATGGAGTTCGCCAAGTACGGCCAGGTGCCGGCCGGCGTCGCCGAAGAGCTCAAGAAGGCCTACGCGGAAGAGAAGGCCAAGAAGTAAGCCACGCCCGGCCTACCCCCGACGGGTCCCCGGCTTCGGCCGCGGGGCCCGTCGTCGTTTCAGGGGGTCAGAGCGGTAGGGGTCAGCCCGCCGCGGTGCAGGAGAAGCTGTCGACGTCGATCTCGCCGTCGACGAGCTCGAAGCTGACCTCCAGCATCCACTCGGCATCGCTCGGGCCGGTCATCTTCACCGTGCAGGTGGTGCCGTCGCAGCCGATCTCGGTCGAGTCCGCTTGCTTGCGCTGGGCATTGATCCACTTGCCGACCGGCTGCTTGTCGTCGCCAGCGGCCCCCTTGCAGGAGTCGTCGAGGTCGCCGACCTTGACCTTGAGTCCCTTCAGCGCCTCCACGACCTCTTCGCGGCCAGGCCCTTCGGCGTCGTCGCCCTCCTCGGCGTCCTCGCCCTCCTCAGCGTCCTCGCCTTCCTCAGCGTCCTCGCCGATCGGCTCGTCGTTCAGCGTCATCTCGCCGCTGCACGCCAGGCTCCAGGCACCGAGGGCACCGAGGGCCAACACACTCCATCGCTTCGTCATCTCGCCTCCAAGCCGCGCACCGTAGCCCAGTGCCCCCCACCGAGCCCGGCCCGACGACGAGCGCCGATCGCAGGCACACCTGCTACGCTCCCTCGCTGGAGGACTCCATGCGCCTGCTCCCCTTCGCCATCCTGTTCACGGTTGCCTGCTCCGGGGACAAGGACACCGACGGCCCGACCGACGACACCCCGGATGACGCCGACACCGACACCGACGCCGACGCCGACGCCGACACCGATGTGGACGCAGACGCAGACGCAGACACCGACGCGGACGCAGACACCGACACCGACACCGACACCGACACCGACCCCACGGGCACCACGGGGGACACCGGCACCGCCTTCACCCGCAACGGCACCTACGAGGGCACCCTCCATGTCGACATCGAAGACATCGGCTTCGTGGTCAACTACGACTTCTGCGACGCCGACATCACCCTGACCGTCGACACCACCGCCAGCCCGCAGATCCAGGGCAGCACGTCCTGCTTCCCCGCAGGCATCCTCACCGGGCAAGTCCTGCTGGTGCAGATCGAGGGCGACATCTCCACGGACCCCATGGCCAACGGCGGCGTCACCATGGACTGGAACCCCACGTTCATGCCGACGGACAACTGGGTGGGCGGCTTCTCCGACAAGGACACCTTGCAGGGCATCTTCGACGGCAACCAGACCTATGGGTCGGCGGGCTTCACCTGGAACGCGAGCTTCATCGCGACCCGCTGACGACCTAGGCCCCATGCCGCATCGACGTGCTCCATATTGCCCACCCCAACGGGCCACCGTGCGTTAAGTCCCCGCCGCCGACCCTCCCCTGTCGGCCCAGGAGGACACGGTGTCCCAGGAGCTCTACCCCGGCAGTCCGGTGGCCCCGCTGGCCGACGCCCTCGGCGAGCGCGTCGTGCCCGGCGGCATCGGCCTCGTGCTGGCCCCCGCCGGCATCGGCAAGTCCGCCATGCTCGTGCACCTCGCCCTGCAGGCCCTCCTCGGCAACGTCGGTGTCCTGCACATCGCGCTGACCGAGACCGTCGACCACGCCCGCGCCCACTACGACGAGGTCTTCCGCGCCATCGCGTCGAAGCACCAGCCCCTCGCCGACGGCCGCGAGGTCGCCCAGGCCCAGGTGACCGCCGAGCGCCACCGCATGATCCACGGCTTCGCCGGCAAGGCCTTCGACGTCGGTCAGGTGGAGCGCCACCTCGACCTGCTGCGAGAGGCCGCCCAGTTCCGTCCCGAGGTTCTGGTTGTCGACGGCATGGACTCCGTCAGCCTCGCCCGGCACCTCTCCGCCCTGGCCGACCTCGCACGCAAGACCGGCGCCTTCGTGTGGATCGGCGTCCGGGCCGACCCCGACGCCAAGGAGGGCCTCGCCCCCGAGCTGCTCCAGGCCTGCGCCGCCGTCGTGCGGCTGCGCCCCGACGGCCCGCTGATCGAGGTCTCCCTCGACACCACGGCCCACGCCTTCCCGACCGACCCGAGCTCCCTGCTCCGCCCCAGCACCGAGGCAGTGGCCCGGCAGATGGCCGGCAGCGTGCACCCCGGGTCCATCACGCTGTACACCGGCGGAGCCAAGGGCAGCGAGGCCACCTTCGGCGAAGTGGCCGCCCGCTACGGACTCACCGAGGTCGCCTTCACCTTCGAGGGCCACCGACAGGCGCGCACCGCAGGCCGCTACGAGCTCTCGCCCAGCGAGCTGGCCGCCGGCGACGTGTCGCTCCAGTACGTCAGCAAGCGCCTGCACCGCACCTACAACGATCAGGGGGGCCTCATCCGCGGCGTCCTGCAGACCCTCTGGCACATGGTGAGCCGCAGCCAGCAGGTCTTCGTCATCGGCGTCATCCAGCCCGACGACACGGTCAAGGGCGGCACGGGCTGGTCCGTGGAGCTCGCCCGCATGTGGTCCCGCGACCTGTGGGTCTTCGACCAAGAGCGGGCCGCCTGGCATCGCTGGGACCAAAACAGCTGGGTGCCAGGCACCCCGGTCATACGCTCCCTCCACATCACCGGCACCGGCACCCGCATGCTGCAGCCCGAAGGCCGGGCCGCCATCGAGGACTTGTTCGCCGGTAGCTTCGACGAGCTGGCGTGATGGATCCGGTCTGGTTCGCGGTCGCCATCGGCATCGCCGTGACCATGTGGCTGTTCCTGCGGGGCGGGGCCTCAGCGGAGGACGTCCTGGCCGCGCTGGAGTCGGGGGCGCCCCTGCTCGACGTGCGCACCCCAGGGGAGTTCGCCACGGGCCACGCCAAGGGTGCGGTCAACATCCCCCTCGACCAGCTCTCCGGGCGCATCGAGGAACTCGGCGAGCCGGGCACCATCGTCATCTACTGCCAGAGCGGCATGCGGTCGGGCCGAGCCAGCTCGGTGCTGAAGGGCGCCGGGTTCGAGGTGTTGGACGCCAAGCGCCTCGGTGCCATCCCCGCGAAGTTCCGGGCCTGAGCGTCAGCGGTGGTTCGCCACCGTCGGAGGCACCACGTTCCCGCGCGCCTGCAGCTCCAGCGCTTCGGGGTGGGCCTGGTAGTGGGCCCGGACCGCATCGGCCAAGGCCTTCTTCGCTTCGATCGTGACCTGCCCGTCGCTGCGACGGAGCACCTCCACCAGGGCGAGGACCAGCGGCTTCTGCACCGCCGGCACCTTCTGCGCCCACGTGGCGAGCAGCGCCGGGTCGACCACCGACGGCAGCGAGCCCATGATCCCCACGTCGTTCTGGCTATGGATGAGCAGGCCTGAGGTCGTGCCCCGGTCCAGCGTCAGCACCTGGAACAGGTACAGCGTGTGGTACGCCCGCTGCGCCGCCCGGTCGGCGTCGGAGGCCTCGGTGCCCATGCGGCCCTCGATGATCGTGCCGTAGCGGTCGATCACCGCCTCCCCCACGGAGCGTGCGTAGACCTCGTCGTGGTCGGGATCGCCGCTGGTCCACGACTCCAAGTAGAAGTGGGTGACCCCGCGGTGGCGGTCCAGTGCGGGGATGTGGAAGTAGCGGTCGCCCTGAGCCGCACCCTCCTCGTAGGTCTCCCCCGTCGCCTGCCGCAAGGTCGCCGCGAAGGCGTCGCGGTCGGCGTCGTAGGGCATCGACGGGTTCAGATCCGCCATCACCCGCCACACCGCACGGGCCGGCTGGTCGCCCTTGGCCCGCACCTCGGTGTGGGAGATGTGCATGTGCATGGATGGGGCGTGAGGGTTCCGCGGGTGCACGATGGCCGAGATGGCCGTGGCCCCAGCGAGGGAGCGCTCCGGCATGTCGTCGTAGTGAATGGCCGAGACGTTCACGCTGGCCCGATCGTAGGCCGCATTGTCCCCCGTACCGAAGCGAACACCTCCGCCATGGCGTCCGCCGTCGCGGTCCCAGTCGACCGGTTCGAAGGGCACCTCGAGCCCTTGGGCGGCGGCGGCCCGCTCCAGGCGGGACACGAGGGAAGACTGGAGAGCCTCGACGACGACGAGTGCGTGTCGGGCGCGATCGGAGGAGGGAAGCCTACGCATGGGGGCAGCATACCCACGGTCACGTCAAGGCCGCGTACAATCCGTCCCGGAGGGGGCATGGGCAAGCGGCGATGGTTCGCCAGAGGGGCAGGATGCATGGGGGCCTTCGGCCTCAGCGGTGCATTGGGCGCCGCGGGAACCCTCGGCCTGTGCGGGGTGGGGGCGTGGGTCGCCTACCGCACCGTCCAACAACAGTGGGAGGTCACCCTCCGCGACACCCTGGCTCAGACCACCGGCGACGAGATCGCCTTCGGCAAGCTCTCCATCGGCCTGCGTGGGATCACCGTGCACGACCTGGTGGTGCGAGACACCCTCGACGGGTCCTTCCTGACGGTCGACGCCCTGTCGCTGTACGGCGACCCCCGTGAGCTGCTCGGAGCCCCCACCGCCTGGCACCTCGACGGCCTCCACCTCGAGGGCGTCGCCCTGCGCCCCCAGCGAGACGGAGACGGCTTCGCGCTGCCCGAGACCACGCTGGCCCTGCTCCGCGGCGAGAGCCCCCTGCCGGCCGGCCTGGAGCTGCCCTTGTTGGTGGTCCCCGAGGTCTCCGTCGATGGCCTCTCCGTGGAAGTCGACGGCCACCGGGTCGACGCCCTGGCCGCCCACGTGGCCACCGGCGCCACCCTCACCCCGCCCACCGGCCCCGGCTCCTTCGCCCTGCAGGTGGGCCCCGCCGACGTCACCGGCCTCACCATCGCCGACCCCTCCACCCGGATCGACCGGCTGCTGGTGGCCCTCGACGGCGACATCACCCCCGACACCACCCAGCTCTCCCTCACCGGCCTGGTGCTCGAGGGGGTCGGGCTCACCCTCGACGGCCTCTCCGCCACGGTCCCCCGGGTGCACGCCGAGAACGATGTCGTGCTCGACCTCGTGGGCCCGAGCCTCACCGTGGGCACGCTCCAGTCCGACGGCTTCTCCCTCACGGCCGGCAACGTCTTCCACTGCCGCGACCTGCGCGCGCGGATCGACCAACCCCTCACCCTGGCCAACGACGAGGTCGTGGTCGACGAGCTCACCGCCACCGGGCTGCGCTCGGCGACCGTGGCGGGGGGGTGGCCTGCCCTCGACGTGCTGGTGACCGCGACGAAAGGAGCCCGCCTGCCCGTCGTGAAGGCCCCACGGGTCACCTTCCAGGGCACGAGCATCCGTGCCAAGGGCGCAGAGGCCACCGCCGACCGCACCACCACCTCCCTCGACTTCCGGCCGGGGAAGCGCCTCGCATGGGGACCGGGCACCGTGCTGGGCCTCCGGGTCATGGTGGGCGACGCCGAGCAGCTCGCCGCCGAGCGGGTCGAGGTGAGCGGCGGGGCGCTCGTCCCCGGCATGCCGAACCTCAGCTTCGATCGACTCGGGGTCCAAGGAGTGCGGGCGCCCTCGAACTGGACCGGCGAGGCCTTCGGGATCGACGAAGCGCTGCTCGGACTCGGCGCAGTGCGGGGCGGGCTGGTCTTCCACACCGTCGACGTCGACAGGATCGACCTCGACGTCACCGGGCGGTCCGGCGCCTTCCCCGTCCACATCGACCAGGTGGCCGTCGGGGAGCTCGAGGTGCAGCGGGACGGCATCTCCCTCGCCACCGCATCCGCATCCGGCGTGCGGCTGCAGGACGGCGCCTTCCAGGCCTCGGCGCGAGGCATTGCGCTGGTGCCCAACGCCACCGTCTCCCTTCACCCGGGTCAGGACCTCACCTGGGGGGCCCTCGCGGTCCGGGGGGTGTCGGTGCAGGGGACGGGCAACGTGCGGCTCGCCGCGGACCACGTCGACGTCCCCGCAGGCACCCTGGCGAAGGGGGCGGAAGGGCTCGCGCTGGGCCCGTTGACCGTGCGCCAGCTCAGCGGGTCGATGACCTGGGGGGCCGATGCCTTCGGGGTGCCCGACGCCGTCTTCCGCCTCGGCGGCTTCGCGGGGGACACCACCCTCGAGGCCGTGCGCGTCGAGGGCGCCGACGTCATGGTCCACGGCGCCACCGGTGCGGTCCCCGTGCACGCCGACCGGGCCACCCTCGATGGCTTCACCGTGGGCGCCGACGGCTGGTCGATGCCGAGCGCCACCCTCACTGGGGTCGAGGCCAAGGCCGAGCGGGTGCGGGCCACCGTGCGCACCGTGCAGCTCCAGCCCGGTGGCGCCGTGCGCCTGGAAGGCTCCGAGGCCTGGGCCCGGGTCAACGACGCGCGTCAGATCGACCTTCCCCCCGTGGCGATGGACCACGCCCCCGTCTGGCTCGGCGGCCAGTTCAAGGGCAACGCCCCCTTCTTCGGTGTGGACTTCCCTGGCAGCCCCTACACCCCCACCTCCCTCCAGGCCCCCGGCCTCGTCCTGCACCTCACCGACGAGGGCATCGCCAACCCCCACACCACCTGGGACCTGCCGCTCGAGGTGTCGATGGGGCCCCACGATGCCCAGGGCCACCTCCCCGTCTCCGTGGCCGGCGAGATCGCGGGAGGCAAGCTCAGCTTCGAGGGCCACATCGAGCCCGCCGGCAGCGTGCACGCCGACTTCGGGGTCCGGGGCCTGGTGCTCGGCGACCTCGGCATGTACCTCGACGAGCCGATGTCCCGGTTCGCCATGCAGATCAAACAAGGCCGCGGCGGCGCCGCCATGCGGATGGACCTCGAGGGCAGCCAGGTGTCGATGAAGGGCACGGGCATGGGCCGGAGCCTGAAGATGCAAGGCAGCGCCCTCGCCGGCGTCGCCAACGCGGGCTTCGGCGTGGTGAAGGGGAGCGACAACACCGTGTCCATCCCCATCGCCATCGAGGGGGATCTGTCCGACCCGAGCTTCTCCCCCTTCGACCTGCTGCTGTCGTCCTACGTGGGGGGGCTGCACAAGTCCGCGGCCAAGTCCCTGGGCAAGGCGGTGAAGGGCATCGGCGGGCCGGAAGAGGGCACCGTGCGCAACAAGCAGACGGGGGGCGGTCGCAGCGTCGACAAGGCCTTCGGGGCCATCAAGAAGGCGCTGGATGGGGGGTCGAGCGATGCGGTCCGGGCGGGCAAGCCGGAGCCCGACGACGATGCGCCGCCGGCCAAGCTGCTGGACACGGCCACCGACACCGGGCGGCCGGAAGCGGTGGACACCGGGAAGGAGTGAGGGGGCGATGGCGTGCTGGCGTCCATGACGGCGTCCGGCGGAGGGGGTTCTCCGCGGAGTGGCGACGCAGCCCGCGGCAGCAGAGGTTTTCTCCCCGAAGTGGCAACGTGGCCCGCGGAAGCAGTGGTTTTCTACCCGGAGTGGCAACGCTGCCGGCCAAAGCAGAGGTTTTCTCCCCGACGTGGCAACGTGGCCCGCCAAAGCAGGGGGTTTCTACCCGGAGTGGCAACGTGGCCCACGGAAGCACCGGTTTTCTCCCCGCATTGGCAACGTGGCCCGCGGAAGCAGGGGTTTTCCCACCGCATTGGCAACGTGGCCCGCCGAAGCAGGGGTTTTCCCCCTGCATTGGCGACGCCCGTCAGGATTTCTCTCCACGATGGCAACGCTCTCCTTCACCCTGCCGGATCGAGACATCCAAAGCGATGTTTCCTCCGTTCGCACACTCCATTGGCCAGGCGACGGGGATGCGTTCGTCGCCATCCAAGAGGGAAAACCCTGGAGCCATTGCCATCCGGCCGACAAAACCCCAAGGCCTAGCTAGGCAGCGCAGCCCGCCGAAGGGCCACCCATCCCGCCTCCCCGCCACGGATGCCCCGCCCACGAGGCACACTGCCCCAGGTCCCAAGACGAGCCGACAAGGAGCCCACCCATGCGCATCGTCCCGCTGCTCTTGCTCGCTGCCTGCGGTCCCCAGCGCCTGCCGGACGGCCCTGAGGAGGACACCGGCTCGGAGCCCATCACCCCCTGCGCCCCCGACCCTGCGAGCTTCGAGCTGGAGGCCATCCCCGCCCTCGACCGCGTCGTCGTGCAGCACAACCTCTCCGAGTGTTTCCGCGACGACAGCGCCTACGGGCGGCTGACGATGGTGTTCACCACGTCGGACGACAGCTGCACGAGCGAAGCGACCTTCGCCCTCAGCGGAGGCCACGACTGCGGCGAGCTCTGCTACGGCAACACGTTCGTCCCTGGCTCGGTCGTGGTCGATGTGGACTGTCCTGCGGCACTGACCGGCGACGTCATCACCCCCACCGACCTGCTGACCAGCGACTGGATCGGGTACTTCGCTGCCCGGGGGAGCCTCGTCATCGGCGACGGGTCGGGGTCCACGGACCTCGTGCCGACCAGCTTCCGACTCTCCGTCGACGAGCGCGGGTCGGGCTCATGGGTCGAGATCGAGGGCATGTCGACCCGGTAGCCCTCACGCCGCCGGGGCGCGGGCCTCCGGGGCGACCAGCCGCTGCCAGGACGGGAGCACGACCCGCGCCCACCCCCGTCGCCGCGCATCGTCACGGGAGGAGGCGTTGGCCAACCCAAGGGCGGGGATGGCACTGCCCTCAGGGAGCGGACCCTCCGAGGCATGCACCTGTCGGAGCACGCGGTCGAGGTGCTGTCGAAGCTCGACATCCCCCTCGGTCAGCCATGCGAGGGCCCGCCACGCCAGGGTCGCATGGGCCGACTCGTCGGCGAGCAGCGTGTCGAGCACCTCACAGACCGCCGGCTCGGTGGCCTCGGCACGGCGGGCCGCGGCGTCGAGCACCGCGAGGGTCTCCTCGATGCACCCCTCCCGGAGCAACGCCTCGGCGAAGGCCTCGCGACTGGCTGCCAAACCGACTCGAGCGGCCTCGGGGAGGGTGTCGGGTCCGACCGGAACCCCGCCCAGATCGCTGGCGAGGGCAAAGCAGAGCCGCGCGTGCGCGACCTCGTCGCCCGCCGCCGCCAGCGCATCCCGTAGCAGCTCGGGGGGGGCACCGAAGCGGACCAGCTCGAGGGTGAAGCGGGCGAACGACGCGACGGAGGCGTGCTCGTATTGGGCCGTGCGGAGCCAGTAGCGCGCTGCCTGCTCACGCTCTGCGCTCGATGCCGAACACGCGGGCAGCGACGGGACAGCCCAGTCCTCGCGAGCCACGGTCCGAGCCACCAGGGCCTCCCCGTCCACAAGCAACGGCCGACCGCAGGCCCCGCCCGTGTCCGGATCCACCCCGTACACCGCGTCGTACCAACACACATCGCTGATGTTTCCCGTGTCGTACCGAAGGCCCGTCCCTCCCCCCACAGGGGGCGCGACGCTGTACTCGACCCGGGCGAGCGCGCACACATCGTCGAGGGGAGCGGAGAAGCACCCGAGGCTCCCCAAGTACGTGACGTCCTCGACCGCGGGGCAGGCCGCGCCCACCGGAACCACGATGTAGCCCTGGCCGTAGCTGAAGCCCGTCGGCAACGTGCCGGCGTCGCAGCTCCCTCCTCCCTCGGTGTCCGTGTCCGTGTCGGTGTCCGTGTCCGTGTCCGTGTCCGTGTCCGTGTCCGTGTCCGTGTCCGTGTCCGTGTCCGTGTCCGTGTCCGTGTCGGTGTCGGTGTCCGTGTCCGTGTCCGTGTCCGTGTCCGTGTCGGTGTCGGTGTCGGTGTCCGTGTCCGTGTCCGTGTCCGTGTCCGTGTCCGTGTCCGTGTCCGTGTCCGTGTCCGTGTCGGTATCGGTGTCCGTGTCCGTGTCCGTGATGCCGGTCTCCTCCGTGGACGCGGCGTCCTTGTCGCTGCAGCCCGCCAAGAGCGCCAGCACCTGCAGGGAAAGGAGTTTCTCGAACGACATGGGCACCCCCTGGGCCACGCTACCACCCGAGAAGACGGCACATGCGTTGGCCGGCAGCGGTACCATCTCTTCGTCGAAGCGGCAGATCCACCACGCGACGGCCGCCTCGGCGCCGCTGCCATCCTCGCCCTGGAACATCCCATGCTCCTCCACCTCGCACTCGCCTACGCTGCCCCCCTGGACCCGACCGCTTTCGCATCCCTGGCACCGGTCCAAGCGCCTCCGGTCGACTCCACCATCGACGCCGACGCCCTGACCTGGACGACCCCGGGAGGCAGCACGTACGTCGGCGTCCTGGACGGGGACGTCGCGGTGTTCACGTTCGATGAGGTGCAGCTGCTGCACCCCGTGACCGTCACCGGCACCCGCGCCGTGGCCATTCTCGCCCGCGGCGACCTCCTCGTGGACACCTTGGTGTCGGCCAACGCCACGGGCACCGTTGGAGGTCCCGGCGGCTACGACCAGTCCTCTGGACCAGGGGCCGGATCGGGCTGGACCAACGGTGCCGGGGGTGGGTTCGGAGGCGCCGGGGGAGGGAGCGGCGGTGGCCCGATGTACGGGTATCTCCCGGCGGTCCTCGAGGGTGGCTCCGGAGGATCCCGGCGGAACGTCTACTACTACGGCGGTGGCTACTACTGGGTTGGGTCCGGCGGTGGGGGTGGAGGCGCCCTCGAGCTCGGCGCCACAGGCATGGTGGAGCTCGGTACCCAGGCCATCGTGCAGGCCCTCGGCGCCGGCGGCTCCGGTGGGGGGGGAGGGGGTGCCGGCGGCGGCGTACTGGTGCACGGGGTGGCGGGACGGTGTGCCGGTGCCATCGAGGTCATGGGGGGGGCAGGAGCACCCAACGGGGGAGACTACTCCGGCGGTGGTGGAGGTGGTCGCGTGCTGGTGCAAGGCCTACGCTATCGGTCCCTCTGCGACGTTCGGGCCGATGGGGGGGCGCCCGGACGAGGCAGCGCAGGGCCCGGGGAGGCCGGAGAACACGGCACGTACACGGTGGTGGACGCGGACGGGGACAGCCTCCCGACGGTCGACGAAGGGGTGCACGGCACCTCGCCGGACCATCCAGACACCGACGGTGATGGCCTGCCCGATGGCCTGGAGGTCGTGGCGGGGAGCTGCCCACTGGACGTGGACTGCGACCTCGGTGGAGCCTCCGACGCAGCCGAGTGGCTCGCGGGCACGGACCCCAACGACCCCGCAGACGATCCCACGGACGGCGACGGCGACGGTCTCCCAGACAGCGAGGAGGCGAACTGGGGCACCGACCCCGCCGACGCCGACACCGACGACGATGGGTTGCTCGACGGCGCCGAAGTCCTGACGTGGCGCACCGAACCCACGCTCGCCGACACCGATAGCGACGGGCTGCCCGACGGCATCGAGGTCGGGCAGACCACCCTCCACCCCGACAGCGGCGCGGCGTCGGCGGACGCAGACCCGACGACGCAAACCGATCCGGGATCCGCCGACTCGGACGGCGACGGCCTCCTCGACGGGGAGGAAGACGCCGATCACGATGGCCTTCACGCGGCAACCCTGGGCGGGACAGGCACGCCGGGCAGCGGGGAGACCGATCCGCTGGCGCGCGACACCGACGGAGATCGCCTCACCGACAGCGACGAGCTGGCCCAGGGGACCGACCCCCTCGACACCGACACCGACGACGACGGCATCCCCGACGACTACCTGCCCACGCAGCTTCCCCATCGCTACACCCCACTCCACTTCCCGGCACAGACGCCGATGCTGCTGGTGTCGGGCCCCAGCACCATCGACACCGATGCCCTCACGTGGAGCATCCCCGGACAGATGACGGTCTCCGGCGTGGAGGAGGACGGCGCGGCCGTGTTCGCAGTGGCCAGCGGACGCATCGATGCGCCCGTCGAGGTGGTCGGAAGCAGGCCCGTGGTGGTCCTGAGCCACGGGCCCCTCTTGGTGAATGCCTCCATTCAGGTCTTCGCCGGTGGATACCCGTGGTTGTTCTCGCCCTCAGCACCCGGCGCTGGCTTCGGGAACGCGTACGCATCCTCCGGGGGAGGATTCGGCGGGCTCGGGGGCACCATGGCCTCCCTGACGCCTGGTGCCACCTACGGCGACCTTCTGGAGCACCTGGAAGGGGGCAGCCCTGGCGGCAGGGACACCACCCAATACTCGGGCCGCCCTGGCGATGGAGGGGGGGCCATCTGGGTCGGCGCCCGCGGTGCCCTCGAGCTCACCCCCCAGGGCGCCGTCAACGTCACCGGGGAGCCAGGGAGTGGCGGCGGGGTCGTGACCTACTACGGGAGTTCTGGAGGCAGCGGAGGCGGCGTGGCCCTCTCCTCGCCGTCCGGTCGGTGCGAAGGGCGCGTGCAGGCCACCGGCGGCAACGGCGCATCTCCGAGCGACGGCGGAGGGTCTGGAGGTGGCGGCGGTCGGGTGCTTCTGTATGGGAGCTTCGACACCACCCTCTGCACCATCGATCTCGGGGGAGGCGTCACCCACGCGTCCATCGATCCGGTGGATGGGGCCGACGGGGTCTTGCGAGCGGTCCCCCTGCCGGCCACCGACACCGACACCGATGGCGACGGCCTCACGGATGCGGAGGAGCTGGCCATCGGCTCCGACCCCGCGTCCACCGACACCGACGGCGACGGCTGGTCGGACGGCGACGAGGTGATCACGAGCGGCACCGACCCCCTCTCCCACGACGTCGACACCGACGGGGACGGATGGGTCGACGCGCTCGAGGACTTCCTCGGCACCGACCCGCTCGTGCAAGACACCGACGGCGATGGGCTCGTCGACGGCATGGACCCGTGTCCGCTCTCAGAGGACGGCGACGGGGATGGGATCTGCGACCCCTACGACCTGTGCGAGGGCACAGACAGCACCGGGGACGTGGATGCCGACGGCGTCTGCAACGACCGCGACCCCTGCTTCGGGGACGAGGCCACGGGCGACACCGACGGCGATGGCCAGTGCGACGACCTCGATCCATGCCCGCTGGACCCGTGGCCGGGGGACCAAGACGGCGACGGCATGTGCGACAGCGACGACCCGTGCCCGTCCGACCCCGACAACGACAGCGACGGCGACGGCAGGTGCGACGGCGACGACGTCTGCTACGGCGAAGACACCACCGGCGACGCGGACGGCGACGGATTCTGCGACGACCTCGACCCTTGCCCACTGGACGCCTTGTTCGGGGACAGCGACGGCGACGGCACCTGCGACAGCGATGACCTGTGCCTGGGCGACGACACGACCGGCGATGCGGACGGCGACGGGTTCTGCGACGATCTCGACCCCTGCCCGCTGGACGACTTGTTCGGGGACAGCGACGGCGACGGCACCTGCGACAGCGACGACCCGTGCCCCTTCGACGCCGACGACAACGACAGCGACGGCGACGGCACGTGCGACGATGACGACCTTTGTTTGGGGGACGACGCGAGCGGCGACGCGGATGGCGACGGCGTGTGCCAGGACATGGACAACTGCGAGGACGAGCTCAACCCCACCCAGGAAGACCTGGACGAGGATGGCTTCGGGGACGCCTGCGACTGCGACCCAGAGCGCGACGACGTCTACCCGGGTGCCCCGGAGCTCTGCGACGGCCTCGACAACGCCTGCGACGGCGCCCTGCCCCGGGAGGATGCCGACACCGATGGCGATGGGCTGTCGATCTGCGAAGGGGACTGCGATGACACGGACGACGCGGTGTCGCCCGAGGCGGAGGAAGCCTGCAACGGCGTGGACGACGACTGCGACGGAGCGGTGGACGAGGGCTGCCCCACGGCCAAAGACACCGCCATGGCGGACTCCGGCATCGGGGCCGGCAGGAAACACCCTGACGATGCGGGCTGCAGCTGCAGCAGCCGTCGACCGGGGGTCGCGTGGCCGGTCCTGTCGGTGCTGCTCTCCCTGGGGTGGCGGCGACGTACGAGGTAGGCCACCGCCGTCCGGTGATTCCGCCGCACCCCCCTCTGGAGGTCCCCGGGCGAACGGCGCAGGCTGGGGCCAGGAGGAGACCTGAGGCCTTCACGGGCCGTAGGCGACGACCATCCCCACTGGGCCCGCCGCCCGCCTCGGTGTATACTGACGGTCCCCCCTCCCCTCCCCTCCGAGCCCGCCCCATGTCCCACTCTGCCGCCATCCGGCTGCTGCGCACGCTGTGTGGCCTGCCCGTGCTCGCCTGCGCGCACTTCGCCCCCGCCGACGTCCTCCCCGCCGACCCTGCGGAGGCCGCCCAGTCCCTCGACCGCGACCTGCTCTTGCTCGTCGACGGAGCGACCACGCTCCACGCCGAGGTCCAGGGGGTGAAGATCGAGACCCGCATCGCCCTGACCCCCACCGAGTCCGAGGCCACCTGGGTCCGAGCCGTCGCGGCCTTCGACACCGTGCAGCCCCACCTGCCCCTGTCCGCCCACGACCAGCTCGCCCTCGAGTACCGTTTCGCCCTGCTCCACGCCGTCCTCGACGACGACGCGGGCAGCGAGCGCGCCGCCGACCTGCACGCCGACCTGTCTCCGCACCTGTCGCGCCTCGCCCCCAGCGACCTCGCGTCCCGATGAACGTCCTCTTCGCCCACGGCGCCGGCGCGGGCACCGCCCACCCGTGGATGACCGCCTGGACCGAGCGCCTCGCCGCCCTCGGCCCGGTCACGGCCTTCGACTACCCGTACATGGCCGCGGGAAAGCGCCGCCCCGACCGCCTGCCGAAGCTGCTCGACGCCCACCGCCAGGCCCTCGCCGACGTCCGAGCTGCCCACGGCGACCGCGTCCTGCTGGCGGGCAAGTCCATGGGGGGCCGGGTCGGCTGCCATCTCGCGGTCGACGACCCCAGCGTCGCGGGCGTCGTGTGCTTTGGCTACCCGCTGGCCGGCGGAGGCAACCGCGACAAGCTCCGAGACCAGGTCCTGCTCGACCTGCGCGTCCCCGTCCTCTTCCTCCAGGGCACCCGCGACAAGCTCTGCCCCCTCGACCTGCTCGACGAAGTCCGCCAGCGGATGTCCGCCCCCAGCACGCTCCACGTCGTCGACACCGGCGACCATGGCCTGCAGGTGACCAAGACCTGGTGCAAACAGACGGGCAAGACCCAGGACGACGTCGATGCCGACATGCTCGCCGTGGTGCAGCGCTTCGTGGAGGGCCTGTGAATCGCATCTTCACCGCGATGATCCTCGTCGCCTTCCTCGTCGCCGCCGGCCGCGAAGCCCAGCTCGCGTGGGACCCGCCGCCGGAGCTGACGCCCACGAACGCCCACGATGCCGACAGCGACGGAGACGGCCTGTCCGACGGAGCGGAACTCACCGAGCACGAGACCGACCCAGCGAATCCCGACTCCGATGGAGACGGCCTCACCGACGGCGAGGAAGTCCTCACCCATCGGACCGACCCCCACGAAGCCGATGCCGATGGTGGGGGAGTGCCGGACGGGCGGGAAGTGAAGGCCGGCACGGATCCTCGGGACCCCTCCGACGACATGGGCGACGTCGACACCGACCAGGACCAGCTCACCGACACGTTGGAGCGTGGTCTAGGAACGGACCCGACCAGGGCCGACTCGGACCGCGACGGCCTCACCGATCACCGGGAGTACACGGGGCCCGACGGCCGCCCCGACACGGGCGACGAGACCAACCCGCTGGCCCGCGACACCGACGAGGATGGACTCGACGACCGCCTGGAGCTGGAGAAGACCGGGACCGACCCCACCGAGCCCGACACCGACGACGACGGCCTCAGCGATGGAGCAGAGCACCGGCGCGGCACCGACCCCCTCGAGCCCGACACCGACGACGATGGGCTGCTCGACGGGGACGAGGTCGACCGAACGGGCACCGACCCCCTCGTGGCCGACACCGACGGCGACGGCCTGGTGGATGGGCAAGAGACGGCCACCTCGGCCCCAGCCAAGGTGGTGCCAGCCACCCACGACCAGCGACACAACGACTCCCTCGAAGGGCAGCTCGCCGCCCTCTCCCAGCGGGTCGTCCACCTCGAGACCCCCGCGGCCCCCCCGCCGCCGGCCCCGCCCAAGCGCCCCATCGTTGCGTTCACCGACGGCCTCTTCGACATGGCCAAGGCCGCCGTCATGTCCATCGTGCTGCCGCTGATCGGTGCGATGGCCTTCTTCCTGGGCCTGATGAAGGTCGCCGAGCGGGCCGGACTCACCGTGGTCATCGCCAAGCTGCTCCGGCCCATCATGATCCGGCTCTTCCCCGACGTGCCCGCCACCCACCCGGCGATGTCGGCGATGATCCTCAACATGTCGGCCAACGCTCTGGGCCTCGGCAACGCCGCGACCCCCTTCGGCCTGGCCGCCATGAAGGAGCTCGACACCCTCAACGGCGAGAAGGGCACGGCCACCAACGCGATGTGCCTGTTCCTCGCCATCAACACGAGCTCCGTGACCATCCTGCCCACCGGCGTCATCGCCATCCGGGCGACCCTGGACTCCCAGGACCCCCAGGGCATCATGGCGACGACCCTGTTCGCCACGATGTTCTCCACCACCGCCGCCATCCTCACCGCCAAGTTCCTGCAGCGCTTCTCTGACGCGCCCCCGGTCCTCCAGGACGACCGCGTCGACGAGGAGGCCGCCGGCGCCTACCCACTCTGGGTCAGCGTCATCGCCATCGCCGCCTTGGTCGCGCTGGTGCCCACCGCGTTGATCTACGGCGAGCAGGTCGGGCCCTGGATCGTGCCCGGCATCGTCGTGGGCTTCATCGGCGTGGGCGCGGCCCGCGGGGTGCCCGTCTACGAGGCCTTCGTGGAGGGCGCCAAGGAAGGCTGGACCATCGCGGTCACCATCATCCCGTACCTGGTCGCCATCCTGTGCGCGGTCGGCATGCTGCGAGGCAGCGGCGCCATCGACCTGTTCGTCGGAGCTGTCGGCTCCTACACCATGGCCCTGGGGATGCCCGCCGAGGCCCTCCCGATGGCGCTCCTGCGTCCGCTGTCGGGCTCCGGCGCCTACGGCGTGATGATGGCGACGATGACCGAGCACGGGCCCGACAGCTACGTCGGCTACATCGTCAGCACCCTGCAGGGCTCCACCGAGACGACCTTCTACGTGCTCGCCGTCTACTTCGGCGCGGTGAACATCAAGCGCATCCGCCACGCCATGGCCGCGGCCCTCACCGCCGACGCGGTGGGCATCGCCGGCGCCGTCGCCGGCTGCGCGCTGTACTTCAGCTACAACGGGCTCTGGTAGGCGCGAGCCCCAAGAGGCATCGTGGCACACTGGCGGCCATGAACGCCCTCCTCGACGCGCTGCTGAGCCGCTACCCCGACCTCGAGGTCGAGTGGGCCGCGTACCGGGCCGAGGGCCATGCCGACGCAGCGGGCTTCCTGGAGCGCCTGTCCTCCGGCCGTCGTGGCGACGAGACCTACGTCGGGCCCGAGGATGTCCCGTCCACCTTCGCCCCCGACGTGGTCTCGGGCATCGACGCCGGGGTGCCCCACGACGTGCCCGGACGGGGCATCGAGCTCGGCGACATCGTGGGGCGCGGCGCCATGGGCGAGGTCCGCCTCGCCATCGACCGCGACCTCAACCGCACCGTCGCGTGGAAGGTGATGACCGCCAATGCCTCGGCACGACCCGACCTGGCCGCCGCGTTCTGGTGCGAGGCTCAGATCACCTCCCAGCTCGACCATCCCCACATCGTCCCTATCTACGGGCTGACCCGCGCCCACGACGGCCGGCTTGCCTACACCATGCGCCGGGTGGCAGGCGACACCGTCGAGGCTTGGATCGACGCCTGCGCCCGTCACCCCGACGAGGAGGCGTACGGTCTGGCACGGCGCCTCGAGGTCTTCCTGAAGGTCTGCGACGCCATCCAGTTTGCCCACGACCATGGGGTGCTGCATCGCGACCTGAAGCCCAGCAACCTCATGCTCGGGGCCCACGGAGAGGCCTACGTGATGGACTGGGGCATCGCGTCGCTGGTCACCCGGGCCGGCGCCACGCCCCACGTCGAGGGGTACACGTACCACACGGGGGGAGCCACCGACGGCGCCAAGATCAGCGTCATCGGCACCCCTGGGTACATGTCCCCCGAGCAGGCCATCGGCGACCCCGACCAAGGGCCGGCGAGCGACCAGTACGCCCTGGGGCTCATCCTGCACGAGCTCGTCACACTCCAGCCCGCCGTTCCCGGCAACAACGCCCGCAAGCGGCTGGCGCGCCACATCCGCGGCGAGGTGGAGCCCATGGGCCGCGACGCCGCCCCGGAGCTCGCGGCCATCGTCGCCCGGGCGACACACACCGACCCCGACGCCCGCTACGCCTCGGTGATCGAGCTCGCCGACGACCTGCGTCGCCACCGACGGGGCGACGCCGTGCACGCACTGCCGGACACCCTGTGGCGGGGCGCCGTACGCTGGGTCCGCGCCCACGCCAGCCTCGTTGCGATGGCCAGCCTGGGCATGCTCCTGGCCCTCGCCGTCACCGTGGTCGGCAGCCAGGCCCTGCTGCTGCGCGACCGCGCTGCGGCCAGCCGTCACGAGCGTGCGCTCTCCGAGCTGATGGCCGCCACGGCCACCCAGGCGGCACGCATCGACAGCCGCTTCGTGCACTTCGAGGGCCAGGCCGAGGCCCTCGCCTCCTCCGCCCGCCTCGCCCTCACCTCGAAGCCCCCCGAACCCGTCGAGGCCTACTTCCTCGCCGACTTCCAGGGCGGCGCCCGCCCACCCCCGGACTACGCAACGTCCACCGCCTACGGCGTCCCCATCAGCCTCGCCCATCCCGTGCTGCTCGAGGGCGACGGGGGCCACCGCGACGTCGCGAGGCTCCTCCCCCTGCACCCGCAGCTCCTCCGCGCCGTGGCCACCACGCTGCCGGGCGAGCCGGCCCGCACCCCGACCGCCCTGCGCCAGCGCCTCGAGGCCCCCGACGCCCACGCCGCCTACGCCACCGTCGCCCTCGAGCGTGGCGGCGTCATGTCGTTCCCAGGCCACGCAGGCTTCCCCGAGGGCTACGACCCCCGCGCACGCCCCTGGTACCAGACGGGCCGCGCAGCCTCCGACGCGACCTGGGGGGCCCCCTACGTGGACGCGGGATCGGGGGAGCTCAACCTCCCCTGCTCTGCCCCCGTCGTGGTCGACGGCACCACCGTGGGGGTGGCCTCCCTCAAGCTGTCGTTGGCGGCGGTCGTCGGCGACCTGCTCAGCGGCGACCAGGGCACCCGAGCCCTGATCGACGCCGACGGCAAGGTGCTGGCACGCCATCCCGCTGGTGCCCAGGTTGCCGCGGTCGACCCGACGGACGTCGGGACGTACCAGCTCGAGGGACAGCGCCTGCGGGTGGTGCAGCCCATCGAGAGCCATGGCTGGGCGCTGGTCGTCGAGGGTGAGGCCGACGTCTTGCTTCGCCCCTAGCGCTGCCACTACGCTGCCTCGACGCGGAGTCCTCATGCCCCCAGAGCCCATCCAGCTGCTCGGCGACCACGGCCACGCCTCGCTTCACCCCATCGGCGCCACGGTCACGTCCTGGGTGCCCTCCGGCGGCCGGGACGTGCTCTGGCTCTCTCCCTTGGCCCGGTTCCAGGAAGGCAGCGCCATCCGCGGGGGCATCCCGGTGTGCTGGCCATGGTTCGCCGCCGACCCCGCCCATCCCGAGGGCCCCAACCACGGGCTCGTCCGCACCCGCACCTGGACCCTGGAGCGCCACGAGGTCGTCGACGGGGAGGCCCTCGCCACCATGAGCGTGACCCACGACGATGCCACCACGTTCGCGCCGTTTCGCCTGGTCCTCGACGTCCGCGTCGGCCGCGACCTGACCCTCACCCTCACCCACCACAACCTGGGCGACGCGCCGGCCCCGTGCCGAGGGGCCCTGCACAGCTACCTCGCCGCCCATGCCCCTACGGCCACCGTGCACGGCCTCGGTGCGGCCGACGCGCTCGACAAGCGACGAGCGGAGGTCCGGCGCCTCGACGGCCCCGTGGGCTTCGACGAGCCCGTCGACCTGGTGGTCGCCAGCCCAGGGCTCGCCGTGCTCCACGACGGGCCTCGCCGCATCGAGGTGCATCGACAGCACGCCCCCGACGTCGTGCTGTGGAACCCCGGACGCGCCCGCCCCAGCGACGTGCCCGAGGGCGGCGAGGACGGCTTCGTGTGCGTGGAGGCCGCCGCCGTGCACGCGCCCTGGTGGGTCCTCCCCGGCGGCCAGCGGACCCTGACCCTGACCCTGCGCCAGCGGTAGCCGAAACGGCCCGCCGCAAGGTCGGGTACGGTCCTCGCCATGCGTCTGCTCCTGCTCCTCGCCCTGGTCCTCTCCTACCCCTTCCTCATGGCCCTGCCGTGGCCCGGAACGGACGATGAAGCCCTCCAGACGTGGGCCAATCACGCCGCCGTGGCCCACGTGTCCAGGTCCCCTGCCCTCCTCGCCCTAGGATGGATGCTGTGCGTCGAGCTCGTCGGGTCCCTGATGGGCCGTCGGCCGCTCGAGCGACTGGCTGCGGCGGTCGTGCTCGGGGCCGGCTCGGGCCTGCTCGCTGCGGTGGACCTGGAAGCCATGCACATCAGCGGCCAGCAGCTCGTGGCCACGCCCGGCTGGGGGTTTCGTGGGGTCGCCTCCCTCACGGTCGTGATGCTGGTGGGCGCGTGGTGGTCGGTCGCGCGCCTCGCCGGCCGAGGCGGGCTGTGGGGGGTGTCGGCCCTGCTCGCCGCGGGCATCCCGGCCGCGGTCCTCCTTCTCGCCAAGCAGCTGGCCCTGCTCGTGCAGGTTGGCGAGATCAGCCTGCTCGGAGGCTTGATCTCAGTGCTCGGTACCCTGCTGCCGCTGTGGGTCGTCGGTGGCGTCCTGGCGGCGCGGGGACGGCCAGGCCCCCACGTCGATGGCCGCCGCCTGGACCGGGTGGACCAGGCGGTGGTGGCCGGCGCCCTGTGCCTGCTGCCCATGCACGTCGGGTCCCTGGCGAACCGCATGGCCAGCGCGCCGCTGGGTCTTCACGACATCACGTCGCTGTGGACGCCCAGCGCCGTGGTCTCGCCCCCCTGGACGCCGTCGGTCGCGGTGGCGGTGCTGCTGGCGCTGCCCGTGGCCTTCTGGCTGTCCAGCGGGTCGGGCGACGCCGCCGACTGAGGCCTCGCTCAGGGAGCGACGAAGCTCCGCAGCGCCTCGAGGCCCTCGGAGGGGCCGGTGTGCGATGGCACCACCCATGCCACCCCCGGGGGCAATCGCTCGGCCAATCCCGCCAGGCTGGCGGCCGATTCCTCGGTGTCGTCGTTGAAGATCCAGGGGGCGGTGTGCAGGCCTCCCGACGTGGTCACCGAGGCGGTGTCGCCCACTGCCAGGGTGTCCCCCACCAGCCAGGCCGCACTGCCCGCGGTGTGCCCCGGCAGCGCGAACACGCGGACGGGGGTGCCGCCCACGTCGATCACCGCTCCGTCTTCGACCCCAAGGGTGACGCGACAGGACCCGTCGTTGCGCCCGATCCGGGACACGAGGCCCTTGGCGGTGGCCTCCCCCGCGATGAGGGGCGCCTCCACGGCCAGCGCGAGGATCTCCGCGTTCGGGAACATGGGACAGCCCCGGACGTGGTCCGGGTGACCGTGGGTGATCAAGATCGCGGCGACGTCCTCCGCGGTCTGGCCACGGACCGCCAAGGCGGCGAGCACGGCCTCGGCTTTGGGGTCGTCCCCTGCATCGACGAGGAACACCGACCCATCGGCCGCCTGCCCGATGAACACGCCCACGTAGCCATCCTTCACCGTGGTGAGGGCGCCGACGACGGCGCCGTCGACGAGGGGCTCCAGGCCGCCGAACAGCGAGGCCATCAGGCCACCGAGGCCGAGAACCCCACACACGACCGTTCCGCCGCCCACGGCCGCCCACCGCTTCCAGCCCATCTTCACCTCGGCGCACGGTCTATCGCAGGGGCACGAGCCGGCTGGCCGGACCGGCTCGACGGACGCTGGGATACGCCAGAGACCTGCAGGAGAGGCACATGCGCTGGGTGGTGATCGGAGCCGGGGCCATCGGCGGTGGCCTCGGGGGCGCCTTGTTTCGTGCCGGCGAGCGGGTCCATTTCGTCGCCCGGGGATTCCGTGGCCAGGCCCTCGCCCAGCACGGCCTGCGCTGGCGTACCCCGGACCGCGACGAGACCCTACCGATCCCGACCAGCACGGCGGACGAGCTGGTCCCCGGCCCCGACGACGTGCTCTGCCTCGCCACCAAGCTCCACGACGCGCCAGACGCCCTCGACTCGCTCCCTGCTGCCTTTGCCCACACCCCCGTCGTGACCTGGACCAACGGCGTCCAAGCACCCGCCTGGGCCGCGGAGACCGGTCGCGACGTGGTGGCCGCCGCCGTGGTGGTGCCCGCCACCATCGACGACCCCGCCACCGCCACCCTGTGGGGGGTCCCCCACTACGGCGCCATGCACCTCGGCGTCACCCACGGCGACGGCACCACGGTGCGGGACGCCATGCACCGCGCCCTGGGCCAGGCCGGCTTCGACCCTGTCTCCCACGACGACGTGTGGCCCATCCTGCGGGCCAAGTGGATGACCAACCTGATGGGGGCCGCTCAGGCGCTGGTCCGCCCCGAAGGCTTCGAAGCGGTGGCCCTCGCTGCCCTCGCCGAGGGCATCGCCGTCCTGGAGCATGCCGGGGTGCCCTGCGCCGACGTCGACGCCCTCTCCCCCCGCCCGATCACCGTCGGCACCATCGACGGCACCACCCGGGACGGCGGCTCCACCTTCCGCAGCATCACCCGAGGCAAGCCCCTCGAGACCCCCTACCTCAACGGTCCGCTGGTCGACCTGGCCCGTGCCCACGGCACCGCCGCGCCCATCAACGAGGCCCTGTTGCGCTGGGCCGACGTCGCCATGGACGAGGGGTGGCGAGCCCCCCGGATCGGCGCCGACGACGTGCTCGCCCCCAGCTCCGTCGACCGAGGCACGTGACGGCCTCGTGACCAACCCGTGGTGGCCATCCCGGCCGCGACAGGCCATCATCTCTCCGAGAGAGGAGGTCCGATGATGATGTGGATGGCTCTGGCCCTGGGTGCAGTCCCGCTCGACGTGAAGCTCACCGAGGCCGAGAAGGCCGAGCTCACCGCCGGCGACGTCGTCGTGCGCTACCCCACCGACACCGGTCTCGTCGTCGGGGCCGTCGACATCCCCGCCACCCGCGAGCAAGTCATGGCCTCGGTCATGGACTTCGACGCCCGCGTGAAGAGCGTCGGCGCCATCGACTCCATCGTGACGTACGCCCCCGCCACCGACCCCAAGGGCCTCGGCGCCAAGTTCACGCTGTCGGTCCTGGGCAGCGAGATCATCTACTACATCCGCTACGACATCGAAGCCGAGGGCGTGAACTTCGTCCTCGACGACGAGCACGAGAACGGCATCACCGCCACCAACGGCGGCTACTGGACCTACCCCACCGGCGACAAGATCCGCCTCGTCTACTGGAGCACCACGGACACCGGCCGCGCGGTCCCCGGCTTCATCCGGAACACCCTGTCGGTGCGTTCGTTCCGCAACCAGCTCTCGGCGATGCAGACCCAGGCCCCGAAGAAGTAGTCGCGGAACCCGAAGCGAGGCTCGGGGTCTGAGGGCGCGGAGGTGCCCATGCTCTCACTCCTGCTCGCCACCGCCATGGCCCGTACCGTGGTCCACGCTGCATCAGCCTCTCCGCCCGAGGCCCACTACGTCCTGACGGACCGCACCACCTGCCCCGTGCACGTCCTCGTCGACCCCGACGGACGGGTCGCGGAGGCCACCGTGGAGGGCTGCGCCGACGTGCTCGCCGACGCCGTCGGCGAGGCCGCCCTCCGCTGGCGCTTCGCCAAGGGCCCCGACACCACCCTCGAGGCCATCGACGTCCCGGTGCGTCCCCCCTCGTTCACCCCCCGCGCGAAGGGTCGCGACTGCCTGCTGGCCTTCGTCATCGACGACGAAGGGCTGCGACGACTCACCGCCGAGCCCCCGAAGCACTGCACGGTGTCCGCCGAGCGCGCCCCCCCGACGCCGGCCACCCGTGGTCGCCGCACCACCGCCTGGTGCCGCATCCACGTCGACGTCGAGCAGCGCTCCACCACGGTGGACGGCTGCACGGAGGGCTTCGCGGTCCCCACCCGGGCCCTCGCCCAGAGCCTGATCTTCGACGACCGCGCTACGGGATGGACGCTGCTCGTGGGCTATCGTCCGTGAGCCCCGCCCCGTCCAGACGAAGCGAGCCCCCATGCCCCACCTCCCCGCCGATGCCGCAGCCCTCGCCGCCCTTCGGGAGCCCACCGAGCGCCACCCGTGGCGCGTGCTGGTCTCGGGCTGCATGACGGGCACGCCGTGTGGCTGGACCGGCGACGACAACGGCATGTCGGCCCATGGACCGCTGCAAGCCTTCCTCGCCCACGCCAAGGTCACTGCCGTGCCTTTCTGCCCCGAGCACCTCGCCCTCGGCACGCCCCGTGGCATCCCCGACCTGCACGGAGGCGACGGCTTCGACGTCCTCGATGGACGAGCCCGCGTGCTCGTCGACGGCGAGCGGGACGTCACCGAGGCCCTGGTGCGCCACGCCATGGCCATGGCCGAGCTCGGGGAGACCTGCGACCTCGCCCTGCTCCTCGACAGCTCCGCCACCTGCGGGTCTCAGGTGATCAGCCTCGGCACCCGCACCGACACCCCCCGTCGCTTCCAGGCCGGTCCTGCCGTGGTCGCCGCCCTGCTGTGGGAGCGGCACATCCCGTTCACGTCCCAGCGCGACGCCCTCACCCTCGACCGGCTGATGGCCCGCCTCGAAGGGCGCACGCCCGACACCACCCTCCACGACCACCACCGCCACCCCTGGACCCTCGAGCACCTCCCCGACAGCCCATGGAGCACCCAGCCGAGGGCCCTCGCCCGTCGGCCGGAGGTCTCGACGCGGCGACCGGTCTTCAAGGTGCTGACCGCGGAGCAGTGGTCCGCTCGCGACGACATCCTCCCCTGGGCACCCGTGGACGAGGCGGACGGCTTCCTCCATCTGTCTGCGGCACACCAGCTCGCGCGCACCTTGGCCCTCCACTTTGCCGGCCAGACGGGCCTCGTCCACGTGCGCCTCGACCCCGCCCGCATCCCCGGGCTCGTGTGGGAGCCCAGCCGGGGAGGCCAGCTGTTCCCCCACGCCTACGGGGCGACCCCCTTGTCGGCCGTGGTTGCGGTGGCCGTCCACGACCAAGCGCCCGCCACCTAGTGCCTACCAGTTCACTCCGATGGTCGTTCCGAGGCGCCAGTTCCCGTCGACGTCGGGGATGAAGGTGGCGTGGATCGGGACGTTGAACGAGCCCGCAGGAGGCGTCCAGCCCACCGCAATCACCTGGTGCACGTACCGGTGGCTGGGGTCGAAGGGGCTCCAGTTGACGCCGGTCCCGATCTCCACCTGCTTGTCGATGGCGAAGCCCACGAGCCCGTTGGCGCTGGGGATGAAGACGCTCTGGTTGATGCCCGCGACGCTGGCGTTCCCGATCACCACGACGTCGAGCCACCGCCCGCCGAGGGCCCGCTGCGTCACTTCGTAGCCGAGCACGAACAGGTGCGGGCTCTCCAGGACACTGTTCTCGTCGATGCCGGCGACGTAGGTGTAGCCGACGCGAAAGCCATGGTAGAGGTGCTGTTCGGGCGGTTCGACGGGGGCTTGGAGGGGCACACGCTGGGGCGCGGGCGCCTCGGCGGCCTCGGACACCTCACACGGCTCGCAGGGCTCGGGCGCCTCGACGACCTCCGACGCCTCCGGAGCCGAGGTCGTGTCGACGGACAAGTCACGAGACGCTGCAAACGTAGGCGTCAGGAGCAGGGAAAGGAGCGCGGTCATGGGGGAGTCCTCCGGGCGGATAGCGTGTCCATCCGACCCCTGAAACCTAGGCTCTGGCCGTGCACCGTGGGACCCTCCCGAGTGACGAAAGTGCGGGTTTGTGTCACCCTGGCTGGTGGGATGCAACCCTGGTCCGCGTCGACTCGAGCCTCTCTGTGCGTCCAACGGGCCTTTGGCTCGACCACCCCAAGCGAGGCGCGCCGACCTTCCCGCCATGCTACAGCCCGCCCATGCGCAAGACCTTCGAGCTGACCCATCCTCGCCACAAGCCAGCCCAGGCCCTCGACCGGGTGAAGCACCAGCTCCACAAGTACATCAAGCGAGAGCGCCGCAAGGAGCTGCCCGAGGACGTGGACTTCTGGGACTTCGACTGCCGGATCGGCCTCGACGAAGCGAGCGCCGAGGTCGCCCACACCGCCGAGCTCTCCAAGCGACTCGACGCACTGGTCGAGCAGGGCGCGACGGCCGCCTACATCGAGATTCTGGTCAAGCCGGGGCACCGCGAGAAGCGTCCGAAGCCCCCCGCCGACGAGGCGCCCTAGCGGGCGTTCCGCCTGAGGGGTCGGCGCGACGGCGGTGATTTTCCGCCCGATGTGACGATGGCCGGCGGCATCGGCGGTGGTTTTCTGCCCGATGTGGCGACGGCCGGCTGCATCGGCGGTGGTTTTCTGCCCGATGTGACGATGGCCGGCGGCATCGGCGGTGGTTTTCTGCCCGATGTGGCGACGGCCGGCTGCATCGGCGGTGGTTTTCCGCCCGATGTGGCGCCCCGTCGCGGTTTTCTCCCCGATGTGGCAACGGTGCCCAGGTTTTCTCACCACAATGGCGACGCCCGAACGCTCCCAACCCTCGAAGGCGGCCCAAAGTGGTGGTTTCATCGCGTGCCCCTCTCGTGTGGTCCCCGTCCGGCGCGCCCGCCGTCGCCATCCAAGCGAGAAAACCCCACCGGCGTTGCCAAATGGCGGAGAAAACCCTCCCAGCCACCACACGAGAGAAGCCCACCTCAGCTCCAGAGCATCACGCCGACGGACGGGACCCGCACGCCAGCAGCTGCTCCAGCACGACCCCACGGGCCCAGCTCCGCCGCCAGGCGGTCAGCCGGTCCTCCGCCTGGAGCCCCTCCAGCGCCGTCGCCATCTCCCCGAGGCCGACCCCGCGCAGCGCTTTGGCCACCCGTCCGACCCGGGCCAGCTGCGGCGTCGTCAGGTGCCCGAGCCCCCGCTGGGCGAACTCGGCCAGCAGCCGCTGCGCGACGTGCACCGCCTTGGAGTGCTCCCCCTCCGCGTCGGGCAGGGCCAGCACCGGCAGCTCCGGGCGCGGCGTGTCGGCCGCCAGATCCGGCACCTCGTGGCCCGCGGCCGTCGACAGCACCAGGGGCTCCAGCCACAGGCGTCCCTCCCGGAGGAAGGCCTCGGCGCCGAGCACCCCACCGCCCTCGGCGAGCAGCGCCCGAGCCAGACAGGACGCGCCTCCGGGGGCCTCGGGCCGCCACTCGATGGCCACCAGCGCCCGGTCGGTCTCGTCGGCCACCCAGCCCCACACCACCCGACGACCCGGATCCCAGGCGACCATCTCCACCTCGGTCCACCCGCTCACCACCACCCGCCACGCCCGCACCCGCGCCGCCAGCGACGCCGGGTCCCGCTCGGAGAGCCGTCGCCGGACCGTGGCCAGGGACTCCACCTGCTGGGCCAGGGCCTTGCCGCTGCCCGGCGTCACCGCCGTCTGCCGGGAGGCCTGACCCTTCACCTGCACGAGCCGGTTGGGCAGCCGGGTCGCCGCCTTCGTGGTCACGTGGCCTGAGGCTAGGGCGGCCGGCGTGCCCCCGAAGAGCCGTCGCTTGGCGACGCGGGGCCCGGGGGGAGGCAGCCCCTTCTCGTCGAGGGGGAACCGCTTCTCCAGCACCAACGCATCGCGCCCGGAGCCCTCCTGAAAGAAGACCTGCAGCCGCGCGCCCCCGTTCTCCATCCGGTAGCGAGCCCCCACGCCCCGCAGCACCGTGTGGTCCAGGGCGGTCGCCCCCATGCTCTGGGAGCCCACCCGCTCGGCCCGGGGCCCCTTGGCCCGCACCCGCAGACCCAGCTCGCCGATCAAGGCCCCCACAGCGTCGCCGTCGGCCGTGCTCGCCCCGTCGTCGTACTCGGTCAGCACCTGCCCGAGCTGCCCCACCAGGTCCGACACCCACACCATGCGGGCCCGTCCCACCTGCTCTTGGAGCACCGACAGCCGCTGGGCCAGCACCTCGCCTCCGCCCGTCCATCCGCCCTGCAGCAGCTGAGCCTGGGCTGCCAGCACCGCCCCCTCCACCGCACCGTCCCCGGTGTCGGGGGCTCCCGTGGTGCCCACCTCGACCTTGTGCTCCCCCTCGAAAGACGGCGCCTCGGCCACCGCCCACAGGGCCAGGGCCACGTGCTCGCAGTCCACCCCCACCTTGCAGTCGCAGCGGATGTGGGCCAGCTCCCAGGGCACCAGGAAGCGCACGGTGCACGTCGACAGCAGCACCTCCACGACGCGCCCGAAGCGAACCTCCGCGCCGTAGCCCGAGCTCCGGGTGCGCAGCGCCCGCTGCCACGCCCGCTTCCCGAGCCGGCCGAGGAGACCGTCGTCATCGATCTCCAGGGAAGGGGTCGGTGCGTCGTCGGGGGCGTCGTCCGCGGGGGCGTTCGCGCGGCACACCATCACCGCCGCCAGCCGATGGCGGCACACCTTCAGCGCCCCGCAGGTGCAGGGGGCGTCCTTCAGGGGCACGTCCGGAGGCAGCCGGCTCACGGTGCCGTCGGCGAAGGTCGCCACCACCACCTCGCCGTCCAGGGCGACCGTCGGCCCGTCGCCCCGGTCGACCTCCTTGCGGGCGCGCTTCACGAGGCCCCGGTTGGCCAGGGCGACCAGCGCGTCGTCGTCCAGCGCCAGCAGGTCAGCCCTCATCCGCTCCCCTCACCCAAGGTCGGCAGCGTACCCGATGGGGTCGTCAGAACGTCCAGTCGATGCGGACGTCCCCGACGTTCACCGACATCGTTCCCGTCTTGCTCCCGTAGCTGTCGAAGTAGGCCTGGGACATCGGGCTCAGATCGAAGCGAAGCTCCTCGCGGATCCAGGCCTCGCAGGCGTCGCCGTGGGCGTCATGGGACACCTCCAGCGCCACCTGCACCGGATACGACTCCATGAAGGCCTGGTCGGGCCAGCACAGCACGAAGTCGTGGTCCTCGCAGCCGCCGCTGTACCCCACCGACACGACGAGCTCGGCGCCGTCCAACGCGACCCCGTCGATGCTGTACGCGTCCCCATCTGCCTCGAAGCAGACCGGCAGGTAGGGGGTGCTGTCGACGTAGTTCCAGGTGCAGGTGCCCTCGATGCAGTCGAAGCCCTTGGCCGGTGGGCAGTCGCACACGGAGCTGAGGAGCAGCTCACACTCCTCAGCCTGCCCCTCGTCGATCAGGGCGTAGAAGTCGCTGGTGTCCGCGTCCAGGCGGGCCACCCAGTCCCGGGTGCAGCCGCAGCTGGTGCCGGTGAGGACCTGGCCGCACTCCGAGGCATCGTCGCAGGTCTGGATGGCCTCAGCCTCGGCCCAGAAGTCGGCCTCGATGTCCTCGCAGGTGCGGGGCCCGGTGTCGCCGGTGTCGCCAGTGGGCATCGTCGAGCCCGTGTCGGTGACCCCGGTGTCCTGCGAGCCGGTGTCCCCCGAGTCGCCCGAGGTCGGCGACGTGGTGGTGTCGGTCGGGGGGGCGTCCGATCCCGTGCAGGCAGCGACGAGCATCAAGGATCCGAAGATGACGGTGCGCATGGTTCCTCCTGCCAAGAACCTAGGCGCATCCAGGGTCCGGGGCGAGCCTGCCCCGGCGGACCCAGACGCCCCTCGGCGCTCGGCGCTGCCACCCGCGCTACTCGTGAGGTCGGAGGCCCCATGTCCAGCCGGATCATCCCCCCACGTTCCCTCGTGGGGCTCGCTGTGGCCAGCATGGGTGTGCTGGCCTGCCGAGCGGAGCCTCCGTCGGATCCGACCGACACGGCTCCGGCCGGCCACAGCGCCTCGGAGGACGGCGCGACCACCCTCGCCGACTGCTTCGCGTCCCACGGGCTCGACGGCGTCTGCGGCCCAGGGGAGCTGGAGTGGGCGGCGGTCGGCCCCCATGGTTGCGCTGCAGAGCAACAAATTCACAACACGGGCACCGCTGGACTGACCCTCTACTACGACGTCGATGGCGACATCACCCGCATCGCCCTGGGCGTGGAGCCGAGCCCGATCCGGATCGTGCTGGACTCCGGGGCCAGGGGCCTGTACCCGACGTACCCCTGGGTCGGACGCGCGGAAGCGCCCATTGTGCCGTGGCGCGAGGCCTTCGCGGAGGTCCACTTCGAGCTCCCGAAGACGCTCAGCCTCTCCGAGGCCAACGGCGCCCAGGTCCCCGGACGATTCTGGATATCCGGAGGCGAGATCGACTCGGGATCCGGCTTCGCCGCGGCCCCGGATGCCATCGGAGAAGGCTGCTTCGACCTCTTGACCAACAGGGCCGGCGACGTCCGCTGACGCCCCCTCGCGCCGGCGGGCGAGGCGCTCCTACGCCTTGATCTTCTCCGCGATCCACGCCGCCAGCTTCCCCGGCGTCATCGCCCCCACATGGGCCCCGAGCTCCACCAGCCTCGCCGCCAGGTCGCGGTCGTAGGCGGGGTTCGCGGTCTCATCGAGGGCCGCCAGCCCCAGCACCGTGGTGCCCTGGCTCACCAGCTGATGCACCACCCCCTCCAGCGCGCCGGGGGTGTCGCCTTCGTAGAAGTCGGTGATCAAGACCACGATGGCTTTGCTCGGCTGCTTGATGCGGGAGGCGGCGTAGTCCATCGCCTTGGCGATGTAGGTGCCCCCGCCCAGCTGCACGTTCATCAGCGTCTTCACGGGGTCGGTGACGTCTTCGGTCAGGTCGATCACCTCCGTGTCGAAAGCGATGAGGTGGCTCTTGATCCCCGGCAGCCCGAACAGGATGGCGGCGGTGACCGCGGCGTGGATGGTCGACGACAGCATCGAGCCCGACTGGTCCACGACCAGCAAGATCTGCCACTCGTCCAGGCGCTTGCTGCGTCGGGTGTAGTGCCAGGTGCGGTCCACGTAGAGCTTGCGGGTCTCCGGGTCCCAGTTCTTCAGGTTGGCCGTCAGCGTGCGGCGCACGTCCAGCGGACCCCGAGCGAAGCGGGTGGAGCGGTCCCGGGCCACCACCCCGGAGAAGGCTGAGCGGACCTCTTGGGCCAGCTCGTCCATCAGCTGCTCGATCACCTTGCGGACCAGCACCCTCGCTACCTGGAGGACCCGCTCGTCCATCAGGTGCTTGGTCTGCAGCACGGCACGCAGCAGCGCCGGGTTCGGCTCGGCCCGCTCCAGCACCTCCGGGTTCGTCACCACCTCGGCGATGCCGTAGGTCTCCACGGCGTCGGACTCCAGCCGCTCGATGGTCTCCTGGGGGAAGAGCTCGTGGACCTCGTTGATCCAGTCCGGCACGGTGAGCTGGGAGGCCTCGTCGCCGGCGCCCCGGGGGCCCTCCAGCTGGCCCACGCCGTCGCCGTCGGTGCGCTCGCGGCCGTAGAGCCACTCCAGGGCCGCATCCATCCGGGCCGCCCCTCCTTGCAGCCCGCCACCGCCGAGCCCGGCCTCGCCCGCTTCGCCGAGGACCAGTCGCCAGCGCTCGATCCGTTCCTTGGGGTCCATGATGGGTCAGAGCGCTTCGAAGGTGCAGGAGAACTGACAGCTGGCCAGGCCTTCGCAGTGGGTCTGGGCGCCCTGTAGATCCCACGTCGGGGCGTAGTACTGGTAGGCGAGAAGAAGGTCGAAGCCCTGGTCGGTGTCGCATCGAGCGATGGCTTCGCCAGGACACGCTCCGTCGCTGTAGGCGCCCTCGTACGGCCCTTCGCATTGCTCCTGGAAGGCTTCGTGGTCCGCGGTCTGCTCGCCATCCCAGGCGTAGCAGAGCCCCGCCGCCTCGACGGCGTCGCAGGTCGTGGGCCAAGCCAACTCCTCATCTGGCGTGCTGTCGCCGGCGTCGCCGGAGCATGCGGCCAGGGGAAGGACGACGAGAAGAAGGAAAAGGCGCATGCCGACACCCTACATCAGCCCGAGGCGCCGGAGCATCCGCCGATGTCGCCCGCGGGTCGACCGCGTTGGGCGCCAGCCGAAGCGCCCATCCGAGGAAAGGCCGTGGGTGGGCCACCGGCAGCAGCCCCTCCACACCAAGCAGATGGACACCGTTGGCACCCGGGGTGCGACACGCAGGTCGTGGTTTCGGCACGTGGCACGCACACCGGACGTCCTGAGTCAGGTTCTCCCAAGTCATTTTTGATGGTCTACAGCTTGCGCAGGTACCACCGGACGGAGGTACGCATGATGTGGAGAGGGTTTGCATTCGCGGGAGCGGTCGTCGGCTTGTCCGGTGTCCTGTGGCTCGAACCGGCGCCTGCGGGGGCCTGTTCCCCGCCCGAGACCGAGTACGAGCACTGCCGGTACCAGGAGCTGATCGCGGTCGACGGGGAGTTCCTCTCCTCGGCTGGGGAGCCGGTGGACCTCGGCCCCGAGCTGATCGTTCTCATGGAAGCCGGACGCGTCTACGCCGTGGTGGTCGACGGGGTCGAGCTGAGGACGACGCCATGAGGTGGGCTCTGATCGCGTCGATGCTGGCCGGCTGCAGCATCGGGACCCGTCCGGGCCTCTGCGGCGACCAACTGAAGTGGTGGGAGCGTGCGCGCAGCACCGAGGTGGACACCGGGTTCGCCGCCGACGACTGCCCAGTGAACATCTGGGACCAAGGAGAGGTGAACCTTCGGGACGACCGCTGCGCCGATGGGGACGACTGCTTTCGCGAGCCGACCGTGCGCATCACGGGGGACGAGGTAGTGTTCGAGTACATCGACGGGGACGACGTGCGCCACCAGGCCCGGTACCTCCGGACCGACTGACCGCCCTCTTCAGCGAACCCCGAACACCGCCAGCGTGCCGGGGTGCGACGGCTTCGCCGGGTCGGCGAGGCGCTCGCTGCGCACGTCGCGGAACCCCGCCGCCGCCACTGCCCGCTCCCAGCCCACCTGGCTGCGCAGGTCCATCGTGAGGCCGAGCTCCTCAGGCCAGCTGTGGCTGGCCTCGTGCTCAGCGTAGAAGTCGGCGCACACCGCGAGGTGCCCCCCAGGGCGGAGCACCCGCGCCACCTCGGCCAACGCAGCATCGATGTCCACGTAGTACAGCGCCTCCATGCTGAAGGCGTGGTCGAAGCGGCCGTCGTCGAAGGGCAGCGCCAGCAGGTCGCCGAGCAGGTAGCGGGCCGACGTGGGGGTGGCGCGGGCCCGGACCAGCATCGCCCCGCTGCCATCGAGGCCCACCACCTCGCCCTCGGGCCCGGTCCGCACGGCGAGCCGGCGGCTGGCCCACCCTTCCCCACAGCCGAGATCGATGGCGCGGTCCCCCGGACGGACCGGGAGTTGCTCGAGGGCCTGGGAGGCTCGCGGGGCATGGCTGCGGCCCATGGGCTCGGCCCGACCGGCCTCCGCCCAGGCCCCGAACACGTGGATGGCGTCGTGTGGCATGGGGAAGCGATACCCTGACCACGGCCGAACGTCCGGCCGGAGGACCCCATGCCCACGAGCCTCGGGCCCTGGACCATCGAGGAGGAGCTGGGCCGAGGCGGCCAAGGGGTCGTCTGGGCCTGCGTCCACCAGGTGACGGGCCGCAAGGGTGCGGTGAAGGGCTTCCTCCGAGGCGGGGCCCGCGCCGAGGCTTGGCGCGACGAGGCCCGAGCCATGGCCGGCCTGGCCCACCCCGGGGTGGTGTGGGTCCACGACATCGGCACCCTCTCCGACGCCGCCGCCGAGGTCCTCGACGTCCCCCCTGGCAGCCCGTGGATGGTGATGGATCGGGCCGACGGCTCTCTGCACGACCTCCCTCCCACCACCCTCGGCGGGGTGCTCGACCTGATGGGCCAGGCCCTCGACGCCCTCGCCCACGTGCACGCCCGCGACCTGCTCCACCTCGACCTGAAGCCCGCCAATCTGCTCCGCTTCGGCGACCGCGTCTGCCTGGCGGACTTCGGCGTGGCCCGGTGGATGCGGGACCAGCGCGAGGCCGGCAAGATCTCGGGAACGCCTCTGTTCATGGCCCCCGAGCTCATCCAGGACGACCCGGTGGGCCCCGGACCGTGGAGCGATCTGTACGCCCTGGGCTGGGTCGCGTGGTCCCTGATCGCCCCCCACCCCTTCGAGGGCCGCACCGTGCCGTCGGTGCTGATGGCACAGCTGTGGGACACGCCGGAGCCACCGGGGCCCCCCGTCCTCGCCGACTGGCTGCAGCGCTGTGTGGCCAAGCGTCCCGAGGGCCGCTTCCCGTCGGCAGCCGACGCCCGTCGTGCCCTCCAGGCCGTGCGCGCCACCGTGCGAGGTGACCTCAAGACCGCCTCCACCGGTCCACCCCAGGCGACCACCACCTTCGACTTCCAGGACCTCGAGCGGCCCAAGGCGACGCCGGCATCGAAGGCCCCAGCACGCCCGGCACGCCCAGCGAGCCGCCCTCCGTACGTCCCGAGTCCCCCGGTGCCCGACGACTGGCGCATCGTGCCCGGCGCCGCCCCGGCCCCCCTCCCCCAGGTGGGCCTCGGGCTCTTCCACCTTCGCGCCGTGCCGATCGTCGGCCGCGACGCTGAGCGCGATGCCCTCTGGACCTCCCTGCAGGCCACGGCCACCGGCGACGCCCAGGTCTGCGCCCTGCGAGGCCCGAGCGGCATGGGCAAGAGCGCCCTCGCCCGCTGGCTCCTGACCACCGCACGCCAGCTCGGGGTGGCCCAAGGCTGGGTCACCCGTGGGGCCCACGACCCCTCCGCCGCCGATGCCCTCGGGGAGCTGGTGGCCGACGGACTCTCCCGCACCCCGGCCCGTCCCGAGGGCCTCACCGACCATGCGTGGGCGGTGCTCACCACCCTCGCCCGACGCAACCCCGACCCGGTCCCGCTCACCCGCAGCGACATCGTCGACGCCCTGCGCACCTGGCTGGAACGAAGCGCAGCCACACGGCCGGTGGTGCTCGTGATCGACGACGCCCACCACGCCGTGACGCTGCTGGAGGTCCTCCGCGACGTGGGTCCCGTCCCCGGCGTCCTGTGGTTGCTCACGGTCCAGGACGAGGCCGCGGCCGATCACCCCGCCGTCGAAGACGCGCTGCAGGCCCTGGGCGCCCACTCGGTCCGCGTGGAGGCCCTTCCCACCGGCGAGCGGCAGCGATTGATCGGACAGCTCCTGGGTCTGTCCGACGCGCTGTCCGACGCCCTGGTTCGCCGCACCGATGGCCACCCCCTCTTCGCCATCCAGCTCCTGCAGGACTGGATCGACCGCGGTCTGCTCACCCCTGGACCCGCGGGCTTCGAGGTGGCCGACGGAGCCGAGCTGCCCCTGCCCCAGGGGCTGTGGACCATCTGGCACGACCGCGTCGAGCGCCTGGTCCGCGGCGCCGCGGAGCGCGACGCCCTGGAGCGGGCCGCGGTGCTCGCGACCTTCACCAACGTCGTGGCCCCGTCCGAGTGGCGGCTGCCCGCCCCCCTGCGAGAGCGCCTCCTGAACGCGAGGCTCGCCGACGCCACGCCCGAGGGTGGCTTGCGCTTCGTCCATGGCCTGCTGCGGGAGGCTCTGGTCGAAGATGCGAGAGAGGGGGGGCGCCTGCCCTCCCACCATGCGGCCGTCGCGGCCCACGTGGGGGACCCCGAGCGAAAGGGACGCCACCTGCATGCCGCCGGCGCCTTGGCCGAGGCCCTGGCTCCCCTCACCGACGCCGCGAGAGACCACCTCAACCGCGACCCCGCCCGAGCCGCGGAGCTCCTGGCCCTTGCTGAGGCCTGCCTCAGCGGCCGCACCCCCGACCGAGAGGTGGTCGGCCTGGCCATCGCCCGGTCGGGCCTGGCTCTCACCCAAGGGCGGGCGGCCGACGCCCGAGCGTGCCTCGATGCCGCCGTGCATGCGGCCTCGACCCCCGCGCTCGCCGTCCAGCTCCACGCCCGCCGGACGAAGCTCGCCATCCGTACCGGACGCCTTGATGCCGCTGCGGCCTGCGTCGATGCCATGCAGCCCCCGTCGGGCTCCGATGTCGGAGCGGCGCTGTGGCCCGCCGCGCAGCTCGCGGTCGCCGCCCGATGGCGCGCCGAGGTGCTCCTCGCAAAGGGGGACCATCGTGGCGCACGGCAGAAGCTGGAACCCTGGCTCCACCACATCCCCGATGGCAGCATCGACGCTGCCGACGCCTGGTTCACCTGGGCATGCATCGCCAGGGCCGCAGGGGATGCCGACGAGGCGAGGCACGGCTTCGAGCACGCCCTCGCGGCGTACGACGTGCTCGGCGTCGCCACCCCGAAAATCGCGGTGCTGGGCGGCCTCGCCGACGCCCTTCGCTTCCTCGGCGAGTTGGACGAGGCCCGAGAGGCAGCCACCGAGATGGCCCGCCTTGCCCGGTCCCGGGACCCCGACGGCGTCGCCTTCGCCACCCTCACCCTGGCCGCCATCGACGTCGCCGCAGGGGACCTCCGGCTCGGCGCCTCGCGGGTGGACGTGCTTCTGTCGGATCCCCACCGCCACCCGGCCCTGGCCGCCACCGCCTGGAGCCTGCGGCTGCTGATCCACGCCCAGCGAGGGAACGGGGACGGCGTGGATGAAGCGCTCGAGCGGCTGGAGGAGCTCCTCCTCGATCGGACCCATGCCGTCCTGGAGCTCGACGTCCTGCTGGCCTGCGAGCAGGCGGCCGAGGTCTTGGGGCCCCATCCCGAGCGCAGCGGCCGGGCCACCGAGCTCGCGGACCAGCAGCGAGCCGGCCTGTACGGGCCGTAGGCCCAATCAGGCGGGCCGGGTGGCCATCCACAGCACGTGGGTCCCACTGCCATCCGCCGTCGGGCGGGCGGCCTCGGTGTGGTGCAGCATGTCGGTCTGGAAGCCCTTGCGACGCAGCCGCCGGGTGTAGGACGGGTCGCTGGTCGCCGACCAGATCCCCAGCACGCCGCCCGGCACCAGGGCATCCCACGCCGCGTCGACCCCCTGCCGCTGGTAGAGCCAGCCGTTGTTGGGGCGGGTCAGGTGGTTGGGACCGTTGTCGACGTCGAGCAAGATGGCGCTCCACGGCGAGGGCGGCCGCTCGATGAGGTCGCCGACGTCGCCCAGGTAGACCTCGGACCGAGGATCCTTGAGGGGGTAGCCGCTCGCCTTGCCCATCTTGTAGTCGCGGTTCCACTCCACCACCGCAGGCACGAGCTCCGCCACGGTCACCATCCCCTCGGGGCCCACCCGATGCAGGGCGGCGGCCAAGGTGAAGCCCATGCCCATGCCCCCGACCAAGATCCGCGCCGTCGGCAGATGGTCCGGATGGAGGCGCTCGCAGGCCTCGGACGCCAGCGCGACCTCGGAGCCGTGCTCACGGTTGGTCATCAGCTGGCGGTCGTCGACGTGGACCGCCCACTCTCCGCCACGGTTCAACAGGTACAGCACGCCGTCGTCTTCGGGCACGCTGGCTGAGTCGATCACGTCCCAAGGGCGCACAGTCACCTCGAGCCGCCCCTCTATTCCGCGGAGCCCCGGGTGGCAGCGACGTCGACGCTCGACTTGCTAATTTCTTGGCACATGCTAATTTCTTGGCATGAAGACCACCCCTCCTCAGCTCTCCCGTCGGGAACGCCAGATCATGGACGTCGTGTACCGGCTCGGCCCCGCCTCGGTCGCCCAGGTGCGCGAGGGCCTGGCCGACCCGCCCAGCTACTCGTCGGTGCGCACGCTGATGGGCCTGCTGGAGGAGAAGGGCCACCTGTCCCACGACCAGGTGGGCACTCGCTACGTCTACCGCCCCACCACCCCCCCCGAGGTGGCCGCCCGGGGCGCACTGTCCAACCTCCTCCACACCTTCTTCGGGGGCTCGGTGGAGGGCATGGTCGGGGCCCTGCTCCAGGCCGACGACGTCGACCCCGCCACCCTCGACCAGCTCGCCGCCCTGGTCGACGATGCCCGCCGCTCTTCCCCCGCCACCCCACCCTCCTCGGAGCCCCCCGAATGACCCTCCTCCTCCGCGCTGGCCTCGTGCTGGCCGCCGCCCTCCTCGTCTCCCGCCTCGCGCCCGCTCCCTCCCTCCGCCGCGACTTGCTCACCCTCGGGGCCCTCGCCACCGTGGCCCTTCCGCTGCTGGCGTTGCTGCCCGCGCTGCCGGTCGCACTGCCGGACGCACCCCTCCTCATGGAGCCCGTCGTGGCCTTGGCGACCGGTGGTTCCACCCTGCAGGAGCCAGCCACCGCCGCAGCTTCCTGGTCCCTGGCGAGCCTCGCCGTCCCGCTGTGGGCCGCCGGTGTCGCGGCGTTCGGGCTGCGCGTCCTCGTCGGGGCCGTCCGCATCGCGCGCCTGCCCCACGAGCCCGTCGACCCGGCATGGGAGGCGGCCCTCCACACCGTCCGCCCCTCCCTTCCCGTGCACGGGCATCGCAGCGACGGCCCCCTGGTGGCGGGATGGCTCCGGCCCAGGCTCTTCCTCCCCGCCGGGCTCGACTGGGACCGCCCGCGACGGGTCCGAGCCCTCCGCCACGAGCTCGCCCACGTGCGCTCCCACGACACCCTGCGGCTGTTGCTCGCCCAGGTCGTCTGCGCCGTGCACTGGTGCAACCCCCTCGCCTGGCTCCTCGCCCGGGAGCTCCGGGTCGCCCTGGAGCAGGCCGCCGACCAAGCCGTCCTCCACGGGGGGAGCACCCCCGCCGACTACGCCGCCGATCTCGTCGACCTGGGCCGCAGGCTGCCGCTGACCGCCGGCCTCGGGGCGCGTCCGCTGGAGCGTCGGGTCCGGGCCCTGCTGGCTGCCCCCACCACCCCGCTTCCGCGGCCGGTCGCCGCCCTCCTCGCGACCGGACTCGTCGTCGCCGCCGCCCTCCTCGCCGGCACACACAGCGCCCCCGGGGTCGCCGCCGGCACCGACGTTCAGGCCATCGCTGAGGCCGAAGTCCGCGAGCTCGTGGCCCGCTGGAACCCCCAAGCGGCCGCCATCGTCGTGGTCGACGCCCGCAGCGGAGAGGTCGTGGCCCGAGCCACCCACGGGGAGATCGGCACATGGAGTCCCGGTTCCGTGGCCAAGCCCTTCGTCGCCGTCGCCGCCCTTCAACGAGGCGTCACGGTCGACGCCGACCACGTCGCGCATCTGCTCGAGGTCTCCGACAACGCCGGCTTCGTCGCCCTGGCGGAGCAGGTCGGCACTGGCCCCGTCGCTGCGGCTCTCAAGGCCCACGGACTGGGAGCGACCGCCGCGCACTCGCCGACCGACCTGGCCCTGGGCCAGTTCCCCGTCACGACCACCGAGCTCGCCAAGGCCTACGCCAACCTCGCCGACCACCCCCATGGTGAGACCGTGATCGACTGGCTCACCGAGGTCGTGCACGGCGACGAGGGCACCGGGCGCAAGGCGGCGGTGCTCGGCACGACCGTCGCGGGCAAGACCGGCACCTCCCGCCTTGGCCACGACGACAGCGTGCTCGCCAGCTTCGTAGGCCTCGTGCCCGCAGAAGACCCCCGCTGGGCCATCGCCGTGCAGGTCGCGGGTCCGCAGCCCACGGGTTGGGGGGGGCAGGTGGCCGCACCTGGCTTCGCGCGGGTGGCGACCCAGCTCCCTCGGTGAGCACCCACACGAACTGCGCCCGCGAATCCTGACGACGGCGCATCCCCCGGGGTCCTGCGCCGCTTCGATTCCCGAGGAAGGAGCGTGCCGAAGCACGGGACGGAACGAGGGAACGGACCCACGGGCGTATGGGCCCAGAAGGCGCCGGGAGGGTGTTCGACACCCCCGAAGGGCAGACCCTGCACCCGCCGAGCCGAGCTATACGAGCGCAAACGACTACCTGGAGGCGTCATGCGCTACTCGATTCTCGCTGCTGTACTGCTGATGGCCTGTGGCGGAGACAAAGACGGCGACCCCACGGATGACACCACGCTTGCGGACACCGACACCGACACCGACACCGATTCGGACACCGACACCGACACCGACACCGACACCGACACCGACACCGATACGGACACGGACACGGACACGGACACGGACACCGACACCGACACCGACACCGACACCGACACCGACACCGACACCGACACCGACACCGACACCGACACCGACACCGATACGGACACCGACACCGACCCGGACACCGGCGACACCGGCCTGCTCTGCGACCAGACCCTCACCGAGGTCGGCGATGACCCCGCCGACTTCGAGGTAGGCCGGGCGCCGAGCGTGATGTGCGGCGACATGTACGCCACCGACTTCGTCGCCGGTGACGCCGATTGGGTGCAGATCACGGCCGCTGCCGACGAGACGTGGACGGTCACCCTCGACTGGGACGCCGCCAACGGCGACTACGACTTCTACATCCTCGACGAGTACGGCTACCCCTTCAACTACGACGGCGCCTCGTACAACAAGCCAGAGGTCTCCTCCGCCGACGTGACGGCCGGAGCCGTGTACACCCTGTTCGTGTACGGCTTCGCCGGCGACCCAGGCCCCTACACGCTCACCGTCACCACGGCCCCCTAGAGCACCCTGCGAACACTGGGGGCTCGCCTGGACTGCGCGCGAGCCAGTGTCCCGGCGCACCATGAGCCCGTGCTTCTTGATGGGTCGGCACAGGACGTCGGCTTGTCGGACCCCGCTGCCGCAGAGGAGCTCTCGGGCCCCGCTGCCGCCAGGGAGCTCTCGGGCCCCGCTGCCGCCGACATTCGGGTGGCCCTGGCGCAACGAGAGGACCGAGACCCCTGTTCGACGCGGCGGTCGTCGGTTTTCGGCCCGCTTTGGCGACGGTGGAGAGGCTGGAGGGGCTGGAGGGGCTGGAGGGGCTGGAGGGGGTTTTCCGCCGAATCTGGCAACGCGTCCAGGGTTTTCCCGCCCACATGGCGTCGACAGGGCCCCATTCCGCGCAGGCCCCCAGCGACTCAACAGACGAACGTGGACATCCCGGCAGTCGGCGGCACCCTCGCCCCATGACCGACGCCAACGAAGCGAGAAAACCCCAGACCCAACGCCATTCCACGAGGAAAACCACCCCGAGGCCACATCTCAACGCCATTCCGCGAGGAAAACCACCCCGAGGCCACCTCCTGGCTCCACCCGCACGAAGTCGGCGGCGTGGTCCCACCCCGGTCAGCGTCATCCAGCTAGGCCGACGAGCGCTGGCCCAGCCCTTGCCACGCCAGCAGGCCCAGCACCTCCAGCCCCACCACGCTCCCGCCGACCGCCGCCGCCGTCCAGGTCCACGCCCCCCCGCCGAAGGCCTGCCACACGATGGGGGCGCACAGCAGCCCCACCGCGCCGTGGTGCACCCACCACCCCCACCCGTCCCGCGGCACCTCCGTGAGCGACGCGAAGGACGGAAGCGCCACGCTCAGCGCCGTGAAGTGGATGGCGCCGATCACCACCGGACGGGTGTTTGGGAGCAGGCCCGCGGCCATGGCGAGCACCCCGAGGCCGAGCGCTGTCCACGTGGCACGTAGGTGCAGGGGATGCTCGGTCCAGCGCACCGGAAGCACCAGCAGCCCGTAGACGGCGAGGCCCAGATACCCCACCGGGTGAGGCCACACCCCCAGGGCCAACGAGCCCAGGGTGCCGGCGCCGACCAGCGCGGGCCAGGGGCGTCGCACCTCGAGCAGACCGAGGGCTGTGGGCACCACCACGAGGAACAACAGCGCCGCCAGGAAGGTCGCGACCCAGGCCTGACCGAGGGCGGGCGCGGCACGGGTGAAGCGGGCGACGAAGGGCACGCACGCGAGGCACAGCACCAGGCCGGGGAGCATGCCGCCGAGGGGGTCCTGCAGGTCCCGCAGCCGGGCCCGGGTGCGCCAGCCGGAGGCGAGCCACACCGCACCGACCACCGTGCTCCCCACGATGGCTTCGGGGGCGTAGCCGGCCCGGAGGAAGCCCACGATGGAGAGCAGCACGGCCACCCCGTACACCCCGCCCGTCACCGGGGACGGGAGCGACAGCCCGCGGGCGTGCCAGGCACCCCAGGCCACCGGGACCAACAGCCCGTAGTACGCGAGGTGGGCGTGGGCGTGCCGGACCCGCGCGAAGTCCAACGGCATCACAAAGGCCCCCGCAAGGGCCCAGCGCATGGTCACCCCAGCGAACACCGTCAGCAGCAGCGACAGGACGATGGCGGCAACGACGGCACGGCGGAGCATGGGGCCCTCTACTCCGCCTTGGCGTTCCACACCTTGGCTTCCGCCACGAAGAAGCGCATGGCGTGGCCATCACGGGGGGTCGCCATGCCCACCTCGACGTCCTTGTTCACCTTCGCCGCCAGGGCCTCCATCCGGGCGAGATGGGCGGCACCGGCCGAGGCATCGCCTGCGTCCTTCTGGGCCTGGTGCCAGCGAACCGACCAGGCGCACACGTCGTCGATGCTGCCTCCCCCCATCGCCTGCTGCTGCGCCATCGCCGCGTAGGTCGCCTCCGCCGCCGCGATGCGCTCGGCGTGAGGCGAGGCCCCGGCGTGGGCTGCGGGCAGAGCGGTGCAGGCCGCGAGGGGCAGGCAGAGCAGAAGAAGGACGACGCGCATGGGACCTCCGGTCGGGCCGGAAGCATCCCACACCGTCAGGGCTGGGCGTCGGCTTCCGAGATGACCCCTTCCGCCACCAACCTCCGCAGGCACCGCTCCATGGGCAGCATCCCTTCGGCCGCCCCCGTCTGCATCACCGAGTGCAGCTGGGGCGTCTTGCCGTCGCGGATCATCGCCGCGGCCGCCTGATTGACCCGCAGCACGCCGAGGGCCGGCACCCGCCCGCTGCCTTGTGCCCGGGGAACCAGACGCTGGGACACCACGCCGCGCAGGGCGTCGGCGAGCTGGACCCGCACCTGGTGCTGGCGCTCGGGGGGGTAGGCATCGACGATGCGCTCCACCGCGGCCGGGGCCGAGCGGCTGTGGAGGCTCGCCAGCACGACGTGGCCGGTCTCTGCGGCCGTCAGGGCCAACTGGATGCTGTCGGGATCGCGCATCTCCCCGACCAACAGCACGTCGGGGTCCTCCCTCAGGGCGTCCCGCAGGCCCGAGGCGAAGTCCGGCACGTCGCGGCCGATCTCCCGCTGCCGCACCAAGGAGCCCGACGGCGCAGCGAAGGCGTACTCGATGGGGTCCTCCAGGGTGATGAGCAGGCCGCCGCGTCGCCGCAAGATCTCCCGCACCAGCGAGGCCATCGTCGTGCTCTTGCCCGAGCCCGTCGGGCCGCAGAACAGCACCAGGCCATGGGACAGCTGGGTGACCCAGGACAGGTCGGCCGGGAGGCCGAGCTGGGCAAGGGGCGGAGGCGAAGGTCGCAACACCCGAACCGCCGCCGCCAGCCCGCCATCGTGGGGGTAGACGTTGAGACGAAAGCGGCCGCCATCGGGAAGGGCGATGGCGAGGTCCACCGAGCGACGAGCGGCCAGCGCAGCCCGATCCGCCGCCGACAGGAGGCCCTCGAGGAGCTCCGAGGGTTCGTGCACGTGGTCGCCGGTCGACACCAAGCGTCCATCGATCCGCAGGGTCGCGGGCTCCCCCGAGGCGAGGTGAAGGTCGCTGGCGCGGCGCTCCTGAGCGTAGGCGAGGAGCTGCTGCAGCTGGGGGCCCGCCATGCCCCGGGTAGCGTCAGGGGCAACCGCCGCGAGAAGGACCGGGCCGTCGCCATCGGGTGCAGGGGCGACAGCCTCAGCCGCGAGCTCAGCTGCAGGAGCCACCTCGGCGACGGGGTCGGCCGCGCCGTGGCGAACCAGGCGGACCCGCTCCCCCTTCGGACCCCTCAGGTGGGCCTCGAAGGGACCATGCTCCGGGTCGTCGTGGGGGACCACCAGCAGCCCGCGTTCCGCCAGCTCGCCCCGTTGGTCGGCGTCCAGGAGCTCGTCGACCACCATCTGGTGTCGATCGCCGGGCACCGCTCGCAGGAAGAGCCGCAAGGCCTGGCCTTGCTTGAGGAACTGGGGGGAGGCATCGGCTTCGAGGATGAGCTCGTCGCCGTCCTGACGACGGAGCACCCCGATCAGGGCGGACAGCTGGGACATGGGGAAACACCTCCGGAGGGTCCAGAAGCAAGCAGCGTGCCATGGCGTCGAGCCCCTGACGAGCACCTCTCACGCCCGCGGTCCGACAGGCTGTCCGACACCTCCGGACAGAGCGTCTCGGCCAAGACACCCTGTCAGTGGCGGCCGGAGAGCCGCCCTGACATCCCGCGCCCGCGCCCACGTGGCCAGGCGGCCCGCGGTTTGCCTGGTACGCTGCGCTCCTTGGAGGTACCGATGTGGGCGATGGCGATGGCGATGGCGGCCCCGTGGCCAGAGATCGAGCTCACCGGCACTGAGCCCACCACGCTGTCGGCCGTGCACCTGACGACGTCGGCCCGCGGTGTGGGGGTGTGGGCCGGCGGGGACGGCCTGGTCACCCACGACGGTGTCCCCCCGCCCAGCTTCGGCGTGGCCTGGGTCGTGGGCTTCGTCGACGTCGGGCACATCCGCTCCGGGGACGTGAGCGGCGACGGGGTGGACGAGGTGCTGCTCGCCGGCGCAGACGGCACCTGGATGGTGGGCGCCGACGGGGCACTCCAGTCGGTCGACCCCAGCCCCTCTCTCGGGGTCGGGCTGCCTTGGTTCGGCGCGGTGGTCGAGGTCACCTGGAGCCACGGCGAAGGGGTGTCCAACGGGTCCGGCGACCTGGTGAGCGGCCGGGCCGACGTCGGCGGCATGACGGTGTCCGACCTCGATGCCGACGGCTTCGACGACGTGATCTGGTGGGAGCCGGGGGGCGCCTACGCGGCCTATGGCGACGGCCTCGGTGGGGTGGGCGCTCCGGTGCTCCTCGCCGCTGGGACCGATCCGCAGAGCGTGCGGGTCGCCGACATGCAGGCCGACGGGGGGCGAGACCTGGTCCTGGTCGACGGGGACGACGTGGTGGTGGCCTGGGACGATGGGTCGGGGTGGACCCCCCAGACGGCGGCCACGGGGTACCAGCCGAGCTGGGTCGACACCCTCGACTGGGACGAGGACGGCGCCCTGGACGTGGTCTGGGGGGACGACGTCGGCCTATGGCTGGTTCCGTACGACGCCGCCGCGGGCATCTTCACAGCCCCTGCCTTTCTGGCGGCTGGGGTGTCGGCGGCCGGGGAGACCGCGGACTGCGACGACGATGGGCTCGACGACATCGTGTTTCTCATCGACGGCGACGTGGCATGCATCCGCAACCCCCCCGGCTTCGGATCGCTCGATGCCGCCTTCGCATCCAACGGGGCGCCGTCCGGGGGCGAGTTCGTGGTGGCAGACTGGAACGGCGACGGTGCCGACGACCTGGTCGTGCCCGTCTACGGCACCTGGCTGGTCGACGCGCTGGGCAACTGGAGCCCCGCCGGGTCCTTCTCGGCCACCGCCTTTGCCGCCCTCGACATCGATGGCGACGGAGCGTTGGACGGCGCTGGCTATGAGAGGAACAACTACTTCGGAGAGCTCGACTACTGCCTGACAACCCAGGGGCAGTGCGAACCCACGGGGGAGGTCGACGGCAACGCGCGCCCCCACCAGCTGCTGGCCGTGGACCTGAACGGCGACGGCACCGACGACCTGCTGTCAGCGGAAGACGGACAGCTCGCTTTCTTGGGCTACACCTCGAAGGTCACTTGGTACGAAGACCTGGGCGGGACCGTCACAGAGCATCTGGTGCGGAGCCGATCCGACACCCGCTTCCACGTCGACGCGGCGGACCTCGACAGCGACGGCGACATCGACCTGGTGATCGGGGAGGATCACGTCTCCGTCGGCTACGCCAGCGGGACCTACACCACCGGGAGCTGCGATGGCGCCGCCACCGTCGGGCTGAACGACGGCACCGGCACGTTCGCCCTCACGGACCTCGGCTTGACCGCATGCGTCACCGGGGTCAAGGCCATGGACCTCGACCTGGACGGTCATCCCGAGCTCGTGGTGAGCCATGACCTGGGGACCTCGGTCTACGGCGATGTCGATGACGGGCACAGCCTACGGCAAGAGCTGTACGACATCTTCGTGAGCCAGCCCGCCTCCATCGATGGGGACCTCGACGGAGACCCTGATCTGGTCGCCACTGGGGGCGCGCTGGGGGAACCCACCGCGGTGCAGTACTTCGAGAACCTCGGAGGGACGCTGCTCACGCCGGTGGTGCTCGCAGACGAGCGCTGCGCGGACGGGATCGGCGTGCTCGACATCGACGACGACGGCCGCGACGACGTGATCTGCGGCTCGCCCACCTTGCATGCCTTCCTCAACCCCGGACTGGTGCCGAGCCCGGAAGACACCGGCGACACCGGGACGCGGGACACGGGCGATGGCGACCCGAGCACCGGCGACACCGGGGGCGACCCGTCGGGGACCACCGGAAACACCGGAACCACCCCCGACACCGGCGACACGGGCACGATCGACTCCGAGCCGACCGGCCCGACGGACACCGGCACCGTGAGCAGCGAGACGGGCACCGCCGGCGACACCGGCGACACCGAACCCACGGACACCGGCGACGGCAAGGAGGACGACGGTGGATGCGGCTGCGCGGCCACCGAAGCGCGCCCCTCGTGGGGGGCCTTGGCGCGGCGCCGCTGACGTGCCCCGCCCGTGATTGTCAACAAAGCGCTACGAGTCCCGAGCCCTCCGCCACGCCCAGCCTCAGCCAAGCCAGGCCTGGCAGCGGGCCTCTCGCTCGGCGAACTGTCGGCCGATGGCGGCGTCCAGCGCCCGCACCCGCGCCGGAAGGAAGCGACGGCTCGGGAAAACGACGTGCACGGCCAAGGAGCCCCCCGTGTGGTCCGGAAGCACCCGAACGAGGCGCCCAGCTTCGAGGTCGTCGATGACGTCGACGAGGCTCTTCATGCCCACGCCCAGCCCCTGCAGCGCCCACTGCCGCACCAGGTAGCCGTCGCCGCACAGCGCGCTGTCCGGGGCCACTGAGCGCACCACTCCCTCTCCATGCAGCGCCCAAGACATCGCTGGCGCGTTGGCCCGCTGCAGGGTGAGGCAGCGGTGGTCCGCGAGCGCGTCCACCGTCGCCGGGGCCCCGTGGGCAGCGATGTAGGCCGGCGACGCCACCAGGATGACGGGCAGCTCCACCAGCTTCCGCGCCGTCAGTGAGCTGTCCTGCAGGGGGCCGTAGCGAATGGCCAGATCGATGGCGTCCCGATGGAGATGCTGCACGGCGTCGCTGATGTCCAAGACCACCCGGAGCTTCGGGTGGGCCTCGCACAGGTCGACCACGACCGACTGGAGGAACCCGTAGGTCGTGTCGGCGGGCGCCGAGAGGTGGATGCTGCCCCGTAGCTCCGTCTGGTGGTCTTGGGCGTCGTCGAGCACCCGCTGCCACTGGGCCAGCATCTTCCGGCAGCCCTCGATGACGATCAGGCCCTCGTCGGTGGGGTGCACCGAGCGGGTGGTTCGCTCGAAAAGCCGGATCCCCAAGCTCTCCTCGACCCGCTGTATGGCCCCGCTGACCGCGGCCGGCGTGAGGTGTTGCTGCCGAGCGGCGTGGGTCATCGACCCGGTGTCCGCCACCCGAACCAGGAGCTGCATGTCGCGCATCTTCATCGCCGACTTGTAAGCGTTTCTTGGAAGTGATGACAAGAAAGCCCGATAGACCACGTTCCTCCGGCCACATATTCCGACGTCCAGAGACCCCAGGGCCACGCCCTCCTCCCGGACGACAGCATGGCCCGCTCCCCGGCCTCCACGGGCTTTCCTCCCATCAACGCCGGCTACGACACCGTCTTCCAGCTGGGGCAGCTGAGCGTCGGGCTCGTGGTGCCCATCGAGGCCTACCCCCAGAGCCCCCGGCCCACCATGGCCCGACACCTCGAGCGCGTGCAGCTCGCCGAGGCCCTCGGTTTCGCCGCCGTGTGGCTGCGGGACGTGCCCTTTGACGTGCCCTCGTTCGGCGACGCCGGTCAGATGTTCGACCCCTGGGTCTACCTGGGCTTCCTGGCGGGACAGACCGAGCGCATCGCCCTTGGCGTCGCCAGCATCGTGCTGCCGCTTCGGCACCCTGCCCACGTGGCCAAGGCCGCCGCCAGCGCCGATGCGCTGTCGGGGGGGCGCCTCGTCGTCGGGGTGGCCTCCGGGGACCGCCCGCAGGAGTACCCCGCGCTGCGCCTGTCCTACGAGGACCGAGGGGAGCGGTTTCGGGCCAGCTTCGAGTACATCCGCCGCATGGCCGAGGCGCGGCCGCGCTTCGACAACCCCTACGGACAGCCAGATGGCGGCATGGACCTGCTCCCGAAGCCGGCCGGCGGGCGGCTGCCGATGTTGATCACCGGCGGGAGCCAGCAGCACCCCGACTGGGTCGCGGAGCACGGCGACGGCTGGATGACCTACCCACGGCCCTTGGAGCTGCAGGCCCATGTGCTGGCCGACTGGCGCAGCCGCGTGGGCGGTCCACCCAAGCCCGTGCTCCAGCCGCTCTACGTCGACCTCTCAGAGGACCCCGACACGCCCCCCACCCCCCTCCACCTCGGCTTCCGCTCCGGGTCGCGCCCCCTACGGGCGTACCTGCACCAGCTCGAGGCCATCGGGGTGCACCACGTCGCCCTGAACCTGCGCTTCCAGCGCGGCGACATCGAGACCACCCTGCACCGCCTGGCGCAGGAGGTCCTGACCGATTTTCCCACCCCTTCCCGAGGCGAACCATGCGCAAGACCATCCTGATCACCGGCGCCACCGACGGCATCGGCCGCAAGACCGCCGAGCTGCTCACCTCCCTGGGCCACTGCGTGCTCGTGCACGGCCGCACCGAGGAGAAGGCGGAGCGGACGGCCCGGGAGCTGGGGGGCGAGCGCCCGCTGGACCACTACGTCGCCGACCTGTCGGACCTCGGGCAGGTCGAGGCCCTCGCCCAGGCCGTGGCTGAGCGGCACCCCCGCCTGGACGTGTTGATCAACAACGCCGGCGTCTACCTGGTGCCGAGGGCCGCGAGCCACGGCCTCGACCTGCGCTTCATGGTCAACACCATCGCCCCGTACTTGCTCACGCTTCGGCTCCTGCCCCAGCTCGGGCCCGAGGGACGGGTGGTCAACCTCTCCTCCGCCGCCCAGGCCCCCGTCGACCTGCAGGCCCTTGCCGGCGTCACACGTCTGGGCGACCACGCCGCCTACGCCCAGAGCAAGGCCGCCATCACCGCGTGGACCCGGCACTTGGCCGAGACGCTGCCGAGCGGCCCTACCTTCCTGGCCGTCAATCCCGGGTCGCTGCTCGCGAGCAAGATGGTCAAGGAGGCCTTCGGGGTCCCCGGATCCGACCTCGGCATCGGCGCTGAGATCCTGCGACGGGCCGCCCTCGACGACGCCTTTGGCCCCGAGGCCTCGGGCCGCTACTGGGACAACGACAGCCACCGCTTCGCCGACCCGCACCCCGACGCGATGAACCCGAGCAAGGCAGCGGCCATCGTGCAGTGGATGGACGAGCTGCTCGCCCCGTGAACGCGCGCTGCTGGGGGCGGTGTTGGGCGCCAGGCAGCCGCTCAGTTGCCCGCGATGACGAGCCCGACCACCAAGAGCAGGTAGGCGACGATCGCGCTGCCGAACACCACCACGTAGGTGATGGTCATCAGGATGGCGAGGGCGCCAGAGACCAGGCCGATCATCGCGCGGCCGTCCGTCTCCCCTTGGGCCGCCGCCTGCTTGCGGGCGAGCAGGCCGCACACAATGGCGACGATCTCGAGCGCGATGACCAGGAAGGGCGCGATGGAACTGATGATGGGCACGCAGCAGCAGCCGTGGCCGAGCACCGCGAGGATGCCGCATACGGCTGAGACCATGCCCATGGCGTTCTGACCGTCGTTCACGGGTCCTCCCTTGGTTCAGGCAGTCTACGCGGCTGGCAGCCTATGGGCCCGTTGCGCTTTGTTTCGAAGTCCTGCCACGACGTCAGCGCTCATCGTTTTGAGGATTTGTAGCCCCGCAGCTTCGGGTCGAAGGCGTCTCGAAGCCCATCGCCCAGGAGGTTGAACGACAGCACGGCCATCATGATGGCCAGCCCCGGGAACACCGCGATGTGAGGGGCGAAACGCAGGGCGACCTTGCCGTCGGCGACCATCACGCCCCAGGTGGCCGTCGGCGGCGGCATGCCCAGGCCCAGGAAGGACAAGCTGGCTTCGGCCATCATCGCCCCCCCGGTGGCAAGCGAGCAGTACACGATCACCGGGGCCATGGCATTGGGCAGGATGTGCCGGAACACGATGCGGGACGACGGCAAGCCGAGGGCCCGAGCCGCATGCACGAAGTCCTGCTCCCGCAGCGACAGCACCTGTCCGCGCACGATGCGCGCCACCCCCATCCACCCGGTGGCACCGAGGATGGCGATGATGAGGAACAACCCCGCCGGCCCCTGCACCCGAAACATGCCCACGATGGTGAGGAGCAACACGAGCTTCGGGAGCGCGATCAGCCCGTCCGTGAGGAACATCAGCAGCCGGTCGACCCGGCCCCCTGCGAAGGCCGCCACCGCCCCTACGGTCGTGCCCACCGTCGTCGCAATGGACACCGCGACCACCCCGACCATCAGCGAGAGCCGCCCCCCGACCACCAGCCGGCTGAACACGTCGCGCCCGAAGCGGTCGGTGCCAAACCAGAAGACGGAGTCCGGCGGGAGGTTCTTGTCGCCCACGAAGACAGCGTTCGGGTCGAAGGGGGCGACGAGGGGCGCGAGCAAGGTGAGCAGCAGCATGAAGACGACGCCGTAGAAGCCCATCATCCCAGCCCGGTGGCGGACGAGGGCGCGCCGGAAGACCAGCCAGTTGCTCGTGCGCGCGGCGTGGGAGAGAGGTCGAGGAAACGCCCGGCGGTAGGCGACGAACCACAGGGACACAGCGAGGGCCGGCCAGGTGACGAGGGCCAGGACGTCGTCGACCGACAGACCGCCGCCAGGGCCGGGAGCCCACCACGCTGGGACGTGGGAGGTGCCCGAGACCGCCGCCAGCACCAGCAGTCCGTCCAGCGCCAACAGGCCGGCGCCGTGCACCCAATCCCCCACCAGGAGGTGCCCGAGGCCGGGCAGGACCAGGCCCGCTCGGGCCCGCGGCGGCACGGTGCTGTGGGCTTTGGTGAGGACCGTCATCGGCCGCCAATGTGACCCATGCGGGAGGCTCCTGCGCGCCCGAGAGGGCCATCTTCGAAGCGGTGGGCCGCCTCGGGCGTGGGCCCCCGGGGGTGACACGCCGACCGACGCGTTCTCGGGGTCGGTGGTCTGGGCCGCGGGTGCTCAGAGCCGCGGGTCGACGGGCTCGGCCTCGAGGGCCAGGATCCCCAGCACGCAAGCGTGCACGTCGGCCAACGGCGCCTTCTCCACGAAGCGCTCCAGCCCTTCCAACCCCAGCAGGAACTCCTGCATGGCCAGCTTCCGCTTCCGGCCGACCCCCCGCTTCCGCAGCCGCTGCAGATGAGAGGGGTACTCCGGGCCGTAGATGATGCGAAGGTACTCTCGCCCCCGCACCTTCAATGCGGGCTGCACCAGGCGCCCCTTGTGCCAGGCCAGGAAGGACTCGGGCTTCACCACCATCCCCTCGCCGCCGGCGTCGGTGTGGGCGGTCCACCACGCCACCGCATCGGCGACCTGGGCCTCGTCGGACAGATCCACCGTGCGCCACGGTGTGGCGACCAGCATGTCGTCGTGCCGCGCGAGCCCCGCGAGGGCCTCCATGTGCCACGGGTTGGGCTTGTCGTGGTGGACCGACCCCTCGCTCGCCAACAGGTGGAAGGGGGCCAGCCGTAGCTGGTCGACGCCGTCCACGTCCCAGCAGTAGCGACGGTAAGCTGCGGTGTACGCCTCGGCGTCGCCCTGACGCCGGTGCATGCGGGCGAGCAGGGCTCGCACGTCGGCATCGTCCCCGTGCCTCGCCAGAGCCTGCTCCACCACCGCGACGCTGGCTGCAGCCGTGCGACGGGCGGCCTGCCCTACCGGCGCGTACTGGCTCTCCAACAGGCCCATGGCCTTCTTCGACCACGGCATCAACTCGGCGTCGAGCAGCACCCAGTCGGTGCCGAGCGTGTCCCAAAGGCCCTCGGCGTCGATGGCGGCCCGCACCCGAACCAGCAAGGCATGCTCGAGGTCTCGCTCGCGGAAGAAACGCCGGCCACGACGGGACAGCACCATGCCCGGCTCCGGCTCCGGCGCATGGAAGCGGTCGGACAGCGCCTCTGGGGTGCGCCCCACCAGGACCACCGCCCGGCTGCCCATGTGCTTCTCCTCGCACACGACGCGGTCCACCCCACGCTTCCGGTAGTAGGCGAAGGCCTCGTCGGGGTGCTCCAGCAGCGCCTCCCGATCGCTGGTCTCGCATGGCGACATGGTCGGAGGCAGGTGGATCAACCACCGTGGATGCACCGCGAAGCGGGCCACCACCTCCAGGGCGGATGCCGCCTGCTCTGGGGGCACCCGCACCGAGGCCCGAAAGCGGGTCTGGACCCGGGAGCTGCCAAAGACGTCGTCGACGTGGGGCAGGTCGGCATGGGGCCGGGCCTGGCGGGCCGCGGCGGCCAGGGGCTTCACTGGCTCGCAGTGCACGGCCACCGCGGGGACCGACACGGTCTCCCGCTCAGGCCAGCGCAGTGCCGTCAGCTCCCCGCCGAACACACAGCCCGTGTCGATGCACAGCGTGTTGTGGACCCACTCGGTCCACGGCACAGGGGTGTGGCCATAGACCACCGCCGTCTTGCCCCGGTAGTCGTCGGCCCAGGCGTATCGGACCGGCAGGCCATATTCGTCGGTCTCGCCCGTGGTCTCACCGTACAGGGCGAACTGCCTCACCTTGCCCGACGCCCGCCCCATCAGGGCCTCCGTCATGCCCGCGTGGGCCACCACGAGGGCGCCGTCGTCGAGCACGAAGTGGCTCACGAGCCCGTCGAGGAAGCGCAGGGCCCGCTGGTGAAAGGCCTCATCGTGGGATGCGAGCTGGTCGATGGTGGCCTGCAGGCCGTGCTTCGGGCTCACCTTCTTGCCCCGCAGCCACTTGACCAGCTTGGCCTCGTGGTTCCCGGGCACACACAGATGGCGCCCGTGTTCCACGAGATCCATCACCCGCGCGAGCACGCCGGGGCTGTCCGGGCCGCGGTCCACGAGATCGCCGAGGAACACCAAACGACGCCCCTCGGGGTGGATGGCCTGCCAGCGGCCGTCGACCGACTTCAGATCGTAGCCGAGCTCGGCCAGAAGCAGGTCAAACTCCTCCCGACAGCCATGGATGTCACCGACGAGGTCGAAGGGACCTCGCTCCTCGCGCCGATCGGTCCACGGACGGGGCCGCTCGATGGCAACCGTAGCGATGGCCTCGACCCCCTCCAAGCGATGAATGTAGCGGAAGCCCTCCCGCTTCAGTTTCCGCACGTCCTTGCGCAGCGCCCGGACCTGGTTGCGCACCACTTGCTTGCCAAAGTCGCGGTCCGCGCGCTCTTGGTTGCGGGCGTGGGCCAGGTCGGCAGGCACGTCGAGCACAATGGCCACGGGCAGCACGTGGTGCTGCCGCGCCAGCTTGACCCAGCGAGCCCGGTCTTCCCGGCGGACGTTCGTGGCGTCGATCACCGTGAGCAGCCCACGCTCCAGGCGCTTCGCCGTCACGTACTCCAGCACCTCGAACGTGAGCTTGTTGGCGTCGAGGGTGCCTGGGTCGTTGGTGAGCACGCCCCGGTAGTGGTCGCTCGAGAGCACCTCCCACGGGGAGAAGTGGGTGGCTGCGAAGGTGGATTTGCCCGCTCCACTGGGGCCGACCAGCAGCACCAGGGACAGCTCCGGCACCGTCAGGGTGCGGATCTCTCGGGTCATCGACATGTGAACACCCCCAGCTGCGTCGGTGGGCCTACCTCGGGGTCCTCCTCGCCGATGCCTTCGAAAGACACCTCGTAGCCGTAGGTCTCGGCGACCTCCTCGGCCCAAGCCCGGAAGGTGGCCCGGTCCCACTCGAAGCGATGGTCGTGGTGACGAAAGGCTCCGGCGGACAGGGCCTCGAAGCGCACGTTGTACTCAACGTTTGGCGTGCTCACGAGCACGTGACGGGGACGGTTCGTGCCGAAGAGCGCCTCGGCGAAGCCCGGCAGGCGGTCCTCCTCCATGTGTTCGATCACCTCCACCACGGCGGCGGCGTCGAAGCCGTCGAGACGGCCGTCCCGCCAGCCCAAGGCGCCCTGGATCAAGGTGAGCCGGTCCTGCCAATGGGAGGGCCGCTCGTCGAGCTTGAGCCGACGCTCGCAGCGCTCGAGGCTGCTCGGCGACACATCCATGCCCAGGACCCGCTCGAAGCGGCGATCGGAGAGCAGGGCGCGCAGCAGCTGCCCCTCGCCGCAGCCCAGGTCGAGGACCGAGCGGGCGCCGAGGTCGGCGAGCCTCTGGGCGACGTGGGCGATGCGGCGCTTCTGGAGCGACAGCGGCTTCTCCAGACCCTCCTCCCGCACCGACCGCTCGACCTGTTCCTCTTCAGCCTCGACGTCCTCGTCGAGGAGCTGCCGCAGCGCACGACGGGCCAGGCTTCGGCGCCGCTTCAGGTAGCGCAGCGCGATGGCATCCTTCTCCGGGTGGTCCGCGAGCCAGCCCTCGCCACGGAGGAGCAACTTCTGCACCTCATCGTCGCCGACCCAGTAGTGCTTGTCGTCGTCGAGGACGGGAATGAGCACGTACAGGTGGCGCAGCAGGAGGGCGACCGGGATCTGGTGACGCAGGCGCAGCTGCACCAGCGACGACATCCCCCAGTCCGGGTGGACCTCGTCGCGGGGCAGCCGCTCCACCTCGACCGTGTAGCCGAGGGGCTCGAAGAGGCGGCGTAGCAGGGGCTCACCCCCCCTGGCGGGAACCACGGGCAGCACCACCTCAAGGTCCCAGGGATGCTCGACCAGCTCTGGGCGGTCCTTGCAGCGGCCCCCCATGGCAGTGCGGAAGAGCTTCGCCAGGGCGACGCAGAGCAGCGAGTTGGCCGTGTATGGCCGATCGTTGACGTACTGCGCCAGAGGCCCATCCTGGGCCGAGTGGGCATGGCCTCGGACCAAGGCGATGGGGTCGACCTCGACGAGCACGGCCACCGTCGCCTTGCGCTCGGAGGCCTCCGGCCACAGCACGTGGGCGGTGCCGAAGGCGAGGTCCAGGCGCTGGGCGCGGGCCGGGTTCTTGTGGAGCAGGTAGCCGAGGTCCGACGCGGGCGGACCCGACGACGGCGTCGTGGCGGTGACGGTGAGCAGCATGGCTCCCTCCGAATGAGGGGGGTGAGCTGGCGCGCGGAGGGAGCGTAGGCCGCGTCGGCCGGCCCACAGGTGTAGCAGGAAGCGGCGATGCTGGCGAGTGCAGCCGGCCCGCAGCCCGCATCATCACGCCGTGGCGCTGGGTCATGACGCATGCCCTCCAGCAGCCACAGGGTGCGGGGTGAGCCCGTCGAGCTGGACTGGGCATCGCCGGGCCGAGCCCAGCGTGTGAAGCGAAGCCGGCGCCAGCGCGTGCCCAGTCATCGGTGTCAGGGCATCTCGCCGATTTCACCCCAGTCGATGCTGTCCGCGATCAGCTCGCCACCACCTTCCCCGCCACAATCGACGCAAGTGATCACCCGCACCTGGTCCATGAACCCGAGAAGGTCCGCCTGGAACTCCACCCCGTACCCACCCGAGATCACCCGGACGTAGTCGTCTTGGTTCACGATCACCGGGGGGAATCCGGTCGAGGTAGTCTTCTCCAGGCCACGGGGGCCAACCCCCGTCGGGTAGATCATGCCGGGGACGGCGCAGGGGACATCCCAGTCATCGAGGGTCTCGGACTTGTACACGAGGCCGATGACCGGATGGTCGAAGATGAATTGCCCGAGCGCCATGCTAGCGATCGGCGAGTCGTAGTGCAGGATGTGGCATTGAATCAACGCGCCCGTTGGAATCGCGCCCCGGTCGACGTCCAGACCCGGCTCGAAGATGATCGCTTCGTCCATTCCGCGGATGTGGTTCGCGTCCTCGGTTTGATCCGTCTTGAGGTCGGCAGGGCCAGCCTTCACGGCGTCGCCGGCCCAGTTGAGGATGGTCGCGCTGGCCGTACCGACGACGAGCAACGAGCCACCCGCGACGAACAGGAGGCGGGCGATGGAGCGGTTCTGCATGGGATTTTCCGGTGTTGCGGGCCAGGCCCTGATTGCCTGTTCCTCGTACGCTCCCTCCCCGACCGCCGACGTTCACAACGGGTTCACAAAACCCTGTGACCGCACGTGCGGTCGTGCTCCCAGCACGTCGAAACCGGGGGGTGACGAGCGGCCTCGCTAGCCGTCCAGCAGGCCCCACGCGGCCAGCTTCCCCGTCGCCTCGGCATCCATCGCCTGGCCCGCCGCCACGAGCATCGGATCGCTGGTGAGCTGGCCCGTCACCCGCATCATCACGCCATGCCGCCGGGCGATGACCCGCCCCAGATCTGCCCGCTCCCGCGGCGGCAGCCCCTGAAAGGCCACCCGCAGCGAAGGCAGGGCGGTCAGGAAGGACGCGGGCCCGAGGGTGCACAAGGCCTCGTCGACCCCAGCCAGCAGGCCCTCGCCCTCGGTCAGCACCTCCCGGGCCGTGCGCAGCAGGCCGGCGAGGTAGTCCCCCAGCCGCTCCTCCGACACCCGCGACAGGCTCTCCTCCGCGAGGGCCGCGGTGGCATCGAGCTCGAGCTCTCCGAGGCTGGCGAGGGCGCCGAGGCTCGCCCCCCGCACGTCCGCCGGGGCCTCGACGTCGCCGCTGACCCGCTCCAGCACCCCGGCGAGGTGCACCCGGGCCCCGAGGTTCTGCAGGGCGGCATCTCTGAGGGCCACCACGGCCTGCACCCGTCCCAAGCTGACGGGCACGTCGCCGTGCATGCCCTCGAGCAGCCACAGGGTGCGGTCCACCGCCGTCTCCGCCACCGGGGTGAGCACGTCGAGCTGGTCCTGCTCGAGCCCTCCGTGACGCATCCAGCCGACGAGACGACCCAGGCCCTGGCCCATCACCTCGAGGTCGGGCTCCCGGTCGATGGCCGCGGTCATCTGAGCCTGGGCCCGGTCGCTGATCTGCGGCAGACCCGCCTCGATGCCGGCCTCCAGCAGGTGGACGAGCTGGGGGAAGGTCTCCGCCTGAGCGGAGAGCTCCTCGAGCACGGCGAGGGCAGCCGCCTCCAGGGTGGGGCCGTACGACGCCGCTTCCAGCAGGCTGGGGTCGGTCTCGGGGGTGCGCAGGATGCCGTAGGTGGTCTCGGCAGGGGTGCCGGCGACCCGGGCAAAACCGTCGACACGGAGCAGGAGGAGGCGCTCCAGGGTGAGCCGCCGCTCGAGGTGCTTGGGCTCCCCGCGACGCAACACATGCTCCTGGCGGGTGTAGGTCGGGGTGAGCCCCAGCCGCTCCCACTCGGCCCGCACGTGATGCACCAGCGGCGGCAGCGGGGTGGTGGGGTCGAGGGTGCCGCGCCGGTCGCCGCACAGGGCCGAGACGAGCTCGACGAGGACCGGGTGGGTGCCCCGAGCCAGCACGCTGCGGGCCGTCCAGGGAAGCGGCCCGTCCAGCGCATCCTTCACCCACGTCGACGCGATGGCGTCCAGCAGGTCGATGCGGCCGACCGAGGCGTGGCCCCGCATCCGGGCCAACGCCGTGGCCTGAGTCCATGCGGCGACGGTGTCGGCGACGCTGACGGTCTGTCCCCGGTCCCGCAGGCCGAGGGCCGTGGCCCGCAGGCCGTTGCGCGGCGCAGCCTCCCGACCTTCCTCCCACACCCAGCGATACCAGGCGGGCGACGGCAGGCCGCTGGCGTAGCCCCGGAAGCTGTCGAGGCGCTTCTCGTCGAACGGGATGAGCCACGTGGCGCTGCGGCTGTCGTCGGGGGGCTCCGGTGGCAGCGGCTCGAGTCCGTCGTCGACCTCGTCCGGCTCGAGCTCGGTGGCGGTCAGGAGCACGGGCTCGTGGAAGCCTCCGCACACCACCACGACGTCGCCTCCCTGAGCCAAGGCCCAGCGGACGTAGCGGCGCATGAAGCGCTCGCGGCCGAGGTCCTCGGCGGTGGCCGGCCGGACGTGACGCACCTCGTCGAAGTAGGTGTGGAGCCGCTCAGCGAGGTCTGTGGGCTCGGGCTGCTCGAAGGCGGTGTCCCAGAAGGCGTCGTAGCCGCTGACCCCGAGGGCCGCCTGCAGGGCCTCGTCGAAGCCCTCCGCCAGGGCGTGGTCGCCGTAGCGATTCTCGATGCCGTGCAGCTCCATGGCCCAGCCCGGCAGGTCCATGAAGCGGACCTCGGCCCCCATCGCCAGGCCGTCCCTTAGAGCGACCCACTCCGGGGAGTGGCTGCAGAACGGGCAGTAGGAGCTGTGGCGCTGCTGCTCGGAGAAGTGGAAGGAGAACAGGGCCACCGGCGGGGTGTGATCGAGGGCGAGCTCGCCGAGGCGGGCGTTCATGTCGGCAGGGCCCTCGATGAGCACCACCTTCGGACGCACCCGGGCGATGGTGTCGCGCACCAGCTGGGCGCACACCGGGCTGTGGTGCCGAACGCCGACGACGTGCAGACTCACCCGTCGAGCCGGTGCCGGGCTTCGTACATCGCCTTCCAGGCCGCGCCCTTGCGCTTGGCCACGGTCTGCTCGAGGTAGCGGCGGACGCGCTTGAGGTCGTCGGGGTCGTCTTTGACGGCCACGCCGGAGAGGCAGTCCACCACGTCGGCGGGGGTGGCTTGGCCCCCACGCAGGTAGTGCCCACGGATGCCGGCGGCATGGGCCACGCTGACGGCCTCGGCGGTGGACATCACCGTGTTGAGCTTGTCCTTGGGGCTGTCTTTCGCCGAGCCCTGGCCGCGGAGGTCGCGGAACGTCTTCACCAGCACCTCGAGGACCTCGCGAGGGGGAGCCTCGGGCACGCCAGAGTCCGCCAACATGCGGGCGGCCTGCCGCTCGACGAGGGCGAGCTCGGTGGCGAAGTCCCGAATGGGATGCACCGTCTCGAAGTTGAAGCGACGCTTCAGGGCCGCACTCATGTCGTTGACGCCGCGGTCCCGGGTGTTGGCGGTGGCGATGACGTTGAAGCCCGGTCGGGCGAGCACCCCCTGGCCCTCACCGAGCTCCGGGATGGCCAAGACCCGGTCCGAGAGGATCGACAGCATCGCGTCCTGCACCTCCGACGGACAGCGGGTGATCTCCTCGAAGCGCACGAGCTTGCCGTGGGTCATGCCGGCGTACACGGGACCCGGCACCAAGGCGCGCGTGGAGGGCCCCTCGTTGATGAGCAGCGCATAGTTCCAGCCGTACTTGATCTGCTCTTCGCCGGTGGCCGCCCCCCCTTGGATGACGAGGGTGGAGTCGCCGGAGATGGCGGCGGTGAGGAGCTCCGAGAGCATGGACTTGGCGGTGCCGGGCTCCCCGATGAGGAGCAGGCCCCGCTGGGTGGCGAGGGAGACCATCGCGCGCTCGATCAGCGCCGGGTCGCCGACGAACTTGGGCTCGATGCCCTGGGCTTCGTCGCCGACGAGGAAGGTGCGGACGGCCCGGAGGGAGAGGTTCCATCCCGGCGGGCGGGGGTGGGCGTCGGCCTCGGCGAGACGGGCCAGCTCGTCGGCGTAGCGGAGCTCGGCGGGGGGGCGTTGGGCGTCGAGGGACATCGGGCCTCCGGAGGCGGGCAGCGTACCCCGTCTTCGGAGCCGACCGGAAAACCCAGACGGCATCGCCACATCGCGAGGAAATCCAACCCCGCGCCCTCGCTCCCGGCCGGATAGAAGCGCCCACCATGACCCTTTTTCTCCTCGCCCTCGCCCACGCCGCCCCCGACGCTGAGGTCCTCGACCCAGGCGCTGCCTGCGCCAGCGGCGACTTGTTGGCCTGCCTCACCGCCATGAACGACGCCTCCCGGCGACGCGCCTGGGCCGCCTCCGACGAGCCGATGCCCCTGGTCCGCCGCTACGACGTCGAGGCCTACGCCGCCCAGGCGTGCCTGCTGGGGGAGCCCGGACTGTGCGGCTTCGCCGAGCCCGCCCCCGAGCGCCTGTGGCGTCACCTGCCCGCCGGCACCACCTGGCTCCCCGGCGACCCCATCGCCCTGCCCAACGGCGGCTGGACCGTGAAGCATGGAGAGGCCCTCGGTTTTGCAGGCCACCGCTTCGTGGGCGACGTCGTCGGCACCGGCGACGGCCTGCTGGTCGTCGAGGCCGGAGCCCTTGTCCTCCACGACGCTCAAGGCAAGCACCCCGTGGCCATCCCTGGCTCCCCCACCGTCTGCAGGATGGACCCGCGGGCCAAGGTCGTGCGCCTGGGCTTCGCCACCCCCGAGGGGGGCTGCGACCGTGGCGCCATGGTCCTCGATCTGCTCACCGGAAAGGAGGCCGACACCCCCCTCGAGCGCCGGCGTCCCCGCAGTGCCACCATGGACGACGGCAGCGTGATCGAGCTGACCGACGAGGGCCTGGTCCAGCGCACCGAGGCCGGAGAGGCCGTCCGGACCTGGGCCTTCGACACCGGACTCCCCCAGCACCTCCTCCCCCACCCCAACGGCTTGTCGGTGGCCGTGGTGCAGGCCACCGGCAGCCTGATCTTGCCCCTCGTGGAGGGCTTCGGCGGCATCGAGCCCGTGCCCGACTGGCTGCCGGTCCCCGAGGCCGCGCCCATGGAAGGCCGCATCTCCATCGATTTGCCCCCGTGGACCCGCACGGTGTGTGAGCTGTCCGCCAGCTTGCACGATCGACCCATGCGCGACGCCGACGCCATCCGGATCGACGTCGACACCCTCTCCATCCCCGACCGCGCCCGAGGCATGACCCTGCTCGCCTCGTCGAGCCCGTCCGGCTGCACCGACGGCACCGCGCAGGACGCCGTCCGCTGGCCTCCCACCGCCGACACCCTCGCGATGCTCACCCCCAGCGCCACGGCCTTCCGCGACATCGAGCGCCGCGTGATCACCGTCCAGGACGAAGACGGGCAGCCGGTGGTCGGCCTTCCCATGGAAGTGGAGGGCCACCTCCCCTACGAGGGCCACACCGGCCTCGACGGCACCTTCTTGTGGTGGGACGAAGGCGGAAGCAAGCTCGTCGTGGCGAAGGGCGTCGACATGCCCGCCATGAAAGCCGAGCGCTGGGAGCTGCCGGCCAGCCCCGGGCTGCCCGGTGGCAAGCCCGCCCCCGTCGCCGAGCTGGTGGGCTTGTGGAAGCCCGCCCGGAGCACCACCGCCTCCTCGGTCTTCCTCAGTCCCGACGACGTCGGTCGGGGCTGGACCCTGTTGGGCCCCAGCCGCTTCTTGCACATCGCCTCCACCCGCCGCGAGAGCCGCGTGCTCCAGTGCCGGGGCTGCGAGAAGCCCACCGTCTACGAGAAGGTGGCGCCCCAGGGCAGCCTCACCGGCGAGCGCTTCGTCGGCGGTGCCCCCCCGGCGACGTCCAAGACCTACACCACGCAGGTCGCCCGCCCCAACCTTCACCGCGCCCTGCCCCAAGACATCGCGGCGCGGCTGCAGGAGGCCGGCGCCACCGACCCCGACCACCTCGAACAGCCCGGCGGCCCCCTCCTCGCGGCCCTGTCAGGGCGCACGTTCGAGAAGGGCGAGCGGGTGCAGGTCAGCCTGGTCGCCCACGGCACCACCTTCGCCGCGACCGGACGCTACGACGGCAAGGAAGACTGCGGCGCGGGCAAGAATGCCTGTGCCGCGGTGGTCATGGAGATCTTCGGAGGCTTCGAGCGCTGGCTCGTGGAGCCCCAGCCGTTGCGGGTCCACCGCATCACCCGGCGAGACGACCGCGGGGAAGTGGTCGAGGTCCTCGACGTCGAATGGGGTCCTTGAGCGCCTAGCCAAACCACAGACGCGACGAACCCAAGCCAGCGGGCCTGAAGTCCAGTGGCTACGCTGCCCAGGACCACGCCAAGGAGCTTGAAATGGACACGGTTTCCTCCCTTCGTGCGGCCCTCTGGATCAGCCTGGGCCTCTCGGCCTGTGGCACCGGCTCGTCCGGGACGGACCCCACGGACACCGGCACATCCACTACGGGGAACCAGGCGGGGCTCTGTTCGAAGCCAGTCGAGCTGCTCCAGGAGACCGACGCCGGCCCGGTCCCGACCGGCTACGTCAAGTGCTCCAACCGCGTGGTGCATCGCGAGCGTGCAGAGGCCGCCGAGCTCGTGTCGGACGCCACCGGAACCTGCACCTGGGACTACCCCTGCCTCGCGACGTGCGAAGCGAGCGAGGGCGCTTTCTGCAACAGCATCCAGAGCGATGCCGACGAGGACTGCCGGTGCAACACCACCTGCACCACCGACAGCGACTGCGACGACGACGAGGCGTGCTACCCGAACGGCGTCCACAGCACCTGCATCCCAGCCCACTGCAAGACCGACGACGACTGCGACACGGACATGCTCTGCGAGCTCAAGACCGGCTCAGACGTGTGTGGAAACCCCACCTATGCCCAGGCGTGCCAATCGGTCGATGACGAGTGCCGCTTCGACGCGGATTGCTCCAACCGGAGCGAGTGCAGGTTCGACGGGGACAAATACGCGTGCCGCGCGATGTCGTCGTCCGACTGCGGCCGTCCGTTCACGGTCGAGGGCAAGGGGCGCATCGCGACCGCACAGGTTCGTGCGGACTGGCTCGAGGCGTCGAAGCCCTTGCCCCCCCACACGCAGGCGGCTGCCTGGTGGTTGCGGATCGCTCAGCTGGAGCATGCCTCCATCGCGAGCTTCTCGCGGTTCTCCCTGGAGCTCCTCAGCCTCGGCGCGCCGCCGGCGTTGATCGCCGACGTGCATCAGGCGGGCTTGGACGAGATCCGCCACGCGCAGCTGTGCTTCGGCCTGGCCTCCGGGTTCGGGGCCGGAGCGGTCGGTCCGGGGCCCCTCGACGTGCGCGGTGCGCTCTCCGACGGCCTGGATGCCCCGTCGATCGCCCGACGCCTGGTCCTCGAGGCCTGCATCGGAGAGACCCTGGCCGCGCTGGAGGCGGCGGAGTCGGCCCGTCGCGCCTCCGACCCCGAGGTTCGCGCAGTCCTCGAGGAGATCGCCACGGACGAGCAGCGGCACGCCGAGCTGGGGTGGACGTGCCTCCGCTGGCTCCTGGCGTCCGGCGACGCCGGGGTGCGCAGCGGGGTCTTGATCACCTTCCGGCAGGCTCTGCAGCCCGCCGAGGCATCGGCGCCCAAGGGAATCACAGGCCTGGAGGCCTACGGAATCCTGGAGCCGCAGCGGCGTCGAGACCTCCTCGAGCAAGGGCGTCTCACCGTCGTCCTGCCCCTCGCCACGGCCCTGCTGGGCGAGTCCCCAGAGGCCGTGTTGTCCTCGCCGAACCTGCCCGCCTGAGGGTCAGACCGGGTCTACTCTTCGTTCTCCCCTTGGCCTGGTGTCCCTGCCGTTCGCTCCCGCACCGTTGTGAGCATCTCGTCCCAGGTGCAGCCCTGCAGGCAGCGGCCCGTCCCCCCGTGGGCCGACCAGCTCGCCTCCTGGCGCAGCGGATTCTCCTCGCCGCGGGCCACCACGAAGGACGATGAAGCCTCACTGAACGGCGGCACCGCCTCCCCCCATGACCCCACGTAGCGGTCGAGGAAGACCAAGGCCTCGCTGGACACCACGCCCACCAGGTGCTCCGGCGCGTACACGGTGACCGACTGACCGACCTCCAGCTTCCGATCGGTCCGGTCCACCAGCACCTCGGTGACCGTGAGGGTGACCATCGTGTGGTCCCAGGCCCGGAACACCCGTCCCTCATCGGCAAGCACCGCCAGGTCGGGTTGGTTCTCCCCGAGCCACACCCGAAACGCCGGGGTGAACGCAGCTCCAGCACCCGACGACGCAGCCACCGTCCCGATCAACACCACCGACGGGGGACCGACGGCCTTGGGTGGCTCGGCCCCCCCGAGAGCTGGGGTCGACGCGAGGGCCAGCGAACAGAGCAGAGGGAGCGACATGGCCTAGCATACCCGCGCCCGTTCACGTCTCGGCGCACGCATGCGCCCTACCGCTCTGACCCGGTCGGCCCTACTCGGCGTACAACCGCTCGACCGTCCCCAGCACCTCGGACACCAACGACCCCGGCAGCTCCCCAAAAGCCTTGACCCCCTCCTCCTTCCAGCTCCAGTGGTTTCGCTTCACCACGGAGATCGCCTGGATCGACGGGTCATCGTCCTGCTCGCCACCCATGCCGGTCCAGATCCCCGCGGCCCCGAGCCACAGACGTACCTCGTGCTCGCCGTCCGGCAGGGGCATGCTCAGCCAGTGGCTCACCCCCGCATCCTGAGCCTCCCCTCGCTCCCACCCACGGGACATCAGGCCCAGCACCCGCCCGATGGGCACCAAGCGCTTCTCGTCGCAGGGGTACAGCTTGCTGCCGGCGTGCTCCGCTGACAGCCGAACCACGGGCCGACCCAGCTGCACGAACGGCTGGAGCAGCTCGTAGTCCGACAGCACCTCCCCCCACGCCGCCAGCACGGCCCCGTCGGCGTCGATGGGATGCAGCAGCCCCACCTCCCCTGCCGGCAGGGTCGTTTCTTCGTCCTCGGCGTCGGCGTAGCAGCCGTCTTCCGCGACCCGGAAGCTGTGCACGAGCCCACCATCGCCGTCGTACACCCCCCAGATCAACCGCCGCACCAGGTGCCCCAGCAGCGGATGACGCGCCAGGAAGGTCGCGAAGTCCTCCGACGTCCACCGCCGCCCGACCACCATGGCCGACTCCAGCCGCGCGATCTGCAGCCGGGCCAGGGTGCGCACGTCCTTCTTGAGCTGCTTGAAGCGGGCCTCCGCCTCGGGCGCCTTCTCCTCGTCGTCTTTCGCCCCGGGCTTGGGCAGCGACTTGCGGACCTTGCCCGTCTCCGCCTCGCGCACCACGGGCTTGAGCGACTCGTCGAAGGACACCACGAACTGCCGCGGGCCGTAGTCCAGCGCCAACGTCCCGTCCTTCGACAGGCCGAGGTCGGGCACGAGCCGGTCCGCAAGCTGGTCCTTGGTCAGCCCCAGGCTCACCGCCAGGCGCTGGATTCGCTGCCGCGCCTGCTCCTTCACGCCCTTGAACTTCACCTTCTGGGCAATGCCGTTGAGGTGCATCAGGGCGACGTCCGACCCGATCGCCAGCAACACGTCGAGGCCGGCGACCGCGCGCTTGTGCTGCCCCTCCCCGGGCCAGCGGCGGATCTTCGGGGTCAGATCCCCTGCGATGGCGTCGTCGCCGAGCAGGCCCAGCTGGGTCAGGGCCCAGCCCTCCTTGGACGGCGCCCCGGCCGCCAACCACTGCTCGAACAGCGCCCAGCCGAACGCGGCCAAGGACCGAGGCTCGCATGTCTCCTTGAGCACCTCGACCCCCGCGTACGGGTCGTCCAGCGGGCTCATGGCGAGCATCATCGCGGCCACCTCGACCTGGGACAGGGAGAGCACGGCCTCCTGCCCCTTCACCTGCGGCCGCGGAAGGGCGGCAGGCAGCCAGAAGCCGATGGTCTTCGGACGCTTGGCAGGCAAGTGGTCGAGGGGGTCCATGGTCAGCAACGTCGACCAAGCCGCCGCGACATGGTCGCCGTACACCCGGGCACCATCCTCCACCGCCTGCCCATGCCCGAGGTCCACCAGGCGACGCAGGGCCGCCAGCGCTTCGCGCTGCCAGCGGGTGGGCCTTCCCAACGCGTGGGGAACCCACGCCCGCGCTGCGTAGGCTGGGTGGCGCTCCATCCACTCGAGCGCGTGGGCCCGTCGGGTCTTGGTGGACAGCGAGTCCAACATCGCCCACGCGACCTGAGGGCAGGCCACCGCCGGCAGGTAGGCCCAGGCGTCCTTGGCATCAGCCTTCCGGATGAGGGTCGTGGCCAGGTCCGCGTCGTCGGTCAGGCTGTACAGACCCACCACGAGCTGGTGGGCGCGCTCCGCGTGGAACCAGCGGCTGCTGATGTTCTGCTGGGCCTTCAGGTGCGCTGGGCCCCCCACCCGCAGGGCGGCGATCTGGAGCGCCAGATCGTAGCCCGCCACCTGGACCTGCTTGGCCACGCGGGCAGGGTCCTTCAGCAGCTCCTCCACCTCTGCCGTGAGGCGGGCGAGCACCACCTTGTCCTCCTCGCTCCAGTCGAAGACGTTCGGCGGCAGATCGGCCGACAGGGCCATGGGCTTGATGCGCTTCGGCTGCTTCTTTCGCCCCCACGGCGGGTCAAAAAACAACGGATGCAACGTGGAGGGGTCTGCGTCGGGCAGGGCGTTCGACAGCTCCTCTCGGAGGGCCGCGAGGGCGTCGCGGGCGTCGTCGTCGAGGCCGCCGGCCACCGCGTCGACCGCGGCCGGGTACTGGGCCGCCCAGCCTCGCAACAGCGGAGCGACCGCCGACTGCCCCCTCCGCTCCAGGGCGAGGCGCAGCGCCCGCTGGGGGTAGCGCGCCGCCGCCGTGCCGATCACCGAGGCGACCGCCTTGTGGTCGAGGTGGTCGAGCAGCGCCCCCATGGCCTCGTCGTAGGGCATCTCGAGCAGCACCCGCGCCGCGTACTTGCCGGCGTCGGCATCCGCGTCGAGGAAGGGCGTGATCAGCGGCACCGCGTCGGACCCGTGCTCGACGGCCAGGGTCTCCAGCACGCCGGCCATGAGGCCCCAGTGGTGGGCGAGGAGCGGGGCCGCCTCGGCCGCCGTGTCGGCCGCGGTGGCCAGCTCGCAGGGCACCCCACCGGGGTTGGGGAGCGTCCGCCACCACCCGGTGTCGGGGAACAGGTAGGCGCAGATCTGCAGCAGCCGCTCGTCGGGCTCGCACCCGTTGTTCTTGCCTCGGAGACGCTGGAAGGCCTGCAGGGTCGGCCCCTCTCGAACCTCGGCCGCCACCGCGAGCGCCGCCTGGTAGCCGGCGTCATCCGCCGCTGCGATGGCGCGCCTGAGCCAGAGCAACGCGGGGACGCTGGCCAGGCGCCATCCCCGCTGCACGGGCTCCGTGGTCAGGTAAGCCCGCACCACCGTTGTGAGGTCGAAGGCGCCGAGCATGGCCCGCACGAACGCATCGGCGGCTCTGTCCTCCCCCCACGAGTGCTTGCTCCGCATCCGAGCCAACACCTGGGTGAGCTGCGTCTCCGTCAGGCTCGAGAAAGCGTCGTGACGGAAGGAGGCCAGGGCCTTGCGCTGGCCGCCGTCGGCCGGATCGGTGGCCCGGAGTAGTTGTTTGGCCGCTTCGTGGCGGTCCGTCGGCACGAAGGCGCCCCCACGACGGCTGTGGACCTTGGCCTTCCAGCTCGACGGCACGGTGAAGGTGTCCTCGTCGGGAAGCTTCGACGCCTCGGGCGCCGCCTTGGCTTCCTTCGGAGCCACTGCCTTCTTCGGAGCCGCTGCCGCCTTGGTCTTCGGAGCCGCTGCCGCCTTGGCGACCGTCGCCTTCGCCGCGGCAGCCGCCCCCACCTCGACGTAGCCCTTCTTCGCCTTCGCCTTGATCTGCTTCTCCGCCTCGTTGGCGGCCTTGTCGTCGGTCCCGAGGTCCTTGCTCTTCGTCTGCCCGTCGGTGCCGATGCGGCCCCACTGGGTGGTGACCTCGGTGCCGGAGACCGTGATCTCCCAGAACTTGTTCGACGTGCCCTCGGTGAACTCGAAGCGACGCATGCGGCCTCCCGGATGGACGAGCAGCCTACCCCTCACCGAGCCCGAGAACGGGGAGCGGAAACAGGCCGACACAGGTCAGGGGCACGTCCGCACGGCATGGGCTCCCTCGCTCGCCCGCACGGCACCGCCGGGCCCGACGGCCTGCACCGCGTAGGCCTGCCCGCCATCGACGGTGGACAACAGAACCCGCCCGCCCTCAGCACTCACCAGGCCCGTGGCCGTGGCGCCCCCCGGCGCGACCGTCGTGGTCCACAGCGCCCCGCCCGCCAGGCGGTCGCCGCCCAGCACGCCCTCGAGCACCGAGGCATGGGGGGACCCGACATGGGCCGTGCTCACGCCGACGACGCCGTGGCGCACCCGCCCGTCCGCCGGCAGCAGCCGGTCCAGCCATTCCGCCGAGCTCGACGAGTCGCGGCCGTGGTGGGACAGCTGCAGCACATCGACCCCGCGGGCATCCAGGTCGCCCACCTCGTCGAAGCGCGGCACGAAGAACTCCTCCACGGGGTCGGAGTCCGCCGTGCCCGCGGTCAGGTCGCCGGCGAAGAGCAGCCGGAACGGACCGTGGGAGAGCACACCGACGAGGCTGCGGGCGTTCTCGCCGTTGAGGTCGTCGGCACGCAGCGGGCCGACTTCCTCCGCGAAAGAGGTGCCGGCCATGTGGCCGTTCGCAGCCAAGATCGACAGCTCCGCACCTTCCCCCAGCTGCAGGTGCGCGGGCCCAACATCGCCCTGCCGCGTCAGGTCCCCGCCATCGAGGCCATCGCAGCCCGTGCTGGGGTAGCTCCCCAACCAGCTCGCCTCGTCGCACGAAGGCAGCGGCGGCCCCTCGCACAGCGTCGCCTGAACCTGCCCCTGCACGGCACGGCACAGCTGGGCCACCGTGTCCGGGTTGGCCGCCTCGGTGAGATCCACGAAGCCACGATGCACCACCACCCCGTCGACCGCTACGTCCTCGAGCAGGTCCTCCAGTCCGTCGGCGTGGTCCGCGTGGAGATGGGTGACCAGCACGTGGTCGACGCGCCCACCGTCCACGTCGGGGAAACCCGCGGCCTCCATTTGACCCGCCAGCTCCGCCAGGTAGCCTTGAACGTCGTCGTCGTGGGCATCGTTGCCGGCGTCGATCAGCACGATCGTGCCGTCGGGCCCGACCACCACCGCCGACTCCCCGAGGAAGGCCCCGCCGAGCCCCAGCTGGGCGTAGTACAGCTCGCCGGGCTGGGGCCGAATGGCGGCGACGGGGGCGGTGAGCTGGGTCGCACATGGATCCCCGGTGCTCCCGCTCTCGCCGGTCGGCGCCGTGGGGAGGCCGGTGGGCCCTACGTCGTCGACAGACGGGTCCGAGCCGTCGGGCGCGGACGCGGAGGGCGGGGCGTCACCGCCGCACCCCAGGACCAGCAAGAAGAGCCACATCGGACCCGCATAACCGAGGCGATCAGTACAGGATGCCGACGATGGCCACGCACATCTCGTCGGTGGTGTCCTCGCCGGCTCCGAAGCCGATGGTGCCCTCGATGCCCTCGGCCACCAGCGCGTCCGCCAGGACGGGGTTGTCGAGGGTGGTGTCGTAGGTGCACGACACCTCGAGCAGGTCGCCGTCGGTGACCTGCGGCAGGTCCGCGAAGGCCCCTTCGTACACGTAGGTCCGCTGCCAGCCGAAGTCCCAGCTGGGGTTGTGGGCCAGGCAGGTCGGGTCGGCGTCGCGCTCGAGGGTCACCCGGATGTCTTTGCCCGCGACGTGCATGTGGCTGAACACCGACCACAGCCGGACGTCGACCCCGGCCGGCACGTCGAGGGGCTGGCGGATGACCTCCTGATGCGACGGAACGTCCGCCGGCACGTCGAAGGGCGGGTCCACCAGGAAGGGATGGTTGGTGTCGCCCGACGTGACCACCCCGAACACCTCCATCGCTGCGGTGTACTGGGGCTGGGTGTCGGTCCAGCGCACGTCGACCGTGGTGGCGTCCTGCCGCTCAGTGCCGTCCGAGTGGTAGTGCACCTGCATCACGACCCCGCCGCCCGGAGGGACCGGGATGCCGGCGTCGGCAGGCACCTCGAGGGGCACCGCCCCCGGCGCCCAGGCGAAGAGCACGTCGCCGCCCGGCACGCCCGCACTGCCGAAGCAAGGGTAGGACCCGTCGGGGCCCGCGAGGCTCCCGCCCGCCCCGTTGGGGTCGGCGAAGATGACCACGTGGTGCACCACGCTCGCCTCGTCGGGGTTCACCTGCAGCCCGGTGATCCAGCGCTGGGCCGTCACCCCCCCGTCCATCGGGAAGCACTGGTACACGTCGTTGCCGCCGGCCGACACGGTGAACGGGTCCGCCGTGCGCACCAAGGGGTCGCCCCCCAGGTCGTAGGTAGCGACGTCGGGGAAGTCCTCGGGGCTCCCCTCGGGCATGCCGGCGTCGACCCACGCGTCGTAGGTGGCGAGCTCCCCGTCGGACAACCGCTCGTCGTTGACCCAGGGCCGCGGTGGGTCGCAGCTGTCGGTGTCGCTGAACCACGGCGGCATCTGGTAGGGCGGGTTCACGTCGCCATGGAGCTTGATCTGGGCCGCCAGGGCCCAGGCACGACCTTCGTCGTAGGAGGTCATCGGGAAGGAGACGCCGTCGTCCTGATGGCAGCTCGCGCAGTGCGCTGCCACGATGGGCGCCACGTCGTCGTGCCACGTGGGGGCGTCGGTGTCGGTGTCGCTGTCGCTGTCGCTGTCGGCATCGGCGTCCGCGTCCGCATCCGCATCCGCATCCGTGTCCGTGTCCGTGTCCGCCGGGCTGTCGACGTCCTTGACCGTGCCGTCGTCGGAGCCCCCACAGGCCGCGAGCAGCCCGACCGTCATCCACACCGTCCATCCACGTCGCATCGGCACCTCGCGCCCCTGGAGACGCATGGCGGCTCCAGATGTTGCTACACCGAGCGTACCCGACGGAAGCCCACGATCCGACTGACTTGATCCCGCTCCGCCCGCCGCCGACCCGGCAGCTGGGCCCCGGACGCCAGCGCCAGCCAGTGCCCGCCCCGCACCGAGCCTGGGCCCGACACGTCTTCCTGGGGCGGCGGCACGGCGCGCTCGTCCTGCACATCGGGGCCCGACGCCTTCCATGGGTCGAGGCACCACTCCGCCACGTTGCCTCCCATGCCCCGCACCCCGTACGGGCTCTCGTCGACGGGGTAGCTGTCGACGACGTCGGGCAGGGGCCTCGTGCGGCTGCTCGCGCGCACCCGAGCCCACGTGGGGTCGAAGGCCTCCCCCCAGGGAAACAAGCGCCCATCCACCCCCCGGGCTGCCTTCTCCCACTCCAGCTCCGACGGCAGGCGCCACGTCTGGCCCGTGCGCCCGGACAGCCACGTCAAGAACGCCCGGGCCGAGGCCTGATCGACGCCGACCACCGGCAGGTCCAGCCGGTCCAGCAGGCCATCGGGGTCCGGCAGGAAGCGGTCCTCGTCGCGGATCAACCACGGGCGTCCACCGATCCCACGGCGGGGCTGGTAGACCTCGGCCTCGTCGCCTCGGCCCAGCTCCACTTGGGCGTCGAGGAACACGATGTACTCGCCCACCGTGACCGGGAAGCGGCTGATCACGTAGCCGTCCACCCACACCCGACGCGGGGGGGCCGCCGTGTCGCAGCGTCGGTCGCCGGCCAACATCCAGCCCGCCGGCACGTAGACGTCCTCCGAGCCGACCTGCCCCTTGGGGAGCAAGCGCACGGCGGCCGGGTCGTGCTGCTGGGGCGGCACGTTGTCGACCCGTCCGTTGCGCTCCACGAAAGCGGGCCAGCGAACGACGTGGTGCCCACGGGCCTCCAACCGCACCAGGTAGCGCCCCATGGGCAGGGTCACCTCCACCGGGGTGCAGCCGAGGTCCCGACCCTTCGCGGCCACGTAGCGACGTCGCTTGGGCTCGTAGCGGAACAGCGTGGCCTTGGCCCCGGGGGGGTCGGAGCGCACGACCAGCATGCCGTCGCCCTCGAGGTAGGCCATGTGGTCCCGAGCCAGCGACCGCGGCAGGGCGTCGACGTGGAAGCGCAGCTGGTCGAGGGCCCGCTCCGCCGAGACCTCGTCGCCAGCGGCCTCGGCCTGGCTGTGGTCGTGCCGGTAGCGCTCGGCGAGGTGGTCGTGGGCATCGACGCAGTTGGCGTCGTACACGATGGCCTGAAAGAGCTTGCGGCGGGCGAGGAGCTCGACCTGCCGCGCATCCCGGGCCTGGAGGGCTGCCTGGTCTGCGAGGGCCCACACCTTGGCCTTCTTCGACTCGCTGGCCCAGCTCGGCATCGCCTCGAGCTGCCTCTGGGCCTTTCGGCCGAGGGCCAGGGCCCGTTGCTCCAGCACCCGGGCCGAGCGAAGCAGCGGGTTGGCCTCGTCGACGAGCAGCGTCGCCTCCTGCTGCTTCTGGGAGCCATCGAGCCAGCGGTCGAGGTGCTCTGTGAAGGCCTGGGCCGTGGGTCGCTCGCCGGCCTCGCCGGACATCGCCTCGTCGCACAGGGTCACCAGCTCGGGAGGAAGCGGCTTCGAGGTGCGCGCGATGGGGGTGGTGACCGACCCGTCGACCAGCGCGAGCAGCACCGTCGCCAGGTCTCCCTGGTAGGGCGGCTGCCCGGTCAGGATGCAGTAGAGCAGCGCGCCGAGGCCGTACACGTCCGTCGCCGGTCCGATCTGATCCAGCGCCCCGCGGGCCTGCTCGGGGGCCATGTAGGCCGGGGTCCCCGTGATCGCGCCGACCCGCGTGTGGGCATCGGCCTCCTGGGGGGACTCGACGCCTTCCCCGACCACCTTGACGAGGCCCCAGTCGAGGAGCTGCACGTCGCCGAACTCCCCCACCATGACGTTGTCGGGCTTGAGGTCCCGGTGCACGGCGCCGTGGGCATGGGCAAAGGCCACCGCCTCGCTCACCCGGGCCAGCGAGCGGACCAGGCGGTGCAGCGTCCAGCCATCCGCGGTGGTTCGCCAGGCGGTGCTGTGGGCCTTGTGGACCCGGTGGATGAGGTCGGACAGGGTGTCGCCGCTCACCTCGCGCATCGTGTAGAAACGGGTGCCGTCGGGACGCTGCCCGAGATCGTAGATGGGCACGATCACCGGATGCTGCAGCTGGGCGGTCACCACCGCCTCCCGCAGGAAGCGGTGGGCCGAGAGCCGATCGGCCCGCCTCGGGTGCAGCGTCTTCATCGCGACGGTGCGCTGCAGGAGACGGTCGTAGGCCCGACGCACCTCCCCCATCCCGCCCCGGGCGATGAGGCCCCGGTCGTCGTAGCGCTCGATCGACACAGGCTCTGGACGGGGTGCCGCCAGGGGCTTGGGGGACAAGTCGATGCGCTCGAGGCGCGCCCGCTCCGCCATCAGCTCCTTGTCGACCACGTCGGTCTCGAGGGCGTCCGAGAGCATGTCGCTGAACTGATCGGGAAGCACGCCCACCAGTGTGGTCTCGCCACCGTCGGTGTCCTCCGTGAGGAGGAGCTCGGCGGTGTTCGGGTCCTGAGTCGTCTCCAGCATGGCGCGGAGCTCGGCGGTGGCCAGAGCGTCGAGGCCGTGACGGCGAGCGAAGGCGGCGAGGTCTTCCGGGTACACGGCACGACCCTATCCCAGCTTGGGGGCAGGTCGGAAGCCACTCCCGGAGAGGCCCCTTCCCACCTCACCTGGCCATGGTTCCCCTCCGGCACCGGCACCGGCCCGGCCGCAGACCAGGCGGGAGCGGCATCCCCCGATTGCTGGCGGCCTCCAAGGCTCCGAGGCCACGGACTGCCTGGGCGACGGAAGGGCGCATCCTCGACAAGGATTCTGCGTCGACCAGTACCGGAGAGCGTCGGGCACCCATCCTGGAACCAGGACACCGCTCTGGGCCGCCGAGCCACTGTCAGCCAGGCTCCCCACCAAATCGGCCAACAGCAAGTAAGCGACGTTTAACGCCGATGAAAGTGACCCAACAGACAACACCACCCCGCATACGCGCACGCCATCAAAACAAATCGAAGCGCACGCGGCCCCCATTCATCTATAGTTCGGCGCAGAGGAGAGCCGACTTGAGCACACCCATTCGATACTACCCCCCCTCGTGGCGGCACTGTTTGCGACTTCAGCATTCGCACAGGACGGAGCGGGCGTGATCTACACGGTCGACCGCGACCTCCGCACGACCACCGACCGCGCGCCCCTCCCCATCATCACCCAGCACCAGGCGCTGCGGGTCGACGAACGCGCTCTCGTGGACGCGACAGGGCAACCTCTCACCCAAGACGCAGAGGTGTGGGAAGACCCCTCTGGAGAAGTGCACTCTCGCGTCACACTACGCCCCAACGACCAGAGAGCCTTGCCCAGCGAGGAACTGGAGGACCTGTACCTCCTGAGCCATCCAGACCGCACAGCAGCCGAACTGTGGGCAGCCAAGGAGAGCGCCGCCCTCCCCCAGGAGCCCCCTCCCATCGTCGTGGAGACGGGACTGATCGACTGGCGCTCCACGGCGTCTGAGGTCGAGCGCATCGACACCGTCGTGGTCCTCCGAGAGCAGCCCGCCCTCGCATTGCCCAAGCCCGAGTCCGAGTTCGGCATGGCCCTCGTCGACCAGACCTTGCCGGATCGCCGCGCCTCAGCCATCGAGCAGCGAAAGGTCCTGACCCGCTCCCTGCAGCAGCCCTTCGTCGAGGAGGTCGAGCGACTCGGAGGCGACCTGCTGCGAAACAGCTGGTCCATCAACCGCTTCGAGGCTCGACTGACACCCGCCGCCCTCGACGCGATGGCCCACCACGATGGAGTCGCTCGCATCGAGGTCCTCGGCCAGTACGAGGACGACTCGAACAGCGGCATCGCCATTCGCCACGCGACTCAGGTCAACCAGCTCCTCGCCGCCACCTACAATGGCGACAGCTCCAGCGGCCGCAACCCAGCCTACTCTGGCATCATCATCGGCGTCATGGACGCCTCGATGGACGAAGACCACCCCGCGCTGTCCTACAACCTCAACTACTGGCAGACGTGGGACGACACGCTGAACGAATTCCGGGATCCCGTCTTCGGCGAGACGAGCGCCGACGGCACCTACAGCCACGGCAACGGCGTGCTGTCGCAGCTCCTCGCCGACGGCACCCAAGACAGCTCCCTCAGCCCGACGGACGCCCTCGAGCGATCGGGCCAGACGGACGGCAGCTCCCTCATCTTCTTCCAGCACTGGGACCGCACTGTGAGCCCCCACGACAAGGCCTCACGGACCACCCGCATGGAGGCACTCTTGGAGGCGAACGTGGACGTCGCCAACATGTCCGCCAGCCTGCAGTCGCTGCAGTGCGACACATCCCACAGCGAGAACTACGCCGTCGACGACCTGTACCTCGACGACACCTTCATCGTGAACACCCCTGGGAACAACGACAACACCACGGGACTGTGCTCTGTGAACGTGCCGGGAACCGCTGCGGGCTCGTTCACGCCAGGTGCCTACAAGCGGAACGCGTCCAACCTGAACACGGCCGGCATCCGCTCCTTCTCCCCCCGCGGCAACGACGGCGTCGGCCGCGCGATGATCGACCTCATCGCACCAGCTGGTAGAGAGCTAGACACGAGCTCCGCCTTCGATGACGACTACGAGCTGCGAGGCGTGGGCACCAGCTTCGCCGCGCCGGTGATCGCCGGCTCGGCGGCCAACGTGAAGGACATGATGATCGATGTGTGGGGGTCCGGCACCGCCAACCACGTGGGCAACCTCTACGCCACGATGCTGCTGATGGGCGACGGCCAGACGGAGGCGGGCCCGAAGCGGGACACCACCAACCCTCAGATGGACGAGCTGTGGGGGGCTGGACGCCTACGCTTGCGCATGTGGGGCGCTGATGGTCTCGACGCACCGCACAAGACCGGGCTCACCCGCACCAACCTCGACGACGGGGCCATGCTGACCCGGGGTCTCAACATGGATGGCGGGACGAACCTGCCGCTGCCCGCGGAGGTAGACAAGCTCACCGCGGCGGTGTGGTGGTTCGAGCCCAACCTGCTCCAGGCGAGCGCGTCGGCCGACATCCTCGTCCAGGTCTGCAACGAGCTCAACACCTGCTACGACTCGGGCTCCACCGCGCCAGAGCCGAGGCGTGTCTTCGTACCCAGTCCCGGCGGCCACACCTGGGAGGTACGCGTGACCGGCCTCAACATCCCGGGCAGCGGCCGGCCCAACTACCTGTACCTCCAAACCCAGCGCACCATCCACCTGGCCTACATGTGGGAGGACTCCCTGCGTGACGACGCCAACGGTCCCACCTGCTTCGACGAGATCGACATGTCGTGCACGGTGTGCTGCAACCAGCCGGGGGCGCTCTGTGTACCGTCCGACTGCTAGAGCACAGGCCGTGGCCGTCATCGTCGCTCTGCTTGCAGCCAGCCAGGCCTGTAGAGTCGAGGACGAGCCCCGACCCACGGACCGTCCCACGCCTTCCGACAGTGCCCCTGCCTCCAGCGGCGCCACCGGGGACACATCCACCACGGGGAGCCCCTGCCTGCCCGACGACGGCGTAGACATCACCAAGCAGCGGGGTCGATTTCTCATCGATGGCACCGAAGCTATGAGCGGCAACGCCTTCATCGGCAACAGTGGTCTTGCAGACCTCGACTTCTACAAAGAGCTCGAGTCACCGTTCGTCGATGGCTCCGAGGTGCGTCATCCGTCCAGCGGCCTCGACGACTGCGCCAAGGTGTACTTCCCTTCGCTGTCGGTCCCCCGCCCAGACCGTGAACCTCGCGGCCCCATCACCCTCCACCTCGGGCCGACCAGCCACGACATAGACCCGATCGACCCCTCCAAGGGCTACGGCTACTACCCCTACGTCTACCTGGGGGAGGTCGTGCCCTTCAGCTACGCAGCCATGATCGGCGCCGAGTTCGGCGTCTCCACCACCGAAGAAGGACACGGGGTCCATGCCCCAGCGGTGGTTCGCTTCCCCGATGAGCTGCTCCAGGTCACCTCTCCCACGTGGCGCGAGCAACTCCCGACCACCGACGTCGTCTTCCGGTGGACCCCCTCCGCGCAGGACCGCTCCATCCTCACCTTCAGGCTGCACGGCACCGACACATCGAAGGGGGAGCCCTTCGTGGCCGTGTGCGAGGTCGAAGACGACGGGGAGTGGGTGCCTCCCGAGGACTTGTGGACCTGGCTCGGCGACCCCATCCGCATCACCGGGGACCTCAGGCGCCAGCAGATGTGCCACGTCCCCATCGATGACAGCGGGCAGTACGTGACCATCGGCTGGATTCAGGACGTGGGACTGTCCTTCTACCCGTACTTCCCGGGGGACACGCGCTGAGGCGTGCTGGGCTGTAGGAGCCAAGGTGTGAAGGGCCCCTTCCCACCTCACCGGATAGCCGCCCCGCCATGCTTCCCCTCTTGCTCAGCACTGCCCTCGCGACGCCCCCCGTCGCGGATCACCCCTGCGTGCTCCCCAGCGCCGACGACCCCTTGCAGGTCTACCTCGTGACCGTCACCCCCGGCTGGAACGCCATGAGCAGCCTCGGGCACACCCTGCTGCTGGTGGCCGGTGGGGGTCACGACGACGCGCTCACCTACAACTGGGGCGCATTCGACAGCGGCTCCGACACCGTCACCGAAGACTTCATGAAGGGAGAGCTCCCCTACTTCCTCGCCACGTGGATCTGGCCAGCCCAGCGGGAGCTGCTCCTCGGGCAGGGGCGCTCGGCCCTGGCCCAGCGGCTGGATCTGTCCGACCCCGAGGCCACCGTGGCAGCCCTCGAGGACGCCTCGAAGCCCGAGAACGCCCGCTACACCTACGACTGGCGCACGGCGAACTGCTCCACCAAGGCCCGGGACTTCCTCGACGACCAGCTGGGCGGGGCCCTGTCCGACCAGTGGAGCGAGCCTGCGGGCACCACGCTCCGCGAGCAGATCCGCCGCCACCTCGGGCGCGCCACCGCCCAGGACCTGGGCTGGAGCTTCGTGGCCGGCGCCGAGGTCGACGACGGGATCACCGAGTGGGAGCGGGCCCTGTTCCCCGACCAGCTGATGGCCTCGATGGTCGACGCGGAGGTCGACGGCAAGCTGGTGGTCGAGGAGACGTGCTTGCTGCTGCCCGGCCACTTCGGCTGGGCCCCCGAGCGCCCACCGCCCACCTGGCCCTGGATGGTGCCCGGCGGCCTGTTCGGCTGGCTGGCGGTGTCGGGCGCCCACGGCACCACCCGCAGCGGACGCTGGCTGCTGGGGGGCTCCCTGCTGGCGTACGGGGGCTTCCTGACCCTCCTCGGCACCCTCACCCTCGCCATGGCGATGGCCACCAGCATGCGTGCGGCCGGGCCGACCCCCGCGTGGCTCCTCGCCGGCCCCCACAGTGCCGTGTTCTTGGCCGCCGCGGTGCCCGTGCTGCGAGGGACCAAGGTGCCGAGGTGGCTCCTAGGCGCGGCGGGACTCGTGGCCCTGCTCGCCGTCGTGGGGCTCTTCGTGGCCCCGCCCGGGATCGGGTTGGCCCTGGCCCCTGGGATCTTCGCCTGCACCTACGGCCTGATCCGCAGCCGCCCGAACGTCGCTCAGTAGACGGCGAAGCAGGCCACGTCCGGCACGACCACCCGCAGCTCGGAGCTCGCCCCGTAGGACGTCTCGCACGACCACGCCGACTCCAGGCAGTCGCAGGCAGCGTCTGCGTCGAAGTCGTCCTCGTCGGAGCGCCCGGCCTCGCTGCCCACCCCGGACGAGCACTCGCTGCCATCGCACGCCGACCACTCCTCGCACAGCCGCGCCTCGTAGGCCCGCTCGAACAAGCCCGCTTCGAGCCAGCCATCGGAACACGCGTCCAGCGCGTCCGCGAGGGAGTCGGGCTCGACGGGGGCCAGCGTGAAGTTGGGCCCCGAAGCCTTGGAGGGACCGGTTGTGGGCGTCGTGGCGTGGGGCAGGTCCGACTTGCCGTCCGAGGGCGCGTCGGAGGGAGAAGCAGAGCCGTCGGCATCCATGGTCGTGACCTCGGTGGGCGCCGAGAGAACCTCGGACGCCATCTCCTCGCACCCCATGAGGGGAAGCCAAGCGAGCAGCAGCCATGCGGTGCGGTCCATCTTTCCTCCTGCTCTCACGCTAGCCGCCCTGAAGACGACCCGCTGGCTGGCGTGGTGCACGGAGGTTGCACATGACAATCCGTGGCCATCCGGTCGTGCGGATCGCCCGAGGGTCAAGACGGCCGTTCACCCGGGATCGTGGGACTGCAGAGAGAAAGCCAGTACGACGGGACGGAGCCGCTCCAGCCGAAGCTCCCGATGTGCCTGAACCGCAACCTGAGCCCATGGACTCCGTGCCAGAGGAGAGCTAGTGGCTCCCATGCGCATCGAATCCGATCTCTCTGGCGCCCTTGGCGACGACGACTCTCAACCCTCGGCGGCGTCCGAGATGGAGATGCTGCGCCCGAACCTCATCGACCAGCTGGAGTCGCTGGAGGCCGCGGGCGACCGCCACCCGCCGCCCCGCCCCACCACGTCGACCCACTGGGTCGTGTACGTCGCCGCCGCCGGCTTGGTCGTGTCCTTGCTGGGCGCCGCGGCGCTGCTCTTCGGGGGCGCCGTGCTCTCGACCCTCGCCTACCTCTTCGCCTGATCCCTCACTTGACGGCCGTGACCATCTGGTCGAGCCGAGCGTGGGTGAGGACTCCGACCTTGGCGTCGACCACCTCCCCGTCGACCAGCAACACGGTCGTGGGGTAGTTCGTCACGTTGTAGGCCTTGGCCACGACCACCTTGCGATCGTCGAGCACCTTGTAGTTGATGCCCAGCTGCTCGCTGACCCGCTTGACCACCCCAGGGGGCTTGCGGGGATCGACGTGGATGCCCACGATGGGCACGTCGGGGTTCTCGTCCTGCCAGCGGACCAGGTCGGGGATCTCCTTCCGACACGGCGGGCAGTCGGTGAACCAGAAGTTCAGCACGATCACCCGCTCCTCGGCCTCGGACAGCGTCCACTCCTGACCATTCAGGTCGAGGAGCGTGAAGTCTCGGGCGGGACCGCTCGGCGGCTTTCCGGGACCGAAGAACGCGTTGAACCCGACGAACACGAGCACCACCACGATGAGGGCGATGCCCCAGTCACGAAGCAGGCCCATGACGAAGTTGCTCTTGGGGGCGGGGGGAGAGGAGCTGTCAGCCATCCACACTCATAGCCTGCGCAAGAACGCCCGGGCCTCCTCCACCCGGCGAGCGAGCAGGTCGTCGCCCTCGCGCAGATCGTCGAGCCGGGCCAGCGCGCCCTTCAGGTCCCCCTGGCGACCGAGCCACATGGCCTCCACGGCACCGAGCTTGGCCAGCTCGGTGTTCTCCAGGACCTTCACGAGGAGCTGCTTCGCCAGGCGCAGGTCGTCCGAAGGGTCGTCGCCGGCCAGCACGTTGCAGCGAGCACGGGCGGAGCGGAAGCCCCCCTCGAAGCGGGGATCGATGCCGATGGAGAGCTCCACCGCTCGGTCGAGCTCCCGGCGGGCCTCAGCCAGCCGGCCTGCGTCGAGGTGCAGGATGCCGAGGTTGCCTCGGGCCAGCGCCTCGGAGCGGGGGTTCCCGATCCGCTGGGACACCTCCACGGCCTCCATCAGTGGCCCCAGGCCTTCCTCGCCCCGCCCGACGATGGCGAGGGTGTGCGCCACATTGCACAGGTTGATGGACAGCGAGCGCCAGGCCTTCAGCTTGCGGGCGACGTTGCACACCGCCTCCAGCGTGTGGAGGGCCTCTTCGTGCTTGCCTAGGCGCTCCAACGCCGGAGGACGCGTCGCCATCGCCGCCAACACCGAGTGGGTGTCGCCGATGCTTCGAGCGATGGACTCCGCGGCACTGGCGCTGGCGAGGGTGGCCTCTGCGTCGCCCCAGGCATTGTGGACGAGGGCCTTGTTCGCCAGGGCCGTGGCCACGCTCGACTTGTAGCCCAGCTTCCGGAAGCGTTTTTCGGCACGGTCGTAGCACGCGAAGGCCTGATCGTACTGCCCCAGGTTGTACAGCAGGTTGCCCAGCGACAGGTTGCCCGACCCCTCCTCTTCAGGGGCTCCGAGCCGCTCCGCCTTGGTGATGGCATCCGTCAGGGACACGCACGCCCCCTCGCTGTCGCCCAGGACCCGCTGCGCGACCCCCTTGGCAATGCCCAGGGACACCTGGGCGAAGGCATCCCCGGAGGCCAGCACCTCGTCCCAGGACTCGTCGACCAGCATCAACGCCCGCGCCGCCTGCTGGGACACGGTCGCGAGCTGTCGAGCCTGAAGGGCCAGCACCCGGGCGCGCCGGCGTGGGGTGGGGCTGGCCGCCAACGCTTCGGACCACCAGCCGGCACGAACCTCGGGATCGTCGTCCTTGGCGACCTGGGCCAGCAGAAGCAACGCATGGTCTCGGCGCTCGAGGCCGTCGAGGGCCAGCACCGTCCGGATCACCTTCTCGGCCCGCGGGAAGGGCCCCCGGCGCACCAGCACCTCGGCCGCCGCCAGACCAACCGCCTCGGCCACCGCCGTGTCACCCCGGGCCACGGCGCGCTCCAAGGCGACGATCAGGTCCTCCACATCGGAGGCCAGCTCCCGAAGACGCTTCGCCCCATCCGATCCCCGCAGGGCATCCAGGCGGGTGGCGTCCCCCGTGCGGGCGTACCAGTCGCCATGCCGCTGCATGGCACCTCGCAGCACCTCGGCGGGATCGGCGTTGTCCCCCGCGTGCCGGGCGGCAAACGCTCGCATCGCCGCTGCCATGCCCAGCCGCGGCCCCCGGCGGGTGTGGCGTACGTAGAGCATGGAGCGTTGCCACAGGTCGTCGATGAGGTCCAAGGGCCAAGGCGCGTCGTCCCACCGGCTGACCTCGACCACCGCCTCGGCCGCCTGCACGGGAAAGGTGCCGCGGAACGCCGACAGCTGCACCAGCGCGTGACGGCTCCATGGCGGCAGCTCCGTCCACGACTCCTGGATGGCCAGCTCCAGCGCATCGTCCCCGAGGGAGAGCCGATCGAGGCGCGCCACCAGCTCATCGACCTCGAGCAAATTGGTCCGCGCCGCGACGAGCTCGATCGCCAGCGGGTGATGGTCCAGCCGCTGCACCAACTCGAGCACATCGTCATCGGCGGTTGCCGGAACGGGACGCACGGCCCGCTCCCGGAACAGGGTCATGGCGTCGGCGGAGGTCAGAGGGCCCAGCTCCACCACCACTTCCCCGGGCACCTTCAGCGCCTGCCGGGAGGTGCACAACACCCGCAGCTGCGGGGCTTCGCGGCGCCAGACCGCCAAGCGCGACACCACCGCGGGCCGTACGTCGTCGACCCGGTCGAGCACCAGCAAGGCCGCACCGCACTCCGCGAGGGCCCGCTCCAAGACCCGCTCGGGCTCGGACACATCGAGGGATACCCGCAGCGCGACCGCCACCGCCTGCACCAGCCCGGCCGCGCTCCCCGCCGCCGCGAGGTCCGCCCACAAGACGGGGCGCTCCTGGCCCGGCGTCACGGTGCCCACGAGCCCCGAGAGGTACCGATGGGCGACATGGTTGGCGAGCCGCGTCTTCCCGATGCCCGCCATGCCCTTCAGGGTGACCACACCGGGCAGCTCGCCCACCGCCTTCTCCACGGCCGTGCGCTCGAGCACGCGCCCGTGGAAAGAGCGCTCCTCGGGCCTGAGACCCGAGGTGCGGCTGCTCGACGTCCCCTCCGAGACGGTGACCCCACGCGGCGCATGAGACGCGGGCTCGTCCTGCGCTTCGTAGCGAGCGAGGCATTCGTAGAGCCCTTCGCCCGCCGGCTCACGGAGGCCACGCAGGGCATCCCGGAGTTCCTTGCCGTCGGCGAAGCGGCCGGCGGGATCGGGGTCGAGGCACGTGAGCACGATCTCGTCGAGTCCCGGCAGGGCCTCGGCGAGGATCGCACGGGCCCGGAGGGCCTTCGACTGGGCCGTCACCGCGGCGCGCAGGGCCTGGGCCATCCCCTTGCCCCCCCGCAGAGGCGACTTGCCGACCGCCATCGCCCACAGCACCATGCCCGCAGAGAACACGTCGGCCGGGGGCGCAGGCGGCGCTCCATCGAGTTGCTCCGGCGCCAGGTACCCCGGGGTCCCTTCGATGCTCTTGGCCCGCTCCCCGGTGAGTCGTGCAATGCCCAGATCTGCGAGCTTCACCACGCCAGCCGGGTCGAGCAGCACGTTGGTGGGCTTCACGTCCCGGTGCACGAGACCGATCCGCTCGCCCTTCTCGTCCAGCGGGAGCCGGTGCACGTAGCCGAGGCCCCGCGCCAGCTGCATGCCCACATCCCGCAGGGTGGGCCCCTCCAGGGCCCCATGTCGTTTCAGCAGCTCGCCGAGGGACGGCCCAGGCACGAGCTCCATGGCCAAGAAGACGCGCCCGTCGTCCGCGCGACCCAGCTCGTAGACATCCACCAGGTTGGGGTGCCGCAGCAACGCCCCCAGACGGGCCTCGCGGCGGAGGGCCAAGGCATCGCGGGCCGTGGCCGCCACGAGCTTCAGCGCCACCCGCTTGCGAAACCCAACGGGCCCCTCGAGGAGCGCCGCCCACACCTCGCCAGCGGACCCGGTTCCGAGCCGGGACAGCAAGATGTAGCGGCCAATGCGGTCTTGCGCCTTCACGGGGAGAGCCTACCAGCAGGTGGGTTCGCGCACCCGCGAGGGCCTATCTTTCAGTCCTCGCGACGCACGATGCTGCGCATGTTGCTCTTGAGCGTGCGCTTGCGGAGGCGGATGGACTTCGGCGTGACCTCGACCCACTCGTCGTTGTCGATGAACTCCATCGCTTGCTCGAGGCTCATCACCCGCGGCGGCGACAGGACCGCCTTGTCGTCGGTGCCCGACGCGCGGAAGTTGGTCAGCTGCTTGCCGCGGACCGCGTTCACGTTCAGGTCGTTCTCCCGGACGTGTTCGCCGACGATCATGCCTTCGTACACCTCGGTCTGAGGCCCGACGAAGAGCGTGCCGCGGGGCTGGAGGTGGAACAGGCTGTAGGCCGTGGTCTTGCCTGCGCGGTCGGAAATGATGCCGCCGTTGGCGCGACGAGCGATGGGTCCCGCATGCAGGTCCCAGCCGTCGAAGAGCGTGTTGACGACGCCTTCGCCGCGGGTCTCGGTGAGCATCTGGCCCCGGAAGCCGATGAGGCCGCGGGACGGGATGCGGTAGACGAGGCGGGAGCGACCGGAGCCATCGGTGATCAGGTCCTTCATCTCGCCCTTGCGGGTCGCCATCTGCTGGGTCATCGCCCCGACCACTTCGTCCGGCACGTCGATGGTGACTTCCTCGTAGGGCTCGAGGAGGTTGCCGTCGTCGTCTTCCTTGGTGCGGACCTGGGGGCGGGACAGGGACAGCTCGAAGCCCTCCCGGCGCATCTGCTCGACAAGGATGGAGAGCTGCAGCTCGCCGCGGCCGAAGACCTTGAAGGACTCCGCGGTCTCGCCCGGCTCGACCTTGATCGACACGTTGAAGAGCAGCTCGCGGTCGAGGCGCTCCCGGATCTGGCGGGCCGTGAGGTACTTGCCCTCCTTGCCGGACAGCGGGCTGGTGTTGATCGTGATCGTCATGCCGATGGTCGGCTCGTCGACGGTCACGCGGGGCAGCGCCCGAGGGTTCTCCCCGGCGGACAGGGAGTCGCCGACGGTGATGCCTTCGATACCGGCCACGGCGATGATGTCGCCGGGGACGGCCTCCTTGACCTCGGTGCGCTTCAGGCCGTTCCAGGTATAGAGCAGCTGCAGGCGGACGTTCTTCTCGCCATCCTCACTGAACCAGCGCACCTGCTGGCCCTTCTTCAACGGCGCGCCCATGAGGCGACCGAGGGCGAGACGACCGACGTAGGGGTCGTAGTCGAGGTTGGTGATCAGCATCTGCGGGATGTCGCCCTCGACCGGCTCGGGGGGCGGCGGCACGTGCTCGACGATGGCGTCGAGCAAGGGGCGCAGGTCCTTGCTTCCGTCGCCCAGCTCCAGGTGGGCCTCGCCGTCGCGGGCCACGGCGTACAGCACGGGGAACTCGAGCTGCTCCTCATCGGCGTCGAGCTCGATGAACAGGTCGTAGACCTCCTGCAGGACTTCTTCGGGGCGAGCGTCGCCCCGGTCGATCTTGTTGATGCACACCATCAGCGTGAGACCGGCCTCCATCGCCTTGCGCAGCACGAAGCGGGTCTGGGGCAGGGGCCCCTCGCTGGCGTCGACCAACAGCATCGCGCCCTCGACCATGGAGAGCACGCGCTCCACCTCGCCCCCGAAGTCGGCGTGGCCAGGGGTGTCGCAGATGTTGATCTTGTGGCCGCCGTACTGAACCGCCGTGTTCTTGGAGGCGATGGTGATCCCGCGCTCCCGCTCGAGGTCCATCGAGTCCATGACCCGGTCGACGACCGCTTCGTGGTCGGCGAAGGTCGCGGTCTGACGAAGGATCGCGTCCACCAGGGTGGTCTTCCCGTGGTCGACGTGGGCGATGATAGCGATGTTGCGGAAGCCCATGGGCGCTCACTCCTGGAGGAGGCGCCGTGTAGCTCGGAGCTGGGCCGCTGTCGCCTGAGTCAACGGGTTGCGGGGTCTGCCGACCCACGCATCACCGGCGGCGCATCCCGACCAGCAGCAGGGCCATCAGGCCGAGGGACCCGCCCGCGACCCCCGCGGTGGAGCACCCACCGGAGCTGCGCTCGATGTTGAAGTCCTCCTCCACGTCGTCGTCATCGTCGTCGTCGTCGTCTCCCCCAACCCCGTCGTCGTCGTCGTCGTCATCGTCCCCGGTGGGCACGTCGTCGTCGTCGTCGTCGTCCCCCGTCGGCTCGGTGTCGGTGGTGCTGTCGCTCTCCCAGTCCAGCTGGCTGCTGATCCAGCCTGCTCCCGAGTCGTCGTCGTTGCAGCCGCCGAAGGTGTAGGAGCCCTCATGGGGGAAGGTCTGCACCAAGCTGCCGGACTCCCCCACAAAGTAGTACTCGTGGCAGCCTCCACTGATTGGCAGCCGGGTCGACCAACCGGACCAGCCATTCGGGTCGCCGATGAACAGCTCGAGATCGTGGGCCTCGCCATCGAGCACCACGAAGATCTCGTCGGGGGCCGTGCCCATGGTCCAGTCGACACCGAAGTCGACTTCACCACTCGGGTTCTCGGGAAGGTGGATGCCCATGGCCAGCGCGCGGGTCTCGGGGTTCCCGTCGCCGAAGTCCTGCGTGTAGTAGGTGCCGGCGACCCCCGTGCCCATCTCGTCGAAGCCGCTCGACATGATGCTCGACCGGTGGCCCGAGCTGCACATCCAGCCCTCGATCACCGCGTCCCACGCCGAGCCGTAGCCCCACGCGATGTTCTCGCCGATGGCTCCGCCGTCGTAGTAGCTCCACACCCGCTGACTGAAGGACGGTCCGCCCAGCGTGTCATGGGCGAAGTAGTCCCGGTCGTTCATGTCGGCCGAGTGGACCCGGGCTGCCTCGCCGAGGTCGTGGTTCAAGAACAGCGGCGCCTTCGGCGTCTTCTCGCTGGACTGGAAGGAGTTGAAGCTGCACGGGTAGTCCGAGGAGAAGTAGCTCGGGTCGATCCGAACCATGTTGGTCCAGAAATGGACCTCCCGCTCGATGTGGCTGGGACGTCCGTCGACGGCATCGCCGTACCCGCCGAAGGCAAGAGAAGAAAGCAGCATCCACATGGTCGAAAACCCTCCGCACGCGCATCCAGCCTAAGCGAGGGGCGTGCCAACAAGGGTGTCGGATCGCCACGACGATGCTTGCAGCTGGTTCCTGCAGGTGTCATCCTCACCTACCCGACGGTTCGATCGCGACAAAAGTGCGACAAATCGAGCCCCCGGGTGTGGAGGAAGGGATGCGCGCATGGGGCATGGCCGCATGGATGATGGCCGCAGGTTGCCAGGCCCCCGACCCCTTCGGCACCGCCGGTGATCCCCCTGGTGTCGAGGTGTGCAACGGGGTCGACGACGACGGCGATGGGCTGATCGACGGGGCGGATCCCGACGTGAACCGACGGGGCTTCCTGGACGCCGACGGCGACGGCTGGGGCAGCACGAGCGTGCCCAGCTGCGGTGAGCCCGGTACGACCGACCGGGGCGGGGACTGCGACGACGCGGTCGCCACCACCTTCCCGGGCGCGGTCGAGCGCTGCAATGGCGTCGACGACAACTGCGACCAGCTGACCGACGAGGACGACCCCTCTCTCGCCGACCGTGCGTACATCGACGCCGACGGCGACGGCTTCGGAGCGGGGCCCGGGGCGCCGCGCTGCCCCGTCGACGGCGAGACCAACCAGGCCGGCGACTGCGACGATGATGAAGCCGCCGCCTACCCTGGCGCACCCCAGGCCTGCGACGGCATCCCCGACAACGACTGCGACGGCACCGTCGATCCCGGCGAGCTCGACGAAGACGGCGACGGCGACGGCGCATGCTCGGACTGCGACGACACCGACCCCCGAAGAAGCAGCCGCGTCGAGGAGGCCTGCGATGGGGTCGACACCGACTGCGACGGCCTCGTGGACGAGGACGACCCCTCGGTCAACCCGTACACCTGCAGCGCGGTGTGCGGCACCGAGCCCCTCGAAGAGCTGCAGGCCGAGTCCACGCTCGAGCTCATCACCCTCAATCCTTGCTACCTCGACCCCCGCACCGAAGGCCTGTGCGAGGAGGACGGCATCGAGGAGCCAGACAGCGGCCGGCGCATCCACCGGGTGCTCACCCGCACCGACGTCGAGCACCACCGCGAGCCGCTCTACTTGTTCCTGCCCCCGGGACCCGGGAACCAAAACAGCAAGATCCTGGAGTGGGCGGCCTTCTCTGGCTACCGCGTGATGAGCTTGGGCTACGTCAACGAGGTCGACATCGACCAGACGTGCGACGGCCAGCAAGACGGCTGCTTCTCGGACTTTCGTGAGGAGACGCTGTACGGCCGAGACGTCTCTCCCTACCTTCGCGTCAGCGAGCCCGACAGCCTGATGACCCGCCTGACCGTGGCGCTGGAAGAGATGGGGCGCCGGGACCCGGACGGCTGGAGTCGCTACCTCCAAGACGGTGAGATCGTGTGGTCCAACATCGTGGTGGCGGGCTGGTCCGTCGGGGCCGGCAACGCGACCATGATCGCCAAGCGCCACGAGGTCCGCGGGGTGATGCTCCTGTCGGGCCCCAAGGACCGGATCTACGACCCCCACCCGGTCCCGAGCAGCTGGATCCGCGGCCCCCAAGCCACCGATGGGTGCCGGTTCGCCGGTGTCTACCACGTCGATGAGCACTTCACGTCGAACCCCGAAGGAGACGTGCTGCGCCTGTCCTGGGAGAACCTGGGGATCCCCTACCCGGCGTTCCTGCACGAGGGCTCGCTCGAGGGCTACGAGCACGCCATCATCGCCCTGACCCGGTACGTCGACCGCCAGACCTGTCGGGCCCACTCCACACCGGGCCGCGACGACTGCCTCGATGACCGCATGTTCGACGGCTACCGCACGCTCATGTGCGCCATCGCCGACGAAGGCACGTGCGTGCTCCCCGGGGTCGACGTCCCCGAGTGAGGACGCGAACGGCCCCCCGTCCGTCCTACCGGAGCGAAGCGCTCACTGCAGGATGAACGGGTAGACCGTGACCGTGCCGTTGCCGGTGGTCGGCGGGAAGCTCACCCGGCTGATGGCGGACTGCAGGCAGCGCTCGAGCTCGCTGCCACGCAGGGTAGGCGGGCTCCGCAGCGCGATCTTGGTCGCATTGCCAGCAGGCAAGATCGTGAAGCCCACATCGACCCGCGGCGGCAGCGTGCGCGCCTGGAACATCGGCACGAAGCACTTCTTCACGTCGATGTTGTTGGACAGGATCAGGTGGATCACGTCGGTCGGCACGGTGACCATGCCCCCGCTCGGCGCAGGAGCCGGCGCGGGAGCCGGGGCCACAGGGGCCGGGGACGGCCGCGGCGACGGCGACGGCGACGGGCGCGGCGACGGGCGCGGCGACGGGCGGGACGTCGGCTTCGGGCTCGGGGCCGGGGTCGGCTCAGGGTCGGCCTGGGCGGGGTCGGTGCCCGCATCGGTGGTGCCGTCGGTGCCAGGGGCAGGCTCGCCCGGGACCGGGGCCTCGGCGACCGGGGCCGGCGCAGGGGCCGTGGTGGGCAGGGCCGGCTTCGCAGAGCCGTCGGTGGGCTTGGCGAACTGGATGTCGTTCAGCGCATCGATGGCCACCTCGGCGCCCATCTTCGTGAGCACCATCGAAGTGGACATCACCAGGGCGACGATGAAGCCGAGCACCACGGAGAGCAGGGTACGGGCCGGCTTGCGGCCCCGGCTGCCGGTGAGGAGCACCATGAACGTGAGCACGCCTCCCCCGAAGGAGAACGCGAGCCCGAACCACATGAGCAGCGGATGGTTGTAGACCGACAGGAAGGCCAGCAGGAACGCACCGAGCAGCGCGCCGCCGGCGCCAAACATGGCCCAGTTCAGATCTCCGGACGGATCGTGAGGCTGAGCGCCCGAGTACATCGCCGGGTTGCGGCGCGGGGCCGGGCCGGGGGTGCGACGGGGAGCGGCCGGCATCGGCGTGCGCCGAGGCGTGCTGCTCGGGTGATGCACCGGCTGCTGACGGACCTCCGGAGGAGGCGCCTGCACCACCGTGGTGCTCTGGGCATCCACTCGCGGGGGCCCGGGGTTCGACGCCTGGGGCCGCTGCGGCGAGGGGTAGCTGCTGGCGGGGTGCCCCGGCGGGCGGTCGGACACCACTGTGGACGGGCCATCGAAATCGCTCGGGTTGCGATCGGCACCCATCGGCGTGTGCACGTTGAGGTCATCGGGCTTCCGGCCGGGGAGCGTGGACTCGGGCTCCTCTTCCGGCATGGGCCGCGTGTGGCCGCCCTCAGCGCGGGGCGGTGCCCCAACGGGCGTGGGCGGCACCGCGGTGACCAGCGTGCGCTCTTCCGGATCGGCGCCAGGCTTGGGCCGAGGGATGAGCATGCGGTGGCCGCACGTGCGGCAGGTGGCCTTGTTGACCGCCTTGGTGAGCTTCGCGTCGGGCACGCGGTACACGGCCCGGCAGTTGTCGCAGACGACCTTCATCCAGCGATCCAGGACGGAGGGTGCACAGGGTAGCGGGCTGCAGCGCCACAGGAGCGACGCGAAGAACCCGCCGAGACCGGCCATCGACCGGGCCAAAAACACGTGGAAACGCGCCTGTGTAAGCCCGTCGACCCGCTGTCGCAAACCGGCGGGACCACCTCGTCGCCTCCGACGGCCATCGGCCTACAGAAAGCGCTCGATGGCCTGGTGGAACTCCAGGCGGTGCACCATGTCTTCGACGTAGTCGAGGCGCTCGCTGTCCCAGATCAACAGGGGCGACTCGTCCCACCGTCCGATCCAGTCTTCGTAGAGATCGTTGAGCTTGCGCAGGTACGACGAAGGGATCGCTTGCTCGCTCTCCCGGCCCCGTTGCTTGATCCGGCGGCGGATCGCCGGCACGGAACAGTGCAGGTGGATGAGCAGGTCCGGCGGCCGCAAGCTCTCCTTCATCGCCTCGTAGATCTCGAGGTACGTCTCGAAGTCCCGCTTGCTCATCTTGCGGCTCTTCGCGAGATGGGTCGCGAAGATCTCGGCGTCTTCGTAGATCGTGCGGTCCATCACGAAGGTGCCGGGATCTCGATCGATCTGCAGGTGCAGACGTTGCTTGCGGCCGAGGAACCACACCTGGCTGTGGAAGGCCCACCGCTTCATGTCGCCGTAGAAGTCGTCGAGGTACGGGTTGTCACCGAACGGCTCGTAGACCGGCTTCACGCCATAGCGCTGCGTCAGGTACCGAACGAGACTCGTCTTTCCGACGCCGATGTTTCCCGACACGGCGATGAAGCGTTCCGCCACGGCACGACCCCCGCGGCGGGGTCACACGAATCCCCCGGACAGGCCAGGGGGGTGTAGCCGCTCAGTAGCCGAACAGATCGAAAAGGGACCGCAGCCCGCCCTTGGGGGCCTTGCTGGTCACCGTGGTGCCAGAGCCCGTCGTGCCCGTGGACGTCGTGCCCGTGGACGTCGTGCCCGTGGACGTCGTGCCCGTCTTGGTGCCGCCGCTGCCACCAGAGTGGCCCGAGCCGCCGCTGGTCGTCGTGCAGTCCCCGAACGCGTCGTTGGCCACCGCACAGATGCAGCCATCGAAGTCCCGATCGCAGTCGTCCTTGCCCGCCTCGGCCCCGCAGGTGCCGTCGGGGCACAGGCACAGCCCGCTTCCCGTGCAGATGCCACCCGTGTCGGTCCACCACGTGTCGGACGTGCCGGTCTCCGTGGTGGTGTCGGTCGTATCGGTGACGTCCGTGACGTCCGTGACGTCGGTTGTGTCCGTCGTGTCCGTCGTGTCGTCCTTGCCGCTGCCGCCGCTGCAGCCGACCAGCGCGACGGCCAGGAAGAGAGAGTGGGCTGCCTTCATGGGGACGTCCTCCGAGTCGGACACGGTAGCCTCAGCATTCGGCAGTGGCTCCCCTGTCGTGCTCGCGTGTGGTTCGGTTGGGGCGGCCCCATCGCGCGAATGGCTGGTGTGAAGCCGGCAACGCCAGCATCCAGACGGACAGAGTGCCGGCGGAAGCCAAGGATCCCGAGCCCCCGCTCAGGAGCCTGAGCCGCCCGACGTGCCCGAGTGACCCGAGTGCGTGGTGGTGGTGCCGGGGCACGTGCCGAAGCTGTCGTTCGCGTCGCGACAGATGCACCCGTCGTAGTCCCGATCGCAGTCATCGGGCCGAGCCTCGACCCCGCAACGCTTGTCGGCGCACAGGCACAGCCCGCTTCCTTCGCAGCGCCCCCCCGTGTCGACCCACCAGGTGTCCGACGTCCCCGTCTCGTCGGTGTCTGTGTCTGTGTCTGTGTCCGCGTCCGCGTCCGCGTCCGCGTCCGCGTCCGCGTCCGCGTCCGCATCCGCATCCGCGTCGGCGTCGGCGTCGGCGTCGGCGTCGGCGTCCGACGTGTCTGTGTCGGTGGTGTCGTCGTCCTTCGAGGTGCCGGTGCAGGCCAGCATCAGTGCGAGGGCCGCCAGGCGGAGGGGCATCATGGGTCGATTCCTGGATGAGAGTGCGGTCGTGCCGAGGCGCGAGGAAAGGTGAGGTCGCCCAGTCTGGCAGCCAAAACCGAGCATACCAGCCTCAGGAAGGGCGAGGCGGACGACCCACCTGACCCCGCCATCGGAGCCAATGGTCGGCCAGGACCAGCGCGATCATCGCCTCGACGATGGGCACCGCCCTCGGCAGCACGCAGGGGTCGTGTCGTCCCCGGGGCCGGATGGTCGTGGCCTGTCCCAGCCGGTCGACGGTGGGTTGCTCGTGGAACACCGTAGCCACGGGCTTGAAGGCCACCGACAGCTCGATGGGCATGCCATTGCTGATGCCCCCTTGGATGCCCCCGCTGCGGTTGGTCGGGGTCTGGATGCTCCCCTCCGCCGGCCCAGGCACGAAGACGTCGTTGTGGGCAAGGCCCGTGAGGGCCGTGCCGCCGTAGCCGCTGCCCACCTCGAAGCCCTTGGCCGCCGGCAGCGACATCATGGCCTTCGCCAGCTCCCCGTCCAGCTTGTCGAACACCGGCTCTCCGAGTCCCGCGGGTACGTTCCGCGCGACCGCGCGCACCACGCCACCCACCGTGTCTCCCTGCGCGCGAACCTCGCGGATGCGGGCCTCGAAGCGCTCAGCCGCGTCCGCATCCGGGCAGCGCACCGGGTTCGCCTCGACGGCTGCGCGAGAGACCTCGGCGGGGTCGACGTCGCACCGGTCCTGCTGCACCTCGGCCACCCAGGCCACGATGACCGGCGCCGGCAGTCCGAGCTCGGCCGCCAGGTGCTCCAGGACTTGTTCGGCCACGGCCCCCGCGGCCACGCGGGCGGCGGTCTCCCGGGCGGAGGCCCGGCCCCCACCGGCCCATGCCCGCAGCCCCATCTTCGCGTCCCAGGTGTAGTCGGCGTGGGACGGGCGGTAGCTGTCTTTGTGGTGGGCGTAGGAGTCGGGGTTGGCGTCCTTGTTTCGCACGACAAGGCCGATGGGGGTGCCCAGGGTACGCCCCTCGAACAGGCCGGAGAGCACCTCCACCTGGTCGGCTTCCTTGCGGCCGCTGACCAGCTTCCCCGTGCCTGGACGGCGGCGGTCGAGCTGCGCCTGCACCCGCTCCATGTCGAGGTGGATCCCCGGGGGGCACCCATCGACGATCACGCCGAGCCCCCCGCCGTGGGACTCGCCAAAGGTGGACACGACCAGGGATCGACCGAAGCTGCTTCCGCTCATGGCCGGTGTCTATCCCGGAGGCGCCTCGGGTACGCTGCCACCCGATGGCCTCCCCCACCAACTCCGAGCTGGCAGCGCTCGTCCACGACCTTCGTGCCGCCCTCGGGCAGCACCAGATCGACGCCGCCGAGGTGCGCGATGCCGCCCGCGCCGTGCTCCAGGCGGTCCTGCCCATGGCGGCTCGGGACACCGTCGCCCCCCAAGCACCCCCGACGGGCGCCCCCTGGACATCGGGGGAGAAGGGGCCCGCCACCTGGTCGCCGGACGCACCCGAGAGCGCGGGGACCTGGGCCCCCGATGCCCTCGAGGCCGGCACCTGGGCCCCAGGAGCCCTGCCCACCGACGAGGTGCCGCGCGACGCCTCCGAGACCCAATGGGCCCAGGGCCCCGGTCTCCACGCGCCACGTCCACCCGAGGTTCTCGAAGGACCCATCGACCTGGAGGACTGGTGCCACCGCATCCTCGCGGGGGAGGTCACGGCGGCCGAGGCCCTGGCAGCCGTGTCGGCGTGGCGCCCCGAGGAAGGAGCCGCCGACCGAGGCGGGCGCTACGTCATCGCCGGGGAGCTGGGCCGAGGAGGCATGGGCCAGGTGCTCCAGGCCGACGACGTGTTCTTGCGCCGTACCGTCGCCATCAAGGTGCTCACCCTTCCATCCCGCGCGGCCCGCCGCCGCTTCGTCGACGAGGCGCGGCTCACCGCCCGCCTGGACCACCCCGGGGTCGTCCCCGTCCACGACGTGGGGGAGACCCCGAGCGGCAAGCCCTTCTTCGCCATGAAGCGCATCCGCGGCCGCTCTCTCCACCAGGTGATCCACACCGGTGGCATGCCCCAGCTCTCGGAGCGGCTCGACGTGTTCAAGCGGGTGTGCGAGGCGGTGGCCTTCGCCAACGACGCTGGCGTCCTCCACCTCGACCTCAAGCCCGACAACGTGATGGTCGGGGCCTACGGGGAGGTGTTGGTCGTGGACTGGGGTCTCGCCACGGAGGTCGGCGACGGCGGGGCCTCCATGCGACAGGTCGCGGGCACCCCGGCGTACATGGCACCCGAGCAGGCCACCGCCGGCGCCTCCCTCGACCGTCGCACCGACGTCTACGCCCTCGGGGCCGTGCTCTACGAGCTGCTCACCGACCAGCCCCCCATCGAGGCAGGGGCGGTGACCGAGATGCTCGAGCAGGTGCGCACGGGCTCCATTCCCCACCCCAGGGCCGTGCGCTCCACCGTGCCCCGCGAGCTCGACGCGCTGGTGCAGCGGTGCATGTCGAAGGACCCGGCCCAGCGACCCGCCGACGCACTGCTGCTTCGCGACGAGGTGTGGGCCTTCCAGGAGCATCGAGAGCTGCAGACCCTGCAGTACGGCATCTGGTCACGGGTGGCGAAGTGGAGGCAGCGGAACCTGGCCCTCGTTCGAGGGCTCGCTGTGGCAGGCACCCTCGGGGTGTTCGCGTTGCTGGCCTCGACGGGGGTGTACATCATCCAGGTGAACCAGGCTCGGCACGAGGCGGAGGTGCAGGCCCGCCACGCCCTCGAGGGGCAGGCCGAGTCGGACCTGTTCCTCGGCCGAAGCCACCTGTCTGCCCATCGCTACCAGGACGCAGACGCAGCACTGAAGAAGGCACGCGGGCTGCAACGGGAGCTGGCTCTCCCCACCACCCGGGTCGACCTGGCCATCGCCGAGGTTCGGGCCGCAGGAAGCATCTCCCGCAAGATCCAGGTGCCCGTCGACATCCGCCGCCTCCACACCGACGGCCGGGTCGTCATCTTCGACGATGGGCACCGCCGGTCCGGCTGGGTCGACGTCGCGTCCGGCACCGTCCACGAAGGGCCCGCCGGAGCCATGGCGGCCCAGACCGAGTTCGGGCTGGCCTGGTGGGTGGACGCAGACCGCGGCCACCGCCTCCAGTCCGTGCACGGGGACTGGTCCATCCACGTGCCCTTCGATGGGCCGGCGGTGATCCACGGCCGAACGGTCTACGGAGCCGAGGACCAAGTCGCGTACGACCTCGAGCTGGCCGCCGACGGCCGTGGACGCGCGACCTTCCGGGCCGTCGACCACGGTGTCTGCGCAGGGGACATCGAGGCGTTCGTCGGCCCCTACATCGCGTGTGGGCGCAACAGCATCGACATTCGGCGAGGCGAGGAGCACGGCCAGCGCGCCCTCGAGGCCGACGCCGACGCCAAACACCTGCTGGTGGGATCCGCGCTGCAGGCACAGGTCTTCGACCACGACGACGTGTTGCTCTGGGATGCGCCCGTGCGACCCGCCAAGACGGCCACCTACCCCGGGGGCGTGGCGTGGCGTGATGATGCCGGGCGCATCCACGCGAGGACGTGGGCCACGGGTCGGGCCGTGCTCGACCTGGACGCGACCATGACGCCGAGGATCGGCCGCTTGGCCGTCGCACCGGCGCATCAGCTCGCTGTGGTGGGCCACGAACGGGAGATCTTCCTCCTCCAATCGATCGTGGACACAGCCCGCGACCCCGAGACGGCGCAGCCGGTGAGTCAGTTCCCCTACGGCATCGCTCTGTCCGAGCACGGACTCGTGTTCGCGACCTTGGACGCTGTGCACCGCCGCCCACGAGACACCACCGGTCCATCCGCGACCGACGTGTCATGGACCCTCATCCCCGACGCCCCTCTGCCGCGGGCCTTCGCCTGGTCCGACGACGGACGCCTCGCGGTCGCCCTCCGTGATGATGGTCTGTGGATCGTGCACCCGGACGGACGAACCGACCGCCAGCCCCTCGAAGGGTGTTGCCTGGGGGTCGCCTGGCGAGGAGAGGACCTGGCGGCGGTCGGACGAGGCAGCGAACTCCACGAGCGCGTGGCGGGCACGTGGCGCTCGGTGGAGATCCCGGAGCTGTCGGACGGGGCATGGGGGGTGACCCCATGGGGAGCCGACGGATGGGCCGTGAGCGACTACGACCGGGACCGCGTGTACGCCGTGATGGTGCGCCAGGGTGTGCAGGTCGCCACCATCGAGGGGCCCGACCGCGTGCTTTCCTTCCAGGTTGCCTCTGACGGCGAGCGGGTGGTGGTCGGCACCGGGGGCGGTGCCTGGGCCTGGGTCGCCGGCGAAACGACGCTGCTGGAGCAGTCGTCGTACACCGTCGCGGCGACATGGGCGCCGACCGGCCCCGTCATCGGCAGCGCCGACCAGCGGCTCCGCTTCTACTCCCCCGATGGGGCCCTCCTTCACACCTGGGACGTCGGCGAAGTGCTGGCCGCGATCGACAGCGACGGAGACGCCCTGGCGACCTCGTCCGACAAGACTGTGCGGGTCGTCCCCGTCGACACCCACTGACGATCAGTCGAACTCGAGGGGAACCCCGTCGATGAGGATGTCGCCGTACTTCGCGGTGGCCTCGACCGTCGCCGTGCCGATCACCGTGCCATCGGAATGGAGCGCCGACACCGTCAGCGTGACCGCGGCCTCCTCCCGCTCGAGCAGCGAAGCGCCGAGCTCGCCCAAGTCCGCCTTGGACTCGGTGAAGGTGCTCCTGCTGCCCGCCAGGCTCCCGGTCACACAGGGCAGCCCTTCGCACAGCGACGCCTCGTCCTTGGCGAACAGGATGCCGTCGAGGGAGACCCACTCAACCGACCCCACGGTGTCGGCGCCGTCGCCAGACACATGAGCCAGCGCCTTGCCGTTGCCGCAGTCGTCGCTGGTCAGGTCGAGGCCCGTGACGTGGGGCCCTTCCTTGGCCTCGGAGAGGGGCTCGATCACCATCTCGCCGTCCGCCGCCTCGAGGGCCCACTTCTGGGGCTCCCCCACGGCCTTGCCGTCGAGGTTCTTCAGGCTGCTCTGCAGGGTGAAGCTGCCCATGGGCACCATGGCGCCGTCGTAGGCGAAGCGCTCCGAGCGGAAGCGTCCCGTGTACTCGTCCTGGCCGACCACCACGGGCTCGGCGCACACATCGCCTTCGCACACGCGAAGCTCGAGGGAGGCCGCAGCGGCCGTGCTGTTGTCGTCGGACACCATCGGCATGGTGACGCGGTAGCCTTCGCCCGACCGCTGCCGCTTGATCCGGATGCGCTTGACCCGGCCCGTGAAGTCGGCGGCCTCGGCATCCTGGGTCAGACTGACACCGGTGAACGGGGACAGCACGGTGCTGGCACCATCGAGGCTGAGGAGCAGGGCGGTGGCGAGGGCGACGTGGCGGAACATGGGTCCTCCTTCGGGGGGGTGGGCTCGGCTCTGGGGAAGCCCCGAGAGCTGCACACCATGTAGAAGCCCCCGCCTCGCTTGGAATCCCACACGGATCTCACACCGCCTCTCTCATCCCTCCGCCAGCACCGCGTCCTGCCAGGCGAACACGAGCGGGTACTCCTCCACGAGTCCGTCGATGGTCCAGCAGTGCCGAGCCCCTTCCGGGACCCGTGCCTTGGCGTCGGGCCGCACGAAGGTCAGCGCTGTGGCGGCGAGCAGATCGGCGTAGGAGGGCTCCCCCAGCACGTGCCCCGTGTCGGCGATGCGAATCTCCAGATCGGCCACGAAGTGGTGCAGGTCATCTTCCCAGGCGGGCTCCGTGCGCCCGTCGCCGTACTTCTCCAGCAGCCGCCAGCAAGCGTCGCGACCGATCACCGGACCGAGCGGACCGAGCCGGCGAACCACGGGGGGAAGCGAGGCGAGCAGGGCCTCGGGGTCGTCGAGCACCGCGTACGTGGTGAGCTGCCGCCCGGCCGAAAGCGCCGACTCCGCGCGGGCATTCCACTCCCGGAGCGTGTCCCGGAGGGCCGGAGGAGCCAGGGGCTTCTCGCTGCGGTCCGACGCCCAGCACACGATGTCGAAGGAGTCGGTCAGGGGCGGGCCGTCGTCCCGCAACAGGACCGGCACGCTGACCGAGCCCCGCAGCCGACGTAGCTTCCACCGCAGCCACGGCTCCGACAGCGTCGGGGTGTACAGCTTCAGCTCGACCGGCACCTCCATGCGCCGGAGCGCGAGGCGCACACGCCGGGACCAGGGGCTGTACGGGATGTGCACCAAGGTGGCCTTCATCGACGCTCTCCGACCGCGGCGTAGTGCTGCAGCAGCTCGCGGGCCAGCAACGAATCCGACGCCCTGCCCCCTTCGACCCGCACCTCCACCCAGAGGTCCTCGACCATCCTCCCCGCAGACCCCGGCGTCTCGGGCAGGGGCGCCCCCGTGGTCACCGCATCCAGGGTGACGGGTCGTGAATCGATCGTGCCCCGGCAGACCAAGGAGACCTCATCGCCGAGGGAGCCCCCTTCGCACACGGGCCCCACCACTCCGAGGGCGTGCAGTCGTGCGGCGGCCGCATCCGTCGTGCGCGGGGTTCCGGCAGACGCTGCGGACGATGGGGCCGAGCCGCAGGCCACCAGCAGCAGCCACAGGGCGCTCACCCGTGCCGCTCCAGGATGGCGTCGGACACCCCGAAGAGCTCGGCGATCAGCGCCACCCGGGCCCACATGCCGTTGCGCTCTTGGCGCCAGTAGGCCACCCGCGGGTCGCCCGCGTGGTCGACCGCTGGATCGATCTCGTCCCGCTTGGGCAGCGGATGGAGCAGTGGCGCATGGGGGGCAAGGCGCTGCAGGTGCCGCACGTCGAAGCGGAACCGGGGGTCGGACGCGGGATGCTCCCCGTCGACGTGGCCGGCATCGTGCTCGTCCTGCACGCGGGTCATGTAGACGGCGTCGGCGCCGACGAGACCGTCGTCCAACTCGTCGGATGTGGCCCAGGGGACGCCGTGGGCGTCGAGGTGGTCGAGGATGTCCTGCCGCATCGCGTAGCGCTCGGGGGCCGCGAAGCGGAGCGACAGCCCCGGGAAGTGATGGGCCAACAGCGCCAGGGACCGCACGGTGCGGCCCCGAGCCAGGTCGCCCACCAAGAGCAGGCACTTGCCGTCGAGGCCACCGACCGGAGCGAGCTCTCGCTGCAGCGTGTACACGTCGAGGAGGGCCTGAGTGGGATGCTGCTCGGCCCCGCTGCCCCCCGAGACCACCGGCACCGGAATGCGCTGACCATCCGGCCGCACCAGGCGACGGGAGGCCTCGTGGCACACCCACGTGGCCACACTGCCCGCATCGGCGTCGGGGTGCCGCAGCACGATCAGGTCGACGTAGGCCAGGAAGGTGTGGACCGAGTCCTCGAGGGACTCCCCCTTCGCCATGCTGCTCTGGGCCACGTCGCGGATGTCGGTCCGAGGCATGCCCAGGATGGCTTGGGCCCCGTTGAACGACAGGAAGGTCCGGGAACTTGGCTGGGCGAACACGTTCAGCGCCATGCGGTGAGGCAGCAAGCTCGCGAGGAAGGCCGCGCCCCCGGGCGTGGACCGGGTGCCGCGGGCGGCGTCGGCGACCTGTCCGATGCGATCGAGGAAGGGCCGGTCGAACTGCTGAGCGAACAGCGCGGTTCGACCCGCCACGAGGGGGGCCTTCTCGGTGTCTGGCAGAGCCAGGAAGTCGCCCAGCGACAGCTCCAGCGACATCGAACGACCCTCCGCGAATCAGTCCTGTGCTTCCAGGTACGCGAGAACCTCGGGGTCGTTGATCATGCCGTCGACGACGAAGGACATGATGATCGACCCGATGCCCCCGAACAGCACCGACACCTTCTGGGCAATGCTGACGTAGCGCTGGATCTGCAGCGCACTGGGGTTGTGGGTCAGGATCAACACCCCGGACAAGATCTCGAAGATGCCGACGGGCACGAGCAAGAAAGCCACGAAGCCGCAGAACACGCCGATGGGGCACATGCCCAGCGTGCAGATCGCCGTGATGAGGCCACCGCCCACCCCGAGCACCATGTAGCTGACGCCTGCCATGAAGAAGACGTTGAGCACGCCGGACACGATCTGCAGAATCGCGGCGGTCTGGAGCTTGTCGGGCAGCTTCTGGTCGGACACGTGGCCTCCTGGGTTCCCCCGATTAGCCCATCCCACCGCGGATAGGTAGCGGGAAAACCGACAGCAGGGGCAGCGGCCCTTGCCTCGGGGAGCCCCAAATCGCGGGCTGCAAGCAACCGGCCCTCGAACGAGACCCGCACCGATCCGAGGAGTGGACCGGAGGCCCTCCCATGCGCCACGTTCTTGCCCTCGCCATCCTCCCGATCGCCGCCGCCTGCCACGAGCCCGAGTGCTCGTCCCCCCAGGACGTGCAGGTCGTCGCCGCCTCCGCCACCCCCGACAGCTCCGTGGACACCGTCCGCGCCGCCATCGACCGCTTTGCCGGGTGGACCGGCGGCCAGGGCGTCTGCGTCGACACCGTCTTCGTGACCGACGCGCTCCCGGACCCGACCGCCGCCGGCATGGTGGACGCGGAAGGTGCCTGGATCCGTCTCTCCGACGAAGGGGCCGGAGAGCCCACCTTGGAGGCCCGGACCTTCCACCAGCTCTGCCATGCCGCCGACCACGCCCTCGGTCTGTCTGACGGCACCCTCGACGACGAGGAGGCCTTCGCCAAGGCCTGCGCGTTGGGGCCCAAGGCCGCCGAAGAGAAGGCCTACACCGTCTGTGAGGCAGGCGACCCGGCCGCCACAGCCTTGCTCGAGGACCTCTTCGTCGGGCACTGGCCCCAGCAGATCGCCGAAGGCGACTGGCACTTCGACGACGCCGTGGGCTCGGTCGGCCTGAGCGAAGACGGGGTGGTCGTGCCCGCCGGCGACGGCGCCGCCATCCTGGACTGGGCCACGGACGCCGCCGAGGCCACCCCCGCCCTCCGCATCGTGGACGAGGCCGGCACCCACGCCGCCATTGACGGCCCCACCATCGCCGCGACCACCGGCTGGCAGCTCTTCGGCGGCGGCGGAGAGCACCCCGTCCTGCTGCTGCGCAACGACAACGGCAGCCACGCCGTGCAGTTCGACCTCGACGCCGGCATCGCCGTCTATGTGCCGGTGCCCCGCACCTTGGCCCTCGACGAAGCCGTCGTCGCCCACGGCGCCCTCTACGGCGCCGGCAGCGTGGACGGCACCTACGGCGCATGGCGTGTGGACCTGGACACCGGCGACGCCGCCCCCTGGTCGACCCCCACCCTGGTGGAGCGCCCCCTGGCTTCCCACGGCCGCATCGCCTTGCCCCACGGCACGGACGTACTCGTCTACGACATCGCAGCCGACGACTGGCACGCGTGGCCGCTCCCCCTGGAGCTGAACGCCCTCGACGCCATGCCCGACGCGGCCGGGTCGCTCTCGGTGCGCTGGACCCACACCGACGCGCGGGGCCTCGCGCGCCTCTCTGCCCCCATGGGCACCGTGCAGCTCGACGTCGAGGCCTGCGGCGACTCCATCGCGAGCGACACCCAGGGCACCTGGGTCGCGGGCTCCACCGACGCGGCATGGTCCGCGCCAGACCGGACCGCGGCTCGGTTGGACGTGCTGCACGTCTCCTTCGAGTAGCCTCAGCGTCGACGGGCCAACCAGGCCCACGGGTCGGCCACCGGGGCCTGAGCGCAGCCATCGCTCACCCTGCCGCCCCCCCGCAACGCCAGGCGGTCGCACGGATCCCCCACGCCATCCCCGTCGCTGTCCCGCTGGTCCGGGTTGGCCAGGCCAGGGCAGTTGTCGCAGGCATCCCCCACGAAGTCGGCGTCCTCGTCGGCCTGGTCGTCGGACACCTCGGGGCACAGGTCGCACGCGTCCCCCACCCCGTCCTCGTCGACGTCTTCCTGGCCGCTGTTCTGGTACAGCGGACAGTTGTCGCAGACGTCGCCGAGGCCGTCCCGGTCGCCGTCCTCCTGGTAGGGATCCCGGTCGGACTTGCACAGGTCGCACGCGTCCCCCACCCCGTCCCCGTCGCGGTCGGTCTGGAAGGGGTCCGGGCGCTCGGGGCAGGTGTCGCAGGCGTCCCCGACCCCGTCTTCGTCGAGGTCCTCCTGGTAGGGGTCGTAGTCGTCGGGGCAACCGTCGCAGGCGTCCGGCAGGCCGTCGAAGTCGTCGTCGGGCGCGCCAGGGTCGGCGATGGTCAGGCACACGTCGCACACGTCCCCCACCCCGTCGCCGTCGAAGTCGTCCTGACCCGAGTTGGACACGTCGACGCAGTTGTCGCAGGCATCCCCGATGAAGTCGCCGTCGGAGTCCACGTCGTCGACGCCATCGTCGTTCGGGCAGCTGTCGCACACGTCGCCGATCTCGTCGACGTCGGCGTCCTCTTGGAAGTGGTTCCAGTCGTCGACGCAGTTGTCGCACACGTCGCCGACCTGGTCACAGTCGACGTCGTACTGCTCCGGGTTCGGGATCTCCGGGCAGTTGTCGCAGGCCAGCGTGGCGGAGATGTCGGGGTAGGGGTCGCCGGGGGGATCCGTGATCGTGCCGTCGCTGAAGCCATCGCCATCGGCATCGAGCTGGACCACCAAGTAGGTGCACCGGAACGACGCGTAGTCGTAGTAATAGTCGGCGGTCGGGTACGGCTGACCGGTGGCCGGGTCGAGGTTCCCCGCGCACTCCGCGATGGACAGGTCGACGGGCAACTCCTCGTCGACGTCGAGGCCGTTGCAGTTGAGGTCCTGGCTGAGCGTGGTGGCGCAGTCCCGCTTGGCGGGGTTGGCGAGGGCAGAAGCCACGAGCAACGCGACGAGAACCATGGGGGAGACTCCGGGAGGCCATCCTACGCCGAGGAGCGAAGGGGGTCGCCCACGTACGCGCCGGGCCGGGCGCTATTCGACCGACGCCCGACGCAAGCGCAACCCCGGGTCACCACCTACTCCCAGTCGATTGGGTACCAGCGCGTGGCCGATCCCGGCGTCCACCCGCCGCCCCCGTTGTTGGCGCACTGGATCTCGGCCTCCCAGAGCAGCGACCCCGTCGTGTCGTACTCCCGCACCCAAGGGGTCGCGCAGGCCACAACGGCGTTGCCGTTGGGGGTGTCCATGGCGGTGCCCTGAGCGAAGCACTGCGCCTCGTGGGTGCCGAACTCGGCGTCGACCGTGGCGGTCAGGCTCGCGTCGTCGACCGTCATGACCAGGCCGCGGCCGCTGTCGTTGTCCATCAGCATCAGGCGACCATCGCGGCGCAGGTGCAGGTTGTGCTGGCCGCCGAACCGGTGCGGCGTCGAGATCCCGGCCAGGGCGCGCTCCCCTCACAGACCTCCAGCGTCGACCGGGTTGCTGCCGCGAGGTGGTTTTCTGCTGCTTCTGGCGTCGCCGGCATGGATATCTCGGTTCGTTGGCAACGAATCGAGCGTTTCCGCCTTCGAGCGAACACGACGACACGAACCAACCTTGCTTTTCGACGACACGCCGGGCCCGCCCTACTCCCCGCATTGCCAACGAAGCGACAAAACCCCGAGGTCGACGCCAGAACGGCGGGAAAACCTCCACACCACCCCACACGACGCCAGAACGGCAGGAAAACCCCTCCGGCGCCCCCACACGACGCCAAAACGGCGGGAAAACCTCCACACCACCCCACACGACGCCAAAACGGCGGGAAAACCTCCCGACCCCTTGGGCCCCCCAGATCACCGCGCCACCTACCGCCGCCCGTCTACGCCCGAGCTGAACGCCACCGGTCGAGCAACAGCCCCGCCAACACCGCCAGCAGCGAGACGATCTGCGACGTCGACAGCCAGCCCCCCAGGTACAGCCCCCGGGCCACGTCGGCCCGCATGGCCTCCAGACCGATACGCCCGAAGCCGTACACCACCAGGAAGGCCGCCATCACCTGGCCGTCGTATCGCTGCCGCGCCGCCAGCTTGGACAGGCCCACGAACAACGCCATCGCGAACAACGACGCGTACAGCGGAGCGGGATGCAGCCGGACGCCGAGGAGCACGTCGTCGAGGGGTGCCGCCCGGGTGTAGACCACGCCCCAGGGCACCTCGACGCCAAAGGGCCAGTCTGCCGGCTTTCCGTGGCAGCAGCCCCCACCGAGGCAGCCGAGACGCCCCCAGGCGAGGCCGAAGGCCGTGGCGGGCGCCAGGCAGTCGCCGTAGACCCACGGCGAGCGACCCGTCCACCAGGCCCAGAACGCCACCGCCACCAGCCCGCCGGCCGCGCCCCCGTAGAAGACGAAGCCGCCGCCCCCCCAGAAGATGCGGGTCCAGTCCTCCTGCCAGGTCACCGAGTCCACCAGCACCACGTGGGCGATGCGGGATCCGATCAACGCCAGCGGTACCACCAACAGGGCCAGGTCGATCACCGCCCGGGAAGGCAGGTCGCGGCGCACCGCCTCCCGTCGCAGCACGAAGGAGGCGAGGGCGAAGCCCACCATCAGGCAAGTGAAGTAGGTCGGGAGCCGCAACCAGGCCGCGTCGACCAGGACCGGGTGCATCCGCTCCCCCCGCCGCTAGGCGCCCGCTTCGGAGGCGTCGGGCTCGCTGGGCTTCACCGCCTCTCCGGCTGAGGCGGTGTCGAGCTCTGCCGCGTCGGGGACGTCCTTCGTGTCGTCGAAGAAGGTCGTGTAGACCAAGAACAACAGCACCCCAACCACCAGGTTCGCGTCGGCGATGTTGAACGAGGGGTACTCGGCCGTGCCGAAGGTGCTGCGCAGCCAGGTCATCCACTCCGGGTTGTCGGTGTACACCCGGATGAAGTCGGTCACGACCTGGTGCCGCACGCGATCGATGGCGTTGCCGAACGCACCCGACAAGATCAGGCCCAGGGTCAGCGACATGAACACGTCGGTCTTCGGCAGGCGACGCACCAGGTCCAGCACGATCACGGTCGCGATGACCGAGAACGAGAGGAAGAGGATGTGCCGGTACTCGAAGTCCGCCAAGAAGGAGAAGGCCGCCCCTGGGTTCTGGCGGTGCACCAGATCGAGGAAGCCCGGGATGATCGGCAGGTTCGTGGGCAGCTCGGCGGACCACTCGGGCACGTTCGAGGGATGCACCCCGGACAGCCGGATGTTCTGGATCACCCACCACTTCGTGAGCTGGTCGATCGCGGTGCCGACCACGAGGGTGATCAAGAACACGAGGTTGCGAGGGGACACGGGCGCTCCAAGAGTGCCGCTCGGTAGCCCCGACGCAGGTCGCGGGCAAGCACGCCGACCCGGCGCCCGCCCTGGGAATGGCCCAACACGCCCACCCTGGGTCACCAGCTCAGTCGGCGCCCTTCACGTACAAGGGGCTCGACGAGCTGGAACCGGCCGTGCCGTAGTCCCAGGCAATCTCGAGCTCGTCATCGATGCTCGTCACCTTCACCTCCATGGGGCCCACCACCTTGCACTCGACCATGTCGGCGGCGTGGGCGGTCGCCACCAGGTTGCTGGCGGCGTTGGCGAACAAGCCTGCAGCGACTGCCGCGATCAGGAACTTCGTTGTGCGGTCCATGAGCCCTCCAAGTGCAAGGATACCGGGCCGTTGGGCCCGCCACATCCGCACGCCCAAATCGCCCTCGGCGGGACGACCTCGACGGCGAAGGATTGGACACCATCGTCGACGGGTGCCAGCCGCATGCCCTGCGGGCATCGTGCCCTCCTGGGTGTTACCGAGTGCCCTTGCTCCGGAGGTCCCTTGGAACGCGACGAGATGCCCTGCAACGTGCTCTTCGTGGGTGGCGGTCCGGCCAACCTGGTCGGCTCCATCCACCTGATGAACCTCATCGAGGCGCACAACGCTGCGGTCGCCGCTGGCGAGAAGGAAGGCGAGGAGCTCGACGAGCCGATGATCATGCTCATCGAGAAGGGCTCCGAAGTCGGCCAGCACCAGCTCTCCGGCGCCGTCATGGACCCCCGTGCCCTCGCCGAGGTCATCCCCGACTGGCGAGAGCGCGACGACTTCCCCGTGGAGCGCTGGGTCGACCGGGAGGAGCTCGTGCTGCTCACCCCCGACGAGAAGCACATCGTGGCCCCGTGGATCCCACCCGAGATGGACAACCACGGCAAGCCCATCATCAGCCTCGGCAAGCTGTGCGCCTGGCTCGGCGGCATCGCTGAGGAGAAGGGCGTCAACATCTTCCCCGGCTTCGCTGGCGTCGATCTGCTCTGGGAAGGCGATGCCTGCGTGGGCGTCCGCACCGGCGACCGAGGCATCGGCAAGGACGGCGTCGCGAAAGACGAGTTCGAGCCGGGCATGGACCTCACGTCCCCGGTCACCATCCTCGGCGAGGGTCCCCGCGGCCACCTCTCCCGCAAGCTGATCCAGCGTCGCAACCTCGACGCCGACAGCAACCCGATGATCTACGAGGTCGGCGTCAAAGAAGTCCTCGAGCTGCCCGAAGGCACCGTCACCGAAGGCTTCGTGGCCCACACCCTCGGCTACCCCATCGACCTGAGCACCTTCGGGGGCTCGTTCATGTACACGATGGGCGGCGACAAGGTGTGCATCGGCCTGCTCGTGGCCTGCGACGCGGCCGACCCGGAGATGGACGCCCACCACATGCTCCAGGTCCTCAAGACCCACCCCTACATCAAGAGCAAGATCGGGGAAGGCAAGGTCGTGAAGTACGGCGCCAAGGCCGTCACCATCGGCGGCTGGGGCTCCATGCCACAGCTCTACACCGACGGCGCCATGATCGTCGGCGACTCCGCCAGCTTCCTCAACCCGCTGCGCATCAAGGGCATCCACCTGTCGATGAAGTCGGGCATCGAGGCGGCCGAGGCGGCCTTCCACGCCATGCTCACGGGGGACGCCAGCGCGGCCACGCTGAAGCGCTACAAGGACGGCATCGACGCCAGCTGGGTCAAGACCGAGATGGAGCCCGCGCGCAACATGCACGCGAACTTCGAGGGCGGCTTCATCCAGGGCCTCATCAAGACGGGCGTGCAGTACGCCTTCGGTCCCGGCAAGCAGCAGGACTACACCGCCGACTACCGCCACATGAAGAAGACGGCCGACTACACCCGTCCGGCCTGGCTCGACAAGAAGCTCAACTACGACGGCAGCTACCTCGTCGACAAGCTGACCGACGTGTTCCACTCGGGCACCCAGCACGAGGAGCAGCAGCCGGCCCACCTCAAGATCATCGACACGGAGATCTGCGCGACGACCTGCAAGGAGGAGTACGGCAACCCCTGCACGAAGTTCTGCCCCGCCCAGGTCTACAACATGGTCGAGAGCGACGAGACGGGCCGTGCCGAGATGCAGGTGGACTTCAGCAACTGCGTGCACTGCAAGACCTGCGACATCCGCGACCCCTACCAGGTGATCACCTGGGTGCCGCCCGAGGGTGGCAACGGGCCCGAGTACTCGATGATGTAGGGCAACGTGGGGTCAGACCGGAGGGGTTCCGGTCTGACCCCTCGTGCTCAGTCGAAGCGGAACAGCTGCACCGACCGCCGCCCGACGAACGAAGGGGCCAGAGTGGAACCATGTCCCCTCTGACCCCCTAGACGTCACACACCCGCAGGTGCGTTCAGGCTGCGCAGTTCACGCACTGTGTCGCGGTCAGGACCGCCGCCAGACGAGCCTCTCCGATGGGCTCACCGCACGTCTCGCAGTCGCCATCTTCCCCAGCATCGACCCGCGTCAGCGCGCGCCGGATCTGAGTCAGCTCCTCCCGCGCAGCGTCGTCGAGCCCCTCGATCACTTCGTCCATCTCGGTGTAGGCCACCCGATCGGAGAAGTCGGCCTCGAGGCGACCGTCGGCACCGCGAAGGTGCTTGGCGAGGGCTTCCTCGCGCTTGACCAAGTCGGCCATGCGCTGCAGGAGGGCCTTCCGTCGCTCGGCGCTCATTAGAACTGCTCCTTGAGGTACCGCAGCAGGTCCGTGCTGGTGACGATGCCGACGAGCTCGTCGTCATCGACGACGGGGAGCGCGTGGAACGACCCATTGGAGAGCTGCTCGGTGGCCTCGCGCACGGTGGCGCTGGAGGACAGAGCCTTGATGTTCGTCACCATGATCTCCTCGAGGGAGCGCGTGTGATCGAGCACGGTGGACGTCATGCGGCTGTCGGTGTCGAAGCTGTACGTGATGCGGCCGATGTCCGTGCTGGTCACGATGCCGACCAGCTTCTTGCCGTCGACGACGGGCACATGGTGGAAGTCGTTGTCGAGGAGGAGCTTGTAGGCCTCCTGCACGGACTGGCCCACCTGCACGGAGAGCGGGTTGGAGGTCATGACCTTGCGAATGGACTCGTTGCGCTTCATGTGAAACTCCCTCGTGGGTTCGTTGGTTGGCTGGATCCAAAGCACGTGTCGTGCCAACCGAGGAATCGGCATTCGACGTAGATCCTGAGGGCTTCGCCGGCCCAGGGGTGTGCGGCGTAACACACCCCCGCGGGGCCATCCCACCCAATCAGCGGAGCGAGGGACCGCCGCGCCGGCGAACACCGAGCAGGAGTGGCAGCAACACGAGCCACGCCGCACCACCTGGGGCGCCCGACGCACAACCGCAACCGCCCTCCTCCCCCGCCAGCTCCGCAGCGCTCGGCCCGACGTCGGGGCCCTTGTCGGTGTCGGTGTCCGTGGTGGTGCCGGTGTCCGTGGGGGTGTCGGTGTCCACAGCGATTCCTGTGTCGCCGGTACCGCCCGTGCCCATGACCGAGCCGGTGTCCCCGGTGTCCCCGGTGTCCCCGGACGCACCGGTCTCGTCGCTCGAGCCGGTGTCGCCGGTCCCGCCGGTGTCACCGGTCGCCCCCGTGTCCCCCGACCCACCGCCACCGCCCGTGTCGTCGGGGCCCCCGGTGTCGCCGGTGGAGCCTGTGGGATCCCCACAGGGCGGCAGTCGATCGGCGACCGTCGGGCAGAGGTCTTCCGAGTCGCACACCCCGTCCCCGTCCGTGTCGTCGGGGTCATCGAGCGGGCACGCATCCTCGCTGTCGCACACCCCGTCCCCGTCGGTGTCGTCGGGGTCGTCGAGCGGGCATGCATCCTCGCTGTCGCACACCCCGTCCCCGTCGGTGTCGTCGGGGTCGTCGAGCGGGCAAGCATCCTCGCTGTCGCACGCGCCGTCCCCGTCGGTGTCGTCGGGGTCGTCCAGGGGGCATGCATCCTCGCTGTCGCACACGCCGTCCCCGTCGGTGTCGTCCGGGTTGTCGTCCGGGCAGTCGTCGCAGCCGTCGGCCACCCCATCCAGGTCGGTGTCCTCGTTGTCGTCGTGGTCCGGGCACTGGTCGTCGTCGTCGGGCACGCCATCGCCGTCGGCATCGGCCACACAAGCCACCGGCAGCACCGTTCCCACCAGCACATCGGTGCCGTTGGAGGCGGACAGCGTCAGCGTCAGCGGCAGGTCCCCGAGCGCCGTGCAGTCCGGCGCCACCTCGACGACCACCGTCCCATACAGAACGTTCGAGCTCCCGGGCTGGTCCTCGTCCCCGGCTGGATAGGCCGACGCCGTCGACACCGTCAGCTCTGTCGCCGAGCTCGACACCCGCACCACCGCGTCCATGGCCGGGGTCGCCGCCAGGTTGTCGATCGAGAAGGTCAGCTCCACCGTGTCGCCCGCCGCCACCGCTCCCCCATTGGGGTCATCGACGAACCAGTCCACCAGATCGAGGCTCGCCGAGGCGTACCCTCCGTACATGGCCTGGAAGCCATCGATGTCGTCGGTCTCGAGGGATCGCTCGGTGGCGGCCTGCCCCGTGCCCGTGGCGAAGTACATCACTGCATCGACGTCCCCCGAGTGCCCGAGGCCGAGGCAATGACCGAGCTCGTGGGTGGCGATGAAGCGGAAGTCGTGGGCGGTGTACGGCGCGTTGCCCGTGCCCATGTGGTAGTCCCAGCTCGCGTAGCCATTCGCCCCGTAGAAGGTGATGTCGCAGTCGATGATGATGCCGTAGCCGGCCCACACCGCCGCCTGGGCGATGGGGGTCAGGGCGGGGGTCGAGGCCTCGTAGTGGGCGACCCGATCGTCGTCGTAGATGGACCCGGCCGTCTGGGTGGTGGTCCCGCCGTACTCGTACGAGAAGATCACCGCGCCGGCGTTGTTCCAGATGTCGAGGGAGTCCGTCCAGGCGTCCTCGATCTCCGCCTCGGTGCCCGAGGCCACCGGGAAGCTGGCGGCGTTGAGCAGCCACGGCTCGTCCATGGGGGTGTTCTGCCAGGTCCAGTCGGATCCGATCAAGCTGTAGGCAGAGGCCTGAGTGACCAGCGCCAGTCCCAGGACCACGGCCCCCACTCGCAGCGTGCGATCAGCGGGCATCGCAGCCCTCCACCGACGCGAGCGCCGCCTGCAGGGACATGCCCCGACGGGCCCCCTGCCGGGTGATGCGCACGGCGCCCTGCTCCCCGCCCTGGACGTGGAGCCGCCCATCTTGTGGGTGAAGGAAGAGCAGGTAGCGCCCACCCTCCATCAGGCTCACCGTGTCGGAGACCAGGTAGCGAACGCCGTCCATCGTTCCGCCGGGAAGGACCAGCTCGACACTGGCCCGCTGCGGACCCTTCACGGTCTGCTCGACGGTGGCGTGCACCAGCCGCTCGAGGGTGCCGTCGAGCGCGTACCGATGCTCCACGTCGATGACCTGCGCCACCACCACCTGATCGACCGCCTCGCAGAGCTCCCCCGGGGAGAGCTCCAGATGCAGCGCGTGGGCCCCGACGAGCCACAGCCAAAGGGTCGACATGGGCACCACCTCCGCTTCGAGCGTACAACGCCATCGGCGGCTCGGCGGCCCACTGGAGGTCAGATCCGGGGATAGAGCTCGGCGTCTTGCTCGGTGAACACCGTGGATTGCTCCGCCATGCCCGCAGCGGCGGCGTCGGCGGCCGCGAGCCCCTTGGCGGCCGCGTAGTCGCGCACCTCCTGGGTGATCTTCATCGAGCAGAACTTCGGCCCACACATCGAGCAGAAGTGGGCGGTCTTCGCCCCCTCGGCCGGCAGCGTCTGATCGTGGAACTCCTTGGCCTTGTCCGGGTCGAGGGCCAGGTTGAACTGGTCCTCCCAGCGGAACTCGAAGCGGGCCTTGGAGAGCGCGTCGTCGCGGTACTGAGCGCCGGGGTGCCCCTTGGCCAAGTCCGCCGCGTGGGCGGCGATCTTGTAGGTCACCACGCCCACCCGAACGTCTTCGCGGTCAGGCAGGCCGAGGTGCTCCTTCGGCGTGACGTAGCAGAGCATGGCGGTGCCGAACCAGCCGATCATGGCCGCCCCGATGCCCGACGTGATGTGGTCGTAGCCGGGGGCGATGTCGGTCGTGAGCGGCCCGAGGGTGTAGAAGGGCGCTTCGTCGCACCACTCGAGCTGCTTGTGCATGTTCTCGCGAATCATGTGCATCGGCACGTGGCCAGGACCCTCGTTCATCACCTGGACGTCTTGGGCCCACGCACGGCGGGTGAGCTCCCCCTGGATCTTCAGCTCGGCGAACTGGGCCTCGTCGTTGGCGTCGGCGATGCAGCCGGGACGCAGGCCGTCGCCGATGGAGAAGCTCACGCCGTAGGCGGCCAAGATCTCGCAGATCTCGTCCCAGTTGGTGTAGAGGAAGCTCTCCTCGTGGTGGGCGAGGCACCACTTCGCCATGATGCTGCCGCCGCGGCTCACGATGCCGGTCAGCCGCTTGGCGGTCATCGGCACGAAGCGAAGCAGCACACCCGCGTGGATGGTCATGTAGTCGACCCCCTGCTCGCACTGCTCGATGAGGGTGTCGCGGAAGATCTCCCAGGTGAGGTCCTCGGCCTTGCCGTTGACCTTCTCCAGCGCCTGGTAGATGGGCACCGTGCCGATGGGCACGGGGCTGTTGCGGAGGATCCACTCCCGGGTCTCGTGGATGTTGTCGCCAGTGGACAGATCCATCACGGTGTCGGCACCCCAGCGGATGGACCACACCAGCTTCTCGACCTCCTCCTCGATGTTGGAGGTGACCGCGGAGTTCCCGAGGTTGGCGTTGATCTTCACCAAGAAGTTCCGGCCGATGATCATCGGCTCGACCTCCGGGTGGTTGATGTTGCACGGGATGATGGCGCGGCCCCGGGCCACCTCGTCGCGGACGAACTCAGGCGTGACGACCTGGGGGATGGAGGCCCCGAACGACTCGCCCGGGTGCTGGGTGCGGATCTGCTCGAGCACCTCCTCCCGACGCTGGTTCTCCCGGATGGCGATGTACTCCATCTCCGGCGTGATGATGCCCTGCTTGGCGTAGTGCATCTGGGTGACCCGCCGGCCGACCTTGGCGCAGCGCGGCTGATGACGAGACTTCATCCGGAGGGCCGCGAGAGCCGGATCGACGAGCCGCGCCTGGCCGTGGGCCGAGGTGGGTCCGTCGAGAAGCTCGCTGTCGTCGCGGGCCTCGATCCACGGGGCACAAGGCCGTGGCAGGCCTTCCCGCAGGTCGATGTCGATCTCGGGGTCCGTGTACGGACCGGACGTGTCGTACACCGTGACCGGCGGGTTGTACTCCAGGGAGCCATCGCGCAGGCGGGTGGGGGCGAGGGCGATTTCCCGCATGGGGACCCGCACATCGGGGTGCAGAGTGCCGGGGACGTAGACCTTGGAGGACTTCGGGAAGGGGGTGCGGGTGATGGGCGCTGCCTCGCCGGGCACGCGCTCGCTGGAGCGAACAGACATCTAGGAACCTCCGAATGGAGGCGTCGGGAGCCGCTTCCCTACGCCGGAATGACCACGGATCAGGTGAAGTTGGGGTGTGATCTCAGCGCCGAAACTCTCGGCGCACCCCCAGCGGCTCCGGCGCTGTAACCAACGGGGGTCGAGTCGTCGGCCAACCTCGACGAAGGCGATGACGGCCCGCCACAAACGGCGTGACGAGCGGGCTCATCGGAGGCCCGCGCCGATGCTGAGGGCGGCGAAGTGCAGCCAGTTCTTGGTGTAGCCGTCGGTGAACGGGTCGGCGTTGCTGCTGGTGCCCACCGCACCGCCCCCGATGTAGCGGAGCGCCAACCACCCATCCACGCCGCCCGGACGGCTCAGCCCCAGCTTCACCGACCCGTCGGCGATGGCACCCTCTACGTCGGAGCCGGAGCCGTTGAGCAGGCGGATGGGCGCCCAGAAGCCCTGCATCTCCACGCCGACCCAACCATCTGCGCCCAGGGGCTGGCGGGCACGGCCCGCGAGCAACGGGACCGGCCCGATGTTGCGGCTCGCCACCACCCGGGAGCCATCGAGGGCCGAGTAGACGATGTTGGCATTGCGGATCTGCAGACCCAGGCCGAGGGCGACCTCCCGGTCCGGATCGGCCGCGAGGTCGTACAGCCAGCTGGTGCGCCAGAAGCTGAAGCCGTAGCGGAAGTCCAGCCCGCGCCCACTCGGAAAGGTGACGTCCCCTACCTGGAGGGGGGCCGAGGGGGCGACCGTGGAGCGCAGGTCGAGGGGCTGGTAGAGGAAGGCCACCGTGTGCCGACGGGCCCGCCCCACGTCGAGATCGGTCTGAAACCGAACGAACGGGTAGAGCACGTCTTGGCCCAGCTCCTTGGGGATGCGGACATCGGTGCCGTCGGACCCGACCTGGAGCGTGTGGGAGATGGCGCCGAGGAAGCCCACCTCCGCGGACAACCGCACCGCCACCGGGCGCTCGGTGGACTGGAGCATCGAGTCGTCGACGTCGGGGGTCGCGGCCAGAGCAAGGGAGAGCAGGGCAGACCACATGGAACACCTCGGGGTGGATGCCCAGGGCATACCGACCTCCCGCCCCCACTGACGTCCCCGTCGGTCACGAACCCGCGCTGGGACCGCCGGACCATGAACCGTGAGCGCCGGCGCTGGCTTAGGATGCGGCGTGTCCTTCGACTGGCTGTTTATCTCCCGCTACGCGCTGCTCGTCGCCTTGTGCGAGCTGATCCCCATCCCCGTGCTCGACAGCTGGGTCGCGAACCTGGTACGCCGCCGCCTGACCCGCGTGCAGCTGGTCCAACACCAAGTGGAGCTACCCTCCGCCGATGTGCGCATGCTCGCCGATGCGGGCGCCGGCGGCTGCCTCGGGATCCTGTGGTCCATCCTCGTCTGGCCCATCAAGAAGGTGCTGCGCACGGTGCTGTTCGTGCTGCAGATCAACCGCATGGTGAACGTCGCGTCGGAGGTCGCCCACCGCGCCCTGCTGGTCCACGAAGCCCTGGAGAGGGAGGTGGTGCCGGGGGATGTGGTGGCGGTGCGAGCCGCCATGAACCGTGCGCTCGCTCGAGTCGACGTCACAGTCGTGGACAAGGCCGTGTTCTCGGGGCTGGCGCTGTCGCGGCGAACCTTGTGGCAGGCGATGCGGGCCGGCTGGTCCCGCCTGCGTGCAGAGGCCGCCGCCGAGCGACGCGCCGACGCCGTCGGAGCTCAGGACGAGGCGCCGCTGCCACCGATGCCCGAGGAGCTCTCCCAAGCGCTGGGGGAGGCCCTGCACACCCCCGGGATCGAGGCCGAGCTCGTTCGGGTGTTCCGAATGGAGCTCGAGGGTGGCCCGCCGCACGCGCCCGGGCCGTAGGGAAAGCACCCAGGCTGACGATGCGCGCTGACAGCCCCAGATGGCCGCCATGGCGCTGGGCTGGACGAAGCCAGGGGCCACGTCCGAAAGAACGGCCTGGCGTCATGGGTTACACGATCCAATTCCCACCTGGAGTCCCCATGGCAAAAGCACGACCCAGCGTCCAGAAGCGCAAGATGGAAGCAAAGAAGCTAGAACGCCAACAGGCCAAGGCGATGCGCAAGGTTGCGCGCGACCAGGCCAACGCCGATCGTGCAGAGGCCACCTCTGGCGAGGAAGACCCCGATCTGGCAGGCATCGTCGCAGGGCCCCAGGCCGTCGACGAGGAAGACGAGATCGATCTCGCCGAGGTCATGGCGAACCTCTAGACCGCTTCGCTGCGTGTCGAGGTCGTCTGGCAAGCGCCACACCATTGTCCCGATGCCGCCGGAGTCGTCCGGCAGAGCGTCGCAGTGGTGAGCTGCGCCTCCTGCCTCGAGCGTCTACGCCCCTTCCCAGGCCCGCGCACCCCGAAGCTCGCGTCTGGCGGAGCGCACCCGTGAGGTCGACGCCGTCACCGAGGGGGTCCCGTCTTGCTCGGCGCCGGTAGCGGCGGGCAGGGACTGCACATCGGCCCGGGCCTACGGCAAGCGGACCGCGCCGCGCCCAGGGGGCCGAACGACGGTCCGCTCGGCCCCGGACACGCAGCCTACTGCACGTTCAGGACGTAATCGCCCGTGTTGGTGCCGTAGCCGTCCACCACGATGATGACGGTCTGGCCGAGGGCCAGCGGCGCCACCAGCTCAGACTGGAGGCCCACCGCATCGTCGTTGCAGCCGAGCTCGGCGCCACCACATCCGTCGAGGATGACGAGGGCCGTGTCGTACGTCGAGCCGTAGGTGTCGAAGGTGTAGACACCCGCCGCCGGTGCGGTGAACTCGTAGGTCACGTCGCCGGCGCCGACGGCCCCGACGCAAGACGGCGTGTTGCCGTCCGGCAGGCCGACCGTGCTCCCCACGAGCGAGGCCGGCAGAACCGCCGGCACCACGTCGTTGGGGCAGGTCACGACACAGGCAGCGTCGCCCAGGCATGCCGCATCCGCGCAGTCCACGAGGAAGTCGCCGTCGTTGTCGATCCCGTCGTCACAGATCTCGACGCAGCTGAGGTCCCCATTGCAGTCGGTGTCGAAACAGTCCGTCGCGAAGTCCCCGTCGTTGTCGATCCCGTCATCGCAGACCTCGACGCAGATGGGGTCCGCGGCGCAGTCCGTGTCGAAGCAGTCGGCCGCACCGTCGGCGTCGTCGTCGATCCCGTCGTCGCAGACCAGCTCGCTGGCAGCCCGCTCGAAGATGTCGAGCTGGAAGTCGCCCGACGCACCGAAGAAGCCGTCGACGACCGCCACGACGGTCTGGCCCGCGGTCAGCGGTGCGACCACTTGCTCGCCCCCGGAGGGCGTGAAGTAGTCGTAGAAGTCGTCACAGCCGAGCTCGACGCCCCCGCAGCTGTCGAGGATGTACAGGATGCTGTCGAACTCCGTGCCGGCAGGGTTGAGCGCGAAGACGTACTCGCCGGTCGTCGGTGCCGTGAACTCCACGGTGGCGTCGGACGTCGGAGGGGGCGTGCCGTAAGTGCTGCTGATGTCACAGGAGCCCGTGCTCTGGTCAGGCAGGCCGAGGGTGGTGCCGCTCACGGAGCCCGTGGCGACCACGCTGACGTCCGGGCAGGTGGGGGCGCAGGCGGGATCGGCGAAGCAGCCCGCGTCCGCGCAGTCCACCGCGTAGTTGCCGTTGTCGTCGACGCCGTTGGTGCAGTCCTCGTCGCACTCCGGAACGCCAGCGCAGTCATCGTCGAAGCAGTCCGCGGCGTAGTCGGCGTCGTTGTCGATGCCGTCGTCGCAGATCTCCAGGCACTCCGGCGTGCCCACGCAGTCCTCGTCGAAGCAGTCCGGGGCTCCGTCGAGGTCCTCGTCGAGGCCATCGGCGCAGTCGAGCTCGCTGGCGGGAATGGCCGCGAGGGTGAGCTCGAAGGCTCCCTCCTCTCCGGGGAAGGCGCCATCGATGACCATCACGAGGGATTCGCCAGCCGTGACGCCGTCAATGCGCAGCTGCGGGCCGCCGTAGTAGGAGCTCGGCGTGCACACCAGCTCGTCGCCGTCGCAGGTCTCGCGGGCGTACATCGTCGCCGTGAAGTTCCCGGTGAGGCTAAGGAGGAAGCTGCCGTCGGAGGGGAACACCACCTCGACGGTCTGGTCGGGGGCCAGCCCGCCGCCACAGGTGCCGCCCCGCAAGTTCGGAAGGCCGACGGTGCTGCCGGTCACCGCCCCGGGCGCCGTGTTCAGGGTGAGGTCGGGGCAGGTGTCGACGCAGCTGGCGTCGCCCAGGCAGAACGAATCGGCGCAGTCACCGAAGCCATCGCCGTCGTCGTCCGCGCCGTTGGTGCAGTCCTCGGCGCACGTCGGCTCGATGTCACAGTCGGAGTCCGCGCAGTCCACGGCACCGTCCGCGTCCGCGTCGAGGCCGTCGGTGCAGTCGAGCTCGGTGCTGGGAACGAGGTCGACCTGCAGCTGGTAGGGGCCGCTCGCGTAGCCGCCGTAGCCGCCGTAGCCGTCGACCACCAGGTAGGTCGTCTCGCCGGCCGACAGGTCCAGGATGAGCTGCGACAGGGTCCCTGCGGAGCCGTCGTCGTCACAAGCAATCTGGTTGCCACCACAAGCATCCACTGCGAGCAGCACCGTGTCGAAGGCCGCCACGGTGGCGAACAAGTACCGCCCGTCCACGGGGGCGGTGAAGGAGACCACGTCATCGGGGGACGAGGCGGTCGGGGCACACAGCCCGTCGTAGTCGAAGCCACTGTACGTGGTGTCTCCCGTCACGGACGCCGGGAGCACGTCGGACAGCTCGAGGACCACGCAGGCATTCGAGACGCCGGTGTCGCCGGTCAGGCCGGTCTCGCCCGGCGCGCCGGTCTCGCCGGTCTCGCCAGGCAGGCCCGTCATGCCCGTCGAGCTGGTGTCCGTGTCCGTGTCCGTGTCCGTGTCGGTGTCCGTGTCGGTGTCCGTGTCGGTGTCCGTGTCCGTGTCGGTGTCGGTGTCCGTGTCGGTGTCCGTGTCGGTGTCCGTGTCGGTGTCCGTGTCCGTGTCGGTGTCCGTGTCCGTGTCGGTGTCCGTGTCCGTGACGTCGAGGGGGGTGGAGTCGGTGGTGTCGGTGGTGTCCGTCGAGTCCTTGTCGCCCGTGCAGGCGGACAAGAGGGCGAGGCTGCCGAGCAACCAAATCGAGCTACGCATGAAAACTCCAAAATTAAACCGGTGGGGGGGTCGCGCCCATGAACACGCACAGGTCGGCACAGCAAACAAAAGCATAGGATTTTCCTGCCACATACGCGCAAAAAGTAGGTGGCCGCCATCCCGCCACAGGGGATGCCCTTTCGATGTGCGGGCCCCCACATCGCACCGCGCGGGTACCGACCGAAGGCCGCCGCCACGAGCCATCGCGCGCATTGGAACGCTAAGGGCCAGCGAAGCCCCCTTGGAGTCCTCCGTTGCGCACCCGAGTCAGTGTCTACGCACTCGCCCTCCACGACGACCACGTGCTGCTCGCGCAGCTCGCCCAGCACACCTTTCGTCCGGGGTGCTGGACCCTCCCTGGCGGCACCATGGACCACGGGGAGCAGCCCACGGAGACGCTGGTTCGAGAGGCCTTCGAGGAGACGGGGCTCCACGCCTCAGGGCTGGAGCTGTTCCATGCCGAGTCCTACAGCGAGTCGGAAGGCGGGCTGTACATGAAGGTGCAGCTCGTCTACAGCGCCCACATGCGCGGCGAGCCGCTGGTCCAGGAGGTGGGTGGCACCACCTCCGGGGCGGCGTGGGTGCCTCGCGGGGAGCTGGCCTCGATGCACACGATTCCGCTGCTGGACTCGGTCATGGCCCTCGTTCGGTAGTCAGCGGCACGGACCGTTGGTGGCCCCGGGCGTCGCCTCCACCGCTTCGCACCACACGTCGCCATCCCGTACCCAGCTCACCCCGGCGTTCCCGTCGTCGTAGGCCATCGCGTCGAGGACGTCGCCGGACGGGCGCACCAACGCCACCGTGTCGCCGCTGTTCGACAGGGCTGCCGTGAAGGTCCCATCCACCACAGGCACACAAGCCGATGCGCTCCGGGCCAGCACCACGCGACCGTCCGCTGGCACCACCATCGAAGTCACCACGTCCCCCTCGGAGCTGTTGTCGCCGAGGCGCAGGCCCGCCAGGTCCACCGGCACCGCGCCGGTGTTGTGGACCTCGACCCACTCCCCCACGTCATCGCCGCAGGCGTCGGGGTTGGGCATCACCTCGTCGATGCGCAGCACGCCGACCGGCACGTCGTCGAGGGTCCAAGGCGTGGCGGGCACCCCACCTCCATCGGTCCCACCGTCGTCGCCGAACAGGGGGTCCCCACCGCAGGTCAGCGCCAGGCCCGGCGTGCCCTGGTCCGTTCCCTCGCAGGTGGACCCATCGAACACCCAGGACAGACCCGGCTCTGCCGAGGGGTAGCTCACCTCGTGCAGCGTCTCGGCGCCTACCAGGAACACCCCATCGCCACCATTGGACAGCGCGGCTCCGAAGGTGCCGAACACCTCGACCCCACAAGCCTCCTCGCTGCGCGCCAGCACCACCACGCCCCCGGGAGCCACCACCCCAGAGCCCACGAGCTCCACCTCGTCGCAGCCCACCGCGTCGCACAACACCAGTCCGCCGAGGTCCACGGCCTCCGTCGTCCCGTTGGCGACCTCGACCCACTCCCCCACGTCGTCGCTGCAGGCGTCCGGGTTCGCCATCACCTCGGTCACCAGCAGCTCCCCGGCCACCAGATCCAACACCGACACTCCATCGGCCGGGTCCGTCGGGTCCGACGGGTCCGTCGGGTCCGTCGGGTCCGTCGGGTCCGTCGGGTCCGTCGGGTCCGTGGGCAGCCGCAGGTCCGCCACCACCGGCAGATGGTCTGCCGCGTCCTCGGTGTCGTACGTCGGCACCGGGCCCACCTTCGGCACCCCTCCGGTTCGTCCTTCGTCCTGGGTCTCGTACACCTCGGTCGCTGCGCCGTTGGCCAGGGCCGGCGAGACGATCAGGTAGTCCAGCCGCCGGTAGCTGGCAGGACGGGTCAGGTCCGTGCCCGACAGCTGCCGCGCGTCGAGGACCACGAGCCCCGCGTCCAGGAACGGCGCGAAGGCCGAGTTGGCCAGACCACCGGACGACATCTCCGCGGCGAGGTCGGCCCCCAGCTCATAGGACGACGGCATCCCCCATGGCGCATAGGTCCAGGTGCTCGGGCTGTCGGCCCGGTCCTCGATGTCGTCGTTGACGTCGCCGCCGAAGAGCACCAGATCGGTCTGCGGGTCGAAGGGCCCCAGAGCCTGCACCGCGCGGTGGGCATCGACCACCCGGCGAAACTCGTCGTCGTCGTCGCTCCCCGCCTTGAGGTGCCCGCTCGTCACCACCAACTCGACGCCGTCGATGTCGATCGCCGCGACCGGGTAGGCCCGGGTCACGTCCTTGGTGCCCGCGCCGGCCAAGTCGTCGCCGTCGAGCAGGTCCGTCCAGGCGAAGGGGAAGCGGGACAAGATCAGCTGGGTGTCCATCCCGAAGGAGACCGGCCAGCCGTCGTGCACGTGGTCGTAGCCAGCGTCGGCGGCAAAGCCGTCGATGCGCCACGCGTCCACTTCCCAGTCGACCTCTTGGAGCAGCACCACGTCGGCGTCGAGGCGAGCCAAGACCTGCTGAGCCGCCTCGTACTCCTGGCTGCCTCGTGCGCCGAGGGTCTCGATGTTCCAGGTGACGACCCGCACGGTGCGGGCGAGCCCCTCCGCGCGGGGATCCCCCCGCCGCTCGGCGTCGAGGTGGTCGCCGGGGGCGAGCACCGTGCAGGCGGAGAGCACGGGAAGCATGACGATGAACCAGCGCACAGCGACCTCGGGGGACGAGGGAAGCGGCCACAAAGAGACGGGCCGGGTGCGCACAGACATCGATGGAGACACGCCCAAAGGGGACGGCCGCCGAGCGACGTCGAGAAGGTACGGGACCCAGGGGGCCCCGCGCTAGGTGGGGCAGCGCTGCCCCACTCTCCGCAGCATCGCCGAGAACCATAGTCCACGGGACACAACCGGCCGATGCACCGTCGTCACCGGGGGCTTCGACCGACGACGTCTCGTCAAGACCGTGGGTTCTTCGTGGGCATCGGCCCCTCACGGGGTCTTGACACCTTCGGTGCGAGCCCTCCTCCGATGCGGAAAGACTGTCGCGGACGACCTCCGGATGCGCAGCGCAACCCTCCAGCCGTGCGTTAGCCGGGTCCGATGGCTGAGAAAGGTTCTGGGTTCGCGAAGGGATGCGCCGCCGTGCTCGGCTGTGCGGGGCTGCTGCTGTTCGGCGCCACCGGCTTGGTGTGCGCGGGGGGATTCGCGGGGGGGCGTGCGTTCAACGCCGGACCGGTGGATCTCGGCTCCCTCGACGACACCTGGACGGTCGAGGACCACCCCGACGTGGCTGCCGCCGAGGTCGCACGGGCCATCTCGACGCAGTGCCACCCCATGGGCAACGGCATCAACGTGCTGGTGCAGCACCTCTGGTACAACGCGATGACCTCGGGCTACGACCGCCAGGTGTGGGTGAGGGGCCCCAGCTACAACAGCTATGGGCTCTACTTCTGGTCGGACCACCTGTTCCTCAGGGACGAGAACGGACGCGACGGCTACCGCAACCGCGTGCTCACGTGCGACGGCCTCGTGGTTCCGGAGCGCTAGCTCGCAAGACCGGAAGGGGTCAGACCGGAAGGGGTCAGACCGGTAGGGGCTCCAGCGCGCTTTGGGGGCATACTGCACCTCACTTGGAGGTCCTGTGGACTTTGCCCATGAGAAGCGCGTGGCTGCCCGCCTGCTCGGAGCCCTCGAGGACGGCACCCTGTCCACCGTCGACACCCGGCCCCTCGCGGAAGACGCGGACCCCGCCCTCTTGTTCTTGATCATCCGCTGGCTGCGGGCCCGCTACATGGGCCATCCCGCCGCCGACGGCGTGCTCGGCCGCATCGTGGCCCTCTGCCAGCTCCCGTCCGTCGCTCGCGCCGTGAAGGCCGGAGAGCGCGACGCCATCGCCGGCTGGTTCACCGAGACCTACGACCCCGGAGAGCTCGACCGCGACGCCTTCATCGACATCGTGGTCGACAAGCTGGAGGGGTGAGCACGGGGCGTGAACGACGACGTTTGGCCCCTCCACGAGGGAGGCCACGTCGCCGCCTATGCCATGGTCTCCGCAGAGACGCGAGGAAGCCTGCTGCAGCGATGGGTACCAGAGGCTTCGCGTCGCCCGTGCCCCGAGGACCGGACGGCCCCTGAGAACGCGCCACCACGGGGGGGCGACGCCCCCCCTGAGCCCATGGGAAAACCCCGGTCATCCGCAAGACCGGATAGGTGCCCGCACTGAGGCTTACATGGCGCATGTCGATATCGTCCTTCGTCCACCGTCCTACGGGTGGAAGCAGCCGGATGGATCGCTCGCGCGCCCGTCCACGGGCCAGCTTCTTCGCGAGTTCGCTGCACGGCTGAACATCTTTGCTTCCCGGAAGCAGTGGCTGCCGCTGTCCAGCTGGCTCTCGGTCATCTGCATGCTGCCGTTCATGGCCGCGTTCTTCCTGTGGCACTTCAGCTGGCCGCTCGTCGTCGTCGGCTTCGTCTACAGCATGATCATCATGGGGAGCCACGGCACCGTCTGGTACCACCGCTACGGCACCCACAAGGCCTTCGAGTTCAGCCACCCGTTCTGGCGCTTCGTGACCCGGAACCTCGTGGTCAAGCTCGTGCCCGAAGAGCTCTACATCGTGTCCCACTTCGTGCACCACTCGAAGTCCGACACCCCCGGCGACCCGTACCACCCCGGTGGTGGCGTGCTGTATTGCTTCCTCGCCGACGCCAACCATCAGCCGATCGCCCACGATCTCTCTGAATCCGACTACAAAAAGGCGTGCGGCTACCTGGCCCACACCGGCATCCCGATGAACACCTACGCCCAGTACCAAACCTGGGGCAGCATCGCGCACCCGGCCAAGCTGTGGGCCCACCGCTTGCTGAACTGGGGCTTCTGGTACGGCGTCTTCTTCCTGCTCGGCGGCCACCCCCTGGCCTGCGTCGTGTTCGGCAGCGCCGCGGTGTGGGGCACGGGCGTCCGTACGTTCAACTACGGAGCCCACGGCGGCGGCAAGGACCTCCGGCGCGCCGGAGAGGACTTCGACGAGCGCAACCTGTCGATCAACCAGATCTGGCCTGGCCTCGTCGCCGGGGAGTGGCACAACAACCACCACCTCTTCGCGAGGAGTGCCCGCAGCGGGTACAAGCCCTGGCAGATCGACTTCCCGTACTACTACGTGCGGATTCTCCACTTCATCGGTGGCGTCTCGTCGTACCGCGACTCCAGGGAGGCCTTCTACAAGAAGCACTACCTCCCCTACCTGGCCGCGCAAAAGGCCAAGGCCAACGCCGACTCGTAGGATGGGTCGGGTCCGCAGCCACGCGGGCCGAGCAACGGACGTGCGTTCGGGTGGGTCGTGCGCTACCGCGGGAATCTGCGGTGCCCCTCCCGGGTCGCCCCTCCGAGGTGTCCATGCTCCCCTTCCTCGCCCTCGCCCTCGCCGCCCCCCAAGCCCAGCTCGACGCCGGCATGGCCGCCATGAAGGCCAAGAAGCCCGCCGAGGCGGTCGCCGCGTACAAGGCCTGCACCGCGGAGGACCCCACCTTCGTGCCCTGCCACTGGGAGCTCGGGTGGGCCTACTGGGTCCAGAACGACTGGGAGAACGTCGTCGCCAGCTGGCGCAAGGTCAAGGAGCTGGACCCCGGCCACTCCGAGGTCGGCAAGCACCTCCCCACCGCCGAGGGACACGTCGCCTCCCTCAAGGCCATCCGCGCGGCGAGCGCGGGCGCCCCCGACACCGTGCGGCCCGCCCTCCCGGCCGGCAAGACCCTGCGTCTGCGGGCCGTCGGCGACATGATGCTGGGCACCGACTTCCCCGACAACGGCGCCTACCTGCCCCCCAACGGCGGCGCCGACATGCTCACGGGCGTCAGCGACTGGCTCAAGGACGCCGACGTCACCTTCGGCAACCTCGAGGGCCCCCTGTGCGACAGCGGGGAGACACAGAAGTGTGCGTCCGGCGGCAACTGCTACGCCTTCCGTTCGCCCACCTCCTACGGCGACCACTTCAAAGCCGCGGGCTTCGATCTCCTCTCCACCGCCAACAACCACGCCGAGGACTTCGGGGTCGCGTGCCGGATGGAGACCGAGAAGACCCTCGACGGGCTGGGCATCGCCCACAGTGGCCGCCCCGGCGACATTGCCAGCATCGAGGTCGACGGGGTGAAGATCGCCATGATCGGCTTCCACTCCAACCCCAACTCCCACTACGTCAACGACCACGAGACCGCCGCCGCCCTCGTGACATCTCAGGCGATGTCCCACGACGTCGTCATCGTCTCGTTCCATGGGGGCGCCGAGGGCAGCAAGAACCTCCACGTGCCCGACAAGATGGAGACCTTCTACGGCGAACAGCGGGGGCACCTGCGCAAGTTCGCCCGGGTCGTCATCGGGGCCGGCGCCGACCTCGTGCTCGGCCACGGGCCTCACGTGCCTCGGGGCATGGAGATCATCGACGGCCACCTGGCCGCCTACAGCCTCGGCAACTTCGCCACCTACGGCCGCTTCAACCTCTCCGGGCACCTCTCGACCAGCATGGTCCTCGAGGTGGTGCTCGACCACGAGGGCAAGCTGGTGTCCGGCAAGATCTTGCCGGTGCGGCTCGAGGGGGAAGGCGTGCCCACGCCCGACGCCGAGAACACCGCCATCGATCTGGTGCGCAAGCTGTCGACCGAGGACTTTGGGGAGCGGGCACCGACCATCGGGAAAGACGGCACCTTCGCGCCGCCCGGCTGATCGACACCAGCAATCTCCATCCTCCAAGCCTCACTCGCGACGTACGGCGTTGTAGACTCGCGGCATGGAGTTCCCATGCGATGGCTCGCGACCTTGCTGCTGATTGGATGCCCGTCGACCTCCGACGACCCACTCGACACGCCCCCTGGGGCTGACAGCGACACCGACACCGACACCGACACCGACACCGACTCGGACACCGACACCGACACCGACTCGGACACCGACACCGACACCGACACCGACACCGACTCGGACACCGACTCGGACACCGACACCGACACCGACACCGACACCGACACCGACTCGGACACCGACACCGACACCGACACCGACACCGACTCGGACACCGACACCGACTCGGACACCGCAGACACCAACGACACCGGACCCCACACCGCAGACACCAACGACACCGGACCCCACACCGCAGACACCAACGACACCGGACCCCACACCGCAGACACCAACGACACCGGGCCGCATACCGCCGACACCAGCGACACCGGACCGCATACCGCAGACACCAGCGACACCGGACCGCATACCGCAGACACCAGCGACACCGGGCCGCATACCGCCGACACAGCGACCGCCTGCGTGCCCTTGGACTTCGAGGTTTTCTTCGTCGAGGGGCTCATCTACGACACCGGGGACGTCCGAGACACGGCGAGCCCCATTCCCTTCGGCTGGCAAGGCGAGGTCTACGCCACCGAAGCAGAGTGGCTGGCGCGGCTCGGCGGCGAGACCAATCCGGTACCCGACGTCGACTTCACGACCCACGACGTGCTCTTGCAGTTCGGCAAGAAGGCACCCTGCCCCTTCTTCACCCCCACCTCCGCGTGCTTCGATGGGACCGAGATCCAGCTCGAGCTGGCGTACCCCTGCGTGATCTGCTCGATCGGCACCATCCCGTTCGCCTGGGTCATGGTCGTGGAGAACACCTCCGGCGCCCAAGTGACGACCGACCCCGAGGACATGGACTCTGGCTCGCTGACCTTCGACTGGGGGGCCTGCGACACGGGCTACTAGCCGTTCGCTACTGCCCCATGGCCGACGCCAAGGCCGCCAGCTCGGGCGCCCCTTCCCTCGTCGCCGCTTCGATGGCGTCGAGGGCCACCTGCACCTCATCGTCGATCGGGCGCACCGGAGCCAGCACGGGCCGGATGCGCTCCAGCGTGGCCCGCAGGTCGTCGTGATGCCCCCCCTGAGCGAGCCGCACCGCGCAGATCAGCTCCATCACTGCCTTCAGGTAGGGATGGTCCACGCCCACCAGCGCCCGCTCCGCCAGCTCAGCCGCACGACGCCAGTCCCCTCGCTGCCCTGCGAGCCCCGCCCGGTTGCCCACGGCGAAGGCCTCGGCCCGGGGAATGCACAGCCAGCGCGCCACCCGTGCCGACTCCGCGAAGGTGGCGTCGGCCTCGTCGAGGTGCCCGGTCCGCACCAGGGCGTGGGCCTGCTCCACCAGATCGAGGCACAGCGACGTGCCCCCGTGCCGCCGGGAGAAGCGGACGCACCGACGGGCCACGGCCAGATGCGCCTCCGGGTCCCCGTCCCGGGCCAGACGGGCACGCTCCGCGACCGCAGCGAGGTGCTCGGTGCGGGCTCGGTCCTCCCCGTCGGTCGATGCCATCGTCGCCCGGCACGCCTCCCGCACCCGCTCCAACACCTCGTCCCGCCGGGGGTCCTCGAAGCGCTCGAGCCGCAGGTACCAGGCGGCCAGCATCCGGGCCCGGTACAGCGGCCGGACCCGCGCGAGCCAGTCCCGGTCGAAGGCCTCGTAGACCTCGTTGACCGCGCCCTGATCGGCCGTCAGGCTCCAGGCTCGAAGCCGGGTCGCGTGGGCTGCCGTGTCGTGCCAACCGCGGGCGAGGGCCCAGGCCTGGAGGTCGTGGGTCTCTCGCGGATCCACGCGCCCCACCGCCTCCAGGCGAAGCTCGAGGGCGAGGGCCGCCGCGCGACCGTGGAGTCCCTCCTCCTCCGGCACGGTGCGAAGGCGGTCGCGGAGGGCATCCAGCGTCGCCCGGGCCATCGTCGTTCCGTGGAGCCGCACCACCCGATGCCAGCCATCCAACAGCGTGTGCGCGGCGAGGGCCGGCTCCCCCGCGGCCTGCCAGCTGGTGGCCACGTGGAGCGGGTCCCCCCTAAGGTGCGCCACGGTGGTCGCGACGGCACAGTGATGTTCGGTGCCTCGACCGTGAGCCTCAGCGCGGGCCATCAGCGCATCCGCCACGGAGGGCGTGAGGGAAAAGCCCGACGGCGTCGGTGTGGAGAGCCCAGCGCGAACCAGACGGTCGGCCAGGGCGTCGGCAGCCCGGGGAGCGAGGCCCGAGGCCCGCACCCACACGGCCCGCAGCACCGACGGCCCCGCGGCCGCCGCCACCTCGAGGGCCACCCGCTCGGCGTCGCTCAGGTCGGGCAACAGGGCCAGCGGATCCGCACCGTCCGTCGACGGGAGGCGCCCCATGAACCCGTCCCTCGTCACCGTGAGCGTGAGCACAGCTTGCTGCAGCAGCTCCCTGGCCCGCCCTGGAAGGCCCCCGCTGCGACGAAGGAGCTCGCCGTGCAAGGTCGGCTCGAGGGGCAACAGCCGATGCACGACCTCCGACAGCTCTGGATCCGGCATCGGGCGCAAGGACACTACCTGGGCGCCCGGCGGCACGTCCCCTCGAACAACCAGGGCCACCCCCGTCTCCAGCTCGTCCGCCCGGGCGAGCAGCCGAGCGACGCCAGGGTCCGTTCCCTCGAGAAACACCGCCAGGGGGCGCTGGCGGGAGAGGGCCCGCAGCAGCTCCAGGGCCGCCCCAGTGTGCTGCTCGACCGGGGCATCGGCATCGAGGGCATCGAGGGCATCGAGGGAGGCACGGAAGTCGGAGCGCCACCGCTCCAGCCCCCGCAGCCGGGCATCGTGGTCGCCCCGGCGCCCGAAGGGCTGCAGCATCGCGTCCACCAGCCCCTGGAGGTCCGTGGCCACCACAGCCAGCGTTCCGCTGCAGGATCGGAGCCGACGGATCCACCAGTGGCCCAGCGCCGAGGCACCCACACCTGGTGGGCCCACGAGCGCCATCCTCGCCACCCTGCCACCCCGCAGGGCCGAGCGGGTGCCCTCCCACAGCGCGTCGCGCGCCTCCTCTCGCCCCACGAAGGCCGGCTCCCGCCACGGCAAGAGGGACAGGCCAGCCCCCGCCAGGTGGAGCGAGAGCGGTGGAGGAAGGGGCTCCCTCCAGTCCGCCGGCACCGAGGAGTACGCCGGCATCGGGCGCAGCGGGCGGTCCGGTGCGTCCGCCTCCCATCGGGCCACCGGCACGGTCACGTTGGAGCTCTCGGTGAGCTCCAGGTCTTGCACCGGCCCCACCGCCTGGGGGAACGGGACGTCCGCCAGCGCCCCACAGTCCGCCAGCGCCAGCTGAGCGTCGGCGCAGCACGCGAACCGCTCCTCGGGGCGAAACGACAGCGCCGTGCGCAGCCAGTGCTCCAGCCCGTCCGGCACCGGGAAGCGCGGAGTGAAGGGGGCGAAATCCTCCGCCTTCTGACGCAAGTAGACCCCCGGACCCACCGACAGGCCCGTGGAGCGCTCGCCCGTCACCAGGCGCCACACCATCGCCCCCAGCGAGTACAGGTCCGTCCACGGCCCCAGCGTGGTGAGGTCCGACCGCCACTGCTCAGGGGTCATCGCCGACGGCGTGCCGACCGCCGCGGGGCTGTCAGCGTCGAGGGCGGCGATGCCGAAGTCCACGAGCTTCAACCCCGGCCGTTGATCGTCGCTCCGACCCACCAGCACGTTGCCGGCCTTCAGATCCCGGTGGATCACGCCGCGGGCATGGGCGTGGCCCAGCGCGTCCAGGAGCTGCAGCACGTAGGGAGCCAACCGGCTCCAGTCCCGGGCGCCACGGAGTGCCTTCATCAGGTCGGAGCGGAGCAGCTCCATGGCGTACCAGGGCGTCCCCGCTGCGAAGGTGCCTCCCTCGGCCACGCCGTGCTCGAATACCCGTCCGATGTGGGGATGGTCGAGGCGCGCCATGGCCCGGACCTCTTCCCGCAGAGCGCCGCTCAGCTTCGAGCCCTCCCGGACCGTCAGCACCTTGATGGCGACGTCGATCCCCATCTCCCCATGGCGCGCCGCATACACCCGTCCCATGCCGCCCCTGCCGAGCAGCTCTCCTAGGTGGAACGGTCCGAGTCGCGCCTGGGTCACGTCGGCATCCTACGGCGACCGCGGCCTCCGGTCACCCCAGGCGGCTTGGCCGCCTTCATCCCTCGTCGGACACCTGACGCGGGACCGCTCGCCGCAGACTCGCAATGTCCGAGCGCAGGAAGGTCTCGAAGTCCGCAGGCTCCAGCGCCAGCAGTGCCGGGATCACCAGCTGCTCTTCCAGGGCCAGGTGCTCCGTCAGCACCGCGTCGTGGTGGCGCAGGGCATCGGCCAGCTCCGCGGTCGCGGCCCCGCTCCCCCCCAGGTGCTCGAACACCCGTGCCTCGGCGTCGGCGAGGGCTTCGTGCCCGGCACGGGCCTCGTCGAAGGAGATGCCCCACACGTGGGACAGGTACGGGTAGAGCTTGTGCTCTTCGTAGTGCTCGTGGCTGTGCATGCCGCCTTTCCACACGTGGAACACCCAGCCGATGCCCTGGCGGTCGCCTCCGGACTCCACGCGATGGAGCAGGCTCCGGCTCGTCCTCCGAAAGCTCTCGTGACCGCCCAAGAGCAAGGTCTGGGCCGGGAAGCGGGGGTGGTCGTCCCACTCCTCGCGGGGAAGGTCGAGACGCACGGACACAGCAACAGGGACGATGGACATCGTTCCTCCAGGGGTGGAATGCGCAGCAGGCGCAAGGTGCGGCATCCCCAGGCCCAACCCATGGGGGCCGGTGACGCGCGCCCCAGAACCTACACGCCACGTCGTGGATGACAAGGCCTGGCCGCTCGACGCCGTGGGCCGTGGAGGCGACCTGGGGTATGCGTGGAGACCGGTCCAGGAGGCACCCGTGGGATGCGACGACGTGCTGCGAACGATGGGGCTGCAAGCCAGCCTCGAGCTGCCAGAGCCCCTCGACCCCACCGCGTGGGGGCGGGACGGACAGACCTGGGTGTTCGTGTACGACGGGGCGACGGCGAGCTCGCTGGTGCAGGCGCTGGCCGACGTGCGGGCCTTCGTGAACGGGCAGTATTGGTTGCCGCGGCCCCTCCGCCTCCGCGCTCCGTACATGGCGGTGATCGGGCTGGTGGACCTGCCGGACGCCGCCCTCGACCAGGCGGTCGCCGAGAGCGACGTCGCCACCGGCATGGGGGGCGAGTCCTTCCACCTCGTGGCGGCCACCCGGGCCACGGGCCGCGTCGTGCTTCCTGTGCCGAGGGGCCATCGGAACCAGCGGGTGGCCTGGGAGAAGGGCCTGAAGATGCGTAGGCCGGACCGCTATGCACAGGCGCTGTTGAACCCCTGAGGCGTCGCATCCAGCACAGGGTCGCCAGGGACCATGCGGGCGTTCAAGGGACTACGCCCCACCTGACGAATTTCCACCATGCCTGGAGGAAACCTGTCACCCTGGCACGGTAGCAAGGTCGGTTTCGTCGTTGCCCTCGGGCAATTCGCGGCACGGGAGTTGCACTGACTGCACGCATGCTCGCCTCCACATGGGCACTCCGACGTCTCTGGACCGTGTCTGTCTCCATCTGGCTCGCGACCGTCATCGCCGCCCTCGCAGCGACCATGACCCTCCTCGTCCTGTCCGACGAGGGCCTCGAGGACGCGGTCGCCTCCGGGCTCGCCGCTCACGTCGGCGCTCAGGTCACCCTCGTCACCCACTCGCTCCAGGAGCAGCCCCTCGAGGTGCTCGGCCGCCTCCAAGGAGAAGAGAGCCGCATGGTTCTCGAGGACCTCCTCCGCGAGCTCGCCGGGGCCGCCGAAGCGCACGACCTCGCCCTGTTTCGACCCGATGGGCGCTTGCTGGCCTCCGTGGAGGGCTGGGTGGCCGGGGCCGCGGAGCACGATCTGGTCGCGGCCGCTGCGGCCGGGCACCGTCAGACCGGGGTGCTCTACGAAGCGAACGACGAGCGGCTGTACCAGACCGCCTACGCGCCAGTTCCTGACCACCCCGGCTGGGTCGTCGGCATCGAAGCGAGCGCGAACCTGACAGCCATCGAAGAACTGGAGAGAACCCAGACCATCGCTGCGGTGGTGGTGGTGTTCGTGGCAGGAGCCCTAGGCTTCGGGCTCGCGATGCTGGTGTCACGCCCCCTCCGCCGTTTGGAGCTCGAGCTCCGGCACCTGAAGCCTGGCGACGGAATCGAACGGGTCTCCCTGGGTGGACCACGGGAAGCACGCGCGGTCGGAGCTGCCGTCCGAATGCTGCTCCAAGCCATCCGCGAGCGCGACACCGACGTGCGAGCCGCCCATCAGAACGAGGTCGACCAACTCGTGCGGCTGTCGGCGGAGGTGGCGCACGAGATTCGCAACCCCCTTCACACCCTGACGCTCTCCGTCGGGCGCCTGGTGACCGTCGAAGACCAGGAGCGACGTAGACGCATCGCATCCCGCGTCCACAACCAACTCGGTCAGCTTGAGGTGATCGTTCAGAGGCTGCTCGACCTGACGAGGCCCCTCACACCAGAGCGAAGCGACATCGATCTCGTCGACACGGTGGTCTCGGTGCTCGGAGAGACCACCCTCCAACTCCAATGGAACGGCCCCGAGCATCTCGGCATTCGCACGGACCCGACCATGCTCACGGAGGTGTTGCGAAACCTCGCACTGAACGCGGAGCAGGCCGGCGCCACGCAGATCTCGATCCAATCGGTGCGCTGCGATGAAGGCGTCAGCCTTCGCTTCGAAGACAATGGCAGCGGGATCCCCAGGGGCGAAGTCGACCTCCTTTTCAAGTGGTTCCACACGACCCGTGCCCAGGGCTCTGGGCTGGGCCTGCCCACCTCTCGACGGCTCGCGACCGCACTCGGCGGGCGACTGGCCTGCATCCACGCCACGCCGGCGACCTTCCTTCTCGAGCTTCCCTCATTCGAGGATCCATGACGACCCACATCCACATCGTCGACGACCATCCCGGGGCCGCCGAAGCCATGGGGGAGGTCCTCGAGGACGCAGGCCACACCTGCCAAGTGTTCCTCTCCGGCGAAGACGCCCTGGCCGCCATGCAGGCCCGCCCACCCGACGTCCTCGTGACCGATCTGCGAATGGAGGGCCTCGACGGCATCCAGCTCCTCCGGGAGGCACGGTTGGTCGACCCAGGTCTGCCGGTGATTCTCGTGACCGCGCACGGCACCATCGACAAGGCCATCGAAGCCACGAACCTGGGCGCCTTCGCCTTCGTGACCAAACCCGTCCAGCCCCACGAGATCGTCTTGCACGTGCGCAACGCGCTGGCGCTACGAACCCTCGAGCGTGCCTCCACCCGGCGAGCCTCCAAAATCGTCGGCCGTTCCGTCGGCGTACTCCGCGCCTTGACGCTCGCCGACCGGGCCGCCACGGCAGAGTTCCCCGTGCTCATCACGGGGGAAAGCGGGACGGGAAAGGAGCTCCTCGCACGACGAATCCACGAGGGCTCCGCGCAGGCAAACCGTCCTTTCGTCGCCGTCAACTGCGGAGCGATCCCAGAGAGCTTGATCGAGGCGGAGCTGTTCGGCCATGTTCGGGGCGCCTTCACAGGAGCCGACCGAGACCGCGCGGGACTGGTCGATGAGGCTGACGGCGGCACCTTCTTCCTCGACGAGGTCGGCGAGCTGACCCCGGCATCCCAAGTGAGGTTGCTCCGCTTCCTTCAGGAGGGAACCTACCGGCGCGTTGGCGACAGCCGCGAGCGTCACGCGAAGGTGCGGGTGATCGCCGCCACCCACCGAGACCTCCGCTCCTCCGACATGTTTCGCGAAGACCTGTTCTTTCGCCTATCGGTCGTTCCGATCGAGCTCCCGCCCCTGCGAGCACGCGGCGACGACGTCGTCATCTTGCTCGGCACCGCCGTCGCCAAGGCCTGCGAAGCCATGAATCGACCGGTGATGCGCTTCACGTCGGGCGCCCTGGAAGCCCTCCGCACCTACGGTTGGCCCGGCAATGTGCGCGAGCTGCTGAACTTGGCCGATCGCCTGGCGCTGCTGACCGACGCGCAGACGGTCGACCTTGGCGACCTGCCGCCCGAGATCTCCGGTTCTCGCGGAGATCCCGACGCGCTTCGACTTCCCCACGGAGACTTCGCGTTGACCGGGTGGCTCGAAAGCCTGGAGGAGCGGGCCCTTCGGCGAGCCATGGACCGCAATGACAACGTACAGACCCGCGCCGCAGCCTCCCTCGGCCTGGAGCGCAATGCGTTTCGGTACAAGCTGACAAAGTACGGAATTCTTGGGTGATCGGCGCTCTCCTGCTCCTATGCACCGCCTTGGCGGCGACACCCGAGGCCGCTCTGCGTTCAGAGATGGTGTCGGCCGCAGCGGCTGTGGCCGATGCCCGCGCGTCGGGGGCCCGACGACGAGAACTCGCCCCGCTAATGGCTGCCTACCGTGCATCGGCAGAGCGGGTGTCCGTGCTGCAGATCCCGACCGCCGATCCGCGCCTCGCGATCGTGCAACTCGCCGATGCCACCGCTAGGGGCGTCCAGGACTCCAAAGCTCGCGAGGAGGTCGCATCCTGGCTCGGCGACCCGGATGCACGGATGGGCACTCTACGGGACGGACTCTCCGCGGCCCACACCGTGGGCCCACCTATGAGCGACGCGCTCCTGAACGACGTCCGCGTGCAGGCGGAAGCGATGCGCCTGCTCGCGACCTACGACATGGCTCAGCTGGTGAAAGAGACTCGCCAGGCTGAGGCTCGCTTGGTCGCACTCAACCACGCGGGCCCCGGACAGAATGCCGGAATTCGCACAGAGTTCGAGGCCGCTCGCCTGGACGCGGCCATCGAGGCCGCGACGTCGCAAGTGGCAGAGGAACAGGAACGCATTCGAGAGCTCGACAGCCTCGACCTTCCCCCTCGCGAGGAGGTGCCATGATCCTTTGGCTAGCAGCAGCGTTGGCGGCACCGTCCACCGAAGTCCAAATGCTCGCAGGCGCTCGCACGGCGCCGGAGGCGACGGTGGAGCAACCGAGCGAGTGGGAGGGAGGAAGCCGACCCGCGGGCGTCATCGCCTCCATCGGCCGCGTCGCATGGCGAGGCAAGTCGACCTGGGGTGGCGTCGGCGGTGCCGCCTGGGGGACGTTCCCCGAATCCAACACCAGCCTCCTCAGCATGACCCCCCGGGGGGGCATCGAGGTGCGAGAGGGAGCGCTCTCGGCCAGCACCGGGGCCACCTACGACCTCAGGTGGTTCCCGGGTCAAGTGACGTCCAGCAGCGGACGCCTCGAAGTCCTCGCCGAGGTCGGAGCCCATCCGGGGACGAGCACGCTCCGCGCGGGTGCGACCGCCATCGATCGTCGCTACCCACGGCAAAAGGAATGGAGCTTCTCGACCATCGAGCCGGAGGTGGGAGCGGAGACGACCTGGAGGGACGTCCGCCTCGGTTTGGCCAGCTCGATGCAATGGAACCGAGGGAGGACAGTGGACGCTGCCGGCGCAAGCGCGCTGGCGACGGGCTCCCAGGTGCGCGGACGCGCGGAGCTGGGGCTGTCGAAACCACTCTGGGCACTTGAGTTTTCATATCGGCCCATCGTGGCATTCGAGGGCCAGAGCGAGGATGCCGCCCGACCCCAGTTCACCCCCGTCGGTGCGTACGCCGACGACGCCGACGCGCTGTCCGCCGGTGGGTTCGTGCAGCACAGAGTGAACGTGAGCATGGGCGTGACACCGGGCCCTTGGACCGTTCGCGTCGGCGGCCTTGGCCGGTTCCGCGTATCCAGCGAGGCAGCCGCCTCTTTCGGGCGCACCGTCCACGGCGACGTGATGATCGAACGCAAGGCGAGCGACCATCTCGCAGTGTTCGGTCGTGTCGGCACGAGCGCCGTTCAGCTCGCGAATGGCCCGAGCTACGTCGACAGCCAAGCATGGCTGGGACTCCGGTGGTCTTGGGGCCCCTGATGGAATCCTTTCAGGCCTGCCAGAGCCTTTGCACCTCTGCCGAGCATAAGGTGGCTTCTATCGTCACCAAAGATGGCACAAGTCTTGCTTTCTAAGAAGGCACACAAGCCAAGGAGTTCGACATGACTCGCACCTGCCTCCCACTCTCCGCCCTGCTCGCAGCCACCCTGGTGGGCTGCGCTGCTGAGCCCGCGATCGACTTCCAGAAGGCCATGGAGCCCGGGGCTCGGATTCTGGTCTCAGTGCAGGAGCAAGCCGACGGCACGCTCGTCGCCACCGAGATGATCGCCGAGCGCACCGACGCTCTCAGCATTTCGAGCATGGTCGGATGCGAGGACGAAGACGAAGACGACAACGAGCAAGAAGGCGAGTTCGAAAACGACGACGACGACGAAGACGAAGAGGACGAAGACGAAGACGAAGACGAAGACGAAGACGACGAAGACGACGACAACGACCTGGACGAAGACGACGACGACGACGGCCCTTGCGACAACGACAACGACAACGACGACGACGACGACGACGACGACGAAGACGAAGACGAAGACGAAGACGAAGACGACGACGACGACGACGACGACGACGAAGATGACGACGACGACGAAGATGACGACGAAGACGAAGACGACGACGACGAAGATGACGATGACGATGACGACGAAGACGGCGACGGCGACGTGGACGACGAAGATGCGTCGTACTCCACGACCACGGGGACTGCGGCCCTGGCCATTGGCACCCCAGTCTTCCATTCCGACCGCGGCATCTACAAAATCCTCGGCCTGGATGTGAACGCCGGCCCACACGACGTGCCGTCCGGCGCCGTGCGATTCGCCGGAAACTTCGACGGCGATGCCTACCTCTCCTCGCTCCAGGTCACCCCGGCCCTAGGAGACCGTCCCGCCCTCGGAGGAGTGTCCCAGGGGGCCGTTGAGAACGTGGATGGAAGCTGGATCCTCACACTGAACGGCCTGGAGATTCTCGTCGACAGCACCATTCCCGCACACACTGCCGTCGACCCACTCACAGCGGAAGCAGAGCTCTCCTCCGACGAGGACCTCGACGGCGTGGACTGTGAGCAAGAGGGTGAGAACGAAGGCAACAACCAGGGCTGCTAGCCTCCGGGCCACAAGGAGCGCGGTCGAGATGATGTCCACGGGGATGGACTCTCCGGCCGCCCTCCCTCCGCACACATGAGCGCGCGTCCCTCCACGGTGAGCGCGCGGGCGCCGCCCTGCCCGATACCCACAAGCGCCGTGGACGAGCGAAGCGACGCTTCCAGCCACCGGCTAGCCCCACCGACGCGGCCCAGTGATACCGACGAGAGCCGGAGGCCATTTCGATCCAAAGTAGTCTTTGCATCGCGACAACACGTCGCCCGATGGAGACCACATGACCACCGCTATCTTGTTCTTGTTGACGACCGCAGCCCTGGCCAACGATCCCCCCGCCGAGGCCACGCCGTGCGCCGGCATGGAGGGCGACGCCGCCGCCACCTGCCAGGCCGAACAAGCACTCGCCACGGCGACGTCGGCCCTCGAGGCACTGGGCGACTGCACGGCACTCGAAGGCGAAGCCGCGACGACCTGCGCATCAGAGAAGTCCACCCTCGAGGCGAAGATCAAGGAGATGACCCCCAAGGAGGCCCCGGCGGCCGAGAGCAAGGGGGGCAAGGCCAAGCGGGCCAACACCAACCGGATGGAAGAGGAAGAAGAAGAGCTGCAGATGTGAGGGTCGGCAGCTCGCCCCCCGCGACGCACCACCTCGACTGGCAGCGACTGGACCGCGGCCCCCAGCACGCCAACTTCCTCGGTCCGTGGACCGCGGGCGTCCCGGAGGTAGGGTGGGGTCTGGAGGCCCCATGAGCGACCCCATCCACGTCTCGGGACACTGCTACTGCGGAGCCATCACCTACGAGGTGGACATCCCCGCAGGGCAAGCCCCCATCTTCACTGCCTATTGCCACTGCGACAGCTGCCGCCGCGCCCACGCAGCGCCCCTGTACCAAGTGGCCTGCGTCGACGCTCCGATGTTTCAGATCACCGCCGGGGCCGAGCAGCTCGTGTCGTTCACCAAGCCGGGGGGCACCATCACCCGGGCGTTCTGTGGCACCTGCGGCACCAAGATCCAGAACCGCTTCGACGGGTGGCGCCCCGGAGGCAAGGAGCCCCTGGTCTTCTTCCCCGCCACCCTCGACGAAGCCACCCAGCACCAGCTCCCGGCGGCGCTCCAGCCCACCAAGCACAACCGACCGCAGGAGTGCGTGCTGGTCACGTCGATGCTGGCGCCGTTGCTGGCGGAGAACGGCTGAGCGACGGGCCTCCGGCGGGCCCAAACGGTACGGGAGGGAGGGCCGCTTGGCCAAAGCAGAGGCGTGTTGTGAACCGTAGGGTAGGCCGCTATCGCCTGATTCGTTGGGTTGGCCAGGGCGCGTCCGGGACCGTGCACGAGGCCGAGCAGACGGGGCCCGGCGGGCTGAAGCGCACGGTGGCGCTGAAGGTCCTCCATCGCGGGGCCGCGAGCCTGTGGCACGAAGCCCGGCTCGGGGGCCTGCTGCGGCATCCGCACCTGGTCGACGTGTACGAGGTCGGCGAGGCCGATGGCGAAGCGTTCTGCGCCATGGAGTGGTGCGAAGGGGGAGCCCTCTCGGCGTGGGCTCCACTGCCGCCCCAGGCGGTGCTCGACGCGGGCATCCAGGCGTGCGCAGCGCTGAGCTACGCCCACGAGCAGCTGGGCCTGGTGCATCTCGACGTGAAACCCGACAACCTGATGCTGTCGCGGGACGGGGTGAAGGTGGGCGACTGGGGCATCGCGAGGGTGCAAGGGGTCGGTCCCGTGCAAGGCACCATCGGCTTCATGGCACCTGAGCAGCGCCGCGGCGAGCCCGTCGACACCCGGACCGACGTGTACGCACTGGGGGTCACGCTCGCCCGCCTCGCAACGGGCGGGACCGACGACGAAGCGTTCACCATCGTGCCGTCCGCGGACGCGCTGCCGACCATCGACCTGAGCGGCGACCGGGCCACCGTGACCCTGGTCGACCGCGACATCGTGGTGCCCGACTGGCTGCGAGAGGTGGTGGTGCGCTGCGTGCACCCCGACCCCGCGGAGCGCTGGCCCTCCATGGCGGCATTGGCGCAGGCGCTCGGCGAGGTCGAGGCCCAGGGTCCTGGTTTGCGGCAGCTGATCTCTACCCAAGGTGGCGTGGCCCCCGACGCAACCCCAGTGGTCGCCCTTCATGGCCGCGAGGAGGTGCTCGAGCGCACCTGCCAGCTCACGCGCCACAGCCCGGAGCTGATCACGCTCAAGGGCCCGCCTGGCGTCGGGAAGAGCCAACTGGCCCGTGCCGTGGCAGCGCGGTGGACCGAGGCAGGGGCCGCCGTCGTGTGGTGCGACGTCGACGGGGTGAGCACGGTGGAGGAACTGCTCCAGCTGTTGGCTCGAGAGCTCGGTGCGTCCCTCGCCGACACCGACCTTGGGGCACAGCTGCTTCACCTCGGGCGCATCCTCGGCGCGATGGGCGGGGTGCTGATGGTCTTCGACAACGTCTCCAGCGACCTGCCCGACCCCACGGCGCTGGCCAAGTGGACGCCGGGCAACAGCGGCGTGCACTGGCTTGCCACCAGTCGCCAGCCGCTGAGGGTGCCCGGCGAGATGGTGGTGGACGTGGAGCCCCTGGCCCTGGAGGCTTGCCGGCGCGTCTTCTGGGCGGCCGCCCATCGTCGAGGAGTCGCGGAGACGCCGCACTCGGGCCTCGACGGCCTCCTCGAGCGCCTCGATCGCCTGCCCCTCGCCATCGAGTTGTGTGCGGGCAGGCTCGGGGTGCTGAGCCTCGACGAGGTGGTGTCCAACACCAACCTGAGCTTCCTGCGGTCGGGCCAGGTGGGCCGACACCAGACGCTCCACGGCGCGCTGCAGATGAGCTGGCAGCTCCTCGAACCCTCGGAGCGACAGGCTCTGCAGGCCCTGGCGGCCTTTCGGGGCAGCGTCGACATGGGGGTGGTGGACGCAGTCCTCGACGGCATCGGTGACCCGCTGGAGCTCTTGGATGCCCTGAGCCGCCGGTCCCTGCTCCGTGCGAACGGCAACCGCTTCGAGGTCCTGGCCACGGTCCGGGACTTCGTGCGGGATCAAGGGGAAGACCTGCCCTGGGCAGAGGAGGTCCACGGTGCCTGCCTGGCGGGCTTCGGCGACAAGGCCGGCCTCGTGGCCCTGAGGTCCCATGGCGGCCACCAGCGCTGGCTGCGCCTGTCCCAGATCCACGGAGACGCCCGACTCGCCTGCGAGCGCGCGGTCCGCCGAGGGGATGGGGCGACGGCCACCGCCTGCCTGCGTGCGTGGTGGGCCGTGTCCGTGCTCCGTGGCCCCTTCGAGCCGGCCACGCACCTCGCCGCCTCGGTGTTGGCCCTGGACTCGCTGACCCCGCAGGACCGAGCCGCCACCTTGGTGGTGCACGGCCACGCCGAGAGGCTGCTGGGCGCCTTGGACGAGGCACGGGACACCCTCACCGAAGCCATCGAGCGGGCCGCGCGTGGGGGGTTCCTCGAGACCGGGCTGGAGGCGGCCATCGCCGTGGCACCCGTGCACGCAGGCCACGGCCGGCACGACCAAGCCTACGGCGTCCTGCGGCAGTGGGTGGCCCGCGGGGAAGGCAAGGTGCATGGCGGCCTGTTGGCCCTGGCCTTGGCCCAATGGGGCGCTCAGCGCTGGGAGGACGCCGACGGTCGAGAGCGGGTGCTCGCCCGTGCCGTGGCCACGGCCCGCGCCAGTGGAAACCGCCGGCCCGAGGGCATGGCCATGCAGGTGCTGGCGGCGCTGGACCACATGGGGGGCCGGCGCGCCCGGGCCGAGCGGCGCTACGTGGCATCCCTCCGCGTACTCGAAGAGCTCGGAGACCGCAGATTCCAGGCGATCATCGGCTCGAACCTGGCCATGCTCCTCATGTCGACGGGGCGCGCGGAGGAAGCGCGCGCAAGGCTCCAGTCGGTCCTGAGAGCCAGTCAGGAGATGGGCGACCGGCGGCAGGAGATGATCACCTGGATCGCCATCGGCGAGGCCCACTTGTACCTGGACGAGCCGCCCGCCGCCCTCGAGGCCTTCTCCACGGCGCGGGCGCACGCGGCATCCATGGGCATCCCCCACCGGGCCATGACGGCGACCCTCGGGCAGGTCGAGGCCTGGTCCCGGCTGGGCGACATCGAGCGCTGCGTCGAGGCCCTCCGCGACGCCGAGTCCTACGCGGGCATGGATCCCGTCGACCTGCTGCTCGCACGGGCCGGGGTCGCGCTGGCCCGGAACGACCGTGGCTTGGCCGAAGACCTGCTGGCCCAGGCCCAAGCCCGAGCCACCCCCATGCACGCCGACCAGGTCTCGCGGCTCGAGATCCGCTTGGCGAGCGCAGGGAAGAGCGGGCATACGAATACGCATGGGGGGGTCATCAAATAGTCGTATGATGAAGCCGTGAGCGGGGGTGACCTGGGGGATGGAGGTCGTCATGCTGCTGATTCACTTGCTCGCCTGTGTCGTCACCCATCAACCCGTGATCCTGGAAGCTGCGCTGGACGCGGGGCCGTCGCCGTTTCGAGAGGGCCCTCTGGTCCACGAGGTCGTGACCTCGGCGCGCTGGTCGGTGCCGCGGAAGGGGTTGATCGATCTCGACGACCCCCTCGCGGTCGACCTGCCCACCGACGACGCCCCCATCGTGCTTCCTGTGCATCTGTTCCACCACCCCGACGGTCGCACCTTCGTGGTGGACACCGGCGTGAGCGACGCTCGGGTGCGGGGGGAGGCCGATGCCGCCCGCGGCCTGGTGGGGTCGTACATCAAGGATATCGAGGCCGAGATCGGGCTGGGTTCGTTGCTGGAGGGCCGGCAGGTGGCGGCGGTCGTGCTGACCCACACCCATCTGGACCACGTGCTGGGGCTGATCGACGTGCCCATGGACGTGCCGGTGTACGTGGGCCCTGGCGAGACGTCGAACCGGCAGGGGGACCACGCGCTGCTGAAGGGCTTCTACCGGCGCACCTTCGCCGGTCGCGACCTGCGTGAGCTGCCCTTCGACGACCTGTTGGGGGAGCTGCCAGCGACCGACTTGGCCGGCGATGGCTCCCTGTGGCTGGTGCACAGCCCGGGACACACCCCGGGCAGTCAGGTGGTGATCGCCGCCACCAAGGACGGGCCCGTCGTGGTGCTGGGCGACACCTCCCACACCCGCTGGGGCTGGGACCACGGGGTGCCGCCGGGCACCTTCTCCAACGACCCGGAGCAAGGGAAGATCAGCTTCTCCGCGATGAAGGCGCTGGTGGAGGCCCATCCGGGCACCGACGTCTTCGTGGGCCACGAGCCTTGAGTTGGGACGCCTGGCGGGTGGTGCGGGCCGCCCTGGAGCACGGCAGCCTCACCGCGGCCGCACCGCGGCTCGGCATGACTCAGGCGACGGCGTCGCGGCGCCTGCTGGCCCTGGAGGCGAGGCTGGGACGCCCGCTCTTCCAGCGCACCCCCCGGGGCCTGGTGGCCACCGACACCCTGGAGGCCATGCGCCCCCACCTCGACCGCATGGCCCACGCCGAGGCGGCGGTTCGAGAGGCCTTCGAGGCCGGGGATGCGCCCCGGGGCGACGTGGTGGTGGCCATGCCTCCCGGGGTCTCGGCCGACCTGGGGCCGTTGCTGGTGGCGGAGCTTGCCCGGACGGCACCGGACGTACGCCTGGTGCTGCTCGCAGACATCGCCTACCGGGATCTGGACCAGCTCGAGGCCCACGTGGCCCTGCGGAGCGAGGTGCCCGCCCAGGGCGAGCACCGGGCGGCACGGCTCGTGGAGCTGGAGGTGCGGCCCTACGGGTCGGCGGCCTACGTCGCCAGCTTGCCGGAGGACGTGACCCTCGGAGCCCTGGAGTGGCTGACCTGGACGGCGGACCTGGCCCACCTGCCCACGTCGCTCTTCGTGGACGGCGTGCTGGAGGGCCGGCCGGCACGGCTGAGGAGCAATCACTTCACGACGTTGCGGCGCGCGGCCTTGGCGGGTCTGGGGGTCATGCTGCTGTCGGAGGTGCAGGCCAACGGCCTGGTGCCGGTGCCGCTGGCCATGCCGCGGCTGGCGGGAAGCATGTGGATGGTGGTGCCGGACGCCGTGCGCTCCCTGCCGCGGGTGCAGGCCGTGATGGACGCCGTGCATGCAGTGTTGGCGGACCTGTAAGCACGAGGCACGCACCGAACGTAACGGCGACGTCACAGGTACGTGGTTCCTCCTCGACTCTGCCGTAGACAGGCCCCCAGTGAGGAGGCGTGATGCGCACGATGGGATGGCCGCTGGCCCTGGTCTGGATGGGGTGCTCCACGGACGACAAAGTGGACGCGGGCACGACCGCGGGTCTTCCCATGACCCAGACGGAGGAGAGCCCGTCCACGTCCACGTCCACCGAGCCGGGAGACGATGACGACGATGCCTCCGGCGACGACGACGACGCCTCCGGGGACGGGGACGACGACGACACCTGGGTCGACAGCGGCCCGGGCCCTACAGACACCGGGGGAACGGACCACCCCCGGGACTGGGTGCCGCCCCTGTTCCGGGAGGACTGCATCGACGGCTACGAGGTGACGTGGCCGAGTGCGGGCTTGGTCGCCATGTCTTGGGACCCGCCCGTGTACGGTTCCCTGGACGCCCCCTTCGAAGGAGACTTCGACGTCTACCACCTGGTCGCGGCCGAGTCGGGGGCGGCACAGACCAACGAGAGCTTCCTGCTCCGTCTGTCGAGCACCGCGAACCTCACGGGGCTGCCGCTGTCCGGGAACTGCGACGACGACTTCGTGGTCGTGGACAGCGACAACCTGGCGACCCCCGTGGCCGGCACGATGCAGTACGCCGGCACGTTCCACCTCGCCCAGGGCTACAACCTGGTGGAGGCGCGCCACTACTGTGAGCTGTACCGCGCCGGACGGTGCCCGGAGCACCACGACCCCGTCACCTCCTGCGACAGCACCAACGTGAACTCCGTCCATCTCGAAGGAGATGCCGTCTGCTTGGTGCCCGCTTTCTAGCAACGTTCGCGAAAGCTCGCGAAGCGAGCTGGAGGCGGACGTTGCGGCGGAGCGACCGGTTTCGAGCGCAGCGAGACGGTCCGGTTGGAATGCTCGGCGAAAGGGAGCGTGCGAGCTTTCGCGAGGATTCCTGGACACGCCCCTAGGGTTCGGTGCCCGGGCCATGGTTCCAGGGCTGATCCCGGAACGCCTCCACCTCGTCCTTCGCCCACACGAAGCGGGGAGGCACGGCACGATGGTAGGCCCGGAAGGTTTGTATGAAGTTTTGAGGGTTAGTTTCGAACCACCCCGCAAGCTCTGGGTCGGTGCAGAGCCGCTCGAAGCGGAGCTTCTGCACGATGCGGCCCGTGAGCAGCAAGCCGTCCATGTCGAGGTCCGAGACCTCGGGCTCGAGGGCGTCGAGGGCCACGAGGACGCGCCGCTCCAGGTCCACCAGATCGCCGTGGTCGGTGACGCACGGAGCTTGGCCGCCCGCCGGTCCTCGCTCCACGGCGGCATCGGCCACGAGGGCCCGCAGCCGCTCGAACTCGCCGATGAACGCCGGCACCTGATGGGCCTCCAGCGTGTGCGGCAGGCGCTCCAACGTGACCCCTCGCAGGCCCGAACAGCGAGGGAGGATGCGTGCCAGCGTCGTCCACTGCCAGTCCGTGACCGGCCCGTCGTGTCCGTCGAGGCGGAACACGCGCCCCGAGGGCACCCACCCCGGCTCCGACCAGCCGCCCCCGGCGACGTGGATCTCCACCACGCGGCTCAGGTCGAGGGCGTCGACGTAGGCGTCCGGGTCGGCACCGGTGTTGTGACAATGGGTCTGCACGTTGTGCAGGTCGAGGAGCATCGAGGCGCCGCTCTGATCGCAGATGGCGTGGAAGAAGCCAGGGTCGCGCTCCGCCGGATCCGCAGCGAAGAACCCCGCCCAGTTCTCGAAGGCCACCTGGGGCACCACCTCAGCCATGGCCCGGAGGTTCGTCGAGACGGTGTCGACCGCCTCCTGGGTGTGGGGCAGGGGCAAGGCCAGCGCCACTGCCCGGTCGCCCGCACGCCAGAACCCGAGGTGCTCGCTGTACCAGGCGAAGCCGAAGCGCTCGTGGTCCTGGGCGATCCGCTCGAGGTGGGCCAAGTCGGGTCCGGGGCTCCCGAGGGACAGGCCGACGCCGTGGGCCACGAAGGGGAGGCCCGAGCGCTGCTGCACGTCGGCGAAGAAGTCCCCCACGTCCGAGCGTCCCCACAGGGTCTCCGGCGTGATCTCCACGTAGTCGACCAGACCCTCCACGATGGGGGCGACGCGGCGGAGGAAGTCCCCGTTCGGGCCCAGGGTGATGCCGACGCCCACGGCCACTCAGTCCTCCTCGCTCACGAAGTCGAGGAAGGTCCGAGTGTAGGCCGCCGAGCCCATGCCACACGTCGGACAGGGGTCGTAGCGATCGAAGCTCCAGGTCACGCCGTGCACGGCCCGCACTCCCCCATCGACCTCTCGGGTCGTGGAGAGGAGCCTCTGGAACGACCGGAGGATCTCGTCGTTCAGCCGTTGTCCCGACTCAGAGGTCGTCCCGATCACCAGCCCCTCGACCAGCGCGGGCGCCACGGCCTCGATGCGGGCGTCCAGGGTCTGCCAGCCCGGCCACCGCGCGTGACCCGGCTCCATGAGCAAACCCCGCAACGCCCGGACCTCCGTGGCCGAGTGCCGCGCGTACCGGTCACGAGCAAAGGGCTGCTGATCCAGCAGCACCCGCAGGCTCCCCACCATGGCCGACACCGAGGCGGTGTCCAGCGGGCCTCCCGCAAGGCGGCCCCCATCCACATCGACCAAGACCACCTGCTCGTCGCGACGCGCGCCCACGGCCTTGGCAGAGGCGATGCCGTACACCACCTCGACGAGGGTTCCGAGCCTCGCCGATCGGGCATGGGCGGTCTCCGCTTCGCCGTCCGGCCTCCTCATCCCCCACTGCCCTTTCTGTCCGAGCAGGGCCTCGAGCGCGGCCCCGAGGGCATCTCGACCGGCCGGGTCGGCAGGGAGCACGAACACCACCCCATCCCGGTTCAGGGCCCGCATCCGGGCGAGCATCTCCTCGGGCACCGGGACCGGCGCAGACGGTGGCGTACGCCTGGCCGAACCCGCCAGGGCCTCCACGCCAAAGAACACCGCACCCAGCGCCAGCCCTCCCACCACGTTCCGTCGTGTCCAGTCCGCCATGCGCGCCCTCCGAAGCCATCCCTACTCTACGTGAGCAACCCGTCATGCTCAGTCAACGGCCGTCGCTTCCGGTTCCGCCCGGGCGTACACGCCTCGGCGTCAAACGCCCACCCCGTCGTCGTCGATCCCCAGGTACCGCAGCACCAGGCGCACCACTTCCTGCTCGAACCGTGGGTCGTCGAGCCGCCCGGCGTCCTCGAAGAGCGCCGTGTGGATCAGCATGTCCACCGTCGTCACCAAGATCCAGCTCGCCTGCTCGGGCTCCGGCACGTCGATCTGGTCCGAGTGCATCGCCATGTACGCGAGCACCAGCTGCCGCGCTGCCTCGTGGTCCTGCAGGGCCCGCCCCAGCCCCCGGGTGACCATCGCGGTGGTCACCGCCAAGTGCAGCGCCGGGTCCTCCTTGTGCAGATGGATCGACGAACGAACGTAGGTCCGTACGAGATCGGCAGGCCCACCCATCTCCCCCTGCATCATCGTCCCCAGCGCGGCGATCTGCCCAGCGCTGTGCTCCTCGGCGAGGGCCTGCACCAGGGCCTCCTTGTTGGGGAAGTACTGGTAGAGCGACCCGACGCTCACCCCTGCCACCTTGGCGACCTTGTTGGTGGAGACCGCTTCCACCCCTCCCTCCCGCAAAATGCGAGCGGTCGCGTCCAGGATCGCCGCCACCGTTTCTTGCGATCGGCGTTGACGGGGTTTCTTCCTGGGCAACACGGCAGGGTCGTTGTGCATGAAGGGCCTCGGCGAATGCGATGTGAATGTGAGCGATGACTCGCATACTCTCCATATACCGCGTTGGAGGAACGATGTTCGGACTAGGATCACGCTTCGGTCGCACCCCTTCCCAAGGGGTGGTCCTCCCGGGCTCCCCCGCCAGCCTGTTCTGGCGGGCCCAGAACGACCCGCTGGACCTCTTCCAGGAGGCCGCGAGCCTGGGTGCTGAGGTCGTGCACCTGCCGCTGACCGCCGGCTTCACCCCCTACGCCGCCATCCATGGGTCGGCGGCCCGGGAGATGCTCGTGGAGCGCCCCGACGACTTCCCGAAGGAGACCCGAGGCCAGCGCCTGCTCCGCGGCCTGCTCGGTGCGAGCGTGCTCACCACCGAGGGGGACACCTGGAAGGCCCGTCGTCGCATCGTGCAGCCCTCGTTCACCCGGGCCCACTACGGCCGCTACGCCACCATCATGCAGGAGCTCACGGACAAGGCCATCGACGGCTGGGGCCCCACCATCGACCTGCGGGGGGAGCTGATGAAGCTCACCCTGTCGATCGCCTGCGAGACGCTGTTCTCCGATGGCCTCGACGGGGAAGCCGAGATCGTCGACGCGGCCCTCTCCGACGCCCTCGACGCCTACAACTTCCTCCTCGCCGTGCCCTTCCTCCGCATCGACAGCCGTCTGCCCTTCGGTCCCCCCCGCCGCTGGCGCCACGCCAAGGCCGACCTGGCCCGGGTGGTCGCCGACCTGCTGGCCCGCCGTCGTGCCTCCGACCACGACGCCGACGACCTGCTGGGGCGCCTCCTCGCCAGCGGCCTCGACGACGACGCCATCGCCAGCGAGGTCGTCACCATGCTGCTCGCCGGCCACGAGACCACCGCCAACGCCCTGTGCTGGGGCCTGTGGGAGCTCGCCCGACGCCCGGCCCTGCAGCGCCAGCTCCAGGCGGAGGTCGCCGACGCCGGCCCTCTCGGCATGGACGCCCTGCGCAAGCTCCCCCTCACCAAGGGGGTGTGGCAGGAGACGCTGCGGCTGCATCCGCCGGTATGGATGCTGGCCCGCGGCGTGCGGGAGGACACCACCCTCGGCGGCCACCCCATCGCCAAGGACACCACCGCCTTCCTGTGCGTGCACGTGCTGCACCGCGACCCGGCCACCTGGCAGGATCCCGAGGCCTTCGACCCCCACCGCTGGGAGCGCGGCCCCCAGGGGATCTACCTCCCCTTCGGTGCCGGGCATCGCAAGTGCATGGGGGAGCGCTTCGCCGCCATGGAGGCCGCCATCGTGCTGGCCACCGTCGCCCAGCGGGTCCACCTGGCCCCCACCGCGGAGCCCGATCCGAAGCCGAACCTCTCGGTCACCCTCCGCCCGATGAACGCCGTGCACGTGCACAGTCGACCGCTCGCGGCCTAGGCCGGGTCGAAGGAGCCGGTCTGGATGGTGAGGAAGGCCGCCACCTCGGGCGACGAGCCCGCCACCACGCCGCGCACCTCACGGAAGAAGGCCCGCTGCAGGTCTTGGACCCGCTGCAGGTCGGCCCGCGACAGCGCGAACACGTTGAAGCTGAACACGTCGTCGCTGCCACCGGCGACCCGGTCGGCCGCCACCTGAGCCCAGTGGGCCCGCAGCCGACGGTGCTCTTCCACTGTAGGAGCGACGTCGACCGTGAGCCCGACACCGTGAGCGGCGGCATCCAGCGCCCCCGACCGCTCCACCTCGTCGAGCAGCGCCAGCGCCTGGGACTCGTCGAGGAGCAGCGCCTGTGCGAGCCGCCCCACGAGGCCCCGGCTGCGGCGGCCCGCCGGAAGCGTGTCCAGAAAGGCGAGCACCGCGGGCGACCAGGGCTGGTCGAAGGCGAGCTGGCGCACCGAGCGCCGCAGGGCCACCTGCTCCACGAGGGCGGGTACCTCGTCGATGTCCACCAGCTGGGCCACGAGGTCCGCCACGCGCCCCGTCGCCGCCTCCACCAGCCGCAGCCACTCCGGAAGCCGGGGCTCGCTGTCGCCGCGGAGCGCACGTCCCACCGCCTGCCGAGACACCCCTGCGCGGCCAGCGAGGTCCACCTGCGAGGCATCCCCACGGAGGACATCGAGCCACGCCGAGGGGTCCTCCCGCCTCCACGCCGGTGCGGCCGACGGATGAAACGCCGCCACGGCCCCGTCGACATCGATGCCCACCACACCGCAGGCCCGCAGCGTCTCCACCGCAGTGGGGAAGCGGTGCCCTCCCTCCCACTTCGGGATCGGGTTGCCCCGGTACCCAAGACGTCGAGCGAAAGCCAGCTGAGAGCGCTTGCCACGAATGGCCCTGAGCAGCTGTCGAGCGACGTCTTCCATGAGGACTTTCCCGTTTACGAACACTCTACCCTGGCTCCGGACCATAGAAAGGTTCGTTTTCGAGAAAGTCACAGTAGCTGGTCCCCCCCAGCCGCTGTACTTCTGAGGCACGAACCGACGCACCGGAGGCACCGAGATGACCCGCCTTTTCCTTCTCTTCTTGGCCGCGACCGCCTGCACCGACCCCGACGTCGAGGACCCGACCGAGGTGCTGGGTCCCCAAGGGATCCAGGTCGGCGACGAAGGCGCTTTCGGATGCGTGGTGTCGGCCGTCACGGCCATCGACGACCCCGACGCTCCCATCGACGACCTCGCCTTGTCCGCGAGCGAGGCCCTCGGCGGCCTCGACGGCGCGTTCACCGGCACCGCCGACACCTGGGATGGCGTCGTGGTGGATCCGTTCGAGCTCGATGTGGACGACCTGTCTTCCCTCGAGGCGTTGTGGATCGAGACCGGCGGCCCGGACGGCGAGCCCAGCGACAGCTGCACCTCCTACCTGGCCGTGAACGCGGACCTGTCCATCGACGCCGACACCGTGTTCACCGCAGCCTTCGAGGGGCAGGTCACGGTGTCCTCCACCGCCACGACGCTGTGGGCCTCGGTGGCTCTCGACGACGCCAGCGGCACCCTCGCCCCCCAGTTCCACGACCCCGCCACCCTGGACACCACGGGATGGACGCTCCGGGCGGAGGCGACCATCGACGGCTGGGAAGGCTTCATCGGCTTCTCCGGGTGCGGCTCCGACGGTGCCTGCACCCCCAGCCCGGACGCGGAGGACGCCGAGCTCGTGTTCGAGGCCGCCAAGCCCTGAGGACCATCGGGGCCTGCTATCTTGGCCCTCGAGGAGGGCCGTTGGCCAGCTACACAGAACGGTTCGGATTCGACGACACCAAGCTGCGCGAGCGGCTCCGGTACTTCGATATCCACGAGACCGACCTCAGCCTGCTGATCACCCACGCCGAGCTGGGCCGCGAGCTCACGCCCGGCATCGTGGAGGCGTTCTACAACCACCTCCTCGCGTGCCCCGAGACCGCCGAGTACCTCTCCGCCCCTGGCATGGTGGAGCGGCTGCAGCGCAAGCAGTCCCACTACTTCCACTCGATGTTCTCCGGCGACCTCGATCTGGCCTACGTCGAGGAGCGTCTTCGGGTCGGCGCCGTGCACGAGCGCATCGGCGTGCCCCCCCGCTGGTACATCGGCGCCTACAGCCGCTACCTGGTCGTCGCCCACGCGGCCTTCCACGGGCGCCTCGAGCAGGCCGAGGCCGTCGCGACCACCGCGGCCCTCGAGAAGGTGATGCACTTCGACGCCGCCCTGGCGATGGATGCCTACATCGCCGCGCACCTGGAGACGGCCACCCGCCAACGAGCCGCGATCCGCGAGCTGTCCACGCCGGTCATCCGGGTCCACGACCGGGTGCTCCTCCTCCCCCTCATCGGCACCGTCGACAGCAACCGCGCCCAAGAAGTGATGCAGCAGGCCCTCATCAAGGTCTCCGAAGAACAAGCCCGGGTCCTTCTGCTCGACATCGCCGGGGTCGCGGTGGTCGACACCCAGGTGGCCGACCACCTCCTGAAGATGACCAGTGCGGTCCGCCTCCTCGGTGCCCAGACCGTGCTGACGGGCATCAGCCCGATGGTCGCCCGGACCATGGTGGAGCTCGGGGTCGACGTCGGCACGATGCACACCCGCAACGCCCTCTCCGACGGCCTCGAGCTCGCCCTCGATCTGGTCGGCATGAAGATCGGACCGATCGCATGATCCCCATCCTCCGGGTCGCCGGACACATCTTGGTGTCGGTCCAGACCGAGCTCGGCGACGACGTGGTCGAGACCTTCCAAGACGCCGTGCTCATGGCCATCCACAACGACCGGGGGCGCACCGACGGCGTCGTCATCGACATCACCGCCCTCGAAGTGGTCGACACCTACGTGGCCCGGGTCCTCGCCGACACCGCGGCCATGGCCAAGCTGATGGGTCGCCAGACCGTGGTGGTCGGCATGCGGCCCGACGTCGCCTTCACCCTCGTGCAGATGGGCTTCACCCTCCCCGAGGTGCACACCGCACTCAACATCGACGACGGCATCGCCTGGCTCGATGCCCTCCACACACCGGGAACGACGCGGGCCCAGCGTGTCGGTCCGCTCGACGCCCCCAGGTCCGAACCCGACACGAACCGATGACGGCCGCCGCCCTCTCCCATACCGTCACGCTGTCGTGCCAGGACGACGTGGCCACCGCGCGACGCCTCGCCCGCTCCATCGCCCTCGAGCTAGGCTTCGACGCCTTCGCCGCCACCGCGGTCACCACCGCCACCTCCGAGCTGGCGCGCAACGTGGTCGTCCATGGCGGCGGCGGGTTCATGGGGGTCGAGATGGTCCGTGACGCCGGTCGGGTCGGCCTCGCGCTGACCTTCCACGACGAGGGGCCCGGCATCGAGAACCTCGAGCGCGCCCTGCAGGGGGGCTACAGCACCCGCCGCTCCCTCGGCCTCGGCTTGTCCGGGAGCCGTCGCTTGGTCGACAGCTTCGACATCGACACCGCGCCCGGCGCTGGAACCCGCATCCGGATCGTGAAGTGGAAGCGACGCTGATCGACGTCCGCGACGAGGCCTCCGCGTCCGTCGTTCGCACCACGGTGCGGGAGGCCGGCACCGCCGTCGGCTTGCCCCTCCGCGACCTCGAGCTGCTGGTCGCCGCCGCCAGCGAACTCGCCTTCAACCAAGTCCACCACGCGCGCTTCGGCGGGATCACGATCGCCGAGGTCCGCAGTGGCGACGCCCGGGGGATCGAGGTCGTGGCCACCGATCGTGGCAGGGGCCTGCCCGACGCCCCCGCCGCCCTCGCCGGACGCCTCACTGGCAAGGGCCTGGGGATCGGGCTCGCCGCCGTCCGCCGTGCAGCCCATGAGCTCGATGTCGATGTGCGCCACGGGGAAGGAACCCTGCTGGCGATCCGCTGCTTCGCCACGCCTCCGGCCACCCGCCCCGAGCTGGCCATCGAGGGCCGTCCGTACCCGGGAGAACCTCGCTCCGGGGACGATGGTGTCTTCCTGCGCACGGACACCGGCTTCCTCGCCGCCGTCGCCGACGGCCTCGGCCACGGGCCCGCCGCTCGTGTGGCCTCTGCCCGGGCCATCGACGTCGTGCGCCTCCACGCCGGCGACCCGCTCCCCGTCATCCTGCAGCGGGCCCACGAGGCCCTCCACGGCACCCGTGGCTGCGCCATGACCCTCGCCCGCCACGACACCCGAACCGGGACCCTCAGCGTCTGTGGGGTCGGCAACATCGACACCATGGTGCTCACCGCGAGCGGGGAGCGTCGCGGCCACGTCCCCAAGGCCGGCACGCTGGGGGTGCGTTCCCCCCCACGAGACCCCCGGATCACCGACCTCGAGCTGCACTCCGGCAACGCCCTGATCATGGCGAGCGACGGCCTCCCGCGCCGAACCGAGGTCGCCCGCATCCCCGGGCTGACGTTCCATGCCTCGCCGTGGATCGCCCACCACCTCGTCACCGAGCACGCCCGCAGCAACGACGATGTGCTGGTGCTCGTGGCCAAGTGAGCGGCACAGCGGGGGCCCGAGGACTGGGCTAGATTGGTGCACCCCCCCCACCGAACGACATGACCCCAGCAGACGACACCACGACCCTCATCGTCCCCAAAGCTGGCTGCCAACGTCCAGTGGAGGTCCGTCTCGCCCCCAACATGCTGGCGGGCCGCTACCACATCGAAGGGGAGCTCGGCAAAGGCGGCATGGCCGTGGTCTACCGGGCGACCGACCTCGAAACCAACGAGGTCCGCGCGGTCAAGGTGGGCCTGCTCAGCAGCCACGACGACGCGTTCCCGGAGCGCATGGCCGCCGAGGCCACGATGCTCATGTTCCTGCGTCACCCCAACGTCATCGCCGTGCACGACATGGGCACCGACCCAGCCCTCGGCCTGCACTTCGCCGTGATGGACTACGCCCCGGGGGGCAGCCTCGGGGAGCGCCGGGACGCCGAGGGGCATCTGCCCGCCGACGAGGTCGCTGCCGTCGGCGTGCAGCTGCTCTGTGCGCTGTCGGTGCTCCACGGGCGCGGCATCCTCCACCGCGACGTCAAGCCCACCAACCTGCTCCTGGATGCCGAGGGCCGTGTGCTGCTCACCGACTTGGGCATCTCCAAGCTCCCCGACGCCCTGGCGGAGACCACCAACGACGACCTGGTGATGGGCAGCTACTCGTTCATGGCCCCCGAGCAGCTCACCGGCATGGATCAGGTCAGCCAGACCGGCGACTTGTACGCGGTCGGCACCACCCTGTTCAACCTGGCGACGGGCCTGAGCTCCGCCCACCTCTTCGCCGTGCGGGAAGACGCCAAGCGCTGGCAAGCGCTGCCCGAGGTCCTTCGAGCGGTCATCCGCCACGCGACTCAGCTCGAGCCCGACGATCGGCCCGCGAGTGCCTGGGCCATGGCCCGGGAGCTCGCTCTGGTCGCTCCTGCGGAGCTGTTCGACCGGCAGCCGCATCTGACGGCCTGGCTAGAAGAGGGCGACCCCGAACGCGCCAAGTGAGGCCCGCGGCCGCTGGTTCCTCCCGAAGGACCCATCGCGTCCAAGCGCGAGCGCCGGTCACTTGGGGTACAACGGCGAGATGACGCTGGTGGGTCGAGACGAGGAACACGCGGAGCTGTCGGGACTGCTCGACGTCGCTCCGGTGGTGGTGCTGGTGGGCGCCGCCGGGGTGGGCAAGTCGGCCCTCGCTCGAGCGATGGAGCCTGCCTTGTGGGTCGACCTCGAGGGCGCGTCGACGGCGGCCGACGTCCGGAGCCGGTTCGCGGAGGCCCTCGACGCCCCGCTCGCCACCTGGGGACGCATCGCCGAGGCGCTGCCCTCGGGACCCGTGGTGCTCGACAGCGCCGAGAGCGCCGTGGACGCCTTGACCGAGGTGGTCGCCTGGCTTCCGAGGGCGAGCCTGCTCGTCACCACCCGGGCACGGCCGCCGCTGGATGCGCCGGTGATGGATGTGCTTCCGCTCTCCCCGGACGCGGGCGCCCAGCTGCTGCGGGGCCAGCTGCGGAGCGTGCGTCGCGGTCAGGACGTGTCGGACGAGGCGCTCGAGGCCCTCTCAGAGGCCCTCGACGGGGTACCTCTCGCCCTCGAGCTCGCCGCCCGGCGCTTGCGCTTGTACAGCCCCGAGGAGGTGGCACGTCGGGGCATCGAGGCCCTGCGGGACCCTCAGCGTCCCCCGAGGCAGGACCTCGCCAGCGAGATCAAGGCGAGCGTGGGGGTCCTCGACGCCGAGGTGCAGGAGGTGCTGGCACGGGCCGCGCGCTTGCCAGGGGCCTTCGACGCGGCGCTGCTCACGGTGGCGTGTGGCGCACCCGCGGACGACGCGATGCTCGTGCTCCTCGACGCGTCCCTGGTGCAGCCCGTCGGGGGCGAGCCCCCTCGCTTCCGGATCCTGGCGCCCGTGCGGGAGGTCGTCCGAGGGATCGCCGATCCTGGGTGGTCGTCGGCGCTCGACCGGCTCGCCGTGCACCTGCTCGGGCCCGCAGAGGAGGCGGTGGCCCAGCTGGACGGGCCGCTGTTCGAGCCGGCCGAGATCCGAGCCGACAGCGCGTTCCTCGAGCTGCTGGTGCAGGCGGATGACCCTGCAGTGAGGCTTCGCGCCGCCCTCGTGCTCGCGGCCCGAGAGCGCCACAGCGGCGATGTACGGCGCACCCTCGCCCGCGATGCGACGCTGGCCGACGAAGGGCCACGAGGCCTTCGGGTGCGCTGGGCCTTCGCCGTCGACGCCGCCGCGACGTCCGTGAACGACATGGACCAGAGCGACGAGGCCCTCCGACGGGTGGACGACCTGTTCACCGACGAGGAGCGCGCCGCTGCGCTCTCGTCGAGGGCCCTCAACGTCGCGGGCCGGGGAAAGGTGGCCGAGGCCCTGGAGCTGGCAGAGCAGGCCGTGGCCCTAGGGACCGACCCCTGGCTGCAGTTCCGTCTCGGGGTCGTGCTGATGCACCACGGGCGCCACGCCGAGGCGGCGGACGCACTCCATCGGGCGACCTCCGTGGAGAGTGGCTTCCGCCGCGCCCAGGCCATCGTGCTCCGCTGCCGGGTGCTGCGGCACCTCGGGGTGGCGCCCGAGGCCGTCGAGGCCGAGCTCGGACTCGCGCTACCGGTGGCGCGGCGTGCCCGGCACACCTGGCTCTCGACCCGCGTGCACCAGCTCTCCGGCGTGCTCGCGGCCGACCGCGGCGACCTAGACGCCGCACGGGACTTCCTCGACGAGGCCCTTCACCAGCGCCAAGCTCAGAGCGAGCTGGGTTCGGCGGTCGGCACCGCCATCGACCGGCACGTCCTCGACTACATCGAAGGCAACGTCCCGACGGCCTTGCTGGACCCCTTCCCTGGGCCGCTCTCGGAGGTCGAGCAGGCCTGGCTCGATCTGGCGCGCGCCACGGTGCACGCCGCCATGGGCCACGCGGCGGCCGCCGTGGCCCTGGGTCCTCCGGCCGTCGAGGTGCTGGCCCGTCACGGCGACCCCTCCATGCACGAGCTGGTGTGCCCCCTTGCGGTGGCCCTCGCACCGCATCGCGCCGAGATGTCGCGGCAGCTGCTCGACAACCTGCCCGCCAACCCCCTGGTCGACCTCGCCCTCGCCCTCGTCGCCGGCAAGGACGTGCCGGCACCCACCCGCACGGAAGACCGCGTCCTGGTGGGGCTGGCGGGACGTCAGCAGCGCACCATCCGCGTGTCGGCGGACGGCAAGACGTTCGTGGGCAGCGACGGCCAGCGGGTCGACCTCTCGCGCCGGCGCGTGCTCGGTCGCGTCTTGGCCGCGTTGGTGGCCCATCCCGAGGGCTTGGACGTCGACCGCATGTGTGTGGAGGTCTGGCCCGGCGAGCGGCTGGTGGGCCAGAGCGGGACCCGGCGGGTGCACGTCGCCATCTCCAGCCTGCGGGCCCTGGGCCTCCGTCACGCCATCCAGACCGATGTCGGCGAGAACGACGGCACTCAGTGGCGCCTGGTGGCCCAGATCGAGCCGGCGTAGCGCGCTACCAGCTCACCACGTCCTGGGAGAAGCCCAGCTGCGGGTCCCCCTGGTCATCGCCGTGGCCTCCGGTGTTCGGGGCAGTGGTCGTGCCGGTGAGGGTGGACGTCCCGCCGGCGTCCGTGTCCGTGCCCGATCCGGTGTCCGTCAGCCCCGTGTCGATGGGCGTGGTGCCGTCCCCCCCCTCCGCCCCCGACCACGGGTTGCACCGCACCGTCACCTCCCCGGTGGGCACGCCGTCGATCCAGCGCACGAGGGTGCGCCACACGGCCCCCTCGACGCAGGCCTCGCCGATCACGTCGACCTCGTCGAGGGATCCCGCCCACGATGCGGCCTCCTGGTCGACCCGCCCCGACGCGTAGCCGGACGACACCGAGAGCGTGACCGTGTCGTCGACCACCACCGCGCCGTCGTCGCTCTCGACCTGGACGAGCACCTCCACGAGGTGGTGGCAGTAGGCGTCGATGCGCACGCTCCCATCGACCACGGCGACCAGCTCGACGGCGGCCCCTCGGCCGTCGAACCACGTGACCGGGCCGATGGGCTCCCCCAGCCCCCCGAGGGCATCGGCCACCGTCGTCCCATCGTCGAAGGCGGTGTCGAGGGGGAGGCCCTCGGCGGGCATGCAGGTCGTGGTGGGCTCGGTGCCCTCCCCTCCCACCTGGGTGCCGTCGCCCGTGTCCGACACGCTGGGCGTGGTGCCCGGCCCCGTGGCCGGGTCGGTGCCGTCGACGCCGCCGCCGGTGCACGCAGCGAGGAGAACCAGAGTGGAAAGCGAACGAAGCAGTGGGTGGGTCATGCCAACCTCCTGCCCACAACATGCCCGACGGACGCCCACCGAGCCATTCTGATTTGCACAAACTACCTGTCGATGTTGTGATGCATCATGCGAATCAGATATAGCGACGTCGCTCGTGAGATCCTTCGCGCCCTGCGAGGACCCAGGTCTCAACAGGCCTATGCCCGTCGACTCGGCTACCGCAGCAACGTGCCGGCCCAGTGGGAGTCGGGGCGCCGGGTGCCCCCCATGGCCGCGGTGGAGCGGGCCGCGCGGGCGGCCGGGATCGACTGGGCCCTCGTGTTCGAGCGCTTCCATCCCCAGACGGCGGGGCTCGTCGACGACGGACTGGCGACCTGGCTGCAGGCCCACAAGGGCCGCGCGAGCCATGCCTCGGTCGCGCGCACCTGCTCACTGTCTCCCCACCAGGTGGGGCGCATCGTTCGCGGCGAGAGCGACCCCCGCCTGCACGAGTACCTGGAGCTGGTCCAGGTGCTGACCGGCCGGGTCGCCGACTGGGTGGCCGCGCTGGTGCCCATCGAGCAGGTGCCCAGCCTGGCCTCCCTGCACCGAGAGGCCGAAGCCGCGAGCAACCTCATGTACGAGCGCCCCTGGGCGGCGGCAGTGCTCGTCGGTGTGGGCGTGCGCCAGCCCGACCCCGACCCCGCGCCCAGCATCGCTGTGTCTCTCGGGCTCCCGGAATCCAACGTCGTCGAGCTCCTCGAGCGCCTGCAGGACGTCGCCCTGGTGGTGCGTCGGCCCGGCGGCCTGTGCGTCCGCGAGGCCCTCTCCCTGGACACCCCCCCGACGGCGGCCCAGGTCCAGGGCATGCGGGCCCACTGGGGGCAGGTCGCGGCCGACCGCTTGGGGGCCCCCCTGCCCACCGACCGCTACCACTACACCGTGTGCAACGTGTCCCACGCCGACCTCGACCGCATCCAGGCGCTGTACGCTGCGACCTACCGCCAAGTCCGTGCCATCGTCGCGGCCTCCGAGGGGCCCGAGGTGAGCGCCCTGGTGAGCTCCCACGTGCTCACGTGGCCCGCGGGCGACAGCATCAAGGCTTCCGGTCGAGGGCCTGCCTGAACTGCGGCATGAACGGGCTGGACCCCGCGCGCCTCGCGGCCTCCTCCACGGCAGCGCGGGCCCCGTCGAGTCCCAGATCGAGCACCACGGCGGCGGACTGGGGCCGGTCCCAGATCTTGGCCAGCATGAACGACTCCGCCCAGGCGCGGTCGTGGCCCGAGAGCCGGTGGTAGGCGTCCAGATCCCACGGCAACGCGTGGTTTCCCGCCGACGTCCAGAACGCGGCGATGTCTGCCTCGTCGGAGGCGCGGGCGTAGACGAGGCCCAAGTCCTCGGGGGACGCGCCATCGGCCAGCGCACGCATCTGTCGCTGCGCCTCTGCGGCCGCCGGCATCCACACCGCCTCCAACTCCGACATCACCCGCATCAACAGGCTCCACATTGGGGCCTGCCGTGGCTCGATCAACGCTTCCACACCCAGCTTCTCCCGGAGGCCGAGGCTCGCGTTGGCCCGGGTCGTGGCGTACGGCGACCCGAGCGCCTCGATGAGCCCGTCGATGGCGGTGCGTCCGTCGAGGAAGCGGAGGCGGTACGCGGACATGCCCGACCCGACCGCGCCCTGGTCGAGCGCCGACCGGGCCACGCGCTCCACCGTCTCCGGTTCAGGCTGTTGACCGAGGGCCGACCGCAGGTCCACCAGCGCCCGTGCGGCCGCCGCGCCAAGGGCCCCCGGCCGCTGCGTGAATGCCAGGAGCGGCGCCAGCGCTTCCTCCCGGCCGAGGGCGCCGAGGGTCTCGACGGCGTAGGTGTCGCCTGCCTCGCCACGGGCGACGAGGAAGGCGATCGCCCGCAGGGACTCCTCTTCGCCGAACGACCCGAACGCGGCCGTCGAATAGGCGACCTCCTCCTTGGCCTCGCCGGAGCGGACGGCCGCGAAGAACCTCTCGAGCACCAGTGGGTCAGGCATGGATCGATCCTACTGGACCCTCGACGCCAGCGCCGTCGATGAAAGCGAACGGGCCGACGGCGCGTAGATGGCATGGAGGGACTGTGGATCCGACGAACTGGATGGTGTGGGTGGGGACCGCCGCGGCGACGGTGGCCGGGGGCGCATTCATCGGGTGGGTGGCACGGCTGTTCGAGGGCGACGACTCGCCCGCCGCAACGCCCCCCGCACCGGAGAGCTGCGTGGCCTGCGGATCCTACAACCTGCGCTGGCCAGCCCCCGAGGCGTACGTCTGCGGGAACTGCAGCCACGAGGGCGGCGAGGGACGGGCCCTGCACGAGTCCCACCAGCGGGTCGAGACCTTGCGCACCTGGCCCGAGGAGCGCCTCTCAGCCCACGTCGACGGCCGATGGAAGGAGGCGCTGGGGGCCCTGGACGATTCCCTGCGTCAGCTCGGGGGCGTCGGCGTGGGGACCGCGCTCGCAGAGGCGTTCATCGACGCGGGCTCCGACGGGGATGTCAGCGACACGGTCTACTTGGAGGCGGCGGCGGCGGCCCAGCTGTCCGCGACCGCACTGATGGACGTGTCGGCGCTCCACCCCGACGTGCCCCTGCTGGATCTGCCCTTCGTCGACGTCGAGCCCGGAGACTTCAGCCGACGGGAAGCGGTGCAGCACGGCGACCGCGTGAGCCTGGACCTGGTCGATCTCTACACCGCAGGCGACATCCGCGACGCCCGTGCCCAGCTGCAGATCCAGCGGGACCAGCTGGTGGCGTGGGGTCGGACCCAAGGAATGCCAATGGGCTCCATCGACGCGTAGCCAGCCCCTCTCCCGAGCATGAATTCCCATCCCTCCACGACGTAGACTCCACCACCCCGGAGGACACATGAGCAAGCGGCGCGTCGCCGCAGGAGGCGTGGGCTGCACCGGCTGCCTGGGCGTTGTCGCTGGGGCCAGCGGCCTCGCCCTGATCGCTCTGTTGGGCGTGGGCATCGCGGTCTACGTGGTCGAGCAGCAGTGGGAAACCGCCGTCCGCAGCACCCTCGCCCAGTACACCGGCGAGGAGGTCACCTTCGGCTCCCTGGGCCTGGGCTTCGGCCGGGTCACCATCCACGACCTCGAGCTCCACGACGCCAGCGGCGCAGCGGTGCTCGCCGTGGCCAAGGCCTCGGTCCACGCCAACCCCTTCGACCTGCTCGGCCACCCCGCCAACTGGAAGCTGACCGGCCTGCGGCTCCACGGGGTGCACCTCACCCCCCACCGCACCGACGACGGCTTCGCCCTGCCCGAAGGCACCCTCGCGCTGCTCCGCGGCGAGGGGGCGGCGAGCCTCGGCGACCTCCCCCTGCCCCCCCTGACCGTCCCGGAGGTCCGGCTCACCGACGTCGAAGTCGAGCTCGACGGCCACCGCCTCACCGTGGAGGCCCTCGACGTCCCCACGGGGGCGAGCCTGACCCTCGACCCCCTCGCCTCCCTCTCCCTCGGCCCCGTCGAGGCCCGAGGCGTCGGTCTGCCGGCACAAGGGGTCCGGGTGGACCTCGCCACCTTCGCGCTCACCCACGAGGTCGACCCCGACACCCTGGCGCTCACCCTCGACGGCACGCGGCTCGAGGGCATCCGCGTCGCCCTCGACGGCCTCGAGGCGCTGGTGGAGAGCGCATCGGCCGATGGCGCGGTCGAGCTATCCCTCGAAGGGGAGCCCACGCTGGTGGCCGGCGCCTGGTCTGCCGGGGCCTTCCAGATCGACGCCCTCCAGACCATCCGCGGCAGCGAGGCCTCGCTCCGGCTGGACGCCCTCACCCTGCAAGACGACGACCTGCAAGTCCACGACCTCGCCCTGACCGCCCTCCGCGCCACCGCCGGCAGCACGGGCTGGCCCATCGTCGGCCGCATGCTGACCGCCACCGACGGCATCCCGCTCCCCACCGTGCGGGCCCCGGGCGTCGTCATCCACGGCACCACCCTGCACGCCGCCGACGTCATGGCCCGGGCCACCACCACCCGCACCGGCCTCACCTTCGAGCCCGGCACCCGCCTCGGCTGGGACGCTGGCACCGTGCAGGGTCTCTCGGTGTTCGTCGGCGACCAGGAGCGCGTCACCGTGGGCGAGCTGGGCATCCCCGCGGGGGGCGTGACCCCAGGACGCCCGCTGGCCCTCGACGAGCTCACCGCTCGCGACGTCGCCGCCACCCTCCTCTGGAAGCAGCACGCCTTCGGGATCCCCGTCGAGGCCTTCCGGCTGGCCTCCGTGCAAGGAGGCATGTCCCTCGCCACGGTCGCCATCGAGGGCCTCACCCTGAAGGTGCAGGGCGCCAGCGGCACCCTGCCCGTCTCGGTCGCGAGCGCCCGGCTCGACGGCTTCGCTCTGGCGCCCGACAGCTGGCGCCTCGGGAGCGGCAGCCTCGGCGGCATCCGGGTCGACGATGGCCGTCTGTGGGCCAAAGTCGACCGGGTGGGCCTCGGCAGCGACCACGTCGTCGAGGTCGCCGGCGCTCAGGTCTGGACCCGCATCGGCAACCAGCGGCACCTCGACCTGCCCCACGTCGCCAAGGAGCACGTGCCGGGCTGGCTCGGCGGCTCCTTCGGCGGCGACACCGACTTCTTCGGCGTCGCCTTCCCCGGCTCCCCGTGGGTGCCCGCGCGTCTGCGGGTCTCCTCCGTCGTCGTGCACGTCGTCGACGACGCCATCGCGTCCGAGTCCACCACCTGGGACGTGCCCCTCGCCATCACCCTCGGCCCCCACACCGACAGCGGCAACCTGCCCGTCTCCCTGACCGGCACCTTCGTCGACGGCGACCTGTCGATGAGCGGCACGCTGCAGCCCAACAACACCCTGACCGCCTCCGTCGAGGCCCGCTCCCTGCAGCTCGGCGACCTCGGCATGTACCTCGACGAGCCCCTCTCCCGGTGGGGCCTCCGCATCGAGCAGGGCCGCGCCGACAGCGACCTCGACCTGACCCTTCGCGGCGCCCACGTCCGCCTGGAGGGCAAGGGCACCGGCATCGGCCTGAAGCTCGGGGGCAGCGCCCTGGCTGGCGTCGCCAACACCGGCTTCGACGTAGTCAAGGGCAGCGACAACGGCGTCAGCGTGCCCATCACCATCGAGGGCGACCTGTCCGACCCCGCCTTCTCCCCCATCGACCTGCTCATCGCGTCGTACACCAAGGGGATCCAGAACGCCGTGGATCTGTCGGGCCTCGGGGAGGTCGGCGACTCAGTGAAGCGGCTCGTCGGCAACGTCACCGGGGGCCCCGACGAGGGCACGGATCGGGCCGACCAGAGCGGCGCTGGCGAGCAGGTGGACGGCGCCGTGGACAACGTGAAGGGCGCCCTGAAGGACGTGTTCGGTGGCGGCAACAAGGGCCGGAAGAAGAAGCGGCGCTAGCGCCCCTCCGGACCGACCTTCCGGATGGCACGAGCCACCGTGCCATCCTCCAAGCACGGCAGCAGCCGATGCCCCGCACCCGCGGCCAAGACCGTCTCCCCCACCTCGTGGATGGCGTCGTCCGCCACGTAGGGAACGACCTCTTCCCCGGGATCGTGCACCGTCACCAAGGCCACGTCGAGGGCTCGGATCTGCGCCTGATGCGCCTCCACCCCTGCAGGGTTCGTCCGCTGCTGGACCAGCCGGTGGGCAGGTGCCAACAACACCGTCGGGCCCGACCAGCTGCCGTCGAGCAGCAACTGAACGACCACCGCACCGCCCCAGCTCGACCCCACGACCACGTCGGGCGCGTGGGCGATCAAGGCCCTCCGCTGGATCTCGGCGCACCGCACGAGGGAGGTGGCCATCGCCTGCTGCACCCAGGCCCGGCCCCGGCCCACCACACCACCAAGGGCCACGGCCGCCGCCACGAGCAGGAGCGGCGGAAGCCACCACGCCCCCACCACCAGCCCCAGCGTCCCGAGCACCCATGCCCACAGCTCGGGGCCCCGCAGCAGGCTCCGCAGCACGGAGTTCCGCTTGTCCCAGCGCCGCAACGACATGTGCATGTCTTCGGCGACCACGTCGAAGCCCTGTTCCCGAAGGACCCGCACCTTGGTGCCAGACGGACCGCTCTCGAGCCCATGGACGAACATCACCCGCATGACGCCTTCTACCCCGGACGAGCGCCACGCATCGTCTAGGATGACCGCCCCATCCCAGGAGCCCCGCCATGGCCAAGCGCCTCCCCCTCGAGCCCGACGCCTACACCCCGTGGATGCAGGCCCTGGCCGCCCGCAAGACCCGCAAGCGCTTCCCCACCTGGCTGGAGAAGCTCCCCGACCTGCACGACGGCAAGGGCATCCTCCCCGAGCCCCTCGTGGAGGCCCTGGTCAAGCTTCTCGCCGACGACCCCGGGCACGCGCTCGTCGGCGAGCTGCGGGCCTGGGCCGCCCCCAAGACCTGCGGTGCCTTCGGCAAGAAGCTGCTGACCACCTGGAAGGCCCGCAAGCACAAGAAGCTCGAGGCCTGGCTCTACGCCGCCGGCGCCGCCCTCGCTGAGGACGCGACCGCCAAGACCATGCTGTCGATGGCCCGCTCCTTCCGCAACGGCCCCCGCCACGACCGGGTCGCCGGCATCCTCGCCGACGTCGCCGCCATCGGCACCGACGACGCCCTGCGGGAGCTCATCCTGCTCTCCCGCGCCCACGACGGCTTCATCGGCCACGTCGACGAAGCCCTGAAGCCCACGGCCAAGGCCCGAGGCACCACGGTACCCAAGCTGGTCGAGGCGCTGCTGCCCGCCGAGGAGTTCCTGCTCTCCCTCGACAAGCCCAAGGCCCTGCCGTCGATCCTCAAGAAGCACGGGGTGGCGCAGCTCGTGGGCCGCGACGGGGAGCCGGTGGGCAAGGCCTACCACCTCGCGGTGGTCCGGGCGCTGGTCGAAGGCAGCGGCACGTGGCGCTCCGTGAGGTACGCCGTCGACGCCAAGGTCGACCCGGCCTCGGGGGCCGACTTCGCTCTGGCCCTGCTCAACGCCTGGGTCGCGGAGGACTTCCACGGCCGGTACAGCTGGATCGGCAACGCCCTCGGAGCCCTCGGGGACGACCGCGTGGCCTTCGCCCTCAAGCCCCACCTCCGCGCCCTCTCCCATCGCCGGGCCAGCGACACCGACCGGCAGAAGGCCATGTCCCTCATGCGGGTCTTCGGCGACATCGGCACCGACAGCTCCCTGCTGGTGCTCATCGGCCTGGGCCAGGCCAACACCCGGCCCAGCGTGTTCAGCGCAGCATGGGGGGTGATCCGACAGGCCGCAGGCCGACGCCGCATCACGCCCGAGCAGCTGGAAGACCGGGTCGTGCCCGACTGCGGCCTCGACGAGAAGGGGGGGCGGGTCTTCGACTACGGCCCCCGGCAGTTCCACCTCGTGTTCGACGAGGACTTCCGCCCCCGCCTCGCCCACGGGGACGGTGGCGTCTCGGCCGAGCTCCCCGACGCCGAGCCCACCGACGACGCCGAGAGCGTCGAGGCCTGCAAGGCCGCCTGGTCGCTGATGTCCCGGCAGCTCGAAGAGATCTTGGACATCCAGACCGAGCGCCTGCGTCGCTCCATGGTCCAGGGCCGTCGCTGGTCCGCGGAGGACTGGCGGGGCTGGATCTTGGGCCACCCCCTGATGGTCAACTACGCCCAGCGCCTGGTGTGGGCGCTCCACGACGCCGACGGGGCCTTGGTCGGCACCTTCCGCGCCGCAGAAGACCGCACCCTGGTCGACCTCGAGGACGAGGAACTCCCCCTCGCCGACGACCGGCTGGTGAGCCTCGCCCACCCCGCCATGCTGCCCGCCGACCAGCGCGGCGCCTGGTCCGAGCACCTCGCCGACTACGAGATCTTGCAGCCCTTCCCCCAGCTCGGGCGCCCGGTCCACGGACCCGAGGGCGACGAGGCATCCTCCGACGAGCTCCACCGCTGGGCGACCGCCAACATCGACGCCCGCCAGCTCTACGAGAGCCTGCTGGGCCGCGGCTGGGACCGCGACGGCGGCTACGGCCAGCGCATCCACTTCATGAAGCTCTTCCCCCAGCACGACCTGCAAGCCATGGTGAAGATGGACCCCGGCTACTCCGCCGGCGGCATCGACTGGGCCGGCCCCCAGAGCCTGCCGAAGGTGTGGTTCGCCCGCACGGACAGAGGCTCCCACTGGGGGGAAGAAGGCGTCGACAAGCTGCCTCTCGGCGACGTCGACCCCGTCGTGTTCAGCGAGGTGGTGGTCGACGTGATGGCGGCGGCGAGCGGCGAGGACGACGAGCACGCCAAGCGGGTTCGGGGCTGAGTCTTCGCCCAGCGGGGGCACCGCCACCTGCGTGGCTCCTCGATCGCGCACGAAAAACCTGACGCATTCCGCCTCCCAGCTCGCCGTGACCCGTTAGCTGCGCTCGTCACCAGGAGGCCCCATGCTCGCCCTCGTTGCCCTGCTCGCCTGCGCCCCGGACGCCGACCCTGCCACCGCGCCCGGTGGCCCCTCCGACACCGAGCCTGCCATCGTCCTGCCCGATGTGGCTGGCGTGGCTGCAGCAGAGGACCTCGACCCCGACCCCGACGTCGTCGAGGTGCACCTCACCGCCTCGAAGACCGACCTCACCTGGATCGAAGGCACCACCACCCCCGCTTGGGCCTACAACGACCAGGTGCCGGGCCCGCTGATCCACGCCACGGTTGGCGACACCCTCCGGGTGGTCTTCACCAACGACCTGCCCGCCGCCACCACCATCCACTGGCACGGCCTCCGAATCGACGACGAGATGGACGGCGTCCCGGCGGTGCAGGAGCCGGTCAAGTCCGGCGAGACCTTCACCTACGAGTTCGTGCTCCCCGACGCGGGCACCTACTGGTACCACCCCCACGTGCGTGGCCACGAGCAGGTCGAGCGCGGCCTGTACGGGCCCCTCATCGTGCACGAGGCGGAGCCGCCGGTGGTCGACCAAGACCGCATGTTCGTGCTCGACGACGTGCTCCTCGAGAGCGACGGAAGCTTCGGCTCCTTCGGACTCTCCGGCATGACCGGCATGCACGGCCGCCATGGCAACTACCTCCTCGCCAACGGCACCACCGAGATGCTGACCGACACCATCCAGCCCGGGGCCGTCGAGCGCTGGCGCGTCGTCAACACCGCCAACGCGCGGCTGATGTGGATCGACGTCGAGGGCGCCAAGTGGCGGGTGGTCGGCGTCGATGGCGGTGTGCTGGACGAGCCCTACTCGGCGGGCAAGCTTCGCCTGCCGGTGGGTCGCCGCTTCGACCTCGAGGTCGTACCCAAGGCCAACGCCGAGTCGGTGCAGCTGCGCGTGCTCCTCCCCGCGCAGATCGGCTTCGACAAGTACCCGATGTTCGAGGCGGCCGTCGAAGGCGATGCCCTCGAGACCCCCACCCCGGACTGGGTCGCCGCCCCCATGCCCGAGCTCGAGGAGACCACGCAAGACGTCGAGATCGTGCTCGACGCGGCCGCGGGCGGCTTCCGCATGAAGTGGGTCATCAACGGCGAGGCCTACGACGAGTCCGAGCCCATCCCCGTCCAGGCGAACGTGCCCACCCGCGTGCTCCTGCGGGACGAGTCCGGTGCCGGCCATCCGTTCCACCTGCACGGCCAGTTCTTCGAGGTCCTGTCCCAGAATGGCGAGCCCTTCGACGTGCCAGGCCCCCTCGACACCGTATGGGTCAATGGCGACGACGAACTCGAGCTGTACACGACCTTCGACAACCCCGGCCTGTGGATGGGGCACTGCCACATCCTCGAGCACGCCGAGCTCGGCATGATGACCTCGTTCGACGTGCAGTAGCGGCTGCTTCGCCGGGCCACGGTCCACGTGGCTCGGCGACCCCATGGTTCAGTCGGACCACGCCCGACGACGGCGACGGGACATGACCAGCACGCCTAGAGCCCCCACGAGCCACGAGCCTCCCGGCCGAATCGCGCTGCACCCGCACCCCGCACCCCCGTCTTGCGGGTCCGCATCGTCCGACTCGCCCGGGGTCGCGGTGTCGGCGGTCGGCCCTTCGGGGTCGTCCGACGCCCCCGCAATGATGATGTCGGCGCATTGGTAGTACGAGGAACGGCCCACGGGGTCCTGCACCGGGTCGGAGGTGTTCCCGTCCATGATCTGCACCAGCTGCAGCGTGCAGTTGTCGCAAGGCGTCGTCGGGACGGTGATCTGCACCTCCCACAGATCTCCGCCCATGTTGCCCGCCGACCCGCTCGGGTCGGCGATGTCGAGCAAGATGGTGTCGTTGAAGTCATCCATGTCAGCGCCATCCGCGTCGAATGCGATGCGCCAGCGCCCCGCGTGCCCGATGGTCTCCCGCCATCGAAGGGTGATGGTCTCTCCCGGCGCGTAGGTCTGGACGTCCGTGGAGCGGTCCGGGTCGCTGCGATCGGTCGGGTCGTCGCAGAGCCGGTTGCTGTCGCCGACGCCACAAGGACAGGCCTTGTTGTCGGCACCGCCATCCGACGGGTAGCGAGGGAGGGGCTCCTCGAGGGCCATGTGTGCAAGAGCGGCGGCGGCGAACAACGTGACGAACATGGGAACTCCGGTTCAACGGGTGCGGGCGGCCACCAACCAGGCGGCCAAATCCTCGGGCGCGCGCGCCCCATCAGGCTTGCTCGCCGGCTCGAATACCCCTGAGAGCAGCCGGTTCCACTTCGTGACGGGAAGCGAGCAGTCGGGCTCCAGCGCGACCCAGTGGGCGATGGACCGCACCTCGAACGCCTCCAAGAGGGCCGCGTGCCGGTCGAACCGGCCGACGTGCACCACCACCTTCGACCAGCCCTCGAGCTCCTCTCGCAGAGGCGAGCCGGCCTCCAGCTCCCGAACCTTGCGGCAGTCGCCACACCACGGCGCGCTGAAGGCCAGCAACACCGGCTCCTTGGCCTGGGTAGCGTCCTCGCAGGCCGCCTGGATGGCTCCGTCGAGTTCGGCGTCCGTGCGCTCCACCCAGTAGGTCGCCGGGTCCGGGGCCGTCGGAGCCGCGAGCACCGCGTCGGGAGCGGGCACGGCAAGGTCGGACGCACAAGCCAGCAACAGCCACACGAGCATCATGAGACCTCCTCGAGGCGCTGCAGCAGCAGCCGCTCCTCCATGGCGCTGTACAGGACAGGCACCACGAACAACGTGACGAGTTCGATGGACATGCCTCCGAGTGCCGGCAGGGCCAGAGGCACCATGATGTCCGCTCCTCGGCCCTGAGAGGTCACGACGGGAAGCAACGCCAACAGTGTCGTGGCGGTGGTCATCAGGCACGGGCGCACCCGCCGCGACCCCGCCTCCAGGGTGCGCGCCCGCACATCCATCACCGTGCCCGGCGGGTCTCGCTCGAACACTTGTTGAAGGTACGTCGCCATCACCACGCCGTCGTCTGTGGCGATGCCGATCAACGCGATGACCCCGATCCAGACCGCCACCGACAGGTTGATGGTGCCGACTTGGAACAGGTCCCGCATGGACACCTCGAGAAGGGACACGTCGAGGAACCAGGGCTGGCCGTACAGCCAGAGAAGGGTGAAGCCGCCGCTCACCGCGACCACCACGCCCGAGTAGATGATGGCGGTCGTCGCGACCCGATGGAACTGCAGGTAGAGCAACATGAACACGAAGGCCAAGGCGACGGGGATGAGCACGAGCAGCCGCCGCTCGCTGCGAACCTGGTTCTCATAGGACCCGGCGAACACGAAGCTGACACCGTCCGGCATGACGAGGCTGCCGTCTTGCAAGCGACCAGCGATGAGCGCCTGGGCCTGCTCCACCACGTCGACCTCAGCCACATCGGGCACCCGGTCGAACAGCACGTAGCTGGTGAGAAAGGTGTCCTCGGCCTTGATCATCTGCGGGCCGCGCACGTAGCGGATGTCGGCCAGCTGGGTGAGCGGAATGGCCTCGCCCCCCGGGGTCGGCACCGACACCCGCTCGAGGGCCTCGATGCTGTCCCGGTCCTCCCGCATGTACCGGACTCGCACCGGGTAGCGCTCCCGGCCCTCCACGGTGTGGGTGAGGGTCATGCCGCCGAGGGCCACCTGCAGCACCTGCTGCACGTCGACGATGGTGAGCCCGTAGCGACCGATGGACTCCCGGTTCAGGTCGATCTCGAGGTAGGGCTTGCCCACGACCCGGTCGGCGAACACCGTCTCGTCACGGATCGACGGCACCTCCCGAAGCACGCCCTCGAGGGCGAAGCCGAACGCCTCGATGGCCTCCAGGCTCGGCCCCTTCACCTTGATGCCCATGGGCGCCCGCATGCCGCTCTGCAGCATCACGATCCGGGCATTGATCGGCATCAACACCGGAGCGCTGGTGACGCCGGGCATCTCCGCGGCGCTGGTGATCTCGGTCCAGATGTCCCGAGGCGACTGGATGTGGTCCCTCCACTGCCGCACCCGAGTGCCGTCCGACTCCACTCGGTATTCGGGCTTGTAGGTAATGATCGTCTCGATCATCGAGACGGGGGCAGGGTCGAGAGCGGTATCAGCACGGCCAAGCTTGCCCACCACGCGTTCGACCTCGGGAATCTGAGCAATCGCCGCATCCATGGTCGACAGCATGCTGATGGCCTCCCCTACCGAGGCATGGGGCATGGTCGTCGGCATGTACAGGAAGGAGCCCTCGTCGAAGGGCGGCATGTACTCGCGGCCGAAGCCCGGCAGCGCATGGGCGACGGCGGACACCGGGCCTGTCGTCCGAACGGCACGCGGCACGAAGCCGAACACCGCGTCGAAGCCAAGCCAAGCCGTCGCTCCGAAGAGCACAAGCACCGCAGGAAGCAAGAGAAACGACTTCTTTCGGACCAACACCGCGGAGAGCAGCCGGGGGTACGAGGCCTCGAACAGACGGAACCCTCCGAGCACCATCGCAAGAATGACACCGACGAACACAACGTTGAGCACGACGCCATTGCCGTGGCCCAGGGGCAGCCAGTCCTTCGCCAGCAGCACAGCGACCACCACCACCGTGATCCCGGTCTCCGCCATGGTCCAGCGCTCCGTGGTCGAGGGGGCCAACAGGGGCCGCGCGAGGCGGAACCCACCCAGAGCGATCACCAGCACGCCACCCCAAGTGGACTGCAACACTGCGAGCCCCAGGATGACGAGCAGCCAGTCCCGTAGGTGCACTCGTCGACGGACCGACTGCCACACCCGGTTCGCACCCACCGCGGTGGTCTGCGGGGCCACGGGTCGGCGGCGCAGCACCCACAGCGCCGCAGCAGGCAGCACCAGGATGGAGAGCAGCAGAGCCACGCCCATCGCGAACGTCTTCGTGAACGCGAGGGGAGCGAACAGCCGCAGCTCGGTGGCCGTCAAACCGAACACGGGGAGGAAGCTCACGACCGTGGTGAGCACCGACGTCAATACGGCGGGCGCCACCTCTGCCGCCGCCCGGCGGGTCGCGGCCTCCCGCTCTGGCTCGGTGTCGACCTCCGCCATGTGCTGCTCGATGTTCTCCACAAAGACGATGGCGATGTCGACCATCGTGCCGATGGCAATGGCGATGCCCCCCAGCGCCATGATGTTTGCGTCCACCCCAGCGCCCTTCATGACCACGAAGGTGCCCAGCACCCCGAGGGGCAGGACAGACGAGATCAGCACAGAGCTGCGTAGGTTTCGGAGCATCACCAGCACGACGATCAACGTGATCAAGATCTGCTGGTACAGCGACGTCGACAGGGTCCCGAGGGTCTCCTGGATGAGGGTCGTGCGGTCGTAGAACGGCACGATGGTCACCTGGCTGACGGTGCCATCCTCCAGGGTGCGGCGGGGCAACCCGGCCTGGATGTCGGCGATTCGGCCCTTGACTCCAGAGATCACCAACAGCGGGTTCTCCAGGTACCGAGCGACGACCACGCCCCCAACCGCAGGCGCCCCCCCGTCGTCCAGCATGCCGCGCCGCAGGGCCGGACCGAGGGCAACCCGGGCAACGTCGCGCACCCGAACCGGGGTGTGTTCCCGGGCGACCACGACGGTCTGCTCGAGGTCCTCGAGGTCCTCGACGAAGCCGAGCCCTCGCACCAGGTACTCGACGCTGTTGATCTCCAGGGTTCGGGCGCCCACATCGAGGTTCGAGCGACGCACGGCGTTGGCGACCTGCCCGAGGGTGACCCCGTTGGCCCGCATGGCGTCGGGGTCGACATCCACCTGGTACTCCCGGACGAAGCCCCCGATGGAGGCCACCTCGCTCACCCCGTCGACGGACTGCAGCGCGTAGCGAACCGTCCAGTCCTGGATGGAGCGCAGCTCGTCGGGGTCCCAGCCTCCGACCACGTTCCCTTCCGAGTCCTGGCCCTGCAGCGTGTACCAGAAGATCTGCCCGAGGGCGGTCGCGTCGGGTCCGAGGGTGGGGGTGACGTCGTCAGGCACGGTGCCCGGGGGGAGCGACGAGAGCTTCTCCAGCACCCGGGACCGGGACCAGTAGAACTCCACGTCGTCGTTGAAGATGACGTAGATCGTGGAGAAGCCGAGGGCCGAGGAGCTACGCACCGTGCGCACCCCGGGGATCCCGAGCAGGGCAGTGGTCAGCGGGTACGTGACCTGATCTTCGACGTCCCGCGGGGAGCGGCCGGGCCAGGTGGTGAAGACGATCTGCTGATTCTCGCCGATGTCTGGGATCGCGTCCACGGGAACCGGGTCGCGAGGCAAGGCCCCCAGCTCCATCTCGAAGGGTGTGACGACGAGCCCTCCGACCACCAACATCGCCGTCAGTAGGAAAACCACGAGCCGGTTGTCGAGGAACCAACCAATCACGTGCTCCCAGAGGCCCTTTGGTCCGTCGTGGGCGGCCATCAGTGCACGTGTCCCGCAGGCGCCGCCCTGGGGGCTGGTGCTTGCTTCCCACGGAGGAAGCCGCCCGGCGGAACCTCGGACCGAATCTCGCCACAGGTACGCATCGAGGCGCCGAAGTAGGCGTTGTCGATGGTGGTGCCCTGCTGCACCCACCGAGCGCCAGCGTCCCCCTGTGCCATTGGACAGAAGGCGACATGCAGCTCGGCGTCAAGGGGGTTGCCGAACCGGCTGAGCAGCTCCTCGATGCCCGCGCTGAGGGGTTCGAAGCCCCCTCGGGCCCCTTCGAGGTCCCCGGACATGGCGACGTGCATCGCGTGGCTCCGAAGCACATCTGCCACTTCGCCCCAAGCCGCCGCTGCCTCCCCGGTCAGCTCGGCACCGGCCACCGCGTCCCCCAAGGCGCGGGCCCCCTTCACTGCAGCGGGGTGGTCGTCCTCTGCGAGAGCCCGCTGCACGTCGAGGTAGTTGCGCACGACGGGCGCCAGCATCTCCAGCTCCTCAGCAGGAAGCTGCAGGGCAGCAGCGGCTGCGGCCTCCCGGTCGTCGGGCGCCGTCATCATGCTGGCGCCGCCACGGATCTGTAGATCCGCATCGATGGCGAAGGCCCCGCGGCTCACCACCCGCTGCCCCTCGGACAGGCCTGTGACCACCGGATAGACCTCGCCGAGTCGTGGCCCGAGCCGCACCGTGCGGGGCTCGTAGCCGAGCTCTCCGCCGCTCTGCACCTCCACGTACACGATGGAGCGCTTCCCTGTGAACAGCGCCGCCGAGACCGGGATCACCAGGGGAGCCTCACTCCCGGCCTCCGCCACAGAGGCGACCACCGCCTCCGCGAACATGCCGGGGCGGAGCTGCCCGTCAGGGTTCTCCACGGCGACCCGGACCCGGGCGGTCCGTCGCTGAGGGTCGAGGGTCGGGTCGACAAAGGCCACCGTCCCCTCGACGGGCTGGGGCAGTCCCTCGACGACGATGGACACCTGCTGGCCCACCGCGATGCGGGGCAGGTCGCTCTCATAGGCGTCCAGCTGAACCCAGAGCCGGTCCAGGTTGGCGACCCGGTACAGCGCAGCGCCGGTCTCCACGTAGGCCCCTTCGGTCGCAACCCGCTCGATGACCGTCCCTCCGAAGGGGGTGCGGATCGACACGGACTGCGTGGGCCGCTCGGCCTGCTCCATGCGGTCGAGGTCCCGGTCCGGCACCCCGAGCAGCTTCAGCCGCTCCCGGGCCGCGACGAAAGCCGATGCCGCCGCCCGCTGGGTGGCGTCGGTGCTGTCGGCCAGCTTCGCCACCTGGCTCTTGGCCGTGAGCAGGTCCTGGTGGGCCGCGTACACCTCGGGGCTGTACAGCGTCGCGATGACCTGCCCGGCGCGCACCACCTCGCCCGTGGTGTTGACGTGCAGCCGGTCGATCCGCCCGCCGATCCAGGTGGTGACGCTCTTCCGGGTCGTCTCGTCGGGCTCCACCCGTCCGAGAAGTCGCACCTCCGCTGACGCATCTCCTTGCCGACGCACCGCGGTGGTCTGCAGTCGAGCCAGGATGCGAGCACGCTCGGACAGCACGACGCGGTCGGTGCTGTCGTTGGCCCCGGACGTCGTGGCCGGGATGAGGTCCATGCCACAAATCGGACAGGAGCCCGGCTCAGCGGAACGAATGGAGGGATGCATCGAACAGGTCCACACCGTCTCGTGTTCGGCATGCTCCCCGCTGGCCTCGGGAGGCCCCTCGCTGCCGGAGAACAGGAAGGCACCGAGGCCGAAGGCGACCGCGAGGGCCAAGATCCGCACAAAAGCCCCGGCGAGACGGGTCGACCCTGCGAGGGGGGAATCGGTCATGGTGCACTCTCCGGGTCGGTCACGGGGCCGCGAGCCACCTCGGCTCCGACGAGCTGATCCAGCTGGGCCCAGGCCCGCTGGTGGTCCGCGGATGCCCTGGCTCGCTCCACCCCGAGCTCGAGCAGGTCTCGCTGGCTGAGCAGCGTCTGGGCGACCGCGCTGTCGCCGACGGCGTAGCTTCCCAGGACCGAGGCGTAGGCGGCCTCCGCCTGGGGAAGCAGGGTGTCGGACAGCACCCCGACCCGGCGCTCCGAGTCGCGGACCTGGGCCAGCGCACGCTCGAGATCGGCAAGGGCTCGGTCCCCCTGTGCCGCCTGCTCCGAGCGACGGGCCTCGGCGGTCGACCGCTCGGCCGCGATCTGGTGCCCATAGGTGCCCTGCCAAAGCGGAACCCGGAGGCCGACCGAGGCCACCACCGCATCCTTTCCGCTGTCGGGGGTGTCGGGCATCACGGCGGGGCCGGTGACGATCCAGTCGCCCCCCACCGTGAAACTTGGCAGGCGGCCCGCCCCCGCCGCACGTGCCCTCGCATCCGCTGCGTCCGCCCGGTGCCCCAGCAACGTGAGGCTGGGGTGGCGCAAGACCGCGCCTTCCAAGTCGACTTCGTCAGGACGCGAAAGCACCGGAGAGGTGGTGGTGGGCAGCGACCGCACGCCACGTTCCCCGATCAATGCGAGGAGTTCCGCTTGCGCGACATGTTCCGCTTCGTCCATCGAGCGAATGCCGTCCTCGAGGCGGGCCCGGGACAGGTCCACCTGCTGCAGGTCGGCCAGCGTGGCGCCCCCCGTGGTCAGACGCGCCCGCACCGCCTCGGACAGGCCTCCGACGATCTCGAGATGCTCCTGATGCAACGCCCGGGTCGCCCGCACTTCCCACAGGGTCCAGAAGGCCACCGAGACCCGGTGCGCGACCCCGAGCGACGTGGACTCTAGTGCAGACGCCGCGGCCTGAGCCTCGGCGCCAGCCGCCTTGCCGCCCGCCGTCAGCGCCGTCGGCCACGGGAAAGCCTGCTTGACGCTGATGCGGGCCTGCTGCGGGCCCACTCGGGTCTCGACCGACTGGACGAAGACCCCGAAGGACACGGTGGGTTCGGGCAAGGTGCGGGCGCGGGCGACGCGGTGGACCGCGGACTCCCACCGGTGGAACGCAGCCCTCACTTCTGGGCTCTGCTCTAAGGCCAGAGCCAAGTAGGCGTCGACCGAGCCCTCGGATGCCACCTCTGTATGGGCCACCTCCGTGACCGCAGACGTCGTCGGCGTCGCTGCCGAGGCAGCGAGCATCAGCCACATCGACGCGAGCAGGCCAGGCACCACCCGCTACTCCGCGGTCTTCTGAGTGAGGTTCATGCCGCAGACCGGGCACTTGCCCTCATGCTTCTCACCCGCAGCGTAGTGCACGGTGCCCATGTCGCACATCCAGGCGCCTTCCGGGACCTCCGACGCCTCGATGGCCGGATCGAAGCGCTGCCCCTCAGCAGCCAGTGCCGGGGTCGCAGCCGGGGATGATGCAGTCTCGGTCGGCGAGCCGCAGGCAAAGGCAGCCAGCAGGGCGATGGTGTACTTCATTGGCGGTTCTCCGTGATGCCGAGAAAGCAGGATCCGTGCCAGGTACTCTAGACGAGCCAACCCTCCGAATCGGCCCGCTCTCCTCGCAAGGTCGCGAGGGTGTTCGCAGCCCTGCGAAACAATAGGCCCCACAACCCAGGTTTCTCCGTCCCGCGCCCCAGGCACGAGACTTGCTGAAGGATCTGCGATGGCCTCCCCTCCCAAGACCGGCTCCCTCGCGCGCCGTCTGCTCCTCGTGTTCGTCGCGGTCGCTCTGCTCCCCCTCGTGGGCACGGTGGCCTTCTCGTACTGGAGCAGCCGCGACGTGGTGGCGGGCTTGCTGGAGGAGAACCTCGGCAAGACGGCCCGCCTCTATGCCTCAGAGGTGGACGACTTCCTCGCCGAGAAGACGGAGCTGCTCACCGCGCTCTCCGGGGGCATCGCCGCCGACGACGGCGTGCTGGCCGAGGTCGTCGCTCGGTCGGCGATGGTCGAGGAGCTGATCCTGCTGGACGCGGACGGGGCCGTGGAGGCCCGCTCCCAGCGCGACGCGTCCTGGGCCACCGAGACCTGCCGCTCCGGCGCAGCAGGCATGACGCCGATGACCCACGCCCACCATGGCCAGGGCCACGAGGTGGTCGTCTCCGTGCCCCGGGCGGAGGGGGGCCTGCTGTGCGGACGGGTCAGCTTCACCCTGCACCAGGACATGATCAGCGAGCGCGCGCGCAGCACCTTCGGGGGCCTCGCCTACATCGTGGACCGGTCCGGCGACGTGGTCTGCCACGCCTTCGAGGAAGACGAGCCCCACGTCCATCCCGGGCAGCCCATCCAGGGCCCTGCGGCAGAGCACGCCAAGGCCGGCGTGCCCTGGCACGGCATCGTCGAGGTCGACGGGCAGATGCACCTCGCCGCCTTTGCCCCCGCGACGAACCTGCCCTGGGGCGTGTGGGCCGAGGTGCCCCTCACCGAGGCCTCCGACGTGCTGCGCCCCCTCACCACCCGTGCCTTGCTGATGGGGGCCCTGCTCATCGGGGTGCTCTCGCTGGTCATCTTCGTGCTGGTCCGGCGCATCGCCGCCCCCATCGAGCAGCTCGCCGCCGCATCCCAGCGCATCGCCGCCGGGGCCATCGGCGAGACCGTGCCCGAGGGGGGCCACGATGAGATCGGCCAGCTGGCCCGGGAGTTCAACTCCATGAGCCGCGCCCTCGCCGAGTCGGTCCGCACCCTCGACGCGAAGGTCGAGGCCCGCACCCAGGAGCTCGACGAGGCTCGGCGCTTCTCCGACACCCTGCTGGACACCGTCGAGCAGCGCATCCTGGTCGTCGACCCCCACCTGGACGTGATTCGGGCCAACCGCGCAGCCACCGACGCCTATGGCGCCGAGGTGGTCGGCCGCGCCTCTCGGGAGGTGCACGACACGCCCGACGACGAAGCCAGCCCCGCCGAGGTGGTGTTCGACACCCAGGAGGCCACCGTCGCCGAGCGCACCCGGCGCCTGCCCGACGGGCGCACGGAGATCTTGTCGGTGGAGCGGTACCCCATCCCCGGCCCCGACGGCCCCCGAGCCGTGCTCGAGATCGAGCGGGACGTGACCGAGCTCAAGCAGTTCCAGGCCCACCTGGTGCATCAGGAGAAGATGGCGGCCCTGGGCACCCTCGCCGCCGGCCTGGCCCACGAGATCGGCAACCCCCTCGCCAGCCTGTCGTCCGAGCTGCAGCTGCTGGCCATGGACCCTGCCGGGGCAAAGGAGGCGCTGCCGGTGCTGCAGGATCAGGTGCGCCGGATGGGGGGCTTGCTTCGGGAGCTCGTCGAGCTCGGCCGCGCCCCGTCGGACCAGCGACTGCAGTTCGACGCCATCGACGTGGTCGACGACGTGCTGCGGCTGGTGCGCCACGGTGCCCGGGAGCGAGGCGTCGAGCTCGTCCGCGTGGAGCCCACCGGACCCGTGTCGATCTGCTCCTCCCGCGACCGCCTCGTCCAGGTCCTGCTCAACCTCGCCCTGAACGCGGTGGACGCCGTCGACCGTGGCGGGCACGTCACCTTCGTGGTCGAGCAAGCCGACGATGCCGTCCGCTTCATCGTCTCCGACGACGGGCCCGGCCTCCCCGAGGCGCGAGAGCAGCTCTTCGAGCCCTTCTTCACCACCAAGCCCGTCGGCCAGGGGACGGGCCTCGGTCTGTTCGTCGTGGACCGCATCGTGAGCTCGCTGGCGGGCACCATCACGGCCGACGACGGCCCCGACGGAGGCGCCGTCTTCACGGTCACCTTCCCCGACGGCTCCAGCGGAGACCCCCATGAGTGAGCGCATCCTGGTCGTGGACGACGAGACCGTCCTCCGCAACAACGTGGCCCGGTTCCTGACCCTCCAGGGGCACCAGGTCGACACCGCCGCGTCTGGAGAGGAAGCCCTCGAGCTCGTGGCTGGCACCAGCTACGGGCTGGTGATCACCGACCAGCGGATGCCCGGGATGGACGGGCTGACCTTGATCGGCACCCTCCGCGACCACCAACCCTCCGCCCTCACACTGCTGGTCACCGCGTACGCCTCCTTCGACTCGGCCATCGAGGCCCTGCGGGCAGGTGCGGCCGACTACCTGCTCAAGCCCATCGTTCTCGAGGAGCTGGGCCGCAAGGTGGCAGCGCTGTTCGCCGCCCGGGACACCAGCGAGCGGGTGCGGCGCCTGCGTCAGGAGATCCGCGAGCGCACCGGCGGGGTCGACCTGGTGGCGCGGTCCGAGAGCATGGCCGCGGTGGAGCGCCTGATCGAGCGCATCGCACCCACCCCCACCAACGTGTTGATCGAAGGAGAGAGCGGCACGGGCAAGGAGCTGGTGGCCCGGGCCCTCCACGACCAGTCCGACCGTGCGGAGCGCGACTTCCTCCCCGTGAACCTGGCGGCCCAGCCCCCAGACCTGGTGGACGCCACGCTCTTCGGCCACGAGAAGGGTGCCTTCACCGGCGCCCAGGGCACCCGAGAGGGGGTCTTCCGCGCAGCGCGGGGGGGCACGGTGTTCCTCGACGAGGTCGGCGAGCTGCCGATGGGGGTCCAGGCCAAGCTGCTCCGGGTCATCGAGAGCCGCGAGGTGCTCCCCCTCGGGTCCGACCGGCCGATGGCGGTCGACTTCCGCCTGGTCGCCGCCACGAACCGGCCCCTGCAGCAGCTCGTGGAGAAGGGGGCCTTCCGCGAGGACCTCTACTTCCGGCTCCACGTGGTCCGCGTCGAGATTCCCCCCTTGCGGGAGCGCTCGGAAGACCTCCCGGAGCTGGCCGCGCGGCTCCTGGCCCGCCACGCCAAGAGCCTGGGTCGCCCCGCGCCCCGTCTCACGGGCGAGGCCCTCACGGCCCTGCGCGCGTACGGCTGGCCCGGCAACGTGAGGGAGCTCTCCAACGTGCTCGAGCGCAGCGTGCTGCTGACCGACGGCCCGTGGATCGACGCCCCCAACCTGCCGGAACTCTCCACAGGGCACGCCACCGGCACCCTGCTCAAGCCCGCCCTGGAGCACTTCGAGCGGGCCCACATCCATCGGGTGTTGGCCCAGCACGGGGGCGACAAGAAGGGAGCCGCCAAGGCCCTCGGGGTGCACCTGGCCACCTTGTATCGGCACCTCGAGCGCCTCGATCTGCCCGAGGACTGAATGCGCGCTTCCTGCTCCCCGCCCCAGAGGTTCGACATGTCATCCGAAGCGTCTCCCCGGTCGTTGGGGCCCACGGGCTGGGCATGGGCCATGCTCCTCGCCGTAGCGTGCGGATCCACCCCTCCGTCGGAGACCGACACCGCCCAGGCCTCGACCGACACCTCGACACCGACGACCGAGTCCCCAGACACGCGTCTGGACCAGTGCCCCGAAGAGCTCGACCTGTTCGATCTCGCCGACCCTGGCGGCACCCTCTACACCGACGGCGCCCCAGCGTTGATGGTCCACGGGCCCCAGGGAGGCTGGCACGTCGCGGTCCAGGCACGGGTCGGTGGGGCCACCTCGGTGGAAGCCACCGGCGAGGTGGTGCTCTCCACGAGCGGCGTCCGCCTCGGGGGCGACGACAACACCTTCACCCTCACGATCTTCGGCTGGGACACCGCCGAGTGCGAGGGACGGCTCCAGGGACTCATCGTGTACCTGGACGACACCGACGTAGACCAGGCGGCGATCTGCGACCTGGTCGGCGAACCCGTGACGCTCACCGCGACCGTCGACGACCCCGCGACCGGTCGACGCGCCGAGGCCACCGTCGAGCTGATCCTCGCCCCCGACCCCGGAGACAGCTGTGGCATCTGAAGGCTACAACGTGCAGATGCCTCGCTTCCCCCGTCGACTGCTCGCTGTGCCCGTCCTGCTCCTCGTCGCGTGCCCTGGCCCCGACGACCCGACGCCCGTCCCGCAGCCCGCCCCCACGTCGACCCCCATGCCCATGCCCACGGGCCCCACCGCCGACACCTTCGACACCGGCACCACCGAGCCGACCCTCCCCAACGACGTGCTCGTGACCGTCACCTTGGACGGCGACCCCATCGAGGATGCGTGGCTCAGCGTGGGCGGGGGCATGAGCACCCGCACCGACGCACGAGGGGAAGGCACCGTGCAGCTCGACGGTGGCGACGTCCTCATCGCCTCCCACCCCGAGGCCCGGGCGGCGTTCATCGAAGCCAAGGGCGCCACCGCCACCATCGCCCTCGAGCGCTTCTCCGACGTCGACAACCCGGCGTACCTCTTCCAAGATCCGGGGGTCGCCGGCGAGAAGGGCAACACCGGCCAGTGCGTGCACTGCCACGGCTCCACGGTCATCGACTGGACCGCATCCCCCCACCGCGACGCGGCCTCCAACCCCGCCGTGCACGACGTGTTCGCCGGCACCGCTCAGATCTCCGACGCCACCGACTGCGTCACCGCGGGGGGCCAGTGGCGCGAGGGCATCGCCCCCGGCACCACCAACGCGGCCGACCGCTGCTACCTCGGGGCCGGCACCCTGCCCGACCTCAACGACGACTGCGGCGACACGACCCCCTGCGACGGCATCGCCGAGAACACAGGTGGCTGCGCCGACTGCCACGCCCCGGGCATCGACGGCGAGCTCGGCGACCGCAGCCTCCTCGAGGCCACGGGGCGTGCGTACACCGAGGGCGTGCACTGCGACGTCTGCCACAAGGTCGAAGCCGTCGACCTCACCCTCCCTCCCGGCATCGCCGGCGCGCTGCGCATCCTGCGCCCCTCGGAGCCCTCCAGCAGCCCTCTGGAGGACTGGGCCCACCTCACCTTCGGTCCCCTCCCCGACGTCCCCAATCCCCGCATGGGGGCCGTCGAGCGCGAGCACTTCCGCTCCGCCACCTTCTGTGGAGGCTGCCACGAGCTCGTTCAGGACGCTCAGGTCCCGGGACAGTCCATCGACGCCGCCCGCTGGCCGGACGGGCTCCCGATCCACTCCACGTACTCGGAGTGGTTCGACGGCCCCTACGCCCCCGCCAGCCCCTGCCAGAGCTGCCACATGCCCCCCGACCCGCGCTGGGGCAACGCCGCCGACCTCACCGAGGACGTGGCGACCATCAACATCGCCAGCGGCTGGTGGCGGCCCCCGGGCACCGTGCGTCGCCACCTCTGGGACGGTCCTCGCGGTGTCGAGGGCCTGCTCCAGCTCGCCGCCGCCATCGACCTCGAGGTCGACACCGACGCCGGCATCACCACCGCTGTGGTCACCACGAGCAACGTCGGGGCGGGACACGCCATCCCGACCGGCGAGCCCATGCGCTCCCTGGTGCTGCTGGTCGAGGCCCGCTGCGGCGCCGAGCCGCTGCTGCCCGCCGGGGGCGACGTGGTGCCCAGCTTCGGTGGGGCCCTCGACGCGCGCCCGTCGGGCGAGGACTGGACGATGTGGCCTGGTGCCCAGGTCGGCGAGCAGATCCGGGTGGTCGGCCGCTCGGGCTGGCGCGACTACACGGGCCCTGGCCCGTTCGGGGACGGCACCTTCGACCCTGCCGCCAAGGGCCTCCCCCTCGAGACGTGGCTCGGACAGGCCACGGTCCTCGCGGTCGACGGGGATCAGGTCACCCTCGACGGGGTCCTGCCCGCTGGCGACGTCGCCTACCGGGTCGACGGCGTGGGGCTGCCCGCCGACGGAGAGCCGCTGCGCGCCTGGGCCGGCGCCCCCGGCTTCGCCTTCGCCCGAGTCCTGGCCGACGACCTGGGCAACCTCCAGGTCGCCCACCACCGCGCGGTGGACATCGTCAGCGACAACCGGCTGCTGCCCCAGCAGGCCATGGAGACGACCCACCGGTTCGTGGCCAGCTGTGCGGCCCCCACCGTCACGGCCCGCCTGGTCCACCGGCCCTACCCCCTCGCCGAGGCCCGACTGCGCCGGTGGGACGCCCAAGATCAAGTCATGGCGGAGGCCACCCAATGACGCTCCTCGTCCTGATGCTGGCCTGCCGACCCGACCCCGAGGGCCCCTCCCCCGACGGGTCCGACGACGACACCCTCGACACCGACACCGCCTCTGGCGACACCGCCATCGATGACACCCCCGAGCCCACCGGCGACACGGCCCCCGCCGTGGTGCGGCCCGCCCTCGTCTCCCCCGCCGAGGCCACCGACCTCGACCCGGCCCCCGACGTGCTCCACGTGGCGTTGGTGGCGGCCCCCCACACCTGGACCGCAGGCGACGAGGCCGTCGACGGCTACGCCTTCAACGGTCAGGTGCCGGGCCCCACCCTGCGGGCCCGGGTCGGCGACACCCTCGTCGTCGAGCTCGACAACCAGCTCGGCATGGACAGCTCCATCCACTGGCACGGCGTCGACGTGCCCTACGCGATGGACGGCGCGGGATGGCAGGTCTCGCCCGTGGAGGCAGGCTCCTCCTTCACCTACACCTTCGTCCTGGAGCAGGCCGGCACCTTCTGGTACCACCCGCACTTCGACACCGCGCACCAGGTCGACCGAGGCCTGTACGGCGTCCTCGTGGTGGAAGACCCCAGCGACCCACCGGTCGACGACGAGCTCGTGCTCGTGTTCGACGGCACCGGTGAGGTCGAAGCCGGAGAGCACCACGCCACCGTCGACCCGACCCCCGGCCGTTGGCTGATCAACGGCCTCGTCGAGCCCATCTGGAGCCCTCAGTCCGGCCAGATCGTCCGGGTCCGCATGGTGAACGCCAGCAACGCCGGGTACCTCGCCCTCGACGACGTGCGGGTGATCGCCACCGACCAGGGCCTGCTCCCCGCCCCCGAGGCATCGCTGGTCTTGGCCCCTGGGGACCGGGCCGAGCTCGAGTGGTCCGTGGGACCCGACGCCACGGAGATCGAGGCCGTGCCGTGGTCCCTCGCAGGGCCGTCGGCCTTCCCCGCCATCCCCGTCTTCGGGGTCGCCCCCGCGGGGAGCCTTCCCGCGCCCGCGGCGCTGAGCTGGGCCTTCAGCGGGGCTGCCCCCACCCCCGACCCCGGGCGCACCGACCTCCGCTACACCTTCACCGGCAGCGCCGAGAACGGCTGGGAGATCAACGGCCAGACCTTCCCCGCCATCGAGCCCGACGTCGTGGCGCTCGGGTCTGAGGTCGTGCTGGAGATCCGCAACGTCTCCCCGGCCCACCACCCGTTCCATCTCCACGGCATGACCTTCGAGGTCCTGTCGGTCGACGGGGTGGCGCCGGCACTGCGGAGGGTGGAAGACACCCTCGACATCGCGGTGCAGCAGACGGTGCGCCTGCGCATCGTGGCCGACAACCCAGGGGACTGGATGAGCCACTGCCACATCCTGCCCCACGCCGAGGACGGCATGATGACGGTGCTCACGGTCGAGTAGGGATCAGGCCTCGGCGTTGTCGAAGCCCGCTGCCTCCACCGTGGCCCGCACCAGCTTCGGGTCGTGGGCACCTCGCACGACGACCTCGCCGGGCTCCAACGTCACGGTGAAGTCGAGGTCCGGCGCCTTGCGCTCCAGGGCCGTGGTCAGGCCCTTCACGCAGCCTCCGCAGGTCATGCCGGTCACGGGGTAGTGGGCGTCGCTCATGGGTTCTCCAAGGGGGAAGGGGTGTGGTGCCCGTCGAGGGCGTCGAGGATCGGGCAGTCCGGGTAGTCGTCGCCATGGCACGCGTGCACGAGGCGGCCCAGCTCGTCCCGCAGCCGGGTGAGCTCGGCGATGCGGTCGTCCACCTCGGCGATGCGGTTGCGGGCGAGGGCCTGCACCTCCCGGCTCGGGCGGCTCCGGTCCTGCCACAGGTCGAGCAAGGCGCGCACGTCGTCCAGCGGAAACCCCAGCTCCCGAGCGGACCGGACGAAGCGGAGCACTCGCACCGCGTCGTCGCTGTACAGGCGGTAGCCGTTGTCGGCCCGAACGGGCCGCGGCAGCAGCTCCACCTCTTCGTAGTAGCGGATGGTCTTGGCGGGCACGCCAGACTGGCGGGCGAGCTCGCCGATGCGAAGGTGAGGGGTCATGCGTGGGCCCTCCAGCGCCGCAGCAGCAGCGCGTTGGTCACCACACTCACGCTCGACAGCGCCATGGCACCGCCCGCGAGCATGGGGCTGAGGAAGCCGGCGGCGGCCAGCGGCAAGCCGACCATGTTGTAGGCAAAGGCCCAGAACAGGTTCTGTCGGATCTTGCGGTGGGTCGCCCGCGACACCGAGATGGCGTCGGCCACGAGCCGAGGCTCGGGACGCATCAAGGTCACGCCCGCGGTGTGCATCGCCACGTCGGTGCCCGTGGACATGGCGAAGCCCACGTCGGCCGCGGCGAGGGCGGGGGCATCGTTCACCCCGTCGCCGACCATCGCCACGGTGTGACCTTCGTCCCGAAGGGCCTGCACGTGGACCGCCTTGTCGGCAGGAAGCACCTCCGCAAAGACCCGGTCGATCCCCAGGGCCGCCGCCACCGTGGCCGCGGTGTGGGCGTTGTCGCCGGTCAGCATCACCGGCAGCACGCCGGCCTTCTTCAGCGCCGCCACGGCCTCTGCCGCCCCCGCTCGCGGAGGGTCGGCGACCGCGACCAGGCCCAGCACCTGCTCCCCATCGTCGACCACCATCACCGTGCCGTGGGCTTGCTCCTCCGCAATCGTGTCCGCCAGGGCGCTGAGGTCCAGCCCCCGCGACGCAGCCCACGAAGGGCTCCCCACATGGATCGACGCCCCGTCGACGGTGGCCGACACCCCATGCCCCGGGTGGTTCTCGAAGCCCACCGCCGCCGGACGCTCCTCCTCTGGGACCGCCTCCAGCAGGGCCCGCGCCAGGGGGTGCTCCGAGCCGCTCTGGACCGCCGCGGCCTTCGCCAACACCTGGTCCTCGGTGTCGGCGACCGGCACCACCCGGCGGACCGCAGGGCGCCCCGCTGTCAGCGTGCCCGTCTTGTCGAACACCACCACGTCGACCCCGTGGGCCAGCTCCAGGGCCTCGGCGTCCTTGATCAGGATGCCGGCCCGAGCTGCCGCCCCCGTGCCCACCATCATGGCCGTGGGGGTGGCGAGTCCCAGGGCACAGGGGCAGGCAATGACCAGCACGCTGACGGCCGCGATGAGGGCGTCGGCCATGGGGAAGCCGAGGGCCAACCACGCTCCGAGGGTCAGCAGCGCCAGCACGAGCACGGTGGGCACGAACACCGCCGCCACCTGGTCCACGGTGCGCTGGATCGGCGCCTTGCCCGCCTGCGCCCCCTCCACGAGGGCGATGATGCGGGCCAGCGCGCTGTCGTCGCCGACCGCCGTGGCCCGGATCCGGAGGCGCCCCGAGCCGTTGATGCTCCCCCCCGTGACCGGGTCGCCAACCTCCTTGTCCACCGGCAGGCTCTCGCCGGTGAGCAGGCTCTCGTCGGCCGTGCTCCGACCCTCCACCACCTCGCCATCGACGGGGACGCGTCCCCCGGGCCGCACCACCACCACCTCGCCAGCCCCCACGGCCGCGGCATCGATCTCTACCTCGCGGCCGTCGCGCTCCACCACCGCCGTCTCGGGACGCAGCGCGAGCAGGGCGGTGATGGCCGCCGTCGTGCTCCGCTTGGCCCGTCGCTCCAGGTGCTTGCCGAGCAGGACGAGGGTGAGGATCACCGCTGCGCTCTCGAAGTACAGCGGGCCCCCGATGGCGAGATGCCACAGGCTGAGGGCGAAGGCCGCCGTGGTGCCGAGGGACACCAGCACATCCATGTTGGCCGACCCACCCCGGAGAGCCGCGAACGCGGCCCGGTAGAAGCGGGACCCCACCACCACCTGCACGGGCAGCGCCAGGGCCAGCTGGGCCCAGCCCGGAGGCATCCAGTGCACCCCAATGGGCGCCAGCAGCATCGGCAGGACCAGGGGCGCGGAGAACAAGGCCGAGCCGGCCAGAAGCAAGAGCTCCCGCCGGTCCACGGCGGCCTCCCTCGCCTCCACCGCCGCTCGGTCCTCGGAGGCAGAGGCCGCAGGGTGGGCCCCGTAGCCCGCGCCCTCGATGGCCTCGACGAGGTCCGACACCGAGGCGATGCCGGGGGTGTGGGCCACCGTGGCGACCTCCGTCGCCAGGTTCACTTGGGCGGAGGCCACCCCGTCGAGGGCGCGCAGCACCTTCTCGACCCGCCCGCTGCAGGTGGCGCAGGTCATGCCCTCGACCCGAAGCCGGGTGGTGGTGGGGGGCACCGTGAAGCCCGCCAGCTCAATGGCCTCGACCACGTCGGCACCGACATCGGCGTCGAGGGTGATCTGGGCACGCTCCAGGGCGAGGTTGACCGCCACGGACTGCACGCCGGGCACCCGCCCGACCACCTTCTCGATGCGACCGGCGCACGTGGCGCAGGTCATTCCCTGCACGGGAAGTTGGAGTTGGGTGTGGATGAGGGTCATGGGCACCGCGGGGCTGGATGTGCCCTCTCTACATAAGCCTTCCAGTCGCTGGAAGGTCAAGGGGTCGGCGTGTCTTCGTTCGTCGCGACGCACCTGCTCGCCTTCGACGCACGTCCCCCGCACCCCACGAACGACTTCACGCGCCGCCGAGACCGGTGGCGACTGCCCGCATCACGTCGCGCCGGGTGACCACCGCCACCACCTCGAGGCCATCGACCAGCGGCACGCACCCGATGCGCTTCGCTTTCATCAAGGTGATCGCGTCGCGCAGGGTGGCGCCGACGGGCAGGGTGTGCGGTCGCTCGCTGCGCACCACGGCCTCGATGGTGAGCTCCGGTCGTCGGGCCGCGTCGTCCGCCACCAGATCCCGCAGCGACACCAGGCCGAAGAGCGAGCCGTCCGGGTTCGTCACGACCCGGTGGCGCCCACCCTCCTCCAGCATGCGCGACAGGGTGGCGGCCGCCTTGTCGCGGCGCTCTGCCGTGAGCACCGGCGCCGTGCCCCAGTCGAGGGCGAGCACATCGGCCGGCACGTGGTCGAGTGCGTGCAGCACGATGTCGTGTTCCGTCAGCACCCCGAGGGGTCGCCGGGTGGCGTCGACCACCACCACCGCGTCCTGCCGGGTGGACGCCAGCTGCAGGAGCACGCCATGCAAGGGCGCGTCAGGGGAGGCCAGCACATCGACCGGCACCGCCTCCGAGCCGGCGGTGCACGCGTCGTAGCGAGGCTCGTGGGCCATCCAACCTCGGTCGCCATCGAGGAAGGCCCCGCGCCGGAACACCGCATGGTCCGTGAGGATGCCCTGCAGGGCACCGTAGGCGTCGACGACCGGCAGGTGCCGGATGCGTCCGCGGACCATCAGGCCGCCCGCTTCGGGGAGTGGGGTGTCGACCCCGACCATCCGTGGCTCTGCATGCATCCGCTCGTCGACTCGCACGGCTCCCTCCTGGGGTGTCGGGGACGGCCTACTCTACCCGGATCCCGTTCGACAGAATCCACGGGTACGCCTTGATCCACGTGTCGGCGTCGTCCCCCAAGAACGGCCGCAGGTGGTGGGGCACGATGTCGACCTCCACCCGGTACACCCCTGGGTCCACGGCGTGCTCTCCACAGGTCGTGGCCACCTCCACCCCGTCCTTGAGCAGCCGTACGGTCACCTCGGGGTCGTCCAGCCCCCGAGGGCTCTCTGGATGCAGCGTCGGGCAGTCGATCTGCAGGGTGCGGTCGGTGGTCGTGCTCCCCATTCCGGTGCCGTCGCTCGCGGCAAAGCCGAAGCCCCGCGGGGTGCCGACGATCTCGAAGGCAACGTAGCTACGACCTGCCCCCAGGGCATCCTTGGTGCTCTCGCCCTCCTCCGGCAGCACCACGTTGCCCATCCAGCGCAGCATGCGGCGGTAGCTGTCGGCCCGGTCGCCGTCCCGCAGGGCCCAGTTGAAGACGTTCTGGTGGGCGTCGGTGCCGACGATGCCAACGGTCGGCCCACGGGCCAACAGCGCGTCGAAGCGCTCGAGGCTGGGGGGCTGGCGGTCCAGCACACCGAGCACGAACAGGTCGGGCTCGGCGGCGCCGTCGTCGCCCGTGAAGTCGGTGATCTCCGTGAGCCAGAGGAGAGGATCCAGCCCGAGGTCGTCCGCGCGAATGTCGGGGGCGAACATGGCGTGGAGGTTGAAGATCTCGATCCCGGTGAGCCCAGCGTCTTGCTGGGTCTGCAGCAGGGTCAGGTCGCGGCCCTCGGTGTGGGCGACGAACACGTGGGCGCCGGCATCGATCAGCCGCTGGATGGCCTCGGGGGTGTCCTCGTTGTACGCGGCGTCCCGAGCGGCCGCATCACCCGGCACATGCTGCTCCAGGCCCAAGGGCATCAGCTCGTCTTCGATGCCGGGGTACCACTCCACGAGGCGGCCATCGTCGCAGGACAGGGTGCCCACCGAGCCATCCCAGGTGTCGCCGTCGCGGGCCAGGAAGAGCATCTCGTAGTCCTGGTAGGCCGCTTCGCTGGGGTGGTCGGTGAAGAAGGCCACGTCCACCCCGGACACACAGAGGCCGTCCCGCAGGTCCTGCAGGCAGGGCTCGTTGATCTCCCCCTTGATCAACCCCATGCCATCGCAGGCGTCGTGGGACCACGGGCTGTGGACGTGGGTGATCGTGCGCACGCCCACGTCGAGGGGGGGCAGCCCCGGACGCCAAGGGACCTCTCGGGGCCCATCGGCTGTGTCGCCCGTGGCCTCAGAGAACGGCGTGGTGTCGGTGGAGGTCGGGTCCGACCCGCCTCCGCAGGCGAGTAGCTGAAGCAAAACGAACATCGGACACGACTAACCCACTCCTTCCGGAAGCAGGCTGGGGGTCAGTGGGCGTCCTCGACCTTCCGCCCGATCACCTGCCGCACCGCCAGCCCCGGCGCCACCCAGTAGCGCTCGGTCGCGTCCGTCCACACCGGCACCCGCACCTGCGCTGCGAGGCCCGTGGTGTCGCTGATCTCGACCACCGCGCCCGCCACCGCAGCCAGCTCCCACAGGCTGCCGCCCCCATTGGCATGGGGCGCCTGACGCAGGCCCGACATCCCCAGCCACGGCACCACGATGCCCTGCCGTAGGGCACCGCGAAGGTCGGCTCGAGCGAAGGGCCCCTGACGCAGCCCATCGCGGCCTTCCACGATGGGGAACTGGGCCTGCACCCCAAAGAGCCCCAGCACCTGTCCTCCAGCGACGACGTCGGCCTTCAGGGTCGGGTCCACCGAGCCAGAAGTGGTGGGCAGGGGGCCGGCGTCGGCCCCGACGGAACCCAGCGGCACCGAGAGCCCGGGCTCCACGGCGATCACCAGCGCGTCGTCCCGCACCGGCAGCAAGCGCGCCCCGAGCTGTAGGTCGCGCACCCGCACCGGACCCGCCAGCGTGCGCAGGATGCCGCCGTTCAGGGTGGGCAACAGCCATGGTGCCACCGCCACTTCCCCCCGCAGCCCCAGCTGAGCGGCGGTTCCCCCCGGGCCAAAGATGCCCAGTCCCCCGAGCTGCAAGGCGACGGCGCCAGGGCGAAGGGGGGCGTCGGTCTCGGACCTCCCGACCGGGAGGTTGGCATCCGCTCAACCCGTTCAAGCAGCTTGGGCGGGCCAGGCAGCCATGAGGAAGAGCACGGTCGCCACGTTGACGAGGGGTTGCTTGCGCATGCCCCCGGGTATCGTCAGCGGCCGTGCACGGCGATGACTTCGTCCTTCGCGCAGGAGACGAAGCCGAAGGCCATGCCGTCGGCACGCAGCCCGTTGCCCGCCAGATCCACATCCAGCGCGAAGTCGTTCTGGAAGTCCCGGGGAACCTCGAAGGGACCGTATGCCTCATCGAGATCGGGGTAGACCGCCCAGAACCACAGCTCGTCGGCCCCGAGGGCCTCGATGTCGCCGATGGCCCGCGCGCCTCCGCCCGTGAGGTCGTAGCCGGCCGACCACACGGTGAGGGCCCCGGTGAGGTCCTCCGTGCCCGTCGGGGCCGAAGGCACCCCCGCGATGGAGCCGACCCCGGTGAACATGATGGGCCCGCCACAGGCACTGCCAGCGATGCCGCTCACCCCCCAGGTGCCGTCGTTGTTGTCGAAGCCGGGCCACTCGCCGAGCCAGGCGCCGGTCTGCAGGTTCCAGCCATCGACCACCACCGCATCGGGGTCGTCGGAGAAGCGCGAGTCCCCGAAGGTCAGGTCGTGGACGCCGCCACTGCACTCGGCGAAGGCATCGAAGCCGAGCTCCCCCTCGTTGCTGATGGCGTACGGCCCCAGCGCCGTGGCAGGCAGCCGCGGCACCACATCGGCGAGGCAGCCAAAGCCAATGGGCGTGCTCGTCGGGCCGGTGTCGCCGGTGTCCGTGTCCGTGTCCGTGTCCGTGTCCGTGTCCGTGTCCGCGTCGGTGTCGGTGTCGGTGTCGGTGTCCGTGTCCGTGTCCGTGTCGGTGTCGGTGTCGGTGTCGGTGTCCGTGTCCGTGTCCGTGTCCGTGTCCGTCGCAGGGGACGTGTCCGTGTCGTCCTTGCCCGAGCAACCCAGGCCCCAGATGGCCAGCAGCAGGATTCCGTTGCGCATGTTCACCTCCGATGCGGCGACGATAACGGCGTCGGCCATGGCCGGGGCGTCATGGCCTCGGATCGTGACCCAGTCACACGCTCCCACGCAGCACCGGCGAGACAACCCCCGAATCGCTCGATACCGCGGCTCGCCCCTGGAGGTCGAACCATGTCCGTGGTGCTTCTCACGCTGCTCAGCGCCTTCGCCCAAGACCGCGGTGCCCGGTCCGATGACTCCAACTTCGCCGCCGACGATGTCGAGGCCTACACCCCCGCCCCCCGTGACCGTCTCTGGTACAGCAACGCGACGTACCTCCGGGTCAATCCTCTGGGGCTGGTCGACCTCTACAGACTCGGCTGGCGACGCCGGCTCTCCACGAGCGAGCACATCCTGCGGCAGGACACCTACACCTTCGTGGGCCCCAGCGTGACCGTGACCCCGGCCTGGGCCCGGGTCGGCCTGTACGCCGAGGCCCAGCTCCTGTCGGTGTTCCGCGTGTTCGGGCAGCTCGACGGCGCCGGCTACTTCGGCACCTTCGACCAAGCCCTCGCCTTCGACGGCGCCGACCGCTTCAGCGACGACGCCATCGAGGCCCGGGGCGACGAGGCCAAGGCCACGCTGGGCTGGTTCGCCACCTTGGGCGCCACGGCACGGGCCAAGGTCGGGCCCATCGTCATCCGCGACACGTTCCAGACCATCCGCATGGATCCCGACCTCGGTCAGAGCACCCACTTCTACGACCAGCTCTCGGACCGATTGGTGCCCGACGGCGGCTGGGTCGCCCTCAACGACGCCGATGTGCTCTACGTCTCCGGCAAGCTCCGCCTCGGCGCGCGCCACACCGTCACCGACAACCTCCAGGGAGGCTCCGACGACGGCGACCTCGCTCAGCACCGGGTCGGCCCGCTGTTCGCCTGGCAGTTCTCCGACAAGGCGCCCGGAGCACGGGTGAACCAGCCGACCCTGTTCACCCTTGCCCAATGGTGGGCCCAGCACCCCTACCGCACCGGCGACGAACAGCCTCAGGGCCTACCCCTGATCGCCGTCGGCATCGCCTTCAACGGCGACCACTGGACGTCCCCGCAGTAAGGACACCGCCCGGGAGCCCACATGATCGACCCCATCACCCTGTTCCGCGACGGCGGACCGTTCATGTACCTGGTGCTGCTGGCCGGGCCGGTGGCCTTCCTGGGTGCCCTGACACCCCTGCTCGCCGTGCTGCTCAAGCGCCACATCCCCACCGCGGTCCCGCTGGGCCTCGTGATGCTGCCCGCCCTCCTCGGGGTGCTCGGTGGCCTTCAGGGACTCGGCCAGGTGGCGAAAGTGGTCGACCTGGTGTCCCCCGAGATGCTCGCGCAGATGGCCGCGCAGGGACTGTCGGTCTGTCTGTTCACGGTCATCGCGGGATCCTTCGTCACGGGCCTGGCGGGCCTCCTGGCCGCCACCGTCGACGCCATCGCTTCCCTCTTCGGCCACCGGGAGCCCGAGCACACTCCTGGGACCCAAGCCTCCCGACGCAACGGCGCCTTGGTGCTGGCCGCGGTCGGCTTCGCGGGCGTGGGGACCGGCTGGGTGGCGATGCGCTACGCGATGTACTGGCGAGCGTTGGCCGTCGCGTCGCGGGAGATGCGGGCCACCCTCATGGCCCAGGCCATGTCGGGGGTGACGGTCACCGCGGCCATCGCGGCGGGCGCCGTGATGCTCTGCCTCGCGGCTGCTCTGGTCCACGCCTTGGCCGTCCCGGCCAGTCGCACCCCCCGCACGGCCATCGGGGCGGCCGTCGGGCTCGCGGTCCTGCTGCCGACCCTCGCGCTGCCCCTGCTCCGCGCCGGCACCGCCCTCGACATCATCGAGGTCGCCACCCCATGGAGCCAGCGTCGAGCCGAGGTCCTCGCCGTCGATCCAATCGAGCTGCCCACCTCCGAGGTGTTCGCCGACGGCTTCCCCGCGAGGGTCACGGTCCGCACCACCTCCGCCGGGGTGGGCCGCGTGGACGGCCCCCGCGGACCGACCACCCTGGAGGCCGCTCGAACCGACGACGGTCGTGCGCGCATGCTCCGCGTGGAGGCCACCGGCAACACCCGCCTGGAGGACCTGTGGTCGGCCGTGGGCTCCCACGTGGAGGCCACCGTCCGGGCTCCGAACGGCGAGCTCGCGACCCTCTATGTGGGGCGCGCCCCCGAGCAGCTCCCCGACGCCTGCGCGGTGTTCGTCCTCGACGGCGCCAACGCCGAGCTTCGCTTCCACTACCGGGGGACCGACGAGGTCGTCGCGGTGGGGGCACTGCGGGATCTCGCCGGGCTCCACGCCGACCGCTTCGTCGGAGAGAGCGTGGCCCATGTGCCCACCGACGCCACCCTGGCCGACGTGATCCAGGTGCACGAGGCCCTCGGATGGGCCCAGGGCCGAGACAGGCGGCGCGGCCCCTACACGATCTGGTGGACCACCGACCCAGCGCCGAGCCTCCCCGAAGAGAGAATGCCCGACTGATGGAATGAGAGCCGCCAGCGCGGCGTTTTTCGTCCACCCGGCCCGACGCTTCGGGCCGACATCGGCTAGGCTTGCCCCATGCGTACTCCCGTTTTCGCCATCGCCTTCCTCGGTCTCACCACCTTCGCCATCGCGGCGGAAGACCCGTTCGCCGTGCTCACCGAGCATCTCGAAGCGGGCCGCTGCGAGAAGGCCACGCCCGGCGCCGACGCCTGGTTCGTGGGCGATCTGCAGATCGCCGAAGACGGCACCTTCAAGGGGGCCGAGCGCATGCTCCTGGTGCCCAACAAGCACTGGGCCGCCCAGAACGTCGAGGCCTGCGAGATCCGCTGGAACGTCACCGGTCGGCTCACCGCACCGGGCAAGTGCGCGGCCTGCGAGATGTCCATGGCCGTGGTCGCCAAGGCCGACCTCGACGCGTCCACTTGCCCCGAGGAGCTCCTCACCGGGCGGGTGAGCCAGCACAACGGGGCCAAGGTCGGTGGTGAGGCGAGCGACTTCACCCAGCAGTACGACGTCGACGTCGACAACGAAGGCCGCGCCAGCGTGCGGTTCGCCAAGTCTGGCCGGGAGATCGGCAAGGGACTCTACCTGGGCGGGCGGCTTTCCTGGGTCTCCGGCCACCAGTGCAAGTTCTGGTAGGGCGCCCGGCCTCGGCCCCCTCGCGTCTCTCCGACGTTGCACCGGACGCGATGCGGTCCATCCGCTCATCACGGACTTGGTAGCATCGAGACCACCCAGGGGACGACTCATATGTGGACGCTGCTCGCCTCGCTCGCATGGGCGCAGGCCCCCAAAGACCCCGCCGATGTGTCGGATTGCACGCTGCCGCCAGTCCCCGTCGACGTGCTCGCCGCCAGCATCGCCGACGCCACGGGGGCCTTCGCCGGGCTCGACCTCGACGGCTTCGAGGCGCAGACGAGCCAGGTGTGGAAGCAGCTACCGTGCGTGTCGGAGCCCCTCACGCCCCTCGATGTCGCCGACGTCTACAAGCTGCGGGCCCTCGACGCCTTCCTGGCACAGAACGACGCCACGGTGCTCGACAGCTTGCGGTCCGCCCGAGCCACGGTCCCCGGCTACGTCCTGCCTCCGTCGGTCGCCCCCAACGGGCACCCCCTCAAGCAGGCCTTCGACGCCGCCGGTGACGCCGATGCCTCCCCCCGCACCGACCTGCCTGTTCCCGATGAGGCCCGCATCCTCGTCGACGGTCAACCCGTCCTCACCCGCCCCCAGGACCGCCCGGTGCTGCTGCAGCTCCTGACGATGGACGGAGGGGTGGAGTGGACCCGCGTGATCGACGCCGATGCGCCCACCCCCGACTACGAAGCGCTCAGCGACGACTTCCGCGACAAGTACCTGAGCGAAGCGAAGATCATCCGCGTTCGCCCTCGCCGCCCCGTCGAGCTCGTGGTGGCCTCCTCCATCGCCCTGGCGGGCGCCACGGGCATGTACGCCCTGTCCAGAGGCTCCGAGGCTCGCTTCTTCGACGAGGCCACCCCGTACGAAGACCTGCCGAGCCTGCGGGCCCGCACCAACGGCCTGCAGACCGCCGCGGTGCTCACGGGCATCGCCGGCCTCGGACTGGGCGCGACGGCGGCCATCACCTGGTAGCGCCGATCGCGGGTTCGGTGAGACGCCAGCGCCGCAGCTGAGTACGATGCACCCGGAGTGGTTCATGTCCCTCTGGATGTTCTGGTTCGCGTGTGCACAGATCGTGACTGAGCCTGGCCCCACGGGGCCGACGCCCTCGGACACCGGCATGGTGGAGACCGGCTCCCGCGTGACCGCCGCCACCGCCGCCACCGCCGCCACCGGGAAAACCGGGGACACCGGCACCATGCGACCGCCGACCCTCGACGTGGCCATCGCACCGGCAGAGCCTGTGTGGGGGGCCGACAGCCTTCAGTGCGCCGCGGTCGCCTCCGTGCCCGACGCCACCTTCGTGTGGACCGACGACGACGGGAAGCTCCTCGCCACGGGGCCCGTGCTGGACGCGGCCCTCACGGTGCTCGGGGAGCGCTTCACGTGCACCGTGTCGGCCCCGGATTGGACCGACGGCCAAGCCACGGTCGCCCCCGCGCCCGCCCGCACCAACGTCCTCGTGCTCCTCGCCGACGACGTGGGCATCGATCGGGTGAGCAGCTACGGCGTGCACCCGGAGCCCACCGAGCTGCCCCGGATCGATCGGCTCGCCGACGAGGGAATCCGCTTCGACTACGCCTACGTGACCCCTCTGTGCAGCCCGACGCGGGCGATGCTGATGTCGGGCCGCTACAACCGCACCTTGGGGCTCGGCTACATCATCGATGCGTGGCTGAACCAGTACGCCCTGCCCACCGGAGAGGCCGCCCTGCCCGTGGTCGCAGCAGCTGGGGGGTATGGCACCGGCTTCGTGGGCAAGTGGCACATGGGCTCGGCGTTCCAAGGCCCGAGCCACCCCAGCGCCGTGGGCTTCGACCATCACGTGGGCACCCCAGGGAACCTCGCCGATCCCCCCGGAGCAGGCCATGGCTACTACGAGTGGGACCTCGACGACAACGGCACGATGAGCATCGAGACCACCTACGCCACCACCCGCTCGGTGGACGATGCCCTGGCCCTCAGCACGACGCTGACGGAGCCGTGGCTGATCTTCGTGTCCTTCAACGCACCGCACTCCCCCTACACCCCGCCTCCGCCCGAGCTCGTCGGCGGCGCGGCCCCCGCCGTCGAGACCGCCGACCGCTACGACCAAGTGCTGATGGCCCTCGACACCGAGATCGGGCGCCTCGTCGACGGCCTCGGCCCGATGCTGGACCGCACCACCGTGCTCTTCCTCGGCGACAACGGCACCCCGGAAGAGGCGGTGCGCCCGCCGACGCTGCCGGACGAGGCGAAGGGCTCCTTGCACGAAGGAGGCACCCGCGTGCCGTTCATCGTGCGCTCGCCCCTCGTGCGGACCCCTGGAGCCCACGCAGACGCCTTCGTCTCCGGGGTCGACCTGTTGCCCACGGTCGCCGCCCTCGCCGGGGTGCAGCTCGAGACCATCCTCCGCAGCGACGGTTCGCCCGCCCCCTACGACGGCATGTCGGTGCTTCCCCTCCTCGTCGACCCGACACGGCCCGGCCCGCGGACCTACGCCTACACCGAGCTGTTCAGCGTCGACCATCCCGACAGCATCGATGGGCCGCGCCGGCAGCGCGACGAGACCTGGCGCCCCAACGGGCGCGGTCCTTACAACGTCGACAACCAGGCCCTCAGGAACCGGGACTGGAAGTTGATCCGGCACGCCGACCACGGAACCGCCACCGAGGCGCTGTACGACCTCCGCAGCGAGGCCTTCGAGACCGAAGACCTGCTGCAAGCCGAGTCCCTCTCCCCCGACGCTCAGCTCGCGTACGACGAGCTGTCTGCAGAGCTCGACCGCCGGACCTCGGAGCTCCTCTTCGACGTGGTGCCTGGGCCCCCCCACGTGGCGTCCCTCTCGCTGTCCCCCGCCGAGCCCTTGGAAGGCACCGACGTCACCTGCATCGTCGACAAGGTGGTCGACGAGGACGACAGCGACGTCGACGTCGCCTTCGGGTGGTTGGTGGAAGGACTCCCCGTGGGAGGAGGCATGGAGACCCTCTCGTCGACGCGCTTCGCGGCCGAGGACCTCGTCACCTGCACCGTCGTTCCATCCGACGGGCAGTTCGTCGGAGTCCCCGTGAGCGTGTCGGCGTCCGTGGCCCCCACCCCCGAACCCATTCGCCGCTGATCCGGACGCTGCGCGCGGCGGCACGATGTGTGCAACGCTCCATCGGGACACCCCAGCCCCACTGGGAGCCCCTTGCTCGCGTACCTGCGCCCGTACCTGCCCTTCACCGACCTGTCGGAGATGGACGGATCCACCCTTCGCGGCGACCTCGTGGCCGCCATCGCCGTGACGGTGATGAGTGTGCCCCAGGGGGTCGCCTATGCGCTGATCGCAGGGCTTCCCCCCGTCATGGGGCTGTACGCCGGCGCCCTGCCAGCCATCATCGGCTCCCTGTTCCGCTCCTCCCGCCACGTGGTGACGGGCCCCACCAACTCCCTGTCGTTGTTGATGGCCACCTCGGCGGCCGCCCAGTTCGACGACCCAGCTGCTGCCGCCATCGCCCTGGCCCTGCTGGTCGGCGTGTTCCAGCTCGGGGCCGGCCTGCTCAAGCTGGGCGGTCTGGTCGACTACATCAGCACCGCCGTGGTCACCGGCTACATCACCGGCGCCGGCGTGCTCATCGGCGTCGGCCAGCTCCCCAACATCACCCAGACCGACAGCATGAAGGGCACCATCGTGCATCGGCTGTGGGGGTGGGCTCAGGGGGCCGCGGACGCCGACCTCACCAGCGTCGCCCTCGGGCTGGGCACGGCGGTGGCCATCCTGGGCATCCGCCGGATCGCCCCCAAGGGCGTCGGCGCCCTCGTGGCCATCGGCGGCGGCATCGTGCTGTCGTGGACCCTCGACCTCGGTGGCCTGGGGGTCACGTTGGTGCGCGACCTCGCGCCCGTGCCCTCGGCACTTCCCCCGATCACCGTGCCCCACCTCGACCACCTCAGCGAGCTGGTCCCCGTGGCCATCGCCGCCATGGTGCTGTCGTTGGTGGAGTCCACCAGCGTGGCCCGAGCCCTCGCCGCCAAGAGCGGGCAGCGGCTCGACGTGAGCGCCGAGTTCACCGGGATGGGGCTGGCGAACATCGCCGCCGCTTTCTTCGGCGCCTACCCGGTCAGCGGCAGCCTCTCCCGCTCAGCCCTCAACCACCGGGCCGGCGCCCACACCCGACTCGCCGGCATGCTCTCCGGCGCCGCGATGCTCCTGGTCCTGCTCTTCTTCGGACCCGTCGTCGACCACACCCCCATCCCGAGCCTCGCTGGCCTGCTGCTGGTGGTCGCCTACGATCTCGTCGACGTCAGCACCATCAAGCACTTGCTGAAAGGCGGACACCAAGACCGCTTCGCCTTCCTCGGCACGGTCGTCGGCACCTGGGCCCTGCCGCTGGACCAGGCCATCTACCTGGGCGTAGGCATCAGCATTGTCCTGTTCCTGCGTCGCGCTCGCCTGTTGATGGTTCGAGAGCTGTGGATCGACGAAGATCTTCGCCTGCACGAGGTCGACCCTGACGGGGCCGTGCCCGAGCGCCTGACCCACTGCCGCCACATCCACATCCTGCACATCGAAGGGCCCCTCTTCTTCGGCGCGGCCAACGAGCTCAACGACGCCCTCCACCGCGAGATGGCCAACCCCGAGGTCAAGGTGCTGATCGTGCGCCTCAAGCGGGCCCAAGGTCTGGACTTCACCACCGGGTCGGTGCTGACTCAGGCCTACGACGCGATGCAGAGCCAGGGGCGCCACCTCATCTTGGTGGGCATGCGGGAGGCGATGATGACCCGCATGGAGAACATCGGCGTGGTCGAAGAGATCGCCGACGACGACCTGTTCCCGACCCAGCCGGGATGGTTCGTGGCGATGAACGAGGCGATGGCGCGGGCCCTCGAGCTGGTCGGCGACGAGCACAGCGACGACACCGACTGCCACCGGTGCCCGGTCGTTCGCTACGTGGAGTACCGCCAAGGGCGTCCCCGAATGGTTCGATAGCCGTCACCCCGACTGACCCACTTGGACACATCAGCGGCGGGCCAGCCACATCCATGGGGCCCAGCCCAGGGCGGTCCCGTCGGTCCCGCAGCCGCACCCCCCGGGGAGGGGCGCCACCCCGTCGCCATCGTAGGCCAGCAGCCCCGTGTCCCCCATGTTCGTTCGGGTCCCCGTGTCTTCGCCGGCCGTGTCGTCGATGCTCCCCGTGTCGGCGGTGACCTGCGGTGCGCCCGTGTCCGCGCTGACGCCGGTGCCGCCCGTGGTCCCCGGCCGCCCGGTGTCCCCCGGCCCCGTGTCCCCGGTGTCCACGCACGGCTCGTCGGAGCCATCGCAGTCCTCGTCGACCCCATTGCCGCAGCGCTCGGTCGCCCCAGGGTGGGCCTCCGGGTTCGTGTCGTCGCAGTCGCTGACCACCGAGAAGCCATCCCCGTCGGCGTCCACGGGCTCCAGCCGCGGCTCGAGGAGCGCGATCACCGTGTCGCTGGTCAGCGAAGCCACGATCACGTCGAGGTCGCCGTCGCCATCCCCGTCCACCGCCAGCAGGTCCGACGGCCAGGACACATCGTCGTACAGCTCCTCGGCGGCCCCGAAGCCCGTGCCGAGGTTCAGGTAGCGAAGCACCCGACGCTCGGACTGGGTGCCCACCACCACGTCGAGGTCTCCATCGCCGTCGCTGTCCATCACCACCAGCGACTCGGCGTCGGGGGACGCCCCCACCAGGGCCGGCGCATCGAAGGCACCGCCCCCGAGGCCTCGCAGCCACCACGTGTCCTGCCAGGTGGCCGCCACGATGTCGAGCAGCCCGTCGTTGTCGACGTCCGCCACCACCAGCTCCCCCGCTGATGCGGGCAGCTCGTCCACCCGCTCCGTGGCGAAGCCCAGCGCCCCATCGCCGCGGTGCAGGAACACCTCGCCGTAGTCGGCGGTCACCACGTCCGGCAGGCCGTCGCCGTCCAGGTCCCCCACCCCGAAGCTGTCGATGAAGCCGACGTCTTCGGCCGCCGACAGGCCCGGCTGCACCAGCCCTGCGGCGTTCTCCCACACCCGGAGGTCCCCCAGGTCCGTGGTGATCACATCGGGGTCCCCGTCGAGGTCGAGGTCGGCGACCATCAGCGCGCTGCAGTTGCCGGGGAAGGCCCCGCCAGCGGTCACCGTCGTCGTCACGAAGCCGCCAGGGGTCTGGTCGAGCACGTGGACCTCGGTGCGTTCGCACACGGCCAGATCGAGATCGCCGTCGCCGTCGAAGTCGCCTGCCCCTACATCCGTGGGCACGTCGAGCTCGATCAGGACCTGTTGGGGCCCGAAGCGGTCGCCCAGGTGCTCGTAGGAGACCACACCCGCCCAGCCGCACACGGCGACCACATCGTCGTCTCCGTCGGCATCGAGGTCCGCGCAAATCAACTGCTCCGGGTCGTTGCAGGCAGTCCCCACCACGTTGGGTCCCCCGAAGGTCCCCCCTTGGTTGCGATGCACCGCCAGCACGCCGTCGTAGCTCCGGGCCGCCACCAGCTCCGGCAGACCGTCGCCGTCCAGGTCGCCGAGGGTGAGGTCCCGCTGGTCTTCCGGGGACACTGCCACCACGCCGAGGCCGAAGCTGCCACCTCCGAGGCCCGGGTAGACGTAGATCAGCGGCGGCGTGTCGTAGCCGTAGCCGGGGGAGTAGTAGACCCAGTCGAACACCGCGCCGACCACGTCGACCACCCCATCGCCATCCACGTCGCCCGTGGTGACCGCCTTGCCCGCTTGAGCGGCCGCCGTCAGCCACTGTGGTGGGCCCGGCACGGCCTCCGCGTACCACGACAGCCCGTCCCCATCGGCCAGCAGCAGGTCGAGGGTGCCGCTGCCGTCCACGTCGGCGAGGTGGAGCTGAGCGGGCACCGACCCCGTGCCGACCACGACCCCCGGGGCAAAGCCCGAGCCGGTGCTATCGTATCGGCGCAGGAGGCCGTCGATGCGCCCGGCGACCACGACGTCATCGAGCCCATCGCCGTTGAGGTCGGCCGCGACCACGTCCTCGGGGGAGTCCACGGTGTCGACCACCTGCAGGGCCCCGAAGGTGCCTCCGAGGTTCTCTACCCAGCCCCAGCTGTCGTCCACGACCCGAGTGACGATCACGTCCAGATCGCCGTCGCCGTCGACGTCTGCGGCGTGGACCGCCCTGGAGATCTCCGCATCCAGGACCTGGGCAGGCCCCCAGAGGCCGCCGCTCAGGGTCCGGTACCAGGCCGTGCCGTCAGGGCCCGCAGCGAGCACATCCGGCGCCCCATCACCGTCCAAGTCCGCAGCCCGCACGTGCGTGGCCGCCCGCCCGTCCCGCGTCACGGGAACGGGCACGGCCAGCGCGCCGCCCACGTTGTCTGCCCACAGCAGCGGCGTCGGGCCCGACACCACGACCAGCAGGTCGTCGTCGCCGTCGCCGTCCAGGTCGGACAAGGTGGGGCTCTGGACCGACGGCGTGGCCCGGGTCAGCTCCAGGACATCCCAGCCCGCGAGGGCGGGGACGGTGAGCGCGAACCACCACATGGGCCCCTCCATGGCCCAACATAGCCGGCGCCCCGTCCAGCCCGCCGCCTTCGCTTTCAGCTGGAAGGCGCCGCCTCCGACGAGGTGCAGCCCCACCACAACGGCATGATCCCGACCAGCGGGGCCGTGCCATCGGGAGCCAGTCTACGTCGAGCAGGGCCCGCGGGAAGGATCCGTTTGATAGGACACCCCATGCTCTCCTGGTTGCCATGGGTCCGCCGTCGTCGGGCCGCCATCCGCGCCACCCCCCTGACCCCTGAGCAGGAGGCGGTCCTAAGCCGTCGTGCCTCCTTCGCGGCCGCCCTCGACGAGCCCACCCGGGCCGATCTGCACGGCCTCGTCCAGCTCTTCCTCCACGACAAGAGCTTCGAGGGGTGTGGGGGCCTCGAGATGACCGACGAGATCCGGCTCACCATCGCCGCCCACGCGTGCCGGCTGCTGCTCGGCCTCGATGTCGACCACCCCTACCCCGGGCTCGACGCCATCCGCGTGTACCCCCACACCTTCCGGGCCGACGCCACCGAGCGCCTCGGCGACGCATGGGTGGAGGGAGGCGTGTCCCACCGGCTCGGGGAGTCGAGCCACCGCGGCTACGTGGTGCTCTCCTGGGATGCCGTGTGGAAGGGAGGCCGCGCCGACGACGGCCACAACGTCGTGCTCCACGAGTTCGCCCACCAGCTCGACACCCTCGATGGTGTGCCCGACGGGGCTCCCCCCCTGCCGCGACAGCTCTACGGCCCGTGGGCGCGTGTCCTGGGCGCCGCCTTCGAGGAGCTTCAACAGGACGTCGCCGACCGTCGACGCAACGTGCTCGACGGCTACGGGGCCACCAACCCCGCGGAGTTCTTCGCGGTGGCCACCGAGAGCTTCTTCGAGGAGCCCGTGGCCCTGCGGCGGCAGGAGCCCGACCTGTACCGGGTCTTGGCTCGGTACTACGGGCAAGAGCCAGCAGGTCCTCCAGAGCCGTCCTAAGCTCGGCTGGATGGCGTCGTGGAGGACTCGCGGCAACTCCCCGAGCGAACCAGGAACTCGGGCGGTAGAATCCAAGGCCCAGCGCAGGAGGCCCCGTGCCACCGTCCCCCGACCTCCACCGTCTCCGCCACCGTCTCCTCCACACCCTGGGCCTCGCCTCGGCCGTGTGCCTTCCCCTCGGGGCGTGCGGCGCCCCTGAGGAAGACCCCGATCGGCCTGCCCGCACCCACGCCGACCCCTCCGAGCCAGCGACGGATTCCCTGACGGACCCCGACGGCGAGGCGGCCATGGTCGAGGCCGAGGCCCTGATGCAGCGCATGGGGACCGATCTGGTGCGCGACCCCACCATCCGCCTCGACGTGGACGGCGACGAGCTCGTGGTCAAGCACGTCCACCGCGTCCGGGTGGAGGGCGTGGCGCCCAACACGCTGGTCTCCTTGATCGGCGGCATGCGGAGCGAGAGCACGTGCTTCGACAAGTGGTGCTTCGACCTGAAGTGGCCGATGGTGCTCGACGAGGTCCACAGCGACCTCGACGGGGTCGCAGAGTTTCGCTTCCTCCTCCCCTGGGCCACCCTGGCCCCCCTGCTGGAGAACGACGACGACGCGGGGCTGCAGGCGGTCGTGCACACCGAGGTTCCCCGCATCTCCGACGTCCAGGCGGCGCGCCTCCGCGTGCCTTACACCAACGAGACCGGCCTCGGCGTGCTCCACCCCGACCGCGACGCCACCGAACTCAAGAGCGGCACCCGGTTCCGGGTGTGCGTGCCCATCGACGACGACGGCTCGTGCGCCGACGTCTCCGCCTTCGACCAGTGGGGCGCCCTGGAGGTGTCCGCCTACGGCCTCGACCAGTCGCTGCCCACGTGGATGGGCGTGGCAGCCTGTGAGAACGACCAATGGCACCCGGTCGACTGCTGCTACATCGTCGAGACGTGGGACACCAAGCTGTCCGGTGACGCCGGCCCCGCCGCCCTGTGCACCGAGCCCACGGTGTGGACGGACTGGGGCGCTGGCCGTCCCTTCGTCTCCGACGACGAGGCACGGCACGCGCCGGTGGGTCGGGGGTCCGGCTGGTCCGGTGCCCTCTCCCTGTCCCCACCCGCCGACGCCGAGCTCCGCCGTGCGGTCGTGGCCGGCTGGCTCCAGGTCGCGCAGGACGAGCACGCGAGCATCGCCAGCTTCAGCCGCTTCAACCTCGAGTTGTTGGCCCTCGGCGCCCCCGCCGACCTCCTGGCCCGCTCCACCCGAGCCCTGGGCGACGAGGTCCGCCACGCCCAGCTCGGCTTCACCATCGCATCCAGCTTCGCTGACGCGGCATACGCGCCTGGCCCCCTCGCCGTGGCGGGCGCGTTGCACCGATCCGACGACGCCGAGGCGGTGCTGGTCGCCGCCATCCTCGAGGGCTGCATCAACGAGACCGTGTGCGCGGTGCAGCTGCAGCGCATGCTGCCCCGCATCGCTGACCCTGGACTTCGCTCGGCCCTGACCGGCGTGGTCGACGACGAGCTACGCCACGCCGAGCTCTCCTGGGCCTTCGTCCGCTGGCTGCTCGAAGCCAGGCCCGAGCTCCTTCCCGCAGCGGAGCTTGCCTTCGCCGGCACAGCGTCGCGGCCGATGCCCGCGGAGGGGCCTCTGGACGAGGCGATCGCCGCCCATGGCCTGGTCCCGCCGGCCGAGGGTCACCGCATCGCCAAGGACGTCATGGACACCGTCGTGGGCCCCTGTGCCGAGGCCCTGCTGGAGCGTGCCCGCGGCCGGGTCGCTCAGGCCTGACGGCGTCCCTCTCCGTCGGTCAGCACCCCGACGCTGCGCAGATCCCGATGGGCCAGATGCACCTTCAAAATGCCGGCGAGGGCGTCCCGACCCAGGGCTAGGTAGGCCCGCCGTCGGCGTCGAACAGGATCAGGCGCAGGCGACCGGTGATGCCCTCAGCCCAGTCCTTGCGCACCACCTCGATCCACTCGACGGTGTGGCGGGACCCCTTCAGGGGCAGCCGCTCCACGAACGACTCCATGGGCGCCCCCTCGCGGCGAGCATCGTACCCGCGACCGTCGAGCGACCGAGGGATCACGCCCGGAAGAGGAAGTCGAACACCCTCGACCAGGTGTCCTCGAAGGCCGGGCGCCGGTAGCCGGTGCCCGTACGAATCCAGTCGTAGTGGGGCGGCTGGGCATCCGGTCCGGTGAAGTGACCGATGACGTCGAGGTGGTCGGCATCCACCGCCGCCACGAGCTCGCCCCAGGGCTGGCTGGCGGTGGGCACCATGCCGTCGTTGTCGCTCGTCTCCAGGTCGAGCCAGCGGTCGCGCAGACCCACGAGCTGGGCATCGAACGCCGGCCCACCCGAGGCCGCGAGCCGGTGGCACGCCACGTACAGCGCATTGGAGGCCTGTGCGTACGGACTCGCCCCGGCCTCCAGCACGGCCCGCAGGCCTGGGCGACGAGCGCGGGTCACGACCGCCCCGTAGCGCACCTCGGGTCGATCGATGGTGCTGACGTTGAACGCGTCCATCGCGTCGGGGGCGATCTGGGGCAGCAGGGCCTGATCGTCGCCGACGTCCCGGAAGAAGGCGGCGATCTGATCCCGGCGCTCGTCGGTGAGCTCGTTCAGCAGCCCGGCGAAGAGCTCGTCGACGATGCCCGACGTGTCGTCCAGCAGGTCCCCCGCGCGACGCAGCCTCTGCCCGAGGGACAGAGTGAAATGCAGGGGGAGGCTCCCGCGGCGGATCACCACGATGGTCATCAGCGAGAGCAAACGCAGCAACCGCTTTCCGGCGAGGGTGCTGAAGGCGGCGGCGGACGGCGTGCCCCGATGGGGCGTGGACACCGTGACCACCGACCGCAGCTGCGCAGCCCACGGCTCGACCTCCACCCCCAGCTGCACGCCAGGGCTCGCGAAGAGCCGCGCGTCGAGGCCCCCCGAGGAGTGGCCGACGAGGTGCAGCCCGTCGCCTCGCTGCGCGGTGGCCGCGACCGTCTCGACGAGGCGCTGAGTCCGACGCTTCAGCGACGCCGTCGGCAGAGCGTGCACCTCGTGGACCTGGGCCTGCACGCCCGCCCGCACACAGCGGTCCACCAGGAAGCGATGCACGTGACCGAAATACCGGAGGTCACCGAGGTGGGCGAAGCCAAAGAAGCCGGGGATCAAGTAGACGCGCTGCATGCCCACTTCTACCCCGGGCGTCGAGGTAGAGGTCACGCGAGCCGCCCACCACGGCGGCGCCTCGACGCTCGGCGCCGCCCCCGAGGACAGCGCCAACCAGACGATGGCCGCCGAACCGGTAGGGTTGCGCGGCAGGCAAAGAGGCTCTACGCGTCGGGATCGCCCCGCAGGGAGCCAGGTTCCTCGCCGTGAATCCGATGGTATGCTGAACGACAATGCAGCGGTTTCCCCTCCCCCGACACGCAGCGACGACGGTCCTCATCTTCGGCGCATGCCTGGTGTTGGCCATCTCAGCGGCAACGATTCAGCACGTCGCGGTGTTGGGCGTCGCGATGGAGCCGCACATGTTTGCGGTCCCCACGCTGGTGGGCGTGTCCTTCGGCGGACTCATCGTGTGGACCCTCAGGGTGCTCGCCGCCAATCAGGCCTACGCGCAACAGCTGGAGGAGCGGGAGCAGGAGGTCCTCGACATCAACCACGACCTCGAGGCCCGGGTCGCCGCGCGCGGTCAGGAGCTTGCCCACACCCACGAGAAGCTGCTGCGGAGCCAGAAGCTCGCAGCGGTCGGGCACCTCAGCAGCGGCCTGGCCCACGACGTCAACAACCTCCTGACCATCGTGCTTGCGAACGCCTCGCTGCTCAAGGAGGAGCTCGGCGCCACCGACCAGCGCCGGATGGCCGACCACATCATCGATGCCTGCGGCAAGGGGAGCGACCTCACCCGCCAGCTCCTCACCACCGCCCGCGCCCAGGCCCTCGAGCACCACGAAATGCAGCTGGCCGAGGCCGTCGACAGCCTGGTTCCCTTGCTCTCGAGGTCCTTGGGCCCCAACATCCGCGTCGAGGTGAACCACGAAACGGCGCCCCTCGTGTTGGCGGTGCCCAGCCAGCTCGACCAGGTGCTGCTGAACCTCGTGCTCAATGCCCGAGACGCCATGCCCGAGGGGGGCGTGATCCGGCTCGGCACGGGGACCCAAACGACCAGGGGCAGGCCCGGCGCCGTCCTCACTGTGCAGGACACGGGCACGGGCATCGCGTCGGAGGCGGCGGCGCACCTCTTCGAGCCCTTCTTCAGCACCAAGGGCGCCGGCAAGGGCACCGGGCTCGGGTTGCCAACCGTGCGGGGCATCGTCCAGGACCTGGGCGGACACATCGGCTTCGACACGTCGCCCTCCGGCACGACCTTCGAGGTGCGGGTCCCCACCGCGACGCCGGCTGCCGCCACGCCGACCTCGGCACACCGCCGAAGCACCCAGCGCCCCGCCGTGCTGTTGGTGGAGGACGAGCCCCACCTCCGGGCGCTGTTCGAGCGCATCCTGTCGGAGCAACCCGTCGACCTGCACGCCGTGAGCAATGCCGCCGAGGCCATCGAGCGGGCCCGGCAGCTGGAGCGGGTCGACCTGCTGGTCACCGACATCGAGCTCCACGACGGGGCCGGGGACCGTCTGTGGTCGGAGTTGGCGCTCCATCATCCGGGCGTCGCCGCCCTCTTCACCTCCGGGTCCGCCGCCGACGCGGTGCCAGGGGCGCGGGTCCTGCCCAAGCCGTTCGAGGCCGCGTCCCTCGTGGAGGCCGTGCTCGGCGCCGTGGGGGGACGAGGCGTGGTCCCCCCATCGCTTCCCCCTGCGAATCCACTGCCGCCCCCTTCGCCCTGAGCCTCCTGCTAGCATCGGAGGCATGTGGACCCTCGCGTTCGGCCTGGCCATGGCCACGCCACCCGACATCCTGAACACCCAGGCGACCGTGCTCTGCACCGGCGACACGCACGTGGGCATGCTGCTCGCCAGCACCGGCAACCAAGGCAACCACTACATCCGGACCACTCAGCTCCAGCTGGTGCGCCTCGACGTACGGAACGGCGCGCTCGAGGCCGTCGACCACGGCAAGGACGTCGCGTCGTCCATCCACTTCGACGAGCCGGGGCGCGGCCCCGAGCACGAGCGTTCCTTCCCGGACGACGCGAAGCCGTTGCTGCAGCAGCTCCATCAGTGGGGGCTCGACCACTGCCTCGAGCCCTCCCCCGACCACGGCATCGAGGCCCGCATGTCGACCGGCGAGGACCCCCAGCTCGTGCTCACCCTGGGCGACGAGCGACGCGTCCTCCCGGCACCGCTCTACGACCCACGGGGCGTGTTCTGGGAAGCGGGGCCGCAGACCCGGGCCCAACGCGTCGAGGGGCTCTCCGACGAGACCACGGCCCGGGCCGGGCCCCTACACCTCCTCGAGAAGCACGCCGTCGTGCAGCTTCGAATCGACTCCGGCATGGACGTCTACGACGCCTTTGCCGTGGCCGAACGTCCCGCGTACCTCCGAGCTCAGGCCTTCCTGCTCAACAGCAAGGGCCTCAGCCACCACCGCGACGGCGACCATCGGGAGGCCGCCAGGTGGTTCGCCACGGCCCTGCAGCAAGACCCGACCTTCGACACGGCCCGGTACAACCTTGCGTGCGCCACGGCCCGTCGAGGAGATGCCGCCGGCGCGGTGACGCAGCTGAAGGGGTTGCCCGCCGAAGGCCTGACCCAGCGCGTCGCCGCCGACACGGACTTCGACCGCGTGCGGGCCGAACCGGCCTTCGTCTCCTTCTTGGAGACCCTCGCTGCCAAGTGAGCGACGTGCGAACTAGCGCTGCGACGCGGCGGCCTGCACGGCCGTGAGCGCGATGGTGAACACGATGTCCTCCACCGACGCGCCCCGCGACAGGTCGTTGACCGGCTTGGCGAGCCCCTGGAGCATCGGCCCCATGCTCACCACGTTCGCCGAGCGCTGCACCGCCTTGTAGGTGGTGTTTCCCGTGTTCAGGTCCGGGAACACGAAGACCGTGGCGCGCCCGGCGACCGGCGAGTCTGGGGCCTTGCTCGCCCCCACGCTCGCGATGGCCGCCGCGTCGTACTGGAGCGGGCCGTCGATGGCCAGATCCGGCCGTCGGGCGCGGGCCAGTCGGGTCGCCTCGGCCACCTTCTCGACGTCCTCCCCACTGCCCGAGCCGCGGGTGCTGTAGGAGATCATCGCCACCCGTGGCGCGATCCCGAAGGCCGCTGCGCTGTCGGCGCACTGCGTGGCGATCTCGGCGAGCTGCTCGGCCGTCGGGTTTGGGTTCACGGCGCAGTCGCCATAGACCAACACCTGCTCTGGCAAGCACATGAAGAACACCGAGCTCACCAGATGCGCTCCGGGCGCGGTGCGGATGAGCTGCAGGGCGGGGCGGATGGTGTGGGCCGTGCTGTGGACCGCACCGCTGACGAGCCCGTCGGCGTGGCCTTCCGCCACCATCATCGTGCCCAGCCCGACCCGGTCCCGCAGCTGGTCGACGGCTTGGGCACGGGTCAACCCTCGGTGCGCACGTCGCGCCAGCATGCCGTCGACGTAGTCCCCGTACACGACCTCCGGAGCCACGATCTCCACCGCGGCGGGCAGCTCCACCCCTGCGGTCCGCGCGGCCTTGCGCACCTCGTCCGGGTCCCCGAGCAACACGCACCGCGCGACCCCTCGCTCCGCGCAGATCGCCGCGGCCCGCATCGTGCGAGGCTCGTCGCCCTCCGGGAGAACGATCCGCCGATCCGCTCGCTGAGCCCTGGTGATCAGCGCGTAGCGGAAAGCTGCGTTGGTCATCCGTCGCTCTCGGACGTCGTCGGCCCGGGCCCAGTCCTCCAGCAAGTGGTTGGCCACCACGTTCATCGCGAGCTCGGCCAGGGGAGCATCCTCGGGTCCGAGCTCCACCGACACGTCGTGGATGGCCGTCGCCGTCTCGTACGAGTCGCGGTGGGAAGCGAGCACGGGGAGGCCCGTCTCGAAGGCAGGGGCACACAGCGACAGCATGCGGGGCCGCACGGGGCGGTCCAGCGACACCACGATGCCCGCCAGATCGAGGCCGCTCAGGCTCGCCAAGGCGAGGCCGGCGAGCATGTCGTCCCGGTCCGACGGCACCACCGCGAGCATGCCCGGCTTCAGCACCTCGAGGGCGTAGGCCATGCTGGCGGCGCACACCGCGACACTGGCCACCCGCCGATGCAGGTCTCCCTCGTGGAGCACTGTCGCCCCCAGGCATCTCGCCACGTCGGCCACCCGCGGGTGGCTCAACACCTCCAAATGAGGCACGAGCCCGACCAGGTGCAGGTCGGCGCGGGTGAAGGCCTCCGACCACGCCCGCAGCAGGTGCTTGGGCACCAGGCGCCCGTCCCCCAGCACCGCGTTCGCCCGAGGCTGCTCCAGACCCTCGACCCGGACCCGGTTCACGATGCACGCCGTCGTGCGGCCGTCGTAGGGGCGGCAGGCCACGTCGAACCACCGAGCCACTTGGTCGGGATCCTCCTCGTCGGTGGCCCCCACGACCACCATCTCTGCGTCCAGCGCCGCGGCCATCGCCACGTTCAGCCGGGTCGCGTAGGCCACACCCGGCACCGGCACGCAGCCCTCGACCACCACCACGGACACGTCGCGGCCGGCCTCCTCCACCATCGACACGATCTGCTCCAGCAGCTGGTCGTCCTCTCCTTCGGCGAGCAACGCCTCTGCCACCGCCCGCTCGATGGAGGGTGGGGGCGACCGGCGCGCCACGGTCTGGAGCAGCTCGCCGGACGGGTCGGGCCCCCGTCGCACCCGGATGGGGCGCACGAAGGAGGCATGGACCCCCTGCCGGTCGAGGGCGCGGAGGATGCCGAGGCTCACGGAGGTCAGACCGACCCCAGAGCCGGTGGGGACCACGAGCAGGCAGCGTTGCATGGCGACCGGTAACCACCAGCCTCTGGGATGGACGCTCCTTGCACCGAGCGCCAGGGCCGGCGATGGGGACCCACCGAGGAGTCCACCATGTTCGACCGCATCTATGTCGCTGCTTCCGCTTTGATCTACGGTGGGATCGGCGTGGCGTGCCTCGTCGCCCCCGAGGCCTTGCTGGCCCCCGTGCACGTCCGACCCGACGACGCGGTGGGGGTGGTGGAGCTTCGCGCCATGTACGGCGGCCTGGAGGTGGGCATGGCCGTCTTCCTCCTGTGGTGTCTGCGCACCGGCCAGACCCGGCCGGGGGTGGTGGCCGCCTGGGCCTCCATCGGAGCCCTGGGCCTCGTCCGTGGGGTCGCGTGGGTCATGGCGGGCGCGCCGCCGTCGCTCCACCCCTGGCTGCTGCTGGCGGAGGGGACCGCCCTCGTCCTCGGCCCCCTGGCCTACCGGTCCTCCGCCGCCCCCTCGGTGGCTACGGGCTTCGGCGGTGGAGCATGACGGTGAAGGTGGCTCCCTTCCCGGGGCCATCGGAGGTCGCAGACACCGTGCCTCCATGCCCCTCCACGACCTTGCGCACGAGGTAGAGGCCCAGCCCCGTGCTCGGCTCCCCGGCGGTCGGACGAGCCGACCCGCGCACCCGACGCTGGAAGAGGCGCTCCGCCTCCCCCGCCACCAGGCCCGGGCCGTCATCGACGACGTCCAGCCGCACCCAGTCGCCCTCGACGGCGACCGACACCTGCACCGCGCCCCCCCGCGGCGTGAACTTGAGCGCGTTGGACAGAAGGTTCTCCAGCACCGATCGGAGCAGCCCCCTCACCCCGTCGACCACGATCTCGGGCACCGCGCCGAGGGCCATCGCCTGGCCCTTGGCTCGGGCGCCAGCCTCGAACGCCCCCACCGCTTCGCGCACCACGTGGTCCAGCCGCACCGGCTCCGTCTGCCCCATCTCGCCGATCGACCCCGACGCCGTCAGGGCCTCGTCGAGCACGCCCCGCATGGACACCGCAGAGCGGCGCCCGAGCACCACCAGCTCCCGCACCTCCGCCACGTCCTCGGCCTCGTCCACGCCGTCCAGCATCAACAACAACGCCGACAACGGGTTGCGCAGGTCGTGGGCCACGAGCTCCAGCAGGTCGCGTCGTTCCGCTTCCGCCGATTCCGCCGCCTCCCGCAGGCGCTTCTGGGAACGCAGCGCGGCCGCGAGCTGTCCGGCACGGTGCCGCTCCCGACGCAGCGCCACAACCTGGTCCCGGATCTCCACGACCCGGTAGTGACGACGGGCCTCGTGGGTCGCAGCCGCCTCGCGGGCATCGCCATAGTGGGCGAACCACCGCTGGGCGTCGTTGACCCGACCGGTGCCACCACACAGGGTCGCCAGCACCCAGGCCGCGCGGACCTTCAGCCCCTCTGGAAGGGCCGCAAAGCGCGCCTCCATGGCGACGACATGGGGGTCATCGAGACGGGTGGCATGCTCGGCGAGCAGCACCAGCACCTCGTCGTGGAGCGTCGGCACCGGCGCACCGAGGACCTGCAAGAGCTCGAGGACGCCCGCCTCCTGCAGCCCTTCCGCCAGCAAGATCTTCGCCAGGCACAGCCGCCCCTCCATCTCGCTCACCGCCGAGCGTCCCATCTGGATCCGTTCGATGGCCACCCGAGCCTCGGCCAAGGCCTCGGCACGGCGCCCGCCCAGCAGCAGGGCCTCCGCCAACACCAGCCGAGCCAGCCCTTCCCGGTAGCTACGTCCCCCAGCGAAGTGGAGGGCCACCGCCTGCTGACCATGCCGCCACGCCGCTTCCGCGTCCCCCGCCCGACGCTGCGCCCGGCAGGCCCCCACGTGCAGCGCGGCCCGACGGGCCGGCGCTACGCCCCCCAGCGCCAGCCCCGCCTCGAAGGAGGCCACGGCGCGGTCGAATGCCCCAAGATCCAACCACAGCTCCCCCGTGTGGAAGTGGGCCGTCACGATGGCATCCGGCTCCAGGGCGCGCGCCACCGCGAGGGCCCGCTCCGCATGCTCGATGGCCGCGAGGGGGTGGTTCGCCACGTGCTCGACGCGGGACCAGGCAATGGAGGCCAGGAAGTGATCATGGGGCTCTCCCTGGGTGCCGAGCAGCTCCCGGATGTCCTCCAGGCACCGCCTCCCTTCCGACGCGTCGCCCTCGAGGGCCTCCACGTGGCTCAGCCACAGGCCTGCGCGGATCTGCACCCTCGGGCCCCCCGCCCGCAGCATCGCCACCACCTGCCTCGCCTCCCCAAAGCGAGCGAGCTGCACCAGAGACTCCAAGGACTCCAGCAGCGCAGCCTCCCGATGAGGCCCAGCGACGGACGCACACCGCCGCGCCGACTCGAGCTGCCGCAGGTAGTGCCCCTCCACGCGGGCCGCACGGGCCACTTCGAGGAGGGCGCCGGCGTCGATGGGGGCGGTGGAGGGCGGAGGCACCCCCCCCACTAGTCAGTCCAGACCGCCATCACCGCTCGCCATGCTGGTATCGTCCCACAATGGCCGAGCGTCCTACCCTCTCCACCTGGGGCCGAACCCATCGGTCCCACCCCACCACCATCGCCAGGCCGACCTCCGAGGCCGAGGTGGTGCAGCTCCTCCACGATGCGGGGCAGCAACCGGTACGAGCCCACGGCGCCCTGCACAGCTGGTCGGATGCCGCCCTCACCGACGGCGTGGCGGTGTCGCTGGATGGCCTGGCAGGCATCGTGCGGGTCGAAGGCAGGCGGGTGACCGTGCGCGCCGGCACCCGGCTCCGCGACCTGAACCGGCTCCTCGTGCCCCACGGCCTCGCGATGCCCATCCTGGGCTCCGTCGACCCGCAGAGCGTGGCCGGCGCGGTGTCCACCGGCACCCACGGTTCCTCCCGTCGCCACGGAAACCTCGCCAGCATCGTGCGGGGGCTGCGCCTGGTGGCCGGCACCGGGGAGGTCCTCGACGTGCAAGAGGGCGACGAACACCTCGACGCGCTCCGGGTGGGTCTCGGGGCCACCGGCATCCTCACCGAGCTCACCCTCGACGTGGTGCCCGCCTTCCGCCTGCGGGAGGTCGCCGTCCCGATGCCCATCGACGAAGCCGTCGAGCGGGTCGAGGAGCTGTCCCAGCAGGCGGAGTTCGTGAAGCTGTGGTGGCTCCCCCACACCGGCAAGGCCGTCGTGTTCGCCGCCGACCGCACCGACGCGCCGTCCACCTTCTCCTCCCTCGGGCGCTGGGTCGACGAGCAGGTCGTCAACCGGGTGGCGTTCCGCGGGGCCCTGGCCGCCAGCCGGCTCGCGCCCAGCCTGGTGCACCCCATCAACCGTCTGGTGGGGGCCGCCTACTTCCGCCCACACGAGCGGGTGGGGCGCAGCTTCGAGGTCTTCCACCTGGCCATGCCCCCCGTGCACCGGGAGATGGAGTACGCCTTGCCCGTCGAGAAGACGCGGGAGGCTCTGCACGGCTTCGTCGAGTGGGTTCGCCGCGACGACGTCCGCGTCAACTTCATCGCCGAGGTCCGCTTCGTGGAGGCCGATGGAGGCTGGATGTCCCCCGCCCACGGCCACGATGTGTGTCAGCTCGGCGCGTACATGGCCAACAGCGCCGACCTGCCCACCTACTTCCACGGCTTCGAGCAGCGCATGCTCGACCTTGGCGGGCGTCCCCACTGGGGCAAGGAGTTCGACGCCGACGGAGCGACGGTCCGCAGCCGCTACCCCCGAGCCGACGACTGGTGGGCCCTCGTCCGCCAGCTCGACCCGGCAGGTCGCTTCCGCAACCGCTTCACGGACCGGGTGTTCGGCGCCCCGGCGTAGGCGATGCCTGGCTCTGCAGCCCTTCTCGCCACTTCAGGTACTCGATCAGCGGCCGGTCGCTCTTCACGTAGACGTCGCCGTTGGACAGCGACGCCATCTTCGGCCGTTGCGTGCTGACCACCCGTTGATCCTGGGCGAGGATGCGGGGGTTGAACATCGATGACAGCTTGTTCACCATCCAGTCGAGCCCGGGGACCAGGACCCGACTCTGGTAGGTGCGCAGGTAGTAGACCATGTGCTCGTCATCGACCGGCGCGAAGGCCAGGAAGTTGAACAGCGTCGGCGCCAGCCACAGCCGCCACACGTTGGGTCCGATGAACTGGATGCCGTCGCCGGGACTCTTGTCATTCCTGAAGCCAATGCGCCGCCCCTCGGTCGTCACGTCCATCTCGGTGTCGGGGGTGGTGAAGCGACCGATGGTGGTGCGGTGCACGAAGGACAAGTGGGCGTAGTCCAGCTGGTTCTCGACCGCCCGGCTGTAGTGCACGGGCCAGGCCACGATGTGCTGCGAGCCCCGCCAGGAGGTGCCCTCGAAGCCGTCGAAGAAGGGCACAGGCCCCTCGTCAGGGGCGTCGGGACCGCTCCACATCCACACGAGCTCGTAGGCCTCCCGCACCGCCACCATGGCCAGCCGCATCTTCGGGGAGATGGCGAGGTCCGGGTGGGCGGGCACCTTCACGCAAGACCCATCGTCGGCAAACCGGAACCCATGAAACGGGCAGGTGAGGCAGCCGTCCTCCACCGTGCCGATGGACAACGCCGCGGCGCGATGAGGGCACCGGTCTTCCGCGGCCCGCAGCTGCCCGTCCTCGCTGCGCCAGAACACCAGGTCGCGACCCATCCGTCGCCAGCCCACGGGCCTTCCGGCAGGCACCTCGCCCGGGTCCAAGATCGCATACCACTGGTTTGGAACAAGGTTCACAGCGACTCCGCGGCGGTCGGAGACCCCGGCGTATTCAATCCGGCGCCGGGCTGTCCGCGTGCGGCCGCGCCCGGGTCGCCAGCGCCCCCGCAAGGACCACCACCAGAGCCCCCACGGCCGTGCGCGGCGGCGGGATCTCCCCCAGCTGAAACGCCCCCAACAGGTAGGCGAACACGGGGGTGGTGTAGGCGAAGACCGCCACCCGGGATGCGGGGGCCGACGCATAGGCCTGAGTCAGGGACCACTGGCCCGCGGTGCCCAACAGCCCGATGCCGATCAGCCGAAAAGGCACCTCGGTGGCCCCGCCATGGAGCAGGCTCGGCGCCGTCCACACCACGCACCACACACTGAACCAGAACACCACCGACGCCGTGGTGTCGGTGCGGGTCACGATCGAGACCGCCACGTAGGCGCAGGCTGCGAACACCGCAGACCCGCCGGCCGCCAGCAAGCCCACCGTCTCCCAGCTCCCCGTCGGGCCCACGACGAGGGCCACCCCCACAAAGCCCAGCAACAGGGCCGCCCACACCCGAGGCGACGCCCGCTCCCCGAGGATCGGTCGCGCGATCCCAGCCACCAACATCGGCGACAAGAACGTGATGACCACCGCATCTCCGAGGAATGGGAGGCGCTCGATGGCCGTGAAGTAGAGCAGCATGGCCAACAGCCCAAACACACCACGGGCCAAGTGCGCCCGGACGTTGTGGATGGCCAGGGTCCCGCCGGTGGCCCGCGCGATGAACGGCACCAGCAGCATCGACATCAGCCCCCGCCAGAAGGCCACCTGGGGGGCCCCCACCACCGGTGCCGTGAGCTTCACCAGCACGCCGAGCCCCGCGAAGCAGACCGACGCAGTCAGCATCCAGGCGGCGCCGGTGCGCACGGAGGCAGCGGTGTTCGGTGGGGTCACGGCCGAGGGCTATCCGCCCCCTCACTCCTCGCCGAGGTGGTGAGCGCGAAGCAAGGCGTTCTGCGCTTGGGCCCGCGAGCGCGCCTCGTCCTCGGTGTAGAGCACGCTGGGATGCACCATGCGCACGGGACGGGAGAGCACGAGGGAGCCGCCGGCCAACAGGGCGGCCGAGCTGCCCGCCAACGTCCCGAAGAGGGCCGTCGAAGCGGGCGTGGACTCCTCCAGCAGCGACGCCCCACGGAACGTCGCGACGAAGCCGGCGCCCACCCCGAGGGCCAGGCTGCTCAGCCCCAGCGCCGTGAGGCCTCGCTTTCGGTTCTGGTGCCGCCGTGCCGTGTCCTTGTCGCCGACGGCCTCGGCGAAGCCCACCGCCGAGAGGCTGTGCCCCCCGCGGGTCACGAACCAGAACTGCCCAGAGCCGTCGTAGCCCTTGCCATACACGGTCGACACTGGGCGTTCGACCACGTCGAGCCGCTCCGCCAAGTAGGCGTCGAGCCCTTCCGTGCCGTCGTCTGTGGGCGCCGGGTCGACAGCCAGGGCCAGCGCGAGCCACCAGCCCATCACGGAGCCGCCCCCCCAACCGCCGCCCAGTCCACCGTCTCTCCCGGGAGCATGGCGTCGGTCGTCTGGATGTACGGAACGAGGTCCTCCCACAAGGCCGCGTGCCGGGGGTTGTCGGCATCGAAGACGTTCGTGGTCTCCTCGGGGTCCGCCACCCGGTCGTACAGGAGGCGCGCGCTGGTGTCCCACTGGAACACGAGCTTGAGCTCCTCTCGGCGCATGGCGTTCTGGGGTTCGCGGTCCGCCGTCACCGCGCGGCGGAGCCGGTCCGGCGGCGCCTCGCCGAGGGGGAAGCCCGTCATCTGCGGCGGGGTGTCGAGCCCCATGGCTTGCAGCACGGTCGGAGCGAGGTCTTGCAGCGACACCGGGCCATCCCAGCGGACGGGCTCGAGCCCCACGGCCCAGAGCGAGAACAGCGCCTGGTTCTCCCCGTAGTGCAGGTCGTAGGCGTGGGTGTAGCGGCCATGCTCCCAGAGCTGCTCCCCATGGTCGCTCCAGAACACGACCAGGGTGTCGTCGAGCAGTCCTCGGTCCCGCCACGCCTGCAAGCCCGCCTCGATCTGGTCGTCGATCCAGCGCACCTCTGCTTCGTAGACGATGCGCGCATGGGCCTGAGCGAGGGCGAGCTCCTCGGGTTCCAGCTCGTCCGAGTTCACCCGCAGGTCGTTCACGTCGGACCCGTCGGCGAAATCCCAGCGGACCGGGTCCAGCGCATCCCGCCCGACCTCGTACTCCTCGGGCGCGTCGTACGGATCGTGGGGCTCGATCATGTGCACATGGGCGAAGAACGGACTCCCGTCGTCGCCCTGGCGGAGGTGCTCCATCATGCCCGCCAGCTGGGTCTGTGCTGGGCGGAGGTTGGTCAGCGCGTCGTCGTAGCCCTGGATGTTGTTCGTCCGCGGTCCCAAGAACCCATTGCGGGACGAGATGGCCGTGCGGAAGCCCGCCTCTTGGAACACCGTCGCGAGGAAGGCCTCTCCATCCGGGTAGGGACGCTCGAGCTCGTCCGGTAGACGGGGGAGGAAGCCATGCTCGATCGGATCCCGCCCCAGGAGGGTGCAGCTCGTGGACGCGTAGGTCCAGTTGGCGCACTGCATCGCGTCGGTCGTGTACACCCCCTCGGTCTGCCAGCGCTGCAGGTTGGGGGCCCCATCGAAGACGGAACCGGGGAGCACATGGTCGGCCCGCAACGTGTCGATGGAGATCATCAACACGTTGCGCGGTGGGTCCCCGGTGAACCGGAGGGCGGGGCTCGGGGTGAACGGGGGCGCGGAGTCGAACGTGTCCGACGGCGATGCATCGGATGCCGTCCCGTCTGGGGCATCCGTCGCATCCCCGCCGCGGCAGCCGAGCAGGAGGGTCACCAAGAGCATCATCATGGGATGTACCTACCCCATGACGGGCCTCAGCCGCGAGTCAGCTGCGAGCCGACCCGTCCAACACGTTGGTGGGCGCGTAGATCATGAACGCCAACCAGGTCAGCGGTCCGGTGATGAAGCCGATGAACACGGTGGTGAGCAGCGCGTTGATCGCCTGGAGCACCCAGTAGCTGAACATGATGGCGAGCCCCGTGCTGGCGCGGCCCGCGTACATGTGGCCGATGCCGAAGGTCTGGAAGAAGAAGCCGGGGCCGACCTCGAGTCCGATCGCCAACGCGTTGCTGTGCTTTGCCATGGGTTCACCTCGCAGGGTCAACGGTACAGGACACGGTTGATTGCACCCGGTGCCCACTTTCCTCGCGACGTCCACACCGCGGCCGACGACCAGGCCGTGCTGCTCACGGCCTTCGAGGCCTCCCGAAGGCTGACTCCATGGTGCTCCTCTCGGCTTCGCTCGAGATGCACCATGGAACCTACGGATTTCGGGCAAGCAAGCTTGCCCTCGTCGAGAATCCCGCTAGGCTCGCCCTTCGATTCACTAGCGAAAAGCAAGCTTTTCGAGCGAATCTCGGCCTCGCCGTCGCGCGACTCCGAGACGCGGGCGCAGTCCAGGGAGGATCAGCTCAGCAGACGGGCGTCGAGCTCGTCGTCGGAGCCGCGGAAGCCTGCCAGGACCGCCACGCCGTCCCTCTCGATGAGGGGCCGCTTCACCAGCATCGGGTCACCCGCCATCGCTTCGGCCCACTGGGCCTCGCTCCACTGCTTCTTGTCGTCGGGCAGGGCTCGGTAGGCGCCACCAGACGTGTTCCGCAGGGGCTTGCTGCCGAGGGCCTCCACCCAGCCCGTCACGCGGGCCGCGTCGACCGGATCCTTGCGGAAGTCCTGCCAGTCGTAGGCGACCCCGCGGGCGTCGAGCCAAGCCTTCGCCTTCTTCACCGTGCCGCAGTTCGGGATGCCATACAGCTTGAGCCCCAAGGTCCACCTCCGGCGACGCCATACCGTCTCAGAGCGCGCTCGCCCACCGGCTCTGACACCCCCCGGACGCGTCTTCTTCGCCGCTGCTTCGGTATGCTTCGCCCGGGTGAGGCTCAGAACCGACGAGGCCGCCCGTGGGGCGCCCCGACGTCGCAGAGACCGAGAACGCTGCGAGGTAGTGCATGAAGCTGCGGGCCGGGACCATCATCGACGACACCTGGGTGATCGAGGCCTCGCTCGGCGAAGGCGGGATGGGTTCGGTGTACCGGGCCCACAATCGGCACGCGCCCCGCATCAAGTCCGCGATCAAGATGCTCTCCCGCGAGCTCATTCAGCACGCGGAAGCCAACACGAGGTTCGTGCGGGAAGCGGAGATCCTGTTCGGCCTCGACCATCCCCACATCGTGAAAGTGCGGAACGTTCGCCTCGACCACTCGCCGCCGTACATCGAGATGGAGTTCATCGAGGGGGTGAGCCTCCACGAGATGCTCGAGTCGCCCCCAATCCCCCTCGACCGAGCGCTGCTGTTCACCGAGCAGCTCGGGTCGGCCCTTCGCTACCTCCATCGCCACAAGGTGTACCACCGCGACATCAAGCCCTCGAACCTCCTGGTGCGCAAGGGCACGATGCTGAAGCTCGTCGACTTCGGGCTCGCCGTCGACGTCGACGAGTCCGAGCGCATCACCCAGGCCGGCACCCACTTCGGCACCGTGGCCTACGCCCCCCCCGAGTGGATCCGCCCCCAGGACATGGAGCCCAAGCTCTGGGACCTCTACGCCATGGGGGTCATCCTCTACGAGATGCTCACAGGGGATGTGCCCTTCCAAGCGGACGCCGGCGCGAACCCACGACAGGCCGCCATTCAGGTGATGACGGTCAAGCAGCAACTGCCGTACCTCGACCCTGGGCCCCGCCACCCCGACAGCCTCCGGGCCCTCGTGCAGGACCTCACCGCCCGCGCGCCCGTGGACCGAGTCCAAGATGCCCGGGACGTCATCGCTCGCCTGCAGCTGATCCAGCAGGAGATGTCGTTCAACGCCGACTCGGTTCTTGCCTCAGGGCTCGCCGGGGACGAGCTGAACAAGGCCGTGCACGAGCGCCACATGGAAGTCTCTCGGCCCCACACCCTCCACGAGGGCTCGGAGGCCCCGCCTCCGCCTCCACCTCCGCCTCCGCCGCGTGCGGCACGCAAGCCTGTGGCAGCGCCACCTCCGGCCACCACGGTACCGCCGGAGCGAGCGCCGCGCAGGCTGGCTCTGCTGGTCATGGTGGCCGTCGTCGGCCTCCTGCTCATCGCGGGGGTGGCGGCCCTCACGGCGGGGAGCATCATGGTGGGACGCAGCTGGCTGGCCCCCACCGCGCGCCCCCTCGCCCTGCTCGTCACGGGGGTGCAACGGCACACCCCGGTCCGCCTCCAGGTCGACGGCCAGCCCGCAGAGCGAATCGATGGCCTCCACCACCACTTCGCCCCTGTCGAGCCAGGCGACCACACCGTCGCGTGGAGCACCGGACCTGGATGCGCCGACGCCCCCTGCCCCGGCGAAGGGTGCCCGGACACGTGTCGCATCGGCGCCGGCACGATCACCGTCCCGCCCGGCGACGGCGCGACGGGGCTCTCCTTCGAGGTCCAGCCGCCCGAGGCGCGCGACGTCGACGTCCCGTTCCCCAACGCCCCCGAAGGCACGGTCGTCCGCGTGAACGAACGCGACGTACCGGTCGTGGACGGCGCCATTCATCTAAGGAACCTGATGCCCGGCTCCTACCCAATGGAGGCAAGCGCGGGCACCTGCCCAGAGGGCGCACGGGGGTGCGACGGCGACCCCGGCGTCTGCCCCGAGGGGTGCAGCTCACGGGTCTTCGATCTGCACCTGCCCGCCGACGGTGTGGTCCGCGTTCCTCCCCTCACGCTCACGCCCCCCAAGGCGGCTCGCCCGGCCCCGAAGCGAAGCTCGACCGGCGGACGACGCCCCGTCACGCGCGGCGCCTACGCCACGTGGGTCGTGTCCCATCCAGAGTGGTCGCGGGACCGCGCCGTGGCAGAGGGCCGCGCAGACGGCTCCTACCTGCAGGGCATCGATCTGGCGTCGCTCCGCTCCAAACCCGTGGTCTCCGTGCCCTGGGCCGCTGCGCAGGCCTACTGCGGGGGGCGCCTCACCGGCCTGAGCCAGGAACCCTCGACGTGGGACGAAGGAGCGATCGGGTTGTTCCAGGAGTGGCGGAGCGACGGCGGCTCTCCCGCGTGGCGGCGCTACGACGGGGCCACCAGCAGCCAGCTGAGCCAGCGAGAGTCCAACGCATTCACGGGCTTTCGCTGCCGCTGAGCACCCTTGCGGCCGGGTACATCCTGGTTGCACCCGTGCCTCGACGCACCCCGGCCGAAGGGGTGGAGATGTAGAATCTGCAGGGTGAACCCACCTTCCGTTCACGCCACGGGAGAGTTGTGCTGGAGCCACTCGGACATCACGCATTGGCCTATGCGTCGGTGCCGATGGATCCTTTGAAGCTGCTCGACCCTGCCCAGAGAGCGAGGGGCCTCCCCGGCCTCGAGCAAGCGCTCCTCAAGGCTCGCCTGCAAAGCGACCACGAGGCCGTCTGCCGATACGCCGTCGCCATCGCGGATCACCACCTCGAGCGAGGTCGGGTCGCCGAAGCACGGACGCACCTCCTCGAAGCCCAAGTCATGGCCATGGCGCACCCTGTGGGCGCGATCCAGAACGACGTGGAGCTACGGGACGCCTGGCTGGGCCATCTGCTCTCCGAGCCCGGCGCCAACGAGCGGCTGGAAGAGCTGCTGGCCTCGGTCACGGACGGGCCACCACTCCAGTTCGCGACCGCAGCACTGTACGTGGCGGTGGCTCGGGCCGGGAACGGAGTGCCCGACGACGTCCTGCCCCTGGTTGCGGCGGCGCAGAGCTCGCTCCGCAAGGCGGATGGTGAATACCTCCCCCGGCTCTCCCTCCTCGCTGCACGGGCGTACCAGGCCCTCGGAGAGACCGATCTGGCGGCCGTCGAGGCGCTCCGGGTCCGCGTGCAGGCCGACAGCCAGCAGAACGAGGGACTCGCCACCGCCGCGAGCCGAATCCTCGAGGGCCTGGGCACCGGCACCGGCACCGACCCTCGCGTGCACCACCTGGTCTCCGTCGCCATCGAAGTCGCCCGGCAGCGTCGCCTGAAGGACGTCCTTCGGTCCGTGGTCACCTCCACCGTGGAGCTCCTCGACGCCGACCGCGCCTTCGTGATCCGCAAACAGGCCGACGGCCCCCAGGTGGTGGCGGCCCACGCCCCCCGAGGAGACCCCGGAGAGCCGTCCAGCAGCATCGTCCGCCAGGCGGTGGAGCTCGGCCGTGAGGTGGTGTCCGCCGACGTCGGTGTCGACGCCGAGCTCGGCCATGCCGCCAGCGTGATGAGCCTCGGGCTTCGCACAGCCCTGTGCGTGCCGATGATGGATGGCCCACAGGTGATCGGTGCGATCTACGCCGACAGCGCCTCTGCCACGGGCCAGGCCCTGGGCGAGGCCGCCTGGCTGGTCCGCGCCTTCGCAGCCCACGCCGTCGCCGCCGTGCGCAATGCCGAGCATCTCCAGCAGACCGAGCGCCGCATGCGACGGGCCCGGGAGATGAACCACGACGTACGCAACCTCGTCTCCTCCCTCACCATGGGGCTCTCGGAGCTTCATGACGACAGCGCCCTCGAGCCTTGGGCGCAGGCGCTCGTGGGGCAGATGGTCGACGTGGCGAAGCTCATCCGCAACCAAGTGCAGGGGTCGCTGTCGGACGAAGCCCCGGCCTCCGAGCCCCTCGACCTCGGAGCCATCGCGGCCCGCGTCGCCGAGTTCATGCGCTTCGACGCCAACGAGCGCTCGGTCACCCTGAACGTGCAGACGAGCGAGTCCCACGTGATCGGCACCGAAGGGGGACTCACGCGGATCGTCTCGAACCTGCTCGGCAACGCGCTGAAGTACGCACCGCCTTCGTCCACCGTGTGGGTTTGCGTGGAGAGCCAGGGCGGGGAAGCGACCCTCTCGGTGCGGGACGAGGGGCAAGGCCTCCCCAAAGGAAGCGAAGAGGCGATCTTCCGCACAGGGGTGCAGGCCGAGGGCCACAGAGAGGGGCACGGCCTCGGCTTGGGCATCTGCCGGCGCCTGGTGCGGGAGTCCGGCGGGAGCATCCTCGCCCGGAACCACCCGGATGGTGGCGCCGAGTTCGTGGTGTCGCTGCCCGCCACGGACAAGCCCTCCGCCTAGGTCCGCGGAGGCGCTCCCGAGACCGGCTCATGCACCGCTGTCGTGTCAGGGAAGCACGGCGGAGAGCAGGTCCCGCACCGAGCGCAAGAAGGCCCCCTCGTCGGACCCTGCCTTGGTCACGAACCGGGTCGTGCCGAGCACCAGGGCTTCCTGATCGGCCTGGTCCAGGTCCTGCCCCGAGTACACGAGCAGCGGCGTGGCCCGGTGGGAGCCCTGGCGAAGGATGTCGACCACCGAGAAGCCATCCACGACCGGGAGGTTCACGTCCAGGACGATGAGGTCGGCTCGGTACGTCTGGAGGATGCCGAGGGCGACGCGGCCGTCGGCGGCCGTCCGGGCGTCGGCACCGATGCTGAGGACCTTCTCGGCCATGATCTCCCGCATCGATGGGTCATCCTCGACGATGAGGACCTTGGCCTTGGCGCCATGGGCACCACTGCGCCGGATGGCGCGCAACAGGGCGCCCTCGTCGAGGGGCTTCTCGAGCCAGTCCACCAGGAAGGACATGGCCTCCTGGTTCTGCGGCTCGGACCCCGTGATGACGATCACCGGCGTCTCCTCGGTCTCGCTGCGGGACCGCATCCACTCCACCAGCTGCAGCCCGTTGCCGTCCGGCAGATGCAGGTCGAGGAACACGACGGCCGGCGGGTCCTTCGACAGGAGGAATGCGCGGGCCTGCTCGAGGGATGCGGCCGTGCGTACGGCCAAGCCCTCCGCCTGCAGGAAGGTCCCCACCACCACCGCGGCGTCGGGGTCGTCCTCCACCAGCAGCGCCACCGGGCGCGGCGGCTCGCCCGCATCCAAGCGAGCGCTCGACGACGGCGTCTCTAGCACCCGATGGGAGGGCACCTCGAACCAGAACGTGGAGCCAGCACCCGGCTCAGACACCACGCCCACTCGACCCCCGTGGTGCTCCACGATGGCCTTGCAGATCGCCAACCCCAGACCCGTGCCGCCCCGAGCGCGGGTGTCGCTGGTGTCGAGTTGCTGGAACTTGCCGAACAACTTGGCCTGGTCGACCATGGAGATGCCCGGCCCCCGGTCGACCACCTCCACGCGAACGAACGCAGCAGACTGCGAGGCATGGACGTGCACCGTGCCTCCTTGGGGGGAGAACTTCGCCGCGTTGGACACCAAGTTCACCAGGACCTGCGTGAGTCGGTCCGCATCGGCCGTGACGTCCATGCCGTCTGGCACGTCGTTCGAGAGCTGCACATCGAAGGCCCTGGCCGTGCCCTCCACGGCCTGCATGGCCGACGCCACGACCTCTCGAAGGTCGGTGGCGGCCAGCTGAAGATGGAGTTTTCCAGCCTCGATCTTCTCGATGTCGAGGATGTCGTTGATCAAGCGGACCAACCGCTCGGTGTTGCTGCTCGCGATGCCCACCAGCTGCATCGCGCCCTCGGGCAGCTTGCCCTTCACCCCGGCCTCCAGAAGGCGAAGGGAGCCGCGAATCGAGGTGAGCGGTGTGCGCAGCTCGTGGCTCACGACCGAGACGAACTCGTTCTTCACCTGCTCGATGGCGCGGCGGGCGGTCAAGTCCACGATGGTGATCAGTGTGGCGGACCCGTCCTGGGTCTGAAGAGGGGTCAGGGCCACCTCCACCGGCACCTCCATGCCGTCGGACCGCAACATCGGGAACTCCAGACCCGAGCCGATGGGCCGAGCCATCGGGGCCACCCCGAACTCCTCCCGAAGCTCGCGGAGCCTGTCCTGGCTCGCGGTGGGCACGAGGTAGGTGATGTCGCGCCCAACCAACTCCTCCCGACCGTAGGCCAGGAGACGCTCGGCCTCGTAGTTGACCTCGACGATCCCCCCGTCGTCGTCGACGAGCACCATGCCCGTGGCGCTCGCCTCCAAGAGGGCCTGGGTGTGCTCCGCAGCCCGCACCCGCTCGGTGACGTCGGTGGCCGCGGCGTAGAGCAACCCGCTCTCGGGGTCCGGCGCAGCTCGCCACTCCAAGGTCCGGTAGTCGCCGCTCAGGTGCCGATAGCGGTTCACGAAGCCGATCGTCGTCGCGCCCTCCTCGAGCTTCGCGATCTCGGCCAACGTCGCCTCGACGTCTTCCGGGTGCACGTAGTCGAGGAACCGCGCCCCCTCGAGCTCGTCGAGGGGATGGCCCAGCACGTCGGCCCAGGCTGGGTTGAGGTTGATGAAGGTCCCGTCGACACCCGCCACGCACAGCAGATCCAGGGAGAGGTCGAAGAAGCGAGCCACCTGCCGCTGAGCCGCTTCCCGCGCCACGCTTTCCCGCTGGAGGTCGCGGTGCGCCCGGCGCAGCTCGATCATGCGCACGACCTGGCGTCCGAGCGCGTCGAGGGCAGCACGGGTGCCGGCATCGAGGGTGCGGGGCTCGTGGTCGATCACACACAGCGTCCCCAGGGCATGCCCTTCGTTCGTCACCAGCGGCGCGCCCGCGTAGAACCGGACGTGAGGCTCTCCGGCCACCAACGGGTTGTCGGCGAACCGCTCGTCCTCGAAGGCGTCCTCCACCATGAACACGCCATTCCCGAGGATGGCGTGGGCACAAAACGCCACGTCACGAGGGGTCTCCGGGGCATCGAGACCGACCTTGGCCTTGAACCACTGACGCTCCCGGTCCACCAGGCTGACCAGCGCGATGGGGGTCCCGCACAGGGCCGACGCGACCGCTGCCAAGTCATCGAAACCGGCCTCGGCGGGCGTGTCGAGCAGATCGGCGTCGTGCAGGGCTCTCAGCCGTGCGTCTTCGTCGAGGGGAAGCGGCGCGATTTTCATGGGTATTGCCTGGCAGTTGGGAGAGAGGTCATGCTACCTCTGGGCGGGAGGTCCGCGACATATGGACACGGTGCTCTTGGTCGACGACGACGACGACATCCGGACGATCGGACGCATCGCGCTTCAGGACGTGGGGGGATTCCGTACCCTCGTGGCCTCCGGCGGCAAAGAGGCGCTCGCGGTGGCGTGCGCCGACGTGCCAGACGTCGTGCTGCTGGACGTGATGATGCCGGGCATGGACGGCCCCGCTACCCTCCAGGCGTTGCGCAACGCGCCCGAGACCGCACACGTGCCCGTGATCTTCCTCACGGCCAAGGTCCAGCGGCCCGAAGTCGAGCGGTACCTTGCCCTGGGGGCCCTTGGCGTGCTGCCCAAGCCCTTCGACCCGATGACGCTCCACGAGGAGGTCCGGCGACTGCTCGCGACCCTCTGAATCACAGGGTCCAAGGGATACGACGAACCTCCCCACTAGGTACCGACGCGACGCAGCAGACGGCGCACCCGCGGCAGCAGTTCCGCCGGTGAGAACGGTTTGGTGACCCAGTCGTCAGCCCCAAGGTTGAAGGCCCGCTCGATGCGATCCGGGCCGGACGTGCCCGTCAACATCACCACCGGGGTGTCCGCGTGCTTGCCGGGGAGCTTGCGGAGCCTCGCCAGGGTCTCGAACCCGTCGATGCCCGGAAGGGACACGTCGAGCACCACCGCCAGGGCATCGATCTTGGGAAGGGCCTCCAGCAGCTCTTCGCCTCGCTCGAAGCCGATACCCACGATGTCGGCAGCCTCCAGCGCATGAAGAACCGTGGCACGGATCGCGGCGTCGTCGTCGCACACCGCCACCCGGGCGCGGCCCGGCGTGGTCAGGTCGCTGACGAGGACCTGGCCGGTGCGGACACCGATTCGCGCCAGGTGCTCCACCTGCAGAATGACGTCGGGGAGCAGCCCATCGCTGGGGCCCACCACCCCCACCCCCAGCTGGAAGGACGGCAGGACCTCGCGAACCCGGTCCACGGCCACGTTGAGAAGCAGCTCCGCCGCCGCAGGCCCCAGCTCCGTGAGCCCGAGCAAGATCGCATCGTCGCTCCAGCGGGCCCGATACCCGCCCTCGGGCAGTCGAGCGGCGAGCACGTCGACCAACAGCTCCCGCGCGGTCGGCACATCATCGTCCACCTCGAAGACGCACATGACCGTGCAGAACGGCCTGCCGTCTCGGAGATAGGCACTGCGGGCTTCCCGAAGGCCGGTGAGCAACTGCCGGCGCTCTCGGACCTCGCTGTGGCCCGTGAACAACCGCTCGATCGCCGCCAACACCCCCTCATCTCCCTCTTCCACAACCTCGTCGGCCCCCGACGCGAGGAGCTCCGAGCGGGCGCCCTCCGGCAGCGTGGGTGCGACCACCAGCACGGCCGGGGCCAGCCCCCCAGGGGTGGAGCGAAGGCGACGGGTCATCTCCCTCGCGTCGCCATCCGGCAGGCTGAGGGATGCGACCACGACCCCAGGCCAAGCGGAGAGAGCGGCCTCCACACCCTCAGCCGCCGTGGCGGCCCGAGACACCCGCACTCGCTTCGGGACCGGTACACCAGCGTCCGCGCCCACGAACAGCACATGACGGCCGGGGGTCGGCCACGCACCCGCCACCGTCGTCAGCTCGTCGACGAGGGGGGCAAGGCGTCGAAGCACCGCCCCCGGCTCGGCATCCTCCACCGCCCCCGCGAGCACCGACAGCCTGGGGAACCCATACGTCGCCCCGGAGCCGCGGATCTGATGGGCATGGCGCCGCACGCAGCCCAGGTGGGTCTCCCATTCCGGCAGGTCGGCACTGGACGTCGCGAGGACGTCGGCGGAGGCCATGAGTTCCGCCACCCGGTCGGACAAGCCGGCCCGGTACACGTCGCGCAAGCCGGACAGGTCCGGGAGCCCAGACACCACCGGCTCACTGGGAAACAACGCCCACAGGGCCCCACGCATCTTGTCGCTCAGGGTCGCGGCGGCCAGCAGCTCCGCCGCCATGGCCCGGGCCGAAGGGTAGCGGGCCTCGGGAAGAAGCTCGGTGGCCCGCCTGAGGGTCGAGCGCAGGGGCTTCGGCACCGCATCCCACGCATCGTCCCGTCGAGCGGACCACAGCATGCCCGGGGGGCGCCCCGCCACGAGCGTGTACAGGGTCGCGCCCACGCCGTAGATGTCCGCGTGGAGGTCGACGGGATGATCGCAGTGCAGCTGCTCGGGCGCGCAGAACCGGGGCGTGCCGATCGTGCCGCCCGTGGCCTCGGTCACCGGGAGCTGCGCGATGCCGAAGTCCGACAGCTTCACCACCCCATCGGCGAACTGAAGCACGTTGGAGGGCTTGACGTCTCGGTGCACGATCCCGACAGAGTGCGCGGCGTCGAGGGCGGCGAGGACCTGAACCCCCACGCGAACCGCGGCTTCGAGGGACCGGACCCGAGAGCGAGTGATCTCCCCTCCCGGCGCGATCTCCATGACGATGAACAAATACTCGTGGGTCTCCCCGAGATCGTAGATCTGCAGAACCCGGGGATGCGCGACCTGCGCCAGGCAGCGGGCTTCGTCGGTCAGTCCGCGACGAACAGTGGCCACCGCGCTCCCCAACGGCACCACCTTCAGGGCACGTTCGACGTGAAGCAGGGTGTCTTGTGCCCGCCAGACGGCGGCCTGCCCCCCCTCGCCGAGCTTCTCCAGCAGGCGGTAGCGGCCGATGGTCGCACCAGGGGTATGTCGGTCGCGCAGTGGCATTCAGCGCACCATATGCCAGCCCCGGCGAGCCCGGCGTTACGGCAGGGTTGACGTCGACCTTTGGACTCAAGAACGGCCCCACAACCCCGATGCAACTCGGGGACGAGCGACGTCTGCCATAGATCAACGAACACGGGGAGAGCCAGATGGCGGCATCAGCCAAGGTAGGGGGCGGTCTGTGGTCCGCGCTCCGCGCACCCTGGAGCGGCGGAGACGAGCCCGCCGCGCCCGAAGCCCCCGAACACCTGTCACAGCCGATCTTCTACGTCGACGCCCGACGCAAGCTTCGCTCAGCCAACGCAGCGGGACGGGAGCTGGCCGGACTCGGTGCCGACGAGACCTGGGTGGGCTCGAAGATCACGCGCTGGCTGCCAGAGGCCGGGGCCCTGGCCAAGCGGCCGCCCCAGCGAACCCGAGCGGGCCACCGCCTCCACGACCTCACACTGCTGCACAGCGACGGCGCGCGGGTGCCCGTGGAGGTCGGAATGGCCCCCATCGGCGACACGGGCTGGTCCGCGATCACCGCCACCGACCTCAGCGACCGGAAAGGCCGCATGGAGCGCCTCGCCCAGTCCAACGACCGCCTCACGAGGGCACGGGACGACGCCCTCGAGCAGAGCCAGGCGAAGACCATGATGCTGTCGCGTGTCGCCAAGGTCCTGCAGGTCCCCGTCAGCGCCATCAGCGGCTACGCCGACCTGCTGGCCAGCGATGCCCGTGAGCCCGGAGACGACCGTATGAGCGCCGACGTCGAGGGCATCAGCAAAGCCAGCCAGTCCTTGCTCGGCATGCTGCGGAACATCCTCGACCTGGCGGAGATCGAAGCCGGTCGCATGGCGGTGCTCCAGAACCGCGTGGACATCGGGAACGACGTGCAGGAGCTCATCGAGCGTCACCGAGACCGCGCACGGGCACGTGGCAACACCATCTCGTTCGTCCGCTTGGCGGGGCTCGGCGAGGCCTACGCCGACCGCGAGCGCGTCCTCCAGATCATCGACATCCTGTTGGACAACGCCGTCCGCTTCACGATGCACGGCACCATCACCGTCCGCATCCTCCGTGAGCCCGTGGGCAACCAAGAGCACATCGTGGTGCAGGTGAGCGACACCGGCGTCGGCATCCCCAAGGACCGCCTCGAGGCCTTGTTCGACGGCCACGACGCGGGCGCTTCCAACACCAGCTCCGCCGGCATCGGATTGGTGGTCGGCGCCGCCCTCGCTCGCTTGATGGACGGGCGCCTGTCGGTGAACAGCACGAAGGGCGTGGGCTCCACCTTCACCCTGGATCTGCCCGCATTCACGACCCAGCACGACGAGAACCCTCCCAGACTGTCGGTCACGGGACTTCCCGTCCCCCGCCGGGTCAGCCAGAGCACCGTTCAGGTCGCGGTGCGCGACACCGAGCTCCGCAGCCAGGCCATCGCCTGTTTGGAGCGAGGGGGATGGGGCGTGCACGCCGTCGATGGTCCCGATGGGGAAGAGGCGCCCGACGAAGACGACTGCGTCGTGCTGGTCGGCCCCGGTCCAGAGGACGACCCCGTGGCGCTCGTGGAGCATGCCCGCGCTCGAAACCCCAACCTGCCGCTCATCGCCGTGCTCCGCCCATCCGTGGCCCCCGCCGCCCGACTCCGCATCGCGGCCCTGGCGGCGGCGGTGCGCACTGTCGAGGAAGATGCCGAGGCATCCAGCTGGGACGACGCACTCCACGGCGCCGTCATGCGCTCGGTGATGATGCACAACATGCGCCGCCGCGTGGGTGCGGTGCCTCCCCTCCCCGCATCCCCATGACGTGCATGGTGATCGCCGTGGTCGACGACAGCGAAGACAACCAACTGCTCCTGCAGGTGGTGCTGGGGCGCGACCACACGATCCACAGCTACTACCGAGCCATCGACGCGCTGGAGGCTTTCGCGTCCGACCGGCCCGACGTCGTCCTGATGGACATCTCCATGCCCGAGATGGACGGGCTGACCGCCCTGAAGCACGTTCGCTCGCGGCCGGCCATCCACAACCTACCGGTGGTGGCGCTCACGGCGATGGCGCTGCCCGACGACGAAGCGCGCTTCCTCGCAGCGGGCTTCGACGCCTACGTCACCAAGCCCATCGTCGACTTCGCACAGCTGACCTCGACGCTCGAGGACGTCATCCGTCGTCGAGGAGCAGGGTGAAGGTCGAGCCTTTCCCGCGCTCGCTCTGGGCCACCAAGCGGTAGCCGAGTCGGACGGCGAGGCGCTGACTGATGGCGAGCCCCAGGCCGGTGCCTTCGTACGCGCGTCGATCGGATTCGTCCGCTTGCGTGAAGGCGTCGAACACCCGGGCCAGGTCGACCGCCTCGATGCCGATGCCCGTGTCCTCCACATCGATCGCGTGGGCCCTTCCCTCGAGGGCCCGGACCCGAACCATCACCTCGCCCTGCTCCGTGAACTTGAGGGCGTTGCCAACGAGGTTGGTCACGATCTGCCGGAGCAGCGTGGGGTCGCTCCGAATCGGGGGCAGGGACGCCGGGCAGGCCACGGTGAGCGTGAGCTCGGGCTGAGCGACGACGATGCCGCGGAGGCCCTCGACCACCTCGTCCAGCAACACGCAGAGGTCGACATCGTCCAGCACGACATCCACGGCATCCGCCTCCGCCTTGGAGAGATCGAGCACCCCACCGATGAGCTCCAGCATGTGGAGACCGTTGTTGTGAATGCGATCCGCAAACAAGCGCTGAGCATCGGTCAGGCCCTCGTCCTCGGAGGACAGCAGGTGCCCAGAGAACCCGATGATCGAGTTGAGGGGGGTGCGGAACTCGTGGGACATCCGGGCGAGGAAGCGAGACTTCGCGTCGCTCGCGCGGATGGCGTCGGCCTTGTCCGCTCGCTCCTGGGCGAGCCGTGCCCGCCAGGTGAAGATCTCCAGCGGATCGTGGGCGGGCCGGTACGGAAGGTTCGCCACGTACCGGACATAAAGGAACAACGCGCCCCCGTACACCACCGCCGCGAGGGTCTTCCCGACCAGCTGACTGACCAAGATGGCGCGGAAGTGATCGGTCCCCGCGAAGGAGAGCACCGTGAAGCCGAGGGCGTCGGCATACAGGGTGATGACCATCGCCAGCAGCGCACGAGCCGAGGCGCCCAGCGCGAGCCGCCGGCCGAGCCACTCGTAGATCACCACGATGAGCAGAAAATCGATGGCCAGCATCAGCGTGCCCGAGACGAAGATGCGTGGGTCGACCTGGAACAGCGCGGCGTCGACCTCCAGGAGGTTGCTGGCCCCCGCTGCCAGCTGAGCGTGGGTGAGGGCAGACAAGCCCGTGAGCAGCAGGTTGCTCCCCACGACCGCTCCGATGAGTGCGCGGGTGCGCTCGATGTCGTACCGCAGGTACACGAGCAGCACCCCAGCCACGCTGCTCCCGAACAGGACCACCGACCCTGGAGACAACAGCACGCCCCCACCCGCGTCCACGTACACGGTCGACGCGAGGATGGTCTGCACGTACTGCAGCGCCCCGACCAGCACGGCGATGCCCACGAAACCGTACGGCGGCGGCAGGCGGTCCGCGCCGAACAGGGCGCCGAGCACCAGCACGAACTGACCGATGAGGTACGTCAAGCCAACTTCTCCCCTGCGGGTGACCGCTGGGGGATATAGCAGGGCGTCGGCCGAGGGGCAGAACCGGGTGAAAGGAAGCTTACTGGCGGGGCGATACGAGCTTCGAAACGTCCTCGGAGAGGGCGGTCGCGCCACGGTCTTCCGAGCGTTCGACCAGAAGCTAGGGGTGGACCGCGCCGTGAAGGTGCTGCGAAAGTCCGGCCCATGGGCCCACAAGCCCCACCAGGTCCGATTCGAGCGGGAAGCCCGCATCCTCGCGCAGTTCGACCATCCGAACATCTTGAGGGTGCACGAACACTCGCACCACGACGCCGACGATCCACCCTTCATGGTCCTCGATTTCTGTGTCGGTGGCTCCCTGGAGGAGCGCATCCAGCGAGGCGTGATTCCACCGGCCCAGGCCCTGGCCTACACGCTGCAGGCCGCCCACGCCCTCGAGCACGCGCACCGCAAAGGGGTAGTGCACCGCGACGTCAAGCCCGCCAACCTGCTCGTCGACGCGGCAGGTCAGGCCGTCCTCGGCGACTTCGGCATCGCCAAGGACTACTTCGAGACCGGCGCCGACACCGAGGAGTCCGCCACGCTGGGCACCCACGCGTTCATGGCGCCCGAACAGCGCTACGAGACATCCCAAGTCGACGGTGCCGCCGACCAATACGCCATGACCGCGACGCTGTACGTGATGCTCACCGGAGAGTCACCCACCGATCTCTTCCTCGCGGACGAGAGCTCCCCGAGGTGGTGGGGCATCCCTCACGCCGTCCTGCCCGTCCTACAGCGTGGCCTGCAGTTCGATCCAAACAAGCGCTACCCAGGCATGCAAGCGTTCATCCGCGCCATCCATCACGTCGCCGAGCACCTGAGCATGGAGGCACCCGACCTTCCAGCGCCCGCCACCGCGGGCTCGGCAGCGCCGGAGCTCGAGGCCTGGTACCGCTCGAGTCTCGGGACGCGGGCGGAGGAACTCCGCGATGCCCTTCGCCGGATGGACGTCGCCGACGACGACGCGGGGGCAGAGGTTCGGCGCATCGCGCACATCGTCCGCGGCGGGGGGGCGGGCTTCGGGTTCCCCCTCGTGACCGACATGGCCCAGGCCGTCGAGACCGCCGATGAGCGCGATCTGGCGAACCGGGCCGGCGAGCTGGTCTACGTCATGCGGTCCATCTCCCGGACGGGCCTGACGTCGACGGTCCTCGTCGCCTGCGTCCCCGATGGGTTCCCGCTGGATCTGACGCTCGTGTTCCCCGATGCCCGGGTGACGTCGGACTGGGACGACACCCTCGAGCGGGTGCTCGCCGGCACGGTCGACGTGCTCCTGTGCATGGCCTCCGAGGAGGTGCAGCGCGGTCTGCACGCCATCCGAGCCTCGGGCGTCGGGGCGAGCGTCGTGCTGCTTGGCGGCACCAACGAGGTCGACTGGCGACGGCTCGGCGTCGACCATGTGGTGGCCAACGCCGACGACCCAGTCGCCATCCGCGCGGCCGTCCGGAGCCTCGCCGACCCTCGCTTCAGCCGCCCCGTGATCGGCCTTAGCGAGTTCTACCGAGAGGTCTCGAGCCAGCTCGATCGGTTCCGGGTGGAGCCTCACGACGTCTACGTCTTTCGGGTGTTCGACATCGCGCAGCGCAACGTGATCCCGCGGCGGGCGATCCACCGAGCCAAGGCCTTGTTGGCGTACTACCACTCAGGCATGGTCGCGGTGCTTCCCACCCGGCTGGCCGATGCCTTCACCGACTTCGTTTCGGCCGACTCGTGGGAACGAAGCGCCGTGGCGTCCACTGCGCTCAGGGGGGGAGAGTCCCTGCCATCGGTGGTCGGGCGGCTGCTGCGCTTGGTGCACACCATGGAGGCACCGGGCCACCAGCGAGTGGCAGAGGAAACGAAGACCGCCAGCGTGGTCCTCATCGAGGACGACCCAGCGATGGCCCGACTGGTGTCTCAGGTGCTCCGCTCTGGCGGAGCCAAGGTCCGCCATCACGCGGACGGCCTGGAGGGGCTGGAGGCCGTCCTCGACGACGTCCCCGACCTGGTCATCCTCGACGTGGGCCTACCCACCCTCGACGGCGTGTCCATCCTGCTGCGGCTTCGCGAGCACCCCGACACCTTCGACACCCCCGTGCTCATGCTCACGGGTCGGAGCAAGGAAGAGGAGGTCGTGCAGCTGCTGGAGATGGGCGCGTCCGACTTCGTCGCCAAGCCCTTCGAAGTCGCCGTGCTCAACGCCCGCATCCGCAGCCTGCTGAGACGAAGCCGACCGGGCCAAGCCACGCGGTGAGGCCCCGGCGTCTCGACGGGTCCAGCTCCGCTCGGTCCGTCATCGACCTCGAGCGGGATGGAGACGTGGAGCTCGTCATCGGGGCCACGTCACGATCACCCGCTCCGGGGGCGAGACCGCACCTCCGGATCTCGCGCCTGGTGGGCCACCTGCGGCGGCTGGGCCTACCCCACGGACGGCATGGGACAAGACCCGTTCATCGATTACTTTCAAACCATGTGCATACTGTTTGCAGACAAGGTACAGGCTCCCATCGAAGGAGCCCGTCATGCGTTTCACCACCCTCTCGTCCGTCATCAGCCTGCTGCTCGCCGTCGGCTGTGGCTCATCCACGAACTCCGATACGGGTTCCGACGACAGCGATGGGCCGACGGGCGAGGCGTCGCTCACCGAACCCGGCACGGCGCCCCTGGCCGACGTCCTGGGCCGCTGCACCTACACCAACCCCTTCTCCCAGAACGCGGAGTGCAAGGAGTACCGGGGCGAGGGTTGGACCGAGGTCGACGCCACGGCCAACTGCGATGCACCTGTTCCTGGCGGCAGTGCGGGCCTGTTCGAGGCCGGCATCGTCTGCGAGCGCCTCGACTACGTCGGCGAGTGCATCGTCGACGACGGCGAGCCCACCGAAACCATCACGGTCTTTCCCGGCTCCGACCCCTCCTCCTGCGGCGGTGCGGAGCTCGGCTGCACCTTCTCCCAGGGGGTGTTCATCCCCAGCGACGTGTGCAGCGGCGAGCCCGAGAGCGAGGGCGTGGCCACCGAGAACGCCTTCGTGCCCTTCCAGCAAGTCTGCGTCGATCCCCTCCCCGGGGAGCCAGCCGGGGAGGGCCCTGATGGCCAAGTCTGCACCTGGGAGTCCGTGTCGGGTGCCACCGAGGAAGGACGACGCTTCGTCGACTATGCCTCCTGCGACCCCATCTTCTCCCAGCGCCCCTACGTCCCTTACGAAACCACCGTCGACACCTCCCTCGACGACGCGCGCTTGAGCGACACCGAGTGGGCGGAGGAGTTCGCTTGGGTGACCGGCCAGTTCGAGTCGACCTCGTGCTCGTGTTGCCACGCCGCCACCTACGCCCCCAACGGCGCCAGCGGCTGGGACCTCGAAGACGAGCCCATCTGGCTCGACGGGGTCGACGACGACGGGCTGGCCATGCTCGCGGGATGGGTCGACTCCACCGCCTTCGGCGCCTTCGATCCGGCCGACAACAACGGCTTCGACCGCTCGGTCACCGGCGTGCCCACCACCGACATCCCCCGCATGGTGGCCTTCCTCGAGGGCGAGCTGCAGCGCCGGGGCTTCGAAGAGCAGGACTTCGTCGCCACCGCTCCCTTTGGGGGCGTGCTCTACGACCAGCTCTTCTACGTGCCCGAGGCCTGCCCCGAGGACGTCGGGCTGATGGCCGATGGCACCCTCGCCTGGACCGGAGGACCCGCCCGGTACCTCTACGTGTTGGACAAGGGCTCCGACTCCCCTGGTGTGCCGCCCAACCTCGACCTGCCCGACGGCACCGTGTGGCGCCTCGACGTCGACTACAGCGCCGACCCGGTGCGCAGCGGCGTGACGTACGGCGAAGCCCCCGCGGGCGCCCAGGTGACCTTCCCCGCGTCCGGGCAGGCGCCCGAGCTGGTGCGTGGCCAGACCTACTACCTGGTGGCCCTGCTCGACATCTACCAGCCCGCCACCCGCTGCGAGTTCGTCGCGCCGTAGGCGCTCGCAAGAGCTGTGACACTCCAAGGTCATGTCGGGCATGGTGCGGTGGGAGACCCCATGACCCTGTGGATATGCCTGGCCCTCGCGGCTCCGACGACGATCGCTGTCGACGGAGACCTCATCGCGGTCGGCGACTTCGACGGGGATGGCCACGACGACGTGGTCAGCAAGGTGGTGATCAACTGGACCGACCCCGACGCCTCGGGATCCCTGCTGGTCCACAACGGGTCTGCGAACGGGCTGGAGACCGTGTCTTCCTGGTCCCGCGCCAACGTGACGGGCGCCACCGTGATCGACTTCGATGGCGACGCCTACGAGGACCTGATGGTCACCGACGACCAGGGCGTGGCCCAGGTCCTGGTCGGGTCTGCCTCGGGCCTTGGCGACACCCCATCGTGGGAGACGCCGCCAGGGGAAGACTGGCGGCATGGGTATGCCCTCGGCGACATCGACGGCGACGGCGACCAAGACGTGGCCCTGGTCACGACCAACAAGCGCCAGCTCGCCATCTTTCGGGGCACCGCCTCAGGCCTCGCCGCCAGCGCCGCCGCCACCTACGGGGTCAGCGCCGGGAACGTCTCCGCCGGCGATGTGAACGGCGACGGCTTCTCCGACGTGATGATCAGCGCCGACGCCTTCGCCGACTGGGCCTACCTGGTGCTGGGAGCCCCAGGACCTCCCCCCGGCAGCCTCGGAGGCGAGATCATCTTCCCGGTCGACCAGATGTGGTACCGCGACGTCCCGGGCATCGTGCCCGACGTCACCGGCGACGGCATCGACGACGTCGTGGTCGGCGATGCCTCGGACCTCTACCTGGTGGAAGGGTCGCCCCTGGGTCCAACCCTTCCCTGGCTCCCGGATGACGCCAGGCTGCTGATCTGGCCTGCGATCACCAACAACGGCACCCAGGCCTACACCACCGTGACCACCATGGACGCCGACGCGAACGGCGTCGAAGACCTCGTGCTGCTCCGCACCGACGTGACGGACGGAGAACCCAACGAGGGGCTCGTGATGCAGCTCACCCTGGAGTCGGACGCCGACGAGATCGAACCCAGCTGGTTCGTGCAAGGGAACGGTGCCCGTGCCCGCGACGCCTTCGTCGGCGACATCGACGGCGATGGACTCGACGACCTGTTGATCCACGGCACCACCCCACACGTCCACGAGGCCACGGTGGACGGGCTCCAAGGCAGCTTCCCCGACGCCACGTTCTGGGCCCCTGAAGGGCCCGGATGCGACGTCATCGGGGCAGCGGCCGCCGGGGGGGACCTGAACGGAGACGGCCACGCCGATGTGTGGCTCAGCGAGCTCTGCACCGTCTCGGCCTCCCACAACAAGGTCAACTGGCTCCACCTCGCCGCCGGCTCCCCCACGGGACTCGACCTCGCACACGGGGAGAAGGTCCGCCTCAAGAACGGCGGGCAGCGGTTCAGCTCCCTCGGTGACCTCGATGGAGACGGGCTCGACGAGCTGCTCCTCGGGCAGGAGCGCCTGTACACGGCCGGCGAGGCAACCCGGTGCCGTCAAGAGCGCAGGCAGATCGTGAACTCCCCGAGCTTCGACCCGTCTCAGCTGCCGGAGCCCTACACCTGCAACCTGGCCCGCGCCCGGGTCGGCATCGCGTTCGGAGGCCTCGGTCCCGCCCAGATGAACATCCAGTACATCGAGGGGGAAGGCCACTACTTCGGCACCGGGGCGACCCCCGCAGGCGACGTGAACGGCGACGGCTTCACCGACCTGGTGATGGGGGTGAGCAAGACCGAGCTCGGGGTGTTCCTCGGCTCGGCGGGCGGCACCTTCTCGAACACGCCGGACCATCGCATCGACGTGCCCTACGTGCCCACGCTGCTCTCCCACTTCGTGGCCGGGGTCGGCGACATCGACGGAGACGGCTTCGACGACCTCGCCGTAGGCGAGCACGGATTCGGCACGTACTTCGTCGACTACATTCCAGGCACGAGCTGGAGCTTCCTCGACCAAGAGCTCACCGAAGGAGCGGTCCAGATCTACAGGGGTTCGGCCACCGGCCCCGTGTGGAGCCAAACCCTCACCAGCCCCCTGGCCGACGCGCAGTACGGCGCCTTCGTCGCCGGGGCAGGCGACGTCGACGGCGACGGCCTGGACGACGTCTTGGTCGGCTCGCTGGGCGCCGGCGGCTACCTGTACGCCGGCGACGCCGGCGGGCTCTCCGCCACGCCCGACTGGACCGTGCCCGACGCGGACGACGGCGACGGGTGGGAGCTCCAGCCCGCGGGCGACATGAACGGCGACGGCTACCCCGACGTGATCGCGCGGCCCGCGAGCCAGAGCACCACCTGGTGGAACGCCCATCACCCCATCCCCGCGTACGTGGGCGTCAGCTCCATCCGCGTCTACGCTGGGGGCCCGGCGGGCTTGTCCTCCACCGCGTTGTGGGAGGCGCCGAGCGGCTGGGGGGCGGGGCACCGGGCGGTGGGCGTCGGCGACGTCGATGCCGATGGTCTGTCGGACATCCTGCTGACGGGCAACCGTCGTGGGTGGTTGGTCACCGGCGCCGACGTGGCGACCGCCACCCCGTAGAGGCCGTCGAGCTTTCCACCCCCACGACGGGCCCCATGATCTACCCTGCCCTCCCACCGAGGAGGGCAGAATGGACCAGGCCGTGTTGGACATCTTCGCCAAGTACGACGCCGGCTACGACGTGCTGGGCCGCCTGAAGCGCCTGGTGGGCGACGAGGAAGGCAAGGCCGGGGAGGTCCTCTGGCAGGCCCACCGCGGGGGCCACCACGACTGCACCACGGAGCAGTGCTACTGGTCCGCCATGGCCGACGCCACGGAGGCCTACGACGCCAGCGACGTGGCCAACCTGCTGACGACCGTCGCCGCACACCCCACGATGCAGGGCCTGAACACCTCGTGGAGGGACGACAACGGCTGGGTGATCTACTTCACCTCGATGGTGAAGGCGGTGCAGGACAAGCAGCCGCTGGTCGAGGCATGGAAGACGGTGCCCGAGCCCATGAAGAGCAACCTGGGCTTCCAGCTGGCCCGGGGCGGCGCGCTCACCGCCGACGACCTCGGGGCCGATACCCTCGCCCAGATCGCCAGCCAGTACGCCTCCGGCACGAACTGGGGCCTGGGCCCCTTCGATGAGGTGTGGCCCGGCGAGATGGGCGCAGCGGCCATGGCCGTCGCCGTCGCCCTTCCCGACACCGAGATCTGGGACGCGGAGGTGGTGGTGCGAAGCCTGCCCGCCGCCACCCCCGAGCAGCTCGCCCACGCCGTCTACAACCTCGACTACGGGTCGACGCTGCCCAAGGTGGCCGCCTGCCTCGACCCAGTGCCGGACGGCCTCGCCGATGCGTTGCTCGCGGTCGACCGCAGCCATGCGAGCGACCACGGCGCGCACCTCGCGCTCATCGTGCTGGCTCGGGCCGGGCGCGGCGCCGACGCCGACGCCATCATCGCCGAGGCCCTCGAGAAGGACCCGGAGAAGGACTTCGCCGACCTGCTCACCGAGGCACTGCGCACGCTTCCGCAGGAGCTCGTCGTGCCCCACGTGGCGGCTCGATTCACGGGCAACCAGCGCAGCCGGGAGCGCTGGTCCCTGGTGCCCGCGGTGCCGGTGCCCGCCGTCTTGACCGCCGCCATCGACGTGGTGAAGGGCTGGCCACGAGGCGAACCCTGGGAGCGCGACCCCGCCCTGGCGGCCTTCCAGCGCCTTCCCGCCGAGGCCCGTCCGGTGATGGCCGAGGTCTCCCTGGGCAAGCTGCCCCAGCGGGACATCCTGGCCTGGGGGATGGCCTCCAGCGGGGCCCACGACGCCCTGCTGCCGCTGCTGGGCGACACGTCGGGCAAGGTCGTGGAGGCCGCCGTGCACGGCCTAGGCGCGGTCGAGGCCCTGCCCCAGCTCGCCGAGGCCTTGGCCCACAAGAAGAAGGCGTTCCGGCTGGGCGGCGCCCGCGCCCTCGCCCTGCTCCCAGCGAGCCCCGAGCGGCAGGCGCTGGCCGAGCAGACGCTGTCGAAGGAGAAGAACGCCGAAGTGAAGGCCATCCTCGAGCCCCTCGTGGCCGGAGAGAGGGCCGAGGTGCTCCACCTCGACACCGTGCGGGAGGCCCTCGCCACCTGGGACCCGTGGAGCCAGCTGGAAGCGCTGGGCGCCGAGATCGAGCCCGCCCTGCAGGCGGTGTTGGCCGAGGGGAAGGCCCGCCACAACGAGCGCGCGTGGTCGTGGTACGTCGAGCGGGGCTGGCCCGGTCTGCCCGCCTTCGCCACGGCCCAGCTGCAGGGCAGTGTGGCGTCGGCCCGAAGGGGGGCCCGAGACGCCCTCGTCGCGCTGGGGGCCGGAGAGCAGGTGCTGCCCCTGCTCGCCGCCAAGAAGGCCACGATACGCACCGACGCGGCGACCATCCTGCGGCAGGGTCCCCAGGAGGGCTTCGTGCACGCCCTCACCTCCGCCCTCGCCAAGGAGAAGAGCAAGCCGGCACGCGCCGCGATGGCCGAGGCGCTGGAGGCGTGTGTGTCGTTGGCCGATCCACCCCTCCGCGACGTGCCGGCCACCGCCGCGGGGCACGCCGCCCTCGACGCGCGCTTCGCCCGCTGGCTGGGCGACGCCCCCATCGAGCTGGACGGCCTCGAGCTCACCTGGGCGAGCGGCGCACCGGTCAGCGACAAGGCCCTCGTCGGGCTCTTCGCGGCCCTGGACCGAGGGCAAGACCTGACGGGGCTACGGGCCCACGTCGAGGAGCACGGCGCCTCCGCCCTGTGGCACGAGCTCGGCCGACGCCTCGAGGGCACCAAGGAAGGCCGGTACGGCTGGGGGGTCGCAGCGACCGGCGTGCTCGCCCGGGAGGCCGATCTCGCCGACTACGGCCGACCTCTCGACGACATGGCCCGAGGAGGCGAGCACAACGAAGCGTTCGCGCGCCTCAGCGCCCTGGCTCGCCATGGCTCCTCGGCAGCCCTGCAGTGGGTCGACCACTGGGCCCGCAAGGCCCGCAGCAACGGCCTGCGGGAGCGCGCCGGGACCCTCATGGACGAGGCGGCTGCCATCCTCGGCCTGAGCCGGGACGAGCTGGCCGAGCGGGTGTTCCCGGATTTCGGTCTCGATGCCCGGGGGGAGCGGCCCCTCGACTACGGCGAGAAGAGCTACGTCCTCTGCCTCAACGCCGAGCTCAAGCTGGAGATCCGCGAGGGAGGCAAGGTCCGCAAGACCCTGCCGAAGCCCAAGACCGACGAGGATAAGCGCCTCCGCACCGACCTCACGGCCCTGCGGAAGCAGCTGCGGTCCGCCGTGGCCGCCGCCGTGGACCGGCTGGAGGCCGCCATGGTCGAGGGGCGTGCATGGACCCCGAGCGCCTGGGCCGAGGTGTTCGGCAATCCGGTGCACCGTCGACTTGCAGAGCAGCTCGTCTGGTGGGATGTCGGCGCCAGACAGGCCTTTCGCGTCGCCGAAGACGGCTCCTTCGCCGACCGCGACGACGAGGCTTTCGACCGGACCGGGCCCTTCACCCTCGCCCACCCGCTGCGCCTGGACGACGCCGAGGCCTGGGCTGAGGTCTTGGTCGACTACGAGCGGATGCCCCCCTTTCCCCAATTGGTTCGACCGACCGTGGCGCCGACCGCCCCCGACGCCGACGCCATCGACGACTGGATGGTGCACCCGGTCGCGTCCACCCGGCTGCGGGGCTTCATGGGCAAGCAGCGCTGGGTCCGCGGCGACCCCCAGGACGGCGGCGCCGTGCTGTGGATGTCCAAGCCCTTCCGCACGGCCGGGGTGACCGCCATCCTCGACTTCGAGCCCGGCCTGGGCATGGGCTACGACTACGAAGACGAGCAGACCCTTCGGGACTTGGTGTTCGTGTCGGGCATCCACACCGAGGGGTACGGCAAGCCACGCCTCCGGCTCGGTGACGTCGACCCCGTCGTGTACGCCGAGGTGGTGGGCTCGATCCAAGCCATGGTCGAGGCCGAGCGCGCCTCATCCTGACAACCGACCTGCGAACTCGATAGGACGCCGCCATGCAACACCTGCTCCTCCCCGCCCTCCTCCTCCTGGCCGCCTGCCAGGGGGGCGACGACGACGGCACCGACACCACCGACGGCGACGGCAACGAGTCGACCGGGTCCACCGGCACGACCACCACGCCCTGCACCTACCCGGAGGGGGCCGTCGATCCCATGGCCCTCGGCGAAGTGATGCCGGCCTTCTCCTGGCCCGACGCGCGGCACCTCGACGGCCGCACCGCCAGCCTCGAGCTCGACAAGGCCGCCTGCGACGACGACGACGACATCGACTGGTCTCCCCACGACGTGCTCGTCTTCGTGTCCATCCCCGCGTGGTGACCCGCCTGCGCCAGGCACGCCGGTTCGGTGGCCGACCTCGATGAAGACTTCAACGCAGCAGGGGCCGAGATCATTTGGGTGCTCGAGCAAGGGCCCCGCTTCGAAGACGGAACCGCAGCAAACTGCGTGACCACCATGCAAGACCTCGGTGCCACCACCGGCTGGTGCGTGGGCGACGACGAGACCCTCCCCGCCGCCGACGTGTTCGACGACTCCGACCTCGCCAACAACCGCGGCTTCGATCTCATCGTGCCGCGCAGCACCATGCGCATCGAGTGGGTGAGCACCCACGGCACCGGCCCCAACGACGAGAACCCGGAGGGGGAAGACGTGCTGGCCGAGGTGCAGGCGGTGCTGCAGGGGCGCTGACACCATCCGTCCCGTGAAGATCCCGGCCAATGGAACGTCAGCGCGCTCCGCATGGGAACACCTCGCCAACCCCGAGGATGCCCACAACGCGGCGAACGGCGCATGCAGCCACCGAGCGCCGGCCGTGGTAGACACTGGCCATCCCCGGGATCCCGCCAATGTCCACCAAGCTGCTCGTCGCCATCGACTTCTCCCCCCTCTCCTTGCGCGCCGTGCAGTACGCCGTCGAGTTCGTGCGGGGCTCATCCCGCACCATCGACCTGCTCCACGTCACCCAGGACCCGCTCCCGGCCCACGCCGCGAGCCATGCCCCGGCGGAGCTCCTCGACCAGATCCGCGAAGGCGAGCAGTCCCGGGCCACCAAGGAGCTGGAGGCGGTGATCGGGACCATCCCCGAGCTCCACCGCGGCAAGCAGATCGTGCGCCGAGGCCCCGCCGCCGAGACCATCTGCGACGAGGCCGGCAAGGGCTACGACCTGGTGGTCGTCTCCACCCACGGCCGAACCGGACTCTCCCAGTTCTTCATCGGCTCGGTCGCCGAGCGGGTCGTTCGCCTCGCCCCGGTCCCGGTGCTCGTCGTCCGCTGATCGTCGCCCTCCCTCTGGAGCTCCCATGCCCGACGTCTCCCGCCGCAACCTGATCCGCGGCGCCATCGCCGGGCTCACGGGCGCCCAGCTCCTCCGTCCCGGCGAGGCCCGGGCCGAGGACGCCGCCGAAGCGCCGCCTGCCTCCGAGGGCGTGCTCGTCAAGACCTCCGTGAACGGCGAGACCCACGAGCTCCGCGCCGACCCCGACGCCCTCGCGGTGCACACCCTCCGCCACGACCTCGGCAAGACCGGCACCAAGCTGTGCTGCGGTGCGGGCACCTGCGGCGCGTGCACCGTGCTCGTCGACGGCCAACCCCATGTCAGCTGCCTGCTCCCGACCACGGCCCTGCACGGGTCTGAGGTCACCACCATCGAAGGCATCGCCGCCACCCACCCCAGCGGCGTCCACCCGGTGCAGCGGGCCTTCTTGGCCCAAGATGCCCTGCAGTGCGGCTACTGCACCCCCGGCTTCGTCGTCGAGGCGGCCGCTTTCCACGACGCCTGGCGGGCCGAGCACGGCACCGAGACCCCGTCCCACGACGACGTCCAGGCCGCGCTGGCCGGCCACCTGTGCCGCTGCGGCGCCTACCCGAGCATCACCGCCGCCGTCGTCGCCGCCTGCGAGGGCAAGCACGACGCGGGCCCCTTGACCGGCCCCCGCAAGGACGGCCCCGAGAAGGTCACCGGCGAGGCCACCTACACCGTCGACGTGCAGCTCGATGGGCAGCTCGTGGGCGCCGCGGTCCGCTCCCCCTACGCCCACGCCCGCATCCTCTCCTTCGACGTGGCCCACGCCGCCAACCTGCCCGGGGTGAAGGCCGTGGTCCGCCTCGTCCCCGATCAAGGAATCGTGCGCTACGTCGGCCAGGAAGTCGCCGCCATCGCTGCGGTCGACGAGATCCACTTGCGCCGGGCCCTGGCGAGCCTGCGGGTCGAGTACAAGGTCCTGCCCGCCATCGTCGACCCCAAGGTGGCCCGCGAGCCTGGCGCTCCCTTGGTCTACGCCGACAAGAAGGCGGGCAAGCAGGCCCCCTCCGCCGCCGAAGGGCCGGTGCTCGGGGCCCCATGGGACGGCAACCTCCGTGGGCCCGTCAGCTCCGCGATGCTCTCCAAGCCCAAGCAGGGCCCGAAGGCCGTCGCCGCCGCCCAGGAGTCCGGCAACGTCGCCGCCGGCACGTACGAGCTTCCGGTGCAGATCCACACCGCCCTCGAGCCCCACGCCGCCGTCGCCCGCTGGGCCGATGAGAAGCTCGAGGTGTGGGCCAGCACCCAGTCCTGTGCCCTTCTCGCCGAAGACCTCGCCGAGCGATTCGACCTGCACCACGACCACGTGATCGTCCGCTGCCCGTACGTCGGGGGGGCCTTCGGCGCGAAGGTCGGCCTGCAGATGGAGACCCTCACTGCCTGCCTGCTGGCGCGGGAGGCCGGGGCCCCCGTGGGGGTGACGTTGACCCGCGAAGACGAGCTGATGGTGGGGGGCTACCGCCCGGGATGCACCATCGACATCGCCATCGCCGCCGACGCCGAGGGCCAGCTCACCGGCATGACCTACCAGGCCGTGACGGACTCGGGGGTGTCGGTGGGCACCAACTCCGCCATGCTGGCCCGGCTCATCTACCCCCACAAGGCCAAGGAACTCGACGACTTCGACATCGTCACCCACGCCCCACCGGCCCGGCCCTTCCGAGCGCCCGGGGGCCCCGCCGCCTTCTTCGCCCTCGAGTCGGCCGTCGACGACATGGCGGCCCTGCGCGGGGAAGACCCCCTCGACCTTCGCCTCCGCTGGGACCCCAACCCTCGGCGGCAGCGCCTGTACCGCTGGGCCCAGGGGCTCGATGTCTGGAAGACCCGCAGCCAGGGCGAGCAGGCGGGACGCTACCGCAAGGGCGTCGGCGTGGCCTCCGGCACCTGGTACGTCTTCTGGGACCCCCACGTGCAGGTCCAGCTCGACGTCATCCAGGGGCGCATCACCGCAAGCACCGCCAGCCAAGACATGGGCAACGGCACCCGGAGCATGATGGCCTGGACCGTGGCCGGCATGCTCGGCCTCGACCCCGACGCCATCGACGTCCGCCTCGGCGACAGCCGCGACGTGTACGGCTGCATGTCAGCCGGCTCCCGCACCGCCTGCTCGGTGGGCCCTGCCGCCATGCACGCCACCGAGCAGCTCAAGGAGGCCCTCGTCGACCTTGCCGTGCACCAAGGCCTGCGGGGTGAGGTCACCGACGACGGCATCGTGCCCGACGGTGGGGGCCCCCTCATCTCCTGGGCGGAGCTGTTGGAAGGAATGCCCGCTTCCACCTTCGTGGGCCGCCGCCGCCGCGACGACGAGCGGGCCTTCCTCCCCTTTGCCACGTCCAATACCAAGATCGGCCGAACCCTTCCGGGAAGCATCCACCTGTGTGAGGTCGAGGTCGACACCGTGCTCGGCCACGTCCGCGCCACCAAGGCCTGGGTCGGGGTCACCGCTGGCAAGATCTTGTGCCCGCCGGTCGCCCGCAGTCAGATGGAGGGGGCCGTCATCCAGGGGCTGTCCTACGCGCTGTACGAGCAGCGCATCCTCGACCAGCGGACGGGCCGCTTGCTAAGCCACAACCTCGACGACTACCGCATCGCCGGCATCGGCGACATGCCTCCCATCGACGTGCACTTCGACGAGGAGGGCTACGAAGCGGTGCGAGGCGGCGCCATCGGCATCGGCGAGATCGGCACGGTCGGCGTGACCGCGTCGGTGGCCAACGCCGTGTTCCACGCCACCGGCAAGCGCCCCCGACGCCTCCCCCTCACCCCCCAGCGCATGCTGGAGGTGTTGGCATGATCCAGTTCCCCCGCACCTTCGCCGAGTCCATCGGCCAGGAGGGCCAGGTCCGCGCCGGCGGCACCGATCTGACGGAGCTTCGCCACAAGGGCATCGCCAAGGGCCCCCTCGTCGATCTGCGCGACGTCGACCAAGGCCACATCGAGCGCCTCGAGGCCGACGGCTCCGTGCGCATCGGCGCCCTGGCCACCCTGCACCAGCTCGCCACGAGCCCCCTGTTGGTGCCCAGCTACCCGGGCCTCGTGCAGGCCGCGGGCGGCTTGGCGACCCCGCAGATCCGCGCCCGCGCCACCCTCGGCGGCAGCCTGCTGCAGGAGGTCCGCTGCTGGTACTTCCGCGACGCGGCCGTCCGCTGCGCCAAGAAGGGGGGGCTCGTCTGCTTGGCTCGCGAGGGCGACGCCCGCTTCCACAGCGCCTTCGCCAACGGCCCGTGCATCGCGCCTCACCCGTCCACCATGGCCATGGCGCTCCTCGCCTTCGACGCCCGGGTGGAGATCGACGGAGAGCAGCTCCTCACCATCCCCGAGCTCCTCGGCGACGGCACCGACCCCACCCGCACCCACGCCCTCGATCCCGGCCAGGTGCTCACCGCGGTGGTGCTTGCCCCGCCTGTGCCCGGGGAGCACTCCGCCTACTTGCGCACCATCCACCGGGCCCGAGCCGAGTGGCCCCTCGTCGAGGTCCTCGTGCGGGCCTCGGGCTCCCCCGACGCCATGGAGGCCGTGCACTTCGCCGCCGGGGGCCTCGCCAACCGGCCGCTCTCCTGGCCCGATTTGGCCCGTCAGGCCGACGGCAAGCCCCTCGACGAGCCAGGCTGGGTCACCTCCCTGAACAACCTCGCCAAGGCCGACCTGCCCCAGGCCGCGTACAAGGCCAAGCTGCTCCCCCAGACCCTGCGGGACGCCCTGCAGCGCGCCTACGACGGCCCTGCCGCCTTGCCCACCCGACCCGAGCCCGCCGCCGAGGAGGCCGAATGAGACTGTGCGCCAAGCTTCGCTGGAAGGGCTGGTACGGAGCCCGCTTCCCCACGCCCGAGTCCCTCGAAGAGGCCTACCGCATGGCGGACGCCCCCTTCACGTGCCTGCAAAGCTGCCAGCCCTGGGGCGACGACGAAGACCCGGCGAGTCCCGAGCACTGCCAGCCCGACCGCGCTTGCTTCGAGCCCAGCCGCAAGGAGCCTCGCTCCCTGGTCTGAAGGGGTTCAAGCGGTGCCAGGTGTTGCTTGTTGCACAACGGCGGCACCTTCGTGCGACGGACACTAGAGCTGGTACATCCAGCGGGTCGAGACGGTCAGCTCGCACACGTCGACGCCGGACGACCAGCCGTAGTCACGGCCGACGTTGTCGATGCACGTGGAGCCCACGACACACTCGTCGTCCTCATCGCAGTCCCCCTCCCCCGACGCGCACGGGTAGTACGCGTTGCAGTAGGACCAATCCCCCGGAGGCATGGCGTCGAAGGTGACCCCGTAGGGACGGGCCGCCTGCCGCAGCAGCCCGAAGGTCTCGGACGTGCGGCCCTCGAGGTCGGCGATGCAGGTCGCGTAGTCCTGCAAGCTGCGCGACGCACAGTCCGCCACCGTATCCAGCACGTAGTCGAAGCCCACGTCGGCCGCGAACTCCCCGAACAGGATGCCGGCGACCACCCCTTCGATGGCGTCGTCCCCCGAGCCGAGCAGGTCCTCGGTGCTCGAGAGCGCCCGATCGCTCCAGCACGCTTCGCTCCAGCAGCCTTCGTCCCCTTCCAAGTAGACGATGGTGCCGAGGTGGGCGACGCCCTCCACCCAGGCGACCCCCGGGGTCGTCACCCACGTGAGCGCATGGCGACCGCCCCCGATGGTGAACGCCGCCATCTCCAGCTCGATGCTGGCCCGCACCGAGGCCGGCACGGAGGCGAAGTGCAGGGCGTGCATCATCTCGTGCTGCACCACGCTGCCCGTGAACATGGTCGGGTTGAGGTGCAGGCGGGGCTGGGCCTCCTGGGACACGACCGCCTCGACCCACGCCTGCTGAGGCGTCAGCACCGAGTTGAGGTCGGCGGTGATCTTGTACTCCCCGTACGTGCCGGTCGGCTCCGAGGGGTCGAAGGGGCCGACCCCCGCCAGCCCGCCATCGTAGACCCGGGCGAGCTCGGCCATCAGCACGTAGTCGTCGCTCGACAGCACGTGGTTCTGACCATCCACCGACCACAGCACGTTCTGCGAGGGCAACCCGGCGCTCACCACCTTCACGACCCGGTTCTCGGCGTGCAGGGTCACGGGGGTGAACCCTGACCAGGTCGCGATGTCCACGCAGCCTTCGTGGTCGGTGACATAGGCGTTCACCCAACCCCACTCCGTGTGGGAGACCCGGGCGTCCACGATGGGCGCTCCCTGGTTGTCGTCGAAGCACACGGTCATGTCGGCCAGCGCTAGCTGTAGCATTGCGATCCACATCGGTTCCTCCAAAGGTATTCGTGGCGGCCCCAGGGCCAGGTCGACTCAGTCGCAGGTGGACGAGGGCACGCCGAACTGGGCATCGCCCACGTCGACCCACAGGTCGTCGTAGTAGGGGTCGAGGACGTCCGGGGCCACGGGGTCATCGGTCTGCCTCGACACCCCGAAGTGCAGGTGATCGGCGGCCGAGTTCCCGGCGCTCGCCGCGAAGGCCATGGTCTCCCCACAGCGCACCACGTCCCCCTCCCACACCTCGGCACTTCCATTCGCCACGTGCAGGTAGGAGGTCCGCAGCCCGTCCGGGTGGCACACGTAGATGGCGTTGTTCTCCACCGAGTGCGGGTCCGGTCCGTCGCACTGGATTCCGATGCCACGCCAAGAGATGCCGACCCCACACTGGTCCGGGTGCGTGTCGTCCACGTGGGTGACGATGCCGTCCGCCGCGGCCACGACCGGCACCCCCGCCTCCATGCCTTCCGGGGTGATCATGAAGTCGGTGCCGCCATGGTTCGGGTAGGTCGGCGCCCACCACGCGTGGGTCGACATCCACCAGCTGTCGTCGAGGTCCACGTAGACGTTGAACGAGCCGACGCTCACATAGGTCTCGGCCGCGTCCTGCACGAGCGGGAACGCGAGCTTCACCTCATCGCTCCGATCCCACGGCGGGAAGTAGTCTTCAGGGCACCGCAACACCTCGGGGACGCAGACGTCGATGATGTCGTCGAAGCCATACACCTCGCCATGGTCGTGGCGGCACACGAGCTCGCCCGAGCAATCGCTGTCGCTGTCGCAGTCCCCCTCCTCGAGCCCGCAGGGCTCGTCCTCGCTGCAGTAGTCGAGGTGCCCCACCGGCAGTGGCGCGGCGCGAGGGTCCTCTGCGGTGCAGGGATTCCACCACGGGCACGTGGCGGCGTGAGCGACAGCGAGCATCCAAACGGTCAGCAGCATGTTGGCCTCCAGGCACCTTCTTGGATTAGGCAGCGCCCGTTCCCCACGGGTGTCGACGGGTGTCGGAGGGTGCGCAGTGGCCAAGCTGGAGGCAGACGACGGCGGGTTGGAGGAGCTCCTGGCTCGGCACCTGGTGGGGCGATCCCCGAGCTGCGATCTGGTCCTGAAGGACCCCTCCGTGTCCGGAGAGCATGCCGTCTTCGCCTGGGACGGCGAACAATGGACCGTGCGCGACCTGTCGAGCCGCAACGGCACCCGGGTGCTCGGCCGGGCGGTGCCAGCGGGAGAGTCCACCCCCATCGCCCTCGGCGACCGGTTCCGCTTCGGGCGGTCCGAGGCCTCGTGGGTCCTGGTCGACGCAGAGGCCCCGCCACGCACCGGCCTGCCGGCCACTGTGGCCGAGCCCCGCAGCCTGTCGGGGGCCGAGCTCCGCTTCGAGGTCTCCTCGGACGAGGAGCACGCCGGGTGGTCGGTGGTGATCGGCTCCACCGAGCACAGCCTGGGGGCGCGGGCCCACACGTACACCATCCTCACCCTCGCCAGGGCCCGCCTGGAGGATGCCAACCTCCCCGACGACGCCCAGGGATGGCGGGTCGCCGACGACCTGGCCCGCCGCCTCGGCATCACCCCCGAGGTGCTCAAGGTGTACGTCTACCGGGCGCGCAAGCAGCTGGAGGCGGCCGGGCTTCCCGATGGGACGCAACTCGTCGAGCGACGGGCGACCGCCAACCAGATCCGCCTGGGCACCAAGCATGTGGTGATCCACAGGATCTAGGGGCACTCGGGGGCGGCCAGCTCCCCCGTCGCTGGCTACGTGCTCCCGTGCACATCCTCTCCCACGGCGACGCCATCGGAGGGTGGACCCTCGAGGCCCCGGTGGGTCAAGGGGGGTTCGCTACGGTGTGGCGTGCCCGGTCGGGCAGCGGGCGTGTCGGGGCCCTCAAGGTACTTCAGGAAGCCGAGTCTTCGTTCGCCACGGCCCGGAGTCGCGACCGCTTGAAGGAGCAGCGGGCGCGCCTGCGACGCGAAGCGCGCGCCCTCGCTGAGCTAGAACACCCCAACGTCGTCGGCTTGATCGAGGTCGTCGACGGAGAACGCCTGGCGATGATCACGGAGTTCGTCGATGGACCCAACCTGGCGGAATGGATGCTGAGCGGCCCCTACGAGGCACCGCTCCTGACCGCAGTGTTCGCGGGCATCCTCGACGGTGTCGAGGCGGCGCACGCGGGAGGGTGGGTGCACCGTGACCTGAAACCGGCCAACATCCTGTTGGAGCCCACCGTTCCACCGCGAGCCCGGGTCGCAGATTTCGGGCTGGCCATCTTCGCCGACACGACCCGGCTGACCCGCTCAGGCTCCATGCTGGGCACCCCTTCGTACATGGCGCCCGAGCAGGTTCGCGAGCCGTCACAGGTGGACCCGCGAGCCGATCTGTTCGCCTTGGGCGCCATCTTGTTCGAGATGTGGTGCAATCGCCCCGCGTTCATGGTCGGCGACATCGGGGGCACCCTTCAAGCCTCGAGCGCAGGGCTCTACCCGAACCCGCGCCTGCTCCGTCCCGACCTGCCCGAGGCCGTGGCCACCGCCATCGTGGGGGCGCTCGAGCCCGACCAGAACGCGAGGATTCCGGACTGCGCGACGCTGCGCTCCGTGCTGGAGGGAACCACCACGTGGGAGCTGCGCACCCACGCGAACGCGGCGACCACCATGGCCTCGCTGGTGGAGCCGCCCGCCCCACCCTCGCCATCCCCCGGCCGGTCGCGCGGCTGGATGGGCTTGGGGCTCGGCGGGGCCGTGGTGGTGGCGGCGGCCTTCCTCGCGGGCGTCTCCCCGCGTGGCGCCTCCGAACCGGCCGGCATCGAGGCGTGGACGCCACCGGCCGACGGCGCCGACCAAGTCGAACAGCTCCTCCTTCAGGTGAACGGGCTCCTCGCCGGGGGGCGGTGGGACGACGCGCTCGCGTTGGCCGACCGTGCCGTCGAGCTGGCGCCCGAGCGGGCGTCGGCCTTGCAGGCCCGAGCCCGGGCCCGAGCGGGGCTCGGCGACCTCGCGTCCGCCCGTGTCGACTTCGAGGCCGCCCAGGCGAAGGCCAGCGGGCAAGACCGGCTGCGGGTCCTCTTGGAGCAGGCCGAGGTGGAGCTCGGCCTCGGGCAGGTGGCGCGCCCGCTCGCCCTGTTGGGCGACGCCTCCGAGAGCGCCGAGCAGGACGGGCGCTGGGAGGACGTGGTGCACGTGCAGACGCTCCTGGGGTGGGCAGCGTGGTACCTCCGGGACGCCGAGCAGCTGGAGCAGTCGCAGGCGGTCCTCCGGCGAGCGATGGAGACCTTGGCGCCGGATCGTCCGGAGCGGGGCGTGCTGCGGGCCCATGCCGCCTACCTCGGCGGCCTTGCAGGGGTCGTTCGGGACGATGCCGAAGCCATCGCCACCAGCCGACGCGCCCTGGCGTCGGGGTCCGTGACGCACTTCGCAGACCTGGACGTCGCGACTGCCGTGAAGGTCCTCGGAGCCTACGAGCGGGCGCTGGCCGGCGACCAAGAAGGCCTCGTCGAGATCGCCCTGGAGTGGGACTTCTGCGAGGCCCAAGCGAACGGGGGCGAGGCCTTGCAGCGACTGGGCCTCCACGAGCCAGCAGCCAGACGCCTACGCCAGGCGCAGGCATCGTGCGGGATGTTGGGCGCCGAGCGTTTGTTCCGCTTCGTCGCCGAGCAAGGGCTGGCACGGGATGCGGCCCGGCGGGGGGAGGCGGAGGCCGAGGCGCGGCATCGCGCTGAGATGCGCCGGCTGTGGCCCACCGTGGAGAGGCCCCATCCGCGGGTCGCGGCCGCAAAGAGCCCCTAGCTAGCCGTCGTGTCACCCACCGACACCCGTCCCCAAGGCCGCCTCAGTACTCCAGGACCAGCCACGGAGTGCCGCATGCTCGTCTTGACCGCCCTGATCCTCTCGACCCACGCAGCGAGCCTCGGCGACGACCTGCAAGGAAAGCTGCTCGCCGACGGGCCCTTCGTGGCCCACTACGTGCACGAGGGCTCGGGGGCACCCTGGCTCGAGCTCCACGTCTCGGGCCCCGACCGGTTCGGGCACGGGATGGCGACCAGCATGTCGCTCTGAGGTCCGCTCGGACCGTCGTCGCGGCCGCCGGGGCGGTTAGGCGGCGTGCGACGGAGGGGACGTGGGGACACCGCGGGTGGTGGGACCGATCGGCGCGACCGCGGTGGTGGCCGGTTCGATGCTCGGGGTGGGCATCCTGCTCACGCCGCCGGTGGTGGCCGCCAGCGTGCCGTCGCTCCTCGGCTTCCTGCTGCTGTGGCTCGCCGGGGCCGTGGTCGCGGCCTGTGGCGGGATGGTCTACGCCGAGCTCGGGGCGATGCTGCCGGAGGCCGGCGGCGACGTGGTCTTCCTAGAGCGCGCCTTCGGACGCGGCGTCGCGGTGGTGGTGGGGACCGTGGTGTTCGTCGGGGCCTTCGCCGGGTCCATCGCGGCGATGTCCGTGGCGCTGGCGACCTACCAGACCCAGACGCTGCTGGACGCGGCCGGGGGCGGCGTGGACCTGTCGGCCGCCGTGGGAGGGGTGCAGGGGGACCAGCTGCTGGGGGCGGCCGTGATCCTGGCCCTCACGGCGCTCAATGCCCTGGGGGCGCGGGTGTCGACCGGGGTGCAGACGGCGCTCACGGTGGTGCCGTTGGTGGGGCTTGCGGCGCTGGGGGTGTGGGGCCTCGCCACCGGGCAGGGCGACGTGACGCCGCCCCCCGGAGAGGTTCACAACCTCGGTCAGGCCTGGCTCGGCGTGTACTTCGCCTACGCCGGCTGGCCCGCCATCGTGTACATCGCCGGCGAGGTGCGGGACCCCGGGCGGACGCTGCCGGTGGCCGTGCTCGGGGGGACGGCGCTGGTGGCGGCCCTGTACGGGCTGCTGTGCCTGGCCTTCGTGGCGGTGCTGGGCTTCGAGGGGCTGGCCTCGGCGGGGGAGGCGGGCACGGCGCTCGCACGGGCACTGCTCGGGGAGCAGGCCGCCGTCGGGGTGGCAGCCCTGGTGGCGCTGGCGTTGCTGGCGTCGGTGAACGCCACGGTGCTCGGGGGCGCGCGGGTCGCCTGGGCGATGGCCAAGCAGCTCGGGTGGTCCCGCCTGACGGTCCTGGATGGGCACGGGACGCCGGCGCGCCTGCTGGTGGTGCAAGGGGCGCTGGCGGTGGGCTTCGCCCTGAGCGGGACCTTCGCGGTGCTGATGGCTTGGACCACGGTGGCCATGCTGGTCGCGGGCGCGCTCGTGGTGCTGGCCCACGGGTGGCTGCGCTGGACGGAGCCGGAGCTTGAGCGGCCCTTCCGTGCGTGGGCCCATCCGCTCCCGGCGGTGGTGTACGTCGGGGCGAGCGTGATCGGGCTGGGGTTGGTGGTGTGGGGGTAGTCGACGCCAACGTGCGTCAGGCTCGAAGGGAGGTCAGATCAACCACATCCGGGCGGCCCGCACCGCCGCCTCGGTCCGCGACGTCGCGTCCAGCTTCTCCAGGACCCCTTGGACGTGGAACTTCGCCGTGTGGGCGCTGATCTGTAGCGCATGTCCAATCTCTCGGTTCGACAGCCCGAGGGCCAGCAGCTCCAGCACCTCCCGCTCCCGTGGCGTCAGCTGGGGGGTCGAGGGGTCGGTGCTGCGGGTCGGAGACACCTCGAGCCCCTGGAAGGTCGCCCACAGCGCGGCGGCCACCACGTCGGCGGCCGCATCGGGCCCCACCCAGCTCCCTGAGCCCGTGGGAGCGGCACGGACCCACACCACCGGGACCTCTCCCTCCAGGACGGCCTGAGGAGCGGCGAGGACCACGTCTGGATCGGCGTCGACCACCAGCACCAGGGGGTCGAGGGCCTCGAGCCAGGCATCGTCGTCATCGGGGTCGGGAAAGGCGAGCTGCACACGCAGCGTGTCGAACATGCACCAACCCTGCCCACGGAGAGGACGCGGAACACCTACCCATTCGGGCAGCCTGACCGATCGGGCGGCCCCCGGGGGGCGCGCATCTGGGAACGCAGAACGGGCAGGCCGTGGGGCCTGCCCGTCGGGGGCTTCGTTGACGGAGCCGAGGTCGAGCTAGAAGCTGCCCTGGTTGGCGAGCTGCTCCACCTGGGTCGGGGTCGGAATGGCCTCGAGCACCGAGAGCTGGTCGATGGCGAACGACATGTCCCAGCCACCCGCCAGGAGAAGCTCCGGGTCCACCATCGCGTTGCTGTGGTAGCCGAACCCGTTCAGGGGCATCACCTGGCCATCGAGCCAGACCTGATAGTCGAGCCGGTAGCCGTTCCCTTCGCCGGCGATGACGATGTGGAACCACTCCCCCTCCGTGACGTAGCCGAGGTCGGCCACCACGATGCTCCGGGTGTACAGGGTCATGCGGCCATCGGCATCCACCCACAGGTCGAAGATGCCGTTGCCGAGGAGGCGGTCGATGCCCCGGGGCAGCTCGTCGACCCGCAGCCACGCAGACACGCCCGTGGCGTAGAGCGAGTTGCTACCCATCGGCAGGCTGAAGTCGACGCCGGTGACGGTCAGCGCGGGGTGGTCGAGCTGCAGCCACGAATCCCCCGTCACCTGCAGGGCTCCGTCGGCACGGTCCTCGCGGTCGGTCGTGAAGCTCGCCTCGCCGGGTTCGAACACGAAGGTGTCGGGGGACACATCGCCCACCATCACCGGGCTCGCATCTCTGCTGTCTGAGAGCAGGCTGTCGTCGAACGACCAGACACCCGACTGGGCCACCATCTCGGCAGGGTCCAACGGGTCGGCGTCGGCGCTGTCCACGAGCCAGTCGCCATCGGTGTCGGGGTGGTTCACGTCGGTGCCCAGGTCGAACTCCTCGCCGTCCTGCAGGCCATCGGCGTCCGTGTCGGGGTCGAGGGGGTCGCTGAACACCACGCGAATCTCGTCGAAGTCGCCCAGGTCGTCTTCGTCGGTGTCTGCAGCGTCGTTCGAGGTTCCGTGCAGCGCCTCCTCCCGGCTGAAGAGCTGGTCGCCGTCGGAGTCATCGAGCCATACCAGCTGCACCACGTCACCGGCGCGGAGGGTCCACTGGTCGAGGGGCAAGCCCTGCTCCGCTTCGACACAGTCGCTCACGACCCGCCAGATCTCGCGGTCCGCCACCACCGTGCGCTGCCCCTCGAGGTCGAGCCCGTCGGCGCCGAGGCTGGCGTCGAGGCCCAACACCGTGGTCAGGGCGTCCATGATGCCCATGCCCACGGGCCGCCCGTCGCCATCGACTCGCCCATTGGTGGCCACCCGGAGGCGGAGCGGCTCCCGCTCGGGGCCGTAGTCGATGAGCACTTCTGCGGTTCGGGCCAACAGGTCGGTGCCATTGAGCGCGAAGGGGCGGCCCTCGCCGTCGAGGAGCTCGTAGCTCGACACCGTGAGCACCAGCCCGCTCGGGTCGTCCAGCAGGTCGAGGCCCTGCTCCCACGTCAGCTCGTCGAGGGCGAAGACCACGTCGTTGAATTGGTCGCCGGGGGCCTGCGAAAGGCCGGCCCAGCCGTCGAGGTCGTCGGCGGTCAGGCTTCCGAGGGGCACCTCCATCATCGGGTTCGTCAGGTCGCGATGGCGCGCCGACAGAGTGAGGCTGGCGATGGTGTAGGCGAGGTCGCCGGTGTTCACGACATCGACCGTGGTGAGGAGCGACGCGCTCTCCAGCGTCACCTCTTGCGAGAGCACTTGCTCTTCGCTCAGCTCCGCTGCGGCGCGTGACTCGCTGGTGTAGTCGTTGCCGTAGTTCACCGTCGTCTCTTGCGATTCTGTGGTGGTGTCCGAGTAGCCCGCCGACGCCGAGCCCCCGAAGTCGAGGAGGCTGGCCGAGACCTCCACCTCACCCGACCAGGTGCTGCTGCTCTCCGTGGTGTTCGCCACCCCATAGCTGGTGCTCGCCGTGTAGCTGTTGGCCACCTCGGAGGTGTTGGCCACGCCGTAGGCCACCGAGCCGCCAGACGCGCTCACGCCATGCACGTTCACGCTGGGGGCCGACGTCAGGCGAACCTCGAGCTGCGGAAGGTCGGCCACCAGCGGGTTGAAGCGGGTGGGGTCGATGCGAGGGTCGAAGCCCAGCCGGGCGAGCTCGTCGCCGTCGCTCAGTCCGTCGCCGTCGGTATCGGCCAACAGCGGCGACGTGCCGAGCGCCACCTCTTCGGCATCGGTGAGGCCGTCGCCATCGGTGTCGGTGTCGGTGTCGGTGTCGGTGATGGGGTTCGACGTGGTGCCAACGTCGGGGCCAACCGGGGTCGAGGAATCTCCCTTGTCGGCCGACGAACCGCCGGCACAGGCGGAGAGGAGAGCGACGACTGCGAGGAGAGTGTGCGAGCGGGTCATGTGGACTCCATGAGGTTGCGGCCGTTGCCGTGTACCTGATGGACTTTGCGAAGCGCGTGCCACCGCGAACGCCTCGATTCTCGGCGTTCTCTCGTTCATGAACCCCCGGGCGGACACTTCCGGACGTCCGGCCGGACACTCACGCTCGGTAGGCGGACAGATCCACACCGAGCTTGCTCGCCAGCCGGTAGAGCTGCTGGCGAGAGAGACCCAGGGCCCGAGAGGCCGACGCCACGCTGCCTCCATGGGCCTCCATGGCCTCCCGCAGCAACGCTTCATCGGGAGGGGGGCGCGACGGGGGCACCGGGGCGGCGCTCGCCACCGGCGCAGGGGCAGCGACCAGCGACGCAGCGGAGCTCAACGCCGCACGCACGGGCTCGGACAGCACGAGCAGCGGCCCTGGGCTCGCGACCAGCGCCGTGGACAGCACATTGCGCAGCCCCCGAACGTTCAGCGGCCAGGGGTGAAGGGCCAGCGCGATGGCCAGCTCTGGCGACAGCCGGGCTTCGGCGGCATCCATCCCTGCCAGCAGCACCGACGTGAGCACCGGTAGGTCTTCGCGGCGCTCCCGCAGCGGCGGAAGACGCACGATCCACTGGGCCAGCCGCGCGTACAGGTCGGCCCGCATCTCCCCTGCGCGCACCCGCTCGGTGGGGTCGCGGTTGGTGGCCGCGACCACGCGCACGTCGACGGGGACCTCGCGGGTGCCACCGACCGGGCGCACGCTGCGGCTCTCCAGCACCCGAAGCAATCGGGTCTGCAGCTCGATGGGCATCTCGCCGATCTCGTCGAGAAACAGCGTGCCGCCATCGGCGGAGCGGAACAGACCCGGGCTGTCGGAGACCGCCCCGGTGAAGGCTCCCTTCTTGTGACCGAACAGCTCGCTCTCGAGCATCGACGGGGCCAGCGCGCCGCAGTTGACGGCCGAGAACGGCCCGCGACGACCGCTCGCGCGATGCACCGCCTGAGCGGCCACCTCCTTGCCGCTGCCCGTCTCGCCCAACAGCAGCACCGTGTGGGGATGCTTGGCCACCGCACGCAGCTGATTCCTCACCTGGGTGGTGGCGGCGCCGATGCCGGCCATGCCGAGGTCGTCATCGCTCGGGTCGGTCGGAAGCCACGCGAACAGGAACACAGAGGCCCCCACCCGCAGCACCTCGCCAGGCTGCAGCAGGTGGTCCTCGGTGATCAGCTGCCCACCGACGCTGGTGCCGTTGCGGCTGCGTAGATCACGGAGGACCCAGCCATCGCCATCGGCGACGACTTCTGCGTGCCGACGGGACATGCGCCCATCCCCGAGGGCTTCGGTGGCCGGCGCGGTCCGGCCAAACAGCAGGTCCCCCTGCAGCGGCCACACGGTGCCTCGCCCCACCGCTCCGGGCGCAGACCACACAATCAGGGCCGGCGTCCGCTCATCGCCCGGGTCGGCCCCCGCCAGGGTGCTGATGGTCAGCGTCTCGTCCACGGGGCATCATACCCTGCCCGGCGATAGGGCAGCGTCGAGACGGGGTTCGATGGGAGGGGCATGGGATCGGATCCATCGGTGAGCGCCTTGCTGGGCAACCTGCGGGCCACCGTGACCCTGGGGCCCGACGGACTGGCTGTCGATCCCGTGCTCACGTTCTTGGAACAGAGGCTCGAGGAAGAGGGCATCGATGCCAAGTCGACGGTGGACGCGACGATTCGGCCCTCCCTCGGCACCGCGTCCCTCCCCAACCTCGAGGAACAGCACCACAGCTTGGGGGTCGGTGACCTGCCGAGCGTCGAGGTCGTGGTGCCGGCCGACGACCACTCCGGCGACCTGTGCGTGCTCGAGGTGCTCGGGGAAGGAGGCATGGGCCGAGTCGAGCTCGCCCTGCAGCGCGACCTCGACCGCCAGGTGGCGGTGAAGCGAGTGCGTGCCGACCGACGCAGCCGGCGCGCCCTCCAAGCCTTGTTCGACGAGGCGCGCATCACCGGTGGGCTCGAGCACCCGAACATCGTGCCGGTGCACCGCCTGGCCCGCGCCGGCGACGACCCCCTGATGGTGATGAAGCACATCGAAGGGGTTCCGTGGGCGACCTTGATCGATGACCCCGAGCACGAGGTGTGGGCCTCAGACGAGCGAGAGCCGCTGCTCAGGCACCTCGGGGTGTTGGTGCAGCTGTGCCATGCGGTGGAGTTTGCCCACAACAAGGGCGTACTGCATCGCGACCTGAAGCCAGACAACGTGATGGTCGGCGCCTTCGGTGAGGTGTACCTCCTCGACTGGGGCGTCGCGGTGCATCTCGACGCCCAGGGGAGCGCAGCGCCGGGATCGATCATGGGCACCCCCGCCTACATGCCTCCCGAGATGGCCCTCGGCGCCAGCCTCGATGTGCGAACCGACGTCTACCTGGTGGGCGCCTGCCTGCACGAGATGCTCGCCGGGGCACCTCCCCACAGCGGCCGCACCGTGGCCGCCACGTTGATGCACGCCCTGGCCTCGGAGCCGTTCGCCTATCCCGACACCGTCGACGCTGAGCTCGCGGCCATCGCCCACCGTGCGATGGCTCGAGACCGGGAGAACCGCTTCGGGGGCGCTGGCGACTTCAGACGCTCGATCCAGGGGTATCTACAGCATCGGGCCTCCGCCCTGCTGTGCGCGGATGCGCGGATGCGTGTCGAGCAGCTCGCGGCGATGCTAGAGGGCGACCCGGTGACGGGCCGCGACGAGGCGCGGCAGGTCTCCGAGGTCTTCGACAATGGCCGGTTTGGCTTCCAGGCGGCCCTGCGGGACTGGCCGGCGAACCAGGAGGCCACCGATGGCCTCGTTCAGCTCCTCGAGTTGATGATCGGGTTCGAGCTCCGACGCCACGGCTTCGAAGCCGCAGAGCGCCTGCTCGCGCTGTTGCCCGTGCCTCGCCCAGACCTGCACGAGCGGGTCGAGCGACTCCGGCTCCGGTTCGACCAGGAGGGCTCCGCACGAAGGCAGCTCGCGTCGCTGCGCAAGGACCACTCGCTGCGCACCGCCACGTGGACCCCCGCCGTCTTCGTCGTGCTCCAAGGCATCACCTGGGCGGGCATTGCGGTTGGCTGGTCATGGACGCTGCGGCAAGGAGTCGTGCTCACCGCCGGCGAGATCCTGGCCCTTCAGGCCGCGGGCACGAGCCTGGTCCTCTTGCAGACCCTGGCGATGCAGCATGTCTGGCGCGAGACCCAGACCCGACGGCAGTTCGCCTATGCGATGGGCGTCTACCTGCTCTGCCTCTTCATCAGCCGCGGCGTGGCCTGGTACACCGAGCTTCCGTACGAACACAGCCTGGTGGGCGACCACCTGGTGCTGCTCCTCTTCCTGGGCATGCTGGCTGCGCTCGTGCGCCCGCTGATGTGGTGGGCCTTTGCCGCGTGCGTGCTGTCGCAGCTGGCCTCCGCCGTGTGGCCCGAGCACACCTTCGACTTCGTCGCCGGCGTGCTCCTCCTGGCCAACCTCTTGTTCGCATGGCTCGTTCGCCCGTCGGAAGTGGAGGATGGAGGACACCTGCCCAGTCGGGCAGCCTGACCGATCGGGCAGCCTCCCCACCTGGGGAGCTGTGCCTTCCGGCCGTGGAGACCAGGATGGGTGGCACGAAACCACGCCACCGAGGAGCCCCCATGCTCGACCAACTCTCCCAAGACCTCGCCGCCGCCGTCGCCTCCATCCGCCCTTCCCTGCTGACCCATCGGGGACGCCGAGGGCACAGCACCCTGTTCGCCATCGACGCGCAGCACGCCGTCGGCTCCGCCCATGGCCTGCGACGGCCCGGTCGCTTCGAGCACGACGGACAGGCGGTCGACGCCGAGGTGATCGGACGGCACCGGAGCCTCGATCTCGCCCTGGTCCGGGTCGACGCAGAGCTCACTCCCGTCACCTGGGCCGACGCCCCCGAAGTGGGCCACCTGGTGATCCCCATCGGGGCCGGTCCCCGGGCCACCCTGGGCCTGATCAGCGCCGTCGGCGGCCCCTGGCACACCCCCCGCGGCGCCGCCGTCGACACCTGGATCGAGGTCGACGGCTCCCTGCCCCCTGGCTTCTCTGGCGGGCCCCTGCTGGCGGCCGATGGCGCCGTGATCGGCATGAACACCCGTCGCCTCGTCCGGGGCGGCACCACCGTCGTCGCCTCGACCGTGCAGGATGTCGTGAAGACGCTGCGGGACCGGGGCAGCATCGAGCCCGGCTTCCTCGGCGTCGGCGCCGCCCGAGCCACCCTCACGGAGGCCCAGGCAGGCGCAGCGGGCCAACCCACCGCCCTGCTGGTCGTCGCAGTGGAACCCGGCAGCCCGGCCGAGGGCGTGCTCACCGTGGGCGACATCGTGCTCACCGTCGCCGGCGAGGCGGTCGAGGGGGTGCCCTCCCTCAGGCGCGTCCTCGACGGCCACGGCCCCGACAGCGACGTGGTCGTCACCGTGCTCCAGGCCGACCAGGTGGACGAGCGCACCGTGCGCCTCGGGTCACGCCCCGGGTGCTGTTGATCCGGTCACCGCATCGGTCGACTCGAGGCCGAGCGGGCGACGGGGCAAGCTCACCGTGACCTTCGTGCCCGCACCGGGCTCACTCTCCAGCTCCAGCGTCGCCCCGACGCTGTGGGCGAGTCGTCGGCACAGCGCCAACCCCAGACCCACGCCCCCGACGGCCCGCGTCGTGGAGCCGTCCACCTGGGTGAACGGCTCGAACACCATCGCCTGGTCCCCGTGAGCGATGCCGATCCCCGTGTCCTGCACCACCACCGAGAGCCCCTCGCTACTCGGTACGACCTGCACCTCGACCCCACCGTCATGGGTGAAACGGATGGCGTTGTCGACGAGGTCGGACACGATCTGGAGCAGGCGCTCCCCGTCGGTGATCACCACGGCCTCGGCAGGGTCGTCCGGCCCGCTCAGCGTCAGGTCGAGCCCCTTCTCATCCGCCGCGATTCCATGGTTCGCCGCCACTGCCTCCACCAGGTCGACGACCTGCACCTCCGACCAGGCCACCGTGGAGCCCGATTCGATGCGGGTCAGGTCGAGCATGCGAGAGACGTGGGCGAGCAGCCGCTGCCCGGCCACCTGCACCTGCGCCAGATCGTGGGCGGCCTCGTCGGGATCGAAGCCATCGTCGTACAGCTCGTCGCGAACCATCTCGGTGTAGCCGAGCACCGCGTTGAGGGGGGTGCGTAGCTCATGGGACATGGTGGCGAGGAACACCGTCTTCGCGTCGTTGGCGGCCTCGGCGCGAGCGCGCGCCTGCTCCAGCTCCCCGTTCACGGTGACGAGTCGCTGGTTGGTGTGCACGATGTCGCGGTGGTTCAGCTCGTTCACGCGAGAGCCGAAGTAGGTGATCAAGCCCATCATCACGAGCATGAGCGACAGCACCGGGTACAGAAGGGGATCGAAGGGCGGCAGCACCAGCACCATCCATCCCACACAGACGGCCACCATCCCGAAGTCGACCAGGAGCCGCCAGGCCTGCCGGTGGATGCCGCCCACGCTCATCGCGACCAGGAGCATGAAGGTGGCCAGGGACCCACGCCCTCCGAGGGTGCAGCCGAACGTGACGATGAAGCACAGCTGAGCGCACATCACGTCGATGCCCAGGCCCAGGCGGCCCTTCCGGCTCAGCCACCAGGCGGCGACAGAGGCCGCCGCGCCGACCGTGAGCATGCCCGCGGTGAGCACCCCGCGGGGCCCCCCTTGCAGCACACCGATGCCGAGCCCCAGGGGAAACATCGCCACGAACGACAGGCAGCAGTTCTGGAAGAAGCGCTCCCGTCGTAGGCTGGCCGGCGCGGAATGAGTCTCGAGGTCTGACACCGCGCCGCCCGAACCAGCGAGCGCACCGAGAGCAAGACGGGTGGGAGAGAGGGTGTCCATGGGGGGCTCGACGCTGTCCTCCTGCGACCGAGCTCGCCGTGAACCCGTCCGGCCATCTCATCGGACCGTCGCGGCTCCGACTGTACCGTGAAACCGGTCATTCGAGCGGGTGGTCGTCCGAGTCCTCAGAGGCTCCACGCCCAAGAGAGCAGCCGTTGCCCCTCCTCCCTGCGCGGATCGTCGTCGGACAGACCCAGCTGACGGGCGGCCCGCTCCCATCGTCGCGCCACCACCCGGGCCGCGAGGGGTTGCCCCATCGCCAGTCGATCCGCCACGGCCACACGGAAGCTCGCTTCGGCCGATTCGATGTCGCCCGCCCAGAGCCACATCGCGCCGGCCCCATGGGCAGACCACCCCCCCTCCTTGGCCAACGCCAGAGCCACCCCCTTCATTCGCCCCTCCCTGAGCATCGCGGTGCGCACGGCCCTCCGCACGTCGGCGACCCGAGGCAGCAGCCCCTCTCCCGACGACCGGACCCAGCCACGCTCGAGAAGCTCGTCGGCCTCGGCTCCGACCCTGCGACACGGAACCGGCTCCGGCACCACACAGATACGCTCCAGCGCCTTCCAGACCTCCCCCGAGACCTCCCGCCGCCAGCGCGCCACACGCGCCAGCCAGAGCTCCTGAGGGGGCAGCGTCAGCTCCCCGCGGGCCGTGGGATGTCGTGCCAATCCGTCGGCCCCTTCCACCAGGTTTCCACGGTCGACGTGATGCGCGATCAGTCGACGGACCACGTCCTCGCACCCCTCCGCGCGCTCGGCCAGCTCCCAGCGCAGCGAAGGCTCCACGAAGGGCTCCACCAGCCCCTCGAACATCACGACGTCGTCGATCGCCTCGAGCGAGAGACGTCGAGCCGCTGCCACCTCAGGCACCGGGCCCAGCGGGTCTCGGTAGGACACCACCAGCAAGGGGAACCCGGCTCCCTCCAGATGCGACACGAGCCGCCTCTGCTCCGGCGTCGGCTCTCCAGCGACCCACACCACCGGCCGCTCCCGAGTGGCCGCGCGGAGCCAGGCCTCAGCTTCGGCCCCCACCCGCCCCTCTTCGATGGAGCTCGCCAACGCCTCCAGCTGCTGCCCGTCCAAGCGCCACGCACGGGCACGGGCCGCGAGCTGGCGCCGCAGGGCCGGCCCCTCCAACCCCGAGAGACCCAAGTGCCCACACAACGCCTCGGCGAGCTCCACGCCTTGCGCCCAAAACACCGGGGACGCCACCCCGACCTCGTGGGCTCGAAACGCCAACCATCGGCAGAGGGCCTCCGCACGGAGCCCCGGCGGGGCGACGATCTCCACCCAAAACACGCGGCGTCGCGTGTGCGCCTCGTGGAGCCAACGCCACAGCTCCTGTTCCGCCCGCTCCCGACCGATGACGCGGGGCGACCGCTGCGCCAGCATCGCCACGCCCCCGTCGGAGCGCGGGGGGCGCGCACGGGGGGGCGACGCAGGACAGACAGGAACAGGGATCGCTGCTACGTCCATCGGCGTCTCCTGGGGCACGTCCTCGCCCTGGACCGCGTCGAGCACCCATGTGTCAGCGGCCCCCAAGGCCAAGACCTGCTCCCGCACAGCCCCCGAGCCATCCACCAGCGGCGCACCATCGAGGGCCGTGAGGGCGATGGCCGCATCCGCCGCCCGCAGAAACCGGTCCAGCGGGTGCTTCTGCAGCAGACGTTGCACCCAGGCTTCGAGCCCCTCGGGCACCGCACAGTGGGGACGAAGAGGCGGCGGCGGGGCATGGAGGTGGGCGTCCCGAAGTCGCTCTGTCGACCCCACGAACGGAGGGCGCCCCGTCAGCAGAGCGGTGGTGAGGCACCCCAGTGCATACAGGTCCGTCCACGGCCCGAGCAACCGCCACTGGCCCTGAAACTGCTCTGGGGCCATGTAGCGAGGGGTGCCTGCATGAAGCGTGGCATCGGCGGCATCTCGGAACCCACGAGAGATGCCGAAGTCCGCGAGCCGGATGCCCTGAATCTGTTCGGGCGCGTCCCAGGCGACGAGTACGTTGGCAGGCTTGAGGTCCAGATGCACCAGGCCTCGGGCATGGGCGTGGGCCAGGGCGTCCAAGAGCACCATGAGCACGCCGCGCACCGTCGGCCAGTCCAGGGTTCCTCGCAGGTCGGCCAACGTACCGCCGTCCACCAGCGCCATGACGACGTAGGGCGAACCCGCCAGCAAGGCCCCACCGCTGCAGGCCTCAGCAGACGCCGAGACCTCTCCCGCATCCAACACATCGACGATGCCGGGATGGGACAGGGCGGCCACCTGGCGCAGCTCCCGCTGAAGGGAGGCGGAGGCCCTCTCCGAGGCCGCCGGGTCTTTCGCGTCGCCACGGATGACCTTCACGGCCAGCACCCGCCCCGTGCGTGGCTCGGTGCCACGCCACACCGTGCCCATCCCACCAGAGCCGATCACCTCATCGAGCTGCACATTCCCGAGCCAGGCCCTCGCTCCAGCCTCCCGTAGGCGCTCGAGCGCCGTGCGCTCTCGAGCCACATCCTGCTCGCTCGAGCCCATCGACAGTGCATGGTCGAGGGCCATCCCTCGGACACGAGCACCGAGCTCGACCGCCCCGCGGGCCTCCAAGACGCGCCCCACCCCACGGAGCACCCGGAGGACGTCCGGGTCGTAGATCACCCCAGCGCCCTCGAGCAGGGAACGAGCCGCGCGGAGGGACAGCCACGCCTCCCCACCCTTCGTCAAGCGCTTCGGCAGGACCAGCACCTGCAGCAACCCGTCAACCCAGCCCCGGCCCGTTTGCTGATCGTCCAGGATCTGGTCTGCTCGGTCTGCCGCCTCGTCAGGGCGGCCCAGCTCCAGCTCGACCACGGCCAGATTGAGGCGCGCGAAGAACCGCGTGTCGTCCCCTGGACCCATCGCCACCAGGCTCAAGTACAGCTCTCGCGCCTCCTCGAGCTGGCCGGCGCTGCGCAGCACTTCAGCGCGGTTGACCGCGCAGTCCGCCTGGTGAGGCAACATCCCCAGGGTCCCGTAGATGTCGAGCGCGGCGACGAGGGATCGGTCCGCCGCCTCGTGGTCCCCATGAAGCCACGCGCGCTGGGCGGTCAGCGTGTGCCAGGAGGCCTGAGATGCGCGGGCGGGACCGCCTCCATACACCGCGGAACAACCGACCAAAGCCGCCTCGGCGTCTTCGAGCTTCCCCTGTCGAAGGTATGCATTGGCCAGCTGAGACCGAGCATGTGCAAGGTGCTCGTCCTCGCCGAGCCCAGCGAAGAGCTCCACTGCCTCCTGCAGGCGGACCTCAGCGAGCGGCATGCGACGCTCCTGAACGTCCTGGGCCCCCTGACGCACCCGCACCCGGCCCCAGCCCACCGCCCCGGGGCTCGTCAGACGCAGCGCCCGGTCCAGCAGCGCCATCACGTCGGCGTCCACTCGCTGAAAGGCCCGCGCTTGTGCATGCACGAGCAACGCCTCGAACTCGACATCTACATCCTGGCGCGCACGCGCCTGGGCCAAGGCCGTGCGGGATCGCCGGGCTGCCTCTGCTGGGTAGCCCGTCAGCAGAAGGACCTGCGCCTGCACGAGCTCCCCACGAATGGTCTCCGCCCCGTCGGCGGCCAGGTCGGCCCGAAGCATAGAAACCATCGCGGTGCGCACATCGCCCCGGGCGATGGCGGCCTCGGCCTCCGCGATAGGGCTGGACTTGCTCATCGGAACACGATCACGCAAGGAAGCCGCGGCGTCCAGTGCCCATCGTCGACGAGACGACGGCCACCCAGCGATCCCACTCACCCTCCTGGAGGACTCCGTGCAGACCCCCACCCTCTCTGTTCCGGACGACCCCACAGCCCTCGTCGAGCAGCTCTCCGGCGCCCTCACCGCCGTGGCCGATCTGGACCAGGCGCCAGCCATGGCCGCCTACCTCAAGGATCGGTTCGTCCTCTTCGGGGTGAAGACCCCGATCCGCCGCAAGATCGCCAAGCCGTACGTCGACGCCTTCCGGGGCGCCCCCGAGCACGTCGTGCCGTTCGCCCACGCCTGCTACGCCCGAGATGAGCGGGAGCTGCACTACGTCGCCGTCGACACCCTTCGCCGCTGGCAGCGCCACCTCGGCCCCCAGCACCTCGAGGACCTCCGCGTGCTGCTCACCACCCACAGCTGGTGGGACACCGTCGACAGCCTCGCCGCCCACCCGGTCGGACACCTCGTGAAGCGCCATCCCGAGCTCGTCGCCACCATGGACGCGTGGATCGACGACGAGAACCTGTGGCTGGCGCGCACCGCCATCCTCCACCAGCTCACCTACAAGGCCGACACCGACGAAGAGCGCCTGTTCCGCTACGTCCTGGCCCGGGCCGACAGCACCGAGTTCTTCCTTCGCAAGGCCCAGGGCTGGGCGCTGCGGACCTACGCCCGGGTGAATGCCGACGCCGTGCGCCGCTTTGTCGCCGAGCACGAAGACCGGCTCTCGGGTCTGACTCGACGAGAGGCCACGAAGCACCTCCGATGAGCCTCAGCGCGGCCGCGCCTCGGTGATGCGCACGTACCCGGGGCTCGAGGTCGTCACCGTGGCCTCGATGGCCAGGGACTGCCCCAACGACCATGGCAGCTGAGCCCTCGGCGACAGCTCCCGTCGGGCCATGTTGATCCGCAGCTGCCCGTCGACCGCGTGCTCCACCAGCTCCGGCGCACCGTCCACCAGCTCGAAGTCCACGTACACGTGCACGTTGTCATCGCCCCGCCGCATCGCGATGTTGGCCTCTCGGTAGCTCCGCACGACCACCGTCGCCTCGTGGGACGGCACGGGCGTCACCGCCTCGGGCGCCTTGGGGGACACACACGCCAGCAACCAGCCCAAGAGCATCGGACCTCCTCTCCGAAGCATACGGCGAACTGCTGCGGGTGGCCCGCCGCCAGCAGCGGCCATACACGCTCCGACCAGCAGGATCACCGTTGTCCGACCCTTCCCCCGAGCCCCCGCCGCCCCGGACCACCATGGGTCGCGAGCGGGACCTCACCACCGGGCCCGTCGGCGGCCACGTCCGCGCCCTGGCCGTCCCTACGGCCCTGTCCCTGCTGTTCATCACCCTCTACAACGTGACCGACACGCTGTTCGCCGGGCAGATCTCCACCGAGGCCCAAGCCGGCCTGGGCCTCGGCGGGCAGCTCTTCTTCGCCATCGCGGCGCTGGGCATCGGCTTTCGCATCGGAGCGGCCTCGGTCGTGGGCCAGCTCATCGGCAAGGGCGACATGGAGGGCGCCCGCAAGGCCTCCGCCCAGACGATGCTCCTCGCAGTCCTCGCCACGCTGGCCGCCATGGTCGCGGGCCCCTTCGTGCTCGAGCCGTTGATCGACGTGGTCGCTCAGGGTCGCCCCTACGGCGCTGCCGCCCACTCCTACGTGCACCTGCTGCTCTTCTCCACCCCCGCGTACGTCATCGCCTACGCCCTGTCCGGCATCCAGCAGGCCGCAGGAGACGCCCAGACCCTGGCCCGCGCCCAGGCCATCGCGACCTTCTCCAACGTCGGCCTGAATCCGCTCTTCGTGTGGGGCATCCCTGGCGTGTGGGGCGGCCTGGGGCTCGACGGCATCGCCCTCGCCACGGTGTTCTGTCAGACCGGCCTGCTGGCCTACATGCTCCTGGTCGCCTGGGGCTCGACCCCCTTTGCCGGCTTCCACCTCGGACGGCTCAAGCCCGACATGGCCTTGCTCACCGACCTCGGCCAGCAGATCCTGCCCGGCACCATGCGCCTGATGGTCATCGTCGTCGGCGGCTTCGTCGCGCAGATCTGGCTCCGGGAAGGGGGCGACGCAGCGGTCGCCGCGTACAACGTCGGCCTGCGCCTCGAGCAGCTCCTCCTCCTCCCCGCCATCGGCATCACCGCCGCCTTGCTCCCCTTCACGTCCCAGAACATGGGGGCGGGAAAGCCCGAGCGGGTGCGGGACGGCTTCTGGTCGAGCACCGGCTACGCCATCGCCCTGCTCGTGGCCGGCACCGCCTTCGTGTGGACCCTCGGCCCCACGGTCGTCGCCTGGTTCGGCGCCGGGCCAGAAGCCGAAGCCCTGGCCCTCGACTACCTCCACGTCGAGTCGTTCGTCTTCCCCCTGTTCGCCCTGCTCTTCGGCCTGCAGAACCTGCTGCAGGGCCTCAAGCGGCCTCTCTGGCCCCTGGTGGTGGGGGTGTGGCGCCAAGGCGTTGCCGTCGCGCTCTTCGGCTACCTCTACGTCCACGTCCTCGACATGGGCCCCTACGGCGTGTGGATGACCGTCGCGACCGGGGTGGTCACGGGCACGGCGCTCATCGTCGTCGTCGCCTTGCGGCTGCTCCCCAAGGAGGGGCTCGACCTTCGGCCCGCGTGGATGGGCGGCCCCCGCTCGTAGCACCGGGTTACCGCGCCGCAGCCTCGGAGCCTCCGGTGATCGTGCTCTTCCTGTTGTTCGCCTGCGACGACGTCCTGTTCCTGCCTCACGACGGAGGCACCACGGTGCCCGACGGCGCCGACTGGTGCGCCGTGGAGCCGATCTTGGCCAACCAGTGCGCCAGCTGCCACAGCGCGGCGGGGGCCGCGGGGGGCCTGGACCTAGAGACCGATCCCCACGGCGCCATCGTCGACGAGCCCGCGGTGTCCGGCGGCACCCTCGTGGTCCCCGGCGACGCCGCGGGGAGCGTGCTCTACCAGCGCATGGCAGGCCTCTCCGGCGGCATCATGCCCCCAGGGGGCGCCCTCGACGAGAGCACCGTCTCTGCCGTCGGCGACTGGATCGACGCCGGCGCCACCGAGGACTGCGTCACCGACACCTCCGACACCGCCGTGGATGGCTACCACCCGCCAGGCTGGGCGGACCCGAACGAGCACGGCATGGCGGCCAAGTTCCAGACCGAGACCGACTGTCGTGCATGCCACGGGCCCGACCTGCTGGGCGGCACGGGGCCTGCGTGCGCGTCCTGCCACGGCGCGGATTGGGAGATCAACTGTACATTCTGCCACGGCGGGGTCGACGACAACGTCGGCGCCCCTCCGGAGGGCATCGATGACTCCACCGGCCCCCAGACCGACACCTTCCTCGCCCACACGCCGCACCTCACCAGCGCCCTGGCCAACATCCCGTGCGACACATGCCACACGGTGCCAACGTCGGCCCTCACGGCGGGCCATCTGTTCGACGACGACACCCCCGGACTCGCCGAAGTGCGCTTCACGGCACCGGCCGACGCCGGATCCTGGACGAACGGAACCTGCACGGTCTACTGCCATGGAAACGGCCGAACGGACGGTTCCATCATGCACAGTGCTTCGCCGCGGGACTGTGGCAGTTGCCACGGCGACCCGACCGTGCCGGATAGCTGGGACCGCATGTCCGGGGAGCACGACAAGCACCTAGAAGAGGGCATCCGCTGCTCCGAGTGCCATCCCGACACCGTCGACGCCGGAAATCAGATCACCGGCCCCGCCGTACACGTCGACGGCCAACCTCAGGTCGACCCTCCGGTCACCTGGAACGGCGGCGCCTGCACCGGCTCCTGCCACGGCGAGTTCCACAACAGCTTCCCCTGGTGACCCCCATGCGCTCCTTCATCGTCCTCTCCTCCCTCCTGCTCTCGGCCTGCGGCACCTGCCCTCAGGGCACCGTCAAGGAAGCCGGCCAGTGCGTGCCGGACCCGTCCGCCGGCACCCAAGACGACGCCGTCACCGAGGAGAACTTCCAGCGGAAATTCAACATCCGCCGGTGCCAGGCCGCCGAGGCCTGCCTGATCGACGAAGGCTACGACCCAGACTTCTGGGACGTCGAGTGCGACGAGCCCTGGGCGTGGGACGACACCTGCCCCTTCGATCTGTCCGCGGCGGAGCAGTGCCTCGACGCGGACTGGTTCTGCGACAGCGTCCCAGGCCTCATCTACGTCGACCCCGCCCCCATCTGCGACGACGTCTACGACTGCGGCTGAGGCCCCTCGCGGCTACACCCGCTGCAGTCGCTCGACACGAACGATGGGACCGTGGGGATTCGTGTCCTCGGACAGGTCGACCACGCCGTCGACACTCCAGACGGATGCCTCGTCTTCCGACACGGTCTCCTGACCGTACGCATCCAGGTCATCTTCGCTCGTCACGACCCGCTGGCTCACCCGCCAACGAAGCGGTCCGTCTTCCTGAACGGTCGTCATCCAACCTGCACGAACCCGACCATCCCACACGAATCGAACCTCGTCCTGCGCGGCCTCCTCGAGCCATGCAGCATAGTCGTCGGCCGTGACCGTGCTGTCCTCGTGGACGGAGCCGGCCGCCTCTTCGGTGTCCCCGAGCACGAGCGAATGCACCGCCGCGTGCAACTCCGCCCGGATCCGCGCCCGAAAGGTCTTGGGGTCGGCGCTGATGTCGATGGGCGCATCCGGCACAGATTTGAGGTCCTGACCGTCCAGCATCACCTCCCAGGCCGTGAGCAGACTGTCGTCGACCCGCGCCAGCAAGGCCCACAGATAGCCGATGGCGTCGTCGACCTCCGGCGTCCGCAGCTCCACCGGCACGTTCTGTGACAGCGCCCGGTACACCTGGTGCACGTAGCGGAGCAGCACCCCCTCCATCCGCTCGATGCGGAGATGCTTCACATACGTGGAGAACACCGCTTGGCCCTCCAGCATCTCACGCACGACGGCCTTTGGACGAATCGGGTCTTCCGGAATCCACGGGCGCTCGGCGGCCCACTCGTTGAAGGTCTCGTAGATCCAGGGAGCACGCGGCTTCGGCCAGGTGACCTCCTCCAGGGCCTCGAGGCGCTCCTCGTAGGGCACACCATCGGCCTTCAGCTCCGCGACCAGCTCGCCCTTGTCGCGGTTCACCTGGGCGTACAGCACCGGCTTGGGGTGCTCGAGGATGCTCTCGACCAGGGTCACGACGTCGAGGGCGTAGCCAGGGTCCTCCCGGTCCAGCAGCTCGAGGGCGTGGAGCAGGAACAACGACAGTCCATGATGCAGCGTGAAGTCCTCCTGAAGCTCCTCGTCGAGAACCAACACAGACGATCCGTCTTCGGCTTCTTCCGTACGAACCACGCCGGCCACCTCGAGGGCCGCGAGCCGCTGGCGAGCCTCCTCGAGGAGCGCCGACGACCGCCGCTGGCCCACGTGGGCTCGGGCGATGAGCTCGGAGAGGTCCTCGATGGGATCGCCCCCTCCCTCCCGGGCCTTCTGAAGCAACGACAGCACCAGTCCGTGGTCCACCCGGAACCGGGACTCCAGGTCCTCGGGGGGGGCCGCCTGGAGGCGCTCGAAGGTCTCCTGGTCCCAGTGCTTGTACCCACGGGTCGGGGGCTGCTTCTTCTTGACCTTGTTCCGCTTCTTCTTCCCCGCCTCGACCTGGCGCTCGAGCTTCTGGTTCTCGAGGACCCAATCCGGCGGCTGAGCCACCACGTAGCCATGCTCGTCGAAGCCCTTGCGTCCCGCGCGGCCGCTGATCTGTCGGAAGTGACGGACCGAGAGGATGTCGGTCTTCTCCCCGTCGAACTTGCACAGCTGAGTGAAGAACACCGTGCGGATCGGCACGTTGATGCCCACCCCGAGCGTGTCGGTGCCGCAGATCACCTTGAACAGTCCCTGCTGCGCCAGCTTCTCGACCAGCAGCCGGTACTTGGGCAGCAGGCCCGCGTGATGCAAGCCCACGCCGTGCATCACCATGCGGCGCAGCGTCGGACCGAACGGGGAGTCGAAGCGGAAGCCCTTCACGGCCACCTTGATGGCCGCTTTTTCGTCCGCGGTGGCGATGTCGGTCGACAGCAAGGCCTGGGCGAACTCCGTCGCCTGCCGCTGGGCGAAGTGCACCGCGTACACCGGCGCCTTGTCCGTGCGCACGAGCTGACTGATGGCGTCGTGCAGGCTGAGGTCCGAGTACCGGTACGACAGCGGGACGGGCCGCTCGGAGCGCTCCACCACGGAAACCTGGCCCCCCGTACGCTCCTCGATGGCCTTCTCGATGGCCCGTGTGTCGCCAAGGGTCGCACTCATCAGCAAGAAGCGGGCGTGGTCCATGGTGAGCAGCGGCACCTGCCAGGCCATGCCCCGGTCGCGGTCGCCGTAGAAGTGGAACTCGTCCATGACCACTGCGTGGAATGGCGTCTCGACCCCCATGCGAAGGGCCATGTTCGCCAATACTTCTGCGGTGCAGCACACGATGGGCGCGTCGCGGTTGACCGAGCCATCCCCCGTCATCAGGCCGACGTGCTCAGCTCCAAAGATTCGACACAGTTCGAAGAATTTCTCTGAGACGAGCGCCTTGATCGGCGCCGTGTACACGGAGCGCCGGGCCTTGGAGAAGGCGCGAAAGTGCATCGCGACGCCCACGAGGGACTTGCCCGAACCCGTCGGCGTCTTCAGCACGACATGGCGGTCGTCGAAGAGCTCGAGGAAGGCCTCCTCTTGGTGGTCGTACGGCTCGATGCCACGCTCGGACACCCAGGTGAGCAGAGCGTCGAGGGCCTCGTCGTCGCTGTCGAAGCCTCGCTCGGGAATGCGGTCGGCCAGGGGAAGGGGGGCCGCCATGGCTTCGGCGAGGGGCTGGTTCACGAGGATGCCTCGGGGAGAAGGGGGGGGTCGAAGGCGTCGAGGGCCGACCGCTCGGCAACGGTCCGACACATAGCCTCGGCGAGGGCTCTTAGGCGGTCCGCCGCGGCGGAACGTTTGTTCCGCCGCAGCGCGCCCGCATGCCGCGCAAGGGACTCTGACACCCCACGGTCCTTGAGACGCACGGTGTCGATGAGTCGCCCGAGCTTCGGCGCGTGCACGGTGAAGGAGGCGTCATCGCCCAAGACGGCCGCGCCCAAGGTGCGACCGATGGCGTGGGCCAACACGACCTGTGCGTCGGTGGTGCGGGCGACGACGTCGTCCAAGGCATCGTAGATGGCCACCGCCTCGGCCGCGCGGTCGAGCTCCAACAGGGTGCCGGCGATGTTCAGGCGCACGAGGGTCAGTCGCTCCCCCAGCTCAGGCAGGGCGAGGCATGCCTCGAAGGCTGCCAAGGCCTCCGCTTGAAGGCCGGACGACTCGAGCGACACCGCGATGTCGTTCATGAGCGTCAGCGGACTCTCGTCCTCCGGCAGGTGCTTCAGGGCCCGACGGTAGGAAGCGGTCGCCTGGTCGAAGCGACCCGAGTGCTGCATCACCAGGCCGTGGAGGCGCAGGAGCCGCGATGGGTCTCGCTCCAGGTGCTCGAGCGCGGGCGCGAGCCACTGTGCCGCATCGTCGAGGCGTCCCCGCGTCACCGCAGCCCGCACGGCTGGATCGACGAGGAAGGGGTCCCGCGCCCAGCCATCGTGGGCATCCATCCACGCCACGAGCTGATCGATGGCATCGCGGAGCTTGTCGAAGGTGTGCCGGTGCAGGTGCAGCTGCACTCGCTCGCCGTACCACTGCCCCCAGCGGATGTCGTCCGGGGGCAGCCGCAACCGCGCGAGGCAGGCCCCCGCCAGCGCGAGCCAATGCACCTGCTCCGGCTGGTACCGCTGGCCAAGCCCCGCGAGGAGTTCCTCGAAGGCGCGGTCCAGCTGCCCCGCTTCGAGCAAGTGGGCCCCTCGGCGCCCCGCAGCCTCCGTCCCGTCCACCACCAGGGCCTCCGCACAGGCCACGTGAAGCCGTCTCGCCTCGGCAGGGAACAACGAGCCCACAAGGGCGTCTCGCAGCCCGTCCCGGGCGAAGGCAAGGCGCCCCCCCACCTCCTCCCGCAGGACGCCCCGCGCCACCCCTTCCGCCTCAGCGCCCCCACGACTGCGTCCCGCCCGTTGGCAGGCGCGCTCCCAAGACGACGGGGCAATGACCTGCCCGAGGAGCGCCGCCACCTGCAAGGCGCCGAGAGCCTCTGCGGACACGGTGGTGAGCTGCAGCCGTGCCGCCTCCGCCACGTCGTCGGTCAGCTCCCCGAGCTCGTAGCCGTGAGGTCCGAGCTGAATGCGCCCCACCGACGCCCCCGTCGTCACCCGGTCGATGGCACGGCGGAGGTTGGGGGCCACGGCAGCGAGAGCCTCGGCCGCATCCGGCGCAAGCGCCAGCCCTCGCACGAGGGCCCGGACCTTCGCCTCCACCGGCAGCGGCCCCACGTCGATGCAGGCACAGGCCTGTCCGTCGAGGGCCCAGGGTGTCTCTGGCTCGGTGGTGAGCACCACCAGCAGGGCCAGCGGGTCCTCGCGGAACCGGAGCAGGTGCCGGACCAGCCGGGCCGTCGAGATGTCCCCAGGCCCGGCATCGATCCACAACACCGTGGGCCCCTCGCAGGCCGCGCGAAGCTGGCCCAGGACCCGATCGACCACGCTGCCCTCCACGGGGGCGGCCACCCCGCTGGCCTCCAGTCGCTCCGACAAGCCATGAAGGCCATCGGTGGGCCCCAGTCCCCCCGTGACGTACAGCCCTTGACCACCGACCTCAGCGGTCCGCTCCGCCAGCCAGCGTCCGAGGCGACTGCCGCCTTCCCCCGGGGGGACCCGTAGCTCCACGGCCTGCACCATGCCCTGAGCCTCGACCTCGAGGAGCATGGCCCACAGTCGGTCCTGCACCGGTCCTCGCCCCACGAGGGGCGGCTCCCTGAGTCCAGCGAGCCCGATGCCCATGCGAACGACCTCCACCTGCAGGCTGTCGTGGACCTGCCCCCGCCACGTCGGGGGCAGCGCCGGGCGGGCCCACGCGGGCGCATGCCCCCCAGCCGCGGCCTCCAGCGCGTGCAGGGCCACCGCCGCGTCCCCGGGTCGCTGGGACGGATCCACCGCCAGGAGTCGCTCCACCCACTGCAGCACCCCCGCGGGGGTCGTGAATCGGGGCACGGGAGACGACGCCCGCTCGCCAGGCAAGGGAACGCCAGCGAACGGCCGCACGCCGGTCAGCAGCTCGTAGGCCAGCACCCCGACGGCGAAGAGGTCCGTCGCAGGCCCAGCAGAGCCGAAGGCTTGCTCGGGGGCCATGTAGCCAGGGGTGCCTGCGCGAATGCCCCGGACCTCGTGGTCGAGCCGCGCGATGCCGAAGTCGCAGAGCTTGAGGTGGAGGCTCCCTCCGACCCGGCAATACAGGAGGTTCTCCGGCTTGATGTCACGATGAACGACCCCGCGGGCGTGGGCGTGGGCGAGGGCCGAAAGGACCACGCGGAGCACCTCCACAACCTCTGGCCAGTTCTGCACCGGTCGCTCGTCGAGACCCACCTCCGCGCGCTCCATGGCGAACCACGGGCCCTCGGCATGGGTGCCGGCGTCGAACACCCGGAGGATGCCCGAGTGATCGAGACGGGCGCTCGCCCGCACTTCGCGCAGGAAGAGCTCCACGGCCCGCGGGTGCTCGGCCCGCTCCGGCTTGAGGAGCTTCACCGCACACCGCTGGCGGGTGGCGCGATGCACCGCCAGGTACACCACCCCCATCCCACCTTCGCCGACCCGCCGGTCGAGCTCGAAGTCCCCTCGTCGCATGGGGCACGATACCCGACCCTCCCTTCCGGACCTGGGTCAGGGCCGCGCCCAGCGAGCGAAGAAGTCCAAGATTTGCTCGGTGGCGTCGATGTCCTGGTTGGTCTCGCCAAGGAGCGGCACCGGGACGGCACCGGGCCAGGTATGCCCCCCGCCCTCCACCGTGCACAGGTTCGCTTCGTCCACCGGCGAGCAAGACCACGTCTCGCAGGTCACGTCCCCCGTCTGAAAGGTCACCACCGGGTCCGTGACACAGTCGTTCACGTCGTCCGCCCACCCCTCCACGCTCTGGCGGGCCGACGGCGAGATCAGCGTGCCATCGTAGGACACCGTGTCGTCGTCGGTCCCGTGGATGTGGAGCACCGGGATCTTGACCCCCGGGCGGCAGAACGGGTCGGTCTGGGCCCCAGCGACGGGCGCGATGGCTGCGACCCGGTGCCCACGGTCGCAGGCGAACTGGTACGAGAAGTAGCCGCCGTTCGAGAGCCCCGTCAGGTACATGCGTCGCTCGTCGATGCACAGCTCCTCGGCCAGCTCGTCGATCAACGCGTCCACGAAGCGCACGTCCTGGGACTCGGGGAAGAAGTCCCAGCTTCGGTTGGTGCCGTTGGGATGCACGACGATCCAGCCGCGTCCATTGCCCGCCCCAGCCATGCCCGTGTACGTCTTCTGCTGCTGCGCCGTGGTCGCCAGCCCGTGCAGGTTCAACACCAACGGAACCATCTCGCTGCCGTCGTAGTCGTCGGGGACGTCGACGATGGCCGTCCGCTGCGCTCCCTCGAAGGGCATCTCGAGGTCGTAGTGGTACCGATCCGGAGCCCCCAACCCACACGAGGCCACCGGGGGCGCGCCCGTGTCTGGCGCTCCGCTGTCGGCGCTGTCCTCGCCGGCGTCGTCGTCGTCTCCCGGGGCCGGCCCGTCGGTCGCCGTGGCCCCATCGACCGATGTGGCCCCTCCATCCCCGACCGAGCCCGTGCCCGATCCACATCCCGCGGCAAGCCACACCATCCAAACGCAGCCCCGCATCGGAACCTCCTCCCCTCCCATCACACGGACTGAGCAAGGACAGGACGCGGTAGCCAAAGGCGAGACACACCCTTCACTATCAACCTCTCACATGTGGTTGAGGCTCCCTCACATAAGCCAAATCTGCGGCTTTATTGTCGCGCCACCAACGCCCTACACCACGGCAGGACATTGGCCGCGAAGAGGCATTGCCTCGGGGTGGGGCCGACACACCAAGGGCCGGCCCGCACGGCCCTCGCCGTCGTGCCTCCTCGGGGTCGAAGCTCCGCCCTTTGTTCGAGCGCGCACGCTCGGCTAGTCGCCGAGCGCGGCCACCTGCTGCTCGTAGGCAGCCCGATCGAGCTCGCCGGCCGCCAGGGCCGTGTTCAGGGCCTCCAGCTTCGCCCCATGGGCGGCCTTGGCCTGGTCGATCGCGCTCTGATGGGAGCTGTACTCTGCCCGGCCCTGCATCTGGGCCTTCTTGAACAGGTCGCCGATCTCCGTCTCCTCCATCTCCCGACCCGCCGCGAACCACTTGTCCGCCGCGACGCCGATGGCCCAGGTGCTCGCGAAGCTCGTGGCTCCGGCGAAGGCCATGCCCCAGCCCGGCACGAACCGAGCGAGGTTCGCCACGGCGATGCGGATGCCGATGGAGCCCATCGCCACGCCCAGGAAGCCCCGAATGGCCTTCGAGTCGAGGTCGTGACCCCAGTACAGGCCAATGTCGTGCACCAGCTTGCCCTGAAGCGCCACCACCGCAAGGTCGGCGATGATCGCCACACCCGGCACCGGGGTGAGGCCCGCCACACCCGCCAGCGTGGAGTACTTGACGATGTCTTCGAGGATCTCCTGGTCCCGCTTGGCTGGGTCGGGCTCCGGCAAGATGCGGCCAGGGAGCACCGTGTCGACCATCTCCCCGAAGACTTCGCCCATGAGGCTGCCCTCGCCCGCGTTCGGCATCAGCTGCTTGAGCAGGTTCACCTCGAAGGTCTGAGCGTGACCGTCGGCGTACGCCATGTGGTAGGCGGCGTAGTAGACGTCGCGCTTCTCCGCATCATCGAGAACCTCGCATTCGGCCGCGAAGTCGATGTCTTCGGCCAGTAGGTCCGGAAGGATGTCGCTTCGTGCCCCGAGAGCGCCCCTGAGGGCCTGCTCTTCTTCAGGCGCGAGGTTGTCATCTGCCTTGGCGATGGCAACGAGAATGCGAAAACGGGCCAGGGACTTGCGGTCGAGGTCGTGCATCGTTCCTCCGAAGGCGTGGACCATAGCGCAGCCAGCGATAGGATGCAGGTGAACGGACACCATGCACGACGACTCTCCAGACGACGCCCAGCCCACGGCCCCCGCACTGCCCGCAGCGCGTGCCAACGAGGGCGACAACCGTCCCCCGGCCGCCAAGCTCGCCTGGGCCACCGCCGCCGCGCTCCGAGAAGGGGACCTGGACGCCGCACAGCGCCACTGTGACGCCGCTTTGGCCCTCGTGCGCTCCGAAGGTCACGGGGCCAGTGTCGCGTCCGTACAGACCATCCTGGGGCGCGTGCTGCGGGTGCGCGGAGACCTCGACGCCGCCGACTCTGTCCTCGAGCAAGCCCTCGCCGTCCAGCGCAGCCACGGGAACGACCGCTCCATCGCCACCACCTTGCTCGAGGTGGGTGGGCTTCATGCCACCCGGGGGGCGCTCGATGGGGCCCAGGCCGCCTACATGGAAGCCCTCACGCGCTTCGCCCGCGTGAAGGCGAGCGTGCCCGAAGCGCAGGCCCAAGTGGGCATCGCCACCGTGCACCACGCCGCCGGCCGCCTCGACGCCGCGCGACGCCACGTGGAGGTCGCCCAAGGGGTGGCCCGCAACGCAGATGACCACAGCCTGCTGGCCATGAGCCTCGAGGCGATGGGTGCGCTGGAGCACGAGCTGGGCCGGCGGGTCCGCGCTCGAAGTGCCTACGCGGAATCCGCCGGGGCGTGGCACCGCCTCTCGGACCGACCCGGGGAGGCCCGCTGTCAGGTCGCCCTCGCCCGCCTGGACTTCGACGACAACGAACCCATCACCGAGTCCTTGAACGCCCTCGAGCAGGCGTTCGCCGTGCAGCGACAGCCCTGGCTGATGGGCCGCGTCGCTTGCCTCCGAGGCGCGGATCTCGGCAAGCGAGGAGACCGACTGGCCTACACCGTCCTCGCCCACGCCGCCGCACTCCTCGACGGGCACCCGGCATGGCGACACCTGCCCAGCATCGAGCAAGGGCACCTCGACCTCACCCGGGGCGACGACGACGCGGCCTACGGACGGCTCGGAGCCGTGCCTCCCCATGCCCTCCCTTCGATCCAGATCCGCCTGGCCCTCGCCAGCCTGCGTCGACGACTCGGCCAGGCCCTGCACCGACCGGCGCCCTAGCGGGGTCCGGGCGCCGGCATCAGGGACGGCACGGGCGCAGGCAGCTCGGGCGGAGCGGACGGAGGCTGGTCTGGTGCCCAAGGGAGGACCACCATGACCGCCCGAGACGGGTCGTCGTTCCACTCGACCGTGAGTCCGGCCTGCCGCAAGGTCGCCGCCACCCGCCGCCCCAGGTCGCGGGTCGCGTCCGCTCCCTCCACCTGTGCGCCGTACAGCACGGGAAGGTATCCATCCGAACCCGCGATCTCGATATCTTCGGTGTGAACGGCGACATACCCGTCGAGCTTCCCTTCGTGCATCTCAGCAAGGAGCGCGTCCAACCCTCCCTCGCTGCCGAAGCGGACGAGGAGGTTCCCGTCCCTCAGCTGCCGCCCCGCCACCCGTAGCGCCGGGCCGGGAGCACCGACCCGGCCGGTCCGCGCCTCGGGCCGGGGCACAGAGAGCGGGCCCGGACGGGAACGCTTCGCCACGGGCTTCGGGGCAGCCGAGCTCCCGGGCGCACGGTCCCCAGCCAGGGCCTGCTTGGCCAGCTCGTAGGCGACCCGCTGATCGATGCTCCCCCGAGTCTCTACGACATAGTCCCGAATGCCCACCGCCGAGAGCACGCCGACCCGATCCATGGCAGCCACCCGCGCCGCAATGTCCTTCTCCAGCTGCGGTGCTTGCTCGCGCCACCACGTGTCCGCCCACTCCGTCCAGGTGTCGGGGTCCATCGGCAGCTCCTCCCGTGCCACGTGGGCTCCGATGGTCTCCACCATCGCTCCCCAGCTCTCGATGCCCATGCGATCCATGGGGACCACCGTGACCGTGCCCGGGGTCGTGGCCGCCGCCGCCAGGTACAGCGCGCGCTCCCCGACGAGGTCCGAATACTGAGTCGACAACACCACCACGGATCCCCGCAGCTGCCCAGTGAACCGAACCGGGCTCCGAAGCTCGTCCTGCCGAGGGTCCGACCCGTCGTAGGGCATGTCACCCCACAGGTCCGCGAAGCTCTCCCGTAGGTGAGGGAGGTCCGCCGGGGGATCCAAGGCATACCCCGCCCAGATTCCATCGACCGCGGTCATCGCCAGCACCACTCGCCCGCCGCCGACGCCACCGCCGACCAGCACGATGCGCTCTGGGTCCACGTCGGGACGGGCCGCCACGTGGCGAACCGCCGCAGCCACGTCCAGCAGCTCCGACCCCAGGAGATCCCACGTGCCGGGCTGCTCGGGTCCCCCGCGGAGGAACGGACGGAAGACGACCACCTCCCCGGACTCAGCCAAGGTCGACATCGCCGCGTCGACATCGTCCGACGTGCCGTGGAGACTCTCCAACACCACGAGCGCCGAGCGCCTCACGCCGTCGTCCTGCACGGGGGTGGCAAAGGCGCGAAGGCGCGTGGCCTGGGCGGGTCCCAGGTCGGCATCCGCCGGCACCTCGTAGCTCGTCTCCACCAAGCCATCTGGGGGGTCGACGGCACCCCACTCGAACGGCGCCCCCGAGTTCGGAAGATCTCCCGCAGCAGCGCGCCAAGCATCCAGGTGCGGCTGTTCCGACACAGGCAGGTCGAGGGCCGGCGCCTCGGGCGTGCGGGTGCGCTGTACCGAGCGTACGGTGCCCAGCAACACGTCCCTCGCATCCGCATCGCTCTCAGCCGACCAGGCGTACATTCGCAGGAAGCCGTCGGGGTAGGCGACCGTGGTGAACACCCCCTGGATGCCCATGTCCTCCACCGACGACGTGTCGCGGATCCATCGGAGCACCGCGGGGTGTCCGTCGATGGTCTCCCGATCCGGGGGAGCCGATGGGTCGAACTCGATGTCGTCCGAGATGAAGTGGTCGTTGAACGTCACCAGGTCCACGCCGACCGCGACCTCGTCCGATGGGAGGAACTCTGCGAACACGTACCGGTCCGCTGCCATGAACCCGTACTCGAAGACCTCTTGGTCCTCCAACAGGTCCAGCTGCGTCCACAGACCTGGCACCTCCAAGCTGCAGTCGCAACCCTCGTGCGCCTCGCGGTGGGCCGGGAAGAGGTCCCCAGCACCACAGCCGAGGCCTGCCAAACCCACCGCGGTCAAGACCAGGACTGCCCCACGCAAAACCCACCTCCGGCTGCTGCAGAACCCGCGAAGCTGTCCCTGTCCAGCACGGCCCTCAGGGGGGCCCTTTGCACCACATCCGATGCCATGTTCCACGTGGAACACCGAAGCGCATCCCGCGCCGATGTTTCACGTGGAACACCCCATGCGTCTCGCCCTCGCCAGCTGCTCCGATCTGCCCGACTGGGAGGTCGACGATCAGCCCCTCCACACGGCCCTACAGGACTTGGGCCACGAGGTGCACGGCCCCGCCTGGGACGCAGACGTCGACTGGTCTTCCTTCGACGGGGTGCTGATCCGCACCACGTGGGACTACACCGCCCGCCGGGCCGAGTTCGTGTCGTGGTGCGAGGGCCTGCCGAGCCCGCTCCACAATCCCGCCGAGGTCATCGCGTGGAACACCCACAAAGGCTACCTCCGCGAGCTGGAGGGTCGCGGGGTGCCCATTGTTCCCACGGTGTGGATGGAAGAAGGCGACGATCCGTCCGACAGCGTGACGGAATCATGGCCCTTCTCTGCATCGGAGCCGCTGTTTCTCAAGCCCTGTGTCGGCGCCACGGCCGAAGGCACGGCCCGCTTCGTGGAGGGATGGTCCACCGCGGCCCAAGGCTGGGCCCGACGCCTCTTGGCCAAGGGCGACGCCATGCTGCAGCCCTACCTGGCGAGGGTGAGCGAGGACGGCGAGCGAAGTGCCATCGCGATCGACGGGGCCATCTCCCACTGGGTCCGGAAGGTCCCGGTGCCCGGCGACTACCGCGTGCAGGACGACCACGGTGCCACCGACCATCCCCACAGCCCGAGCGAGGCAGAGCGGGACCTGGTCGCGTGCACCTTGGAGGCCTTGCCGGAGGGCCTGCTGTACGCCCGCCTAGACTGGCTTCTCGACGACGACGGCCAACCTCGAATCAACGAGGTAGAACTTGTGGAACCATCCCTATTCTTCCGCCACGGCCCCACGGCAGCGCACGCGCTTGCGCGGGCGTGGACCCGACGCCTTCAGGCGACGAAGGCGTAGAGGACCGCGGCGAGGAAGGCCAGCGTCAGCCCGCCCCACGCGCCCTGCTCCCAGCGATTCCACGGCAGCAGCCCGGCCACCAAGCCGACCACCAGCCCGCCGATGTGGGAGGACGCGTCGACGAAGGGAAGCACGAACGAGAGCACGAGGTTGGCCACGAGGAGCCCGCCGAGCACCGGTCCGTACAGCGTGCGATCTTCCGCCGACAGCGACGACCGGTGGCGCACGCCCAACACCACCGCCGCACCCAGCAGAGCGAACACCGCGCCCGAGGCCCCATCGGAGCGGGGCACCCCCAGCGCCGCCGACAGGAGGCTGCCCCCGAGCCCTCCTGCCGCGAACCACCCCAGCAGACGCAGGGGGCCCACCCAGGGCTCCAGGAGCCGTCCCATCCCCCACAGGCTCCCAGCATTCACCAGCAGGTGCAGCCCATCGGCATGGAGGAGGACGCTGGTGACCAGCCGCCATGGCTCGCCGGCGAGCACCGACTGGATCTGACCCCCGACGATGCCTCGGGCCCTGGGGCTACGGCCGAGGAGGGCCGCCTCCCACCATGCCCCTTCTCCGTGGCCCGCCAGGTAGACCGCGGTGCCCAGGTGCACCGCCACCAGCAGCGCCACCAGCACCCACGTCGCCGGGATGGGGCGTGTCAGGTGCAGCCCTGGACGCGGCTCCTTGGTGGAGCCGTCCACCGGCGCGTCAGACGGCGAGGGCGAACTCGCGCAGCACGCTGTTGAGCGAGGTCTTGTCGTCGGTCTTCGCCGAGCGCTGGCCGATGATCAAGGCGCACGGGAGATGGTACTCGCCCGCCGGGAATGTCTTTGCGCGAACGCCAGGAATCACCACGGACCGTGCAGGGACTCGGCCCTTGTAGACGACCTCCTCCTCCCCGGTGACGTCGATGATCGGCGTGCTGGCCGTGATGGTGACCCCCGCCCCGAGCACGGCGCGCTCCTCCAACAGAACCCCTTCGACCACGATGCAACGGCTGCCGATGAAGCAGCCGTCTTCGATGATCACCGGCCGGGCCCCAGGGGGCTCGAGCACCCCGCCGATCCCGACCCCACCCGAGAGGTGCACCCGGCGGCCGATCTGCGCGCAGCTGCCGACCGTGGCCCAGGTGTCGACCATCGTGCCGGCCCCCACGAAAGCGCCGATGTTCACGTAGCCGGGCATCACCACACAGCCGGGCTCCACATGGGCGCCGTAGCGGATGGTTCCCGGCGGCACGAGCCGCACGTTCTGCCGCACCAGGTCGGTCTTCAGCGGGATCTTGTCGTAGTACGTGTAGCCGTCGCCGTAGGAGCCGACGTTCATCGACGCGGTCCGGAAGTACAACAGGATGGCCTGCTTCACCCATCCATGCACGACCCACTCGCCGTCGATTTTCTCCGCCACCCGGAGCCGGCCCTCGTCGAGGGCGGCGATGACGGCCTCGACGGCCCCGGTGTCGACGTCGCCCGTCTCGAATGACGACTCGATGCGCTGCTGCAGCTCCTTCACGCGGCCTCCGTCGGGCCGCCGTCTCTGCGGCAAGGCCCAGGTGCCGCTATCCTCGGTCTGCCCACAGCGCATGGTCCGTTGCAGGGTCGCGCTGGCCGTGCCATCTTCCGCCCATGGCGAGCCGACGAGACCGACACCACGCGCACAAAGCTGCCCTCCAAGCCCTGGGCAAGGGCCTGTCCCGACGGGCCCGCAGCCGGTGCGAGCTGTGCGAGGCAGCGGGCGAGCGCCTCCAGGTCACCGAAGTCACGGGCAGCCCCGAAGAGGAGCCCGGTGAGGACTGGGCCCTGCTCCTCTGCGATCGCTGCCGAGAGCTGACCGACAAGGGCCCCGACCGCGACCTCGACACCCTGCGGTTCCTCACCACGGCCATGTGGTCGGAAGTCCAGCCCGTGCAGGTGGCCGCCGTGCGTCTGCTTCGCCGCCTGGACGTCCCTTGGGCCACCGAAGGCCTCGATGGACTGTGGCTCGACGAGGAGCAAGAGGCACGAATCCGTGGCTGAAGGCAGCTCCTGGAGCGCGCTTCGCGCTGGCTACGACCGCAACAGCGGCATCACACTCGCCATCCTCCTGTGCACCTACGCCGTCGTCGCGGTCGTCTGGCGTCGCTACATCGACCTGTCCCAGCGGGACGTGCTGCTGGTGGCCATCTGGTTGTTCATGACGGCGCTGATGTGCTGGGGCATCTCGCCCCGACGCGACATCGTTCGTGCGCTGGTCGGCTTCGGGGGCGGCCTGTGCATCGAGGCGTGGGGCACGGTGACCGAGATCTGGTGGTACTTCACCGACGAGCGCCCACCGCTGTGGATCCTGCCCGCTTGGCCCGTCGCCTCCATCGCCATCGACCGGCTCGCACGGGCCACCGACCTCGTGCTGCCCGAGGGCGAGCACCGCACCTTGTGGTTTGCCCTGTTGCCGCCGTTCGTCGCAGGCATGACCTGGTGGGTTTGGCCCTACACCAACCACCCCTTCACCTGGTTCGCCATCGTCATGATGGGGGTCGTGCTTCTGTGGCCTGGCGACCGCCGCCAGGACGTCACGCTGATGGTGGCCGGCGCGGGGCTCGGGTTCTTCCTCGAGTATTGGGGCACCAGCCGCCGCTGCTGGAACTACTTCACCCTCGCCACGCCTCCCGTGGCCGCAGTGTTCGCCCACGGCTTCGCCGCCGTCGCGTTCCAGAGGGTCGCGGCCCTTGGCGATCGGCTGCTCACGACGATCGTGGCCTCTCGTCTCCCCACGACCGAAACCGGATCGTCCACCGCACCGTAGACCTCGTCACGGACCGCATCCCCGCGGATCCCGAGCCCGCGGCACGCCGTGGCATTTCGTGACGATCCACAGGTAACGATTCGGTCCTCCACGACACGAGGACCATGGGAGCAATCCGATGATCTGGTGGTGGCTGGCAAGCATGGCATTCGGCGGCTCTGGACCGTGGGTGCCTGGATCCGGCTCCGGGTCGCTCTACCTGGGAGCGGATGCCCAGCAATACCGGAAGCTCTCCGCCACCACCGACGGCGAGCGTCAGAGCTCGGAGATCGGGGAGGGCGTCAACCAATTCTCCCTGGCAGGCATCGTCTCCTACGGCGTCGCTCCCCGGGCCGAGGTGGAGGTCGTGGTGCCCGTCCACTTCACCCACGCCAACCGGGAGGACGCCGACCTGTGCGGCGCCCTCGGCGAGGGAGCCTGCGAGAAGACCCACACCGTGGGCACCATCCAGAGCCACCTCAAAGTGCTCGTCGCCGACGAGCTCGCCGGCGCACCGATCTCGGTGTCCGTGGCAGGGGTCGTACGCTTCGGGGCCCTCGTCGCCCAGTTCCGCGACCGCCTCACCAACGTGGGGGAGGGCACCCTCGACGGCGGGGCCAAGGTCTCCGTCGGCAAGTCTGGGGCCCTCGGCGAGGGCTACTGGTCCACCTCCATGGACGTCACGGGCCTGTACCGGGTGCCGAACACCCAGCGCTACCCGCTGCAGCGAGGCGACCGCTCCGTGCCCGGCAGCGAGCTGCACCTCGTCTTGGACTCCTTCTTCGCCCCGAAACGGGTCGTCGCCATCGGCCCCTCCGCCAACCTGTTCTGGCGTCCCTCGGGCACCGACTTCGGCGAGATCGAGCTCGCCGACGTCGACCGCTTCGGGGCCCTACGGGTGATGCAGCTCAACGTGGGCGCCAAGCTCGTGTTCCGCGACACCCACGACAACGCGTTCGTGGTGGGGGCCTTCCGCACCCTGCACGCGGTCAACAACCCGAGCGACCAGATCGGACTGTCGGTGGGCATCGCCCTCAACCAGCTCTTCCAGAAGCGGGGGACCTGATGATCTTGTCTCCCGGGGAGATCGTCGACGGTCGCTTCGAGGTCGAAGCCTTGGTGGGGGAGGGTGGGCTGGCGGAGGTCTACCGGGTGCGGCACCGGGAGCTCGGGCGGGTGATGGCCCTCAAGCTCCTCACCTGGCGCAAGAAGAGCCTGATGGAACGCCTGGTGCTGGAGGGGCGCATCCAGGCCCAGCTCGACCACCCCAACATCGTCTCGGTCATCGACCTGATCCGCCACGAGGGCCAGGTCGGACTGCTCATGGAGTACGTCGACGCCGAGAACCTCCACGACCACGTCCAGCGGGTGGGGGCCACCCCCCAGGCCGAAGCCCTCGAGCTCATCTCGCCGATCTTGAGCGCCGTCGACGCCGCCCACAGCGTCGGCATCACCCACCGAGACCTCAAGCCCGGCAACATCATGCTGGCCCGCATCGGCACCGGCATCGTGCCGAAGGTCACCGACTTCGGCATCGCCAAGGTGGTGCAGGAGGTGACCACCGACGTCGGCCACCAGACCCGCGCCGGCTCGGCCATGGGGACCCCTGGCTACTTGGCCCCCGAGCAGGTCACGGACGCCAGCACCATCGATGGCCGCGCGGACGTCTTCGCCCTCGGCGCCATCGCCTACGAGATCCTGACCGGCGTGCCCGCCTTCGCCGACGAGGACGGACACATCGGCGTCACCGCCACGGCCACCCTCGAGCCCGTGCCGGTGGAGGAGCGAGTGGACGTCACCCCATGCGTGGCCGAAGCGATCCGTGAAGCCCTCACCAAGGACCTCTCGGGGCGCACCCCCAGCATCGCCGCGTTGGCGGAGAAGCTGCTGAACAGCCGCCCGGACCTGCTCACCGCCTTCCGCAGCCACCAGGTCAAGCCGCTGAATCTGTCGCTTCCTCCCACCGACGAGAGCGGCACGTTCCGCCGTCCCACGCTCCTGAGCCCCGACGCATCGGCCGCCGCGCGCTCCGTCTCCCCCACCATCGCACCGCCCCCCCTGCCGAGCCCGACCACCGAGAGCTCCATGCCGGCGGCGGCTGGGGGCTGGCTGGTGGCAGGCATGTTGGGGACCCTGCTGCTGCTCACCCTCCTGGTGGGAGCTGCCGGCCTGATCTTCCTCGGCGCGGGAAGGGGGAGCGGCGAGGCCTCCCCCGTGGCCGCCGCCCAGGTCCCCGTGGTGCCCGCCCCCGCGGTGCCCGCCCCCGCGGTGCCCGTCCCCGCGGTGCCCGACGCCGCCGCCCCGGTCCCCCAAGCGGCCGCCGCATCGCGCCCCAAGGCCGAGCCCACGCGCGCCCGACCCCGCCCCACGGCCGTCCCCGAGCCGGTGCCGGAGCCCGTCGCACCGCCTCCCCCCGAACGAACGGTCGAGGCCGCCAAGGCCGATCCGGTCGTGATCTCCGTGCCTTCGACCGCCGCCGAGGCCGCCCCCGTCGCCGCGGCAGCCCAGGCCCTCCCCCCGACCTACCCGGCGATCTCGGGCGCCTGGTCGGGCAAGGCCGGAGCGCAGCGCATCTCCGTGGCGCTGGCCCGGAGCGGCGAGAGCCTGTCGGGCACGTTCACGCTGTACGCCGGCACCCAGGTCCGCCAGGAGCCCATCCGCGGGTCCATTCGAAGCGATGGCTCGGTGTCCTTCACCGCCGGCGACATGACCTTCACGGGGTCCGCCACCGCAAGCGCCATGTCGGGCACCTACATGCGCCAGGGCGCCAAGAAGTCGCAGCGCTGGAGCGCATCCAAGTAGCGACGCCCCACGGTTCGTGGTCCGTCAGTTGCGGCGGCCGCGGCCCTTTCGTCGTCCGAGCCTCGGCATCTCGATCTCCAGCCCGCCGACGTTCACCGTCTCGAAGCGGGTCTCCTCCTGGACCTCGACACGCGCCCCGCCCACGTCCATCTCGATGTCGACCCCAAGCTCGGGGTCGTGCACTTTCACCCGCGCGCTGGGCACGCCGTGCACTTCGACGGAGCCGGAGGCGGCCGGAACCGTCGACGCGACCGGCTCGCCGGCGTCGCCGCCGATCAGACCGTGCACGCCCATGCTCTCGAAGCTCTTCGACTTCCACCGAAAGGTGTGCCGACGCCCCTTCTGCACGGTGACCACCTCGTCGACCTTCTTCCGTCCCAGCATGTCGAACAGCTCCAGCCGGTGCTGCCCGGGCTCCACGTCCGCCAGGAAACCCGACGGCCCGTAGGCCACGTACTGCCCGTCGACCTGCATGGTCACCGCCGCCACCGTCGTGACCTGCATCTGACCGTAGCCCACGGCCTTAGGTGCCTTCTTCACGGCCGCCGTGCGAACCGGCGCGCCGTCCATCGGCACCGGAGCGCTGGGCGCCGCCAAGAAGAGCGTCAACCCGACGATGGCTGCCGCGCCGACCTCGAGGGCCACCACGGCGGCTGCCCCCCCATGGCCCCTACGCCCGTACCCACGATGCCCCAAGCCCACTTGCTCATACAACCTCCTCGAACGCGGCCCAGAGGGGCAGCACACATGCGGCAGTGGCCGCGTGGGAGCATGGAACGCCCTGGCCTCGCCCTCACCAGGAAACGTGACTGGGTCACAGCGGACGGGACAGTGCTACCCTTCGCGCCTTCCTGGAGGTCCCCTTGGAGCACGCAGCCTTCGTCGAGCGCGTCCTGTCCCGTCTGCCCGCTGGCAAGCCCAGCTCGTTCACCCACAAGAGCTGGAAACACGCCGGGCGCCCCACCGAGGAAGGCTTCGGCATCATGTCCATCGCAGGGGTGGACCCCGAGAAGATCATCGACGCCGTGATGGACGTCGACCACTACGTTGGGAACGTCGACCACGTCGGTGCGTGCCGCAGCATCTCCGATGGCCGCTTCACCCCTCCGGAGGCCGTGCGCTTCTACCAGAAGGTCGACCTGCCCCTCCTCGGCTCGGTGCAACACGAGCTGGTGCTCCACCGCCTCGGGGAGCTTCAGGGCTACACCGTGGCCGCCTGGTCCCTGCTCGGCCCCGAGACCGACCAGCTGTCCACCAAGAACGGGTTTCGCAGCGACTACAACGTCGGTGCGTGGTTCGCCGCCCCCGGGGTGCTCGGCTACGCGCTCGCGTCGGCGCCGAAGCGCGGGGACGTCGGACGTCTGAAGTGGGCCGCCCTCACCCGGGGGGCCGACGCGGCCGCCTCGAGGGTCCTCAAGGCGAACATCGAGGGGATGGCCTCCTGGGCCTCTCGCCGGTAGGGAGCTCCGGTCCCTGTACACTGCCCCCTCACGAGGTGTCCGTGCTGCTGTTCTCCTTGTTGCTGGCCTGCGTCGACCCCGATGCCCCCATCGACGCATCCGACACCGACGTACGGGTGTTCGAGGTCCCCAAGGGGTCCAGCGCCGGCGGCTTGGGTCCCCGGCTTGTCGAGGAGGGCCTGGCGCCCTCAGAGTGGCAGTGGAAGCTCTTCCTGCGCCAGACCGAGGCCAACTGCCTGAAGGCCGGGAAGTTCGAGGTGCGGGGCGACATGTCCCTCAACGAGCTCCTCGAGACCCTGTGCGGCGTCCCGCTCTCCGACGACGTGCCGTTCACGGTGCTCGAGGGCTGGCGCATCCGCGACATCGACGCCGCCTTGGTCGACAAGGGCTGGATCGAGCCCGGGGCCTACACCAAGGTGGCCGAGGGCAAGACCATCGAAGCCCCGTTCACTGTCCCGAGCCCCACCTTCGAGGGGTACCTCTACCCCGAGACCTACATGGTTCCGGTGAAGGGCTTCACGGCGGAGCTGCTCGTCGGTCGGCAGCTGAACACCTTCAAGGTCCGCTTCCTCGACAAGCATCCCAAAGACGAGTTCGGCGAGCGAAGCCTCCACGAGCTGGTCGTGGTGGCCAGCATGCTGGAGCGAGAGGAGCCCAAGCCCCACCAGCGTCCCTTGGTGGCCGGCATCATGTGGAAGCGCCTCGACGCCACCACCCCCCTCGGCATCGATGCCACCAGCCGGTACACGCTGCCCGAGTGGAACAACCGCAAGGCCTTCCTGAAGAAGCTGCGGGACCCGACCGACCCGTACAACACCCGCTTGTCCGCCGGACTGCCCCCCACGGCGATCGGCAACCCCACGCTGTCCTCCCTCGAGGCCGCCATGAAGCCCGAGGCTTCTGAGTTCTGGTACTACCTGCACGACGCCGACAAGAACCTCCACCCCGCCCGAAACGGCGCGGAGCACGAGGCCAACCGCAAAAAGTACGACGTCTATTGATGGAGCGGAACGCGCCGACCTCCCCCCTACGTCCCCCAGCACGCATCCCCGCGGCCGTCCTCCTGTGGCTTTCGCTCGCCTCCGGAGCCCACGCCCAAGAGCCCGCCGATGCCCCCATGGCCGAGGCCGTCGACCCGTCGGCCAAGATCACCGTCTCCGTCGCCCGCATGCCACTGCCTGCCGGCAAGAAGCTCGGCTGGGACGACTTGACCACCGTGGACCTCCCCCGGGGCCTCGTGCCCCTCACGGCGGTCGTGAAGGGCACGGACCTGGTCGGCCGCGTGCTCGCCCACCCCGTGGCCCTGCAGTCCCCCATCGTCGGGCAGCGTCTGCAGGGATGGGTCGCACCGCCCGAGCCCGCACCCGAGCTCGCCGCCACCGTGCAGGTGGAGTGGAACCTGGGCCCCATGGGCGCCCTGATCCAGGCTGGAGACGTCGTGGTCTGGGCTCAGGCGGGCCCACAGGGCTGCCGCATCGCCCAAGGAGAGGTGCTCAGCCGCGGCGCCATGACCACCTTGGAGGTCCGAGCCGCCGAGGCCGAGGCCCTCGCGAAGGCGTCGGACCCCCACGTGATGCTCCGAGGCCCCGGCGCCACCACCGGGGTCCTGGACTCCTGTGTTCGGCCCCCCGAGCCCGAGCCCGACGCGGAGACCCCATGATCGGCCTCCTCCTGCTCGCCAGCGTCGCCCTCGCCGACCCCACGGTCACCGTGCAGACCGCGCGCATCGAGCTTCCCGTGGGCCATGTGCTGCGGGCGGCCGATCTGGCCGCCATCTCCCTGGACGACTCGGCCGTGCCCCCGGGCACCATCACCGATGTCGCCGCCGCCGTCGGCCGCTCCCTGCGGGTGCCCGTGTTCCCCGGAGAGCCCGTGCGTGGCGAGTACCTGGGCGAGGTCCGCACCGCACCGGAGTCCCTGGTGCCCGAGGGGCACTGGCTCGTCACCGTCGATGTCCGCACCACGGCGGACGATGCCGACCTCGTGATGCTCTACGCCGGCGGCTTCTGCACCGTGGCCAAGGGCGTGACGGTGGTGTTGAAGGACTCGGACCTCGTGGCCGTGCCCGGAGCGGCCCTTCCCCAGGTCGTTCGGGCCCTCGGCCCCGACGCCTCGGTCCGCCGGGCCGACCCGGGTCTGCGGGACTGTCGCTGAGGGCCCCAGGGCACCGTGCGCGTCTGGCATGATGCCCACCGGAGGCCCCCATGCCCACCCTGTACCGATGCCGCGTCCTCACCCCGAGCGGACCCGACACGATGACCCTGCTCGACGACGCGCTGGTCGAGATCGACGACGACGGACGCTTCGCGCGCATCGAGCCCTTCGACGGCCGCATGGTGAACGAAGACTTGCGACCGGCCGTCCTCTTGCCCGGCTTCGTCGACGCCCACGTGCACTTTCCCCAGACCCGAATCGTCGGATCGGCCAGCGGTCCGCTGCTGCAGTGGCTCGAGACCAGCACCTTCCCCGAAGAAGAGCGCTTCGCCGACGCGGCCCACGCCACCCAGGTCGCCGCAGAGTTCGCCACCCGCCTCGCCGCCGCGGGAACCACCCTGTCGATGGTCTACAGCTCCGTGCACCCCGACGCCTGTCACGCGCTGTTCGAGGCCCTCGACCAGAAAGGCCTGAGGGCCATCGCGGGACCCGTGCTCATGGACGCCGACAGCCCGGCCGCGCTGACCGTTCCGGTCGAGCCCGCCATGGAGAGCTTGGAGGGCCTCGTGGAGGCGTGGCAGGGCCACGACGACCGGCTGCAGGTCGCCGTGATTCCGCGCTTCGCGCTGTCCTGCTCCATGGAGATGATGCAGGCGGGCGCCGCCCTGGCCCAGAAGCACGGCCTGTGGGTCAGCACCCACCTCTCCGAGAACCCCGACGAGTGCCGGATCGCCTGCGAGCGCTTCGGCACCGACGACTACCTGTCCGTGTACGAACAGGCGGGGCTCCTCCACGACCGCTCCATCTTCGCCCACTGCATCCACCTGTCCGACGACGAGTGGGAGCGCTTCGCGGCGGCGGGGGCCATCGTGGCCCACTGCCCCGACAGCAACGCCTTCCTCGGCTCTGGCACCATGCCCCTCGACGCCGTCGACGCTCGGGCCATCCCCATCGTCATGGGGTCCGACATCGCGGCGGGTCGCAGCTTCCAGATCCCTCGCGCCCTGTCCTACGCCTACGACAACAGTCTGCGATGCGGCCACCCGCTGTCCCTCGCCCGCATGCTGTGGATGGGCACCCGAGGGGCCGCCCTGACTCTGAAGCACGATCACGTCGGCGCCATCGAGGTCGGACTCGAGGCCGACATGGCCCTGTACGAGGTCCCCTGGTGGGCCGACAGCCCCGAGACCATCCTGGCGTCGGTGTTCTTCGACCACGACCGTCCGGGGCCCATCGGCACCTGGGTCCGCGGCCGACAGGTGCACTACCTGTAGGCCAGCGGGCGCTCTACATGCCGGCCTGCATCCACCAAACAGCACCCACGAGGCCGAGACCGAGCAAGACCACCAAGCCCAGCCCGATGCCCCCGAAGGCAAACATCGCCACCAGGCAGCCGGTGCTGCCCAAGCCGCTCTTCGGGGCCTCGGTCGGGACCGGGGCGGCGAGGGGAGGGCCTGCCACGGGCGCAGCGCCCACCGGGGGTTCCGCGGAGCCGACTGGCGCAGCAGGAGGCGGAGGAGCGGCCTCCCGCTCCGGCCCCCCCACCGGGCTGTCGTGCACCCAGATTGTTCCCTTGCCGTCGAATCCGTCGGTGCCAGCCATGAACACCCCCTCCGCGACGACTATCCGGCGGGACAGCGCAGTGCAGGGGAGCGGTCGGTGTCAGTCGGCATCCGTAGGGGGGCAGCCGGTGTCCGCGCTGTCGATGAGGGTCGTCAAGGCCTCTTCGTAGGCCCCCTGCCAGCAGTCGTCGTAGGCCCCTTGTTCGGCATCGAGCACGGCCTGGGAGGGCTCGTCGCAGCCACCAGGCCCATGGGCCACCGACGCCGGCTCGCTGGGGATCGCGGGGCAGTCCGTGTGGTCGGCCAGCCCTGCGACCGCCCCGTCGTTTTCGCCCAGCACGCAGTAGCCTTCCAGATCCCCGGATTCCGGCTCGTCACAGTCGAGCCGCACCTCGGGATCGCCGCATGCCAGCAACCACAGCAACCCGATCAACACGCACCTCTCCAGCCACATCACGTGCCAGGCTCTAACGTGGGTTCGTCACGAACGTGCCCTCCGAGCAACCTCCGTGGGTGAGGGCTCTCATACAATGGGCATCCACGAACCCGCGGGTGCGCATGGTCGAAGAGACAACGGACCCCCTCGAGCGCGACGCTCGCTTTCTCCCCGAGCGCTTCCGCCCGATCCGGATCCTGGGACGCGGCGCCACCTCCGTGGTGTGGCTGGCCCAGGACAGCCGAACCGGGCTGACCGTGGCACTCAAGCAGCTGATGGAGCGTTGGTCGCGCCAGGGGACCCCGTCCCTCGAGCGGGCGCGGCGCGAGCACGCGATGATGCTCGAACTCGATCACCCCAATGTGCTGCGAACCTTCGAACACGGGGAGAAGCCTCTTCCCTGGCTGGCGGTCGAGGCCCACCAGCGCAGCCTCAAGGACGCCATCTCGCTGGACGGCCCCCTCGACCTGCCCGAGACCTTGCGCATGGCCCGCGACGTCCTGCGCGCCCTTCAGTACCTCCACGGACTCGGCATCGTGCACCGCGACGTGAAGCCTGGCAACGTGCTGCTCGCGGAGGACGGGCGCTACGTGCTGGCCGACCTCGGCATCGCTCGCGGCTACGACGCCCGCATCACCCGCACCGACCAGATGCTCGGCTCCCTCATGTACATGGCCCCCGAGCAGCGGGTGGACGCCCACAACGTGGACCATCGCGCCGACCTGTACGGACTGGCCGCCACCCTGTGGCACACGTGCATCGGCCGCGCCCCCCCCGACCTCTCCCTGCTGTACCTGCGGCCCGAGCTGCTGAACCGCTTGCCCGAAGCGCTGCGCCCCGTGGTGCAGCGGGCCGCACAGAGCGACCCGGAGGCCCGCTACGCGTCGGCGGCCGCGATGGAAGCCGACCTCCCGGACATCGCGTAGTCCGTCACGGGAGCGCAGCCCCATCGACGGGGGCTGCCTCGGCCGCGGCCACCACCGACGGAGACGCCTCGGCCTCTCGGGCCTCCGCCAAGAGCCGTCGGTCCTCCGCCCGGGCCGGCCCGAAGGCACGCAGGTTCACCCCGTTGGCATCGGCGACCCATCCCCCCGGCAGGTCCGACATGCCGCCGCCGATCCGGACGTCCGCCGAACCAAACGCGATGCGGTAGGACAGCGCCACCCGTCGATTCCCCGTCTGGCCCATGGACTCGGTCCAGTCCACGGCCCGCTGCGACACCGGGTCCAGCGGTGCCTGTCCTGGAATGTCCGTCAGCAGATTGGTTCCGTTCTGGCCCCAGGCCGTCCACGCGCCCGACACCACGACGCTGTCCCGACGGTTGACGCGGAGCTCGAGAGCGCCCTGCACCTCCGCGTGACGCTCGTACACCCTGGGCACCACGCCCGTCGCAGCGGACGCCTCAGCGGCCGTCCACAGGGCCCCCATCGGCAACCACTCCGCCAGGACCGCTGGCGGGTCGGAGGGCACCCCCTCCATCGACAGCACGGCGAACCGCGGCCCGGCGTGCAGGCTGAGGGCTCGCCAGGGGGTCAGGGTCAGGGTGGATCGGAGATCCACGTGCCGCCCGGACAGCGCCCCCCACTCCGCGCCCCCCCCCCCGACTTGGCCCGACAAGGACACCGCTCGGCTGCGCACCGCCTCCACCTTCACCGAGCCGTTGAACCACCCCACGGCATCGAGGATGGCCTGGGTGGACACCTGAACCGCCGGAAGAACGCCGACAGCCACCCCGTCCGTGCCCAAGAGCAGCTCCCCGTGTGCGAGCACGTGGGCACTCTCCCGCACGTTGCGGTGAGGGTCGGGCACCAGCGAGGCACGTCCGACCTGTGACGCAGCGGAGGCCCCGTCATCTCCCGAGGAGGCGTCGACGGGGTCGCGAGGGTCGAACGAGGAGGCGAACGCGACGGACAGGACGAAGAGGAAGGGTTGCATGCCCACCCCTCGGCGCACCTGGCGTCACCGTTGAGGCGAACCGGTCGCGTGCGCGCGCTGCGGACGTTCCACGTGGAACATCACTCCGCGACGATGGCGTACAGCGCGAGCATCCCGAAGAAGCCGACGATGATCATCACCACGGCGAGAGCCGCGATGGAGGAGGCGAGCTGGAGCTCGGCGGTCGTGACGAACGGCCGCGTGCGGAAGCTACGTCGCGGCTGCCAGCCACGAAGCATCTCCCGCTGGCCCACGAAACGGACCTCCGGCGGCGGTGGCGTGGCGTCGCCCTTCGCCTCCGCCGCCGCGGCGCCGTGGGGCGTGATGGGGTCCGTCCCCAGGTCGACGGTCTCGATCTCAGAGGGCCGCAGACCGCCCGACATGGGCGTTTCCTGAGCAGCGACATCGGTGGGCGACGTGGCTGGCGGCGCGACGGGGGTCGGGCCCGCACTGGGCTCGTCCTCCGCGGAGGACTCCACGGGCTCGTTCGAGCCGTCGGCGGCCGCCTCCTCGGGCGCGGACGCCGCTTCCCCATGGGCCGTTTCCTCGACCGCATCGGGCGCTTCGCTGAGCACCGCTTCGGCCGACGATGCCTCCTCATCCGCCAGGATCCCATCGCTGGGCTCTTCGGCCGGCGCGGCCTCGGACTTCTGAGCAGACGTGGCCAGCCTCGGCGCAGGATGCGACCGCGTCAACAGTGACCGGCGTCTTCGCCTGCCCATTTGCCTCCCAGTGTTCGCTGCAAGCATGCCACTGACGAGAGCCACCGCAAACCCATCGGGGACGCACGGACGTCTTCGAGGCCGGTGGACGTCCGCACCACGGGGCCTCTGCCCCCACCCCCAGGCCGTGACCCAGCGGGTGGTGCGCGCTACCTGCCGGGGCCTGGAGATCCGATGGCTGACCCGTTCAAAGACCGTTTCGATGCCGCGCTGGTCGAGCGCTACGTCGAGCAGCTGCGTGGACCCGGATTCGCCGCCGAGGGGTTTCGAGACGCCGTCGGCGCTCTGGACGCCCTCAGCCTCAAGGCTCGTGTGGCCCGCATCGCCGACGCCCTTCAGGTCGGCCTTCCCCCTTCCTTCCCAGCTGCCGTCGAGGTGCTGACGCCGCGCCTGCCGCCACCGCTGGTCGGCACCGAGGACGTCGCCAGCACGTTCGAATGGTGGGCGCTCTGCACGTTCGTGGAGCGCCACGGCACCCAGCACCCCGACGTCGCGCTCCCGTTCCTGCGGCGCCTCACCCAGACCTTCAGCGCCGAGTTCGCCATTCGGCCCTTCCTCGCCACCGACCCCGAGGGAACCCTCGCGACGCTGCGCGCCTGGCTCGACGACCCCGACGTACACGTCCGGCGCTGGATCAGCGAAGGCACCCGACCCCGTCTGCCATGGGGCCAGCGACTGCCCGCGTTCGTGGACAACCCGGACCACACACTGCCGCTGCTCGAGGCCCTACGGAACGACCCCGAGCCCTACGTCCGCCGGTCCGTGGCCAACCACCTCGGCGACATCGCCAAGGATCACCCCGAGCGGGCCGTCGATGTGGGCACCCGCTGGGCGAACGGCGGCCCGGTGCCTGCGAGGGGCGGAACGGACGCCGAACGGCTGGTCCGACATGGCCTGCGGCACCTGGTGAAACAAGGCCACTCAGGGGCGCTCGCCATGATGGGATTCGGCGCGCCGACGGTCGAGGCCGAGCTCCACGTCACGAACGAGGTCCGTCTCGGCGACGTGTTGGAGGTCGAGCTCACCCTCACCAACCCCACCGACCACCCGCAAGACCTGCTCGTGGACCTCGGCGTTCGCTTCCGCGGGGCCAAGGGCTCCCTGCGTCGCCCCAAGGTGTTCAAGTGGACCACGCTGCACCTGGAGGCCGGACACACCGTCACCTGCCGACGGAAACAGCGGCTCGTCGACGTCACCACCCGAACCCACCACGACGGCCAACAGGAGGCCGTGGCCCAGGTCAACGGCCACGCCGTGGCGCGGGCGAGCTTCCACCTGTCCACGTAGACCGGGCCCCCTCGGATCGACCCGAGCGGACCCGAGCAGCGCCCTACAGCGCGTCGAGCTCGAGCAGCGTGCCGTCGGGCTGATCGACGTACAGGTGCGTCTCGAGGAGGCTGTCGGTCGCCAGGAAGACGTTGATCATCGCATCGCCGTAGTCCGGCACGTCGAACACGAAGTCTTCCACGCCATCGAGCGTGTTGTCGAAGCCGAGCTGGAACGCCCCGGTGGGGTAGAAGCCCGTCATCCGCTCGCCTCGGCGCATGAACGGGCGCTCTTCCACGCCATCGATGAACACGGCCACCGGGCCGAGGCCCAGCGAGGTGTGCAGCACCCGCAGCGCGAGGGAGCCTGGCACCACCTCCTCGTCCACCACACTGCCGTAGAGCAGGTTGGACACCTCACCAAATGCGTAGACGGTGTAGTCGGTCTCCGCCTCCAGCCGGGTGGACCCTTCGCCGAACGGCGACGTGGGGGGCACCCCTGCAGGGGAGAGCGTGAACCCGAGCGAGCCCCGCTTCACGGGGGTCGGGACCGAGGCCGTGCCGAAGGACAAGTTCTCGAAGACCGGCAGGAAGCTGAACCCGATGTAGACATCGAGGGGCGCCATGTCCGGGGACAGGTGCACGAACTGCACCGTGGGCTTCGGAATGAACACGCCCGGCACCACTTCGACCGTGCCGTCGGTCGACCAGATCACGATCGACAGGTCGCCGGCCTCGGCCGTCACCAGCAGGTTCACGTGCTCACCGCTGCCGATGTCGGGAAGCTCGAAGATCCAGTCTGCACCACTGTCGTCATCGATATCGAGCATCACGGTGAACGCGCCGCTAGCGCTCACGTTGACGCTGTCGGCCCCGCCGAACGGAAGGTCATCCGCCACCGTAGCGCCGGTGGCTGGCAGGTAGATGTCGATGTCGGGTGTGCCCTCGGCGACATGGGAGATCTGCAGCCGGTTGAATCCCACCGGCACGACGGTGACGTCGTCGGACAGCGTCAGCACGCCCATGCTGCCCGCGGAGCCATAGGCCACCACGTCGCGCCGGGTGTCCGCCACGAAGTCGACGAAGCTGGTCGCCAAGACCGAGGCGCCGTAGGTCCCGCTCTCCGCGATGTCGACCGCCACGAAGCCCGGCGTGACGTCGGCCGGCGCACTCCCCGTGAGGTAGCCCACGTTGGCCGCCAACAGAGACCCGCCCACGTACGCGTCGAGATCGCCGGCGTCATGGGACAGGTTCAGGAAGCGCGTCTCGGCATCCTGTGCGGATGCCATTCCGAGAAACGTAGAGAGAAGAAGGATCATGGCAGAGTCCAAGGGATGGAGTGGAGGCCGTGCCCCATGGCTGTGGCACCGAAGGGCGTCGCTGGCGACCGCGGTGGGATGGGGACCCCGCGGACCATGGAAGCGACTGGTCGCACCATTCTACCGAAACGAGACGCGGCTGGCTCAGCCAACCGCCGTCACTCGGCGGCCGCCTCGGGCATCCACTGCAAGAAATGCCGCTGGCCGAGGAGCTCGTCTCGCTGTCCGTACACCCGAACGGTGAGCAGCCCCGAAGACGAAGGCCGGTCTCCGACGTCGAGCTTGAGCCGATTTCGAACCCAGCCCGGCTGCTCGGTCACCTCCGTCGACCAAGCGACTTCCCCTTCGTGCAGCACTTCGATGCGCACGGCCCCGACAGGCTCCCGCCACCACAGGTACAGGGTGAGCTGCTCGTCTGGCGGCACGGCGAGCACGTCCGGCCGATCTCCGGCAGTCTCCTTGTCGCCGATCCGAACAGCGATGCGGTCGAGGCCCCCGGCCATGGTGAGCTCTCGGTCCGCAGCGGCCGTGCTCGCCATCCGCTTCCAAGCATCGGCGAGGGGGTGCTCCAGCCAGCGCAGCTCGGGCTCCACCTCGGTCCGGAGACGCCCGAGGGCGTGGACGGGCCAGGCTGCTTCGGCTCGCGCCAGGGACTCCCGCGCCAAAGGAGGCAAGCCCGCCACATGGTCGTGCACGACCGGCGGCACCAACCGCACGTCGGCGTCGGCGAGGGCGCGGCGCGTCGGTCCCTCCCGTCCCACGAAGTCGAGCAGCGCCCCCACGTCGTGGAAACGCCCGCTGGACCCCAGGGCCGCGAGGTAGTTCGCGTCGAACCCCACCCCGGCGCTCGAGGCGATCATGGGCGCCTTCGCCCGATCCCGCACATCGGCGTCGACGATGCTCGGGAAGGACGGAACGACCCAGACGTGTCCATGGACGTAGGCCGACCAAAAGTCGGAGAAGTCCGCCCCGGTGAAGGCCTCCAGCTCGGCCTGCAGGTGGTAGGGCGTGCGGTGGCCTCGATGGCGCTGCCCCAGGTCCTTCATGAACGCCTCGAGGTCGGTGTCGCTCCGCTCTTCGACGAGGTGTGCGAGGGTCCTGACCAAGAGAGGACCTCGGAAGTAGTGAAGGTACTCCCTCGCATCCCCCGAGGAGCTCGCCTCGTCGGCCATGGGGTAGCCGAACCAGCCGTCGTGGCCGGCGGTGCGGCGGCGGTGCACCTCCCACAAGCGGGCGAAGTAGTCGGGCGACGGGATGCGCCCTGTCTCCTCCACCGCGAGCACCTCGGCGTAGCTGGCCCAAGCCTCGGTGAACCAGTGCTCCTCGGGCCCGTGGCTCGTGAGCCCTGCAGGTGGGTACTTGTTGAAGGGGTGTCCGAAGCGGTGGCCGAGCAGGTAGCGGTTGCGATGGGGGCTCTTGTCCCACTCCGCCTCGTAGCAGGCGCCCACCATGCTCGCGCCACCGAAGATGCGGCCGCCATTGTCTGCCGGCGTGCGCACGAAGGCCATCGGAAAGCCAGGATCGAAGCCCACTGCGTCGTGGAACCATCCCCACACGGCATCGGTGTCCTCCATCACCCGCTTCCGGAGCTCGGGCTCCAGCTCCGCGTGCACGAACGACCGCACCTCGGTGTTCCCCCGCACGAAGTCCTGGCGCTCCCAGGGACCCAAGCCGTGGCACTCTTTCATCAGACGTTCTCGAAGCACCGAGCCCGACGGGCGATCTGCGACCCACCATCCGTCGTCGGCCGCGGTGAGCGCCGTGGCGGGGGTCCACCCGTCCGGCAGGTCGAAGCGGAACCGGGCCCGCTCCAGCGGCTGCGGCGCGATGGGGAGCAGCAGGGCGCGTCCATCGAAGACCGCGAACCGGTCGTCGAAGAAGCCCTGCTTGCCGTGGCGTCCATCGCCCCCGGGCTTCACCTCGTAGGTGACCGTGAGCTCTGCTGGGACGGGCTTGCGTCGCACCTCGTAGCGGTTGGACTTGGGACGGGCCCCGAGCGACTCACCGTTCGCCAGGTAGTCGACGTTGCGGAACGAATACGAGGAGTCACCGTGCTTGCGCACGCTGAAGGGTCCGTCGATGCCACGCCACACCTGGCTCACCCGAAGCCAGCCAGAGGCCGGATCGGTCGCATCGATGGTGATGTCCACCGTGAGGGGCTGGAGCGAACCCAGCGGCAGGACGGCGTCGGCATCCGTCGGGGCGTCGGGCACTTGGGTATCGGGCGCCGCCGGGGACGCGGGCTTCGGCTTCGATCGAACCTCCTCGCGGCCACACCCCGCGCCCCCGAGGAGCACGGCGGCTAGCAGCACCGAACCGACGGACGCCCTCATGTCATCACCATGAAGCGACGGGACAGCCCCTGGATCCGGGTGGCGAGCCCCGGGTCCACCCGGGCCGAGGTCTCCTCGAGGAGCCGGCCGATCCCTGGATCGGGAAGGAGCTCCGCATGGTCGTCCAGCCACTCGAGGTGCTGCGCAGCCCCGTGCTGCTCTCCACGATGGGCAGCCACGGCCATCGCCCCGACGTGTCCGGCCACCGCCACTTGACCGGTCTCGTGCACCAGCAGGGAGAAACGCTCAGCAGCCTCGTCCACCCGGCCCAGCAGCAACAAAGCCTTGCCCACGTGCCACATCAGCTCGGGCTCGGGCTGCCCGGCCTCCTCGGCCAGGTGTTCTGCGGCTCGGTAGCACAGCAACGCCCGGCCGACGTGACCATCCACGAAGGCCCGATGACCCCAGGCCGCGTGGAGCCGCGCCTCGGTGCGCTCGTCGTCGGCTCGAACCGACACGAGCAGGGGCTCTGCCTCGTCGTTGCGGCCAAGGGTGCAGAGCAACTCGGCCCGGAGCACCTGGGCCTTCGGGTCGACCGACAGGTCGAGGGCCTTGCCGAGGGAGCGCTCGGCCCCCGCGACATCGCCCCGAGAGAGTCGCACGGATGCCTGGGCCTGCCAGGCCGCCCCATTGGCCTCCGGACGTCCCAGCTTCCGGGCCAACGCGAAGGTCCGAGCCACCCAGGTGTCCTGCTCGTCGCGTGCCGAGGGGGACAGCTCGCCCACCATGTGCAGGGCCACCTGGAAGCGGTCCTCAGTGGTGCCGTGGCGGGCCACCTGACGGCCGACCTCGAGGGCACGAGCCCCGTGGCTGATGCGCAGCCGCGCCAGCGCCGTGGAGACCCGACGCGGATCGTCCGGCGGCACATCCGACAACGTGCGTTCGAGCAAGGTCACGACCTCCTCGATGACGTCGGGATCATCGGTCTCCAGGGCGCAGAGGAGCGCCTCGGCGGCCCGGTCCCGGTCGCCTGCCTCCACCAGGTGTGCCCCTCGACGCATCGCAGACTGGGGACCTCGCACCACCTCGGCGCAGGCCCGCTGCACGTCTTCCCAGCGCCCCTCTTCGCGGCAGGTGGTCTGCAGCACCTCACGAAGCGACGCGTGGGCGAGGCGCCACCGGCCACGCGCTCGCTTTCCGATGCCGGCGAGACGCAGCAACCGAGGCAAGTCCTTCGACCAGCGCAGGCCCAGGCGGGAAGCGGCCGTGGTCCACTCCGCAGGGTCGAGGGGGTCCTCGAGCGCCGCAGCAACCTCCAGGAAGCGACGGTCATCATCGGTGGCCAGCACCACATCGAGCCATGCGAGCCAAGGCGAGTGGTCGAGGGGCACCTCGCCCGTGCGCAGCAGCGTGAGCAGCGCGAGGTGGGCATCGAGGGGAGACCCTTGCCCCACGCTCACGGCGCTCCGCACCAGCTCGGCCCTCTCAGGGACGAGGTAGCTCAGAGCATCCTCGAGGTCTCCGTCATCCATCGGGCCGAGGGGCACGATCTCGGCGCCGCCCTCCTCGAGGGCGCGCAGGGCCCGGGCCAGCCGCTCGTCGGATTCGACCCGTGTGGCGTCACAGTCGAGGAGCAGCACCCCGGGCTGGCGGGACGCGAGCCAGGCATGGGCGAAGCCGAACAGCTCGGGGTGATGATGGGCATCGTCGAGCACCACCACCGGCAATCGGGCGCCCGCCCTGCGACGCAGGTGCCGACGGAGCCGCGCGTAGTTGGCCGCCGACGCCCCGCGCGCGTGCTCGAGACGCTCCTTGAGCTCTTCGTCGCGCTCCGGATCGTCTCCTTGGGCGGGGTCGACCAGATCCGAGAGACGACGGGCGCGAAACGACGTCGATCGTCCCGCGCGATGGGCGCGGGCCGCCACGGCATGCACCAACCGGCTGGACCCCATGCCGGGGTTCGCCAGCAGCACCCCCACGCACCCCACCTGTGCCCCGCGGGCCACCACGGCATCCAGGGCGGCGCGCTCGGTGCGGCGTCCTCGCAGCGGGGCAGGCCGCAAGGCGAGCAATGCGGTCGGGCGCTGGGACTCGGCCGGAGGCAGCTGTGGCGGCTCCACCCCGATGGCCTCGAGCGTCCGCCGGGCATCCACGGCCCGGTCCCAGCGCCCGGCGCGAAGGTCGATCACGAACGACCGGTAGTTGGCCGGAGCCTCCACCACCGAGCGATGCAGCACGTCGCCGAGGGCGCGCAGATCCTGCACAGCATCGCCTCGCCCCCCCATGTCGACCACGACGAGGTGGCCGTCTCGGAGCCTTAGGTTGTGTTCCGAGAGCCGCCCGTGGGCCTTGCCGACCCCATCGAGCACCCCGAGAACCTCCAGCGCTGCCAGCGCGCGGGCGCCCTGAACCGTCCAGGGTGCGGCCGAATCCCACGGGTCGGGGACGTCGTCTCGAGCGACCCAGAGCACCCCGGCGTCGCTCCCGGCATCGAGGATGCGCTCGAGGTGCGGATGGTCGAATCGCAGGCCGACCAGGGCTGCATCCAGCGCCTCGTGATCCTGACGCGGCACCGTGCGCACGACCGCGCGCTCTCCGGCGGCCCCGACCGCCTCGTACAGCTCCCCACGGGAGCCATCGAGGCGTTTCTCGAGACGAAAGGGGCCCAGGGTCTGCGGGGTGGTCTGCACGGGCGGGAGGATACCCGAGGTGGCGCCCCTCCGCAGCCCGTCGGCGACGGTTCGGGGACGAGCCCCTCAGTCCTCCAGCAACGTGTCCCGCAGGTCGGGGCGCCGCCGTGGGGTGCCCGTGGGCGTCATCGCCATGGCGACACCCGCAGGGGTCGCGGCCACGGACGGGTCGGCATCGGGCATGACCCGGGGCAGGGCGATGGTGAAGGTGCTGCCTTCCCCGACCACGGAGTCCACCGAGATCTGCCCCCCCATGCGCTCCACGAAGTGGCGGGACAGCGCCAGCCCCAGGCCCGTGCCGCCGAACCGGCGCCGGCTGGATGCCTCCACCTGCACGAACGGCTCGAACAGGCGGTCCTGATCCTCCGGGGCGATGCCGATGCCCGTGTCGGAGACCGTGATGATCACGTGGCCCTTGTCGTCCCGGCCCCCGAAGGTGACGCGACCGTTCTCGGTGAACTTGGCTGCGTTGGCGCCGAGGTTGATCAGCACCTGCCGCAGCCGCTGAGGGTCCAGGCGGGCGTGCCCCAACGAAGAGACGCCGATGGACAGGGTGTTGCCTTTCTTGCGGGCCACGGGCTCCAGCGTCTCCAAGACCTCCTGCAACAGGCCATCGAGATCGACGTGCTCGGCTTCGAACGACAGCCGCCCCGCCTCGAGCTTGGCCAGGTCGAGCACCTGGTCGATGAGGCTGAGGAGGTGGTTCCCCGACCGCTGGATGCGGGACAGGTCCTCGACCTGTTCGGAGGTGGCCTCCTCCTTGAGCAGGTCGGCGTACCCGAGGATGGCGTTGAGGGGGGTCCGGAGCTCGTGGGACATGTTGGCCAGGAACTGCGACTTGGTCCGGTTGGCGTCCCGCTCCGCGATCGCCGCCCGCGCTTGGTGCTCCTGGGCGAGCTTCAGCGCGGTCACATCCACCAGGCCGACCACCATGGATGCCCCACCGTCCATCAGCGTCCCCGGGCGCACGGTGACCTGCACGGTGCGGGGTGCGCCCACCTGATCGACCCGCCCCTCGACCATGCCGGCACGGGCGAACATCGCGGACAGATCCATGGTGCTGCCCGACAGCGCGATGCGGCCCGACAGCCAGTAGGGAAGGTCTTCGGGGGGGCCGAACCATCCCCGAGCCGCGGCGTTGGCCTCCCGCACCCGGCCCGTGTCGTCGAGCACCAGCACCGGTTGACCGAGGGCATCGAGCAAGGAGCGCGCGTGCTGTGTGGACAGGGTCAGCCGATGGGCCGCATCCCGAGCCTGCTGCCACGCGTACAGCCCGCCAGCCACAGCGAGAAGCGCCACGCCCGACACGACCAACACCGGCAGCCACCACAGCTCCATGCCTCTCTCCCGATGAAACGGCGGGTAACCCGCTATCCAGCCGCGCCGCCCGGTCCATCGTCCACACCAGCCGCGGCCCACCACGCCGCCATGTCGGGAGGAAGCGGGGCCATCACCTCCAGCTCGCCGCCATCGGGGTGAGGCACCACCGTGCGCCGCGCATGGAGGGCATGACGAGGGGCTCCGGTGGCAGCAACCGTCGCTGCCGTCACCCCGTGGTCCAGGGTGTCCAGGAACACATGCTCCGGAACCCCGTACAGGCGGTCCCCGAGGATGGGGTGCCCCACATGGTTCAGATGCACGCGGATCTGATGGGTCCGTCCGGTGTGCAGCTCGCAGCGCACCAGAGACAACGTCGGCCTGCGCTCCTGCACGGTGAAGGTGGTGTGGGCCGGCAGCCCGTCGTCTCGCACCCCCATCTGGATGCGGATGATCTCGCCCCGAAAGCCGATGGGGGCACGCACGTCCTTTCGGTCCCAAGGCACCTGCCCCTTGGCGAGCGCCAGGTACTCCTTCTGGCAGTCGCCTCGCGCAATGGCCTCCTTGAGGAACACGTTGGCCTCGCGTTCCTTGGTGAGGAAGATGACCCCCGATGTGTCGCGATCCAGACGATGCACCAGATCGACCCGGTGCTCTGGCCAGCGGAGCTTCGCCATGGAGATCAACGCCCACGCGAACCGGGTGCCCGAGGGGTGCACCAGGAGCCCCGCCGGCTTGGCCACCGCCACGACGCGGTCGTCTTCGTGGAGGATCTCTGGGAAGGGAGGTGGGGGCTCCGTGGGGGCGATGCCCGGCAGGAACAGGTGCAGGCGGTCGCCGTGACGCACCCGCGAGCTGCCCTTCAACGCACGTCCGCTCGGGTCCTTCACCAGCCCGTCGCGGATCCCCCGCACCATCCAGGAGCGGGAGCGGTCCACGAAGAAGCCCGACAGGAAGCGGTCGAGACGCATGCCTGCCGCCGCGCCCGGGACCTCCACGACGCGGTAGCCGCCCGCCAGTGCACGGGCCCGCTCGCCGCTGTCGTCGTGAGGGCTCACGGCGTTCGGGTCCAGGTGCGGGCCACTTCCTCCGCCAGATGCCGCGCCACCTCCCGGCCCACGACGGGGGGCGGTCGGGCCGCCGACAAGATGGTCTGCACATCCTCCCGGAAGCGCAGCAGCACCTGGCCATCCCCCGACACCAGCGCCATGCCGACACCCAGATCCACCAGGTACGGCTCGTCGGCATGATCCACCACCACCTGCCCGCGGGGGGTGTCGATCATGTCGCCGGGTGCACCATCGAGGGAAAGCGGACGGGCCTCGAGCCGGTCGACCCAGGTGACGAGCAGCGCCTCGCCACCGGCCGCACGGCCCGCCGCGCCCAGGGCTTCGTCGAGACCGTGGCCTCGCTCCAGCGCCCGAACCACCTTGGCGCGGGCGGCATCGGGCCAGTCGGTGGCCCGAAAGGTGCCCAGGAAATCCTCTCCGAGCTTCCCACCGACTGCGCCCGGCAGGGCCAGCCCTACCTCGCTCGAGAGGGCGCCGAGCTCGGCGGTGCGCTGGGACCGGACGGCGACGCGAGGCGAGGCCAACCCACCCCCGAGGTAGTCCCCGAGCTCCACCGCGAGGGGCGCGTGCACGCCGAGCCCCGGCACCACCCGGACCTCGCCCGTGACGGGTCGGAGCTCGGTCACCACCGGCGGGTCGACCGCGGGGGGGCGTCGCGGGCACCCCACGAGGGCGGCAGCGAGGGCGAGCAGCATCGAGCCGGCGCAGAGGCGGCGTGGGTTCAGGGCGTCCTCCGGTGCGGTTCGCGGGCCACGACGATATCCGCCCCGACCAGGAGGTTCACCCCATGCGTATTTTGTTCCTTTCCATGCTCCTCGCAGCATGCGGCGGCAACGAGGGCGGCCAAGACCACGCCGACCACGCCGACCACGACCACGGCGAGAAGAAGGCCGACGAGAAGAAGGCCGACAAGCCGGAGGAGGCCAAGGCCAAGAAGCCGAAGGGCAAGGTCATGTTCATGGAGCCCAAGGACGGCGCAGTGGTCAAGTCCCCCGTCCACATGGTGTTCGGGGTCAAGGGCCTCGAGGTCCGTCCCGCGGGCGAGCTCGTCGAGAACACCGGCCACCATCACGTCATCATCGGGCCCGCCGGCATCCCCCAGGGCACCACGGTGCCGAAGGACGAGACGCACATCCACTTCGGCAAGGGCCAGACCGAGGCCGACATCGAGCTGCCGCCGGGGGAGCACAAGCTCACCATGCAGTTCGCCGACGGCAACCACACCTCCTACGGCGAAGTGTTGGCCTCTACGATCACCATCACCGTCGAGAAGTAGCCTTCCTCCCCAACGAGACGGCCGGTGTTCCACGTGGAACACCGGCCGTTCTTGCTCAGGGAGAGAGCGCTCAGTCGCAGCCGGCGGTCGAGCAGGACACGCTGACGGTGCCCTCGAGGTCGTGGTCGGCGGTGGCATCGAAGTCGATGCGAACCCGCAGGCCCACCCCGAGGTTGGCGTCGGTGGCGGTGCCGTACGTGACGTCGCTCAGCTCCATCACATCGGTGCCGAAGGCATCCCAGAACACCACGCTCGGACCCGAGTGATTGGTGAGGGAGCTGCCCTCGACCCGCAGGTCTCCCTGCACGTAGAAGGCCGAGCCGTCTCCATCCGCTTCGACGTGGTTGTCGTCGAAGACGCAGTCCACGAGGGTGGCCCCGTCGGCGTCGATGGCGCCTCCCCGCCACGACGCCACGTTGCCGGCGAACGTGGAGCGAATCGCCGTCACGTGGCCCCCCTGCACTGCGCCACCGGAGGAGGCGCTGTTGTCTTCGAAGGAGGTCGCGAGCAGCTGCAGGTCGCCGCTGTACACCGCGACCGGGGAGAGCAGGTCGAAGGCCCGCCGGAAGGTGGCGCCGTACAGGGTCACCATGTCCCCGTCCTCGACCGTGGCCAGGAAGCGCTCCTCGTTCATGCCATCGAAGGTCGTCTGCCCGGCACCGAAGCCGTAGATGGCGACGTCGGAGCCGTCGAAGCCCAGCAGCGGGCGGGGCCCGTAGAAGGTGCCCGCGCAGGCGATGAGGTCGTGTTCGCCGGACACGTAGCCGAGGGCTTCGAGCAGGCTCGCGTACGTGGTGCCGTCGGCGTGCAGCAGCGTCCCGGCCTCGCAGGTGGTGCCGAAGACACCGGCACCGTAGGCCTCCAGGTCGCCGAGGGCGCTGGGGCCCACGTACGAGACCGCGTCGAGGTCCGCGACGGTGGCGAAGGGGCGCGCGGCCACGATGTTCTCGGCGGCGCGGCGGTCGAGGCCGACGACGTCGTCCAAGGTCACCTGGTCCAGCTCGTTGGCCGCCCAGAGCGTCAGCGTGTCGCTCGGGATGTCCTGGGCGCCGTGGGGAACGGTGCCAAAGTGCTCGACCCCGAGGTCGGCGAGGGCCACCAAGGCCGTGGCGCCGACGTAGGAGACGGCGTCGAGGCTGTCGATGTCGAGGAAGGGGCGACCGTCGACGATGCCGTTGGCGGCCCGCACGTCGAGCTCGGCGTCGAGGGTCTCGAGATCGAGCTGGTTGGCGGCGTGCAGCGCCAGGGCCTCCTCGGCCGGGCTCAAGGAGCGAGCGACGTCGGAGATGCCGTCGGCACCGCCGGGCGCATCCATGTAGGTCGAGCCGCAGGCGGCGGTGAGGAGCGACAACGAAGCAACGAGAAGCGAGCGCATGGGAGACCTCCATCGTGGGAGCGTCGGCTCCCGTTCCCCCCTCGGGGCACCGCCTCAAGAACCGTTCCCCAGGCTCGTCGCTCGCCCCCGATACAGCCCGATACCGGTCGCGACCCCTCGGTCCGGAGATGTGTCACGGGTGCCATCCCGCCGATGCGGCGTCGAGATGCACCGGGACGCCGAGCCTTTCTCCCGCTGGACCGAGCGCCATGGCTCCGACCGCCTGGGGCCGCTCCGATACAAGTCGCTACCGGGCCGTCAGCACCGCCGGGCTCCACGGCACCATGCGATCGGCCCCGGGCCGCAGGGGCGGACGCCCCAGGGTCAGGCTCTCCTCGAGCATCGCTCGAACCGCCGGGGCGTCCCGCGCCACCAGCTGGCGGGGGTCGGTCGGGTTGAAGCGAGCGAAGGCCGTGGGGGCCCGCAGGTGTTGGCGCAGGCTCTCCCGCACCCGGAAGCACTCCATGCACACCGCCCAGCAGCCCAGGGCGTGGTGCAACCAGTCCTCGAGCTCGCCGGTGAACACGTCGAGCACCGGGGTGCCCAGCCGGCGGTAGGGGGCGCCTGCGCGCTTCCCTGCCCGCACCAGGCGCCGGTAGCCGGCCCAGTCCGAGGGGTGCCAGACCCTCGCCGCGATCCACGTCCCCATGAAGCTGTGGAGGTTGATGGCGGCGTGGGGCGGGTCGTCGGCCAGCAGCTCCAGCAGGGCGCGACTCTCGGGCTCGGACAGGGGCGCCGGCCCTCGGTAGGTCGCCGACGACGGGTTCATCGCGCCGGCGAAGGGGATGCGGCTGGGCCGGGCGCCGTAGGGAAGCGGGAAGTTGCGGTTGAGGTCGACCCCGTTGGCGTTCTTCCGGAGCGCTCCGACCGGCGCGTCCCCCCCGGTGGCTTCGGTCCGGGCCACGCCGTCGGGGTTGAGGACCGGGCACACCAGCAGCCGGGCCCCGGGGATGGGCCCCAGGCGGAGCACCTCCATCGCCACCGCGATGCCGATCCATTCGATGCCGTGCAGGCCTGCGGTCACCAGGACTCGGGGACCTTCGGTACCGAGCTCGACCGCCTGGAGTGGTCGCCCCTGCACGGAGGTGCCGTAGGTGATCGACCCGTTATGAGACCCCAGAACGTCAGACTGGTCTCGTAGCCCAGGATACGCTCCAAAACTCACCGCGCTGCCTCCAGGCTCCATGCATGTCGACGTCTACCACCGTCCGCGCTTCCCGGTATGTCCACCTGTCCCCGCGTACCGCCTTGTTCGGGGTCGCGGTCGCCCTCGCCGTGAACACCGGCTGTGTGAGGGAGAAGGCCCTCGACGACACCACGAGCGACCATGACGGCCGTGGGCTGCCCCTCTTCGTCGAGGCGCACATCGAGGGGCTGGAAGACGACGTCATCGAGCTCGATCATGGCATCGCAGGGTGGGTCGGAGGCGAGCTCGAAGTGATCCTCACCGACGCGCCCCTCAGCTGCTCGACGGGCGACGTCGTCTCCAGTGACCGCCCCTACCACCGCCTGCGTCTCACCGGCAAGGCCATGCGGGGGGCGACGTGGCACGGGATGTACGCGGAGTGCAAAGATGACGGCTTCCAGGTCGTTTGCGACCATCAATATCGGTTCTGGTTGCGACTGGACCTGCACGAAGAGATGGATGACGGCTCTCCCCGTTGGTCCACCGACGGCCGTTGGACGTGGAGCGAGCCGGACGCCAGCGGCTCCATCAAGTTCCGGGTCCGCCGTTGCGATCCGCTCTGAGCGACATGGCCGGTAGGCCCCAACCCGCCAGCGACATCTACCCGCCGCCACCGAGCTGCGGCTTCCCATGCATCGCACCCGTTCTGTGTGGCTTCGTCCCATCGCACTGCTGGCCATGCCAGCCCTGCTCGCGCTGGGCATCTGATGCACCCGCGAACAAGCACCCGACGACTTCAATCCCGATGCAGGCGGGGGCGGGGGCGGGGGCGACGACCAAGGGCCCGACACCTTCGTTCACGGCAGCGCGACCGCCCCCGAAGGCCCCGTGCTGATGGGCTCCGACTTCTCGAAAGGCATCGCCGGGTGGTACGGCGACCGGCCGTACATCGTCCTCAGCAACGGCCGCATCGGCTGCGCGGAGCTCACCACGCCCTCCAGGACGCGGCACCACGTCCGCATGGACCTGAATGCCTCGTCGCTGGATTCCACGCGGTGGTCGGGCACGTGGGGAGAGTGCTTCGATTGGAGCGACTTGCCCTCTGGACCCAACGACCCGTGTTTTCAATTCGACTCGTTCGACATCGACCTGCAGGTCGACGAACTCGGCGACGACGACTCTGTGTGGGCTTCCCGAGGCGTCGCGACGTTCGAGGACGGCGATCGGTCCGTCGAGATCGAGTTCGCCATCGAAGTCTGTCCCTGACCTCGCCTCGAGCTGGCATTCAGCGTCACGGTGTGTCCGTAGCCGGAACGGAGGCCTACCGGACCTCGTGGGCCACGTCCTGCCAGCCAGGGTGACGCCACGCGAACAGCAGCATGCCGAGGGCAAGGGGGGGCATCGTGGCCCCATGGGCCAGCAAGGCGGCGCCCCGAGGGGACCACGTCCACAGTGGCCCCCCGGTCAGCTCGTGGAGCCTCGCGGACGCGAGCAGGCCACCCGAGGTGACGACGAGCAGGGCCAGCGCCGCCACCGTGGTGCCGATGCGGTGGCGACGCGACACGGCGGCAGCCAGGCCCGCCTGCACCGCCGGGACCCCGTGCATCGCGACCGCGGGTCCAAACACCCACGGCTCCATGGACGACACGCCGAACACGGCGAAGGCGGCCTGGGTCTCGAGCCCGACCCAGAGCATGGTGAGCGACGCGGCCGCGGCCAGCACGCCCGCCCCCACAGCAAGCCCCTTGGCATGGTGGGGGGCGCGGTGGACGCCCCACACCAGGAGCACGGACAACGGCACTGCACCCACCGCCCACGCCACAGCCGGACACGACGGAGAGGGCGGGAGGGCGGCGGCCTCAGGTTGCCATGCGCTGCCTAGCAGAATCACCACGGGAGCCAAGGGCCCCAGAACCGCAGCGGGCAGGGCGAGCACGGTCGCGACGCCGCGAAGGGTTCTCGAGGTCATGCCGCCAAGGTATCAGGGCAGGCCTCCCCGCCGCTCGACCCGGATGAAGAGGGCTGGTCTCCCGAGATAGGGAACCCACGTGACCCCTTTCCCCACCAACTCCTACGACATCATCGTCGTCGGCACCGGCCACGCCGGCTGCGAGGCCGCCGCCGCCGCCGCCCGTCTCGGCTGCCGGGTTGCAGCGGTCACCTTCCAGCGAGCCCACGTCGGTCGGCTCTCCTGCAACCCCGCCATCGGGGGCCTGGCCAAGGGCCACCTGGTCAAGGAGCTCGACGCCCTCGGGGGCCTGATGGGCCGGGTCGCCGACGCCGCCACCGTGCAGTTCCGGCGCCTCAACACCCGCAAGGGCCTCGCGGTGCAGTCGAGCCGGGCCCAGGTCGACATCCACCGCTACCCCGAGGCCATGGCCCGGGCCCTGGACGCCATCGAGGGCCTCGACATCCTCGAGGCCGAGGTGGCCGGCGTGCGCACCGAGGGGGGCCGCGTCGTGGGCGTCGACCTCGCCGACGGCCGCACGCTGTCCGCGCGGGCGGTCATCCTCACCACCGGCACCTTCCTCGGAGGACTGCTGCACCGGGGGGAAGAGCAGACCAAAGGAGGCCGCATCGGCGATGGAGCGGCCCATGCCCTCGCCGACTCCCTGCGGGACCTGGGCCTGCCGCTCACGCGGCTCAAGACCGGCACCGTGCCCCGCCTCGACGGCCGCACCGTGCCGTGGGACCGCTTCCCCGCCCAGGAGGACCTCGCCCACGGACGCTTCTCCCATCAGGCCGAGCGTCCGCCGCGCCTGCCCCGCATCACCTGCCACCTGGCCTACACCAACGAGCGGGTCCACGAGCTCGTCCAGGCCCACGCCCACCGCTCGCCGATGTTCACCGGCACCATCCAGGGCCAGGGGGCCCGCTACTGCCCCAGCATCGAGGACAAGGTCGTGCGCTTTCCCGACCGGGACCGGCACCTGCTCTTCCTCGAGCCCGAGGGGCTCGACACCCACCGTGTCTACGTCAACGGCCTGTCCACCTCCATGCCCACCGACGTGCAGGACGGCATGGTGCGCAGCGTCGAGGGTCTCGAGGACGTGCAGATCCTCGAGTACGGCTACGCCGTGGAGTACGACGCCATCGACCCCCGCGTCCTCGGCCCCGACCTGCAGCACAAGGAGCTGCCGGGACTGTTCTTCGCGGGACAGGTCAACGGCACCAGCGGCTACGAAGAGGCGGCGGTCCAGGGCTTCGTCGCTGGCGTGTCGGCCGCCCGCCAGGAGCCCTTCGTCCTGGGACGCCACCAGGCCTACATCGGGGTGCTGGTCGACGACCTGGTGCACCGGGGCGTGGGGGGCGAGCCGTACCGGATGTTCACCAGCCGCGCCGAGCACCGCCTGCTCCTGCGGGAAGACAACGCCGACGTGCGGCTGATGGAGGTGGGCCGCGGCCTCCATCTCGTCGACGACGGAACCTGGGCTGCCCACGTGGCACGACTGGAAGCCCGTGAGCGCGCACAGGTCGCCCTAGAGGGCCTGCAGCTCACGCCCCGGACCCAGACCCTCGCGATCGTGAAGGCCGCCGGCTGGACCCCCATCACGAAGGAGATGCGGGGCACGGAGTGGCTGCGTCGACCCGACGTCTCCTACTTGGCCATGGCGGAGCACTTCGACCTTCCGACCCTCGCGCCCGAGGTCGCCGAGGCCTTCGAGATCGAGGTGAAGTACGCCGGCTACATCGAGCGGGCCCGTCGCCGCGCCCGTGTCCTGCAGCGAATGGAAGGAGTCGCGCTGCCGACGGACCTGCCGTGGAACGAGCTCCCCGCCGTGTCCACCGAGGTGCGAGAGCGCCTGGCGGCCTACGTCCCCGCCACCTTGGGCGACGCCTCGCGGATCCCCGGCGTCACACCGGCGGCGGTCGATGCCATCGCCGGGTGGGTGGCCCGACAGCAGAGCTAGCTAGGCCGCGCCGGAGTCCGTGACCTCGTCGGTTGCGAGGCGGAAGGTCGAGCGCTCGGCATGCATCCATGGATCCAGCTGGGGGTCCGCCGGGAGCTGGCCCACAGGGCCCGACCGAAGGAAGGGCACACAGAAGAACGCGTAGGCCACGGTCTGCACGAGGGTGTTGCCGAGCACCACCATGCCCAAGCCCGGACCAATGGGGTCATGAAGCCAGCCCATCGTCATGCCTGCGATGCGAGCCAGCAAGACGCCCGCGGAGACGGCCATGATGCTGGTGAGCCCACCGAAGAACAGGTGTACCCAGGTCTCCATGTCTGCGTCGCGACCCGACCCGGGCCGAGACAAGGCCGCAATGCTCAACACACTTGCCGCTGCGAGGGCCCCGGCGGGTCCCCAAGAGGCGCCGAGCACCAGCGCGTGGAGCACCACAGGAACCCCGAGGCATACCAGCAGGCTCAGGACCAAGTACCGGCTGGCGAGCACCGTGGCGTGATCGTGGTCAGGATGCAGGCGCACGCGCCCTTGGGAAGCGCGCCGCGCCACGATGTTCATCAGCACCGGGACCAGCAGCGACATCATGAGAACAAGGTTGGGTAGCAACGACCACCTCCCACCCCCTGATGGCTCGTCTGGCGCCGGATCACACCCTTTGTACCTGGCAAAGATACGCCACTGAAACCAGGTGGACCGCGACACGCACTTGCCAGGAGGACCTAGGTGGGGTCGCTCAGCCGCGCCGCCACGGACTTCCGTCGCTTTCCACCGAACGAGTACCGTTCCACGTGGAACACCTCGAAGCGTTCGTCGTCCGGGATCGCCGCATCGTCCTGTAGGAACAGGACCGCAGTACCGCCGGGTCGGAGCAGGCGCGCGGCGTGGTCCAGGAATCCTTCGGGTGCCGTGAACGCACGAGAGACCACCCCGTCGTAGGGACCGTCGAGCCGCTCTACTCGGTCGCAGATCACCTTCACCCGCTCTGGGGCGACCTCGGCCTCCTCCAAGACGTGCTCCAGGAAGGTGCAGCGCTTGCGTCGAGAGTCCACCAGATCGACCCTCAGGGTCGGCCAGCGGGCGGCGAGGGGGATGCCGGGAAACCCCGCCCCCGTCCCCAGATCGGCCCAGTGTCCCTCCGGGGCGAGGGAGTTGAGGGCGTGGGCGCAGTCGTCGAAGTGCTCTTGCACGGGACCAGGGCCCACGAGGTTCATGGTCCGACGGAAGCGCTCGAGGAGCTCGCGGTGCACGGTGAGCAGGTCGGGGTGCGGATCCATGGGGCCTCGAGGTGGGGGGACGGCCCCTCTACCACGAGGCCGGCTCCGTCTCGACCTCGATGCAAGGATCCTTGACACGTCCACAGCCAGGTCCGTGCCACGATCCCGTTCCACACACGTCTTGCCTCCGTGTTTTGCATGTTCTTCCTTTGTTATTTCCACTTTCGCCAGCGGTTGGAGCCGCCCGTGACCGATGTGTTCCACGTGAAACACCGTGACGATCCACGCCCCCGTCGCTACAATCCACGCACCTTCGCGACCGTGGCCGCTCGGCCCTGGTCCGGCTCCCCCCCCAGCCTCCCTCCCGTCCTCCCCTCTCGGAAGTCCCATGAAACGACTCCAGACGACCCCGTTGGATGACCCGGCGATCGATGGCCTCGGCCCGTCCCAGGACCGGTCGCGCGTGGTGGCGCTGTCGAACCAGAAGGGTGGCGTCGGCAAGACGACCACGGCGATCAACCTCTCGGCGGCCCTCGCGTCCCGCGGCCAGAAGGTCCTGTTGGTCGACATGGATCCCCAGGGGAACGCGTCCAGCGGCCTCGGCTGCCGCCGGCAGGACGCCACCATGGGCGTCTACGATGTGCTGATGGACTACCGGGATCTCGACTCGGTGCGGGTGCCCACGTCCGTCGACGGGCTGGAGCTGATCCCCGCCACGCGGGACCTCGCTGGCGCGGCGCTGGAGCTGGCCGAAGAGAAGAACCGGGAGCGCCGGCTGCGTCGGGCCCTCGCCCGGGTGCGGGAAGGCTACGACTGGGTGTTCATCGACTGCCCGCCGACGCTGAACCTGCTCACGGTCAACGCCCTGGTGGCGGCCGACAGCGTGCTCATTCCGCTGCAGGCCGAGTACTACGCCATGGAGGGCCTCGGGGAGCTGCTGCGCACCGTCAATGCCGTGCGCAAGTCCCTGAACCCGGACCTCGAGCGCGAAGGCATCCTCATCACCATGACCGATCCCCGCACCAACTTGTGCCGGGACGTCGAGGCCCAGGCCCGCCACCTGTTCCACGAAGAAGTCTTCGAGGCGGTGATCCCCCGCAACGTGCGCCTGGGGGAGGCCCCCTCCCACGGTCAGGCCATCGTGCACTACGACCCCACGTCGACGGGAGCGCGCGCCCATCTCGCGCTTGCCGACGAGCTCATTTCCCGCCGCTCCCGCGGGATGCGCGGCCAATCTGGCCGCAGGAAGGAGGCAGTATGAGTCGCACCCCCCGTGGCCTTGGCCGTGGACTCGCGTCCTTGATCCCCGACAGCGCCCTCGACGTCGACGTCCTCCCCCCGGAGCGCAACGCGCTGCGGATGGTGCCCCTCGACGAGATCCGTCCCAACCCCGAGCAGCCGCGAAAGCTGTTCGACAGCGACGAGCTCGAGAGCCTCGCTGCCTCGATTCGGGTCCACGGCATCCTGTCGCCCTTGGTCGTGCGCCGCTCTGAGGGCCGCTACATCCTCATCGCAGGGGAGCGGCGACTGCGGGCCAGCGCCCTCGCGGGCCTCGAGCAGGTGCCCGTCATCGTCCGCGAGGCCGACGACCCCAGCCGCCAGCTCGAGGTCGCCCTCGTCGAGAACCTGCAGCGCTCCGATCTCGACCCCATCGAGTCCGCTCGTGGATTCCAGAGGTTGATCGACGAGTATGGCTACACCCAGGAGCAGGTGGCCACCTCCGTCAGCAAGGATCGCTCCACCATCGCGAACCTGGTCCGGCTCCTGCGGCTGCCCGACTTCGTCATCGACACCCTCAGAGAGGGCCGGATCAGCGCCGGCCACGCCCGCGCCCTTCTGCCCCTGAGCGACGAAGAGGAGCTTCGCCGGGTTCTTTCGAAGGTTCTGGCCCACAGTCTCAGCGTGCGGGCCACCGAGAGGCTGGTCGCCGAGCTCGTCCGGGTCCCGTCGGTGGTCAAGACCCACCAGCGGCGCCAGCGGGAGCGCACGATGGACTACGCCGTGAAGCTGCTGCAGGAAGCCCTGCACACCTCGGTGGACATCAAGCCCAAGAAGAAGGGCGGCAAGATCGTCATCGACTACGCCGACGCCGAGGACCTGGAGCGTCTCATCGGCATGCTCCGGGAGTCCCGCTGAATCAACCACCCGATGAGAAGGGCTTGCCCTTCAGCGGCTGGCTCGGCGTGGGCGCCCACCATCAAGGCGATCTCCGCTTCGAGGGGAAGGTGCGCATCGATGGCTACTTCACCGGCACCATCCACTCGCCCGACCTCCTCGAGATCGGCGCGGCCGGCACCGTGAAGGGCCGCATCGAGGTGGCTCAGGCCCTGGTGGGCGGTCGCATCGAGGGGGACCTGATCGCCAGCGAGCGCATCACCTTGCTGGACGGCGCCGTCATCATCGGACGGCTCGAGGCCCCGTGGCTCGATGTGCGCAACGGCGCACAGATCGACGGCACCGTGAAGGTCCTCCGCAAAGACTGAGCCCACCCGAGAGGGGAGGGCGACCCGGAACGGCACGCGCGCGCCGTAGGCGCAGCCACGACCTGGGTCACCCAAGGGACCTTCGACCGGTCACCCAAGGAGACGGACGAGGCCGCGGACGTCGAGGCCGTCATGTTCTGTTGGCGCCCACCAGCAGGGTCACGCTGGGCGTGTGACCGCCTACCAATGAGGCCCCAGTTCGCGTGGGCCGGTCGACACCACCAGGTGTTCCACGTGGAACACCGGAAGGCCAGCCGAGCCAGCACAGCCAAACCCACGTTGTACCTAATCTTCTGGCGCCAAGCCGCGGAACCCAGAACACTCCAGGACTGGGGCCCGACCCTCCGTATCGACTCTTTAATTAATCGACCGATTGGTCTAATTACTTGCCTTCCACGCCTCGACGGGCCATACCCCGCCCCGCGGAGGGGTCATGGAGCGCGTCGTCATCGGCATCGCAGGAGGCACCGCCTCGGGCAAGAGCACCGTCGCGGCCGCCCTCGCCCAAGCCTTGGGGGGCGAGGCCACCCTTCTAGAGCACGACCGCTACTACCGGACTGTGCCCGACGGCACGGGCCTAGGGCAGTGGAACTTCGACCACCCCGACAGCCTCGAGACCGAGCTGATGCGCTCCCACGTGGCCTCCTGGCGCGAGGGACAGCCCGTTCGTGTGCCGGCCTACGACTTCGCCACCCAGAGTCGTCTGGACCAGCCTCATTGGGCGGAGCTCAGCCCGGGTCGGGTGCTGGTGGTCGAGGGCATCCTGGTGCTCACCGACCCCGAGCTCCGGGCGACCATGACCCACCGGGTCTTCGTGCATACCCCCGACGACATCCGCCTGGCCCGTCGGCTGCGTCGGGACATCGCCGAGCGGGGGAGGGGGCTCGACGACATCCTCGCCCAGTACATGGCGACCGTTCGGCCCATGCACGAGCAGTTCGTGGTGCCGTCCCGGGAGCACGCGGAGCTGGTGGTGAGCGGCCTCGACCCGGTCGACAGCTTGGTGCAGCGGGTGCTCGAACACGTCGGCCTCGTCTAGGGGCCCGTCGTGTAAGCTCAGGGGGAATCTCCCCGTTGGAGCCACATGACCCAGCGCACCCGCCGCGGCCTCGCCATGTTCTCCGTCGTCGTCGGCCTCGCCGGCCTGACCAGCCTCGGGTTGTTCGGCGGAGCGGTCTTCCTGATGGGCTACTGACCGATGGATCCGGCCTGGCTGCTGCCCCTGGTGTACGCCGGGCTGTGCGCCATGGTCTTCGTCCCGCTGGAGTCCCTCGCCCCCCTGCGGAACGCCCAGCGCAGCCGCTGGACCACCGATGTGCTCTTCGCCACCGTCGGCGCCCTCATGGTCCACGGCCTGCTGGCCCTCGCGGCGGGCCTCGTGCTCGCCGGCACGGCGACCCTGCCTCCCGGGCCCCTCGCCGACGCCCCCGTCTGGGTGAGCCTCCCCGTGGGCCTGCTGGCCTTCGAGCTCACGGGCTACGGCTACCACCGCGCCGCCCACGCCCTCCCCGGGCTGTCCGCACTTCACGACGTGCACCACTCCGCCGAGCACATGGACTGGCTCGCCGGCTTCCGTCAGCACCCCGTCGAGGTCCTGCTGATGACCCTCGCCCAGAACCTGCCTCTGGTGCTGCTCGGCGTGCCCCTCGGCACCCACGGCCTCGTCGCCATCGCGATGCGGTTGAACACCCAGTTCGTGCACGCCAACCTGCGCACCCCTGCCTGGCTCGCCCCCTTCGTCGCGACCCCGACCTTCCACCACCGCCACCACCAGCGCACCGGACCCGTCGCCAACTACGCCACCCTCTTCCCGTGGCTCGACCGCCTCTTCGGCACCTGGAGCGGCCAGGAGGCCACACAGGTCGGTCTGCCGGGTTCGCCCCGCCGCGGCTTCATCGGATGGCTTGTCCACCCCTTCCAGGCGCCGCAGCGACCGAGCCCGACCATCGAGCCCACCGCCCCCCAGCCCTGACCTCCACCGGGTTACTCGCGGCCCCACGGAGGCCCCTCGTGGACGACGCGACCTATGCCGCTCTGCGTGCAGCCCTGGCCGGCAGCCCCCAGAACGCCGACCTGCTGAAGGTGCTGCTCCCCGCCGCCCTCGAGCGCGGAGAAGCTCAGGCCGCCCTCGTCATGCTCGAGGGGTCCGGTGCGTCCGCCGAGATGCCCGAGCTCGTCCTGCTCAAGGCCCGGGCCTTGTCCGCCCTGTACCGGGCCGAGGAGGCCCTGCGGGCCTACAACCAGGCCGTGGCCGCCAACCCCACCCTCGAGGACGCGTCGCTGCGCACCGCCCTAGAGATGCAGCTGCCCGCTGCGTCGGAGGCCGACAAGGTCCCTGCCCACGGCTCCCCCGTCGATCCCGACGACGTCAGCACCTGGCTCGACAGCCCTCGTCAGATCGTGCGCTTCCAGGACGTCGGTGGCCTCGAAGGCATCAAGGACAAGATCCGCAAGAAGATCATCCTCCCCATGCAGAAGCCGGGCCTCTTCCAGCGCTTCCGCAAGCGGGCCGGGGGCGGCGTGCTCCTGTACGGCCCCCCGGGCTGCGGCAAGACCCTGTTGGCCCGCGCCACCGCCGGAGAGTGCAACTACACCTTCCTCAACGTGCAGATCAGCGACGTGCTCGACATGTACGTCGGGCAATCCGAGCAGAAGCTGCACGCCCTGTTCGAGAAGGCGCGCCAGTCGGCTCCGTCGGTGTTGTTCTTCGACGAGGTCGAGGCCCTCGGGGCCAAGCGCACCCACTCCAGGGACAGCCAGACCGCCAAGCTCGTCAGCCAGTTCCTCGCAGAGATGGATGGCTTTGCGTCGAAGAACAGCGGCGTGCTCATCCTCGGCGCCACCAACGTGCCCTGGTCCGTCGACCCGGCCTTCCGTCGCCCCGGCCGCTTCGACCGGGTGCTCTTCGTGCCGCCCCCCGACCGTCCGGCCCGGGAGGCCATCCTCCACATCCACCTCGCCGACCGGCCGATCTCCGACGACGTGGACCCCCTGACCTTGTCGAAGCGCACCTCCGGCTACTCCGGCGCCGACCTGGAGCACCTCGTGGACACCGCCGTGGACGTCGCCATCGAGGCCTCCCTGGCGTCGGGCCAGGAGAAGCCCATCTGCCAGGCTCACCTGCTCGAGGCCCTCGAAGACGTGAAGCCCACCACCCTCGAGTGGCTCACCACCGCCCGCAACTACGCCCGCTACGCCAACGAGAGCGGGCAGTACGACGAGGTGCTGCAGTTCCTCGAGCAGCACGGGCGATAGGGCATGTCGAGCTACCGCATCGCCGACGAGCCCGCCCCCACCGGCCTCTCCCACCTGGCGGTCAACCCCATCTGGCCCCTGTTCGCCATCATGTTCGGCGGCTCGTGGCTCTCGTGGCCGTGGTTCGTGGTCAACGCCTGGGCCATGGGCAGCCCCACCCGCATCAAAGAAGCCGGCATCGCTGCCATGGGCTTTGGCGGCAACGTGCTGGTCACCATCGCCTTCCTGCTGGTGTACGGCCTGCAGGTGCTGCCCGAGTGGACGGCCCCGTACCTGCTCATCCTGTTCAGCGGCTGGAAGCTCGGCATCAGCTACTGGCTGTTCGTGCGCCAGGGCCGGACCTTCGGGCTCTTCGAGTACTACGGGGGACACGCCCGCAACGGCGTTCCGGTGGTGTTCGCCGGCTTCATGCTGCGCAGCTGGGTGGGCTTCCCACCGCTCCTCGTGCTGGTGGCGGGATGAGCTTCTCCCAAGGCACATGGCTGGCCATGCAGCAGCTTCAGCGCGGGCAGCTGCACGCGGCCCAGCGCACCCTGACGATGGTGCTGGGCGAGGACCCCAACGACACCGGCGCCCACTCGCTCCTCGCCCAGACCCTGCTGGGCCAGCGACGGCTCCACGCCGCCGAGCACGAGGCCCGCATCGCCTTGTCCATCGAGCCCGAGGAGCCCTTCGCCCTGTACGCGCTGGCCCAGGTGTGCATCGCCGGGCGCCGCTTCGACGAGGCCCACGAGCACCTCGACCACCTCGTCGCGGTCGAGCCCGACGACCCGGCCAACTTCCGGCTGCGGGCCCAGCTGTACCGGGTGCAGGAGAAGCACGACAAGGCCGAGTCCGCCCTCGAGCAGGCCCTCGCCCTCGGCCCGGTCCACCTCGACACCATCGCCCTGCTGGGCCGGGTCCGCATGGATCGAGGGGACACCCAAGGGGCCAAGGCCCGCGCCTTCGAGGCCCTGCAGCTGTCGCCGGACCATGCCGAGTCCCTGCTGCTGATGGGCCATGTCCTCCTCCGCGAGGGCAAGGTGGCCGAGGCCCGGGAGCACGCCATCGAGGCCCTCCGCAACAACCCCTCCGAGTCCGAAGCCCTCCAGTTGCTCGTGGCCGTCAAGGCGAGCCAGAGCTGGTGGCTGGGCCTGTGGTGGCGCTGGCAGGCGTGGATCAGCGCCGGCGACTCCGGGCGCGCCATCGCGCTGCTGCTGGGCATGTACCTGCTGGTGCAGCTCGGGAGCCAGGGGCTGAACGACCTGGGGCGCCCCGACTGGGCTCAGATCGTCGACCTGCTGTGGCTCGGTCTCGCCGCATACAGCTGGTTCGCGCCGGTGATCTTCCAGAAGATGGTGAAGAAAGAGCTCGACGAGGTCGGGCTCAACCCCGACTTCTAGGCCACGCCTCGTGGCGCACCCGCTCCCCTGGGATGGGTCCGGACCGCTTGGCCTGCGCTGTGATGTTTCTGTGTCATTGCAGAACCGCTGCCTCCATACGAGCAGGACAACGCGGAGGGCGGTGTGCCATCCCGCGTCGATCCTTTCCGACGAGGTACCCATGATCGTGCTGTTCCCCGTTCTCTTCGCCACGGCGCACGCCGCCACCCTCGAGGTCGAAGCCGAGGAACGCACCGTGACCTCCGTCACCAAGTCCGGCACGACGCAAACAATGCCTTCGACGATGCGTTGAAGGAGGTCGACCGCGAGTGCAAGGAAGACACCCACACGGTGGGCTGACGGCCCGCGACGCGCTTCGCCGCCCGCGCCTCAGCCCTTCGCCGGGACCGAACCTCACCGGGTATCGGTGATTGCGCTCGGAAGCATGCTCCGGAGAGCGCACGAGACGGAACCGGAGGGGCGACGCCATCGCCATCGTCGCCGGCAGAGCATGGCCCCGTCGACCTTCACTGGAGCGACACGGTCACTTGGTGCACCATGGTGCCGGAGGGAACGATGCGCCCACGCCACACCGCGACCCTGATTCTTCTCCTGCTCACTGCCTGTGGAGACAAGAACACCCCCACAGACGAGGCCTCGGACACCGACGTCGATGCGGACACCGACGTCGACGCGGACACCGACGTCGACGCCGACGTCGACGCGGACACCGACGTCGATGCGGACACCGACACCGACACCCAGCCCACCACGGACACCGGCCTTCCCGGGCCCAGCGTGGAGGAGCCGACCCGCATGGTGCAGTGGGTCGGCCCCGCCGGCGGCACCCTCTCCATCGACGCTGCCACTCTGGTGGTGCCCGCCGGCGCCTTGAGCACCCCCGTGGAGCTCGAGCTCGTCGAGACCACCGACGCCCACCCGCGAGGCTACCGATCCACCAGCAGCATCGTGTCATTGACCAATAAATACCTGCTCTTCGACCCGCCCGCTTCCCTAGAAATCCTCGACCTCAGCCCAGACGGCGCCCCCTATTGGGAGGCGGGCCATCTCGCCCCGTTCCGCCAGCAGGACAGCACCGAGACCACCACAGGGCTCAGCTTCACGGTCGACAGCGGCGGCCGAGCCTTCGCGGGCCATCAGGCCTACGACCCCTACCCGACACCCGACGTCCTTCCCGTCGGCCACGTTCCTGCCTTCGTCGCCATGGGCCACGTGGGCCGCTCCGTGCTGTCCTGCGACGACGGCCAGAGCTGGGTGGCGGACCGCTCCCTGGACACCGAAGGCTCGGACTGGCTCTGCGGCGAGCGCCACGAGGCCCGCTGCTACGAAGACAGCTGCCCCATCGGCGACGTCGACACGTGCATCGACTCCGATCCCTGCGACTGCGACCACCATCCCGGTGCCGGTCACGGGGTCGCCATTGGGCCCGACGGCCTCGTCGTCTCGTACGGCTGGGGCCAGCCCGGCGGAATGCTTCGCAGCGACAACGGCGTGGGCTGGAGCCCCGTCGTGGAGGGCACCAGCTTCGGATGGGTGATCTACGGCCACGGCACCTACCTGGCGGGCCAGCGCCTCGGGCCACAGCGATCCGTCGACGGGGGCCAGACCTGGAGTGTGAGCCCCGACCCCGACATGAGCCTGGCGGACGGCAGCACCGATTGGCACGTACGCAAGGCAGGCTTTGCCCCGTATGGCAGTGGCCGCTGGGTCTTCGTCGGCAACGAAGATGTCATCCTGTCGAGCGATGCCGGCGACAGCTGGTGGCACCCGGCGGTGGTGCCGCGAAGCTGCGCGGGCAGCAACGGTGGGGTGGCCTACGGCAACGGCACCATCGTGGTCGGCTCGGGCACGGACGCGGCCTGTGCCTCGTTCGACGGCGGCGAGACCTGGTCGGAGGGCTCGGTCACCGGCGGCGCGGACCTGTCGACCGCGGTGGTCTGGGATGGCGGTCAGTTCGTCGTGTGGTCCGAGTCCGACGCCATGCGCTGGACGAGCCCCGACGGCGAGGCATGGACCGGCACCGCCATCGCCACGCCCATCGACTTCGGCTCGGTCGCCGCCAACCCGGAGACTGGGACGTTCGTGGCCGAGAGTGGTGGTTGGATGAGGTGGTACGAGCAACAGTCGATGTACCGCTCTACGGATGGACTGACATGGACGGCCGTCCCTGGTTTCACCGGCGGGCACGACCTGCGGGACATTCAGTTCGGCCACATCGAAGGCACCAGCACCTGTCCCTGACGTGCTCGAGGGACCGCCCACCGAGTGCGGGTCCCGCCTGTGGGTGGCACAGTGCCCCCACCCGGAGACCCCATGCGCACCCTCGCTCCTCTGCTCTTCGTCCTGTTCGCCGCTTGCTCGGGGGACGGCAGCAACCCGGACTCGGCCGCCTGCGAGCTGGCCGACACCTACTCGAGCTGCGACGACTGCTACGACGGTGAGGTCGCCTGCAGCTACGACGGGGTCACCGAGGTGCGAGGCAGCTGCGCCGACTGCCAAGCGAAGGGCCAGCTGTACCAGCGACTGTGCGACGAGGGCGTGGATGCTACGGCCGACGAGCTCGAGGCCGACACGGTGTGCGTCTCGGCCGACTGCGTGGTCCTGTACCCGAGCTGCCAGCCGTGCATGCCGGTCTGCCAGTCCCCGGACGTCCTGCAGTCCACGACCTGCCCGGGCCTGACCTGCACCAGCGGGATCGAGGACCCCCCAGGGGAATGTGTGTGGGAGGGAAGCGGCTGCGCCTTCGTGGAGTGAAGATGCCGGTCATTCACGCGAAGACACGGCGGCAAGCCCCACGAGCAGGCCCTCCAACAACGCGGAATCCCCTCCGGAACGGACGGGCGGCCCCAGCGGCTCCCCCCGAGCCAGCACCGACGCCAGGGCCATCGTCGGCCCATCGAGCCACGCATCCGGTGAAGCGGGCCATCCGTCCTTGGCCTCCAGGCGTCCTCCCTCGAGCACGACGCTGTATGGCACATCGTCGAAGCGTAGGCCCACGACTCCTTCGGCCTGCCCCTGCCAGCGGCGCTGCATGGACACGACCAGCCAGCGATGGCTCACCGCATCGCCGGACCGAGGTGCGTCCAAGTAGGATGCCCCGAAGGCGCCGAGGGCCAGCACCACCGGCTCGAGTCGCCGCCCCTCGTCCGTGAGGGCCCACGCCCGACCCGCAGGCGGGGGAAGCACGACCTGCGCCACCAGCCCCGCCGCGGAGAGCTCCTGCAGCCGCTGAGACAGAAGCGTGGGACCCAGGCCCGACAGCTTGAGATCGGTGAAGCGACGGGGCCCCAACAGGAGCTCTCGCACCAGGAGCAGCGCCCAACGCTGCCCCACGAGATCCAAGGCCCTGGCCACACCACAGTACTGTTGATATGACTTCATGATACAGATTCTGTATCACGGAAGGACCCGAATGCCCAACGACCCCAGCCTCCCGTCGCTGCTGGCCTTCCTCGCCGTGGCGGCCTTCGCCGCCCTCGGGCCCTTGCTGGCCTGGTGGCGATGGGCCGAAGGTCGCTTGCCCGCCGCCGCCGGGTGGCTCGTCCTGTGGCTCGTGGCCACGGGCCTTCCCTCCGCCATGGGCTTCTTCCACGAGGGGAATCTCGTGCCTTGGCTCCCGCTGTTCCTCACGTTCTTCCTGTCGATCGCTACGGGCATCGCCCTGTCGAACATCGGCCGTCGCTTGGCTTCTTCGGTGCCCTTGGTCGCGCTCGTGGCCTACCAGGGCTTCCGCTTGCCGCTCGAGCTGGTGCTCCACGTGTGGGTCGACGCGGGCGTCGTCCCCGAGCAGATGACCTGGACCGGCGCCAACATCGACGTGTGGAGTGGCGTGGCGGCCGTGGTGGCCGTGCCGTGGGTGCTCCGCTGGCCGAGGCTCGCCTGGATCCCGTCGGTCGTCGGCTTCGTCCTGTTGCTCAACGTGGTCCGCACCGTGGTGCAGTCCATGCCCACGCCCCTGCAGCGCTACGACGAGCCAGTGCTTCTCGCGCTGTCCTTCCCCGAAGTCTGGATCGCGAGCGTATGCGTCGCCGGCGCGTGGATGGCCCATCTGGTCACCTTTCGCGCCCTGCTCCAGCCTCCCGCTCGACCATAGCCCCGGCGGTTCACGCAGGATTCACCGCCTGGACAGCGACGCTTCGAACCCGTGGGTGAACCTGCCTGCTCTTCCGGGAGTCTCCCATGCGTTCGCTGCTTGCCCTGCTCGTACTGGCCCTCACCTGTGCCCCATCCTCGAGCCCCCCACGGCTCGAGACGGCATCGTCGGCCTCGGCGCCCTTCCCCCCCCACGGGCCCTGGGCGACGTCGACCACCGCGGTGACCCACGACCCCGTGCCCGAACGCACCCTGGCCGTACGCATGGAGACGAGCACCACGAGGACGTCGCCGTGGACGAGTCGCGCCAACGCGGCCTTCGACATCGACTCGGATGAGCTCATCGAGCTCCTTGCGCCCCCGCCGGAGTCCTGGCCCGACACCGGACCCGCGGCCCCACTTCTGGACGCATTGTGCCTCGGGGACGTGGATTGCGACCGGTGGGACGTCGATCCGGACGCCCTTTGGCAGCCCGTGATCGACGCCGCGGACGAGGCCGGACTGTTGGACGTCCCCGCCGGCACCGTGGGTGATTCGTGGGAGCGGTACACCAGCCTGTGGATCACCTACAGCCAGGCCGGAGGCTTCTTCATGGACGAAGCCATCGCCGAGGAGATCGATCATGGGGTGCTGCTCGCCCTGGAGGAGACCCCCGATGGACCTCTTCGGGGGCCTCTCGTGCTGGCTGCCCTGCTGGTCGCCGACGCAGACGACGACCTGAAGACCGATCTGATGTGGGAGCTCGTGGAGGAGCACGATGGCACGTTGGCGATCTTGGGCATGGGCGGACTCTCTGATCAGGGGGTGCCCGCCACCGCCTTCGACGCCCTCGACTTCCGCGGAGAGGACGACCTCGAGCTGTTCCGACGCAGATTTCATCTCGAGGACGCTCACGAAGCCGGAGACCCCGAACCGATTCGGGCGGCCGCTGCCTTCCTGGCCGCGCATCCCGACGCGGACCCCATGGACCGACTCGACGCCGAGGAGCTCGTGTTCGTCCTGGAGGCGGACCTGGCCACCGAGCCGTGGGAGAAGGCCCTCGCCCAGGAGGTGCGCCAGTGCGCCGACGTGGCCGCCGGAGACGTGGTGCACCTCTCGGTTCTCGACGGGGAGTGGACGGTGTCCGGCGATGGGGCGGCCGCCGACTGCTTGCACGGATGGTCGTGGCCCGACACCGTCGAAGACCAACGGGTCGAGCTCCGCGTGGTCCGCTGAGCCCCCCGACTAGGCCGCAGCCTCCAACACCCGACACAGCGCCAGCAAGCGCCCGTCCTGTCCCTTGGGCATGACCAGCTGCACCCCCACCGGCAGCCCCTGCCCATCGAGACCCATCGGCACAGAGGCGGCGGCGTGGCCTCCGATGTTGAAGCCAGCGGTGAACGCGCCAAGCGGCACCGCGGCATGGAAGACTTCGTCTCCCGGAAGGTCGCGCCAGGCCCCGATGCGCGGCGCCTCGGCCCCGCACGTGGGCGTGAGCACGGCATCCACGTCACCCCACCAGGCATCCACTCGACCCACGAGCTGCGCCGCATGGGCCTCCACCCGCTTCCGCGTCCATCCCTTCCCGCAGGACCGAACGTAGCGACTGCACGGCTGGAGACGGCGGTCGTCCAAGATCGGGATCGACCCCATCAGGAACCCATACAGCGGCAGGAAGTCGTCGACCGAGACGTCCTCGATCATCGGTGCCGCCGCCACCTCGTGGCCCGCTGCACGCAGCAGCTCCGCCGCCCGCAGCGTCGCCGCCACCCAGGCCTCTGGAGGGTTGGACAGCGAAGACGACGTGACGAGCCGGATCCGCAGCCGCGGCACAGAGCCCCGGGCCTGGGCCAACAACGACCCTGGGGTCGGTGCGTCGGGCGCGTAGGTCTGGCCCAGAAAGCCATCCATCCACGCCGCCGCGTCCTCCACCGTCTGGGCCAGGCAGCCCGCCACCGAGAGTCCTGCTGCGTCGTAGGCACCAAAGAAGTCCGGATGCAGGCCCCGGGATGCCTTGTGTCCGAAGAGGCCACACAGCGCAGCCGGGATGCGGATGGAGCCGCCCCCGTCGGACCCCTGAGCGATGGGCAGCGTGCCCGCCGCCACCGCCGCCGCACTTCCACCGCTGGAGCCCCCCGCCGAACGCTCTGGGTTCCAGGGGTTCCGGGTCGGGGGATGCAGGTCGGTCTCGGTGACTGGCAGAATCCCCAGCTCCGAGGTCTGCAGCTTGCCGAGGATGGGCTGCATGGCTCGAACCCGCTTCGTCACCGGCCCGTCGGTGGGGGTGACCAGCCAGCGGAAGGCCCGACTGCCGAACTGAGTCCGCCCCATCGCCACGGGGTCCAGGTCCTTCATGCCCCCCGGAAGGCCCGCCAGCGGAGGAAGGGTGCGTCCCGCACGGATCCAGCGGTCGAAACGACGCGCCTGGGCGAGGGCGGACCGAGGCGAGCGACGCACCCAGGGAGCGAGCTCGTCGTGGACCTCGGCGTGGGCGAGAGCCTGCTCCACGAGCTCGACGCTGCGTACCTCTCCTCGACGCAGGGCCACGGCAAGCTCGAGGGCGGTGGAACGAGGGGAAGCAGCGGTGTGGTCCATGGGTGAGGGCGTAGCACGATAGGGCGCGGCGGGAGGCTCACCATGCAGCCACGCGTCATCGTCTCGTTCCTCGCCTTCTTCGTCGGCTGTGCCCCCAAGATTCCCCCGGTGCCGGCGCCGGCCGATGCCACCGCTGTGGTGAACGAAGAGGCACTGGCAGCCGAGGCCAACGCCCTCGATGCGTTCTTCGCCGAGCGCTGGGAGCAGCGCCTCGAGGCCGACCCCGTCACCCGGACCTACCTGGGCCAAGGCGACGACCACGGAAGCTGGGGCGACTTGTCCGATGCAGGCGCCGAGGCCAAGCTGGACCGCGCAGCGAAGGATCTCGCCGACCTGCGAGCGCGCTTCGACCCCGCTCGACTCCCCCCCGAGGCCGCCCTGTCGTACCGCCTCTTCGAGGTCGACGCCGAACGTCTCCTCGCCACCCGTCCGTGGCTACGGCACGACTACCCGATCACCTCGATCCGCGGCAGGCACGCCTGGCTCGCCACGTTCCTGATGACCATCCAGCCCCTGTCCTCGGCCGACGACATCCCCGACTGGCTGTCCCGCCTCGCAGACCTGGACACCCAGCTCGACGTCGTCACCCAGCAGCTGAAGGACCGAGAGGCCAAAGGGGTGGTTCCCCCCCGCTTCGTGTACGGGCCGGCCATGCGCGCCGCCGAGAACCTCCTCACCGGCGCCCCCTTCGAAGGACCAGGGGACAGCCCCCTGCGCGACGTGTTCCGGCGCAAGCTCGAGGGCCTGGAGCTCCCCGCCGAGGCGTCCGCCGCCCATCTCGCCGAGCTCGACCGCCTGCTCCTCGAGGAGGTGGGTCCCGCCTATCGACGCATCATGGACGTGCTCCTCGACCAGCAGACCCGTGCCACCGACGAGTCAGGCTGCTGGAAGCTCCCCGACGGCGAGGCCTACTACGCGCACCGGCTCGAGCAGATGACCACGACGGTCCTGACCCCCGACCAGATCCACGCCCTGGGCCTGCACGAGACCGAACGCATCCATGGCGAGATGCAGGTCATCCAGAAGCGGCTCGGCGTCGAGGGCAGCCTGCAGGACTTCTTCCGTCACGTGCAGCAGCATCCCGACCTGACCCTCCCCGACACATCGGACGGTCGTGGGCAATACCTGGCATTGGCCCAAGATCATGTCGACGGAATGGACGCCCGTCTCGACGAGGTCATCGCCACCCGTCCCGAGGCGGCGCTCCAGGTGTCTGCAGTGGAGGAGTGGCGTCAGAAGAGCAGTGGAAAGGCGTTCTACCAGCGAGGAACCGTCGATGGTTCCCGCCCAGGCGTGTTCTACGTCAACCTCGGCGACATGTCGGTGGTGCCCACGTACCAGCTGCAGGCGCTCGTCTACCACGAGGGCATTCCAGGCCATCACCTGCAGCTGTCGATCGCCCAGGAGCTCGACGACGTGCCCGCCTTCCGGCGCCACATGCGGGTGACCGCATGGTCCGAGGGTTGGGGCCTGTACAGCGAGTGGCTTCCAGCAGAGATGGGCTTGTACACCGACCCCTACAACGACTTCGGTCGTCTCGCGATGGAGCTGTGGCGAGCCGGGCGTCTGGTGGTCGACACCGGCATCCACGACCAGAAGTGGACCCGAGAGCAGGCCATCGGCTGGCTCCTGGAGAACACACCCAACAGCGAGTCCGACGCCACGATGGCCGTCGAGCGCTACATCGTGTGGCCGGGTCAGGCCACCGCCTACAAGATCGGCATGCTGGAGATCCAGCGCTTGCGCCGGGACGCAGAGGCCCGGCTCGGCGACGAGTTCGACCTGCGAGGCTTCCACGACGTGGTGCTCCGGAATGGACCTCTGCCGTTGGATGTGCTCGAAGAGCAGGTCGAGGCCTGGGAGCCGACGCGCACCGAGACGGCCCCCGCGCCCTGAGCACCGCATCACTCGGAGGGAAGGGATGCCTCCATCGCCGTCAGGAGGGCATCGAGGGTCTGCAGCCGCTCCGCCATTGCCTCGGGAGGCATGTCGCTGAGGCGGTCGTTCCACCACATCCCGTCGCCATCCACGGACAGCAGGCTCATGGGCCCGTAGGTCATCGCTTGCGCCGACGCGACGACCGCCTCGTTGTCGGCGACCTCGGGTCGATCCCCGACGAAGAGTCGGACCCCTTCCCGGTCGACCGGACCCGAAAGGCCGAGCAGGCCCATGCCCAAGGCAGCAGCCTTCTCCTTGGCGAATCCGACCTTCCCCTTTCCAGGCACGTCCCCCGCGAGGTGGGCCTGGAGGGTCCACGGAAGGCCGAGGCCGCCCCCGGGGGACATAGGCGAGAGGAAGCCCCCGGTGCGTCGCAGGCGGACCCGCACGTTCCGCTCGCCGAGGGTGCCCGTCCACTCTGGCGTGATGGTGGGCAACAGCAGTCCGGGCCGCTCGAGCGACCCAGACACCCCGAGGGCGGCCTCGAGGCCGTCGACGTACGCCACGACAGATCCACGACGGGTCCAGGCGAGGAGCCACAGCAGCACCAACGCCAACACCGGCACTGGCGGAAGGGTCACGCACCAGGTGCCGAGACCCACCAGGGGGTAGTCGAACATCACCGCGAGGCCGGCGACGAAGCCGAAGCCTGCGAACGTGAGGGCCATCATGGCCACCACGCCAACGATCATCACCGAGGTGATGCGCTCCAGGGGACGGGGATCGATGAGCATGCCGCCAGCCTACCGCACCCCCCACGCCCTACAGATCGGTCGCGACCCGCGCGCCCTGGGCGATGGCCCGCTTGGCGTCCAGCTCGGCCGCGACATCCGCACCCCCGATCCGGTACGTCCGCACACCGCGGCCCGATAGCGGAGCCTCGAGGTCGAACAGCGGCTCCTGCCCGGCACACACCACCACATCATCGACCTGGAGGACCCGAGCCTCTCCCGCCACGGTGAGGTGCAGCCCTTCGTCGTCGATGCGCTCGTACTTGCACTCCGCAAGCATCTCCACCCCGAACTGCTTGAGGGAGGTGCGGTGGATCCAGCCGGTCGTCTTGCCAAGATTGGCCCCCAGCTTCCCGAAGGAACGCTGGCACAGGGTGATCTGGCGCGCCGCGGTCGGAGCCACCCGCTCCACCAGGCCTCCACGGGCCTCCAGGGTGCGGTCGATGCCCCAGGTCGCCAAGTAGGTCGCGGTGTCGGTGGGGTCCTGGTCGTGGGGGTGCGCGAGGAACTCGGCGACATCGAAGCCAATGCCACCCGCCCCGATGAGCACGACCCGATCGCCGATCTCCACCTTGCCCGAGAGCACGTCGACGTAGCTGTGGGCCCGCTCGATGCCAGGCATGGAGAGCTTGCGGGGACGCACGCCGGTCGCCAGGACCACCACGTCGAAGCCGGTGAGGTCGTCGACCTCCGCCCGGGTGTTCAATCGCAGGTCCACGCCCGTGAGCTCGATGCGACGCTGGAAGTAGCGGAGGGTCTGGCTGAACTCCTCCTTGCCAGGCACCCGCTTGGCGAGGTTGAACTGGCCCCCGATCCGATCGCTCGACTCGAAGAGGACCACGTCGTGGCCACGCTCGGCGGCCATGGTGGCGCAGGAGAGACCCGCGGGCCCAGCCCCGACCACGGCGATCTTGCGCTTGGCCTTCACCGGGTGCACCGTCCACTCGGTCTCGTAGCAGGCCATCGGATTGACCAGGCAGCTGGCGCGGCGATTCTGGAAGGCATGGTCGAGGCACGCCTGGTTGCAGGCGATGCAGGTGTTGATCTCGTCGTCGCGATCCTGCTCGGCCTTGATCACCCAGTCCGGGTCGGCCAACAGCGGCCGCGCCATGCTCACCATGTCGGCATCGCCGCTGGCCAGCACCGCCTCGGCGACCTCGGGCATGTTGATGCGGTTGGAGGTCACGACCGGCACGCCCACCTGGTCCTTCAGGCGCTTGGTGACCCAGCTGAAGGCGGCGCGGGGGACCATGGTGGCGATGGTCGGCACCCGGGCCTCGTGCCAGCCGATGCCGGTGTTGAGGATGGACACGCCTGCCTCCTCCAGGAGCTCGGCGAGCTGCACGATCTCGGGCCATGTGGACCCTTCTTCGACCAGATCGAGCATCGACAGCCGGAAGATGACGATGAACTCGGGGCCCACGGCCTCCCGGACCTGGCGCACGATCTCGATCGGAAAGCGGATGCGGTTGTCGTACGCCCCACCCCACTCGTCGGTGCGGTGGTTGGTCCGAGCTGCGATGAACTGGTGGATCAGGTAGCCCTCGCTCCCCATGATCTCGACGCCGTCGTAGCCGGCCTCCTTGGCCTTCACGGCACAGTTCACGAAGGCCTTGATGGTGCGGCCGACGCCCCGCTTGGAGAGCGCGCGCGGCGGGAAGGGGCTGATGGGGGACTTCTTGGCCGACGCGCTCACCACGAAGGGGTGGTAGCCGTAGCGGCCCGCGTGCAAGATCTGCATGGCGATGCGGCCACCAGCCTCGTGGACCGGATCGGTGACGGCGCGGTGCTGCAGCACCTCCAGGCGGTTCGACAGCTTGGATGCGAAGGGCTTCAGCCAGCCCTCCCGATTCGGCGCGATGCCACCGGTGACCATCAGGCCGACGCCGCCCTCGGCTCGACGGGCGAAGTAGGTGCCGAGCTTGTGGAGCGGGCCGAAGCCTTCCTCGAGGCCCACGTGCATGGAGCCCATGAGGACGCGGTTCTTGAGCTCCACGTGGCCGAGGTCGAGGGGAGCGAGAAGGTGCGGGTAGCGCATAGGAAGGGCCTCCGGAGCCCCATTGCTATCCGGTGAGGGGTCTGCAGTGGAGAGCCAGCCACGGAAAGCTGCTACACTACAGAGGTCCACGGAGCCTCGATGCTGCGTCCCTTCGCCCCTCTGGCCTGTCTGGGCCTACTCGCCACCCTCACCGGCCTGACCGGTTGTGCGCTGGTGGATGCCCCCCGCGAGGCCCAAGCGAACGACGCCACGCCCCCCATGCCGGCGATGCCGTCCCCCCACTGGGCCGACGATGTGGTCGCTCCGCTGGCCGCCACCTGGCCCGACGACCACCGCCGTCCCTTCCTGAAGATGCTGGCGCCGATGGCCATGCGCTCGGGTGCAGAACACTGCATCCCACCGTCCGTCACCGTCGCGCAGGGGATCCTGGAGTCCGGCTGGGGCCGGTCCAACAACGCCCTCGAGCTGAACAACCTCTTCGGCATCAAAGCCTCCGCCGCCGAGCGTGGCGACCGCGTGGCGACTTGGGAGTACGTTGGCGGCAAGAAAGTACGCCGGCACGAGCGCTTTCGTCGTTTCGACTCCTGGCACGAGGCGGTGCGTCAGCACGACCAGCGATTGGCCGAGCACCCCGCCTACGCCGACGCACGCGCCGAGCGTCAGTCGGGACCCGACTTCGTGGAGGCCATCGCGCCGGTGTACGCCACCGACCCGGCCTACGCCGAGCGCATCCACGGGCTCGTGGAGCTCTACGGCCTCGATGCCCTCGACGAGCCCGCGCTGGAGCGGGCCGAGGCCCAGCAGCGCTGCGGCTGATCCACGACACGGTCCGGTCGGTGGGACTCGCCGCCACGGCGAGCCTGTCATGGGTTCCTGGCGGAGCCAGCCCTTCTACCCGGTGACCACCGCCGGATGATGGAGGCTGTGGCGACATGATGGTCCGCTGCGTGTACTTCCTCGATGGCGCCTGGCTGGACGACGGCTGGTTCTGCGATGCCTGAGGGCCCATTGGAGATAGAGTGCCGCCGCGAGGTCGTCGATGAAACGTGTGGTCCCGGTCCCCATCTCTCCGCCCCCTGCCACTCAGCGCGTGCACCGCGGCGCGCGATTCTCGGGCGAGAACGAACGAAAAAGTCGCTATACCCTTCCGGATGGGCTCTCTTCGGGTAGTCCGGTGGGTTTCCGGTCGCGGGTCTCCCTCACCGCCGACGAGACCGACCTCGCGTTGTCGCTGCTGGACCTGGCCCGCCCCACCGGCTTCGTGGACGGCCCCCCGCCCACCGATGGCGAGCTGTTCGACGAGAGCAGCCTCGGCGTGCTCTCGGCCCGACAGAGCACCAACTTCCGCGGCCATCGCGCCGTGTGCCTCGGCTCCGATGACCTCCCCGAACTGGAGCGCATCCTTCGGGGTCTGGACCACCGAGACGCCGACATCCTCTCTGGCGGAAGCCACGCCCACGTGGTGCTCTGTCGGCCCTACCGCACCCCTTTCACCGGGCTGCTCACGTTCATCGGCCACCGGCCCATCCGGTCCCTTGCCACCGTCGTTCGTCGCGCCTGGCGCAAGTGGCGGCACCATCACGACGACATCCCGACCATCGGCTACCTCACGGAGCTCCACGTCGGCATCCTCGCGGACGCCATGGAGCGGGCCACGGTGATCGCCAGCGCCGGCACTCGCCGCGCTCAGGTTCACATGCGACCGTTCTCCGGCAAGGCCCTCCGGGACAACGCCGCGGCCCTGGACCCGCTGTATGCGCTGTGCGGCGTGACGACCCAAGAGCGACGGCAAGGGTGGCGCGTGGCGTTGGTGGCGCAGGTCGGCTGCGCGACGCCGGACGAAGCCATCGCCATGCCCGACGCGAGCGCGCGACGCATCGGGGCGGCCATGCTCGCCCTGCGCTCCGAGCGCATCCAGCCTGGTGTGAACCAGGAAGACAAGGCCCCCGCGCCCTACCAAGCCCGACAGGACATGGACGTGTCCGACGAGCTCACGGTGATGTGCGGCCGCGCCGGCTACAACGCCATGGAGCACTGGACGGGCCTGGATCGAGAGCTCGCCAAGGAGCTGCTCCTCCTCGAGCGCGTGGACGTGCTCTCGGCCAACGGCAAGCGCCGGCTGCGGGAGATCCGTGGTCAGCTCGGCGACATCACCGACAAGGTGGTGGCCACCCTGCCCAAGTGGGCGGACTGGCCGACTGGCAAGCAGCTCTCAAAGAACGCGGCCAGAGGAAAGAAGGCCTTTGCCCTGGCTGGACAACGTATCTACATCGTGGGCGCCGACCGCCGTGCGCTCGAGCGGGCAGGGGTCGACTTCGACCTGGCCGTGCGCGCCATCGGCGCTGCGTGTGCCCGAGGCGCCCTCGTGGCAGAGATCATGGGAACCACCGAGATTCCGGACGACTGCGACCTGCTCGCAGGCATCTGCCTCATGGCGGGACCCGTCAACCAGAACGATGTAGGCAAGCAGTTCTACGGCTACCGGGACCTGCTCGCCGACGCCTTTCCCGACCAAGACACGACGTCGTTGCTGGTGTGGACGTTGAAGGCCAAGACCGTAGCGGACCCCATCGGAAACGAAGAGCAGCTGATGAACCCGGCCCGCAAGGGTGCTCTGGTGGACCTCCGCTGTGCACCTCACGAGGCGGTCTCGGTGCGCCGCGACGGCGTGGTGGTGCCGTTCCGACTGGAGGGGGAGCGCACCAGCGAGGAGCGCGCCTTCGCCGACGTGGGCAACTTCGTGACCGACGGAGAGGGCCGAGGCATCCCGGGCAACGAGGGCAGCCCTTGGTCCGGTGGCGATCGCCCCGTGTGGGTGTGACCGCCACGAAGGGTCGACTGCTCCGACACACGGTCAGTCGCCGAACGCCGCTCCCTGCACCCGCTCGTAGAAGGCAGGGACGACCGTTCTGAGCGTGTGGGCCTCAGGGTGGGACCGGTCCACCTTCCACGTGAAGGACACGCCCTCGTTCGTGAAGTCGGGGCCGATCAGGATCCGGCCAGGGGCCCACTCGACGTACACCACCGCCTGGCCATGCAGCTCGTCCATCCCGCTGGGTCGTCCGGCCTTGGTGGCTTCCTCCTGCACCAGCTCGAACAGCGCCGCGTACGACCCCCGGGGATCTCGGGCTTCAGGCGGAGACCCATGTCCCCCAAGATGCTCGACACCTCTCGAAGGGACTTCGCCGGAGCCTCGTCGGGGGCATCGGTCATCTGGGCCGCCAGCGCCTTGCCTTCGGCAAGGAAGCGCCGCTCGGACACATCGCAAAGCTCACCGATCGTGCGGACCTCCAACGCCTCGAAGAGTGCGGTGGTGAAGACCGCCACCTCGAGCGCAGTCACCGTTCTTTCCTTGGGGTCTGTGGCCATGCGCTTGGCTCCTGCGGACGTCGACGAGGGAGGCGGTGGAGGGACGACGGGTTCGGAGGGGAGACGCGAGCACCCGTTCAGCATCGAGGCCATCACTACCGCGGCACCTCTTGCGAACCCCACGTACGCCTCCACATCGTCCACCTCCCCTACGCTTCACTTGGCTTGCCGAGCCAGTCCAACAGATGGTCCCACAGCGCCTGCGCGGCAGGACTCGGCGTGCCGGGAGGACGCACCAAGTAGAAGGCCAACGACTCGGGGAAGCGCCACTCCGGAAGCACCCTCTTCAGCCCGGACAAGTCCGCGAAGTCCGGAAGCATGGCCACCCCAAGACCGGCCTGGGCAGCGAGCACTCGCCCTTGGGTGGCACGGGTGAGCAGATGGGGTGTGGGCCGCAACGTGACCACCTCCCCTGCACGTTCCAGGATCAGCGGCCCGCGGCGATGGAGGAGCAAGGGCACCTCCAGCAGGTCACTGGGCAGCAGGACATGGTCGGTCGGGAACTCCGGGGCCGCGAACATGCCCCCGGTGATGGCGACGAGATGCCGGCACACGAGGTCCGAGTCCTGGAGACTTCCTCCCCGCACGGCGACATCGACCCCTTCGTCGACGATGTCATGGACCTCTTCATCGTAGGACACCTCGAGGTCCACTTCGGGGTGTTCTCGCAGGAAGACGTGCAAGGCAGGAGCCACCCGCGACAGCCCGAAGGTCAGCGGGGCGGCGACCCGGACCCGACCCCGCACCGGTGCATCCGCCAACCCATCGAGCAGCCCCAAGAGCTCCTGCAGAGGCCCATGGGCGCCAGTCGCCAAGGCCTCCCCTGCGGCGGTGAGCGTGATGCTGCGCGTGTTTCTATGGAACAAACGCGTGCGCACCCGGGCCTCGAGCCTCGCGATGCCTTTGCTGAGGGCGGACCGATCGAGGCCGAGCTCATCGGCCGCTCCCCGAAAGGACCCATGCCGAGCAGCCACGAGGAACATCGTCAGGTCGCGCATCGGTGTGTACTCCGCTGCAGAGTGGTGACGCCCGTTCACCAATGGTGCCCGATACGGGCGACGTATCATCATCACGTGAGGCATATCCCATGAAGTACCTGTCCATCGTCCTGCTCACCCTGGCCGCGTGCAGCGGCGACGACGAAGACCCCGCCGACTCCGGCCAGCCCACCACGCCGGCGTCGTGGCAGGACATGGACTTCGACCAACGAGCCTCCTACATGGCCGACGTCGTCATGCCCGCCCTTCAGCCCGAGTTCGAGGCATACGACGCCCGCTTCGCCGACATGAATTGCGGGACCTGCCATGGCGCCGGCGCGGACGACGGAACGTTCACCATGCCCAGCGACGGGCTGTACCCCATCGACTTCGCCGCCTTCCCCACCGGAGCGGGGGCCGACTTCATGATGGACACCGTCACCCCGATGATGGTGGACCTGCTGGACGAAGAGGCCTTCGACCCCAAGACCGGCGCCGGGTTTGGCTGCCTGGGCTGCCACCCCGCGGCAGGCTGAGCGTCGGGCCTAGACCCGTCGACGGCTGGGTCGGAACGCATGGCCGAAGAAGAACTGCAGCGGGAGATGCACCCGCTGCGCCCACGCTCGCTCGTGGTGTAGTGCACCGGGAAAGCCCAAAAACAGCACGTCGCTCCCCGGAGACATTCCTCGAGCGACCAGCGTATCGAAGATCTCCCGGGTCGCCTGGTGATTGTCGTTGGGCAGCCCGGCGTCGAGGTAGACCCGCACCCCCGGAAGCCGTTCACGCCACACCCGGTGCAGCAGGTCGTCCCGGAATCCAAACGTGCTGGACAGGCAGGCGCACATGCCGACCGCATCGGGGTGGGTCCAGGCGACGTGGAGCGACGCGACCCCGCCGAGACTCGACCCCATGATGGCGGTGTGCTCCGGACCCTTCAGTGTGCGGTACCCAAGGTCGATGCCCGGGATCAGCTCACGGACGAGCTGCTCGCCAAAGCGGTCGTAGCCGGGCTCGGTGTACTCGTGCTCCCGCTCCTCCGGCACGCTGTAGACCGCCACCACGATGAGCTTGTCCACCATGTTGAGCGCATCGAGCTGGTCCACCGTCTCGTCGAGGGCCCAGTCTGCTCCAGAGAAGGCCTCCTCAGGAAGGAACACGTTCGCGCCATCCAATACGTACAACGTCGGGTATCGCTTCTCCGTGTTCTCATCGTAGCCCGGAGGCAGGAAGATCCTCACGGTGCGACCGCCGATCTCCCTACGGTCGGTGAGGCATCCAGACGTCGCCCCGTCGAAGTGCGGGTAGATGCTCTGCTCTCCCGGCACGATGAGGTAGTTGGAGCCCAGCGCCCAGTCGACCGCGTCGCCCGTTCGGCGCACCGGCTTGGCGTAGAGTAGCGGGGGACCTTCCTCGGGCATCGGCAACCGGAACAGCCGCTCGGACCCTCCCTCGAACACCGCGGCCGGCTCCACGTCGACCGACCAGTCGCGGGAGGTACGCAGGGCCAGATCGGCCCCCGGCGGGTAGTGGACGCGCAGTTCGATCATACCCGCCGGCTATCACGGCGCTGCCGAGGCGAACGACGGTCCTCCCACGGACTCGTCGAGTCGAACCTCGCGGAACGGCACGAGGCCCTCAGGGTCGATGGCGATCTGCTTCAAGCGGCCCCGCACCGGCAGCGAGGCACGGCCCCGGCCGTCCTGCACGCTCACCCAGTGGGTCTTCGACGTCCCACCGCTGGCCACGGCGACGGGCACCTGGATGGTGCCGAAGGGAAGGTCGGTGACCAGCTCGATGGCCACCGCCTCCCCGTCGAGGTGCCAGGAGGCGGTCAGCGCTGGCGCGTGGTCGGACGGAAGCCACACGTCGAACACGTCCGACAGGTCGGCTCCAGTGACCTGTTGGAGGGCTTGTTGAAGCTCTGCGGTCGTGCGGCCGTCGCGACGCAGAAAGGCATGGAGGCCCCGGAGCAGTCCCTCCTCCCCCACGCGGCTTCGCACCAATCCGTGGAACAGGCCTGCCATCCGGGTGGCCTCCCGCTCGTGGAGAGCGTCGTCTCCCTCGGCGTCCCGCGGCAGCTCCCGCCACATCCGGACCACCTTGTCGCTGTAGGCATGATCGAGGAACAGCTCCCCGTACAGTCGGGGCATCGCTCGGCCGATCCAGGCGTCCTCCGAGAGGTATGGTCGATCCACGGGCCGCCACCATTGCGCAGCGACCCCTTCGGCCACCTCCAGCTCGATGTTGTGGGGCCAGCGGCTCTTCAGGATGCGGCGTGCATCGCCCGCGCCGTACACCCCGTGGATGTGCAGCTGCCCCGGCGCGACGCGGACTTGGGGTCGAGGGAGCGGTTCTCCGCCAAGCTCCCAGGCCAAGGCGCTAGGCCCCTGCACGATCTCGAGCTCCCCGTACGGGAACCGCGGCAGGGCGGTCTGGAAGAAGTTCACGGTGGCCCGAGCCAACACCTGCAGGTCGGCTTCGAGGGTTGCATCCCGCGCAAGGATGCGCACCGCCGGCATGCCCTTCTGGCCCCCGAAGCTCTCCTCACCATCGAAGTCTCCCACCACCACGTGGGGCCGGCCTCGCTGCTCCACCACGGCCCACGTGACAGGTCCTTTCACGACGTCCCGACCCACGTGCCCAGAGACGGCGACCTGGTAGCGGCCCCGGGTCGAGCCCACGCGGAGGTCGACCTGCACCGGCTCCGAGGTGCGCATGCCATACGGGAGCACGTCGGCGGCCTCGGTGGTAGGTCCGAGCTCGAGCAGGTCGGGCAGACCCCCGACCTTCGGCGCCAGCGACACGTGGCGCCGGGTTCGCCGCACCGTCTCTTCGGCACCGAAGACGATGGGTCCGAAGGCGAGTCGATCGTGGTGTCGCACCCGCAAGGTCGCGGACACGCCAGCAGAAAGGGGCGTAGGTAGGAGGTACACGCCCCCTTGATACAGGCCTTCAATTCGACCAAATCCGCGTCCGACGTAGGTCAGTTCCTGACCATCGACGGTGACCCGATCCAGCCCACAGGACGGGGCGACGTGGAGCTGCTCGTAGCGCATCTCGAGCTCGTGGCAGGGGACACGCAGATGGACCAGCCGCGCCTCGTCTTGGCTGGCGTACGTGACCAAGGACTCCACGGCGAGGTCGGCATGGCGGCCACTGGCGTGCGGCTCGACCACCACGTTGCCGACGATGCGCTCCAGATGAGCCCCCACGGCGGCCCCATCGCTGCCCCCGAGACGTCGAATGGCGGCGCGGTCGCCATGGTCCTCGGCGACGAGGCCGTGGGCCAACCACACTGCATCGTGGCCGTCGTCGACCGCACCGGTGGGGTCCTCGATCCAGGTGGTCCACCGGCTGCGGGGGCTGCGTACCGCGTCGGGCACGAGGTGGTGCAGGGAGGTGGCACCTCGGGCATCGACCACCCAGCGGTCGCGGTCTTCCAAGCGATCCATGCGCACGGCATCGTGGGGATCGAGCCCCAGCTCGGCGAGGACGTCTTGTCGGTCGTGCAGGCGCTCGGTCGCCTGGCGACGGGAGGCCCCGAGCCGCTGGTCGACCACCACCACCTGGAACGTGCCGTCGTCGTCGTAGTAGCCTTCCACCCCTCCATCCACCGCTACGGGCCGGAGCCCCTGGGTCAGTGCTGTGGCATCCAGGCCCAGCACGAGGACGGTGTCGACCTCCTCGACGTACACCCCGCGGTCGACCACGCGGCGCATGCGGTCGAGGGACGCCGCCCCCGCCAGCACGAGATGGTTGCCCAGCATGCGGGCTTCGTCCGGGTCCAGCTCGGTGTGGGCGACACCCGAGCCCACGAAGGCCACGCCCACGGGTTCGCCGTCGGCCTCGACGCCGAACAGGTAGCCCGACGGAAGCTCGACGGTGTGGCCCGGGCGCACGAGTCGAAGGTCGTCGTCGGCGAACCAGGCGGTGTCGGTCAGGGTGAGGGTGCCGGCCATGGCCGTGGCGAGCAGTAGGTGCAGGGATGACCTCCTGCTCTTGGAGGTGAACGCACCCCGGGCGCTGTTCACCTCTGAGCGAGGTTCTCCTACAGCTCTCGCGCCGGCGCGAAGATGGCGTTGGATACCTGCATGAGGGCGTCGAGGTCGTGCACGTTGCCCTCGAGGCGGGGCACTTCCTGGTAGAAGCCGCCGCCCTCTCCCGCGACGCGGACCTGGTGGGTGAGCACCGCCTCGGCTGACGTGAGGCCCTTCAGGCGCCGATGGGCCATCCCAAGGCGGGCCAGCACGCGCTGCACCACCACCGGGTCGAGTTCGCCTCGTGCCGCATCGGCGACAGGCTCTAGCACCGCCCTGGCGTCGTGGTGCTCTCCGAGGCACGTGTGCACCTGGTTCACGATGATGCCGCCGCGGGGCAGCTCCCGCTCGGCCAGCTCCTGCTGGAAGAACGTCGCCACGTCGAGGCTGGACTCGGTGGGGGCACACACGGTGACGAAGCTCGTGTGCTCGTCGTGGAACAGCTTCATGATCGTCTCGTGACGCTCCACGAAGCCGGCGTAGAGGCCAGAGAAGTCCGCGAAGAAGTGGGAGAGGTCTTCCAGAAAGTCCTCTCCGAACACCGCGCCGAGCAACTTGTAGACGACCGCCTGAGTGCCGAGCATCCAGCGTCGACCGAAGCCGCGTCGCCCTTGGTTCGGCTGCAGGAACCACTTGAGGACCCGCTCGTCGAGGAAGTTGACGAGCCGCCCAGGGCTCTCCAGGAAGTCGAGCGCGTTCTTGACCGGCGGCGTGTCGAGGATCACCAGGTCGTAGTCGCCGGAGTTGACGATGTCGTACAGCGTCTCCGTCGCCATGTAGTCCTGGCTGCCGGCGAAGGTGTCCGCCATGTGGCGGTAGATGTGGTTCTGGAGGATCCGATCCCGGGACTCCTCGTCGGGGGCGATGCGCTCGATGAGTCCGTCGAAGGTAGATTTCGAGTCCAGCATCATCGCGTGGAGCTGCCCGCTGGTGGAGAAGGCGGACAGATCGATGGCGGTGGCTTCGTTGCCGATGGCGGACAGCCCGAGGCTGTTGGCCAGGCGCCGTGCGGGGTCGATGGTGAGCACCATCGCTTTGCGGCCGCGGATCGCACCGGACAAGGCCAAGGTGGCCGCGGTGGTCGTCTTGCCCACGCCGCCCGCCCCGACGCACACCACGAGGTTGGTGCGACGCATCCAGGCATCGACGGAGACATCGAGCGGACCCTTCGGGGGCTCGGCCTCGGGGGCCGGGTAGGGGTTGTCGAGCTTCAGGTCGCGACGGGACACCCCCACGAGGCGGCCCAGATGTGCGGCGACCGACTCGACCACCTTGCTGGGGATCCCACCAGGGGGTGCCGGTGGCACGAGGATCGGTGCATGGTGGAGGGCTTCGGTGAGTCGCTCGGCGCTGTGGGCCGTCGCTTGCTCGAGGGCATCTTCCCAGCGTCCGGCCTGGAGGAACTCTTGCTGCAGGGCATCGAGCCCCTCGACGCGTCCCATGCGTCCCAGCAGATCTCGCTCGTCCTCCGTGAGCGAGGGGAGCGTGGCCCGGTTCAGGAACACTGCTGGCGGCCGGCTGACGAGCTCGAAGTCCTCCATCTTGGAGTAGGTCTCGATGGTCTCGTTGACGACCATCTCCTCGGGCAGCGACACGAACACCATGCGAGTCGTGCGACGGGACAGCAACTGGCGCAGCTCCTGTGCCCGCTGCCGCACGGGCCCCGAGCGGAAGAGGCCGAGGGCGCTGCGGGTGATGTCGAGGAGGCTGAACGCGTGGCCTGAGGCGGGCATGTCGACCACGACGAGGTCGTACTCGCTGGCGTGCTCGCCGAGCACCGACAGCGTGACGATCTCCTGAGAACCCGGCGTAAAATCCAGGAATCGCTGCACCATCGCGTTGTCGAGGATCAACGAGACGACCCGACGGCTGGGCACGAGACGCTTGAGGAAGCTCTTGAGGGCCTCGCTCCAGGTGACGTTGCAGATGTCGAGGTTCTTGCGTACTTCCTCGGGCTGGAAGCTGGGCTCCACCCCGAAGATGGGGGTGAGGGCGGGCCGCTGGTTGTCGACCTCGGCGAGGAGCGTCCGACGCCCACGAGCCGCGGCGAGCATCGCGATGGCGGCCGCGTAGGACGTCTTGCCGGTGCCCCCCTTGCCGGTCACCATCACCAGCCTGCTGTCGAGCAGGTCGAGGGCGACCTCCGCCGCTTCCTTCATGTTGTCGGGCACGTCCATGAGCGCGAGCGTCCTTGGTTCCGGCGGAAGGCAGTTCCCTGGGGGGTCGTACCCGAGAAGGATGGCTTAGATGTCGAGGTTTCGGACCGAGAGCGCGTTCTCCTCGATGAACAAGCGCCGTGGCTCCACAGCATCGCCCATCAATGTCGTAAACACCGTGTCGGCGGAGAGAAGGTCATCGATGTCGACCCGCTGCAGCACGCGTACGTCTGGGTCCATCGTGGTCTCCCAGAGCTGCTCTGGGTTCATCTCCCCCAGACCCTTGTACCGCTGCACGTCGTAGCCACGCTGGGCGAGCTCCAGCATCTCGGCCAAGGCGCCCGTCCATGTAGAGACGGTGCGCTCCGTGTTGCCGACCTTCAGACGCACCGGCAAGGACACCGTGGCCTCGAGGCTCTGGTAGAGCTCCGTGAGGCGCGTGTGATCGCCGAGGTGGTCGGTGAGGCGCAAGGTTCGCTCTTCGCCACGCATCTCCACCGAAACCATGATGCCTCGGCCCTCTTCGTCGTGCACCGGACGCACGAAGCTGACCAGGAGTCGAGGCTCGATCTCCACCATGTGGGTACGCAGCTCTCCGCACAACTCCGCGAGGGCTTCCTCGCCCTCCGGAAGCAGGCCGCCGGTGAGGTGGTAGAACGCCTCGGCCACCGCCGGCGGGTACTTGTGCTCGAGCCGCTGGAAGCGCCGGGCAACCTCGCCGAGCTGGGCCACGAAGGCTGCCACCTCCTCTTGGGACAGCGCGATCGGCTGATCCTCACCATCGACCTGATCGGTGAGGACCTTGACCGTGTCGATGGCCTGCTCGAGGAAGAAACGCTGCTGCTCGGACTCGTCCTTGAGGTACTGCTCCTTCTTGCCCCGCTTGACCCGGTACAGAGGGGGCTGAGCGATGTAGAGGTGGCCGTTCTCGATGAGCGGCCGCATCTGCCGGTAGAAGAAGGTGAGCAACAGGGTGCGGATGTGGGAGCCGTCGACGTCGGCGTCGGTCATGATGATGATGCGACCGTAGCGGAGCTTCTCGGGATCGAAGTCAGGGCCGATGCCACAGCCCAGCGCACTGATGATGGTGCGGACTTCGTTGTTGGCGAGCATCTTGTCGAAGCGGGCCTTCTCCACGTTGAGGATCTTGCCTCGGAGCGGGAGGATGGCCTGGTACTTGCGGTCGCGGCCCTGCTTGGCAGAGCCACCAGCAGAGTCGCCCTCGACCAGGTAGACCTCGCACAGAGCCGGATCGCGCTCCTGACAGTCGGCGAGCTTGCCCGGAAGATCTCCACCCTCGAGGGCAGACTTGCGACGGGCGAGCTCACGAGCCTTGCGAGCCGCATCGCGAGCACGGGCGGACTCGATGGCCTTGCCGATGATCGTCTTGGTGACCTGCGGGTTCTCGTCGAAGAAGTGGCCGAGCTGCTCTGCGACCACCGACTCGGTGAGGCCCTTGACCTCCGAGTTGCCCAGCTTGCCCTTGGTCTGGCCTTCGAACTGCGGCTCAGCGACCCGAACCGAGAGCACAGCGGTCAGCCCTTCTCGAATGTCGTCACCCGAGATGTTGGTGCCCTTGAGGGCCTTCAACAAGCCGTTGCTGGTGGCGAAGTTGTTGAGGGAGCGGGTGAGTCCCGCCTTCAGACCGGAGACGTGGGTGCCGCCATTGACCGTGTTGATGTTGTTGACGAACGAGAAGAGCGTCTCGCTGTAGGCGCTCGTCCACTGCAAGGCGCAGTCGACCTGAACCATGGAACCGTCGCTGCTCTTGGACTCGCCCTGCACGCGAATCGGCGGGGTGTGCAGCGGGCTGCGAGCCGCGTTGAGGTACTGCACGAAGGTGGTCAGCCCACCCTCGGCGACGAAGGTGTCGCTCCGGTCGCCACGCGCATCGATCAGCTCGATCACGAGGCCGGGGTTGAGGAAGGACAGCTCGCGGAGACGACGGGCCAGCACGTCGTACTCGAACTCCACGGTCTCGGTGAAGATCTCCTCGTCGGGCCAGAACCGAACCCGCGTGCCGCGCTGAACGTTGCCATCCGGGAGCGTCGGAGCGGGGCCCAAGTCGGCCAGGTCTTCTTCGGGCTCCCCGCGACAGTAGCCCTGCATGTAGTGCTCGCTGTCTCGCCAGATGTCGAGCTGCAGCCGGATGGAGAGCGCGTTGACACACGAGACGCCCACGCCATGCAGGCCACCGGAGACCTTGTAGCTGTTGGAGTCGAACTTGCCGCCAGCGTGCAGCACGGTCATGACGACCTCAGCTGCGGGACGACCCGACTCGTGCATGTCGACGGGAATGCCGCGGCCATCATCGGTGACGGAACAGGAGCCGTCGTCGTGCAGGCGCACGACGATCGTGGCGCAGTAGCCCGCCATCGCTTCGTCGATGGCGTTGTCGACCACTTCGTAGACCAGGTGATGCAGCCCAGCAGGGCCCGTGCTCCCGATGTACATGCCCGGTCGCATCCGCACTGCTTCGAGCCCTTCGAGGACCGTGATGGACGAGCCGGTGTAGGTGCTGTCGTCGGCGGTGGGCTCCATGAAGGGCTCCGGGGGTGGGTTCGGTGGGGCGCGTGCAGTGGGGTGCGCAGCGACGCCGGATGGGGATGCAAAGGGACCGGAAGACGTATCCCAGCACGCACCGTTCCTCAACCCGTCAAGAAGCCTGCCCTATCCGGCGATGACGTCGTCGCGATGCGGATCCACGGCGAGCGGTTCCTCGCTCCTCATGGGTCCCGTCGACGGACCTGCCCCGCCTCGACCTCCAGGTACAGCGTGTCGCTGGCTGGCAGGGCGGACAGATGCTCTGGGGCCGTGGTCGTCGCGAAGACCTGAGCGCCAAGATCCCCGAGCAGATCCACGAGTCGTGCCGTGCGAGCACGGTCGAGCTCGCTGCTCACGTCATCGACGAGAAACAGCGGAATCTCACCGCGAAGTCTCGCCGCAACCAACTCGGCGAGCTTCAATGCCAGCACGAGGGACCGCACTTGGCCCCGGGAGCCATAGGTCCGAGCTGGATGCCCATCGAGGCCGATGCGGATGTCGTCGCTCTGGGGGCCCGCGAGGGTGGTGCCTCGCTCGATCTCCCGATCCCTCACTTCATCGAGCCGTGCCGCGAACGAGGCGGCACGCTCAGCGTCGGTGTCCCCCTTGCAGGTGGTCTGAAGGGTCAGGGTCAGGGGCAGCTTGGAGCCTGCGATTCGCTCGTGGAGTTCTCGCACATGCGGGACCAACTCGGCGAGCATCGCCGCACGACGTCCCACGAGGTCGGCTCCGAGGGTCGCGAGCTGCTCGTCGAGGACCTCGAGGTAGCCGCGGTCTGCTCGTCCTCGGCGAAGGAGGGCTGACTTCTGATCGAGGGCACGTCGGTAGCGGCGGACCCGCTCGAGATGGGCGGGCTGCGCGGTGAAGGTGGCCCGATCGAGCCAGTCCCTGCGCCAGCTGGGCGAGCCGGACACCACGCGTTCGTCGGACGGCGTGAAGGTGATGGCCCGCACACCAGCGAAGTACTCCTGCAAGTCATCCGCTCGCTTGCCATCGAGCTTCGCCTGACGCCCATCCGGACCGATGTCGATCCGGTAGTGCCGGGTGAGGCCTCTGTGGTCCACCCAGCCGGCCAGGGCAGCTTCTTTGTCCCCCCAGCGCACCAAGTCACGCACCCGACGGCCCCGCAGGGGCTTCAGCGTGGCCAGCAAGTGAACCGCTTCTAGGGTGTTGGTCTTCCCCTGGGCATTGGGACCCGAGAGCACCACGAAGGGGGCTCCAACCTCGATATCCAGAGGCTCGAGGTTGCGAAAGCGCTCAGCGACGAGGCGCTCGAGGCGCACGAGCCATCAGTCCAGACGCATGGGCATGACGACGAAGAAGCAGTCGCTGTCTTCGGGGTCCTTCACCAGGCATGGGGCGAGAGGATGAGCGAGCTCCAGCACCACGTGCTCGCCCTTCATCACACCGAGGATCTCTTGCAGGTAGCGAGCGTTGAAGCCCACGGCGAGCTCGTCGCCGGTGAGCTCCATCGGCACCGTCTCCCGAACCTCGCCACGATCGACGTTGTGGACCTCGATCTCGAGCTCGGTTTCCTTGAACGCAAAGCGCACCGCACGGGCACGCTCGGCCACGAGGATGCCCACGCGCTTCAACGTCGCCGCGAGCTCGTCGCGACGCAGCACGGCGCGGTGCTTGTTGTCGGTGGGAACGACAGCGCCGTAGTCCGGGAATTCCCCCTCGAGGAGCCGGAACCAGAAGATCTGGTTGGGCCGGGTGAGGCGGATGGCGCCCTCGCCAAAGGACAGCTCCACCTGCTCGTCGTCGTTGTCGAGCAGCTTGCGAATGACCGCGAGGGCCTTGCGCGGGATGAGCGTACGGGGCGTGATGATCAGCTCGCCTTCGTAAGCGCCTTCCGCCGAAGACAGTCGATGGCCATCGGTGGCGACCATCCGCAGACGGGGCCCTTCGGGGCCTTCGGCCGCTTCGATGTGGGCGCCGTTGAGGCCGTAGCGAACGTCGTCGGTGGCGACCGAGAAGTTCGTGCACTCGACGAGCCGACGCAGAACGCCTTCGGCGATGCGGGCAGAGCCCTTGCCATCGAACGTCGGCAAGGCAGGGAAGTCTTCGGCAGCGAAACCGGGGAGCTTGAACTCGGCACGACCGGACTTGATCTCGAGCCGCCGGTTGGCCTTGACCGAGAGGTGAACCGTGGGCTCCGGAAGCGAGCGAATGATCTGGAAGAAGTTCGCCGCATCGACCGCCAGCTGCCCGGGGGTCGTGATGTTGGCAGACAGATCGCCGATGTAGGCCACTTCCGCGTCGGTGGCGGTCATGCGGAGCCCGGCATCTCGAGCGTGGAGCAGGACATGAGCCAGCAGCGGGTGGGTGCTACGACGTTCGATGATGCCCTGCACGCGAGCCAGGCCTCGCGCCAGCTCGTCTCGATCGATGTACAGGTCCATTTCGTCTCCTCCTGGCGGCCGCTCCCCTTATCCGATGATCAAGATCAGGGTGGATCGATCTAGTAGTAGTAGTAGGGAAGGACGATCTCTGTGGATAACTAGATTTATCCAGTTTAAACCGTATCTAAAGCTATGAATGGATCGGTGGACGGACGGGGGTACATTCGCGGCGTGGCCGGGGAAGGATTTGTGCCCCTCGGGATCGTCGAGAGGTTGTCCGCAGTCCATCCCGATCCGTTCCCAGGATGTCCCCAGGGATGTTCGCAGGATCTCCACAGGGTTTTCCACAGGCCTTTGGCGGAGGAGGAGGCTGAGACCTCCCGGCTTTTGGGTCGCCGGTGGAGCGATTCGGTCTGGTGTGGGTTGCTGCGTCGCGTCGGGGGTGGACGATGTGAGGACACGGTGTGGTCATGCGAGCGCAGACTCCTGCCCGGAATCTTGCACGAACCAGCAGGGTCCGCCGAGGTGCTCGTGGATGGCTCGGAGACGCGCCAGGTCGATTTGGTCGGGGAGGCCAAAGAGGTGTACATCGGCGGGCTCGCTGCGCCCCACGGCCTCCAGGAACGGGCCAGAGGCCACCCGTGCTTCGGTCCGGGGAAGGCGACCGAGCTCGATGACGTCGTCGAGGAACTGCCGTGCGGCATCCTCGGTGGTGGGGTCTCGCACGACCGTGGCCAGGCGCACCTTCCCCTCGTCGGGCACCGTGAGGAGGTAGGCGAGGAGGACCGGCAGATCGAGGTTGGCGACGTGCAAGCCCAGGGTCCAGTCGGGATGCCGATCCGACAGCCACACAGCCACGGAGCGGATGGCCTCGGGCAGGGGCTCGCTGCCGAAGGTGAGCACCACCCCGACCCCCCAGCGCCTGGCGTGGTCGATGACCTCCTGCAGGCCGTCGGCGCCGAGCTCCTCGGCGAGATGGTCGGCCGATAGCACCAGCAGGTTGGGGGCGAAGAAGGTGCCGGACATGGCGTTGATGGAGAGCCGTGCGGACTGGCCAGGACGCTCTTCGGGCATGGGATGCCAGCTGGCGAAGGCCCCCTGCGAGCGCATCCAGGCGACCAGCTCCTCGAGCCGATCGTGAAGGGGTTGGCTGTCGTGGGTGGCGACGAGCTTGGTGGAGCCCCGGTAGCGAGTGATGGCCCAGGCGGTGCCGATGGCGTGGGCGGCGGCGTCGGCGGAGGCCACGGGTACGAGGAGGTCGGGCTTCCAGTCTCGCTCCGACTTGCCGCTCTGGGAGGCCTTCAGGGCGGCCCATGCTGCCAAGGTCCGGGCGATGCCCGACTGCACGGTGACCCAGGGCGTGTCGACCTTCTTGCGTCGGGACAGGTACAGGTAGATGCCCCCGACGAACACCACCTCGGGCAGGCCCCCGGCGGGGCTCGAGAGGACCAGACCCGCGATGCAGGCCACGGCGCCGACCACGGGCACGGCGGTGGGGATTCGGAAGCGAGGCCGCCAGCTCACCATGCCGAGGGACTGCTCGAGGGCGACCACCACGTTGACCGCCAGGTAGGTCATGATGAAGAAGCTGGTGAGGATCGGCGCGATGGCGTCGAGAGAGCCTGCTGTGAGGCCCACCGCACACAGCGCGAGGGTGGCCAAGGTGGCGTTTCGTGGCTCTCCCGTGGGCGTGACCTTGGCGAGCTGCGTCGACAGTGGCACGACCCCGTGGGTCGCCATGGCCTGGAGCAGGCGGGGGGCAGCGACCAGGCTGGACAGGGCGGCCATCAGGGTGCTCGAGAGCAAGCCCATCATGACCATGGTGCCGAACATGGCGTGGTCGACCATGGCCAATTTGTTGGTGAGCAGCTCCTGTTGCGGGACGACCGTGGCGTACCAGATGGCGCCAAGGACGTAGACCGCAAGGGTGGTCCCCCAGGCCAGCATGGTGCCGGTGGGGATGGAGCGACTCGGTTTCTCCAGGCTGCCCGACATGCCGACGCCCACCATGATGCCAGTGGCTGCGGGGAAGAAGATGGCAAAGCACTCGAGCAAGCTCGCCTGCGGGAAGCGACCGACCACGGCCGGGACCTGCAGCTCGGCCCCCGACCAGCCTCCGAACGCCGACAGCACGGCTGCGGCCACGACGAAGAGCATGACGGCTTGTGCTCGGGAGGCCAGCGCTGCGCTGGCCAGCGTGACCCCGCCGACCAGGGCAAAGGCGGCGCTGACCACGAGGCCAGCCGGTTGGGTCGGGAAGTAGTACGCCCAGCCTTCGGTGAAGGCGTACAGGTACATCACCGCACCGATGGACTGGGCCAAGTACAGCGGCACGCCGATGGCTCCGCCGGCTTCCAGACCCAGGGCGGCGCTGATGATGGCGAAGGCCCCTCCGGCGCGCATGCGGAGGTTGGTGGCGATGGACGACACGGACAGCGCCGTGGTTCCGGTGATCAGGAATGCCCCGCCAATGACCAGCAGGGCGCCGCCCAAGCCGGCGTTGCCCACGAGCCAGCCTTCCCGAAGGTAGAGCAACGCCCCGAGAACGGTGAGGACCACGGGCCGGTACACCCCGGCGAACGTTCCGAATCGAACCTGCGTGATGCTGGCATCTTCGGTGAGCGTGGCCGGTTCGCTTGGCGCGGTGTCGGTGTCGGTGGACATGGGGCAGGGCTATCGTGCGGCGCGTCCCCGGCATGCGGTTGCTGTCAGTTCCCGCGCAGCGAGAGGGAGAGCGGGCCTCGCTCGGTGGCGTGCAGGAGCCTCTCCGCCTCGGAGGGAGTGACGGAGAGGGTCACTCGACCGTCGGCGTGGGCGCGATGGATCGCGACGTCGCGTAGGATCGTGGTGGTCTCCAGCTCGTCATCGTCGTTGGGCGCCGTGGTCAGCAGATCGGTGCGCATGCCGCGGGCGACGAACCCTGCGGCGATCGGCGCCGCGTCGACGGGAACGGTCACGAATCGCTGTTCTCCATGGTGGAAGATCGGAGCGATGGGGCCTTGCTCTCGACCGTGAGTCAGCATCTCGGCTTCGTCTGGAGAGCAGGCGACGGTGAGCTGCTCGGGCGTGGCGTGGAGCACCAGGACGCCGGTGAGGAGGGTGACGGTTCGATCGATCTGGAGCAAGACCAGGTCCACGATGGCTCCGTTGGCCAAGTCTTCCTCGCTGACGAGCCTCGAGGGAACGGGCAGGGTGACGGCTCGCATCCCTGCGGGGATGGTCAGAGGGGTGGCCGCGCGCTCGGTCGCGGGGCTTGGCTCGACCGGAGGGGGGATGTCCGACGGGTCACCGATCGCGACGAAGGCCACCCCGGCTGCCGCAGCCAGCAAGAACAGTGTGGGCACGAGCTGCTGGAGGGATGGGCGACGAGACGTCGACCGGGGCTGGGTCTCGGCGGCATGGAGCAGGGTCGTCATGAGGTCCTCCGGTGGGGTGAGCTGTGCGAATCCGCGGGCGAGCTCGCGGTCGATGGGATCGGTGCCGGGGGGACGGTCTTCTGGGGATGCGTCGCTCATGGCAGCGCCTCCTTCTGGGTCGTTCCGAGCCAGGCGCGCAGGCGGGCGCGACCCCGGTGCACGAGCGACAGGACGGTGTTTCGAGGTCGATCGAGGAGGTCCGCTGCCTCGGCGGCCGTGTGGCCCTCGACGGCGCAGAGGTAGAGCGCCTCGCGTTCTTCGGGACGGAGCACAGCGAGGCCTTGCATCAGCGTCTGACGGTCGGCGAGGCTGGGGCCCGCGGGGGCGTGAAGCTGCTCGGGAAGGGGCTCGAAGTCCAGGATTTGCCTGCGTCGGTACCCGTCGATGTACTTGTTCTTCAGGGTGCGAAACAGGTAGCGGCGGGTTCGGGGGGCCTCGGCGCGGAGCATGGCGAGCCAGGCGTCCTGCAGCAGGTCATCGGCGTCCGCTGCGTCGCCGGTGAGGGCGACGGCGTAGCGGTAGCCGGCGTGCAGCAGGGTCTCGAGCTCGGTCACGAACACCTCGATGCGGCGACCCGTTCGAGTCGTCCGATCGCACCGACGAGCGAGGGGCTCCATCGATTGCGAGGCCGTCGAAAAAAGCCGACGGCGCCGGCGTCGAGAGAGGAAAAGCGAGGGGCAACCTACGCCGAGGGCAGCCGTAGACTACCGGACTTGGAGTGCCTGCTCGATGAGCCGCACCTTGTAGGCGAGGTCTGGGTCGGCATCGAGCTGCTTCTTCACCTTGCGGTAGCCGTGCTGGATGGTGCTGTGGTCGCGGCCACCGAACTCTCGGCCGAGCTCGGGGAACGACAGCGTGGTGTGGACCCGAGCCAGGTACATGGCGATGTGGCGCGGATTGGTGAGCGTGCGGGTTCGCTTGTTCCCGGTGATGTCGGCAGAGCGCAGGTTGTGGAACCGCGCCACGGCCTCGATGATTCCCGACACGGTGACCGTGGCCGGGGGTGGATCGAAGACCCCTGGCAGGCGCTTGCGGGCAAAGGGCAGGGTGATCGGCTCGCCGTAGAAGCTCTGCAGCGCCGACAGCCGGTTGAGCAGGCCCTCCAGCTCCCGAATGTTGCCTGCCACGGCATCGGCGATCCCATCGGCGAGATCGGCGGGCACGTGCATGCGGCGCTCCTCCGCCTTCTGCCGCAAGATGGCGAGCAGCGTCTCTTTGTCGGGGGCCTGCATGTCGGCCAGCAGCCCGCCCTCGAAGCGGGTGCGGAGACGGGGCTCGAGCTTGTCGATGTCGCGGGGCACGACGTCGGAGGTCAGCACGATCTGACGGCCGGTGCTCTGCAAGGCATTGAACGTGTGGAAGAACTCTTCCTGGGTCCGTTCCCGACCGGCGAGGAACTGCACATCGTCGACGAGCAGGACGGTGCACTCGCTGCGGTACTTCGAGCGGAAGTCCTCCATGCGCTTGAAGCGGAGGCAGTTGATCATCTCGTTCATGAAGGCTTCTGCCGTCACGTAGACGATGCGGGAGCCCGGATGGGTGCCCAAGACCTGGTTGGACAGGGCGTGCATGAGGTGCGTCTTGCCCAGACCGGTGGAGCCGTAGATGAACAAGGGGTTGTAGTTGCGGGCCGGGTGGTCCGCGACCGCGGCTGCAGCGGCGTGGGCGAACTTGTTGCACTCGCCAATGACGAAGCTGTCGAAGGTCTGGGTCGGGTTCACGCCAATGGCCCGAGGCAGAGCCTGGACGGGCTCAGCCGCTGGGGTGTTCTTGCGTGCCTCGCCGGTGGGTTCGTCGTCCCAGGAGAAGCGAACCGCCAGAGGACGACCCGCGGTGCGGACCAGCTCTTCGCTCAACTCGTCGAGGTAGTTGTCGCTGATCCAGTCGGCGTAGTAGCGGTTGGCGACCTCCAGCACGAGGACGTCCGTGCCCGGCCCGACGGGGTCGGACGGGTCGGTGGGCTCGAGCCGAAGCGGCGTCGCCGCCTTCAGCCAGATCTCCACGTCTTGGGGGCCAATGCGTTGCCGCATGGCATCGAGGAGGTGGTCCCATAGGCGCCCGAGGTCCAACGTCGAATGCTCCTGTCGGGGTCGGTGCCCGACGTCTGCACGGGTGGGGTGAAGGGCGGGGGATGACCCCCGGACGGGATGGCGTCGCGGTCGAGGCTGACCAGTCCCGTCGGTGGAGCGCATGGGGTCGGATGGGACCGATGCACGGCCTGCGAAGCTAATCGATCCTCCCTGTCGGATTCAAGCGTTGCGCGGTTCATGGGGGTGGACGCGGCGGACCGACGATCGCTGAGGCGGGGGTCCGCGGGGGTGGGATCGATGGAGCGGTGGTCGCTTGCCCAGCGCCCGAGGGTGCGATAGCTCGCAGGGGTTCGGCGTCCCTTCGAGTGGTCGCCACGGGTCGAGGCCATGCTCCCCCTGGAGCCCAGCGGTCCCCCGCAGAGGAGTTCGAGATGAAGCGCACTTACCAGCCGTCCCGCATCAAGCGTCGCCGCTCCCATGGCTTCCGTGCCCGCATGTCCACGCCCAATGGTCGTGCACTGCTGGCTCGCCGTCGGATGAAGGGCCGCAAGCAGCTCACGCCGACGACGCCGTCCAAGCGTCACTAGATTCGTCCCTTCGGCCGAGAGGCTGAAGTCGCCCTTTCTTGAGGCGCGCATGGCGGATCCGATCAAAGCGAGCGAGGGGTTTCCTCCCTGGCTGCGCTTGCGCCGCACCGCTGACTATCGCCGGGTGCAACGTCGCGGCCGTCGCCACCACCGTGAGCTTCTCGTGACCTTGCACGCATCCAATGGCCTGGACCATCCGCGGTTCGGACTGACTGTCAGCCGCAAGGTGGGCAACGCCGTCGTCCGGAATCGTGTGAAGCGGCGCCTACGAGATGCCATCCGCCGCCATCCAGCTTCTCGGGATGGCTCCCTCAGTGGCATCGACGTCGTGTTCATCGCTCGATCTCGCGCCGCCGAGGCCACCGGTCACGACCTCCGGGACGCCGTCGGCGAAGCCTTGGCTGCAGTGATCCACCAGCGTGGCGCGTACGCCGCTCCTTCTGGAGCCTGACTCTATGGATCGCCGCACGGGCCTCGGCCTTCTCCTCTTCGTGATGCTCTTCTACACATGGGCCCTGCTTCGGCGGGAGCCCGAGCCCCCTCCGGGGGAAGAAGTTCCTACGGCGGAGGATGGCTCCGACGCTCCGGTCGCGACCGCGGAGCCAACGCCGGCCCCGATGCCCACGCCGGATCCGATGCCCTCCGTGGCAGAAGCCGCCGAGGTGGCGTTCGCCGGGTGTGGGGCCGAAGGCACGTACTCGACCCGTGATGGCCTCGGGGACGTCTACCTCCCCGACCACGAGGGCCCGCTGCAGGTGCAGCCGCTGTACTCGTGGCTGTACTCGGCGGCCTCCGGTGAGATGACCGAGTGGAAGCCTTGGGGAGACCCCCCTGGCCCCGAGCATCTGCTCTCCGAGTACGCGAGCACCCTCACCGTAGGGGCCGGTCCCTGGAGTCAGGGGCCCGCGACGCTGGCGGTGGTCGACGCCCGAGAGGGCCAGCTCGTCCTGCAGGGGCGCGCCGGCGACATGCAGATTCGCCACACGATCTCGGTCGACGACGCCGATACTGGCTGTGTGTTCAACGTCGAAACGAGCTGGACCAACGGTGGCTCGAGCCCTGTGACGGTGCCGCTGTGGGTCGGCACCCACGAGCGCATGCAGGAGGAGGCGGGCGGCATGATGGCCCGCTACGATTCCCGTGTTCAGCCCCTACTCCACGTCGATGACGACCTGGCCTACGGCAGCGAAGAAGGCGGCATGGTCGGTGGCTGTGTCGGGTTCGGGGGAGAAGAGCCTGTCTCTCCCGGTGAGCCAGTGGCCATCGACGGCCCCGTGGACTGGTTCGGGATCGCCGACCGCTACTTCGGCTTCCTGGTGCTCACCGAGACGGAGGGGGGGGTCGGGCACTTCTCCACGCGGACCCCCGCGGGAACCGACGTCTCGCTCGCTGGCGCCCACGTGAGCTACTCCCCAACCCTGGCGGTCGGTGAGACCCACAAGGCGTCGTTCCGGGTCTACGCCGGGCCGCTCGATGCCGATGCGCTCGAGGCGATCGACCCCACCCTCGGCGATGCCATCGACCTCGGCTTCTTTGCCTTCTTCGGCTACCCGCTCCTGTGGTTGCTCCGGTTCTACCAGAGCTTCGTGATCAACTGGGGCGTGGCGATCATCCTGCTCACCCTCACGGTGAAGGCCGCCTTCTTCAAGATGACGCAGAACTCCTACCGATCGATGCAGCGCATGCAGCAGATCCAGCCGGAGATGACGCGCATCCGGGAGGAGTTCGCCGACGACCCCCAGGAGATGAACCGGCTCACCATGGAGCTGATGGCGCGCGAGAAGGTGAACCCCCTGGCCGGCTGCCTACCGATGGTGGCCCAGATGCCGGTGTGGTTCGCCCTGTACCAGGTGCTGCTCAGCAGCGTCGACCTGTACCATACGAACTTTCTATACCTGCGCGACCTCTCGGCACCGGACCCCTACTGTGTCCTGCCGTTGATCGTCGTGGCGCTGATGATGATCCAGCAGCAGTTCACCAACACGGCGAACATGGATCCGGCGCAGGCGCGGGTGATGCGTTTCATGCCACTGATGTTCGGACTGTTCTTCTTCACGTTCCCGTCCGGCCTCGCGCTGTACATGTTCGTGAACATGACGTTGTCGATCCTGCAGCAGTGGTGGATCAAGCGCTCTCTGGGAGATGCACCGGTCGCAGCTGCGGCCTGAGTGCGGAGAGCGTCAAACCGGCCGTGAGGCCAAGCGTTGCGGGATGCAACGCGTAGTTGGTTGGAGGAAAGAATGCAGATTCCGGAAGGTGCAAAGACAGTGACCGCCGAGGGCAGCGACCTTCGGACGGCGGTGACGACGGCTGCCACCGAACTCAGCCTGCACCCGAGCCAGGTGGACTTCAAGCTCGACCTGAGCCACTTCCGCAGTCCGATTGGCACCCGTGTGTCGCGGACCACCGTGAAGGTCGTGGCCTGGGGTACGGACCGTCCCGTCTCCGAGAACGATGCCCCCAAGCCCCGTGCCCGCCCGTCGGACGACGAGCCGTCTGAGCGTCGCCCGCGGAACAATAGGGAAGATCGTCCGGAGCGCTCCGAGCGCTCCGAGCGCTCCGAGCGGCCCGAGCGTTCCGAGCGTTCCGAGCGTCGGGATCGTCCCGAGCGTTCCGAGCGTCGGGATCGTCCCGAGCGTTCCGAGCGTCGGGACCGTCCCGAGCGTTCCGAGCGTCGGGACCGTCCCGAGCGTTCCGAGCGTCGGGATCGTGGCGAGCGTTCCGAGCGCCGTGAGCGTCGCGGGCCGGCCGATGGTGAGACGAAGGCGTCCGCCTTCGCCAAGTCGTGGTTCGAGGTCGTGCTGAAGCACATGGACGTCGAAGCGGAGATCGTGGCGACGGGCGACGAAGAGCGCGTGCACGTGGCCATCAAGGCCGACAAGGCGGGCCGCGTGGTCGGCAAGCGTGGTGCGACCCTTCGCTCCATCCGTCACCTCCTCGGCCTGGCGATCGAGCGTCAGTTCGGCGAGCGCGTCATCGACGTGGATGTGGGCGACGATCGCCCCCGCGAGTCCCGCGAGTCCCGCGACGACGATCGTGAGGAGCGTGGCGAGCGCCGCAGCCGTGACCGTCGCGGTGGCGGTGGCGGTCGTGACCGTGATCGTGGAGACCGTGGTGGCCGTGACCGCGACCGCGGCGACCGTGGCGACCGTCGGGGCAGCCGCTCCCGTGGCCGCTCCGACTCGGCCCTTCCGGAGGAGAAGCTCCGTGCCCTCGCCCGTCGTGCGGCAGAGAAGGCGCGCGAGAGCGGCCAGACCATCACGATCAACCTCAAGCTCAACTCCTACGACCGTCGCCTCGTGCACCTCGAGGTCAGTGAAGTGGAGGGCGCGGACAGCCAGTCCGAAGAGCGCGAAGAAGATGGCGAGATCGTGAAGTACGTCCAGGTCATCCCCGTCGACTGACGCGGGTGGTGCGTGACCGCGGGCCCCAACGAAGGGGGCCCGCAGGTTCACGCCGCTCGAGGCGGCTGCGGACATCGATGCAGCCCCGAAATAGGGGTCCTCGCGAGCATGCAGGGGACCCCGTGAGTGACGACACCATCGTGGCCCGTGCCACTCCTTCGGGCCGTGGGGCCTTGGCGCTGGTTCGGGTGTCGGGTCCCGAGGCGAAGCGCCTGCGGGACACAGTGCTTCGGCCCCATGGTGGCGGGCCGTGGCGGGCTGGCCGGGCCCGACGGGTCGATCTGGTAGACGCTGACGGCGTCTTCGATGATGGCATGGCGCTGTGGGGCAGCAGCCCAGCGACCTACACCGGAGAGGACACCCTCGAGGTCACCCTGCATGGCAACCCGCTGCTGGTGGATCGGCTGGTCCGTGCGCTGGGGTCGGCAGGAGCGCGCACCGCTCGCGCGGGGGAGTTCACTCGACGCGCCGTGATCCACGGGAAGCTGGATCTGGTGCAGGCCGAGGCGACCGACCAGCTCATCCGCGCCCGCACGCTGGGCGGGGCCCGGCTGGCCCGGGAAGGCCTGGGGGGTCGACTCCACGAGCTGCAGGACGAGGTCCGTGGGCAGCTTGCGGGCTTCACCGCCGAGCTGGAAGCGCGGCTCGACTACCCGGATGACGAGCTGGCGTTGCTGGATGACGGGGCGTGGACCCGGGCGGTGCTCGAGCTCGCGGCCCGTGCCGACGCGTTGGCGGGGACGGTGGGGGCTGGACGACGGCGCGTGGACGGCACCCGGGTGGCGTTGGTGGGGCCAGTGAACGCAGGCAAGAGTTCGTTGTTCAACGCGCTGCTCGGGCGTCGTCGCGCGCTGGTGCACGAACGAGCAGGCACCACCCGCGACGTGTTGGAGGTGGCCACGGTGTGGGGAGGGGTGGAGGTCACCCTGCTGGACACGGCAGGAGAGCGACCCACATCCGACCCGGTGGAGGCGGCGGGCCTCGCCTTGGCTCGGGAGCTCGTGGACGAGGCGGACTTGCTGGTCGTGGTGCTCCGGGGCGGCTCGGCTGGCATCGATCGGGTCGAGGCGGAGATCCTCGAGCGCACGGTGTCCCGTGCCCGACTGATCGTGGTCAATGGGGTGGACCGGTCGGACGTCCCTGTCGATGGCTGGCCCGCGGGGGCGTTGTCCACCTCTGCCTTGCGGGGGGACGGGGTCGATGCGCTGCGCGACGCCATCGTCGCGTCGGCGGGCGTCGAGTCGAGCGATGGGGGATTGCAGCTGGCGTCGGAGCGGCAAGCCGATCGCTGGCGGACGGTGGCGCGGTGCTGCCGCGCTGCGGCGGACGATCTGCCACTGGCGGGGCCGGCCGCGGCGGCCCAGAGCCTCACGGAGGCCCTCGGGGCCCTGAGCCAGCTCGTTGGGCACGATGCCCGAGAGGCGGTGCTCGACGCGGTCTTCGCCCGTTTCTGCATCGGGAAGTAGCGGCAGCCGATGGTGGCTGCCGCGGTGCCCTCGGCTACTTCGCGTACATCTCGTCGATCAGGTGCTCGAAGCGCTCCTCCACGATCCGACGCTTCACCTTGAGGCTGGCGGTGAGGATGCCGTTCTCCACGGTCATCGGCTCGGGGAGAATGCGGAAGTACTTGACCGTCTCGAAGCTCGCGAGGCCGCTGTTGACGTCGTCGACCTTGGCCTGGACGGCCGCCTTCACGGGCTCGCTCTGCACGTCGGCCTCGACCCCCTGCTGCTTGGCCCAGTCGGCCAGCTCTTCCGGGTCGATGGAGATCAGGCAGACGCAGTAGTTGCGGCGGTCGCCGATCACAACCGCCTCTTGGATGATGGGGAGGCCCTTGAGCTTGCCCTCGATCTTCGCGGGAGCGACGTACTTGCCGCCGGAGGTCTTGATGAGCTCCTTCTTGCGTCCCGTGATCTTCACGAAGCCGCGTGCATCCTTGCTGCCGAGGTCGCCAGTGTGGAACCAGCCTTCGTCGTCGAAGGCCTCCTTGGTGGCCTCGTCGCGGTTGAGGTACCCGGACGTGATGTTGGGGCCCTTTGCGAGGATCTCACCGTCGGGCGCGATCTCGATCTCGACCCCAGGGAAGGGCTGCCCGACCGTCCCGAGGGAGAAGTTGCCAGGCATGTTGGTGGTGAGGCCCGGGCAGGTCTCGGTGAGGCCATACGCTTCCATCAGCTCGAGGTCGAGGGCGAGGAAGAACTCGTGGACCTCCACGGAGAGCGGGGCGGAGCCAGAGAGCAGCAGGGCCGTCTTGTCCAGGCCGAGGCGGGCCCGAAGCTTCGAGAGCACGATCTTGTCGGCGAGCCGCAGCTTCAGCTTCAGGAAGCCGGGGATCGGCTTGCCTTCGGAGCGGTAGGGGACCGTGGCCTTGCCGGTGTCGATGGCCCAGTGGAACAGCCGCTGCCGAATGGGGGGCGCGCCGGCCACCGCGGTCTCGATCTTGGACTTCATCTTCTCGTAGACGCGAGGTGCGGACGGGAAGAAGCCAGGCTTGGACAGCTCGAGGTCTTCCACGAGGGTCGGGACGCTGGACAGCACCAATGGGGTGCCGAAGAAAGGGCCTGCGAGCTCGATGAGCCGACCAAAGCTGTGAGCGAGGGGAAGGAACAGGAACAGGCCGCCGTTCCGCACTTCGTCGGTGAACATCTTGAGCGAATCGATGCTCTCCGCCATCGCGAGCATGTTGCCGTGGGTCTGGATGACGGCCTTGGGCGGACCGGTGGTGCCCGAGGTGTACGTGTAGGTGGCGGTGAGGTCGCGGGTGAGCTTGCCCCGACGCTCCTCCCGGTCTGCCTTGGTGGCTTCCAGCTGCTCGGCGCCTCGCTTCTCGAGGTCGGCCAAGCTCTCCCAGTCGTCGGCGGCCGCGAGGCCGGTGGGGTCGATGACCACGATGTGCTGGAGATGGACGCGGTCCGCCTCGTAGGGGTTCTCGAAGAAGGTGAAGCCCTTCCGCATCTCGCGGATCTTCTCGACCTGTTCCGCGTTCTCGGCGATGGTGAGGATGACGTCGGTGTCGACGTGCATGTACCCGACCTCCTCCGGGAGGAGGCTGGCGTAGATCGGCACCGTGCGCAGACCCACGAGCTGGGCAGCGAAGTCGCAGAGCACCCACTCCAGGGACGTGTTGCCGACGATGCCCACAGCAGCGTTGTGAGGGAGATCGATGGCGGTGAGAAGCCCCGCGCCAATGTTCGCCATGCGCTCGCTGCACACCCCCCAGGGGATGTCGACGAAGGTGTCTCCTTCGCGCCTGCGGAAGGCAGCTGCCTTGGGATCGGCGCTCGCCCGATGCTCGATCATCTCTGCCAACGTCTGAAACGCCACATGAACCTCCGGATGCGGCGGCTCATAGCGTACAGAAGCAGGGACGTCACCCGGGTTTGCTCCGTTCCCGCGTGCGTCGCCGGACGGAGGGCTCACCGATAGTCGGTGTAGCCGTAGTAGTAGGACCCCGTGTCGGTCGTCTGGACGGTGCATCCGAACGCGTCGGCGCAGTTGTCGCTCTCGACGTCGTCGTAGTCGCAGGTGTCCTTGTACTCGCCGAATCCCTCGATGCAGCGCTCCCCTTCGTCGGGCTCGAAGTCGCAGGAGTCGTCTTCGAAGATGTCTTCGAGGATGTCGACCACCTCTTCGCGGCACTCGTCTAGGTCGCCGTACTCGTCGAGGAAGAAGGCACGGTCGCACTCGCGGAGCGCCTTGCAGGACTCCTTGGCGTAGCGATCGATGAACGACTCTTGCGTGAGCTCCCCTGTGCAGCCCGACAGGGTGGCCGTGAGCCACAGAACCAGCATGCTTCCTCCTCGGAAACGCAGCCTAGCAGGGCTGAGCGCCGCTTGGGCCCATTTGGTGCGTCTCATGGTGCGACCGGGGAACCAGCGCTAGACACCACACCGGCCTCGGCCCCAGGAGTCTTTGCGATGAAGCTGCATACCCAGATCTTCGTCGCCATGGCCCTCGGGGTGCTCATCGGGCTCCCGCTGAACTTCGCGGCGGAGGCTGGAATCATCCCTCGGGAGGTGGCCCTGCAAGCGGGTGCCATCGGGGAGTGGTTCGGAAAGGTCTTCCTCACCCTGCTCAACATGGTGGTGGTGCCGCTCATCTTCACGAGCATCGTCGGCAGCATCACGGGGGTCGGCGGCGGAGGCGGCCTGGGCCGACTCGGGCTGCGCACGCTCGCCTACTACCTGACGACCAGCGTGCTCGCGATCGTCACGGGCATGGTGCTGGTGAACCTCATTCGTCCCGGCGATGGCATGGACTACATGGCTCTGATGGAGGCTGCACGGGGGGAACTCGCCGCCCGGGAGATGGTGGCGCCCGACGTCACCGCGACGTCCGCCGGAGGGGTGACCGCCATCCTCGCCGACATCGTGTACCGGATGATTCCGGGCAACGTGCTGGCCGCCGCGACCTCCAACAAGTCCATCCTCGCGGTCATCTTTTTTGGTGCGTTGTTCGGGATGTCCGCGGTGAAGACGGGCGGAGAGCACCTCAAGCGGATCGATGGGTTGTTCAAGAGCATCTACGAGATCATGATCACGATGACCCACGGCATCCTGCGCGTCGCGCCGATCGGCATCGCTGGGTACGTGCTCTTCGTCACAGCGGCCACGGGCTTGTCGCTCGTCGGCGGCCTGGCCTGGTACATGCTCACGGTGGCCCTGGCCCTGACGGTGCATGCCTGCGTCACCCTGCCGCTGATCTTGTGGTTCGTGGCGGGACGGTCGCCCATCGCCTACGCCGGCGCCATGCGTGAGGCCTTGCTCACCGCCTTCAGCACGGCGTCGTCGGCCGGCGCTCTCCCTCTCACCATGCGCTGTGCGACGGAGCGGGCAGGTGTGCCCGAGCGCGTCACCAGCTTCACCCTGCCTCTCGGGGCCACGGTGAACATGGATGGCACCGCGCTCTACGAGGCCATCGCCGTGCTCTTCGTCGCACAGATGTTGGGGGACCTCAGCTTGATTCAGCAGGGCATCGTGGCGGTCACCGCGCTCATGGCTTCGGTGGGGGCGGCGGGCATTCCTCATGCCGGCACGGTGATGATGGTGATCGTGATGCAGGCAGTGGGGCTGCCGACCGACGCCGTGCTCGTCATCCTTGCGGTCGACCGGGTGCTGGACATGGGCCGCACCGCGGTCAATGTGTGGTCGGACTCCGTCGGCGCGGCCGTGGTCGCCTCCTTCGAAGGTGACGCGCCAGTAGCGGCCGCCTCCTGACGGTGGGAGTCGGCCCCGTCGATGGGATACGGCTCGCCCGGGCGGGACACAGCCACCGCCGCTGATCAGGGAGCCCCATGCGTTCGTTGTTCGTGATGGATCCCCTCGACCGCATCCAGGTCGAGGGCGACTCGACCTTCGTGACGATGCGAGAGTGCTCGGATCGTGGCTGGCCGGTGCACATGTGCACCCCAGACGGCCTCTTTGTCGAAAACGGGCGTGCCCAATCCCGGTGTGTGCCGGTGCGCACCACCGCGGAGGCGCCGCACTTCCACGTCGGAGCTGAGGAGCCCCACGACCTCGGGGACTTCGACGTCGTGTGGATGCGGAAGGACCCGCCCTTCGACATGACCTACATCTTCACGACCTACCTGCTCGACATGGCGCCCCCGGAGACCCTCGTGGTCAACGACCCCCGGGGCCTGAAGCTGTTCAACGAGAAGCTCTGGGTGATGGATCAGTGGCCCGAGCTGCAGCCGCCCACCCTGCTTTCCAACGACCAGGCCCGCATCCGGGCGTTCATCGAGGCCCAGCCTGGACTCGCGGTGATCAAGCCATGGGATGGAAATGGGGGCCGCGGGGTGTTGGTGACCCGGAAGGGCGACCGCAACCTGAGGTCCATGATCGAGCTGCTCACTGCCGACGGCCGCGACTACATCATCGCGCAACGCTACGTCCCCGAGGTCAACGAAGGGGACAAGCGCATCCTGCTGTTCGACGGCGAGCCGGTCGGCTCCATGCTGCGCGTTCCGGGGATGGGCGATCATCGGGCGAATATGCACGTGGGCGCGACCGTCCAAGCGTGCGAGCTGTCTGCGTCCGACCGTCGGATCTGCGATTCTCTCGCCCCCTTTCTCAAGCAGTGGGGCCAGGTCTTCGTCGGCATCGACGTCATCGGTGAGTACCTCACTGAGATCAACGTCACGAGCCCCACCGGCATCTTGGAGATGAACCGGCTGTACGATGTGCGACTGGAAGGCACCCTCGTCGACACCGTAGAGTCCCTCTGCAAAGCGCACCAAGAGCGCGCCTCGTCTTGAGCACCACGCCATCCCCAGCCCCGCTGCCCCCTTGGTCTTCGTAGGAGTCCCGATGCGTTTCCCATCCTTTGCCCCCGCCACCGCCCTCGGCGTGGTCTCTGCTCTCGCCCTGGCGCTCACGGTGCCTGGTGCGGCGCTCGCTGCCGACCCCGACGAAGAGGCCGCCCCCAAGTCCAGTGAGTCGTCGAACACCGACGAGCTCCCGCCGCTGACGGGCGAGCCCCGCAGTGCGGATGGCTACGAGAAGGTCGAGGTGAAGACCTACGCCGAGTACAAGAACCTGGAGCTCCCCATCGGGGCGTACCAGGGCGCTGAGCAGCTCAAGATGGATCCCCAGTTCGTCAACGCGGTGCAGGTGGGGCTCGAGCAGCTGTTCAAGCGCGACTACGACGGGGCTCGGGACACCTTCGAGGCACTGGAGGCCACGTTCCCCGACACGGCGGTCGGCGCCGTGGTGGACACGCTGGTCTGGCAGGCCTTGATGCTGGAGAACTTCGACTTCAAGTACGACAAGCAGTACTGGACGAGCACGAAAGAGGCGCGGAAGAAGCTCGACATCGCGATGGAGAAGCCCGGAAGCGAGGGGTGGGAGCATCTGCTGATGGCCACCATCGTGGGCATCGAGTCCATCCACACCATGCGGAAGAGCGAGTACCTCAAGGCCCTCTCCTTGGCGTTCGATGCCATGGGTGAGATCGAGGCCAGCAAGAAGGCGAACCCCGACTTCATCGACCTCCAGCTGGCGGACGGCCTGTACAACTACTGGCGCTCCGCCATCACCTTGTCCACCGACGCGCTGCCGGACTTTGGCGACGAGCGGGTGAAGGGCATCGAGCAGATGCAGATGGTCGAGCAGCGGGCGGTGTTCCTGCAGCCGCTGGCCACGCTGTCGCTGGCCTTCACGTGGATCGAAGAGAAGGACTACAAGAAGGCGGTCGTGCAGACCGCGAAGAACCGCCGGGTGTACCCGGACTCCATCGTCAACAACCTGGTGGCGGGCACGACCTTCATCTACATGAAGGACTACGAGAACGCGCTCAAGGCCTTGGCCGAGGTGGAGCGGGTCGATCCGAAGAACCAGCGCGTCAAGTACTGGAAGGGCGTGGCGCTGCTGAGGTCCAAGAAGGCCGAGGAGGCGATGCCTCTGTTCCAGAGCTACCTCGAGTACGAGCATCTCGAGGACTACCAGAAGTCCTGGACCCACTACCGAATCGGTCAGTGCCATGCCCGCAACAAGGACTGGGGCGCGGCCAACGACAGCTACCAGGCGGCGGTCAAGGTCGACGGACACAAGGCCTCGAAGACGGCCATGGACCGGCTGAAGAAGCGGAAGAAAGACGGCAAGATCGACTTCTGAGAGTCCCGAAGGGACGAATTCGACGACGGTGAGGCCGAGATTCGCTCGATAAGCTTGCTTCTCAGGGGCGAATCGGAGGGCGAGCGGAGCGGGATTCTCGACGAGCGGCCTTTGGGCCGCGCAACAAGTAGGATTCCAAGGGGACTTTCGAGCGCAGCGAGACGGTCCGGTTGGAATCCCGCGACGGTGAGCGCGAGATTCGCTTGAGAAGCTTGCTTCTCAGGGGCGAATCGGAGGGCGAGCATGGCGGGATTCTCGACGAGGGTAAGCTTGCTTGCCCGCAATCCGTAGGTTCCATGGTGCTTCTCGAGCGCAGCCGAGAGAGGCGTCATGGAATCAGAGCGATGCACTGCTGACGCTCGCGACGCCCGTTGCCCGCGCCCGCGCCCGTGCAGGCGGTGACGGTCTCACGTCACCCGAGGCATGCCCTTCCGGCTGCGACAGCCCGCGCCAGCAGGCCATGTCGCGGTCGGCGGCATGCTTCGGGCTTGCCACCAAAACTCCGTGAGCGTTCCTGGCGTCGCCGAGGCTTCCAGCCCCAAAGAAGAGGCCGGACCTCCAACCCGCATGCGAGCGCGCGGAAAGGCGGCGTCGGGGCCGCCAAACGAAGGAAGAGGGCTATTCCACCGGCGGAATCGTCAGATCCTGGCCCACCCGCAAGTTCTTGCTCGAGACCTTGTTGGCCTTCTCGATGGGCTTGGTGAGCTGGCTGTCACCGTAGTGGCGCCGCGCGATGTGGGAGAGGGTGTCGCCGGGGCGCACGGTGTACGCCGCGCCCTGGGTCCGAGCGAGGATGACGACGCTGGTGGCGTCGACATGGTCGATGCCCTGGACGGCCTTCAGCAGGTCCTCTGCCGTCCGCATCTGGCTGAAGCGGTCGACCTCGCCGCCGAGCACGGCCTTGCTGCCCTTCACCTTGAGCTCGAGAGCGGTGTCCTCGAGCTCCGGTGCGTTGGAGAGCACCTGGGCAGCCTTGGCTGCGACATTGGCCGACAGTGGGTCCTTGGCCATCTCGATGGGGTCGGCTTCGACCTTGACACCCTCAGGCAGGTTCTCCTCCGCGAGGAGCTCCTCGGTCTCGGCGGCCGCGATGGCTTCCGGGGTGGGGTCGGCCTCGGCCGTGCCGCCGCCCAGGAACAGGCTGGCGACGATGAACAGGCCCGACAGGGTGCTGACCCCGAGGGTGGACCAAGCCCACTTGCGAACTTCGCGCTCCAGATCGGTGGCCCGACCCGTCAGCTGTACCTGCTCGCTGCGGAGGCGACGAGCCTCGGCGCGGAGGGCACGCACCTCGCCTTGCTCCCGGGCACGGAGCGCTTCGCGCTGCTCTTCTGCGTTGGAGCGCTCGGCTTGGAGGTGGTCTTCCACGGCGCGGCGCAGGGCCGGGGGCACCGTCACACCGCAGCTGGCTGCCTCGTCGAGGGCGGCGATCGCGTCACGCCATCGCTGGCCGGCCACGTGGACTCGGGCCAGCATGAGGCGGGCCTGGCCGTCGTCGGGGGCCATGCACAGCAGCATCTGCAGACGCTCGCGGGACAGGCGAAGGTGGCCCTCCTGGGCGTACCGGAGGGCTTCGTTGTACAGCTCGTTGAGCGGGTCCAGGCCTGCGACCTCGGCGGCTTCGCGCAGCGCGCGGGGCAGGCCTCCCAGAGGTACGGGCTGGTCCGACCGGGACGCGCGGGAGCTGCCGTCGAAGTCGAACTGTAGGGCGTGGGGATCGGAAGCGGGGGCGGGCTCGGGCTCACGGGCGTTGGCGGCGCCTGGGCTCGGCACGCTGATCGGGTCGATGACGATCTGCATGACGGGGTCCGGGGGAGGGATGGGGGATGGGGAGGGAAGCGAGCGGGGATGCCTCGGGCGAGGCAGTGGGCCGGGGGATGGACGCGAGCCTGGTGGGACCAGGTGGAAGGATCTCGCGGCCCCCTCGCGATGTCGCGACGAGGGTGTGGCCTACGGGTCGTATAGCACGGATTGATCCCTCGGCTCGAAGTCACGTGAGACATTCTTTGTTTACGCAGGTACAAGCTGTGCCAAATCGCGTGCTCGGCCGTTGTGGAATGGGGCGCCGCCGGCGCGCGCGATAGGGGCGCGGCCGGAAGGAGGCCCGATGGGCAAGAAGGTGGTGACCACGCCGAGCTCGTGGACGAAGCGAGGAGAGGCGCGGTGCGTCGGCGGTGGGGAACGTCCGCTGTTGGTGTGGAAGGGGATCGTCGGCGAAGAAGCGCTGTTCGACGTCCTCGGCGCCGGCAAGCACCAGGTGTACGGGCGCTGGCTCAAGAGCCAGAAACCGTCCCCGGACCGCGTGGAGCCTCCCTGCGACCGCATGGACCTGTGTGGCGGCTGCCCATGGATGCATCTGTCGCCTTCGGGCCAGGAGCGGGCCTCCCGGAAGCTGGTCACCGACACCTTCGCCGAGTCCGGCATCGACGTGGAGATCGGGGCATTCCATGCCTCCCCGCAGTTCGAAGACTTCCGGCACGTGGTGAAGGTGGGCTTCGGCACGTCCGACCAGGGCCGACTGCGCGTCGGCGCATGGGGACGCCGCTACCGTCGCATCGTTCCGATCCCCAAGTGCAACGTCGCAGCGCCGGTGTTGCGCAAGACGATGGTGAGCCTGGCGCACCACGCCATCGAGCTCGACCTGCGGGCCTACGACCCCGAGACGGGCCGTGGCACGCTTCGATCAGCGGTCCTGCGGGCATCGCGCACCACCGGTGAGGTGCTGGTCACGCTCGTCGCCACCCGGCGCAACCGTGAGCTGACCGAGCTGGCCGAGGCCCTCGCCCAGGGCGTGTCCGAGGTCGCAGGCGTGTGGCTGCACGTGAACAAGGGCGATGGCAACGCCATCTTCCTCCGGGACGACGACGGCGTCGTCGGCACCAAGCGCCTCATCGGCAAGGAGACCATCGAGGAGGTCCTGGGCAACGTGCGCTACCGGATCGGACCTGGGGACTTCTTCCAGACCCACCCGGCCGTCGCTGAGCTTCTGTACGCACGGACGATGGAGCGGTTGGAGGTCGACGCGAGCGACAGCGTCGTCGATCTGTACTCGGGCGTGGGTGGATTTGCTCTGCAGGCGGCCCAAAAAGCTGGCTTCGCTCTGGGCATCGAAGAGGTGGACGGGGCCGTTCAACGCGCCCGGGAGACCGCTCGACGGAACGGAAGCAACGCCGAGTTCATGCAGGGCCAAGTGCTCGAGGCCCTTCCGGAGATCCAGGTCAAGCTGCAAGGCACCGCGCCAAAGGTCGTGGTGGACCCCGCGCGCCGGGGCCTGGAGAAGGGGGTCCGGGATGCGATCGTCGGCCTGAAGCCGAGCCGCCTGGCCTACGTGGCCTGCAGCGTGTCGTCGCTGGTGCGCGACGTGGCTCCATTGCTTCTGAAGGGCTGGCGTCTGCAGCCTTTGGAGCTTTTCGCGATGTTCCCCCACACGCCGAACATCGAGGTGTTGGCCATCTTGGAGCCGCCCGAGGCCCCGGAGGCCGAGCGGCGCGCGCCGAAGCGCAAGCTGGTGCGGTAGCGCTCCTTCGGCTCCGCGCCTGGGTGCGCGGACCTCGGATGGAACCCTTGCCGCCCCTCCGGTGCTGTACGATTCCGCCACGCCGCGATCTGGCGACCTGGCGACATCGCCCACAAGCACCACGCGGCCTCGGCCGCACACGGAGGTCGGCTTGCTCATCTGGCTGGCAGCATGTCTCGGAACGGGCTTTGCCCAGGAGGCCCCCGCAGGGGAGCCCACAGCAGGCGCCGCAGCAGAGACGGTCGTGAACTACGACGCCATGCTCCTTGCCACCGTGGTGGCCGAGGCAGGCTCCCAAGCCACGGCCGCGGACGCCGCTCGGGTGGAGGTGCTGCTGCGGGAGCGCTTCGCCCGGTCCAACACCATCACCCCAATGAGCGACGTGCCCCGCTTCGAGGCTCAGGACTACGGTGGAGTTCAGTACCTGCTCGCGTGCCCCGACGGGGAGTACTCGGGGTGTGCCCTCGTGCTCGGGCAGCGGGCCGAGGTGGACTGGGTGGTGGGTGCCACAGTCTCCAAGGTGGCCGACGAGTTCGAAGACGGCGTGCTTCGGGACCAGGCGGAGATCCACTTCATCGATGTCCTCGGAAGCGAGGTCATCGCCACCTTCGACGTGGTGCTCGATGGCACCAACGACGTCCAGATCATCGACGGGGTGGCGCGGGCGTACGACAAGATGGTGGAGGGCGCCTACGACAGCCGTGACCTCCGGGATCTGGAAGATCCCGAACAGGCCGACGCCTACCGCAGGGAGCGCGCAGACGCTGTTGCTGCCTCTCTCGCCACCATGGAAGAAGAGCTGGGCGACGTCATCCGGGGTCGGGTGTTCCGGTCGTCCGCCAAAGTGACGCGCGATCAGCTCGACAACTACGACGAGCGCGAAGAGCGGGCCCCTTGGGAGCGGGTGGGCATGCGGAAGGGGGAGTACCTCCGCTTCGCCAACTCGGGGAAGGACCTCAAGCGCTGGCGCCTGGAGAAGAACGGGCGCATGGGGCAGATTCTGGCCCGTGCCGGGGTGGGGGGCGGGTCTGGCCCCTACAGCCAGCGCTACGCGTCGCAGATCCTGCTGGACGAGTTCACCCTTCAGCCGATCCACAGCGTGCAACTCAACGAGGTCGCGCGGGGCGGCGGCATCCTCTTCGACCTGGAGGCAGGCATCGGGGTGGCCCCGTGGGTCGAGCTGATGGGGGTGGTCGGGTTTCGCACCGGGCAGGTCGAGGTGTTGGTGGACGAGGATGTGCAGAACCAGGTGCCGATCCCGGGCAGGCCCTCGACGCAGGCGCTGAACACGACCCAGTACGGGGCTCGTGCTGCCTTCGTGCCCTTGCCCCACGCGGTCGTGCGGCCGACGGTGGGCGTTGGGTTGGCGGCCTGGCGCGGCGTGTCGATCGAGGGGTCCACGCGGCAAGACGCGCTCCCGCGGCCCACGGGCATGTTCGTGGAGCTGCTGCCCGGCGCCGAAGTGCACGCGAGCCACAACGTGAACCTCTTCGCTCGGGGGCTCTTCGCCGTGCCTGTGGGCGGGAGCACGTCGGCTTTCGAGGAGACGGGGGCGGGGCTGCCGACCCCGCCACAGCCAGCGTCGGGGGTGTCCCGGGTCGGCTTCGCCTTCCAGGCGGGTCTGACGGTGCGGGTGGGTCCGTTCTGGACCATCGACGACCGCACCAACGTGTCGGTGCCCGACGCCGACGAGCCGTAGGGCGTCTCGCTCCCTCATGCCAAGATGCCGCAGGAGGTCGTCGTGGGACGCAAGGGCCGAAGCCGGCGCAGACCAGAAGCGCTCCTCCGGGACGGGGATCGGTCGGGGGCCATCGCAGGCTTTCGCCGTGGCGCCGCTGCGGGGCAGGTGGACGCGATGTTCCAGCTGGGCACACTGCTCGCGGAGGACGGCGACCCCGAGGGGCTCGGGTGGCTGCGCAGGGCCCACGAGGCGAACCCGAGCGAGGGGGCCATCCGAAACAACCTCGGGCATGCGCTCCGGGAGGCGGGGGCGCTGGAGGAGGCTCAGAGCCTCTTCGAAGAGGCCGTGCGGGCGCGCCCGAGGGATGCGGTGGCCCTGTACGGCTTGTCGACGGTGCTCATCTCAGCTGGCGCCCATCGTGAGGCCGAAGCGGTGCTCCGCCGGGCCGTGGCCGCGGACCCGGCCTTCGCGCTGGCGGTTCGTCAGCACGGCGACGTCTTGGAGGCGCTCGGGCGGACCAGCGACGCGATGGAGGCCTTCCACCGCGCCCTCGCGCTGCAGCCGCGAGATCCTCAGGTCCTGCGGAAACTGGGCCTGATGTACGCCTTCCTGGGGCGGCGGCCCATGGCCACGGCGATGCTGAGACAGTCCCTCGCGCTGCGACCGGGGGATCCCCTGGCCACCCACATGCTCGGAGCGCTGTCCGGGGAGGGAAGCGACCGACCCGACGATGGCTATGTTCGCGAGCTGTTCGACGCCTTCGCCGACAGCTTCGACACCCAGCTGCAGGACGTGCTCGGCTACCGGGTTCCGGACCGGGTCGCCGAGGTGCTGGGTCCTGGGGCGCTGGGCCGCGTCCTCGACTTGGGCTGCGGGACCGGACTGCTGGCGCCACGGGTGGCGGGGCGAACGGCTGGGCTAGTGGGGGTGGACCTGTCCCCTGGGATGCTGGCGAAGGCCCGCGCCCGGGGTGGGTACGACGCGCTGCATGCCGAGGGGATCGTGGACTTCCTCGACCGCAACGAGGAGCGCTTCGATGTCGTGGTCGCGGCGGATGTGTTCGTCTATGTGGGGGCACTCGACGATGTGTTCGCGGGGGTCCGTGCCTGCTGTGACGGCCGCTTCGTGTTCACCACGGAGCTCGCCGGCGAGGGGCTAGAGCTGCGGCCCTCGGGGCGCTACGCCCACGGAGTAGAGCGGGTCGACCGCCTGGCCGAGCGCCATGGCTTCACGCTGGCGCACCGGAGCGTGGAGACCCTGAGGACCGAGGCCGAGCAGCCCATCATGGGGCAGCTGGTGGTGCTGGACGTGGGTCGCGGAGGCTGACGTCGGCGTGTGTTCTGTGGAGCCTCGCCATGAGGGTGGCATCGGGCCGCTGCATCGGCGACCATTGGCGTCATGACCGACGCCGAGCTCACCCAGGCGCTGCGCCACATCGGCGTGGACCGACGCACCATTCGAGCCCTCCCGCTGCTTCCCCTCGTGCAGGTTGCGTGGGCGGACGGGCGTGTCCAGGCGGCGGAGCGGGGGCTGATCCGCGAGGTGGCGGGGCGCTATGGCCTCAACGAAGCCGAAGTGAAGCTGCTGGATCACTGGCTCTCGAAGCAGCCCGAGGATGCGGACTTCCTGCTGGCCAGGCAGGTCCTCCTGGTGCTGTGGTCTCGGGACCGCGAGCGTGGTCAGGCACCCGATTCCCTCGATGGCGTCATCCGGATGTGCATGTGCGTGGCGCGGGTCGCCGGTGGGCTGTTCGGGCTGGCGTTCACGATGGACCAGCGGGAGCGAGAGCTCATCGGGGAGATCAGCCAGTCGCTGCAGCTCGGGCCGACCCTCACGGCGGCCGCGCGAGCCGCCATCGCCACCGAGCCGCGGCCCGGTCGATCCATCGCCGACGACGAGACGACCATCCTGCCGACCCGGCGTCCGCCCCGCCATGGCATCGCCCACCTGGACACCCCCATCACCTCCAAGCGCCTCGCGTTTCCGCGGGCCTCGGGGCCGGACGACTCCACCGAGGGAGATGTGGCCGACCGAATCCGGCCGACCGGACCCACCGCGACGCCTGCAGAGGCCTCGCCCGAGACGCCCCGGGCAGCGTCGGACCGGCGCGGGGTTCAGGATGGACCGACGCCGCGCAATCGGGGCTTTCGTCGGGTGGGGCCCGCCGGGGAGACGCTGCTGCCCCCCGACGAAGACGAGACCGACAGCAACACGGTCCCCCTGGCGAGCCTCAAGCGCTTCTTGGAGGAGGAGGAAGAGACGGAGGTCGACATCCCCATGCTTCCTCACGACTATGAGTTCGACGTCGACTGAGCCTTCCGCGGGCATCGGGGGTTAACGAACGCCGATGCACCCCATTCTGTTCGACATCAACGGCTTCGAGATCCACACCTACGGCTTCATGGGAGGCATAGCCTTCATCGTGGGGGCCGGCCTCGTGCTGTGGCGAGGGAAGAATCTCGGGGTGCCCGTGGAGCGCACGGCCGACCTCATCTTTTGGCTGGCCGTGCTGTCGCTGCTCGGGGCCCGCCTGGTGTTCGTGCTGCAGAACCCGGGGGTCGTCACGTCCCCCCTGGAGTTCTTCGACATCCGGGGTGGCGGTCTGGTGTTCTATGGCTCGTTCCTCGTGGGCTTCCCGCTGGGCTTCCTGTTGATGCATCGCTGGGAGATGCCGGCCTTCGGCATCTGGGACGCCATGGCCACCGCCTTCCCGCTGTCCCACGGGATCAGCCGGCTCGGCTGCTACGCGGCGGGGTGCTGCTACGGGGCCCCGACGGGCACTGAGGCGGGGGTGCAGTTCCCGCCTGGGTCGCTCGCGCCCTCGGGGGTCAACCTGTACCCAGTGCAGCTGTACGAGGCGGGCGCCCTGTTCCTGATCGCCCTGCTCTGCAATGCCTTCTACCGATACCGAAGGTTCGACGGGCAAGTGATGCTGTTGTACCTGTCGCTGTACGCCGTGGCCCGCGCGGTGCTCGAGGTCTTCCGCGGCGACGTCGAGCGAGGCTGGTTCCTGCGGGACCAGCTCGGGGAGGTGCTCACGTGGTCCCAGGGCATGAGCATCGTGCTCGCCGCCATGGCCATCGCCGTGTTCTTCGTCGCGGCACGCCGAGCGACCTCGGGGACGGCCGCCCAGGAATGATGCCCCTCTCGGCTGTGCTCGAGAATCGCCATGGAACCTACGGATTGGTGCCCGACAGGTCGAGGATCACGGCGTGGCCGACGTGGATCTCCTGCCCGATCACGCCGAACGGGGGGCGTACCCGCACGCTCCCCGTCAGACGCACGACCAGCGGGCTCTGGATCTCGGCCCGGAAGCGTGCGGGGCGACCGTCATCCTGCTCGAAACGGCGGGCGGCGGCGTGGGCCAGGACGGACTCGGCGGCGCCGTCGCTGGTCTCGTAGGTCGTGCATACGTCGATCATCGCTCGCGCCAAGACGGTCCTTGCCTGGACCACCGTGCACACGTCGAAGACGCCGGCCCCAAGTAGGGCGACGATGGGGACCAGGATTGCCGTCTCCACGGAATACCCGCCCCGGCGCATGGCACCTCCCGCTCCCTCATCGGATCAACGGCGCGCTGGTTGTCGTCGTGGGTGATGGATGCCTCGTCTGAAGGCGCGCCGGGCGCGACAGGTGGGTGCCGGGGGCGGGGGGGCGCGAGGAGTGTGGGCACGTACCAGCCCTCACCAGGCCGATGGGCCCGCCAGCCTCCCGCCGTCCACTGCAGCGTGCCGTGGACGTCCGTGCGCAGCACAGCGATGCCATGGCGGTCGTAGCGGGCGAGCACGCCAGGGCGAGGGTGGCCCCACGGATTCCCCTTGCCGACCGAGACCACGGCCACAGTGGGGCTCACCGCACCGAGGAGCGCGTCGCTCGAGGAGGAGGTGCTTCCGTGGTGGGGAGCCTTCAGCACGTCGAAGGCCCCCACGACCCGCGCCACCGCGGCCTCTCCGGCGCGCTCGATGTCGCCGGTCAGCAGCGCGGGCCCGACCGCCATCACCACGCTTCGATCGTTGGGCCCCCCCTCGAAGGCTGGGGCGGGGTGGATGCCGGAGGCCGGTCGGATGGGAACGCCTCGACGCTCCGCCGCGGCGCGGACCACCCCCAGCCCTTCGTGGCTGCTCACGTGCAGCTCGCCGACCCGGAGGGTGCCGAGGACCGTGGCCAGTCCACCGATGTGGTCTCGCTGGTTGTGGGTGGCCACCACCCGGTCGATGCGACGGATCCCCCGACGACGCAACCACGCGGTCACGTCGACGCGGCCGGGCCCCCCGTCGACGAGCCACCGGCGCCCGTCGGCGTGCTCGACGAGGGTGGCGTCTCCTTGCCCGACGGCGAGGAAGGTGATGGTGAGCTGACGGGGAACGGGCCGAACGCCGAGGGCGAGCACCGCGAGGAGCGTCGCGAGGGCGGGTCGATGGGCCAGCAACACGGCCAGCCCCAAGACGAGAGCGCCCACGGGCCCGACCGCTGGATGGAAGGGCTCCACGGCCATGGGCTCGAGCAGCCCCACCAGGAGACGGGCGCCCGCGGTCCCGACGGTGTCGGCGAGGCCAGCGAGGGGCTCGGGGCCGAAGGCAGCGACCCCCGCACACGGCACGAGCACCAGGCTGGTGAGGGGCAGGGCAACCAGGTTGGCCAGCGGTGACCACACCGCCAGGTCCTGGAACCACCACGCGGCGGCGGGGAGCGTGCCGAGGGTCGCGCCGGTGGTGGCGGCGATCCCCGACGAGAGCCACGTCAGTCGGCCCTTGGGCAGCCGAGCCTGGAGGGGGGCCCCGATCCGGAGCAGGCCGACGACCGCGCCGAAGGACAGCTGGAACGATGGCGTGGCGACCGCCGCGGGGTCGAGCCACAAGACGGCGACCGCGACCAGGCCGAGGAGCGACTCCATCCGCAGGCCGCGCCCGGCGAAGCGGCCCACCGCTCCGAGGGCCAGCAGGCCGGCGGCCCGCTGGGCCGACAGGGGCGAGCCCGCCACCATGGCGTAGGCGAAGGCGGCGGCGACCGCGGCGCCCCACTCGATGGGGGGCACCCCCGTGGGACGCAGGGTGGCCAGTCCCCGCCGGAGCCGACGGGCGACCCCGGCCATCAGCATCGCCACCACGCCCACGTGGAAGCCGCTGATCGCTAGGAGGTGGGCGGTGCCCGTGGCTCGAAGGACCTCGACGGTGTGGGGGGCGAGCCCGGAGCGGTCTCCGAGGGTGAGGGCGGTGAGCAGGCCGGTGGGGTCTCGGGGCGGGCCGTCCCGTTGGAGCTCCGGACCGAGGACTCGGACACGTCGGGCGCGGACCTGGGTGCGGATCCCCACGCGCGCCATGGCCCGCGTGGGGTCGGGGGCGCCGGGGAGACGCTGGGTGGTGGCATCGCTGGCACGGCCGAACACCAGCACCCCCACGCCAGCAGGGGGAGGACGCTCGGAGAACCGGACCGCCACCCGCCCTCGGGTTGCCTGCCAAGGGCCCCCGACCTGCCTCGCCCTCTGCACCTCGACGTGGGCCTCCCGTCCCGACGCTGCGCCGGTGCGCACCCCGACGAGGGCGACGTCCCCTTCGAGCGCGGGCCCTTGGGGGACCAGGCGGCAGCAGGCCACCCCGAGCAGGCCAGCGAGGACGAGCCCAGGGAGGCCTGTGGGACGCCACAAGGCGGCGAGAGCGACGAGGCCGACGAGGGCCCACGCGGGGGCCGTAAGCTCGAGCCACGGGGCGATGGCGACCCCCACCACGAAGGCGAGGCAAGTTCGGGTCAGCGGATGCATGGCCGCCACTTGAGCAAGGGTCGGGCCAAGCCAAGGAAGCCCCGTGGGCCCACCGGAAGACCCAAACAGGCGGTGGGGTGACGGTCGTCACCCGGATCGGATCGGGCCTCGGTGGCGACGGTTGTCGCGGTCCGCTGCGGGCGGGCGGGCCGCTATGGCTGCACGTCTTGGGCGGCTCGACTTGGAGGTTGGACCACGGCGTCGTCCACGGGCTCTTCCTGGGGGAGGGCGGCTGGGGCCGGGAGCGAGGATGCCACGGCGAGGCCTCCTCCCGTCGACGCTGCCAGAGCGAGCATGCCCGCACCCTCGATCGGTGCGGCGATCGACAGGGCGCCCACCTCGCCGGACCCCCGGCCCTGAATGTTGGCCACGGCCTGCTCGATGGCGCGCTGGGCCTGAAACTCGGTGACGGCGAGGCGCCCTTGAAGCGCCCGGAGCGCCCCGACGTGCTCGATGCCCCCCAGGGTGCCGATGGCGTTCAGGATGCGGAGCTGTCCGGGGCCGCGGACCTGCTGGGCAGCGTGGACCAGCTCCGGCAGCGCGGCGACCACTTCGGTCTCCTGGAGCGTGCGCACGACGGACACCATGGCTCGTTGCACGGTCGGGCCTTGGTCGTTGTGGTCTGCCAGGTGTCGGATCCACGGGATGAGGGCGGGCGCGTGGTGTCCGTGGGCGCCCCGCATGTGCTCTGCCGCCGCAGCCACGCCTTCTGGCCCGTAGTCCGTGGCCAGCTGCTCCAGGAGGGGCACGACGTCGCTGTCGAGGAGGACCCATGCCGACGCGATGCGTGCGGCGAGGCGCAGACTGGTGCCTTCGTGGTCGAGTGCCTGGGCCAGGAACTTCGGACGCCCCATCAGCTCGCCCATGAGCAACAGCTCTTCCGCGCCCCAGTTCGACGTGGGGTCGCGTCGCTCCACGGTCTCCCGGGCCAGGGCTCGGTCGTGCTGCGCGAGCTCCCACAGCATCTGCCCTCGGACCCGGGGGTCAGGGTCGGTTCGGATCCGGTCCACCAGGAGATGCAGCGGATCTCCGTGGAGTTCCGACGCCAGCTGGGCCAGGTCGGTCAAGGTGTCCATGAGGGGGGGACCCCCGACGGCCTTGGCGGTCAGGGTGCCCCCCGACAACACCAGCGAGTCCAGTCTGTGACGCAGCCGATGCAGCACCACTCGGGCCTGGCGACCCAGGCGTCCGATGCCCCCCTCCACGGTGCCGATGGACCACGCATCATCGATGGCGCGGTCGCCGGTGCGCTGGCCCTTCGTGCCGGTGGTGCTCATGCGGAGCGCGAGGTCGGCGGGCAGGCCCTCCATGGTGACCAGCCAATGGCCGTCGGAAGCTCGTCGCACCAGGGTCGTGTGGTTGGAGAGCTCGCCGAGGTGCTCGTTTTGCCCCGCGTCGAAGCCTCGGGCCTCCAGCAGCTCCCGGGTGTGGCGGTCGCGGTTGCGGATCGTCAGCCATGTCGCCCCGAGTGCACCTCCTGCAAGCATCGCGTAGCTGACGACGGTGCCCACAAGAAGCAGCAATGTCACGAGGAGCAAGCTGAACATGAGTAGGGATAGCGCTGTGCAGGTGGCCTGCGCCACGTGCACGCCGTTGACGTTGCCCCTTCAGCTCGTCATGTTGGGTCCATGCTCGAAGCCGATGTGAAGCGACTGGCCTACGCCACCATGGACGATGCGCTCAGCTTCGAGCTGCACATCGCCGCAATCCCCCCGGTTGGGGAGTGTGTGGTGGAGCTGGTCCGCGTCGCATCCGTCGACGAGGTGGTCCCGGCGGCCCAGCTGGTGCGGAAGATGGCGCGTACCTTCTTCGCGGACAAGCTGGGCGCGGTGTCGCCTCGGCCCGATGTGGACGGACCCGTGGGGCTGTACATCGTGGTCGAGCTTCCAGAGCTGGATGCCGCGGACCTCGTCGCCCTGTCCGAGGAAGGGGACCTCCGGATGGTCGACGAGTAGGGCGGATCAGTCTGCGGGAAGCCAGCTTCCTACGTTGCCTGCGGCGTCTTCCACCACGATCTCGAGCACGGTGCCCGAGGTGGTGTCGATGGGCAGGAAGGGGAGGCCGTCGAGGGTTTGGTCGAGCGCGCCCTGTTGGTCGGGCTCTCCCTCGATCCGCAAGGTGTAGGTCACGGGGCCTTCGGGGGGGTTGTCCCCGGTGGAGGAGCCCGCCAGGTCGATGAGGCGGAAGCCGAGCTCGGGGGCCGGCAGCGCCACCAGGAAGCCTCCGTCCGCCTCCCGGATGGCGAGCTCGGCGGGCACGATCTCGAATGCGTCGCTGTCGACGGTGTAGGGCTCGGTGGTGAACGGCCACTGAGTCTCGCTGCCGACGAAGCGCTGGCCCTCGACGTGGAGCCGGTAGGTGCCCAGGGGCAGGCTGGCCTTGTCGGTGGTGTGGCCCACCGCCTGCCAGGCCGCCCAGTAGCGGTGGTCCTGCTCGGCGGTGAAGGGCTGCAAGGGGAAGGGGGTGTGCCCCACGAGGATGCTGTGGCCTGCGTCGTCGATGGAGCGGCCCGTGGGGGTGGTCACGTCGACCCAGCTGCCGGCCTCTTCTCGCTGCAGGAGGATGCGGGGACTGTCGACGGCGGCGTCGCCGCCTTCCCACGCGATCTGCACGATGCCCTGCACCCGGGGCACCTGCTCGGGAACGACCAGGGCGTCGGGAGGCACGATGCCTCCCTCGTACAGGGGGGTCCACAAGTAGGCCGGCGGGGTGTCGAGGCGGCTGCCCGCCTTCGGGGTCGCGTCGGGGGTGTGGGTCTCGAAGGGCTTCTCGGGGTAGGTCGTCGGGCCGTAGATCCCCATGGGGTCGGGGTCCTCTCGTACCGAGGTGGAGAGCACCTCGTCGGCAGCGAGCAGGGCTCCCTCCATCGCGTGCTCGGCCCCCAAGGGACCCCACACGGTGATGTCGGGCTCGTAGCCACCCATCAGCCAGTCCTCGGGGATCAACAGGTAGCCCTCGTGGTCTTGGGCGTAGCTGATCATCATCGCCTGCTTGTCGCCCAGCTCGGCCTCGACCCGGCGACGCCACTGCTCGCCGTACATCGCGGTCGCTTCGCCCGGGAAGAAGCCCAGGACCAGGTCTTGGTCGACCTCGGTGCCGTCGGGCAGGAGCGTGGGCACCGGACCCATGCGGGTGACGGTGGTGCCAGACTTGGTGGACTCCGGCAAGGGCAGGGGGAACTCGCCGTCGGGCAGGGTGAAGAACAGCTCCACGATCCCCGCCAGCCCCTCGACCTTGGCGCACAGCGCGTACTCCGGGGCCTCGGTGTCCAGGCCCTCGGCCAAGGGGAAACCCTGGCCGCAGAACAAGGCGCCGAACTCGGCGTTGAACTCGTCGAGGGGGGACGCCAGGGAGCCGTCGGACTCGTAGATGATGTCGTCGGCCTCGCGGTCTTCCTCGTAGGGCAGGTAGTGCCAGTCCACCGTGCCATCGCGGGTCACGCGGGCCGTCTCCAGATCGATGGGGATGTGCCGGGAGACCGTCTCCAGCGAGATCGGTCCATCGCTCGTGGGGGTGGCCTCCACCGCATCCCGGATGCGCTCGGTGGCCAGGGCCCCGATGGACTCCATGCGGGCGAAGCCGTCGTCGACCCCACGGGGCGAGGCATCGCCGCCACTGCCCTGGGCGAACATCACGACCACGGGCTTCTCCCAAGCTTCCTGCAGGTAGGCCTCGAGGTGCCCGCCGGAGTCCACGGTGACCATCGGGTTCGACTCGGAGCCGATGATGCCGTGCATGCCGAAGTTGACCACCACGGCGAGGGGATCGCCCTCGGCGTCGTCGAAGCGAATCAGGCCGAGGTGCGGGTCCTTGCCCATGCCGGGCTCAGCGTCGGGCCACACCGCGAGGTCGTCGTTCTCTCCGCGGCGGTCGCTGTAGATCTCACCGGCCGGGTCCCAGTCCTTCTGCCAGCCGACGCCGACGCGACCTGGCTCCATGGTCTCGTGGGCCTCCACCGCCACATCGGCGATCTGGTCCACCATCCGCTGGAAGTTCTCCCGGTGGAACGTGTCGGAGCCCAGGTAGAAGGTGATGGCGTCGCTGAAGGTGCCGAAGGAGCCGTGGCTGTGGTTCGCGGTGTGGATCACTTTGCCCGACAGCTCGATGCCGGTGCGCTGCTCCAGGGTCTCGGTCAGCGACGTGACGAGCCCATCGAAGGAGTAGATGCTGTCGGTCTTGGTGAGGACCAGGTGGTCGTCGCCGTTGGACAGCCAGATCACCTTGATGCCAGGGTAGGTCTGCACGCCGGTGCTGGCGACGAAGCCGTCGATGTAGGCGGAGTCTCGCTCGTCTTGCCGGGAGAAGCCGAGCATGCACTCGCAGCGGGCGGTGTAGCCGCCGAGGGGGGTGCCGATCGGCAACCGGAGGGACCCTTCGGCGGCGCCGACCATCGGCGCGCCGGGGATCTGCTCGGGGTAGGTCACGGTCGTGGGGGCCGTGTCCTTGGGGGGCGGCGGAGGGGTCTCCGTCTCGACGGGGTCCGTTCCACAAGCGGCGAGCAGGGCAAGGATGAGCATGGAGGCCTCCGAAGCCGTGTGTGTCACGCGGCCGGCGCCCGTCGGCAAGGGGCCGGGGGGTCGGCTACTCCTTCACCCACTCACAGGCGAAGCCGGTGTTCTCGCAGCTGCCGGGCTCCGGCGAGGGCATGGAGCAGTCCAGATCGCATGCGGTGTTGAGCTCGGCGGCCGCTCCTTCGTCGAGGCACCGGGGCGTGCACGGATCGTTGCAGGGGTCGTAGAGGACGACACATGCGGCGGGGGCGCACACGGTGTTGGCCTCGATGGTGGCTCGGTCCGCCGTCTCTCCGTCCGCGCACAGCTGGCCGTACAGCTCAGCGCGCGCCTGGCACCCTCCACAGCTCGCAGCGGTCGCCGAGGTGTCGTCGAAGGTGCAGGTCACCGTCCCGTCGCTGCACTCGGGGCAGGTCTGGCTGTCGGCGGCCAGAGCGCAGGCCTCGCTGCCAGAGGTATCGCCCGTGGTGTCGGGATCCTTGTCGTCGCCCCCGACACATCCGGTGGCGAGCAGCAGGCAGAGCAAGGTGCGTGGCATGGTACGTCCTCCGGACGTCACCGTACGCGACCGGGCGTCGACCCGCTCGCTGCCTACACCGCCATGGACAGCTTTCGGTTCTTGTGGCGGCTGCGTGCCGCGCGGATGCGGTGCTTCCAGTCGGTCGCCGAGTCGACCTGCCCCCGCTCGCTCCAGAGGTCCATCAGGTCTTGGGCGTCGCCGGTGCGCAGCCGCAGCCAGGACCAGGCGCTGCCGCGGGTCATGATGGTGATGTCGTCCCGGGTCGGCTCGACGGCTGCGCTGGCCATCGACATGACGTCGTGGGCGACCCGGAGGCTGGCGACCCCGTCGGCGAGGGCACCCCCTTCCGTCAGGGCACGCCCTAGCTCGTGGTGGTGGCCGATCACACGAGGGATCGGCTCGGGAAGTCCCCAGGTCTCGGCGGCGTAGGCCCCCAGCAGGCCGTGGTCGAAGCCGAGGACGTCGCGCTCGGCGGCGGCGGCGCCGTCGCCGTGGCCGAAACCACCGGTGTGCTCCGCGGACTGGAGCAACAGCAGCTTGCCGACGTCGTGGAGCAAGGCGGCCAGGTACAAGAAGCGGTGCGAGGTCGGATGGACCAGGCCGATCATCTGCACGCAGCGGGCGACGTCGGCGGAGTGCTCGATCACGGCGTTCCCCGCACCCCCCAGGTCTTCGTAGGCGGCCTGCAGGGCGACCTCCACCACCAGGCCGTAGATGGTGGCAGGGCCGAGGCGGACCACCGCCTGGCGCAGGTCATCGACGGCCCCGGCACCAAACACGGAGCCGCTGGCTAGCTGGAGCACCCGGGCGGCGATCACCGGGTCGGTGGCCAGGACTTCCTCGACCTGCCGGGCGTTGCCCCCAGACCGCACGACCTTGGCCACGCGGGTCACCGAGGTCGGGAAGGGCTTGATGCCGGACTGGGCGATGGACGCCGCTCGGCTCTTGGCGGCGTTCGCCTCGAGGCTCTCGAGGCCATCTTCCCCAAACCACATCGCCTCGAAGAGGTCGTCGAAGCCTTGTTCGTCCTGCACGGCGCGTCCTCCGTTGGGGCCAGGTCTCTCATCGACCCGTGGGGAGGCGGACTTTAGGGCTGAGCCCGTCGCATCCTCGCGCTCACTCGCGCCGACGGGCGAAGGAGGACAACCAGGCCGCCGCCGAGCGTGGGGCGTGTGCGGAGGTGTGGCAGCCGGTGAGGCGGTAGATCCTGGCCCCGTCGACGAAGCCGTCGCAGTTGTAGTCGGCCTCCGCGCCCAGCTCGGGGGCTCCCGGGTAGACGGCCGGGTTGCTGTCGTCGCAGTCGGCATCGACGAGGTCTTCGCTCGACGTCGCCCGCTCGAAGCCGTCGCCATCGGCATCCAAGAGGCCGTCGCAGTTGCCGTCCACCGGGCCGACGGGATCCTCTACGGCCCCCGGGTAGACGCTGGCGTCCATGTCGTTGCAGTCCTCGCCTCCGTCTTCCATGGGCCGGAACCCATCGCCATCGGCGTCGAAGTCGTCGTCGAACTGGCAGTCGGCGTCGATGCCATCGTAGGGCTCGTCGATCGCTCCGGGGTGGACCGCGGGGTTGCCCTCGTCGCAGTCGTAGATCTGCGGCACGCCGTCGGCGTCGCGGTCCGTCTCCCACAGGTCGATGTCGGCCAGGGGACCGCCATAGGCCCCGATGTCGGCGGTCGTTCCGTCGGGATCGTGGTGGGCCTCTCCAGGGGTGCCCGCGTCCCGCATGGGGCTGTTCCAGGTGGGCCAGTCCTGGGCGACCAGACAGTTGTCGCCCGCGACGTAGCGATCGAGGATGGGGTCGGCGAACACCGCACCAGGGTCGGTCGGTGAGAGTCCGTCGAGGTCGCCCCGCTCGTTGCCGAACCACAGGGTGGGTCCGATGAGGACCAAGCCTTCGTCGGTGCGCGGCACGATGGCGACCGAGCCGAGGTTGTAGGCGATCAGCACATTGTTCAGCGACATCTGTCCTGAGGTCAGGATGGCCCCGCCGCTGCCTCGGCCCGCGGAGTTGCCCAGGAGGTTGGCGAACTCCAGCTCGAGGGCCGCACCGGTGTGGAACAGGCCGCCGCCGTCGAGGTCGGCGATGTTGTCCAGCAGCCGGAGGTTGTGCACGGTGGTCTCGGCTGACAGGTCGGCGCGAACGCCTCCACCCGATCCGGCCAGATTGCCGCACATGGTGGTTCGGATGTCCTCTGCCCACGTGGCGCCCTCGCCGAGCCACAGGGCGCCCCCGTCGCCTCGCTCGGAGACGTTGCCGAAGAGCCGGGTGTCGGTGGCCCGGTAGGTGCCGCCCTGTACGTGGACCCCGCCGCCATCGTAGAGGGCCGCGTTCTCGTCGATCTGAGCGTCCAGCAACACCAGCTCTCCGGCGTTGCGGACCGACACCCCTCCGCCGTAGAAGGCCGAGCTGTTGGTGATGCTGCTCTGATCCACGGTGACGTGGGCGCCATCGATGTACAGGCCCCCGCCGTCGTTGAAGGCCAGGCAGTCGTCGATGGCGCTGGTCGACACTACGGCGGTGAGCTCCGGGCCCAGCAGGGCCAGGCCGCCACCGTTGCTGGACGTGCTGTCGAGCATGGTCGAGTCGGCAATGGACACATCGAGGGCGCCAATCATGTAGGCCGCTCCGCCGCCGACGCTGCTGTCGCACGAGCTGAAGCTCGTCTGGGCCAACGTCACGATGTGGGGCTTCACGGGATCGGTGGCCTCCACGAACAGGCAGGCGCCGTAGGCGGCGTCCCCATTGGTGAGGGACGTGAGGGTGAGGGACACGTCGGCGTCGGTCGCGGACACCAGGCCCCCTTGGCCTGCCGCGCTGCCGTCCCGAAAGCCTCCCCCGGTCACGGTCAACGAGCCTCCGTGGACCCGCACGAGGCCCCCTTCAGACACGATGCCTCGCCCAAACACCGTGGTGGCGAGCATCGTGACGTCGGTGTCGGTGGTGTCGATGGCTCGGGCCAGTCCGCCGTCGATCGCGACCCCGAGGAGGGTGAGGGACCCCTCGTCCGCCACGAGGGTGGCCTCCCCTGCCGATGCGGTGTGGGTCAGGGTGACGGCCTCGAGGGTGTCCAGGTCTTGGATCGCCGAGGTGAAGTCCCCGCTCTGCAGGGCCAGCAAGATCCCGCCGATCTCGGCCGGTGTGAGGAAAGGAAGCACCGTGATGCTCTTCTTGCCGTCGATGACGGTGCCGCCGTCGAGCACCTGGGCATCGATGGTGATGAGGGCCGTGCCTCCGTCCTCCACGCTGTCGACCGCCTCCTGCAGGGTGGTGTGGGGGCAGCCCGAAGGGCACACGTTGGTGAGCTGGGGGAGGATGGGGAGCAAGGCGAGCAGAGGCGTCATGGTCAGTACTCCCCGAAGACGCGGCTGATGTGCAGGGCCGAGCGTACGCTGCCGACCTCCACGGCGGCTTGGGAGCGCCCTTGCTCCTGCACGCGGCTTCGGGTCCACTCGAGGGTCGCGCCGACCCGCCAGCGTCCGCCGCCGTCCTGGCTGGGGGCCAAGTGCGCCTCGAGCACCCCGCGCTGGGTGCTGCCCGAGAAGCCCAGGCTGGCGCCGGCGTGCCAGCGGGTGTCGCGTCCGCCCCGCAGGTGCACCATGCCGGTCGCGTAGCGAGGGAGGAAGATGGTGCGGGACTCGCCCACCTCGACGTCATCGAGGACCACCGGGGTCTCCGGGCCCTGGAACACCTCGATGCTGGTCGTCCCGAAGCCAGCGCCGATGGTGAGGGCCTTCCAGTTCCCGATGCCGGCGATCTGGGCATCGATGCCCGGGCTCTCCGACCACGTCCATGCCGTGGCCCGTCCGTACACGCCGAAGGGGCTGAAGAAGGTGGCCTGCCCCTGGGCGTGGGCCGCGATGGCGGGGGCGGTGCGCGTGCCGGCGCCGATGGTCGGCGTCCAGTCGCTCACGAACGTGGGGGCCTGGTCCACGCTCGCGATGCCGAGGCCGAGGCCGAAGGCCCCCCACGAGATGATCCGCGCCGGCTGCTCCACTGGTTCCGCCGTCCATCCCGTCGGGAGGGGGGCGCCTGGGCCGGTGCGGACGGAGTTCCAGAAGCGCCCGTCGGTCCGCTGCACGAGGTGCACTTCTTCGTCGCTGGGCACGTCCCGTTGGGGAAGGCCGTCGACGTACACGCCGTCGCCTGCCGCGGCTGTCGTCGAGGGCATGTCGGTCTTCGGAGGCTCCCATGCCGCGAGGGGATGCCGGCTCGATACCCCCCGGTCGACGGCTGGGTAGATGCGCAGCGCGGTCGCCATGACCGGCTCCCAGGGCTCCCCCTCGGCGAAGCGCACGATGGCTTCGCCGATGAGCATGTCGGCCCAGCGCCGGGGCTCGGGGGCGAAGGTGAGGCAGGGGATCTGCTCTTGGAAGGAGTCGACGACCTCTCTCGAGAGCTCGAGGTCCCCCCGGTCGATGCCGGCCTGAAGCTGCAGCAGGAGGTCGCGAAAGCCTTGCTCGTCGAGATCGTCGCAGGACGGGGCGGCCAGGGCGGGCGTTCCGAGAAGCAGGATCGTGGCGAGCGTCCCCGCGACGGGCAGGGCTCGAGCCGCTCCCATCACTCGAGGCGCTCGCAGTCGAAGGTCATCGGGTTGCAGTCGAAGGTGATCCGGCCATTCGGGGGAATGCGCACCGTGCCGAGATCGAAGTCGCGGCCCTGGATCTTCACGGTGACGGCGTAGGGACCTCCGGGCACGGTGTCGGTCCGATGCACCGTGCCGTCGGGGGCCACCAACTTCGACAGGGTGCCTCCGCGGACCTCCACGGTGCCCGAGGGCCGGACGGGCCGCGGGGGCTCTGGCTCTGGCTGCGGTGCGGGCAGGGGCGCGGCCGGTTGGGGGGCCGGGGCGGGCCGCGGGGCGGCGGGCGCCGGGGAGGGGGCCGGCATGGGCTCGGGTGCGGGAGGAGCCGCGAGAGGCTCGGGCTCGGGCGCGGGGGCGACGACGGGCTCCGGGACCGGTGCGGGCGCCGGCTCGGGGACCACCGGGGCTGGCGCCGTGGGCACGGGTTCGGGCACGGGGGTCGTCTCGTCGTCGAAGCCCACCATCATCGCGACGCCAGCCAGGAGGACCACCACCACGATGCCGATGAGCAGCAGGGGTACGGCGCTGTGTCGCTCCCGCACCGGCGAGTTCGGGTCGAGGTCGGTGGGGCCATTCTCGAGGTGGGTGCTGTCGGGCTCGATGGTGCCGGATCGACTCGGCGGGCCGGTCATCTCCTCGGTGGGGAGATGGTCGAACTGGAGGGTCTCGCTGGCGTCCGGCACACTGGGGAGCCAGCTCGGAGCGAACGCGCCGGTGTGGAGGGTGCCGTCGGTCAGCGTGCGACCGTCGAAGCTGGTGGTGACCAGCTGGGGGTCCGGCCAGGTTCGCTCTCGCGCCCAGCGCTTGAGGGAAGGGCCGTCGATCCGGTCGACCAGGGCTTCGCAGCGGGAGGCGACGTCGCGGGCCACCACTCGGTCGTCGGGCTCGTGGATCAGCATGTCGCGGATGAGGGCCACGACCTCCTCGGGTTGACCCTCCAGAGCGGCGAACGCCTTCTCGCAGTGAAGGTCGTACGCCTTGAGGGAGGCGGCCATCCGGTACATGTGGACGGGGACGGCCTCCGGGTAGAAGCGTCGGTGGGCGAGGCCCTCGTACAGCACGCAACCGAGGCTGAAGACGTCGGCGGCGGGCCCCGCGGGCCGGGCGTCGAATCGCTCTGGCGACATGTACGCGAGGCTGCCCAGGGTGGCTTGGGATCCCGTTCGGGCTTCCCGATCGACGGCTTCGCTGCGGGCGATGCCGAAGTCGAGGATCTTCAGGCGGCCGTGGCGGGAGATCCGGAGGTTGGACGGCTTGACGTCCCGGTGGATGAGCAGCATCGGCTCGCCGGTGTCCGGAGCGGGGGCCTCGTAGGCGGCGTGGAGCCCTTCGGCGACCAACCCCACCACCTCCAGTAGGGGGCGAATGGGCAAGGGGTCGTCGTCGTCCATGCAGCCGCGAAGGTCTTGTCCGTCGACGAATTCAGTCACCAAGCCGATGCGGCCGTCGAGCACGGCGAGGTCGTAGACCCGCAGGATGGTGGGATGCTGCAGCGCAGCCAGGAGCTTGCCCTCGTCGCGGAGGCGTCGCACGGCGTCTTCGTCGGCATGCTGGTCGATGCGCAGCAGCTTGACGGCGACTTCGGCTCGCAAGCCTCCCGGGCTCGTCATCGTGGCCTTGTACACCTCTCCGTAGCCACCGCGGCCGAGCCCGTGGTGGATGCGAAATCGGCGTTGCTGGGGCCCCTCCATCGCGGTCATCCTACGACGACCGAGCGCCGCTGGTCCCCAGAAGGGGGGCAGACGACGTAGGTGCAGCTTATTCTTGGCGTTTTATCTTGTCTTTTCCGAGGTCTGGACTCGGGCCCCATGGGGCGATCGACGAAGGCATGCTGTGCAGAACCCGCGAAGGCAGGGCAAAGGGCACGTTGGCCTCTCCCAGACTGCGGTGCACGGTCAGCGCGAAGCGCGTGCGCTGCTCGACGAAGGTCTCCCGGGGGAACCAGGTCGAGACTTGGAGCTCGACACCGCTGTCGGTGAAGGCGAGGAACTGCAGCATGGGGCGTGGCTCGTCGAGCACGAAGGGCGTGGCGTCCGCCAGCTCCAGGATGTGTCGTTTGAGGTCGTCCAGGTCGATCGCGAACGGCACCCGCAGCACCAGGTCGAAGCGGCGAATGGGGAAGTGCGAGAGGTTGGTGATGTCGCTCTTCAGCAGCGTCTCGTTCGGGACCCGGACCAGCCGGTTGTCGAAGGTGCGCAGCCGAACGCTCAGCAGGTCGATGCTCACCACCTCTCCGGTGGTGGTGTTGACTTGGATCACGTCCCGCAGGGAGAAGGGCCGCTCGAAGAGCAGGAACAGGCCGCTGATCAGGTTGCTGGCGGACGTCTGGGACGCAAAGCCGAGGGCCACGGTGAGGAGCCCTGCGGCGCCCATGAGGAAGGACAGATCGAACCCGAGCTCCGCCATTCCCGAGGCGACGCCGAGGGCAGCGAAGGCCCAGAAGAAGAGGCGTGCCGTGACTTCGGCTTGGGCCGGCGTGAACCGGTCGGTCGCGATGCGCCGCGCAAGGCCGGACACCCCCCACGCGAGGGCGAGCCCCAGTGCAAGCTGGAGGCTCGCCTGCAGCAGGTCGGCCCCCGCGGGGGCCATGGCGAGAAGGCTCTCGAACCAATCCCTCACAACCACCCCCAGCGTCCGAGGGCCAGCAGGTTGAGACGCGGCGTGGTGGGCACCCGCGGCTCGGCCAGGCGTTGGGCCGGCCCTGCCGATGCGGGCGGACCGTCGGCCACGTGGGCGTCCACTTCGGTGTCGCCCGAGCGCTCGACCCGAACGGAGTTCGTCCACAACACCTTGCCATCCGGCCCCTCACACAGGTGAATCGCCAAGTGGGGCATCGGCACCTCGACCCGCTCGATGGCCCAGGGCTCGTCGAGGTGGTTGACGAGCTCCACTTGGGTCAGCATGCGGCCGGACTCTGCCGTGATGTTGTTCAGGTCGGCTCGGGCGCGGGTGCGGCTCGCGTAGGCCAGCTGCCCGGCCTGCGGGGTGGCGCCGAGCCACGTTTGTTTGGGCAGGTGGGTCGGGAACTCTGCGAACGGGGGCGTGCCTCGCTCAGCAATGCCCACCCACAAGGGGGAGGACACGTAGATGATGGCTGTGCCTTCGGCCAGGACGACGAGCTGGGTGGCCGGGCGGGCGACGATGCTTCGATCGGCGGTCCGGGCGGTGAGCTCGAGCTCTTCACCCGGCGCTCGCAGGTACCGCATGGTGGCGGGAGGCTTGCCGTCGACCGCAGGCCCCTCGACCTCCACCGTTTGATCCGTGGCGCGAACCGTCAGCTGAGAAGCCCCCCAGGTCCACTGCTCCTGCAGCGACCCGTCGGGCCCGGTCACTTTGAGGGGCTGGTACCAGGCGTCGTTCACGTGCCTGCCTATCCCGCACTGCGTCGACCGGGCCTCAAGCGCCGCCAAGCCCTGCCGAACAGCGGGCATGAGTTCACCACTGGAGGCGCTGTCGTGACCCTGGCTCCCCCCCCCTCCCTCGAAGCGTGTGTCGATCGGTTGGAAGCGCTCCACGTCTTTCCCACGGCCGCCCTTCGGGTGCTCGGCCTCGCACGAGACCCGGACGCCACCGTCGTGGAGATCGAAGAGGCCCTCGCCCAGGACCCGGTGCTCACCGGGGAAGCCCTGAGCATCGCCAACTCGGCGGCGATGGCCCGCAAGGTACCGGTGCGCTCGCTCTCTCGCGCCGTGCAGGTGATCGGCCTGGTGGGTGCCCGGGATCTCGCCCTGACGGCCATCGTCGGAGCCGTCGCCTCGCAGCGGGCGCCCTGGGGGCCGCTGTTGCACCGGCATGCGTTGCTCACCGGGGCCATCTGTCGGCGCATCGCGTCCCGCACGCCGTACGTGGATAGCTCCGAGGCCTTTGTGGTGGGGCTGCTCCACGACCTGGGCCTGCAGCTGCTGCTGCGCCTGGATCCAGAGGCCACCGAGCGGCTCCTGGACCGCTGCGGCACCCGAACCCTCGACGCAGCCGAGCGCATGCGCTTCGGCTTCACCCACGCCGAGCTCTCCGCCCAGTGCATCCGTGCGTGGGGACTTCCTGCCTCGTTCGCCCTCGTGGTCATCGCCCACCACGACACCCCCGTGGCACGCCGCGAGAACGCCGCGCGACTCGTGCTGGCCGCGGCCGACGAAGTGGCGGACCTGCTCTCGGACGGGGCCGGTTCCCGCGTGGTGTACGAGGCTCTGGGCCAGCATCCGATGAACACGGTGCTCGGGCTAAGGGACGGGGTGCTGCGCCAGCTTGCGGAGGCCATTGTCGAGGAGGCCAAGAGCCTCTGAGCGTCGACGTCTGACGTCAGAACAGATCCCCGAAGTACGCCGTGATGTCGAAGCCGAACTGCAGGTAGGTGCCGGCGCTGACCTCGTCGAGCTCGCGGCCGTTGCTGTTCGTGTAGTAGTGGTTGCTCGGCACGTTGTACTGGGCGAACACCGAGCCCTGGATCCCTGCGAGCTTGCGGTGGAAGATGGAGCCGACCTGCAGTCGGAGCGGGTAGTGGGGCACCGCCAGCTTGGCGTCCTTCTCTCCGCGCCACACCATGGAGCCAAAGCCGACGCCGCCACCAGCGAGGACGTCCATCCCCTCGAATGACGCGATCGCCTGGTCGTAGTGGGCGATCAGCGTGGTGTCGGTGTAGCCCTTGCCCAGGTCCAGGGAGCCGGTGAGGCCCAGCCGCCAGGAGTCTCCTGCGTAGTACACAGCGTCCACCCCCACGATGACGTCGCCGCGGACCCCTTGGATGGCTGGCGCACCCTTGACGAGATCGTCTTGCACCTCCTCCGGCAGCGACATGGGGAGGTGGCCGGGGATGAACACCGTGCCGAGGCGCGGGCCTACCCCCCATGCCGATTGCGCCATGGGGGTTTCGGCATGGGCTGGCAGCGAGACCAGGGCAGCGGCCAGCATCATTGGGTAGCGAAGCATTCCATTTCTCCTCTGTACGGCGTGTGCCGAGTCCAGTGGCACCTTGTCTGCAGCATGGACACCGGTGGGCGAAACGCGGTCACATGGAGTTCGTGTTTTGTTTTTTTTGCCAATAACCATTGTTGAAAGGGCATAAATGGACAATCGTATTTCCCGATGTGACCGATGAGGTACGGTCCGTGTCTATTTGGATCGTTGAATTGTTCTAGGTATTTGTCTCCGTACGTATCAGGTCAATGAAACATTGAGCAAAGCTTAGGTATGGGCGACTGACGGATTATTTTTGATGCTTTTTGTGACCGCTCGATGAGTGTTCGTGTCTTCAGGTCAGACAGCGAATCGACGCTGCCCCTCGAAGGAGAAGGCCATGGCCCGCGCCCACGCTACTGTGAAGACCCCCCCCGCCCCGATGAAGCAGGAAGCCCACGATCAGGTCCAGCCTGCCCTTGCTGACGCGGTTCTCATCGAGAGCGAGGGAGGGCAGACGAGCATCCAGCCCCACGTGGTCGCCAAGATTGCGGGCATCGCGGTGCGCGAGGTCGATGGGGTGCACGCGCTAGTACCTTTTGGGACCGGCCAGGCCCTTAGCTCTCTGGCACGCGCTGTCACCGGCTCGCAGATGCGAGACCTGGGTGTCTCCGTGGAGGTCGGCACCATCGAGGCGGCGGTCGATGTGCGCATCACCACCGACTACGGCATGTCGATTCCCGACATTGCTACCTCCATTCGGTCCAACGTGTCGTCCCGGATCCGGGAGATGACCGGGCTGCGGGTGACCGAGGTGAACATCGAGGTGGTGGACCTCTTCTTCTCGGAGGACGAGCAGCTGCCGCAGGCGTCGCGCCGCGTCCAGTAGTCGCCGAGCAGCACGAACGCATTTCGATCTGGAGGACACATGAACGCACGCGCTTGGTGCGTGTTGGGGCTGCTTGCTCCCGCGTCGGTATGGGCCGGAGACGACCCCTATCGGTGGGATGCCGCGGACCCCGGGACCCAATTGGCACAGAACCGCGAAGCATTGCCCGCAGGGGCAGGAGGGGTCTTCGTGCCCAGCCTGTCCGGTGCCGGCGACGAGCCGGTGGTGTACTTTGTTAGCGGCGAACGTGTTCTTTCCGGCCCCGTGGGCCAGCGTGTGGCGGTGCCACCGGGACGGTACACCGTGCTCGTGGGCTCGATGGACCCCGCGTCCACCGACGGCGTCCCGATCCGAGTGGAGGCTGGCAAGACGACCCTCGTGCCGGTGTCGTGGGGGGGGCTGCGCCTCGATCTGGTCGATCGGCGAGGGCTGAAGACGTCTGCGCCCCTTCAGATCGTCGATGTGGCCAGCGGCAAGACCGTCAGCATGTCGCCGGAGATGGGCGATGAGGCGAAGACGCGGCTCCTCAAGCCAGGCCTGTACCGGATCCAGAGTCCGGGAACCCAAGGGGTCGGCCAGCCCGATTTCGTCACCGTCCAGGTGGTGGAGGGTGGGCTGGCGCACCTTCGCGTGTTCGTCGACGGACGAGGAACCATCGAGGGCGGCGGTGTCATCCTCGCGGATCAGGTCTCTCCCTCTTCGCCGTCGGGCCGAGGCGGCTGGCGTCGGGCCATCGTGTTGGGTGCGGACGGGTCGTACAGCCAGTTCCGGGCGACTCCGGGCACCTCGGACCTCACGTTTGGCCAGGGCTCGGTGTTCATGAACGCCGAGGCCACGTACAGCGACGACCTCCACGTCTTCGAGATGCATGGGGTCGTGGACGAGGGCGTGACCCTGGTGCAGCCGGGCACGGGCAAGGCCCTTCCCCTCATCAAGGGGCGCGACACGGCCTCGGCGGATGCGCTCTACACCGTCCTCCTCAACGAGGGCGTCGGCTTGTACGCAGGGGGCGGCGCTGAGACGAACCTGTTGCCCACGGACTCCGTCACCGCGGAAGACACCACGGCGGTGTTCCTGGACTCTCAGGGAAACCGGGAGTCCGTGGCCGTGTCGGCCGGTGAGTCCTTTCGCATCGCGGAGGCATTTGCGCCCACCAGCGCGCGCACCGGTGCCGGGGCTCGCTTGCGCTTGTCCACCGCGCGTGACTTCGAGTTGTCGGTGCGCGGAGGGGTCGGCAGTCGCCACTACTGGTTCGGCGGCTCCGCGATCCCTCTCGACGACCCGAACACGTCCGCGATCGAGCACCTGCGTCCCGACAACCTTCAGCGGGTCGGCGCGGAGGTCGGTGCGCAGATGACCATCCGGATCACGCGGTTCGCGACCTACACCACCGAGGCCTTGGCCTTCGAGGCCTTCCAGGACCTCGGGGACCCGGACCGCCTCATCCTGTCTTGGGACAACGATGTGTCCCTGGGCATCACCCGCGCCATCTCGGTCCACTACCGCGCCAACATCGACCAGATCCGCGAGATCACCGACACCCCGCAGCTGGAGCAGGGCGTGTTCCTGCGGGCGTCCTGGAACCTGCTGTGATCACGGCAAAGGAGACCCCAATGTTCTACCGAGTGACGTCCTGGTCGCTGTTGTTGGCGCTGTGCGTCAGCACCACGGCCCTGGCCAAGGACAAAGAACTCCATCCCGACATGAAGCTCGCGGTCACGGCGTCAGCGCTTTCGGCCGAGCAGTCGGACCGCTCCGTGGTTGGCCCCGGGGACGCTGCGAGTCCGCTGCGGCAGGCAGCCATGGCCACCGTGGTGCGCGATGGCACCATGCTGGGCCTTTCGGACGCGGCTGCATCTGCGCCGCCGGCCGAGTCGGTCGCACCGGTCGTTGCGGTCGAAGCGGAGGGGGTGGTCGGCCCCGTGGACGCTACGGTGTCGGTGGCGGCCCCTGTGCCCCCGGCGGCCCCGGCGGTCCCCCCACTGCCCGCTCCTGGCCTGTACTCGGACCCCGGCCTCACGGCCGCGCTGATGGGGCTCACGCGCTCCATTGACGAGCAGCGCATGATGCACCAGGTCGAAGCGCGGCTGGCCGACAAGCAGCGCATCATCGACCGGCTCCAGGTGGACGTGGACCGGAGGCTCTACGGGGTCGCGGCCCCTGTCGCTCCACCGGCGGGCGACCCGGCGACGGACCCGCCCCCGTTGGCGTCGAAGACGGTGTCGGCGGCGGCACCTGCGCCCGCCGTGCCACGCAGTCCGGCCCAGGCGGCGGCCATGGTCCAGGAGCGGTCCGAGCCCTCCCAGGCCCCGGTCTCGCCCGTCGCGGCCAGCGGTGCGCCGGATGCCGCAACTCAGGCGATCCTCGATCGGCTGGACGCCCAGCAGACCCTCCTGCAGAAGCTGCAGGCTCAAAGCGATGCCCCGGCGCCGACCGGCCCGGTGGCCCCGACCCCGGCCCAGGTGGCAGCGGCGGCGGCCTCTCGCCCGCCGGTCGTGGCGCCGACGTCCTCGGGGTCCGCCTCGGACGAGGCGCGCCGTCAGACCGTGGACGCGGAGCGCGCCGCCATGGAGGCGGAGCTTCAGGCGCTCAAGGACACGCAGTGGAAGCTGCAGTACCAGCTCGAGAACGGCTCGAAGACGGCCGCGCCGCCTCCGGTGGTCGCGTCCTCCTCGCCGACGTCGGCAGCCGCTCCTCAGGACCCGGAAGTCGCGGCCCTTCGAGCCCGCCTGCAGGCCCTCGAGGCCGAGCGGAACATCGATCAGGCGACCTCTGAGCGGGATCGGCAGATTGCGCAGCTGCAGGCGCAGCTCGCCGTGACCGGCGTAGCGGCGCCCGCCAACAACGCTGGGGATTCCCAGGAGATCGAGGCGTTGCGGGCCGAGCTGGAGGCCTTGCGGCAGAGCACGTCCCAGCCGGCGACGGAGACCGAGGCGCTGCGGGATGCCGTGTTGGCCACCGAGGCCGACCGCTCCCGCCTGGAGTCGCTCGCGAAGCAGATGGAGACCCTGCAGCAGGAGCGTGCGGTGCTCGCTGGCGAACTCGAGACGGCCGATGAGGTGCGCAAGGCAGAGCTGGACGCCGAGCGGGAAGCGAACGCGGCCCGCACGGCGGCGCTCGAGTCTGAGCTGGGTCGACTCCAGGGCCGCACGGAGGAGATGGAGAAGCTGTACACCAACCGGTACGAGTCCGTGTTGGCGCAGCTCCAGCCGCTGATCGACAGCGGACTCGAGGTCCGTGTCGTGGCCGGCAAGATCAAGGTCGAGCTGCCCTCGGATGTGTTGTTCGCTTCGGGCTCCGCGACCCTGTCTCGGAAAGGCCGCGAAGAGGTGCAACGGGTCGCCGCGGCCTTGCGTCCCTTTCGGACCATGTTGGTCCAGGTCGAGGGCCACACCGACAGCGTGCCGGTCAAGAGCTTCAAGTACGAGTCCAACTACGACCTGGCGTTCGCCCGGGCCAAGGATGTCATGGGCGTGATGCTCGAGGCGGGGCTCGGCAGTGACCGGGTGTCTGCCGCGTCTTTTGGGGACACCCGCCCCATCGCGCCCAACGACAACCGGGACAACCGTGCGCGAAACCGGCGTATCGACTTGAAGCTTGAGCTGATTCCGGAGGACTCCCCCTGACCGGGGAGCCCTCGCTCGACACCCTTTTCCACACTTGGTCTTCGGACCCCACGCGGCATCGACCGCACCTCGAGGAGACAACCATGGGTCGCACCCTTTCCACTCTCATCTTTGCCCTTGCGCTCACCGGCTGCGACAACCTCGGCCCGGACTACGGGATCGACGTCGGGGATTTGACGGTCATCGAGCCGATGGCTGGCGACTTCACCCTCGCGGGGGACACGACCCGGATCGTGGTCCTCGTGGACGACCACGACGCCGATGCCGACGAAGACCTGGACCTGGTCTTCACGAGCGACATCGATGGCGAGCTGTGTGTGGTGAGCCCGGACGACGACGGCTTGGCGTACTGCTCCGCCATCCTGAGCTTGGGCGACCACTTCCTCACGGTGGAAGCCATCCTCGACGACGAGACCCTGGCGGACGTGGCGTTCCCCCACGATGTGTTGGCCCCGTCAGGCGATCTGAACGACCTCGACCAAGACGGCTACACCGTCGCGGAGGGGGACTGTGACGACAACAACCCCAACACGTACCCGAGCGCTCTCGAGCTGGTCGATGGCTACGACAACGACTGCGACGGCTTCATCGACGAAGGCATCGACACGTTCGACAACGACGGCGACGGCTACGCGGAGGCCGACGGCGACTGCGACGACACGGATCCGGCTCGGAGTCCTGGCGCGCCAGAGCTGGAGGACGGCATCGACAACGACTGCGACCGGCTGATCGACGAAGGCACGCCGGCGTACGACGACGACGGCGATGGCTACTCGGAGCGGGACGGCGACTGCTTCGACAACTCGGACATCGTCTTTCCGGGGGCCCCCGAGCTGGCCGACGGCCTCGACAACGACTGCGATGGCGTCGTGGACGAGGGCACGGTGAACTTCGACGACGACGGCGACGGCTACTCGGAGGCCCTCGGCGACTGCGACGACGCCAACACGGGCATCTCCCCGGCGGCGCCCGAAGTCCTCGATGGCGTCGACAACAACTGCGACGGGCGAATCGACGAGGGCACGGCGGCCTACGATGACGACGGCGACGGGTTCACCGAGAATGCTGGCGACTGCAACGACGCGCTGAACTTCGTGTATCCGGGCGCGATCGAGCGCACGGATGGCGTGGACAACGACTGCGACGGCGTCGTCGACGAGCTCGACGGCCTGTACGAGGGCGAGGTCACCGTGGTGGTGACGGGCTCCACCGTGGATGTGTGCAGCGGGTCGCTTTCGGTCGACGTGGACACGGGAGCCGTCTCGCCGATCATGGGTGTGGGCGACTGTCGCGTGGGGTTGTTCGAGGCCGTCACGCTGACGGGCGCCATCGCGGGAACGGATGCGGGCGGCGATGCGACGGCCACCGTGGTTGGGCTCCCCGCCTCGGCCACGTGGTCCGGCGGCTTCTCCGGGGATGACCTTGGCGGCACATTCGCTGGATCCGTGACGGACGGCACGGCCTCGTACACCTTCACGGCCGTCTTCAGCGCGAGCCGATGATGCACACCCTGCTCCAGCTGTTGCGACGTCTCGTGGCCTTGGCCGTCGGTGCGGCCCTGCTCGGAGCAGGGGGCGCGGTCGTCGGTCAGGCCCTTCGCCTCGTCCCGGCCCAGCAGCTGTCGTGGGCTGGGCTGGACGTGGTGCTCCAGCCGGCCACCGACGGCGTCTGGGTCACTGCGGCCGTGCTCGCGATGGTCCTCGGCCTGTCCCTGGCCGTGGTGGCGCTGCTCCCGGGCACGCCCCGGCGGCGGGCGCAACGACTCGAGCTCCCCGGCACGCCCGACCACCTGGGTCTCTCGGTGACCGTTGCTGCACGGACGCTCGAGTCCTTGCTGCGGCACGAGAGCTCCCACGTGGAAGGGGTCCGTCGCATCGAATCGGACGTGACCATGACCGATGACGGCTGGTCGGTCCAGTCGACGGTCCTCGTGGGACGCGAGCGTCCGATGCGGGAGCTGGCCACCGAGCTCGATCGTCGCATGCGCCATGCGCTCTTCGTGCACACGGGGCTCAATGTGGCGAGCCTCGACATGGAAATCGACTTCGTCGCCGACGCTACCCGTCGGCAGCGGGTCACGTGAGGATGGAGGACGACATGGCGGAACGCCCGTCGGAGATGCGATTGATCGTGGGCTTTCTCGTGGGTGCACTCCTCGGGGCGTACGCCATGTGGGCGGGACCCTTGGCTGCACTCGTGGTCGTAGCCTTCGGGGTGGGCGGGGTGCTCGCAGCGGTGGGGCTGTCCTTCGCGTCGCGCATCGATCTGCGGCGCTTGGCGGCGCTGCTGACTGAGGAGGAGCGATGAGCACCGCAGCGCGTGGTCGGGCACTGTGGCTCGGGATCAGCTTCTGGCTCGGGCTCGTCGCCGGTGCGGGCGTCGGCCTGGTTGCGGCGGTGGATGCTCGGCACCGGGTCGGCGTACTGGATGCGAACCTCAGCGAGCTTCAAGCGTCGCAGAGGCTCGATGCCCAGAGGCTCCTCGAGTGCCAGCGGAGGGTGGACGTCGGGACCGTCTTGGCCGAGCTGCAGCAGGAGAACTTTGGCACGGCACGGCGGCTCGTGACGGAGCTGGCGGAACGCCTTCGCGTCGACGAGCCGAAGCTGGCCGACGAACTCGAGGCCTTGGTCATCGAGCCTGGAGGGCACGACGTCGTGGGCGAACGCCTCGCCACGCTCTTCCTCGTTCGGGACCTGCCCTAGGTCCGCGCTACGGCCAGGCGAGCAGGGTTCCACGGAGGCCCGTCGCGGCCGTGAGGTCGACGGGCTGGCCGTGGGGGCCACAGGCTTGCAGGCCCGCCAGGGATCCCCCCTCCACCGTGGCCACGACCCTTCGCCCCGAAGGGGTCCACACCGCACTGCCGTACCGCCCATCCTCGGCGGAGCAAGACGTGATGACGGGCCAGTCCTCTGGCCGGTCGAGGTACTCGAGCACCCCATCCGTCTGCACCACGGTGCGGTTGGTGCTGGACACGGCGAACACCCGAAGGTTGTCGTCGGTGATCTGTAGGGTGCGGGTGGAGCCGTCGTCGGTGCCGTCCCAGATCTCGGCGCGGTCCTCCGTGAGCACGCCCACCTGGCCGTCGGGGCGGCCTTGGAGTTGGTAGACACTCACGTAGTCCCCCCATGACGCCTCGGTGCGTGCATCCACCGCCGGTTCGGTGCCCAGGTGCGCGATGAACAGGGGGCCCAGATCCTTGCCCGACCCGTTGTCCTCTGCCTCCCGACCGGCGATGCGGCCATCGGGGAGCACGTCGAGCAGGCCTGCGGTGTAGCCGTCGCGGGTGATGGGGGCCCAGGTGCCCACGGTGTCGATCCGACCGAGTACGCCATCCGCGGTGACGAGCACGCCGTCGTCCGCGGCCATGGCCAGGTACACGTCGCCGGGGGGAAGGGGAAGGTCCACGCTGCCGGTCGGGCCGACGCGCTGCAGATGGGGGCTGCGGGGGTTCACCCCCACGAGCCGCGTCGACACGACCGCCTGGCCCGCCGCCTCGACCACGATGGACTCGATCTCGGTGGCGTCGGGCAGACCCGCCTCCCCCACGACCCGCAGCAGCGTCTGGGCCGATCCAGCGTCGATGTCGACCACCACGGCGTCGTAGCCGGTGACGGTGTCGGTCGTGGCGCCGTAGTTGGTACCGTCCAGCTCCCCTCGCAGCACGAACCCGACGAGGTGGGACCCGTCGACGACGCGCACCCGACTGTGGGACGCCACGAACGGTGCCTCGCCATCCACGCCGTCGGCGAAGCACGTGATCACCCGGTGCGTGAGCAGACCCGGATCCAGTCCGAACAGGCACAGGTCGTCGAGTCCCGCCTCGGTGCCCAACACCAGGACCTCTTCTGGGCCCACCGGACCGCTGTCCATGGGGCCCGTCTCCGCCGTCGTTCCCGAACCCACGGTCCCGACACCGGTGTGCGCCGTGTCGACCGCCGACGTATCCGCCGTGGGCGAGGGGTCGGTGCCGACAGAGACGTCCGAGCCGGATCCATCTCCGCGGCAGGCCACGAACAGCCACCACAACAACATGCGACCTCCACCCGCATCGTAGCCGGGGGAGGCCGCATGTTCTTAGCGATCCGGGGGTCTCAGGCCTCGGGCGGCGGCTCGGTCGGCTCGGCGACCGGCGCGGCCTCGGCGACCGGCGCGGCCTCGGCGACCGGCGCGGCCTCGGCGACCGGCGCGGCCTCCTCGGTCACGGGCTCGGCCGTGGCCTCGACCGGGGCAGGAGCCTCGGTCGCGGGCTCGGCCGCGGCCTCCACGGGGGCAGGAGCCTCGACCGCCGCGTCCACGGGGGCCGGGGCGCCACCCAGGAGGGCGTCGACATCGGGGGAGGCCTCGGCCGGCGCGGCCGGAGCTTCGACCGGCGCCGCTTCGACCGGTGCGGCATCGATCGCCGTGGCTTCGCCATCCTTGTTGCGGCGAACCACCTCCCCTGCGTGGCTGCTGTGCCCGCTGGGGAGCGCTTCGGGCTCGTCGCTCGTGCCCTGCCACAGCCCTGCGGCCTGGGCCTCGATCACGGCCTGAACGCGCGCGATCTGCTGATCGAAGAACACCGCATCGGGGCTGCCGGCAGCCGCCCGCTCCTTGGCACGCTGGTACTCGGCGTGGGCAGGGATGAACTGCTCCTTGGCCTCGAGGATGTGTCCGAGACCGACGAAGGCCGCCCCGAGGGACGGGTCCTTGCCGATGATCTTGCGCACGGCCTGCTCGGCGTGGTCGAGCTTGCCGCGAGCCATGTCGACCAGGGCAGACTCGAGCCGCAGGCGGTTGTTGCGCTCGTGGTGGCGATCGGTGTGCTTCTTGGCCTGCTTGAGCAGCCAGTCGGCCCGCTCGAGATCGACGCCAGACTCCCGCACGAGGGTGGCGAGCATCAGGTGCGCCTCGGGGGCACGCTGCTCCCCGCGGAGGGCTTCCGTGAGCATCTCCTTGGCTTCGTCGCGCAGGGCCTTGGCGTTGTCGGGCTCGATGCGAGCGCGAACCATGAGCAGGCTGGCGAGGCGGCTCGTCTGCACGGTGTCTTCTGGCGCGAGGCGCACGGCTTCCCGGAGGAGCTCTTCGGCCTCCCCGAGCTTGTCGAGTCCTTCGTCGCGCCGGGCCTGGCCGAGGAGGCCGTAGGCGTCGGGGAGCATCGGGTCGACGTTCATGGCCGTGCGCAGCTGCTCGATGGCCTCGGGGCGGCGGCCGACCCGAAGGAGCATGGAGGCGAGGCGCGTGCGGAGCCGGCTGGACTGGTCTTCTGGGCACAGCTCGATGCCCTGCTCGAGGACCGTGATGGCCTGATTGCGCGAGCGACGAGCGGTGAGGAGGCCCGCCATGGCCTGGAACAGCTCGGGCACGGGGGCCACCTTGACGGCTTCCTCGTACACGGCTTGGAGGTCTTCGTTCTTCGCACCCTGCTGGTGCATCACCTCGAGACGGAGGATCCAGCCGTCGCTGTTCGACGGGTCCATCTTGATGACCTCGGCGATCCGTTGCTCCATGAGGTCGAAGCGAGGCTCCTTGCCCTTGCGCATGGCGATGACGCTGTCGAGCATGGCGTCGTAGTTGGGGAAGCCCAGCTCCGGGCGCTCGCGGAAGGCCCGAGCGTTGGTCGCGCAGCGATGCGCTTCCTGCAGGAAGGCCGTCTTGAGGGAGCCCGAGGACTTGCCCGCCCGCGCCATGTACAGCTCGTGGAGCTTCCGGTACGTCGCGAAGTCGTGGATCTCGCGCCAGGCGAGCTGCCGCCGAACGAGGGGATGCACGTGGTAGCGCCGCTGCTCGAGGGTGCCGGTCATGTCGAGAAGGCCCAGGGCCAGCAGCTCCAGGCGCTCGGTCCGGGTGATCTTCAGGTCGGCGAGGAAGGTTCCATCGGCGTCGGACCGGATGTGGGCGAGGATGGCCAGCGCCTCACGGACCTTCGGGTCGACCTTCTCGAGCCGCTTGCGGATCTGCTTGACCAGCGGGTCGAGGTGCCCGAGGGACTCCATCTTCAGGAACTTGGGGTCGTCGGCGATCTTCTCGCCGTCCTGACGGACCCGGGTGCAGATCGCGAAGGTACGGGCGGCCATCACGTGACCGTGGATGCGGTCGTTGATGGGGCCGAACTTGTCGCGGGGGAGCTCCAGGGCCTTGTACGAGGTGAAGATCTCGTGCAGGAAACGCCCCATCACCCCAGCGACGGGCTGGCGACGCACTGCCTGGCCCTGCCCTTCCCGGAGGAAGCGGGGCTGCCGGACGGACGTGAACACGATCCGCATCGCGTAGGACTCGGTGAGGAGCCGGAGCACGAGCAGCTCGAGGCGGCTCTTGCGGAAGAAGTCGAGGTCGCGCCCCATGGCGAAGTCGAGGTGACGGACCACGAGGACGCGATCGGCCAGGGCCTCGTCTTTCACCGCAGCCATGACGGCGTCGGCCAGGCTGTTGGGGGTGTGCTCTCCCTTGAGGTGCTCCAGGAGGGCGGTGTGGCCGCCTTCCTCGGCGACCGTGGCGAGACGGCCCACGAGGGCGTCGTGGCCGGTGTCGAAGCCGAGCACGACATCGGGGGCCCGCACCAGGTCGGACGCCGCCAGGGCGTGCTCCACCAGCCAGGTCTTGCCGACGCCTTGGGGACCGCTGACGACGATGGGGCCGCCCTCGCCGAGGAAACCCTGCATGTTGGCGAGCTCGTGCTCACGCCCCACGAAGGCCATCACCGGGGCGTTGCTCGTCTTCTTGCTCTTGCCCTTTTTGACCGACGCCACGGCGTCGTCGATGTTGGCCGGCGACGCGTCGGCCGGGGGCTCGGGCAGGGTCTTGAGGAAGGACTTTCCGCGGCCCTTCTCGTGGTTGATCTTCATCCCCGCCAGCGCCGGGAAGGCGAAGGGGTTGAAGTTCCGGGCGACGATCACCACTTCGGGCTTGTGCTTGCCTCGCTTCAGCAGATCACCGAGCTGCTGGATCCCGTTGGCATCGGCGCCCTCGGGCTCCACGACGACGACGACGCCGCCGGGCTGGGCGACCGCACGGGCGATCCCCTCTGGGGTGACCGGAAGCACCGGTGACACCGCAGGGCCTGCCAGGGCCATGGGGGTGAGCGACGCTCGCTCAGACAGCGCAAGCATGACCTCGGGGTCGCGCAGCAGGGAACCAGAGACAGCCAGGGCACAGCGCCCAGCCTCGATCGCACGTTCGACGCGGCTCATCGCTTTCACTCGCACTTGGCGCGGGACGGCGGACCGACCCAGGCTCGCGGGGGTGGATCGTGCTCACCGGCGTGGCGTCGGCATGCACAAGGCCTGCGTCCCTAACGGACGGCATCGTGCGGGGCCAACCCCGGGTTATTCGGCCACCGAGGAGGCCACATGCTCGCATGGCTGATGATCGGGACTGCCCTGGCAGGAACCGTCGAGATCGAGGTGAAGGTGGAAGGGCAGGAAGCCCGCCATGTCTTCGTCGACGGCAAGCACCGCGGGGAGGCTCGTCCGGGCAAGCCGGTCCGGGTCAACGTCGCCACAGGCCGCCACGAGGTCGCGGTCGGCTACGAGTCGGATGCCCGCTGGCTCGTCTGTTTCGGTGAGGTGGATGCTCGCCGCGACGTCCAGGTCGAGGTCGCCAAGAGCGCATGCACGGCGATCTCCAAGGCCCCGGAGGCTCGTGAGAAGGACACCGTTCGCGAGGGCGGCTTCGTCACGTTCACGGGCGCAGGAGCCAATGGCACCGTCGAGATCTCTGGCCGCCGCCACTCGGTGAAGCCGGGCATGGGAATCATGGCCAACGTGCCGGATGGAACCCACGACGTGAAGGGTCCGGGCTGCGAGGGCAAGGTGACCGTGAAGGGCGGTGCCATCCGCGCCGTCGCCATGGCCGACGGGACCTGCGTGGGCCTCGATGCCAAGAAGAAAGGCAAGAAAGGCAAGAAGAAGTAGATCCGATGCGCACTGCTTGGGTCACAGGGGCCTCCCGCGGCATCGGTCGCGCGGTCGCCCGGCACCTCGATGGGGCAGGCTACCGAGTGTTCGCCACCGCGCGAGACGCCCATGCGCTCTCCGATCTGGCGGCCGACCTCGGGGAACGCACGTGGGCGGAGCCCTGCGACCTGACCGACGAGCTCGCCGTGCGCAGGTCCTTCGTGGCCCTGCAGACGCGCTGGGGCACGCCCGACGTGCTGGTGAACTGCGCGGGGGTCGGCCAAGGCGCATCCCTGCTCGAGGGCACCATGGCGGAGTGGCGCTCGATGTGGGAGGTCAACGTCCTCGGCCTCGCCCTGTGCAGCCGCTTGGTGGTGGACGGGCTGCTGGCCGAGGGGCGAACGGGCCAGGTCGTGCACATCGGCTCGATGTCTGGCCACCGCGTGCCCGCCCATGCCGGCATGTACGCCGCCACCAAGTTCGCGGTCCAGGCGCTCACCGAGGGACTCCGCCTCGAGCTGAGGGCCCGTGGCAGCAACATCCGCGTCGCCTCCATCGCGCCGGGCAACGTGCAGACCCGCTTCGGGTTGGCACCCGACGAGCCGGACCGCACGCGGCCCTACCCCCTCCTTCAGGCCGACGACGTCGCCGACACCGTGCGCTTCGTGCTCGACACGCCGCTGCACGTCGACGTGGGCGATGTGCGTCTGCGGCCCACCGGACAGCCTTCCTGACGCCGGCGGTGCCTACGGGGCGTCGGTGAACACGACGGTGCTGGTCGTGTCCTGGCCGTTGTTCATCTCCTGAATGACGTCCACGTGCAGGGCGTCGCCCACGAGCTTCGTGCGCAGTCCCCCCTTCGACAGGTCGAGGAGGAGGTCCATCCCGCCACCCGAGATCGGTACAGGGAGGGTGATCCCGCCAGGTTCGATGGCGGCACCCGCCGACGCTCCGGGCGCCAGGCCTTGGGCTGCGCAGCCTGAGCAGCCCGTCCCCAACGCCCCCAGCTCCACCGGCACCGACGACTCGTTCATCCACACCACGCGGTGGTGGCCGACCGCCGGGTTGGTCTCCACGACGGTCTCGCACAGGGGCGAGCTCGCGAGCTCCTGATGGGGCCACTGCCCGAACGAGGCCGCCGTCTCGAACAGGTCGACCAGACCGGCCCGCGCCTCGGTCGTGCTCGCCTCGCAGCGCAGGCTTCGCTGCCCCCCGCCCCGTCCGAAGCTCGAGAGCTCCTGCTGCTTGAGCAGGCAGCCTCCGCCGGGCAGGGTCTCGACCATCACCACCTTGCCGCCCTGCTCGCACACCGTCGGGGTGCAGGCCCGGAGCTCGTCGACCATCGCTCCGCAGCCGGGCGCGAACCCGTGCCGTGGACGGGCGCGAGGGCGGGAGCCAGGCGGTAGGACCACCAACGTGACCAGCTGCCCGCCGGCGACCTCCGTCCACGTGGACTGCACCGACACCCCCGAGGAGCCCCCCGAACGGCTGTTGCCGGAGAAGCGCAGGGAATGCGTGCCATCCCACGTCGGGCCCACCAGGTCCACGATGAGTCGGGTCGCGTCCCCGAGCTCTAGGGTGCGGACGCCGCCTGGAGGGATCGGTCCGGAGCAGGGGTCGCACACCGTCCGGCCGATGAGCACGAACTCGGGGTCCATGGGCTGGTCGGTCCCGTTGACCAGCACGGCCTTGGTGCCGGCCTGGGCCGACGCCCCCGTCACCATGCACCACCACATCATCCACATCGCGCCCTCCGTCCCACGGCCGTAGGATACGCGCTCTGCTGCCACGCTTCAGCCGGGCGGACGAACGATCTTGCTCAGCATCTCCTGGGTGAAGTCGTGGTGCTCTAGGTAGGCGAGCCGCACACCGACGCCGGGCGCGAGGCCGACCTCCACCCGCACGACATCCGGGCACGCGCGTCCGTCGGCCACGGCCCGCACGGGACGCCACGCGTGGTGCATCACCTCCACCGTGGCCACGGCGGTGGGCGGCAGCACGAACGGCGTCAGGCGCGGTCTGTGGGGGCAGATGGGGGTGATCTGCAGCAACTCGAGGGCCGGATGGATGGGGTTGCCCCCGGCCGAGTACGCGTACGCAGTGGAGCCGAGGGCCGTGGCGAAGATGAGGCCGTCGGAGACGAGCCCTTCCACGACGTGCTGGCCGTTGATCGACAGGTTGAGCCGAGCAGCCTGGCCCGAGCTGCGCTCGAGGTAGACGTCGTTGATGGCGCGCAGCACACGCTTGTCGCCGTTGGCGAGCTCGACCCTGGCCTCGACGATGGGGAACCGGTGCACCCTCCAGCGGCCCTCGAGCAGCTGATCGACCAGGGACTCGTCGACGGCCGCGTCGTTGAGGAGGAAGCCGAGGTGTCCTGCGTTCAGGCCGAAGTAGGTGCGATCGAGGCCGTGGGTCTCTACCGTCCGAAGCATGAAGCCATCGCCACCGACGACGACGGTGAGGGGCTCAGGGAGGGCACGACCGGCGAGGCGGGCCTCGAGGGCCTCGGCGACGCCCTTGGCCTTCGGGTTGTGCGGATCGGCGACGATCATGGAGGACTCTCGGCAGGGGGGAGCCACCGTACCGTGCGCACCACGAGTCGGCCGGGGGCGAGGTCGGTGTCGGGGTGGGCGCTACCGGTCACCCGGTAGCTGGCGAGCCAGGTCGACTCGCCTCGAGGCACCGCCCACAGGTAGGCCACGTCCGGGGCCTCGAGGGTGAGGGTGTGCAGACGCAAGCGCACGCCTGGCTCGCCGTCGACCCACGCGGGCTGGCGCTCGACCAAGACACAGCCGCAATCCTGCAGCCAGCGCTCCGGGTAGTCCGGGGCCTGGACGTCGACGCGTCCCTCGTGGGTCCACACGCGGAAGCGCCCGCCCCCGAGCTCGAAGGCGCCGTCCGTCGGCGGGGAGGGCACGAACAGGCGTGCTCCCTGAAGTTCGTGGGGCGCGAAGCCTTCGTAGGGCATCTCCACGGGGTCCGAGAGGTGCACGGTGCCGACCTGGGGTACCTCGTCGTCCCAGGAGAGCGTCTCGGTGGGCCAGCCGAGCAGATCGAAGAAGCGCTCCTCCACGACCTCCCCTCGAGCACGCTTCCAGCTTCGCTCCACCACGCCGTCGGGGAAGGCCCACACCCGGTAGGTGCTCCGCGTCCGCCGGGACCAGCGGGGGCGCACGGGCCCGCCCAAGTCGTCGAGCCGGGCGTACCAGCCGGGCTCCGAGCGCTGGCCGTGGCGACCGAAGGAGAGGTCGTCTTGGGGCGCGGCCGTCTCCGCAGGGGACCCGAAGGCGACGCAGAGGACCCAAGCAGCGCTGGCAACCGACGGGAGCATGGGCGGATGCTACCCCGGGAGCCCGGAGCGCATCATCCGTTGCGGGGGTCGCCGGGCGCCTGGCCGGTGAGGCGCCAGCCCGCGGCCCATGCGGTCGGCAGCAACACGGCGGTCGCCACGAACACGGTGATGAGGCCGATCACCACCAGCATGCCCATCGACCGCACGCCCCTGGACCCCGCGAGGGTGAGGGAGGCGAACGACACGACCGTGGTGAGGGTGGAGATCGAGGCGGCCACGCCCGTGGTGTACAGCGCCCGTCGCACGCCGCCCGGCCCCTCGTCTTCCAAGCGGTGGAGCAGGTGGATGACCACGTCGACCCCGATGCCGAGCAGGATCGGCACGCCGACCACGTTCATGACCGTGAGCCGCACGTCGAACAAGTACAGGGCGGTGCCGGCCCACACCAGCCCGGCGAACAAGGTGCCCACCGCGGTGAACACTGGGAGTGGACGTCGCAGGTCGATGGCCGTCAGCAGGAAGACCAACACCATGGCGAGGCCAGCCACCTTCGGCATGTCGGCCTGGATGTGTCGGAAGAGCGCGCCCAGCGTGACGTACTCCCCGGCGGCCTTGGCGGGCAGGGTGCCCATCTTGATGTCCCGCTCCAGGGCTGCGGCCTGGCGTAGGTCCCACATGTTGCCGCGGGGGAAGACCAGCACCCGGTGGGTGTCCGGGGAGGAGGCCCCGAGGATGTCGAGGAGCGGTTCGGGGAGGTCGTGCCGCCGCACGGTGCCGAGCTCCAGGCCCCGGAGGGGAGCGAGCTGCTCGAGGAGGGGAGGCGGCAAGTAGCGGGCGTTGGGGTGCTCCAGCTGCTGCTGCAGATCGTGGAGCCGGTCGAGCCGTAGCCCCTGCTCTGGCACCACGATGTCGTCGATGGACACGACCCGGCCGATCTGCCGAAGGCCCGGCAGCATGGTGCGCAGCCGTGCCTCACCGGCGCGGCGCTCCTGTTCGGTGGGGTAGCTCACGACCACGGGGGTGTAGCTGTCTCGGGCCAGGGCCCGCTCCTCGTCGGAGAGCTCCGCGTAGGCCAGCCCGTCCCTCCGCAACGCGGAGAAGTCATACTCCCACTGCAGATCTGGCACGACCGTGACCGCCAGCATGCCCGTGACGATCACCGCCACCATGAGGCCGACCGGCGCCAGGGCGTAGGTGGAGTTGACACTGTGGGGCACTTCGGCCCCGCCAGCGAGGCGCTTGCCCGAGCGCTCGAGGCTGGGCATCAGCAGCGGCAGCCCCACCAGCATGGCGAAGAGGCACAACATCAGCCCGCAGGCGAGCAGCACGCCGAGCTGGCTGAAGCCTCGGAAGTCCGCCACGGCCAGCGCCAGAAAGCCCGCCGCCGACGTCAGTGCTGCCGTCATGCAGGGAGGCCCCGTGCGGTCCCACGCGGCGACGATCGCGTCCTCCAGCTCCTGGCCCTCCGCCACCAGCTCCCGGGTCCGGCCCACCAGGTGCACGGCGAAGTCGATGCCGAGCCCGAAGAGGATGGCGGTCCCGAAGCTGGTGTAGGTGTTCAGGCTGCCGATGGTGACCGCCACGAAGGCCAGGTTCACGATGTTGGCACCCAGGAGCGGGACGAACACCAACACCGGCGCCCGCCAGTCCCGGAAGGCGACGATGATCACCATGAGGACGAGGAGGAACGACGCGCCGCTGGTCCACAGGATGTCCTGCTGGATGCCCCGCATGTCTTCCACATTGTGTCGGTAGGCCCCGCCAACCCACGGGATGGTGACGTCGGGGTGGCTGGCCCTCACCTCGGCGAGGATGCCGTCGATGTCGGTCATGAAGCGCTGAGCGAAGGGGGGATCCATGGCGGATCCCGTCGGCTTGACGAGCAAGCGCCCGCTTCCCTCGCCCATGCCCGGAAACATGTCGAGCTGGGCGGCCTTGCGGATGCCCTCCGCCTTCGGGCCGAGCTCGAGGAGTCGTCCTGCCATGGCGCCGTTGAGCGCGGGCCCCAGCAGCAAGGCCCCCTGGATTCGCGCCGACAGCTCCTTCACCGACTCGGGGTCGAGCTGGAGCAGGCCAATCCGCTGGGCCAGCTGGGGGTCGATCTCGTGCATGGCCCAGCGCACGTCGTCGAGGGCGACGATGCGTGCCTCGAGGTCGTCGAGCGCGGCCTCGGTGGCCTCGGGGTCGTCGCTGGTGACCGCGACGGTGAGCAGGTTCACCCCGCCCTCTGTCTCGTGGAGTTCCCGCAGGGCTTGGGCGGCAGGCTCGTCGTCGGGCAGCAGCGCCAGCAGGTTGGGTTCGATGGTGGGGGGCAGCCCCACGATGGCGCAGACCAGCACCACCATGGCGAGCAGGGCCCCCACGGGACCCCGGTGGTCGAGCACGAAACGAGCGAGCTGGCCGTATGCGCCCAGGAAGACCTCCGAGGCTGCGCGCCTAACACCCAGACCGCGGGAGCGCGGCGCCACGTGGGGGTGCGGTCATCGGGTCTGGGTTGCCGGTGTCGTTCCCAGGGCCCATGCTGAAGCGACCCAAAGGACACCCATGCTGCGTCATCGAACCTTCGGAATCGTCTTCCTCGCTGCCTGGACGGCGTGCGGGGCTCGCTTGTTCACCATTCAGCTCGAAGACAGCGCGGTCGTGGTGATCGAAGAGGCCACGCTCCTCGAGGAGGCCATCGGTGATCTCGGCTTCGGCGACCTTCTCGACGTGGACATCGCCCAATCGGAGGAGCTGGCCAACCAGGGGGTGGAGCCCGGGGACATCCGGGAGGTGTACCTGACGGACTTCGTGCTGGCCGCGACCGACCCCGAGGGGGCCGACTTGTCGTTCTTGGACCGCGTGGACATCGTCGTGAGCGCCCCGGGTCTGCCGGAGCAGGTCATCGCCACCGCCGACGCGTTCCCCGAGGGGCTGGCCCAGGTCGACTTCGAGCTCGAGGATGTCGATCTCACCGAGTACGTCGTGGCCGAGTCCATGACCTTGACCACCGACGCCACGGGACGTCGACCGCCGGACGACACGACGGTGCGTGCCGACTTCGTCATCGACGTCGGCGTGACGGGTCGAGGGGCCTGCAATCAGACGAAAGGTGACCGCTGAGCGGTGGGGCGTGTCAAGGGGGCAGACCCGGAGACCCCACCATGACCGACCTGTTTGAACGTCTGAACGACACCATCGGCCCCGCAGCGTTGGAGACGCTGTTCTTCAACTGGCTCCCGTCCGTCGTGGCCTGTGTGGCGACGATCTTGGTGTTCTACGGGCTGAACCGGGCGATCCGACGGGCGCTGACCACCCTCTTCGATCGCACGGACTTGGACCGCACCGTGGCCACCTTCATCCTCACGATCGTGCAGTTCGCGATGGGCATCATCGGGACGCTGACGGCCCTTGGCCAGCTCGGCGTCGACACGAGCTCCGTCCTCGCCAGCCTCGGGGTGATGGGCCTGACGTTCGGGTTCGCCGCGCAGAACACCCTCTCCAACATCATCAGCGGCATCTTCATCTTCTGGGACCGCCCCTTTGTGATCGGGGACCTGATCGACGCTGACGGGGAGTACGGGCGCGTCGAGACCATCACCCTGCGGTCGACCCGATTGGTGACCCCGGACGGCAAGATGGTGGCCATCCCCAACGCCAGCATCGCCAACGCGAAGGTGCGGTCCTACACCAACTTCCCCCACCTTCGCCTCGATGTCGGGGTGACGATTGGGGTGGAGGAAGACGTCGACAAGGTTCGGGCCATCCTCCTCGGCCTCTGCGTGGGCGAGCAGTTCCTCACCGAGCCGGCGCCGTCGGTCGTGGTGAAGGACCTCGGGGACTACGCCGTGGCCATGGAAGTGAGGGTGTGGATCGGGGACGAGACCAAGCACATCGCCGAGCGCTTCGCTCTGCGGGAGCGGGTGAAGGGCGCGCTGGATGCCGCGAAGGTCCTCATGCCGTACGAGACGATCCAGCTCGCTCCGTTCGAGCATCACGCCGCCAACGGGTGATTTCTCGAGTTCCTGTGTGACCGCGGGCGGGCAAGCGGTGTCCATCGAGCGAACCCCGAGGTGGACCCATGCAGTTGATCGCCCACTGGTCGCATTGGGATGGCCCCGACACGTCCTCCCCGACCCAGCGGGTGGTGGTGGACGACGAGGGACGTTGGTACGGCGTTCTGGAGTTCCTCGGGGAGCCAGAGCGTGCAGCAGACACCCTCCTGCTGGCCGAGGCGACCCTGCGCATGCACGCGGGGAAGGCGGGCCCCGACGGCATCGCGCAGGCACTGAAGCAGGCCAACGCCGAGGTGTACCGGGCGAACACGTCCCTGGGGGCCATCCATCGCTCCCGGGTGTCGGCCACCGTGGTGGCCGTGCGGGGGACCCAGGCGACCATCGCCCACGTGGGTCGCATGGGGGCGGCGGTGGTTCGCCGCGGCGATCAACGTCCCCAAGAATGCACCCAAGCCCACACCGTCGCAGACGACCTGGGTCGGGCCGGGCAGACGTCCGAGGTCGCGCGGGCCACCAGCTCCGAGCGGTTGGAGCTCACCCGCGCGCTCGGGGACCACCCCCACGTGGACCCAGACGTCCACCATATCGCCGTGCTTCCCGGGGACCGCCTCGTGTTGCACAGCCATACCGGCGGAATCCAGCCCATCCTGGTGGCCGATAGCGACGACGGGTCCAGCCTTGCCCGTCGCTGGGCTCGCGCGGCGGCGATGGGTCAGCGCTCCGAGGCCACCGCGATGGTTCTCGACGCGCGAGGCCTGGTGGAGTCCGGCCTCCACCCCATGGGCCTGGGGAGTCCTCTGAGCCAGCATGCCCTGGCGAGGCACCTCGGCCGCGACGTGTGGCCCTGGTTCTTCGGGCTGGGTACCCAGCGCGCGCTGCTTCCTGGGGAGGTGCTCGTGTGCAAAGGCGAGTCGGTCGACCACCTCTACCTGGTGACCCGGGGCGCCTTGGTCGCAGAAGGGGACCGCCACAGGGAGTGCTGCGGCCGAGGCTCCGCCTGGTTCCCCGAGGCCTTGGCCCGCACCACCACCTCCCCCGCGGAAATCCGCGCGCTGGGCGCCGCCACCGTGTTGGAGATCCCACGCGCCGGGCTTCTCGGGCAGCTGCCCCGTCGCCCCGTTCGCACGCTTCTTGCGTGGATGCGGCTTAGGAGCTTCGCCGGCCATTTGGCCCGTGCCGCCTGAGGAGCGAGATGTCGACCGCCAAACGATCCCGCCGCCGCCGTGGACGCGCGAGCTCCAAGAAGATCGGGGCCGCCCCGGGCACGCCGATCTACGTCGGGGAGCGCACCACCGAAGACGTGCATGTGTCGGTGATCGACTACTCCAGCGACCGGCTTCGAATCGAGGAGGCGTTCGACACGGCGGCCCTCCATCCGTTTCGGGACCCCGCGTCGGTCACCTGGATCAACCTCGATGGGGTGCACCAGGTGGACGAGGTCCAGGCGCTGTGCCGAGTCTTCGACGTGCACGCCCTGTGGGTCGAAGACATCGTGAACACCAAGTCTCGCCCGAAGGCCGAGCAGATCGGTGAGCAGGTGCTCGTGATTGCGCGGGTCATGCGCCCTCCCCGCGATGGCCAGAGCGGCGATGCAGGGCTGGACCTCGAACAGGTCTCACTGGTCATGGGGGATGGCTGGGTGCTGACCTTCCAGGAACGCCCGGGCGACGCCTGGGATTCGCTTCGGCAGCGACTGAAGGCGGGCAGTGGACGGATCCGGAAGATGAGGGCGGACTACCTGCTGTACGCGCTCCTCGACGCGGTGGTCGACCACTACTTCCTGGCGCTGGAAGAGCTGGAGGGTCGGGTGGACACCCTGGAGGAGGTCGCCCTGGATCCCAACGCCAAGCTGCCCCTGCGGGACGTGTTCCACCTCAAGTCGGAGCTCGTCGACATCCGCCGTGCCGTCTGGCCGATGCGGGAGGCGATCAACACGTTGCTCCGGTCGGACGGCGGTCCCATGCAGCCGGAGGTGCAGCCCTTCGTGCGCGATCTCTACGACCACATCGTGCAGGTCATGGACATCCTCGAGACCAGCCGCGAGCGGGTCGTGGGGGTCTACGAGCTGCACATCGCGGTGGCGGGCCATCGGCTCAACGACATCATGAAGATCCTCACCATCGTGAGCACCATCTTCATCCCCATGACCTTCGTGGCGGGCGTCTACGGCATGAACTTCGATCACATGCCCGAGCTGCACTGGAGCTACGGCTACCCCATCGCCTGGGTCGTGATGCTCGGCAGCGGTGCGGCCGGGGCGGGCTGGATGGCGTCGAGGAGGTGGTTGTGATGACGACCACCGTGCCCTTGGGCGCCGTGTGGCGCGCCGCCGCATGGTTGGTCCGACTGGGCCTGTCGCTGACGACGTCGGGCACCGGGTCCGACCTGGAGAGCTGGGTGCGCCGTGCCCAAGGGGCGCCTCCCGACGCGCGGACGGCCTTCGACCACCTGACCCGCACCGAGAGCCCGTGGCTGCTGGGGTACCTTCGCTCTTTGCTCGGCGACGTCGCCCTCGCAGAGGACGCCGCGCAGCGAACCTGGCTCCGTGCGTACCTGTCGTTGAGCAAGCTGCAGGAGCCTCGTGCCTTCCGAGGCTGGCTTCGCCGGATCGCCACGCGAACGGCCTTCAACCTCCGCCGGGACCGCAGCACCCGAGACCGCTACGAGCAGGTCGTCCCTGGGCCCATGAGCGACCCTGGGCACACCGGCGCGGTCGAGGCCCATGACGCCTTGATGTCGGGCCTCGAGCAGCTGTCGTACCCGTACCGGGAGATCTTGGTGCTCAGGTACGTCGAGGACCTCGACATGGAAGAGATTCAGACCCTGTTGGGCCTGGGTGCGTCGGCGACCAAGATGCGCCTGAAGCGTGCGCGCGATGCATTCCGGGACGTGTTCGAGGAGGTTGCAGATGCCAAGGGACCTTGAGCCGGACGAGCAGTCCATCTATCGGTCGTTCGCCACCCTGCGGCGGCGGCTCGAAGACGTCGGGCACGCCTTCGAGGAACAACTGCGCGAGCGCCTCGACGAGGCAGACCAGCCCCATGTCGGATTGGGGGGCACGCTGGGGGCCGCCCTCACCCAACTCCTGAACCTCGTGACGGGCCTCTTCGGTCCCGACGAGAGCCCTTCGCACTTCGCGGCGGAACCGCCGGAGGACAGCCACGATGCTTCCTGAACCTCTCGACGCTAGCCAGCGCCTGCTCGCGCACCTGGTCGACTTTGCTCCCGTGGCGGGGAGCGTCCTGCTGCTCTTGGCTGCCGGGGTGGTGCTGTCTTGGCTCGCTCAGCGTGCAGCCGTCCTGCTGGTGCGCCGAACGGGCCTCGAGACCATCGCCGAGAAGGTGGGGGTCGTGCGGGTCCTGTATGCGCTGCAGATCCAGTCCAGCCTCACCGACGTGCTCTCGCGACTGGCGGTCGTGGCCGTGTGGTTGATCGTCGCGATGTCCGCGGCCGACGTCATGGGCCTCCCCGGCATCGCGGAGGGCTTCGCAGCGGTGGTGGAGTTCTTGCCCAAGCTCCTCACGGCGATGGTGATTCTCGCCATCGGGTTGGCCGCGGCAGATCTGGCCCGCCGGGTGATGGAGGGCGTCGCCCAGCGTCGCCCCGAGCTCGCCGCACCCGGGGCGCTCTCCACCCTGGTCTACTACACGGTCATCGCTGTGTTCACGAGCACCGCGGTGCAGCATGTCGGCATCCGGACCGACATCCTCGACAAGCTGCTGCTGCTGCTCGTAGGGATTGGGGCGGGCACCCTGGGGCTGTCGCTGGCGCTGGGCGGGCGGCTGGTGGTGAGCAACGCCATCGCACGACACTACGGCCGACAGCTGGCCCGGCCCGGGGATGCGGTGAAGGTCGGAGACCTGCGCGGGGTGGTGTTGCGGTACGACGCGCTGACCGTGTGCATCCGCGACGCAGATCGCAACGACCACATCCTCCCGTGCTCCGCCCTGCTGCAAGCAGACGGGTTTCAGGTCGAGCGCATCCCCACGGGCGCTGCGGAGCCCAAGACATGAATGTGACCTTTCTTTCGGAACATGCCTCCGAACTGTTGGTCGCCGTCGGTTGCCTGACGGGGATGGGGCTCGCCCAGTGGAGCGGCCGTGGGCTGGCCGTCGACTCTCCGTTGCGCAAGCCGCTTCGCCTGGGGCAGGCGCTGCTCCTGGTGGTCGCGGTGCTCGCGGTGCTCTCTGCGTCGACCCAGCTGCCGATTGCACCTCTTGCGCAGATGATCCACGAGGGCCTGAACTTCGAGTTCATGAACCTCGGCGACCGTCCCGTGACGCCCATGCTCATCGGCACCGCGGTGGTGGTCCTGATCGCGGCCGCATGGGGCTCGTCGTGGGTCCGGCGCTACATCGAGCAGCAGCTCAACGAGCGGGAGATCGGGGAGCCCGGCACGGTCGCGGCCGGGGCCCGACTGGCTCAGTACCTGCTGCTGGCCATCGGCCTGACGGTGGGTCTGTCCACGTTGGGGGTCGACCTCTCGGCGGTGTTGGCGGCGGGTGCGGTCTTCGCGGTGGGCATCGGCCTGGCCATGCAGCAGGTGGCCGAGAACTTCGTGTCGGGCATCATCCTGCTCGTGGAGCGGACCATCCGACCCGGAGACGTGCTGGAGGTCGAAGGCAAGATCGTGCGGGTGCAGCACCTCGGCATTCGCGCCACCGTGGTGCGGAGCCTGGACGACGAAGAAGTGATCGTGCCGAACTCCATGCTGGTGCAGAGTCAGGTGAAGAACCTGCGCCTCACCGACTCGCTGCTGAGGGTGCGTGTGAAGGTGGGGGTGGCCTACAACTCGGATCTGCGCGTCACCATGAAGGCCCTCGAGGCTGCGGCGGCCCGCATGCCGGTGGTGGTGGAACGCCCACCGACGGTGGTGCTCTTGGGCTTTGGCGACTCGTCGGTGAACTTCGAGGTCAGCGTCTGGATTCGTGATCCGTGGCGCAAACAACAGGCGTCCTCGGACTTGTCGTTTCAAACATGGGACGCGCTGAAGCAGGCGGGCGTGGTGATTGCCTTCCCGCAGCTCGACGTGCACATCGATGCCGACGTCGTGAGGGCCATGGAGGGGGAGCCGGCGACGAACCGTGCCCCCACGGAGCCCCAGAGCTCCTGACGGCGGCGTGGGTCGTCTCGTTGGCTACGGGTCCTCGGGGCGGTCGCTCCCGGTGTCGATCGCCGCGGTGTCGCCGTCGCAGTCCTCCACCCACATCTCGAAGGTCCACACCTCGAGGTAGGCGGGCTCGTAGCATTCGGCGAAGGCGCCCTCGAAGGCGTTCTGGTACTTGTCCCTCCGGAAAGTGCCCCCGCTCTTCTGGTTGCAGCCGACCGGCACGGGCTCTGGCTCCTCGCAGGCGGCACGGTCGCTCATGGCGTCGGCTCGGCCCGCCAGCTCGCCGTCTTCGCAGCCGTTCTCGCTGCCTCGGCGGTCCGCGGACTTGCAGCCGATCACCAGGGCCATCGCCGCCACGTAGATGAGCATCCGTCGCATGGGGGTCTCCTCCTGCTCCTGTTGTGCCCGTTCGACGGTCGGCTCGCCAAGGATGTGCTCGGTTTCGAGCACAAAGCGTGGGTCAGATCGGGCATCGTCGTTCGAAAATGGCCTGCCTGCGGCGGGCGGCCCCGATGATACGGGGCCGCGATGAGTGACCTGCGTGCCCGCGTCGACGAGCTGCCCACCTCCCCCGGCTGCTACCTGTTCAAGGATGCCCGCGGGAAGGTGCTCTACGTCGGCAAGGCGAAGAACCTGCGGGCCCGGGTGCGGCAGTACATCAACCTGTCCGACGAGCGCACCATGGTGCCCTTCCTGGTGCACGCTGCGGCCGACGTGGACGTGGTGGTCACCTTCACCGAGAAGGAGGCGCTGCTCCTCGAGAACGGCCTGATCAAGAAGCATCGCCCTCGCTACAACGTGAAGCTGCGGGACGACTCGAACTTCCTGCACTTCCGCATCCACCCCAAGAACCGCTGGCCCCGCTACACGCTGGTCCGCAGCATCAAGACCGACGGCGCCAAGTACTTCGGGCCCTACGCATCCGCGTCGCGGGCGCGGCAGACTCAGGCCTTCCTGCATCGGGCCTTTCCCCTGCGCACCTGCACCGACGCGGTGCTCCGCAGTCGGTCCCGCCCCTGCCTGCTGCACCAGATGGGGCGCTGTGTAGCCCCCTGCGTGGAGGGCCACACCACCCGGGAGGAGTACCAAGACCTCATCGACGGCAGCATGGAGCTGCTGGCCGGCAAGCGGCACCTGGCGATGAGGCGGCTGAAGGCTCGGATGGCCCGCTTCGCCGAAGCCGAGCAGTTCGAGAAGGCCGCCAAGGTGCGGGACCTGATCTTCTCCATCGAGTCGAGCGTCGAGCGGCAGAAGGTCATCGACACGAAGCTCGCCGACCGCGACGTGTGGGGGGTGCACCGGGAAGCGAGCCAGGGGGCGCTGGCCATCGTGCCGATGCGGGATGGGGCGATGCAGGAGCCCCGCGCGAGCCTGGTCACCTTCGTCGGCACGTTGGGGGAGATGCTGTCGACCCTGCTGGTGGCGGCCTACCCGGAGGGGGCGCTCGTGCCCGGCGAGGTGCTGCTGCCCGAGCTTCCCGACGACCACGAGCTGCTGGTCGAGCTGTTGTCGGAGCGTCGGGGAGGCAAGGTCAAGCTGCTGGCGCCCCTGCGGGGCCGGAAGGTGGAGCAGGTGGCGTTGGCCCAAGAGAACGCCCGGGTTCGCTTCCTTCGGGAGACCGACGAGACCCAGCGCCACGCGCGGGCCATGGCCGATCTGGCCAAGGCCCTCGAGCTGCCGGACCCGCCCCGGCGCATGGAGTGCTTCGACAACTCCCATCTGCAGGGCACCAATCCCGTGGCCGCCATGGCGGTCTTCCTCGACGGCAAGCCGGCCCGGCGGGAGTACCGTCGGTACAAGATCAAGCAGGCCCAAGGCAACGACGACTACGCGATGATGCGGGAGGTGCTCACGCGGCGCTTCACCCGCGGCATGGCGGAGGGGAACCTGCCCGACCTGCTCGTGGTCGATGGTGGCAAAGGGCAGCTCGGCATCGCGATGGCGGTGCTCCAGGACCTCGGGCTCCATCATCAGGCTGTGTGCGGCATCGCCAAGCCTCGCACCGAGCGGAAGAAGGGGGACCGCAAGAGCAGCGACAAGATCGTGCTGCCCCACCGCAAGGAGCCCCTCAAGCTCGGGGGCGGGCACCCGGCCCTGCGCATCCTCCAGCACCTCCGCGACGAGACCCACAACCACGTGATTCGCTACCAGCGGAAGGTGCGGCAGAGGGAGAATCTCACCAGCGTGCTCGACGAGATCCCGGGGGTGGGGCCGGGTCGCCGCAAGGCGCTGCTCAAGCAGCTGGGCTCCCTCGACGCGGTGGCGGGGGCCGGGCTGGCGCAGCTTGGCGGCGTGCGCGGCATCGGGCCAGAGCTGGCCCAGACCATCTTCGACGCGCTGCACCCCGATCCGGTGGACGTGCCGGCGCCGGCGCCGGAGCCCGAAGGTCCGATCGGAGACGACGAGCTGCTGTGACCCGAAGGGGGGTAGCGGGCCCAGGGGCCGTCAAGCGCGGCGTCGACGTACCAGGGACCACCACGAGACGTCGCTCGCCTGGGACGTGGTGGAGCAGCCGCCGGAGCCGCCGGAGCCGCCGGTGGCCGTGTCGGCCGTGCCTGCGGAGGCGCCGCTGCACGCATCGCCGACCCCGTCGCCGTTGGTATCTTGTTGGTCCGGATCGGAGGTCTGCGGGCAGATGTCGCAGGCATCGCCGACGCCATCGCCGTCGGAGTCCGACGGGGACGCTTCGAAGGTCACCGGACACGTGTCGCAGACATCGCCGATGCCGTCCCCATCGGTGTCGGCCTGGTCGCTGTTGTCGAACCAGGGGCAGACGTCGCAGACATCCCCGACCCCGTCGGCGTCGGCATCGGCCTGGTCGCTGTTCTCGAACAGAGGGCAGATGTCGCAGGCATCGCCGACATCATCCGCATCGGCGTCGGCCTGGTCGGCGTTGTCGAACAGGGGGCAGTTGTCGACGCTGTCGTCGACCCCGTCCTTGTCGGAATCCGCGGCCAGGGCCAGAGTCAGGGCCAGAAGGGTGATGTAGACCATGCGTTCTCCTCTCGGTACCTACCCATGCCCGACGGGGGCCTGGGTCTTCGCTCTCTCCACGTCACGAGGGGGCCCGTTGTCTCACGTCGTGGAGAATTGGGGGGCCTGCCGCCAAGGTGCGGCGGGTATGCTGGTGGCCCACTGGGAGCCCTCATGTTCCGCGCCTGGATGCTCCTCTTCGCCGTCGGGTGCACCGGCACCACGAAGGACGATCCTACGAAGGACGACACCGACACGGGCACCGCGTCCGACACGGACACGGACACCGACATCAGCCTGCCGGAGTGCGACCTGCAGGAGGCGGGCTTCGCGGCCTGCCTCGTGGGCGGTCCGGATCCGGCCACCACCAAGACCCCCTACGAGGCCAAGGTCTTCGGGAGCCGCGGCGGCGACGTCGAGGTGGTGGATGCCGGAGCGCACCTCGCTGCGTCCTGCGCCACCGGATGGGGGGTGGGCGGCTACCCGCAGCTCCTCGTCGGCGACCCGGACGTGCAGTGGCTCCAGCTCGAGCACGACGACGGCAGTCTCGCGACCCTCGGGGTGAAGGCCGACCGCTTCGACCTGAACCAGCTGTCCGTGGGCACGGAGCTGTCCTACGACTTTGTGTCGGCGGCCTTCAACTGGTCGCCCTCCATCGGGCACCTCGAGCTTCGGGATGCCTCGGGCACGCTGCTGCTGTGGCTCGCGGAAGGGGGGCGGCTGGAGGACGTGGCGCCGCCGGCAGAGCTGTCCCTCGACCTGGGCGCGACCACCTGCTGGGAGGCCTCCGAGTGTGTCGGGGGCTGGCAGCAGAACGCGCTCGTCGCCGAGGTCGGGGGCGATGCCGCCGAGGTGACGCCGTACGCCACGGCCGAGCTCGGCGGCCTGCACTTCGTGCACGGGGGGTTCGACGAGCAGACTGGACCGTCGAAGTGCCCCGACGCCTACGTCGCGAACATCAAGGTGGCGCTCTGGGCGGAGTGAGGGGACGAAGGTCCGGGTAGTGAAGCAGGCGGGTTTCTAAGGAGCTACCTTAGAAGTATGCGTTTCCCCATCCTGTGTGTGCTCCTCGTCGCCTGCGCTCCCCCCGAGTCGGCGTGGGAGATCACGGCGGAGCGCTGCGGCGACGTGGGCTGGGGCGCCTTGCTCGACCCCGGACTGGCCGAGCCGGACGTGGATGGCACCTTCGACGCCACCTTCCCGTCGGTCGACTGCATCGATGCCATCCTTGCCGACCTCCACGTCGATGCGGCCAGCTTCGACGAGCGGGACGTCGATCGGCTTCCGTTGGGCCGGGAGACGTTCCTCGAGCCGATCACGGACGCGGACCGGTTCGCGGGCTTGGCCTTCCCGCTCTACGCCGCTCGGCTGCTCCTGATGCACGATCTGGGGCGGGTGGGGGACGTCGAGACGGACCTGTTGGTGCAAGGGCAGCTGGTGAAGCGGCTGCGCAAGGCGGGGGGCGGCCGACGCTGGGGGGTGCAGGAGGCGCTCTACCAGATGATGGTCGACGACATCGATGCCATCGCGGCTGCCGACGCGGATCTGCAGGCGGAGGTCGACGGCAAGCAGCTGGACGTTCGGTCGTCGTGGAACCCGGGCTTGAACCGCCTGAGCGTCTACGATGCCGGGTGGCCTGGGGGCTACGCCAGCCTCGGGGCCATCTTTCACGAGCTGCGCCACGACGACGGCCCGGACCATATCGATGCGCGGGGGCGCAGCGGCGACGTTGGCGGCACCGGCTCCTACGGCTGGGAGGCGACGGCCCAGACCCTGGTGTGGCGTGGCCTCTCCTCGGAAGCGCGCGATGGCCACGACGATGCGATGGCGGCCTGGGTGACGAACGCCCTTCTCCGCATCGAGCAGTGGCGTGCCGACGACGGCGAACTGTTCCAGCCGTGGAATGGGTTTCCGTGGAACGACGGCGGGAACTGACCCTCCCCGCAGCCGCTACGTGGCGGGCCCCTCCCGCCCCACGTAGGTGGCGCGAGGGCGGATCAAGCGCCCGTTCGATCGCTGCTCGGCCACGTGGGCCAGCCAGCCGACGACCCGTCCCATGGCGAAGACGACGGTGAAGGCCTCCCGGGGGATGCCGACGGCCTCGAGGAGCACGGCGGTGGCGAACTCGACGTTGGCCGCGAGCACGCGGTCGGGATGCCGTTGCCGCAGCCCCCGGCCGACGGCCTCCTCTAGGCGGGCGGCGTGGTCCTGCCGTCCGGTACCGGAGCCGAGGCGTCCCGCGGCCTCCTCCAGCACGACGGCCCGCGGGTCCCGGGCCCGGTACACCCGGTGCCCGAAGCCCATGATGCGGCGGCCGGCGTCGAGCTCGGCGGCCACCCAGGCGTCGAGGTCGTCGAGGCCCACCGTGGCGTCCAGCATGTCGAGGACCGGTCCGGGGGCGCCGCCGTGGAGGGGGCCCTTGAGGGCGCCGAGGGCCGCGACCACCGACGAGACCGTGTCGGAGCCGGTGCTGGCCACGACCCGGGCCGCGAAGGTGCTGGCGTTCGTGCCGTGGTCGGCGACGGTGGCCAGGTAGGTGTCGAGGGCGTGTCCGTGGGCGTCGTCGCCGGTCCCCGTGGCCATGCGCAGCACGTCGGCGCCGTGGTCGGCGGTGGGGTCGGGGACCACGGGGCCTCCCCGGATCCAGGCCGCCCCGAACACGGCCATCGCCCCGACGAGCTGGGCGTCGGTGGTGTCCGCCGGCAGCAGCCCGATGGCCCCTCGCAGGGCGACCATGCCGTCCTCGGAAGCGAGGGCCGGCCCGACCCTCTCCAGCTGTGTGCCGGCCCAGCTTCTGGCGTCGCCGAGCCCCTCGTCGCCGTCGATCGTTCGGTCGTGCCACAGCCGCGCCAGCGCCACCGGCAGCCCGCCCCTCGCGACGTCGTCCACCTCGTGACCGCGGTAGCGCAGCGCGCCGCCGGTCCCGTCCACCTTCGACAGCTTCGTGGTCAGCTCCATGGGGCACCTCCTGCCCCTGGGTCACCCGAAGATGGGTCGATCGACCAATCGACTACAGCCCGAAGCGCCGCACCGCGTCGCTCGCCCACCCGTCTGGGCGACGGTGTCCGTAGTCCCCCCGGCACTGGGTCAGCGGCACCCCGTCGTCGCAAGACCACACCTCGCACCCGTCGGCGTCGTCGAGCTGGGTGCAGGCGCCGCGCTCCACCAGCACGTCCCAGGCGTCGTCGAGGTGTGCCTGCTGGTTCCCCGAGTACTCCGCGCCTTCGATGGGGAAGGTGCTGTCCGACGTGCCGTGGCGGTGGGTGTGGGGGAGCACCGGCCCGTCGCAGGTCGGAAGCGGCAGCCAGAAGTGGCCGCTCATCGTGTAGACGCTCTCGTAGTCGGCCGAGCGCAGGCAGCTGAGGTCCCAGGCGACGCTGGCTCCCAGGGAGAAGGCCGTCACGAAGAACTGCTCGGCGCCGAAGCGATCGGAGAGCTCGTCGCGGATCTGGTCGTGGAAGGCCATCTCGTCACGGCTACCGAAGGTGGTGCCCTCGATGCTCCAGGTGCGGTCGTCCATCGAGGGGGCGGCCACCAGCACGCCGGCGGCTTCGAAGGCGGCAACGATGCTCTCGTCCTCCAAGGACTCCTCGGCGCTGCCCCCGAAGCCGTGGATGTAGATCACTGCAGGCCCGCCGTCGTAGCCCTTGGGCTCGGCCACCGAGAAGCTGCCGAGGTCCACAGTGCAGGTGTCCTTCGGGCAGGGGCCGCAGGCGACGAGGCCCAGGGCAAGAAGGGGGATGCCACGCATGTCGACGCCTCCGCTGGGGGACGTACCCGACCAGGGCTCGGCCACCCAGTCCGATAGGTCGATCGACCCATCGACCCATCGAGAGATTACGACCCGAGCATGTGGTGGACCGCCGACCAAGCCGCCGAGCACCTCGGTGTGAAGCGAAAGACCCTGTACACCTACGTGAGCCGTGGCTGGGTGCGGTCCCGTGGGGCGGGGGGGCGTCAGCGTCGCTACCTCTCCGACGACGTCCGGGAGCTGGGCCGTCGGGCGTCGGAGGCCCGGGGTCGGTCGGCGGTGGCGGGGGCCGCGATGCGCTGGGGGCCGCCGGTGTTGACGACGGAGCTGTCCGCGGTCGACCCCGACGGTCCGTACTACCGGGGTCGCTCCGCGCTGTCGTTCAGCGAGGCCCACGTGCCCCTCGAGGCCGTGGCAGCCCATCTGTGGGGGCGGCCCTTCGCGGGGCTGCCGGCGCCGGTGGAGCTCGCTGGGGGCGCGCCGCCGGCACTGGCCGACGCAGCTTCCTTGGCCCTGCTGCTCCACCCTCCGATCGACGAGGAGGCAGCGCTCTCCGTGGTGCTGGCGGCGGTCGCGTGGTGGCGCGGTCGCGAGGCGGGGGAGGGGATGGCATCCGCGCGGTTGGGCCGGGCCCTCGGGGCGGCTGGCCATCCCATCGACGCCGTGGTGGCCCTGTGCGTCGACCACGAGCTCAACGCCAGCACCTTCGCTGCCCGGGTGGCTGCGGGCACCGACGCGGACCTGGGCGCCTGCCTGCGGGCGGCCCTCGCTACCTTCGGGGGGCCACGCCACGGGGCGGCCAGCGATGCCCTCGAGGTGGCGCTGGACGGCGGTGGTCCCCTGGGTCCGGCGGCCTTTGGGCATCCGCTGTACCCAAACGGCGATCCCCGGGCCGAGCGGCTGTTCGAGCTGGCGGACGGGCGGCCGGCTTGGGCCGACGAGGGGTCGGGGCCGCCGAACCTCGACGCGGGGTTGGTGGCGGTGCGGCGGGCGTGGGGGTTGCCTTGTGGGTCTGCGGCGGCGCTGTTCCTGGTCGGTCGCGTCGTGGGCTGGTGTGCCCATGTGGCGGAACAGCGGGGGCAGCCGATGATTCGACCGCGAGCCCACTACGTCGGGCCCGCGCTGTCGGGCTGACCGGTCCCGTGCGCGTGGGTGCGACGCGGCAGCTACGGGTCGGACGGACGGAGGAGCCGCTCCATGCGCTCCTCCACTCGCCCGAGCGCTCGCTCGGTGATCGAGGCGTAGGCGTCGGTGTCCATGAGGCCCCAGGCGACCTCTTCCGCGGTGCACGGGGCCGCCTGGCGGGTGTAGTCGTCCCGCACCCGCTGCAGATACGACGGAAGGCGCTCCCGCAAGAAGGTGCGTCCGACGTCGCCGGTGCGCTCGAGCAGCTCCTCGACGGCCTCCCACCCGAAGCGGCTGTGGCGGGCTTCGTCCTCGACGATGCGTTGGACCACAGGGGCGACGGCGGGCGCGACGGCGTGCCGGGCGATCTCCTTGAACACGTGGAAGGCGACCGTCTCGGCCACGGCGTATTCGTCGGCCGCCACGGCGAGGGCCCTCAGGATCAGGGGGCGTTCGGGCTCGTGGGACAGGCAGAGCCACGCGTCCGGCACGGGCGTCACCGGGTCGCTCCCGCCGGCTGCCTGGTAGGTCTGGAAGCAGGCTTCGGCGTGCTCGAGTTCGTCGGACACCAGACGGTGAATGAGCCGGATGGTGTCCGGCGACAGGCCGAGCTGCAGGGTCCAGTGGAGCATCTCGGCGGCCACGGTGGCGCTCCGGTACTCGCTCGCGGTGCGGTGGGCCCACACCTGCTGCACCCGCTTCACGAGCCGCTGCCGCCCGGGTTCGTGGTCCGTCCCGTCCCGCCGGTCGAGCCGGTGTCGGTGTCGGTGTCGGTGTCGGTGTCGGTGTCGGTGTCGGTGTCGGTGTCGGTGTCGGTGTCGGTGTCCGCGTCGGTGTCCGCGTCGGTGTCGGCATCCGCGTCGGTGTCCGCGACGTAGGTGTTCGTGTCGCCCGTGTCGCCCGTGGACGGTGCGTCGATCGTGTCGCTGGACGTCTTGTCGACCGTGCATCCGTTGCACTGGCACGACGTCATGAACGTGATGGCGGCGGCGCCGGTGGCGATGAGGACGAAGGGTTTGGCTCGCATCGGGCCACTATAGATGAGCGTCCGGGCATTCGCCAGCGTGCGGTACACGAGGGCAGCCAGTTGCACGGCGCCGGTCGCCCGCGGATGCTCCGGCGGGCTAGCTGGAACAGCGATGGACGATGTCGACCTCATGTTGATGGACGTGTGGGGTGTGCTCCACGACGGCCATGCCCCCTTCGACGATGCGCCACGCTTCTTGGACCGCGTGCACGCCCGAGGCACGCGGGTGCGCCTGGTGAGCAACGCCAGCTGGACCGCTGAGCGTCTCGCGCGCCATCTCGTGCAGCTCGGGTTCGACCTCGCACCCATCGACGGCATCTTCACGGCGGGGGACGAGGCCCGTCGGTTGGTGCGGGAGCTTCAGCCGGCTGGCGTCTTTCACGAAGGCATGGCCGAGCCCGTGCCCGGGGTGCCGACGGCCTCGCTCATAGACTGCGATCTGGTGGTGTTCGCAAACCTCACCGTCGACTCAGAGCGTGTCCTCACCCATGCCCTCGACCACCAGATCCCCATTGTCTGCGCCAACCCCGACCTGGCCATCTGGGACCGTGAGGGCGTGGCGACCCCGAAGGCCGGGAGCCTCGCGCGGCGCTTCGAGGAACTCGGCGCCACGCTGCACTTCGCGGGCAAGCCCAGCCCCGGCATCTTCTGGCGAGCGGCTCCGGAGGGCGCGCCCCTCATTGGCGACAGCCCCAGCACGGACTTGGCCGGCGCGCTGGCCGCTGGCATGCCTTCGATCTGGCTCAAGCGACGAGCCTATGCCGATGAGGCAGCCATCCTCGAGCGCTATCGGCCGTCGCGGGTGGCAGCTTCCTTGGACGAGCTGACCGGGCCCGGTGGGCCGTGGTGACCTCGGAGCCGCTTCACTCATAAGGGCCCCTCGGGCTATGGTCTCGCGCATTGCAGAGAGGTGCCGCCGTGCTCGTGCTCTTGGTCCTGTTCGCCTGCGGAAGCGGTGCCCCCGATGCCGCCACGCCTCCGCCGCCGACAGCTCCGGCTTCGCCGCCGACCCAGGCGGTGGAGAAGGTCCCGCCGGCGCCGGCGGCCCAGGAGCTGCACCCCCACATGGAGGAGCACTTCGCGGTGGTGTCCGCAGCCCGGAACGCCCTGCTGATCGGGGATCTCGACACGGCGAAGGAGCGGATGTCCTGGATCGCCCATCACGAGCCCGCGGAAGGCATGCCCAGGGAATGGGCGCCCTACGCGGAGGCGATGCGCAAGGCCGCCGTGGAGGCCAGCAGGCGGTCGGACGCCAACCTCCTGGCGCAGGGGGTCGCCACGGTGGCCCGACAGTGCGGGAGCTGCCACGCTGCCGAGGGGAAGGGGCCTCACTTCGAGGTGGAGCCGTCGAACTCGGGAGGGTCCGAGCGCGACCACATGGTCCGGCACAACGAGGCCTCCGAAGCGCTGTGGCGCGGACTCGTCTCGGCCGACGATGCGCAGTGGGCCCACGGGGCCGAGCTCCTCGCTGGACAGGAGGCCCTCCGTGGACTGAAGCATCCGAGCGGAGAGCCCACGCCCGACGCCCTGATGGCCCTGGGCAAGCAGGTGCACAAGCTCGGTGCGGCGGGTCTCTTGGAGATGGACTGGGACGGCCGTGCCAAGCTGTACGGCGAGCTGGTGGCGACCTGCGCGACCTGCCACGTGGAGAAGAAGGTCGGCACGGAGTGACTGCGCTTGGGCGTCGAGGGCTGGCCGCTTCCATAGGCCCGCCCTCGGGACGGCTCTAGATGCTGAGGACCTCGACCGGCTCCACCCGGCCCTTCACGGGCAGCGTGCCGATGGGCTCGAGCTTCGCCGCCAGTTCGGTCGGCAGCCGAGCACGGGTCGCCTCACTCAGCAACACCTCGGTGCCGTGCTCCTTGTTGAGCTGCTCGAGGCGGGCCGCGATGTTCACCGTGTCGCCCAGGATGGCGTACTTCATCCGCGTGGCGCTGCCGATGTTGCCGGCGATGGCCGGCCCCGAGTGGATGCCGACCCGGTGGGCGAGGCGGTCCACCCCCGCGGTCTTCCACAGCTCGGAGAGCCCGCTGGCGTCGGCCTCGTCGTTGAGGTCGGCCAAGAGCTCGCGCATCGCCAGGGCGCAGCGCACGGCCCGGGCCGGGTGGTCGTCTTGGGGGGTGGGGGCCCCGAAGACCGCCAAGATGGCGTCGCCGAGGAACTCGATCACCGTGCCCTCTTCGGCGTCGATCGCCTCCTGCATGCGGCCCAGGTAGGCGTTCGACAGCTCGATGAGCTGGTTCGGCGGCAGGGCCTCGCTCACGGTGCTGTAGCTGCGTAGATCGGTGAACAGCACGGTGACGTCGACCTGGGCGCCGCCGAGGTGGGCGCCATCGGCCAGCAGCTTGCGGGCCACATGGGGGGCGACGTAGCGGCCGAAGGTCTCACGGATCACCTCCCGCTCTGCGAGCCCCTCCGCCATGCGGTCGAAGTGGTTCGCCATCAGGCCGAACTCGTCGGTGCGCACGCTGTGGAGTCGGGTGTCGAAGCTGCCCTCGGCGATGCGTGCGGTGGCGTCGATCACCTGAGTGAGGGGCTCCCGGACGTTGCGGCCCACCACCCAGCTCGCGGCGGCCACGGTGACGGCACCGACCAGCCAGGCGAGCACGGTGATCCACAGCACCTGCTGCTGCAGGGCCCGCACGTCGGAGGCCTGCACGTCGACGCCGACGAGGGCCAGGGGCTGGTCGTCGGGTCCGAGGACGGGGCTGTAGGCGGAGAAGGAGAGTCCCCAGGCGTCCTCGATCATCTCGGCCTCGTGCACGGTCTGGTGGAAGCCCTGCTGCATCTCCCCCATGCCGGTCGCGTCGTACAGCTCTCCGGGCGCGCCCTCCTCTTGGTCCCGGGCCCAGTCCACGAAGAACTGCAGCTTCGCGGGGTCGTCGTCGTGGAGCAGCACGTAGATGGTCGCGACGCGCTCGTCCCGCACCCGGGCGAACCAGTGGTGCAGCTCCATGCGGACGGGGTGGTCCAGGTCGTCGATGGCGGCAGCTAGGTCCCCCGGGTCGATGCCATCGGCGTAGGTGGCCGCCAGCACCTCCATCTCGTGGGCGAGGGCGGCCTGGGTCCGGTGGCTGGCCACCTGGTAGCTGAGCAGGGCGGCGGCGGTGATCACCACGAACACGACCGCGGCGAAGAGGGCGGTGATGCGGAGGTGGAAGCGCTGCCAGGCGCGCAGCTGGAGGACGGGATCTTGGAGCGGAGCGGGGGTAGGGAGCATGGGGGTGCATGCTACAGCGCTTCCGCTGCGGGTCTACCCTGAGCCCGTGTGGTTCCTGCTTCCCTTCGCGCTGGCGTCCCCCCGCCCCGTCTGGCTACGGGCAGTCCTCGAGGGCGGACCGGGCAGTCGGCTCCCCGCCGATGGTCGGCGTAGGGACGAAGCAACGCTCGGAAGGTCGGCCCAGGGGCAGGCGCAGGTAGCCGAAATCCGGCTCGACGGCCCCCTGGCTGGCGCCACCCGTGCCGACGATGACGTGGGGCAGGGCACGGTCCACGGCGACACGGCGGTGGACATGGCCCGCCAGGACCAGGGGAGAGTCCCGCTGGGCGAGCTCGCTGATCAGCAGCTGTGCGTGGTCCTCCCGGGTCCACCCGTTCGTCGTGTGGACGGGCTGCAGGGGGTAGTGGGTGCCGAAGATCACGGGCCCTTCCCCGAGGAAGCCGGACAGGTCGCCGACCACCGAGCCGGCGAGCTCGGCGCTTCCGGAGTCGAGCAGCACCAGGCGGGTGCCGCACACGTCGAAGGAGAGGTTCCCGTCGCCGAACACCTGGGTGTACAGCGGCTGGGTGCCATGGGTGATGTCGTGGTTGCCCGGGGTCATGGCGGTGGGCACGGGGGCTCGGGCAAGCAGCTGCTCGATCTCGTCGAACTCCTCCCGGGTTCCGTCCTCGGAGGCGTCCCCCAGGAAGAGCAGCCCAGCGAACCACTGCCCGGTCTCGTCGGCGTCGGCGAGCTCCTGGTGCATGGCGTCGAGGAGGGTGGCGAAGGCCTGGGGGTTCGTCTGCACGTCGCCGACGGCGGCGACCCGGGCCCCGCTGCCGCACGTGCCCCTCGGCAGGGTGCCCTCGATGACTACGACGTCGTCCTCTTCCGACAGGTCCACCTCCAGCACCCGGGTGAGGCCGTCGCGAGCGACCTGGCCCTCGAGGAGGACGTCGGGATGCACGTTGGTGAGGCGGAAGCGCAGCCTTTGCACGGGGGCGTCGTTGCGGTGGAGCGAGATGCGGAAGGGCCCCAGGGGGCCGACACGCCCCTCCGAGAGGCCGTCGCTGCCGATCCGCCAGCGGCCCAGGGACGACCAGCTGTCGGTGGCTCGGGTGTTCGGGTCTTGGAAGCGTAGCTCCAGGCCGTCGGCCCGCTGAAGCCGCGCCATCTCGTGGGCGGCGATCAGCCGACACTCAGCGTCGTGGTAGTCGGGGTTCGCGCACTCGGTGCGGGCGCAGTGCACGCTCCCCAGGGCGAGGGGCAGCCACCAGGCCTTGGTCCAACGGATCATGGTTGCTTCCTCGAGGCGATGGGGGGCACGACGCCGAGCTGGAAGGCCGCTCCCCCCCCGTCGGCGATGGTGAGGTCGAGGCGGGCCTGCGCGGCCCAGGCGCTGGGCCGGGGGCGGTAGCGGAAGGTGTAGTCGACCAGCGCTGGGCCGAAGATCCCGTTGACGGCCCCGGCGTCCAGTCCGGCCCCGTCGAGCTTGCTGTGGCGGTAGCCCACGCCGACCCGACTCGAGGTGTGGGTCCCGGGATGGTCCAGGTCGACGGTGTAGGAGGCCTCCATGTACAGCGGGCCGGTCTGCCAGTCGGTGGAGCCGGGCTCGTCGCCGGTCCAGCCCACTTCGTCGAAGCGGGGGCCGAGGACCGCCTCGACCCGCTGTCGCCTCGTGAGGTGCCACCGGGCGCCCACCGTCATGGGGGCCAGCAGGGCACGTCGTAGACGCCGCTTGGCGCCATCGATGTACGTGAACTGCTCGAAGCGCAGCTCGAGGACAGGACGCCACACCACGTCGAGCACGGGGGCGCTCGGGTCGGCGCCGAGGGCCCAGCGGACGTCGACCGAGGCGCCAGCGGCCTCAGCCTGCTTGGACGAGGTCTCCTCGGTGAGGGCGCTCACTTGCTGGGTCGCGCCCAGATCGACCTGGCCTCGAAGCATCGGGGTGATGCGGAGCCGGGTGCCGACGTAGAAACGAGGAGCGGTCCCCAAGGAGGCCGACCAGGGGGCGGTCTCTCCGACGTAGGGGGTGGGTCGAGGCCTGAGGCCGAAGAAGGCCCTGGCTCCGTTCGCGGGGTCGGCGACGGGGAAGGTGCCGGGGTTCAGGGCCGCGGCGGTTCCCCCCACGACGGCCCCCGCGAGCCCCACCGCCCCACCGCCCACCAGCACCGCCGAGAGGTCCCCGGCGCCGAGGGACTCCCCCAGCTCGAGCATCCACCACGTGCCGAGGCCTGCGGCAGTGACCGAGCCGACGCCGAGGGCGATGCGGTTCCAGCCGGCTCGACCCATTCGCGGAGGGGCTGTGTGGGTCGGTTCGGTCGACACCTCCGGCGCAGACGCGGTGGCTGCAGGGTCGGTCCCGCCGTCGTCGGCATGGGCCAGCGTGAGAAGGCACGCGATGGCAGAGAACGAGGTCACGGTGGGGGGGAGGCTCCTGAGCTGCCGGGCCCCACCGCTATCGCGAACGGCCGCCGCGACCACGGCACGCGTCCACCGCGCGGGAGGTGCGCCCCTGCTACAGTCCCGGCGATGAACCTGCTCGCCCCGTCGGCGCTGGCCCTGAGCCTGCTCGCGATCCCGTTGATCGCCATGTACTTCCTGCGTCTGCGGCGGAAGAAGGTGCGGGTGAGCAGCTTGCTGCCCTGGCACGCGGTCAAGCAGTCCGAGCAGCTCGCGTCGCCGTTCCACAAGTTCCGACGGCATCTGCTCTTGTTGCTGCAGCTGCTCGTGCTGGCGCTGCTGGTCCTCGCCCTCGCCCGGCCCTGGGTGGAGGCGAGCGATGTGCCGGCCCACTCGATGGTGTTGGTGATCGACACCTCGGCGTCCATGGGGGCCACCGACGTCGAGCCCACGCGCCTCGGCCATGCCTTGGCCGAGGCCTCCTTGCTCATCGACGATCTGCCGGCCGGCGACGAGGCGATGATCGTCGACGCGGGGGCCTCGGTGGAGGTGGTGACGCCCTTCAGCCGTGACAAGGGCGCGCTGCGCCTGGGGCTATCGAAGCTGTCGGTCGGCGAAGCGGCCGGCGACCTCGAGGCGGGCATGCGGTTGGCGATGTCGCTGGCCCGGAGCCGCCCCGATGTGGAGGTGGTGGTGCTCTCCGACGGCGGGCCCTCGGACCTGTCCGCCGTGCAAGGCGGGGGCATCCCGGTTCGCTATGTCGCCCAGGGACGCTCCCCCCACAACGCCGGCATCGTCGCCCTCGACGTGCGGCGCTCCCCCCTGTCGGACCTCGAGCAGCAGCTGTTCGTCACGGTGACCAACTTCGGGGACCGCGAGGGGCTCGGCACCATCGAGGTCTACCTCGACGGGGCGAAGCTTCGCGTGGAGACCCAATCGCTCCCCCCGGGCAGCGCCGTGCCGTTGGTGGTGGATCTGCCCCCGGGGTCCAGCGGGCTGCTCAAGGTGGTGCTGGCCTGGCCCGGCGACATCCTCCCTGCAGACGACGTGGCCTACGCCGTGCTCGACGAGGCGACGACCTCCGAGGTGCTGCTGGTCGGAGGCGACGCCCTGCTGGCCCGCATCCTGGCGAGCGATCCGCGCATCGAGGCCCGTCGGGTGCCCGTCGCGGGCGTGACCCCTGAGCTCCTCGCCAGCGCCGACGCGGTGCTGGTGGCCGGCGACGTGCCCGACGGGCTCGAGGGCCTGAACTACGCCGTGCTCGGGCCGTACGCCGGCAGCCCGGTGGGCTTCGGGCCCCCAGAAGCGGCGCCGGGCGTGATCGAGTGGAACCGCTCCCACCCGCTGCTCCGCTACACCACCTGGAACCGGGTGGTGATGGCTGAGTCGCGACCGGTGGTCGATCGCGGGGGCCTCGTGCCGGTCGTCGATGGCACCACCGGACCCCTCGTGCTGGCCGGGGAACGCGACGGTGGTCGGGTCGTGCAGCTCGCGTTCGACCCCTTGCGCTCGGACCTGCCCCTCCGGGTCAGCTGGCCGGTGTTCGTGCTGAACACCGTGGGCTGGCTCACCGAGGACCGCGAGGGGCTCGGGGGCTCGGGGGCGGTGGCCACGGGGCGTCCCTGGGTGCAGGCGGTGGGCACCGGCGTGACCGGCACCCCGCGGATCGTCGGTCCCGAAGGCACGAGCCCCGAGGTCCGCCTCGACGACGGGGTGCTGCGGGCCAGCAGCCTCGACCGGGTGGGCATCTACACCGTCACGGTGGGCTCGCTGCAGTCGCGCTTCGCGGCCAACCTGCTCTCCGAGGGGGAGTCCCATGTGCGGCCCCGCCTCGACCTGGTCCTGGGGGAGGACGGCGGCGGACCGGCCCACCAGGCGAGCCTGCTCGGCCGTCGCGAGCTGTGGCGCCCCCTCGGCTACCTCGCCCTGCTGCTGCTGCTGCTCGAGTGGGCGGCCTACCATCGCCGGAAGGTCGCATGATCGGGCCCATCGGCTTCGACCGCCCCGACCTGTGGTGGCTGGTGCTGGCCTGGCTGCCGATGGCAGCTCTGGCCTGGGCCTCACGCCGTCGGTTGTCCCGTCGCCGCTGGTGGACCACCTTCGCCGTGCGCTCCGTCCTGCTCTTGGTGGTGGTGGCCGCCCTGTGCGAGATGACGTGGCGCCGTGCCGTCGATGACCTCGCGGTGGTCTTCGTGCTCGATCGCTCCGCCTCGATGGGGCCCGAGGGACGGGCCCGGGCCGAGGCCTTCGTGCGGGAGGCCCTCACCCACCAGTCGAAGGGGGACCGCGCCGCGGTGGTCGTGTTCGGCGACGAGGCGGAGGTCGAGCGCGACCTGCAGGAGGGGCTCGACTTCCAAGGGGTCGAGGCCGTGCCGAGCCCCCACCACTCGGATCTGGCCGCTGGACTCCGCCTGGGGACCGCGCTGCTTCCCGCGGATCGCACCCGGCGCCTGGTCTTGGTGTCCGACGGGGAGCAGACCCGAGGCGATGCCGTCGCGCAGGCCCTCATCGGCGGCCAAGACGACCTCGAGCTGTCGGTGGTCGAGGTCGGTCGTCCCGACGGCCCCGAGGTCCTGCTCGAAGACCTCGTGGTGCCCACCCGCATCGACGAGGGGGCTGCCTACGAGGTGAAGATCGTGGCCCGGTCGCGCCAAGACGCACCGGGCTCGGTTCGGCTGTACCGCAACAGCGAGTACCTGGGCTCCACCCCGGTCGAGCTGAAGGGGGGGCGTGCCGAGGTGGTCACCGTCCGCCAGCAGGCCGACAAGCCGGGGCTGTACCGCTACCGGGCCGTCCTGGAAGTGGACCCGTCCCTCGACATGCAGCCGGAGAACAACCAGGTCGTCGGGACCGTGCAGGTCTCGGGCTCTCCCCGGGTGCTCGTCGTGGAGCGGGAGGCGGGCCATGGGCGCCACGTCGCCGAGGCGATGCGGCGCGGGGGCCTTCAGGTCGATCTGGTCGGCGTCGACCGCCTGCCCAGCACCCTCGTGCAGCTCCGCAACCACGCCGCGGTGGTGCTGGTCGACGTGCCCGCCTACCTCACGACCCAGGCCCAGCAGGCGGCCTTGCGCAGCTACGTGCGGGACCTCGGGCGGGGCTTCGCCATGGTCGGCGGCGACCACAGCTTCGGCGTGGGGGGCTGGTACAAGACGCCGGTGGAGGAGGCGCTCCCCGTCCGCATGGACCTCGAGGACAAGACCCGCTTCCCCGCGCTGGCCATGGTGCTCGCCATCGACAAGTCCTGCTCCATGGGGTCGGGGGGCGCGGGCAACACGGCGATGGATCTGGCCAAGGAAGCGGCGATCCAGACCGCCGAGCTCCTCAACGCCCGGGACAGCCTCGGGGTGATCTCCTTCGACGCCGCCAGCACCTGGATCTCCCCCCTGGCCCCCCTCGACGACAAGCGACGGGTGCTCGACGACGTGGCGGCCCTGCGGCCCGGGGGCGGCACCGTGCTGTTCCCGGCGGTGAAGGAAGCGACGCGGGCCTTGGGGGCGAGCGACGCGGCCCTCAAGCACATGATCGTGCTCTCCGACGGCTTGGTCAGCGGCGACGACCCGTTGCCCCTGATCCAGAAGGCCCACAAGAACGGCATCACCCTCACGGCGGTGGCGGTGGGTTCGACGTCGAACAACCCTGCGATGGAGAGCTTCGCGCGGGCCGGCGGCGGCAACGTGTACGCCGTCACCGACAAGTCGGCGATCCCCGCCATCTTCACCCGGGAAGCGATGCTGGCGAGCCGGTCCTTCCTGGTGGAGGGGCCCTTCTTGCCCAAGCGGGGCTCCCCCTCGCCGATCACCCGCGGGGTGGGGGGCCTGCCCACGCTGCAGGGCTACATCGCCACCGAGCCGCGGGCCCGGAGCACCGTGGCGCTGTGGATCCCCGACGAGCAGCACGGCGACCTGCCGCTGCTGGCCCACGGCCGCTACGGCCTCGGACGCTCCCTGGCGTGGACGAGCGACGCCCGGGGCCGCTGGGCCACCGACATGCTGGGCACGGCGGACTTCACCCGGCTGTGGACCCAGGCCGGCCGCTTCCTGGCGACCGAAGGGGCCCAGGGCATCGACGTGTCGGCAGAGATCCGCGACGCGGAGCTGGTGATCGGCGTGGATGCCTTCGCGGCGGACGGCTCCTTCCGCAACTTCCTCGACGGCGAGGCCCGGGTGGTGGCGCCGGACCTCGAGGTGCATCCCCTCCGGCTGATGCAGGTGGCGCCAGGCCGCTACGAAGCGCGGCTTCCGGTGGACCAGGACGGCAGCTGGATGGTGGGCGTCGAGCTGTCCCAAGAGGGCACCGCCGTCGCGGCGGGCTCGGCGGAGGCGGTGCAGCCCTACTCGCCGGAGTACCGCATCGCCCAGGGCGGTGGCCCCCTCCTGCAGGAGCTCGCCCGGGTCGGCGGCGGTCAGCTCCTCGACGACGCCTCCCTCGCCTTCCGTCGCCCCGACGTGCCCCGCATGGTGCCGACGCCGCTGTGGCCATGGATGTTTGGCCTGGCCGCCTTCCTGCTGCTCCTCGACGTCGCGACCCGGCGCCTGGAGCTCGGCCGGGGGCCCGACTCGGCGACGGCGCTGGTGCCCCAGAGCCGGCGGCCGAAGTTCCGGCCGGCCCAGGGGCAGGTCGTCGCGGACACCGGACCCCGGGCCGAGGCCGCCGGTCCGGTGGAGGAGGCGCACGGACCGACCGTCGAGGCCCCCGAGGTGCCCGAAGACAGCTACGCCGGGCGTCTGTTGGCGGCGCGGAAGAAGGCGAGGGATCGGCAGGACCGCCGCTGACAGAGACCGACGGGTTGTTTCGGGGGGTCAGGCACAACGGCAAACACCTCGACTTGTTTCGGAGGACAACACCGCAGGCCCCCAGGGGTCGTTGCGAAGTGCTGCGGACGTACGCCCGTTCACCCAGGGACTTGTTTCCTGGTGGTGTCTGACCCCTGCCGTTCACCTTCGTCGTCTAGAAGGACGCGATGGAGTCCGTCTTGCGCCAGCGCTCAGGCGCCGTTGCCGTAGGCCACCACGTCCCCGTGAGCTCGTCGATGGCGAGCACCAGCTCGTCGATCTCGGCCTGGGACAGCGAGGTGTTGTTCGTGATGGCCATGCCGGCGTGCAGCGACTCCAGGTCGTGCAGGCCGTCCAGCTCCTCCAGCACCGGGTTGCCGTCCAGGATCAGCCCGATCGTGAGGTACGTGTACTTGGGGTCGATGGCTGCATCCCCCGTCGTGCGAAGCGCCTCCAGGCCCGCGAGGGAGCGCAGGTTGTCGTTCCGCCAGATGTTCAGGGTCGAGCTCACTGAGGTGAGGGCGTCCAGCCCACGCAGGTCGGTCAGCCCACTCATTGCCATCACGTGCATTCGCCCGTCTACGGAGGACAGCGCCCCCAGGCCGTCGAGGGAGGTCACCAGCGGCAGCCCCGACAGGGTCAGGTCGCCGTCGGTCACCGTCTCCAGCTGGGACAGGGCGTCCAGGGAGGTCAGGCCCTCACAGCCGCTGATGGACATCGACTCCACGGTCTGAAGGCCGTCCAGCCCGGCGAGCGTGTCGAGCTGGGGAGAGCACGTCAGCTTCAGGGTCCCCACCTCTCCCTCGTTGGCCAGCGCTCGCAGGGGCTCGAGGGAAGAAACCGACGCCTGGTACAGGCGAAGGTCGAGGTAGCCGACCTCCCGGAGCCCCTCCAGACCCTCGAGGGACGTGAGCCCCTCGAGCCAGTCCACGACCGCCCAGTCCAGGGTATCGAGGGACTCCAGGCCGCTCAGGCTCGCCAGCTCCGGATTCAGCTTCAACAACAAGTACTCGAGGTGGGTGCCGGAGAAGCCCTCCAGGGAGGTCAGCCGCTGGTTGCGCTCGATGTAGAGCTCTGGAATCTGCACCTGCTCCAGCCCGTCCAGGGAGGTGAGCCGTCGGTTGTCCGTAAGTGTGAGCCGCCGGCCGATGGAGAGCTCGCCGAGGCCCTCCAGGGTCTGCAGGTGGAGGTTGACTGCGATGGTCAGGTCCGCGCCGACCGATTCGAGACCCTCCAAGCCGGACAAGGTCTGCGCCTCCGTGTGGTACAGGCGCAGATCCCCGGCCACGGACTGGACGCAGGACAGCGGCTCGAGGTCCTCCATGCCCGCTACCTCCAGATGGCCCATGACGCAGAGGCGGTCGACGTCCGCGCAGAGCTCGTCCACGTTCGTCGCGTCGTACACGAAGGTGTGGAGGGAGAAGGGGTCCGTCTCGCCCTCGGGCTCCAGCAGGGTGCATGCCGGCGAGCCGCCGGTGCCGGTGTCTCCCGTTTCGGCGGTGTCCGCGGTGGGTTCCGTGGGGGCCGGCCGGGGGTCCTCCTTGCTCTGGGGGGCACAGGCGAGCAGCAGGATGGGAAGCGGGGCCAGGTGGCGCATGGGGACTCCTCGGGGCGCAGCGACGGCGCGCGACCCTGTGAAACCAGCATGCCCTCGACAGCACGACCCAGCCAATCGCTGGGCGAGTTCGTGTCGCCCGGTACGGTGGCCAAGTGTGCGTTTCTGCCAGACACCGGAGGTACTACCCCGTCGAACCGACGCATCTCGGGGAGTCGCGCAGCAGGGTTCGACGTTGGATCTGGCGAGCGGCGATGCGCTTCCTTCCACTCCGCTGCCGCTCCTGGTCACCGATCTGGCCATCTGGGGCGACCTCGTCGTGGCCGCACATCCCTACGTCCCCCTCATGACGTTGGACCGGTCCTGTCAGCAGTAGCCGCAGACTGCAGATGGAGGCCTGGTCGCTACGTGCGTCGAGGCCTCGGTCTACGGGCGACAGCCGCTCTCGTCGCAGCTGAAGTCCGAGCCCGTGGGCTCCTCGATGAAGGTGTTCTCGTCATTGAGGGAGAGGTGCAGCGTTCCCGAAGCCACGGACGCACCAGGCAGCACGGTGCCCTCCCACTCGCAGCCCACAGAGGTCAGGACCGTGCCGGTGTCCGACGTGTGGAGGTACGCCACGCTGCCCACCTGGCCCTCGCTGTTTGTGAGCTGGCTGTCCTCGCAGTCCAGGGTCCGGGTGGCGTAGACCGTGCCCCCGACGGACGACGATCCTGCAGACGCGGGGCTTCGGTTGTCCACCAGCGCGCTCCGAATCAGCGCGACGGCCTCCCCCGCCACCGCCCCACCGACGTGGGCTTCGGTGCCGGTGATAGAGCTGTCCACCAGGGTGAGATCGCCGTCGACGCGAAAGGCGCCCCCCATGTCGCCCGGGAATGCCTGGCCCTGGACCGTGACCCGCTCGGCGTGCATGGAGCCGATGCCCACATAGACGTGGCCGCCATTGGCGCTGCCGTTGTCCACCATGAGCAGGTCGGTCAGTTCCACCGCACCCCCCTGAACCTGGATCGCCCCCCCGAAGTCAGGCGCCTGGTTGTTGATGAACGTGGCGTCGGTGACGGTCAGGTCTTGGTCGAGCACCCGGATGGCGCCCCCTCCGAACTCGGCATGGTTGTCCTCGAACGTGCAGTTCTCGACGGTCAACGTGTCGCTCGTCGCGTGGATCGCCGCTCCCTGGTGGGCTCTGTTGTGGACGAAGGTGCTGTCCCGGACCAGGGCCGGGCCGTCGACCCACAGAGCGCTCCCCCCCGACGCCCCTTCGAAGCGCAGCCCCTCGATCACGTTGAGCCGGTCGGGGATGCCGTCGAGGACGATGATGGGGTGCGAGCCTCCGCCGCTGAGCGTCGCGTCGTGCCCGCGGACGGTGACCGAGCCGAACACGTCGAATTGCAGTTCGATGTCGTACGTGCCCGGGCAGATGTCGAGCTCCCCCTCGGACTCGATGAGCAGCGTCCCTCCGACCGCGAAGGCGCTGCTGTAGTCGTACACCGTGCCGTCTTCACCCCACCAGGTCACGACACCCTTGTCGTCGTCCCACTCCAAGGAGGAGCAGTTGGTCCGACGCCCGTCGCACACCTCCAAAGCGCCGGGGTGGACGGTGGGATCGGTGTCGTCGCAGTCGCGATCGGTCCCGTATCCGTCGCCATCCAGGTCTTCGTAGGAACCGGGTTCGCTCGAGGCGACCTCGACCTCGGGCTCGGACGTCGAGCAGGCCAGGAGTAGGGTCAACGGCAGCATGGTTCCTCCGGGGGCGCGTGGACGTGGGAGGTACCCACCGCATTCGAATTCTACCGGTGTGACCCTGGGGCCGAGGAGGAACTCGGGGGTCCTCATGGCCACGTACGAGAGCGAAGAGACCATCGAACTCACCCGGGCAGAGTCGCATTCTTCGCATGGTGCCGCTGGGCGTTCGGCGACCTCACCCAAGGGAACGAACGGGGCGGAACCCCAGATAGCTCGAGCGCAGCCCCTGGATCTTCCCGCTCCGGAAGACGCACCGGGCGTTTCGTGCGATGCCTCCCCAGTTGCCACCCCGCGACACCACGAGCTGCCCTGCCTCGAGCGGGACCGCAGGAGCCGGAGGGACGCGCTCGCCGAGCTCGGGCTCGACCTGCCAGGGGGTGGCGCACAGGTCGCGAACATTGCCGGCCATCCCCCAGACCCCGTACACGCTGACGTCGACGGGAAAGGCCGTCACCGGGGCAGGCCCCCGGCGCCCCGCATGGCTCTCCCGCATGCAGCTCCAGCTGGGATCGTGGTGGTCGCCCCACGGATACCAGCGTGCGTCGACCCCCCGGGCCGCCTTCTCCCACTCGAACTCTCCGGGCAGGCGCCAGGGCTTGCCCGTGCGGCGCGCGAGCCACGAGGTGTAGGCGAACGCAGCATCCCAGCGGATCATCAGCACCGGAACGTCCGGCTCCCAGACGTCGCCCTGAGCGTCTGCCACGAGCGCGAACCCGCCGTCGTCGGTGCGGCCGTAGATCATCGAGCCCCCGCTTCCACGGGCTCCGGCGTCGGTGGCGGGCGCCAGGGCCAGGGCCTCGTCTTCTCTCCCTTGGGCCACCAGATCGTCGAGGAACTGGATGAACTCGGCGTTGGTCACGGGATGGCGCTTCACCACCAGGCCGTCGCACCACAGCCGCGTGCGCGGGATGGCGTCGTCGCATGCGGGATCGCCCCCCGCGACGAACCAACCTGCGGGAACGTAGACCTCGTCCTCCGCCAACTCGGTGGGCAAGTGGATGGGGAAGGGCCCACGGCCACCGGGGGGGACGCCATCCCAGTGCTCGGAGCGGCCAATGGAGACCGGGTAGTCGACGGGGACGCGGTCGGGATGCCGGATGCGGCACAGGTAGCTGCCCATGGGCAGGGAGAGGCCGACCAGAGGGGTGCGACCCAAGGTGCTGACGGGCTCGGGGACCCGACGGCGGTGGCGCTCCACGAAGCGGAGCAGCTCCACCTCGGCGCCGTCGACGTCGGTGACCAGGGTCAGAGCGCCGGTGCCTTTCAGGTAGGCGGCGCACTGCCGAGCCACAGGGTGCTCGGGGGCCAGGGCCGTCAGGTGGGTGTGGATGGTGGCCTCGGCCCGGGCGACGGCGTCTGCGTCGCGGGAAAGCTCGGCCGTGCGGTGGCTTGCCAGTGCCCCCTCGACGAGCGCTGCGTGGGCCTCGGGCAGCTCGCCGTCGATCCGGAGCGCGCCGTGGAGTCCATGCTCCATGGCCAGGGCCTCCAGGTCGGCCCCACGCCGCTTTGCGTTGGCTTCCCGTTGCAGCGTCCAGCCCGGCCGCTTGGCCTCCTCGGATGCCCAGGGCTCCACCGAGGCCAGCATCTCCTCGGCTCGGGCGCCCAGGGCGTCCGCTTCGGACCGCAGACGCCGGGCCTCGGGAGCGTGGGCCAGGGCCCGCTCCACCACGCCGAGGGCCTGCTCCCGACGCCGGGCCCCATCGAGCCAGGCCTGCACCTCGGACGCCAGCTCGCTGGCCGACGCGAAGCGCTCCTTCCGCTCGAAGGCCATCGCCCGGAGACAGGCGTCCCGCAGGTCGGCGGGGATCTTCGGATGGTCGGGCAGCGGGTCGTGGTCGCCTTCCCCGACCCGCTCGAGGATCTCAGCCACCTGCCCGCCCGTCACGGGGACCTGTCCCGAGAGGATCTCGTAGAGCAGCGCGCCCAGTCCGTACACATCCGACGTCGGCTCGATCTTCTCGGTCTCTCCTCGGGCCTGCTCGGGCGCCATGTACACCGGGGTGCCGCTGACCGACCCAGAGCGGGAGGTGTGGGCTCCGGTGCTCGCTCGTCCCGTCACGACCGAGTTGTCCAGGGCGCGGCCGAGGATCTTCGCCAATCCCCAGTCCAACACGTAGACCTCGCCGTGCTCGCCGACCATGATGTTGTCGGGCTTGAGGTCACGGTGCACCACGCCGCGCTCGTGGGCGTAGCCGACCGCCCGGCACGCCTGGACGAAGGCGCCGAGCAGCCGTCGGAAGCTCCACCCAGAGGGCGTGGGTCGCCAGCGAGCGGCCGAGACGCGGTGCAGATCGTGGATGACGTCCCCCAGGGTGCGCCCTCGGACCTCGCGCATGGTGAACCAGATCCGACCGTCCCGGTGGACCCCCATGTCGTAGATCGGCACGATGTTGGGGTGCTGCAGCTGACTGGTCGCCTGGGCCTCCTCCACGAACCGTGCCAGGGCCCGTGGGCTTCCCAGCAGCTTGGCGTGCAGCGTCTTCCTGGCCAGCGTGCGGTTCAGCTCGCGGTCCCGAACCCGGCGCACCTCGCCCATCCCCCCGGCAGCGATCGGTCCGAGATCCTCGTACCGATCCCCGGGATCCCGCACGACCTCCTCGGTCTCGGCGGTCGTCAGATCGGGCTCGAGGTCGACCGAGCTCCACGTGGTCCCCCCGACGGTCTCCACGACGCTAGGGCTGGGCGCGACCATCTCGGCGAACTCGACCGTCGCGTCGGCAGAGAGGCCGTGCTTCCTCGCGAAGGCTTCGATTTCCGCGCGCATGGGCCACACCTCCGCTCGATGTCCTAGCACGGCGCATCGTGTTCGCGGGCGAGGCTTGCACCGTGAAATGCACGCTCGTGGCGTCGGAGATGGTGCCCGAACGGGTCGTGGGGACCGCGGTCGCGCTGTGGGTGCGGTCGGGGCGACCTGCACCCTGCGCAGGTAGGGTGGAACCATCGCCGCGTTTCCCTGTCGGAGCCCCCGTGGTCTTGCTGGCCCTCACCCTCGCGTTCGCCGACGAGGCCCCCGTCCCCGCGGAGGTCGCTGCACCGGTGTGGCCGAGCCTGGGTGCCCCCCTGAGCCCGCCCCCGCAGCGGCCTGCCTTCGGCCCCCGCAAGACCGTCATGCTCTCCGCGGGCCACGGCACGGGGTCGAACATCGGCAACATCGGTGCCCACGGGCAGATCGAGGAGGAGACGACCCTGGAGCTGGCCCTCGATCTGGCCGAGCGGCTTCGGGCCCTCGACCGCTTCGACGTGGTGCTGTCCCGCAGAGAAGGGGAGCGTCCGTCGTACCAGCGGCGGGTCGACCGGGCCGACGCCCTCGGGGTCGACGTGCTGGTGGAGCTGCACACCGATGTGCGGGGCGACATCTACGTGTGGGCCTTCAATGCGAACCGCCCCATCTACCGGGTCGACGACCAGCCGGGCTTCTCGGTGCTCTACCGGGACAAGGGGGGCCTCGCCGAGCGGCGGGCGAGCCTGGCCCGCACGGTCGCGACGTCGATGGCCGCGGCCGGATTTCCCCCGTACGACGGCGAGAACTACACCGGCATCTACGAGCCCGACCCCACCCCGGGTGCCTTCCAGAGCCGTCGCTACCTGTTCATGCTGCGCAAGCCGACGATGCCCTCGGTGATCGTCGAGCTCCACAACGCCGTCGACTACGAGGAGTCCTTGCGATGGCGGGAAGAGGGCACGAAGGACGCCTTTGCCTGGGCCATGGCCGACGCGCTCACCCGCTACCTGTACCCAGACCCCGACGACCCCACGGGTCGACCCGAAGGAGGGGAGCTGTGATCTGGACCCTGCTGCTCGCCTGCCAACAACCCGTGGTGGTGGACTGGACCCTGCTCGACGCCGTGCACGGGGAAGCCCGCGGCGGGGTCGAGCTGGCCTGGCGCACCGAGGAGGCCCGCTGCGAGCGGGTGGCCACGGCCGATGCCGACGGGCAGCTGTCGGTCGGGCTGTGCCCCGGGGTGGCCTACGACGTGGTGACCACCGCCCCCGAGGTGCGGCTGTGGCCGGAAGTCCGTGGGATCGCCGAGGCCCTCGGAGGGACCGTGGAGGTCCTCGACCAGTCGGACGGCGTGGCATTGGTCGGCGGGGGCACAGTGCCGCTGCTGGAGACAGTGGACGTGCGTCGGGTCGAGCCGAGGGGCCACGAGGGGGGACTCGCCGTGCCGGCGGTGCTTCCAGTGGTCCTGCCCATACTGGGGGCCCGCCAAGGGCTGTTCTTGCCCACGGGGGTGGCGGGCACCCTCCAGGCGGTCCCCGTGGTGCCGACCGACACGATGCGGCTGGCCGTGGGCGGGCCGCTGCAGCCCTGGTACGCCCTCGGCGCTCAGGTCGACGACAAGGGGGTCGTGGAGGCCGTGCCATCCGCCATCCCTACCCATCGGCGCGACGTCCCAGGGGGCGTGGTGTGGACAGGTCTCCCGCCTGGCACCTACGCCCTGTGGGACGGCGCCACGGACCGCACGGCCTTGCTCCGCGTGGAGTAGGGCCGCGAGGTCAGGGTCGGAGGGCGGGAGCCGGCCGGGGAACCAGCTCCGTGGGCAGAGGCGTGGCGCTGAGGCGTGCCTGGCCTTTGCAGCTCTCGCACGCCTGAAAGACGATCAGGAAGACCAAGAACATGAGGAGAAGCACGATCCTGAGCACGTCTCCGAGGCAGCCTAGCAAACTCTCCATGGGGCCTCCCTATAATTAAACCATCTGGACGGTTTAATAATGGGGGGACCCCTGCGGTGTCAAGCGGGGGACAGGCGCCTGGGTTCAGTTGGTGGCGAACGCGTAGACGCCGTTGTCGACGAGGACCGAGCCGGGCACGAGGGTCCGCAGGATCTCGGTGCCGCTGACGATGTTCGGGGCTGCGCCGCTGATCCACGCGCTGTCCGAGGCGAAGCCCAGCGGCCACACGCCCATGACGTGGTTGTTGCCGGCCCGGTCGGCGTCGGACTTGGCGATGTGCATGTCGCCGGCGGGGTCCTTCCAGAGCAGACCGAAGGCGATGCCGTCGACGACGCCGTTGCCGACGACGTTGCGGACGCCCGCGCGGCCCGCCACCGTGCAGCCATTGAGGTCGTAGGTGACCGTCTCGATCACCCCGGGGGTGAGCGGGCCGACGAGCAGCCACTCGATGGTGCCGGCGCAGTCGACCTTGACGCCGAGCTCGGCGCCTGCGTTGCCGTCGAGGTAGGCCGCGATGGCCAGCTCGTCTGCAGGCATGCCGTTGCCCGAGTTGTAGCTGAAGTCGTTGCCCACGAAGATGGGGGACGCCGAGGCGGTGGCGGCGGTGGCGAGCAGGGCGAAGGCAGAAACGATGAAGCGCATGGTGACTCTCCTGGGGGGCTGTCGACGGTTCCTCCGTTCGACACCACCCAAGTAGGTTCCCGCGGTGCCCGTGGAATCTCTCACACCTCTCACACCGGCTCCCACACCCGGACGTACGCCGGATCGGTGCCTCCTCCACGGGCTTCACGAAGTGGCCGACGAACGCCCGCATACCGTTTAGGGTGGGACGGCATGCAAGAGTCGACGCCGCAGACCCTCGGACGCTACGAGCTCGTGTCTCTCCTGGGACGCGGCGGCCACGGCGAGGTGTGGCGGGCCCGGAAGGCGGGTCCGATGGGCTTCTCCGCCGAGGTGGCCGTCAAGGTGCTCAACGCCACCGGGTCCGGGGAGCAGCTCCAGCAGGAGGCGCGCCTCGGCGCGCTTCTCCGTCATCCCAACGTGGTGGCGGTGCATGGCCTCGAGGAGGTCGACGGACGCTGGCTGATGGAGATGGAGCTCGTGGAGGGCAGCTCCCTGCGGGATGTCCTGAAGCGTCGCAAGAAGCTCTCTCCTCGAGCCCTGGTGCAGCTGGGGCGGCAGGTCCTCGAGGGCCTGACCCACATCCATCGCCTCGTGGTCGATGGGGCCGCCGTGGGCTTGGTGCACCGGGACATCAAGCCTGGCAACCTGCTGGTCGATCGCTCCGGCACGGTCCGCATCGCCGACCTCGGGGTCGCCTGCTTGGCACGGACCCACGTGGCGGCCGGCACCATCGGCTACGCCAGCCCCGAGCAGCTGCGGGGGGATCCCGTCGACGGCCGGGCCGACCTGTTCAGCTTGGCCTGCGTGCTGGGGCGCGCTTGCGGTCGGCCGTCGCTGGTGGGGCGCGGGGACCTCGGCATGGTCCGCACCCTGGCCCTCGAGGCAGAGCGGGTGGCGTCCTGGGTGGAGCCTCTCGATGGGGTCCTGCCGGGCCTGGCGCCGCTGCTGGCCCGCTGGCTGCACCCGCTGGCGGACGAGCGTCCCCGCAACGCGCGGGAGGCCATGGAGGAGTGGTCGACCCTGGACCTCCGGCTGGCCACCGGCATGTCGCTGGCCCAGGCGGCCGCCCCCGACGCGCCCGAGGAGTCCGTCGCCTCCATGGCCGACACCCCCGAGCCCGCCCAGGGGCGACGGGTTCCGCCAGCGGTCGACCGCGACCCCCTCGTGGGGCGCGACGCCTTGCTGGGCAAGGCTGAGGGCGCTTGGGCCGTCGGGCCGCTGCTCCTCGTCGGGCCGGGCGGCATCGGCAAGACGCGGCTGGCCCGGGCCCTCGCCCACCGTCGGGGGGGGCGTCGCGGAGGCACCTGGATCGACCTGTCCGCCGCCCGCAGCGTGCACGAGGTGCGCTCGGCCCTGGGCGCCGCCTTTGGCGTGGCGGCCGCCTCCACTGCCGACGAGCTCGCCGCGGCGGCGCTCACGGTGTGCAAGGGGGGCCGGCGTTGGGTGGTGCTCGACACCCTGGAGCAGCTGACGGACCTCGCGGAGAGCTGGCTCGACGCCTGGGTCGAGGCCGTGGGGCCGATGTTCACCGTGCTGGGCACCTCCCGCCGCGACCGCCCGGGGTCGGTGTGGCAGGCGGTCCCGGTGGGGCCCCTCGATCCGGAGGAGGCCGCCGAGCTGTTCCGGCTGCGTTGCCCGGTGGCATCGCCGTCCGACGCGGAGGCCATCGACACGGTGGTGCGCGCGCTGGAGGGAGTGCCCCTCGCGGTGGAGCTGGCCGCACGGGCGCGGATGGGTGGCGATCCCGAGGCCTCGGTGCCCGCGCGACACCGCTCGCTGGACGCCTGTCTCGACACGTCGTGGTCGCTGTTGGGGCCGGATGCTCGCGGGGCCCTCGTGGGGTTGTCGGTCTTCGATGGTCGGATCGACCAGCACGGAGCTCAGGCGGTGATTCGACCCGCGGGCCCGGTGGTGCCCCTGGTGCAGGAGCTCGCGGAGGCGAGCCTCGTGCAAGGGCTGGGCACCGGGCGGGTGCACTTGCTCGATCTGGTGCGTCGTTTCGTGCGTCGTCGGGCCGATCCCGTGGCCCTCGCCCTGGCGGAGCAGCGTCATGCGGACTGGTTCGACCAGCTGGGGCGGAGCCCACAGGTCGGCGATCTGAGGGACCTCGCCGAGGCGAGCCGTCGCGCCAGGACCGCGGGTCGGCCCGCGGTGGCCCGTCGCTGCGCCCTGGGGGCCTGGACGATCCTCGAGGCCCACGGCCCGCCGGAGCTCGCGGTCGAACTGCTGGAGCCTCTGGTCGACGGGGTGCAGGGCTCGGAGAGCGCCAAGGTGGTGTCGGCGTTCTCGGGGGCTCTCGCCGCCTGCGGACGGCTCGAAGAGGCCCTCGCGATCCTCGATACGAAGCTGGCCGACGCGCCGGATCCGGCGGCGAGGGCTCTCTACCTGCAGCGCCGCGGGGCCCGCCTGTTCGAGCTGGGCCGCTTCCAGGAGGCGCGGGGATGCTTGAGGGAAGCGGTGGAGCGGAACCGCAGCCTGTCCCATCTGCGAGGGGAGGGCGACAGTCTGGGGTTGCTCGGGGTGGCCCTGCATCGGAGCGGCACCATCGACGAGGCCATCGAGTGCTACCAGGCGTCGATTCGCATCCACGACGCGCTCGGCAACGGCACCCGCAAGGGCGCGTCGCTCACCAACTACGGCTCGTTGTTGCTGGAGCTCGGCCGGGGTGCGGAAGCTCAAGAGGCGCTCGAGGAAGCGGTGCGCTTGTACCGGCAAGACGGCAGCCCTCGTCTCGAGTGCGTGGCGCTGATCTCCCTGGCGCTGCTGCTGGGGCGCGCGGGGCGGCTGGAGCAGGCCCGTCGAGTGCTGCGACGAAGCCTTCGCCTGGCGCGCCGGGTCGGGTCGTTCCGCTCCCTGGCCTTCGCCCTGAACAACCTCGGCATGCTGCAGCACGCCTTGGGGGAAGAGGCTGGGCCCACCTTCGAGCGGGCGCTGTCTGCAGTGGCTCGGTGTCGAGACCCAAGGGCAGAGGGGCACATTCACCGTGCCTGGGGCCACTGGGCCTTCGAGAACGGTGACCCGGTCGCGGGCCGCCGTCACCTGGAGCTCTCCCTCGAGATGGGGGAGCGGCTCGGCCTCGATGGCTTGGCCCCCCTCGCACGCTGCCTGCTGGCGTGGCTGGAGCTGGACCTCGGCCATCTCGACCGGGCCGACGCGCTGCTGGACGCGGCTGGGCGTGATCTGGAGGCGTCGCCTCGGCGCGTCGTGGCGGTGCACCTGGCCCTCATGCGGGGGGCTGGAGCGTGGTGCCATGGCCAGCTCGACGACGGCGACGCCCACTTCGCCACGGGCCGGGCGGAGCTGGAGGCGCTGGGGTGCCGGGAGGGCTCGCTGCTCGATCGGCTGGCTCGGCGGCTGGAGGCGCGGTTCCGACCCACGGGCGTGTAGCTAGGTGACCCATCAGCGACGCCGGACGACGAAGCAGCGTGACCGAAGTGCTTCGCGACTCGGAAGGAAGGTTTCCGGCCCACACCGAGCGGGGGCTCATGCGCTCGTAGGCCATCGGCCCCAAGCAGCTCTCGGGCTATGGGCGGCCATGATTCTCTTCATGACCCAAGCCCTCGCCCAGACCTGGCCCCTCGAACCGGCCGAGACCCCACCCCTGAGCGAGCGGATCGACCACATCGCCTCTGCCCCCGACGGCGCCTGGATGCTGTGGCCGTACGGGAAAGGGTCCCGGAGGTCCGTGGCGCGATGGACCGACGATGGACTCCAGTTCTGGCTGCCCAGCGGCACCCCCCCGGGCGACTACATCGTCTCCAGCGAGCCGGGCGTGCCGCCCCTGACCTTCCGGGACCTGGTGGTGACGGGCGGCCGGGTCTTCGTGAAGCATGACCCCTACACCTGGTTCGAGCGGGTGGACGGCGCGTTGGTTCGCCGCACGTTCGAGGCTGGGCCGCACACGGCCTGGAACGAACCCATCGTCTGGGGGGACGCATTGGTCTGGGGGCAGCACGCCACGCGGAGGCAGGTGGTGCGAACGCGCGGCGAGGAGCTGGAGGTCCTGTTCGAGCTCCCCGACCCGAGCCACGGGCCGATGGTCTGGAGCCACGGCCGAGAAGGATGGACGCGCTCCCCCCTTGGGGCCGGACAGTCGGCGGTCCACGCCGGGTCCGAAGAACATGGCCTGTGGGTGGCGCACGGCCGCGACGTGCACCTCTCCCGCGACCTGAAGGCCCTGACCTCCTGGGAGGTAGACCTCGGCTCCGACATCACCTCGGTGGTCCCCAACGGGCCCGACGACTGCTGGGTCGGCACGGCCCATGGCGTCTACGCCCACTTCGACGGCCAGACCTGGACACAGGAGAGGACCCCCAGCGGACCGGCCCTGCTCCTGCGGGAGGGCCCCCTCCTCGGCAGCGGAGGCAAGGCGCTGGGGCTCGACACCGAGACGCTCCGAGCGGTGGTCCCGGAAGCCGTCGTGCAGCACGACGACACCGTGCTCGTCGCCGGCAACGGACTGTGGGAGGCGCGTCCGGAAGGGCTCATCGAGCGCGTCCCTCCGCAGAAAGGGGTGTGGCCCAGTGCATCCCAGCTCGCCGAGGCGACGTCCCCCTGGACCCGAGGGGCCGCGTCCGCACCCGTAGCGGTCGCGGGGCCCCCCCGTCGAGGACGCCTCCTTCCCTGGCGGGACCAGCTCTTCTTCCTCGGCGTCTGCCGCGCCGACGACCACTGCGTGTGGCAGCTCGCCCCCGACGGCCAGCTCACACCGCTGGTCCGCCTCGACGCGATCCGGTTCCAGGGCGCCCACATCGCCGTGGACGGCGACACCCTCTGGTTCCAGCTCGACGACCGGGTCCACACCCTCGACCTGTCGCAGCCCGAGGCGCCCCCCACTGAGCGCGTCGAGGACGACGGGTACCCGGTCCTCGCCCGAGACGGTCGCGTGCTGCTGTCGGGCAACCAGGTGTTCGACGGACGCCGCATCCGCGACCTGGAGCAGCCGGGTGGGCGGGCGCGGTGGCCCCAAGCCTGGCACGACGACACGGTGCTCTCGTGGACGCTGGAGGGGGTCCTGCTCGAGAACGAGGAGGGGAAGCCCCTCGCCGAGTGGCCCGGCGGCACGGTCGACGACGTCCGCGGCCCCCTGGTGGTGGGCCACCTGCCAGACCACGCCACCGTCCTCGACATGCGAACCCGCGAGACCACGTCGCACCCCTGCCTGCCCGACGGGCGCGCGGCGGTCGGAGAGGATGGAACGGTGTTCCAGCTCGTCCGTGAAGACGATGGAAACTGGCTGTACCGCTCCCGGGCGGGCGTCGTGGAGCGGGCCGGGGTTCCGGCGATGATGGAAGCGTGCCCCGTGGGCATGCGGGGGGCGGGAGCCATCTGTGACCCGCAGAGTCAGGCCTGCTCAGCGGGGTGCAACGTGCAGCTCGTTCCGCGGTCGGCCGGTGGGGTCTGGGTCGCAGCGACCCGTGGCACCTCGGTTCGCGCGCTGCGCCCGGACGCCTGGTCCCCCGTCGCGTGCCCCAGATAGCGAGCGACGTGCCGGCTCCCTCCATGGTGCTAGCAGGTACAGTGCAGTTCCAGCAGGTCCTGATCGAGCCGGGCCAGGACGTCGAAACCGTCCGAAGCACCCCGGCGGGGGAGCTGGTGATGTCCCGGGAAGGCGGCCAACTCCTCTCCTGGGCCCTTCCCGAAGCCTATCGCTGACAGAGGCTCCATCCGGGGCAGGGAACGCCTTGCCCGGGCCATGTGGGTGGTGGTACTGCAGGCATACCCCTCGTGGTGGGAGCCCAAGTGGCAGGCCGTTCATCGATGCAGCAGTGGCGCCTCGGGCTGACGCTCGCGCTCGCTTGTGTACCGGGGGCTTCTGCTGGCAGTGACTCCATGGAGCCCATCGACCACGACGCCGAGATGGCGACAGCGGGGTGGTGGATGGAGGGGACCGACCTCATCCTGGTGGTGCGCAGAGTGCCGTTCAATCCCGACCATCCATACGTTCCCTGGCCTTCGAAGCTGAGCTACGACGACACAGCAGGGACGACTCGGGTGCAGCGCTACGTGGTGGCCGTAGAGGACTCCATCCTCGGCGAGGTGAAGAGGTCCAGCATCGAGCTCTGGAGCCCAGATGGCAACCCGGTGGGCGCGCCCGAGCACGGCATCCTCTTCGGGAGCCTATGGAACCTCGAGCATGCTGGCTTCGACCTGCCACAGGCAACCCCAGGGGTTCAGTTCTACGCCTCAGACGCGCTCCACGCCTTCTCGCCGGAGCGCACGCTTCCCATCCGCGGGGACCAGGTGACGGACGTACGTGGCCGCACCCTGTGCCTCAGGGAGGAGCGCTGGTTCCGCGCATGCCGGGAGGACGAGACGCCGCCCACGCCGGCGATGGTCGTGAGCCACCTCCGGGAGTGGACCGCAGACCGCGAAGGGGTCGCGCTCGAGGGCTTTGACCCATGAGCCGGCGTACGCTTCTCATCGTCGTCGGGACGCTCGGCGTGGTCGCTGCCATTGCCGGGTTCGTCGCCACCGGCGGTGGCCGAGCACATCCACCCGAGCCTGTCGCTTCCGGTGCGGCCCCCGAGGGGCTGGGGGATGCTGCGACGGACCGCCCGCCTGTGGTGGAGCGGCGGTTCGTGGCCGCTCGTGCACGTCTCCGCGACCATCCTGATCCCGGGCCGCTCGCGCTCTGGCACGGAGACGCGTTGTCTCGCGAACTGGCTGGCGTCACCGACCGGCGTGAGCAGATGGACATCCGGTCCCGACTCTCTCGAGAGCTAGGCCGGCGAAAGAATGCCATATGGGAAGAGGGCCACATGGAACGGGCTGGCAAGGCTGCGCTCGTGATCGCGAGGCTGCGGTTCGAAATCGCTCGGACCACGGGAGATGCGCCCGCACCTGCCTATCCCTTCGAGCTTGCGCTGCGTTGGAACCGTGCGGAGGCCATCTCCGGCGTGGACGCGTACCGGGAGCCGATGAGGGCTGCGGCTGAGCTTTGCGGCCGCCATGACGACGCCGCAGGCCGTCTCGGTGAGCTTGCTCAAGCGTGCCTCGGGGTCACCGACGGCTACTGAGTGCGGAGCTCACCCCGGAAGCCTACAAGCGGTCCCTCGTCCCACGATGGGGCCGAGCGGCCCGGCCTCTGCCGGGTCAGGACGCGCGTGTCGTCCGGCTTCGCTGATCGGTCACGTAGCTAGAAGCTCACGCCTACATGCGCGCCCGGCCACGCCACGTAGCGCCGGTCCGGCGTGCGGCTCGAGGGGATGTCCACGGCACGGGGCCAGACCTGACCGGTGCCGTACCAGCCGTTCATCGACACCCCGACGAAAGGCTGCAGCGCCGGCAGGACCTCGAAGCCGACGGAACCGCGGACCTTGTTGTGCCAGCCCGGCGCGAGGCGCATGCCGTCGGCGACCCCCCACGCGGTGCCGTCGACCTCGCCCCACACCCGGTCCTTCTGCAGGTGCACGCCGAAGCCGCCCCCGAAGGTCCACCAGGGCTGGTCGGGCCGCACCCAGCCGACCCCGGAGATGGCGTAGACGTGCTTCGAGCCGATCTTGGCGGCGACCGTGGTCATGGCGGACTCGCTGGCCCACACATCGACCCGATGCAGGCCGTCCTTGACGAGGTTGATGGGCGCGATGGAGACGTCGCTGGTCTCGGCGATGTTCACCAGACCCAGCTGCACGCCCTTCACGTGGCGCCCGACGTTGACGAGGCCGAGCTGCATGCCGCGGACGTCCTCGGCGACGTTGACGGGGGCGGTCTGCAGGCCCTTGATCTCGTCGGCGATGTTGAGGCCGGCGGAGGCCTGGACCCCCTCGCTGGTGCCGCCGGCGACGTTGAGGCCCGAGGTGCCCTGGAAGCCCTCGAAGCCGTCGCCGGCGACGTTGAGGCCGACAGACGCTTGCATCCCGTAGACCTTGCCCTCGGCGACGTTGACCCCGAGCCCGGCCTGGCCCACGTGCACGTCCCCCTTGGCCCAGGCCACCCCGAGGGTGGTCTGCAGGCCGTGCACGTCCTCGGCAACGGCGTAGGCCATGGTGGCTTGCAGGCCGGACATGGTGCCGGTGAGCCAGGAGCCCGCCCACTGCAGGTCGATCCCCTCGAGGTCGTGGCCGTGGGCGACCACCCCGGTGGAGAAGCCGGTGATGGAGCGGTCCGGGGCCGCGTTCCAGCCCACCCCGGGCACCAACACCAGTCGTCCGGCCGCGGGGGGAGACGTGTGGCCCTTGGCGTCGTCGTCGCGGTCGGTCAGGGCCGCCGGCGCGAGGACCGGGACGCGAGGGGCAGTCATCGCCGCGGCAGGGGGCGCGTCCAGCACCACCTCGGTCGGTGCAGCCTCGACGGGGGGAGCGGGGACGGGGTCGGCGGCGAGGGCGTGACCGAGCAGGGCCAAGGTGAGCATGGTTCCTCCATGCCCCCTGGACACCGGCGGCCGCCGGAGCTGTCACCCGGACGTCCTCACGGGATCGTGATCACCACGTTGCCTGCCTTGTGCTCGTTCTGCACGTAGGCGTGGGCCGCGACGATCTCCTCCAGGGGCCAGGTGCGGTCGATGACGGGCCGGATGGCCCCCGACTCGGCGAGCGCCCGGAGGTGCACCAGGTCCTCCGCGGGCAGTTCGGGCGTGCCATCGTCGACCGAGATCGCCCGGGTGGCCGCCGCCTCGCAGGCGGTGCGCAGCGCCGAGGTCTTGCGCTTCCCCACCGCGTCGAGCATCAGGTCGTAGGGAGCCCCGGGGGGAGGCGCGTCCACCGCGGTGTAGTCGAGCACCTCGGCCGCTCCGAGGGATTGGACCAGCGAGGCGTTGGTGGGGCCGCACACCGCCGTGACCTCGGCCCCGAGGTGCCGGGCCAGCTGGACGACCATCGTGCCGACCGCTCCGGAGGCCCCGTACACCAGCACCCGTTGTCCGGCGGCCACCTCTCCTCGGCGCACACAGTGCAGCCCGAGCAGGCCCCCGTAGACCAGCGCGGCCGCCTCCCCGTGGTCCAGGTTGGCGGGTGCGACCGCCACCGTGCTGCTCTCCGCCAGGCACGTGTACTGGGCGTAGCCGCCGAGGCGGAACTTGGTGTACGCCCACACCCGGTCCCCGAGGGCGAAGCGGCTTGTCCCAGGCCCCAGCGCCTCGACCTCGCCCGCGAGGATCAACCCGAGGATCTGCCGGCGAGGGCGGCGGATGCCCAAGGCCAGCTTCATCGCCATCCGCAGGAACAGGGAGGCGTCGGGGAGTCCACTGCGGATGAACCAGTCGCTCGAGTTGACGGTCGACGCCCAGATCCGCACGCGGATCTCCCCCCGGCCAGGCTCTGGTCGGGGCACGTCGCGAACGACCAGCACGTCGGGCGGACCGTAGGCGGTGCAGATCGCCGCTCTCATGGACTCGACCCCAGCCGTCGCGGACGGGTCGCGGTCGCGGCCCTCTACCAGCGGCTCACTCCGTGGTGGAGGAGCTGCTCGACAGCTCGACCTCGGGCACGAAGGTGATCGCCACTTCCTGGCCGCCGAAGGGCGGGTCGGAGGTGAACACCACGGCGTTGTCGGCCGGGGACCAGGCCCAGTTCGTGACGAGCACGTCTTCCACGCGGACTTCGATGGTGTCGGGGTCGGGGTTGCCCTTGACCACGAAGGTGTCGATCGTGATGGAGATGTCGGCCAGGGCGCTCAGCTCGCCGTCCCATTCGTCGCAGATGGACAGGAACTCGCCGTTGGTGGCTTCCACCGCGTCCCAGTAGCCGTGGGCCGGCTCGAGGTTGTCGCAGCCGTCGGGCACAGGGCTACCGATGGTGCTGATCAGCACCTTGTCGGGGTTGCCCTTCGCCGCGACGATGGTGTCGACGTAGGTGCCCCAGTAGCGGTCGGGGTTCGTCTCCCAGCCCGGGGACTCGTCGGCCTCGTCGGTCAGGATGATGATGTGCAGCGTGGCCTCTTCCCGGAGGAAGCCGATGTTGCAGCCGCCGTTGGCCTGCACGATGGCCTCGGCCACGTTCTGCAGGCCCATCTCGTCCTGGGTGTCGTCGCTCGGCTTGGTGGTGATGCCGGCGGTGAACTTCTCGACGTAGTTCGGGTCGTCCTGGGACAGCACGCCGCCGATGCCGCAGCCGCTGGGGCCGGTGACCGCGATGAGGTGCCAGTCGCTGGCGAGATCGCCCAGACGGCCGGCGAAGCTCTCCAGGTTGTCGGAGAGGCGGATCAGCCGACGGGTCATCGAGTCGGACGTGTCGCCGTAGAAGACGATGTCGGCCGGGGCGCCTTCCGTGAGGAAGATCTCGGTGACGGGGTCGTCGTTGGCCTCGATCACATTCGGATCGGGCTGAACGGTGACGCCGTAGTCGTTGCTGCAGGCGAAAAGGAGGGACAGCAGAACCATGGAGATCTCCCGGCTACGGCCGCGATGTAACAGGTCCTGGGGCGACCCGCGCGGTTCGTGGCGGTGTCGTCTCGGCCGCGTCACCCGTACCCGCTTCGTTTTGACCCGTGCCGCACGGCTTGGGACGGAGGGCGGTGGGGACGACGGTGGGTCTTGGGGGGCTTGAATGGCCTCTTGTGCTCAGGTCTCGGTGAGCTGAATGAACACCTCTTCGAGCGTCGGCGGGCGCCGCTCCAGATGCCGCAGCCCGATGTCTCGGGAGGCCAGCTGGGTCGCGATGGCGGCCAGGTCGAGGCCCTTGGTGGCCAGCACCTCGACCCGCTCTTCGTCGGGGATGGCGGTGGCCTTGATCACCCCCGGCACCTCCAGCAGCACCACCGCGGCCCGCAGGTCGTCGTTGCTGTGGAGGTACACGAGGTCCTCTGACGTGTGCTCGGCGATGAGGGCGTCGATGGGGCCCTGGGCGATCAAGCGGCCCTTGTCGAGGATGCCCACCCGGGTGCACAGGGTCTCGAGCTCGCTCAGGATGTGGCTGGACAGCAGGATGGTCTTGCCCATGCGCTGCAGCTCCCGCAGCACCTCGCGGATCTCTACTCGGGCCCTGGGATCCAGGCCGCTGGCGGGCTCGTCGAGGATCAACACCTTCGGGTCGTGCACGAGGGTGCGGGCGAGGCCGAGTCGCTGCTGCATGCCCCGGGAGAGCTGGTCGACCAGCGCATCTTGCTTGTCGGCCAGATCGGTGAGCTCCAGCAGACCGTGCACCAGCCCCTTGCGGCCGTCCTCGGGGAGGCCGTAGGCGGCGGCGAAGAAGTGCAGGTACTCGGTGCAGGTCATGTCCCGGTACACGCCGAAGGCGTCTGGGAGGTAGCCGATGAGGCTGCGCACGTAGTCGCGCTGCTCCCACACGTCGTGCCCGGCGATGCGAGCGGTGCCGCTGGTCGGCTGCAGCAGGGTGGTGAGGATGCGCAGGGTCGTGGTCTTGCCGGCGCCGTTGGGTCCGATGAACCCGTACACCTCGCCCTCGTCGACGTTCAGGTCGATGGCGTCGAGGGCGGTCAGCTCGCCGTAGGTCTTGCACAGCGCTTCGGTCTCGATCACGGGAGGTCCTCCTGGGGGGACGTGTCGCTCAGCTCCCCCGCCGAGACGGGTTGGCGGATCACCAGATCGGTGCGATGCACCGGGGCGAGGCCCTGCAGATCGAGCCCATCGGCAGGGGCAGAGGCGTGGCCGACGAGCATGGTCTCCGCCGGCCAGAGGGAGCCGCGATGGCCGCGGTGGCGCCACTGCTCGGGCTGCTGGTACACGGCGACGGCCTCCGCACGGGGCTCGCGGGCCGCGGTGACGATGGCCCCGTCGGCCACGGCCCCGAAGCTCGCGACGGGCTGATGCCGCTCGTACAGGCCGAGGGCTTCCAGATCGATGCCCAGGCGGTTCTCGACCTGCAGGGTTCCGTCGGGCAGACGCTGGAGCATCAGGCGGCCCTCGTCGGGACGGACCCACTCGGTCTTGAGGTAGGCCATCGTCCAGGTCTCGGCCCGGTAGGCGATGGCCCCCGGACCGTAGCCGGCGGTCAGCCCCGGACTCACCAGGAAGCCGGGCACGTCGAGGGTGGAGAGCACCGCGTCGCGTTCGCCGCTGCTCACCTTCAGGTCGGTCTTGCGGGTGCTGAACACGCCGATGTGGCTGGTGCCCTGCCAGTGGCGGGCGTCGGGGAACACGTCGACCAGCTCGACCCGGGTGAGCATGGCCTGGCTCCCGCGGGTGCTCCGCAGGGCGAAGAAAGCGCCCACGGTGAACAGGACCACGAAGGAGGGGAAGGTGATCCAGGTGAGAGGCTGGCGGCCGCTCCAGCGGAGCACGAAGTAGTCGAAGGGCCCAATGAGCAGCAAGTAGACGAGGCTGGCCAGCACGAGCCACTCGATGGGGATGGGGGCCAGCCCGGGCACGTCGGCGAGCAGTGCGCGGATGTGTTTCTCGAAGGCCTCGTGCCGATCCGAGCTGCCGTAGGCACCCCGAACCTCGGTCGGGAAGCCCTTGGGGACGGCGCTCTGATCGGGCATCCACAGCAGGGTTCGCCACAGCGCCTCTCGGTCCAGCTCTGGGAAGGGAGACAAGGTCAGATCGGCGAGGAACAGGTGCACGCTGCCGGTGCCGCGCTTGGCCCCGACCCACAGGGGCTGCCCGCCGGTGGTCCTGGCGAACACCTCGGTGCCGACCCGGGGCAGGAAGTGGGCCACGGGGGTCTGCGGGCTCGGGCTGAGGATGGGCGTGGCGTCGGGCGGCAGCACGACCTTGGTGAGGAAGGGGTCGACCCCATCGACCTTGGGGCCCTCGAGGTGCCCCGGCAGGATGTCGGCCAAGGGGCTGGCCTCGAGCTGCCGCGCGGTCTCGGTGACCGTGAGCAGGAGGTGTCCTCCGTCGACGACCCAGCCCGCCAGTGCCTCGGCTTGATCCGCAGACAGACGGGAGGGGTCGGCATCGGGCCACACGATCCAGTCCACTCCCGACAGCACCTGGCTGGAGGTAGGGAGCTGGCTTGGCACGACGTTGGTGGCCCGCACCACCCGAGGGCCGGCGGTCTGGTTGACGTCGTCCCTGGGGGTGTCGGGGGGTACCGGCGGGGCCTTGGGTCGCACGTCGGTGCCGTGTCGGGGCACATGGGCGCCGGTGGCGGAGCGCAGGGCGGCCTGCAGCCCCAAGGGGTCGTCGCCGATCACCGCCACGAGCACGTCGCTGGCCTGCATGGGGTTCAGGACAATGGTGGCGGTGGCGAAGCGGCCGGACTCGGTCACAAAGCGCAGCTCCCGGGTGCGCCCGGTGTCGGCGGCGACGAACGGCAGGAGGACGCGCTTGGTGCCCCCGGGGGGCAGCTCGATCTGCCGCGTCCAACGGGCTGAGGCCTCGTCGGTGAGGCGGTCGTCGAGCACGAGCTGGCCGGTGGCGGCGGCGCCGGTGTTGCGAAGCTCCACGACCGCGGCGGTCCATCCGTCGCTGCGGACGTGGCCGTCGAGCCAGGGCTTCGCCTTCATGGCGAGCTGCTGGAGTGCCTCCACGTCGGTCGGAAGGTCGGACGCTGGCTCCTGCGCCAGGGCGAGACCCGGCGCGGTGGCGGTGGCCAGCATCAAGAGCAGCCCGAGGACTCGGAGGGCCCAGGCACGGAGGCGTCGAGTCATCAGCGCGGGGACGAGCAGGGCGAAGCCCCCCCACAGGACCGCGGAGAGCAGGTAGTGGCCGATGCCGGCCTGGCCGGTGAGCCCCGGTGCCCAGAAGCGGGCGAGGGTCCCCAAGAGCGGCACGTCGGGGAAGAGCTGGCCCACCAGCCCTGCGGGCACGAGGACCACCGTGGTGGCGGCGACGGTGAGGCCGAAGGCCGAACGTGGGGTTCGGGCGAGCAGCCCCATCGCCAAGGACACGCCGGCGACCGCCACCCACACGGGCAGCGTCCATGCCCAGGCGAGCAGGCCGTTGTAGATCCACGCCCACCGCCAGGCGTCGGGGTCGCCGTACAGCGACAGAAGGTGGAAGTGGGGCACCCCGAGGGCCAGGAATGGACCGGTGGCCAGCCACAGCGGCAGGGTGGGCCACAGCACCGCCGACAGCTTGTCGAACACGATGCGACCGCTGCCCATCGTGGTGGTGATGAGCGCCTCGAGGGTGTGGTTGCGACGCTCTTCGGTGAAGGCCCGGGTGCCGAGCCACGCGGTGAGCATCAGTGTGGCGGTGGCGTTGGCGACGCCGATGGCCAGCACGCCCCCGGGCACCGCCCACCATCCTGTCTGGAACAGGCCCAGCATGACCAGGCCCCAGGTGGCGACCACGGGTCCGATGGTGATCGTGCCGTGGCGCGTCTCCCGCCACCACACGGAGTGGGTTCCGACCCGGACGTCGTCGGCGAGGACCACGGTGCCTCGGCGACCGAACAGCCCGTCGAGGGCGTCCACCACGTCGAAGGCGAGGCGGAGGTAGACCCAGGTCGCCAGGGCATAGAACCAGGTCATCATCCCCCATAGGAAGACCTCGGCGGCCTTGCCCATCCCCCAGCCCACCCAGTTCACCGAGTTCTGGTCGAGCAGAGCGAAGGGGATCGCCATGACCCCAGGGAGGGCCATCACGGCCCATGCGCCCAGGCCGATCCCCCAGATTTTGGTCCGCCACAGGGTGTGGGAGTAGGCCTCCTGGAAGCTCGCGCCGCTGGCCCGGAGCCCGAAGACCGAGGCGAGGAGCGTGAGCATCACCACGAGGGAGGGCAGGTACGACAGCGGCATGAGCAGGGCCGCAGGGGTCGACCACGCGGCCACGCTGAGAGGGGAAAACAGCGAGGCGGCCTCGGGCCCGCCCAGGACCAGGGCGTAGCCCGCAGGCAGCACGATGTAGAAGGGGATGCCGTACCCGAGGGCGGCGAGGGTGGACAGCAGGGGGGACCGGGTGAACAGCCCGAAGAAGCCCCCGAGGGACGCGCCGATCAGCGCCACGGTCAGCGAGTGAACCGTGAGGGCCACGACCTCCAGCAGGGATACGCCACCCATGCTCACCGCGAGCAGCAGCACCGGCATGGAGCCGAGCACCATCGTCAGCAGGATGCCGATGCGGGAGAGCACCTTGCCGAACACGATCTGGATCGGGGTGAGCTTGGTGAGCAGCAGCAAGTCGAGGGTGCGCTGCTCGGTCTCCTCCCGCACGGCGTTGGCGGTGGTCAGCGGCGCGATGGTCGCGACCAGACCCATCTGCACGACGGCGTAGCCGACGAACAGGAGGCGGCCGACCATGCCCAGGTTGGCGATGTCGAGCAGGCCGGTGTTCGCGGCGCGAAGGGTCGCGTGGATGGAGAGCAGCAGGACGGCCAGCAGCACCCCCGCGAAGGCGGTGCGGGTCGCGTACGTCTGCCAGCGCCGGCTCGAGCGCGTGGCTTCGCGGAGGAGAACGGCGGTCGACACGTAGGCGTTGAGCCGGTCGGCGAGCTGCTGGATCCAGGACTGCACGGCGCCATGCTACTCCTTGTGGGCGCCGGTGGCGCGGGAGGGCCCCATGGGCGGTTTCGGAGATCTGTTGGCGAAGGCGGGGCTGCAGGCGAGCCCCGAGGCCGAAGCCGAGGCGAACGCCCCCGAGCCGGTGGTGCCGGACGTGCCGCGCTTCGCGCCGAAGGTGGTCTTGCGGCGCACCCGCAAGGGGCGCGGCGGACGCACGGTGACGCTGATCGAGGGGATCGAGTCCGGCCACGACGTCCTGCTCGGCAAGGTGAAGAAGCACCTCGGGGTGGGGGCGAGTCGGGAGGACGACCTCCTGGTGGTGCAGGGCGACCAGGTGAAGCGGCTCGCGACGTGGCTGGAGGGGCTCGACGGCGTACGGAAGGTGGTCCGCAGCTGAGGCGCGGCGGGCGGCGCACTTCCTCCATGGCCGTGCCCGCCCTCGCCCTGTTTGCTCTCTCCGCCGCCGCGTCCGCCGCGACCGGCGGCCCAGCGAACACCGGCCCCACCGGGACGCCGTGCCGGGGACGACCGGCGGGTGATCCAGGTCACCGAAGGGGCAACTTGGAGGTGCGCCGGGTCGACGTGGTGGAGGGCGACCCCCTGGACGGCGCGGTCGGTGCGACACCCACCTGCTGGACGCGTTCGGCTGGGGTGGGTTCGCCCGCCGGCGCTGAGGGTCAGTCGTCGCTCGATGGGGCGCGCTGGACGCGCTCGAGCAAGCGGTCGAGGGCGGTGCCCCCCGTGGTTGCCGGCCGTGGCTCGGGGAAGAAGAACATCGGGTAGAAGGCGAGCATCGCGTAGGGGAACTGACCGAGCTTCATCGTGAACGCGAGCCCGATGTGCAGGGCGACCCCCATCACCGCCCATCCCGCGCGGAACCGGGTGAGCAACAGGAAGGCGCCGCACTCGAAGAGGAGCGTGAGGGTGTCGAGGGCGCGGAAGAGCCACTGGTACTGGTGGCCCCAGGCCGGATCGACCACCCCGGACAGGGGGTCCGCCATGATGCGGAAGGTCGCGGGGAGGTAGGCGAGGTTGGTCCATGCGTCCCAGTCTCGGAAGAGCTTGCACAGGCCGGAGTCCATGTAGACGAGGACCAGCAAGAAGGCGACGAGGTCGAGGGACCAGGCAGGGACGTGGTCCTGGCGCTTGGAGGGGCCCACGGCCCAGCGGGCGTCGCACGGGGAGAACAGCAGGATCCACAGGGTCGTGTGCACGATGTGGTCGACGCCCTGCTCGGTGAACGGGCCGACCTGGCCCAGCTGGGCTGCCGCCAGCAGCGCTACGACGATGGCGGGCTTGGTGAAGGCGCCCAAGGCGACGAGGGCGTACGCCCCCAGGGCCACGTAGAAGGCGATGACGGGCCCCTCCGGTCCGAGGGGCTGGAGGAGGTAGTGCTCCAGCGGTCGAGCGACGCCGACTCCGTCGAGTCGGTACAGCCAGGGCACCAGGCCTTGGGACCACGTCCGCAGCATGTCGAGCACCGTGACCGTCGCGAGGCCGATGCGGAGCGCGGCGAGCACGCGGGCATCGATGGGGCGGAAGCAGTGCTCGACCCAGCGAGACCATGGGTTCGTGCGCGTGGCAGAGGCGCTCGTCATGGCGTGCCGCCGGTGGTCAGATCCATCTCGACTGAGCGCACCTTCTTCTGCTTTCGAGTGGGCCAGCGGCCCTCCATGCCTCGGATTTCCACGGTTCTGGCTGCGGGATCGGCCCCCTGCACCCACGTGGCCACCAGGTTCAGCAGCGCGGGCTGCACGGCGGGCACCCGCTTGCCGTGCACCCAGTCCTTCACGTGGTGGCGGACCCGGGAGTTGGCCAGTGGCCCGGCCATGAACGCGTGGTCCGGGTCGTTGCTGCGGTGCCAGAGCTCTCCGTCGACCCAGATCTCGAAGTGCCGTCGGCGGCTCGCGCCGGTGGTGTAGAAGTGCCAGTTCTGACGCGCCCCGAGGACCGCCTCGGCGGGCGCGAGCGCCTTGGCCATGGGGGCGCGGGACTGCATGTCGAGCTCGTGGAGGGGCACGAACGGGCCCCAAGCCCGCTTCGGGTTGAGCTGCAGGTAGTCGAAGATGGGGGGGGCCATGAACAGCAGGAGGGCGTGGGCTGCGAGGACCGCGGCGGCACCGAGATCGCGACGGATCGGCATGGCGGGCCTCAGACGGGGGATAGACCGGTCCAGCGGACCGATTGCTCCCAGAGGTTGTAGGCTTCGTCGGTGTCGCGGGCGCGCTCGCTCGGGGTCTCGAGGGTCGGCTCGCCCCACACCATCCAGCGGGGCCCGAAGAAGGAGCCCGAGGGCGCGGAGGGGTCGGTGGCGGCCCGCAGCAAGGGCAGCACGCCGCGATCGGCGGTCTGGGTGACCCAGGGCATGAAGAAGCGGAAGAGCTCGTTGGTGAGGGCGCTGCCCTCCCGGGTCAGCTCGGTGCGGGCGCCGCCGGGGTGGGCGGCGGCGGCGGTGACCGTGGAGCCCTTCTTCTCGAGGCGACGGGTCAGCTCGGCCGTGAACAGGAGGTTCGCGAGCTTGCTGTAGAAGTAGCTGTTCCAGCGGTCGTAGCGCTCGAGGGACTCGACGTGGGGGTAGGCGCGCACCAACCGGTGGCCCATGCTGGTGTGGGTCACGACCCGGGCTGCGTCTGCCTCCTCGAGGAGCGGCATCAGGTGCGCGGTGAGCGCGAAGTGCCCCAGGTGGTTGACGCCGACCTGTTGCTCGAAGCCATCGACCGTGAGGGTGGGGTCGGGTGCCATCAACCCGGCGTTGTTGAGGAGCAGGTCGAGGTGGTCCCACGTGGACGAGACGTGCTCGGCCCCAGCCTTCACCGACTCCAGGCTGCCCAGATCGAGCTCGACGAGCTCGAGCTTGGCGTCGGGGGTGAACGAGAGGATGCGGTCGCGGGCCGCCTCGGCCCGGGCCGGGTTGCGGCAGGCCATGAGCACGTGGGCGCCCAGGCTGGTCAAGGCGCGGGTGGCCTCGAAGCCGAGGCCGGAGTTGGCGCCGGTGATCAGCACGCGGCGGTCGCGCACGGTGGCGGGGTCGAGGGACCAGGACATGGGGGCTCCGCGGGTGGGCCGGAGCGTAGCAGGCGGGAGCTATCGGCGCCGGCGAACCACGGCTCCGAGGCCGAGGAGCAGGCCGAAGGTGCCCCCGGTGGAGGACGCGTTGCAGCCGCAGCCGCTGGCTTCGCTGTCGTTCGTAGCGTTCGTGGCGCTCGTGGCCGGGTCCGTGGGGGAGGTGCCGTAGGTCGGGTCGCCGGGGGAGTTGTCGACGAGGATCTCCGGCGGCCCCTGGGTGGACATCTGCTCGATGTACAGCGCGGCGGCCGCTGTGGGATCGACGAAGTCGCTGTACGTGAGGCCCGCAGCAAACATGTCGTCGAGGCTGGGGATCCACAGCTGCTGCCCCGTGGGCCAAGACAGGAGCTGAGGGGCGGCCTCGACCGTGGTGCTCATGGGGTTGAGGTCGCAGGCGAAGCGGATGGCCAGCGTCTGCTCGCGGCCGACCACCTCGAGGTCTGGGTTGAAGCCGAACTGGGGGTCGAGGGTCATCTCGGAAGGGGAGACCGACGAGCGGAGCCGCGTGATCCAGGGCATGTCGTCGAGGAGCTCTTGGGCGACCTGCCGGGGGGCGATCTCTGCGTCGACCAAGGCGTCGACGACCTCCAGGGGGTCGTACACGAAGTCGTCGTAGTAGGACCGGTAGTACGACGGGGAGTTGTAGAAGCTGTTCTCGTCGTACGGGAAGTCGTCGGGGACGGGGAAGTAGGTGCGCAGCACCTCGAGGACCTCCGGCGTGCCCGCGAAGCCGGCACGGGCGAGGCCATCCACGAAGTCGGCCGCGTGGGTGGCATCGTGGAGGGACTCGGGGTCGTACCAGGACGGGTGGTACGTGAGGTACGCCGGGGTCGGGTTCTTCAGGGCCGAGAGGGTCGCGAAGGCCTGCCCGCCTGCTTCGTCGGCGGCACGGCCGACCACGCTGTCGAGGTTGTTGCCGAAGCTGAAGTAGTCGACGGCCATCGGGTTGAGCCGCACGTGGAGGTAGTTGGTGGGCACCCCTCGGGCGTCGCCGGCCAGGTACACGGTCACGGGCATGTCGGGGACCGCGGCCACGGAGGTCAGCTGCAGGGGCACCATTGGGGTCGTGCCTTCGTAGGTGATGCCCAGGGGTGGCAGGTCGCCGGCGTCGGTGTCCTTGGCGAGCTTGATGGCGGCGAAGTTCATGCCCCCCGCGACGTAGGGCTCGAGGGCCTCGCTCATGGTGTCGGGCAGGTCGTAGTCGTTGGCCTGCAGCCACTCGGTGAGGGCGACCGCATCGGTGGCCGAGAGCACCGTGATCTCGTACGAAGCGATCTGGTCGGTCGCGAGCACGGTCACGCCGCCCCCATCGGTGTCGGTATCGGAGTCGGAGTCGGAGTCGGCGTCGGTGTCGGTGTCGGTGTCTGCGTCGCTCGACATCCACCGCTCGTCGCAGCTCTTGTCCAGGTTCGTGAGGGTGTTGTAGAGGGGCGCGGTGGTCAGGTCCAAGACGCGGAACAGCTCGGTGTGGCTGCGGAACATGTCGGGCAGTCCGTTCACCGGCACGACCCACGCGAACAACTCGGAGGGGCCCTCGTAGGCCACGTTGACGTGCATGGTGGTGGTGCCGCTGTCCTCGTCGACGTCGAAGACGATCTGCTCGCCGGACTGGTCGACGGGGGCGTCGTTGTTGCAGAACAGTCCGCCGCAGGCGAGAGCGGCAGCGGTCGTGGTTGCGAGCAAAAGCATGGGGGAACCTCACGTGGAGCTGCGTTGGGGCGTCTTTCCGTGGTTGGAGAATGGCCCAGCGGTCGGGCGTCCGCCACTCGGTGGTGCACAAACCATGGGCTGATGCAGGCAAATGATGTGCATTTCCGCTATATGGGGCTCGCTTTGATGTCGATGAGTGATGTGTCCTGGGGCGATCGAATGCCGAGCGTCCACGCCGTCGTACGGGCCCGATCGCTCCTCGCGGTAGGGTGGGGGGAAGGAAGGATGACCGAGCATGGAACGACGACGACATCTGGTGGGGTTGGGCTTCGCGGTGCTGTTGGCGGCCTGTGGAGGCTCGGGCGACGACGACGACGACGGCGGGGTCTACCAAGGCTGTGTGGACGCCGACCAGTGCGAGGCCCCCGACGACTTCGCCCCCGTCTGTCTGGAGAAGGGAGACGAGGGGTTCTGCACCGCCACCTGCGATGTCGACGATGACTGCAGGGATGCGGACTTCGTGTGCGCCTCCTTCGAGTCCAATGAGGAGACCTACTGCTTCCCACCTTGCGACGACGACGAGGATGCGTGCCCCCCGGGGTTCGGGTGTCGCTCGACCGGCGGCGGGGCAGACAACCGCAAGGTGTGCTTTCCCGAGGAGCTCTGACGTGGAAGACCAGGGGAAGGCCAACGAGCTCGTGGAGCAGGCGAACGAGCGGTACAACGGCGGCGACAAGCTCGGTGCCGCGCCGCTGTACCTGGAGGCTGTTCGGGCCTTCCCAGCCTACGGGAGCTTCGGTCTGGTGGCCGGGGACACCTACCGGGAGGCCGGCCAGCACGACGAGGCGGTGGAGGCCTACCAGACCTGCATCGCCGTGGCCCCGGACCACGACCAGGCCTGGCACGGACTCGGGCAGAGCTACCTGGCGCTGGGCCGGAACGACGAGGCGCGGGAAGCTTTCGGTCATGCCGGCGTGCCCTTCCCCCTCGACGCGCGTCCGGGCTGCTTGGCCCGTCTGTTCGGCGGGGGATGACTCGGGGCGGTCAGATCTTGTCCTCGATGGATCACTGAACATGTGTTCTGTTGTTCGGCATGGGACCACGAATCGTCTGCTTGGACCTCGACTGCTTCTTCGTGTCGGTGGAGCGCCTGCTCGACCCTTCGCTGGAGGGCAAGCAGGTCGTGGTGGGCGCGGCACCGGGGAAGCGTGGCGTGGTCACGGCCGTCTCCTACGAGGCGCGCCCCCTCGGCGTGCGGTCCGGGATGGCCATCTCCGAGGCGGTTCGGCTCGCCCCCGATGCGGTCTACTTGCCTCCGCGTCACGGGGTGTACTCGCCGTACGCCAAGCGGGTGCGGACCGTGCTGGAGCGCTTCACCCCCGACGTGCAGACCGCCAGCATCGATGAGTTCTTCCTCGACTTCCGGGGCACTGAGCGGCTGTGGCATCGCCCCGGGGACGTCGACGCGGATGCCACGGTGCTGCGGGTGGTGTGGGCGATGCGGGAGGCCATCCAGGCGGAGGTGGGACTGCCCGCCAGCGCGGGGCTGGGCACCAACCGAAAGATCGCGAAGATGGCGAGCAACGTGGCGAAGCCGGCGGGGGTGTTCATGGTCGGCGCCGGGGAGGAGGCCGCGTTCCTGGCGCCTCGTCCCGTGCGCTCGTTTCCAGGCATCGGGCCCGCCACCGAGGCGCGGCTGCAGGAGGCGGGGGTCCGTACCCTCGGCGAGCTCCTGTCTCGGTCCGACCTGCGGGGGCGCCGGGTGGCCGAGTCGGTGCGTCGTGCGTCCAGCGGGGCCCGGGAGGAGGGCCTCGGGCGCGACCGTCCCGCGTTCTTCGAGCACGACCCGAAGGGGGAGACGGTCGGCAGCATCAGCAACGAGCGCACCTTCCACGCGGATGTGGGGGACCGGGCTCGGGTGGAGGCGCAGCTGCGGGCCCTCGCCGAGCGGGTGTGCTGGAGGGCCCGCAAGCGGGGCGTGCGGGCCCGCACCATCACCGTGAAGGTGCGCACGTCGGACTTCCACACCGTGCAACGGAGCCGCAGCGGGGAGGCGACGGCCGGGGAGCGGGAGGTGTTTCGGGTCGTGCTGGAGCTGCTTCCGCGGGCCTGGGTGCACCGGCGTCCGGTGCGCTTGGTGGGGGTGCAGCTGTCGAACTTCGAAGGCCCTGGGCCTCAGCTGGCGCTGCCGCTGCCCTCGGGCCGGGCCTCCATCGGCACCGCGCTGGACGCCGTGCGCGCCCGCTTTGGCTACGACGCCGTGCGCTTGGGGGCCGTGGGGCGGTCCCGATGGCAGGGGGAGGGCAGCACGCCCGGCGAGGCTGCTGGGCCTCCGTCCGACGGGGCCGGGGTCAGCGCACGACGCGATCGAAGAAGTCGATGACCAGGTCGGCTCCACGCTGCGGCCAGCGGTGGCCGCCGCGCTCGAGGCGCACGTGCTCCAGCTCGCAGCCTGGCCAGCGTAGGTGCGCGCCTCCCTGCACAGGGTCGGAGGCAGCGTTCCCACTGCACGAGGCGATGCCGGCCATGCGCTCCAGGGAGGCGTCGGCGCCGAGGCTGTGGGGGCGGCCGTCGGGGGTGGGCTTTCCGGCGTAGGGAGACACCGGGTCGTCGGCCATGGCCACCAGCAGCAGCGGTCGGACCGGATCGGGCTGGCAGTGCTCCGCGACGTCCGCCAGGAGGAAAGAGCCGATGGGCACGAAGGCGTCGAAGCGCTCGGGCTGCTCGCAGGCCAGGCGCCAGGTCATGTGGCCGCCGCTCGAGAAGCCGGTGGCCACATGCTTCTTCACCCCGCTCTGGGTCAGGCGGTCGTGGAGTCGGAGCAGCGGGGCCATGTGCACGCTGTCCTCCCCGGGGGCGGTGAACCAGGCTCCTTCTCCCGGTCGGGCGCGTTGTCCCTGGGGGAACACGAGCACGAAGCCCCGCTCCCGATGGTCGCGCCAGGCCGGCGCCAGCTCGTCGATGGTCGTGTTCCGTCCGCCGTGGAACACCCAGATCGCACCTCGGATCGGGCCCTTCGGCCAGATCACCCGTGCCGTGCGTGCTTCTCCCGTGGGGTCGGTGCCGAGCTCGAGGTCGTGCACGCCTCGGGCGAGAGGGCCCTCACGGTCGGGGAGGCGGCGCTCCCGCGGGGGGCCCGCACAGGCGAGGACGAGGGCGATGGGGAGGGCGCGCAAGGGCCAGCGGAGACGCTTCATGACGCAATCCTAATCGACCGGGTCTGGGCGCCGAGAGGGGGCCGGGGTAGCGTGTCGAGGGGGGTGCCCGTGTCCGAGGCCTGGATGGCGACGCGTCGCCAGCTCTTGGCTGGTCTCGGGGCCGCAGGGCTGATGGGTGGGGGGGTGGCCCAGGGGGCGCCCATGCCGCTCCCCGTGATGCGCTCGTGGAAGGGTCGGGGCCGCATCACCGTGCTGGCCACGGGCTACGGAGATCCTCGGCTCCCGCCAGGCACCGACGACGCAGAGGCGCTGCTGCTGGCGACCGCCCTGGCGGACCGCGGAGAGCGCACGTTCGTGTCGGCCTCTGGGGTCCCGGGCTCCTCCCAGACGGGGGACGTGGCCCTGTCGCTGCAGTCCATCCGGCCGGAGCTGGAGGTGATCGACGGGGGGGCCGACGCCTTCGACGACGTGATGGCCTTCGCTCGGGTGGCCTGGGGACTGGCGCCGCCGAACAACCCCGCGTTCTTGGCCCGAAGGCTCTCCCTCGCTCTGACCCCCTTCGCCCTCGAGCACGGCGCGCTGGCGGACTACGACAAGCTTCGTAACGATGCATTCAAACGACGAAATGAGGCGCGAGCCTCCCTCGAGAAGGTAGCCCAAGCGCACATTGTGGGGCTGGCTCGGCGGGCGGTGATCGTGACGTGCGCGCTGGGTGCCGAGGGGCTCTGTGAGGCGCTCGCGGCCGCGGGTCGCGGGGGGCAGCTCGTGGCCACCGAAGAGGGCCGCACCCTGGTCGAGGGGGAAGCACTGTTCTGGGCTGGCGTGGAGGCGGGCCTTCCGGAGCCGGGCGACGAAGGGTTGATGCCGTGGGCCCGTGCCCTGAAGCCCTTCCACGAAGCCTTCCAGCGGTGGCCGGGGCGGGAGGGGTTCGCGCGGGCCATCGAGGCCTCGACCGACCACACGGCCGTGCTTCAGGGCGCGCTGGCCGCTCAGGTGGCCGAGGCGGCGGCGCTGCTGGAGGCCCGTGGCCTCGCCCGCTGGCCCGAGGGTCTGCCGGTGCACGTCGGCACCGGCGACACCCACGCCATGTCGTACGACACCTTCACCCATCGGCTGAAGGTCGCTCCGGTGGTGCAGGAGCTCTCCCTGCCGATGACCGCGGCGGTGTTGCTCCACGAGCTGGTGCACGTCGACGACGTGGCGGCCGCCGCGGCCTACCTGGGCACCGATCCCCGGGGCGTGGCGCTGCTCATCGACCGGCTGCCGGTGGGGATTGGGACCGGGGTGCTGTGCACGATGGAAGACCACGCGTACCACCGAGAGGTGGCGGCGGTGCCCACCCTCGGGCTGCGGCTGCCCGACCCGGAGGAGGACGGCGACGACAGCGTGGAAGGACAGCTCGGGCGCATGCTGGCGGTGCTCAGGGATGCGGGCCCCGGGTCGTCCCGCTGGCTGGGGCTGGTCGATCGCTTCGTGGGCGTGTCGACTGCGGGCTCCCCCGAAGGAGGCTGACGTGCGGGTGGCGGTCGTCGGGCACGTGGAGTGGGTCGAGTTCCTGTCGATCGACGGCCCCCTCGCTTCGGGGTCCATCCGTCATGGCCACTCCCTTGGCCTCGAGCCGGCCGGAGGCGGGGGGGTGAGCGCGGTGGACCTGGCGCGCATGGTCGGGCAGGCCACGCTGTTCACCGCCGTGGGGAGCGACGCCCTCGGGGCGAGGATTGCAGGGGTGCTCGGCGCCCACGGGGTGCGTGTCGAGGCCCGCGAGGCGGAGGGGCCGCATCGTCGTGCCGTGACCCTGGTGGAGCCCAGCGGCGAGCGAACCATCGTGGTGATCGGTGAGGCCCAAGCGCCCCGGGCCCTCGACCCCTCCGCCTTCGAGGGCATCGACGGGGTCTACTTTTGCAAGGGGGATGCCGTGTCGCTGGTGGCGGCGCGACGGGCTCGGGTGCTGGTCGCCACCGCCCGCTGCCTGCCGGTGATCCGTGAGGCCGGGGTGCACCTGGATGCGCTGGTCCACAGCGGTGTGGATCCGTCGGAGCGCTACGTCCCCGGAGATCTGGCGGTGGAGCCCGGGCTGGTCGCGACCACCGAGGGGGAGGCGGGCGGACGGTTCCGGACCGCCACCGAGGTGGGGCGCTGGTCGGCCGCGGCGCTGCCCGGGCCCGTGGCGGATGCCTACGGCTGCGGGGACAGCTTTGCTGCAGGGCTGACGGTGGGGCTGGCGCGGGGGCAGTCGGTGGCGGCCGCCCTCGCGCTGGGCGCCGAGCGCGGGGCGCGGGCCCTCACCCGTCGTGGCGCCCATGGTGTGCCCTCGGGCTGACGTGCCTATGTTGAGGGTGGAGGGAGCCATGGCCTTGCTTCGAGATTTGATGGTGGAGAACGTGGCGACCATCGCGCGGACGGCGCCTTTGGCGATGGCCGAGGAGCTGATGAAGGGTCTGAAGATCCGGCACCTGCCGGTGGTGGACGACAACGTCCTCGTGGGGTTGCTCACGTTCACCGACGTGCAGCGGGCCTCGGTCTCGAGCCTGACCAGGCAGCCCGAGGGGCTAGAGAAGCGCCGCAAGCAGCTCATCGACGTGGGGGCCGTGATGACGAGCGATCCCTTCGTGATGGGGCCCGACGATTCGGTCGCCGACGCGGTGGGTTGGATGGTGCGGGATCGGCTCGGGTGTGTGCCCGTGGTCGACGAGGTGTACCAGCTTCTGGGCATGATCACCGCGACCGATGTGCTGAACCTGGCCCGGGTGATGCTGGAGCGGTTGCCGGTCGACGACGCGTCGGCCTTGGCGGCCTTCGCCCGAGACCAGCGGTCGAACCCGGCCACCCACGCGACGCCGGCCGTGGCACCTCCGCGGTCGTACCCGAAGGGGTGACGGTGCCGGCCCCGGCCGGTGTCCTACGAGACAAGGAGGCAAGCATGCGACAGATGACCCTGGCCCTCGTGGCCCTGATGAGCGGCTGCGTGATGGTTCGTGGCAGCGGCGATCTCGCGACCGAGGAGCGCACGGTGTCGGCGTTCTCGGCGGTGGAGGCCCATGACGGGACCGAAGTGGACCTGTTCGTGGACCCCCAACTGACGGGCGACGTGACCCTCGCGGTGTCCACCGACGACAACCTGTTGGACGCGCTGATCACCGAGGTCCGTGGCGGCACGCTGTGGGTGGACGTGGAGGGCAGTGTGTCGACGCGGCTGGGCATGATGGTCCGCGGTGACGTTCCGCCTCTCGACTCGGTGACCGGGCGCGATGGCGCGGTGCTCCAGGTGGACAACCTGAGCGGCGAGCGCCTGAATGCCACCGCCAGCGATGGCGCGGTGGTGCGATTGGAGGGGGCCGTGGGACGCCTGGTGGTCCAGGCGTTCGATGGGGCGGATCTCGAGGCCGATCGGCTGACCGCAGACACCGCTGAGGTCGACGTGCGGGACGGCGCCGTCGCCAGCATCTGCGTCACCGGAAAGGTGACCGGTACGGTGTCCGATGGGGCCACGCTGGACGTGTCCTGCGGCGGGAACGCCAGTGGGGTCCGGGTGTCGGACGGCGGATCGGTCAAGGACTGAACCTGCGCTCACTCGATCGACGCGGCCAGCAGTGGCCCCAGCTCCACCCCGAGCAGGAAGGCGTTGCCGGCGGCGTCCTGGTCGGTGAACGTCGCGGCGACCGTCGCGATGGACGCCCCGACCCTCTCGACGGCGGCGGCTGGCCGGGTGCCGGTGTCGCTCAGCACCGCGGCCCCGTGCAGCGCGACGACGAGGCATTCCTCTTCGCAGCCGTTCCTCCGAGAGACCACGGCGAGCTCCAGCACGTCCCCTGACGTGGCTCCTTGTTCGATGAAGAAGGAGACGCCCGCCTCGAATCCGACCCCCTCGGTGGGGGTGTGCGCGACCCGTTCGAGCAGGTCCATCGACTTGCTCACCTCCGCCGCCACCGCGAGGTTGAACCCAGGGACCGGGCCCTCCCCCGAGTGGATGGGCTGCACTCCAGCCAAAGCGACCTGAAAGACCAAGAACCATGGGATGAATGACATGACAACCTCCCGTCATCATCATGCCGGGCCCTAGAGCCCACGACCTCCCCCAAATGGCCTACCGACGGTGAATTCTGCTCGGATGACGCCCGAGGGATGCTCCGTCGTCAGTCCAGTGCCTGCTCCAGCCGGTCCGCGAAGGTGCGCACCACCATCAGGCGCGCGTCGTACTTGTTGTTGGCTGGAACCAGGGTCCAGGGCGCTTCGCGGGTGCTGGTCCGCTCGACCATGGCATCCACGGCGCTCTCGTAGTCCGCCCATCGCTCGCGGTTTCGCCAGTCCTCGTCGGTCAACTTCCACTGCTTGTGGGGCGTGCGCTCGCGGGCCTGGAAGCGCTGCAGTTGCTCCTCTGGGGTGATGTGCAGCCAGAACTTGGCGAACACCGTGCCGTGGTCCACCAGCTGCTCCTCGAAGTGGCGAATCTCGGCGTAGGCCCTTCGCCATGTCTCCTCGCTGGCGAACCCCTCCACCCGCTCCACCAGGACCCGGCCGTACCAGGAGCGATCGAAGATGGTGGTCTTGCCGGCTCGCTCGATGCGCCTCCAGAAGCGCCACAGGTAGTGGTGCATGCGCTCTTCCTCGGTCGGGGCGGCGATGGGATGCACCCGGTAGTCCCGTGCGTCCAGCACGTCGGTGAGCCGCTTGATCGCACCACCCTTGCCGGCGGCGTCCCAGCCCTCGAAGACCAGGACGCTGGAGCGCCCTTGCTCTCTGGCCTGACGGGTCAGCTTGGCCAGGCGTGCGTGCTCGTGCTTGAGCGCCTTCTTGTAGGACTTCTTGTCGTGCTTTCGGGTCTGATCCAGCGTGTGGAGGACCGACTGGCTGTTGGCCTGTGGCTCCGGGGACACCTCCGCATCCTCCAGCATCCGCCGCCGCTCGACGGGTGCCGGCGTGAACGTGCGAAGCCGGCGTTCGTGCTCGTGCAGACGGAGCTGCATCGCGTCGCGGAGCCGTGTGGCCACGGTGGCCTCCCGGTAGCGTCGGTTGGCGCCTTCGACGATGTGCCACGGCGCTTGGCCGGTGCTGGTGCGTCGAATGGTCTCTTCCGCGGCCGCCATGAAGCGCTCGTATTGCTCCCAGTTCCGCCATTGTTCGGGGCGGACCCGCCACGACTCCAGCTTGCTGGACTCCAGCTTCTCGAGGCGCTTTCGCTGCTTGTCCTTCGACAGGTGCATCCAGAACTTCAGGACCAGCGCACCGTCTTCGACCAACATGCGCTCGAACGCCTCGATCCGCTCCAGGTCCCGCCGGAAGGCCAGGTCGTCGCTGCGCCCTTGCACCCAGTCGAGGACGGGGCGGCTGTACCAGCTCGACAAGAAGATGCCGATGCGTCCGTTGCGGGGCAGGTCGCGCCAGTAGCGCCAGAACTCGGGGCGCTCCCGCTCTTCGTCGCTGTGGGTCCCGTACGCTTGGACCGGTACGTACCGGGAGTCCATCCATCGGGCGAGCAGGTTGGTGGTCTCCGACTTGCCGGCTCCATCGACGCCGGCGAACACCACCACCACGGGGAACGGACAGCTTCGCAGCCCCTGCTGCGCCTGCAAGAGGCCAAGTCGGAGCTCCATCTCGAGTTGCTCGTAGGCCTCTTTGTCCAGCGTTCTTCCGAGCTCGGCTACCTCGAACATGTCGCCTCCGCAGGCCAGAGCGTACGTCAGTCCGTGGCCCAGGCGGGTCCGCCGCTCAGTCCGTGGCCGTCACCGACGTGGCACGGCCGGCGTGGGCCCATCACATTGCGTGTCCAGGAACGGGCGCACGTGTTGCTCCCAACCGTCGCCGTCCACGGCCGCGAGCTGCACATGACCTCTGCCAGGCAACAACTGCAGGGTGCCGTTCGGGAAGGCCGCCGCCAAGTCTCTGCTCTCGTTGGGGGTGATGCGCAGGTCACGGTCGCCGGCGATGACGAGGGTTGGCGCCTGCACTCCAGGGGCGTCGTGCACCGGAGACACCGCGTACGGGTCGAACCCCTGTTGCACGCCCCCCCAGAACAGCAGGACGTCCGACAAGCCGCGTGGGGGGAGGCCCATCGTCTCGAAGCGATGGCCGGTCGTGTGGATCAGTCGGTCGAAGGTGGACTCCACGACGAGGCAGCGCGTGGGCACGCCGAGGCGACCCGCTGCTCCGATCACCGCCGCGCCGCCCATGGAGAAGCCGTACAAGATGGGCTTGGGGTCGCCGAGCACCTCGTGAACCCAGCGAGCCACGGCCGCCACGTCGTCTGCTTCGTGCCAGCCGAGGCTCGTGACCTGCCCCTGCGAGGTGCCCACCGCGCGTAGATCGGGCGCCACCACGGTGTAGCCGGCAGCGATGAGGTGTTCGGCGGTGGGGCGCACCTGGCTGCTCTCGTTGGCGTAGCCGTGCACCAGGATCGCGACGGGTCCTGTCCCCTCGTTCACCACCCATGCCCCGAGCTCTCCTGCGGAGCCCTGAATCCGAACGTGCCGGGCGCCGGGAAGGCTGTGGGTGCCTGCGCTTGCGGCGACGGGCCGAGGGATGGTCACCCCGAAGAGCAGCGTGTGGATGACTTCGGTGGCGGTGAGGGATTCGGGCTTCTTGGTGCGCTCGCCGCCGTCCACGAAGCGAGTCATCGCTTTCGCGTGCTGCCAAGCCAACCCATTGACCCCCAAGGCCCCCAGCAGGGCGACGCCCAGCGCCCAGCGCGTCCATCGTGGCAATCCGTCCCCCAGCGCCCAAGGTCGCCGGTTCGGCGCGGTGCCGTCGTGCAGGCGCGGTGCAGATTCCGTGCAAGCAGTCCTGGCGGGGCCCTCCCGGGCGGCGCCTGCGCTTCGTCGGTTGCGACCGGAAGGAGCGCCCCGGCCTCACTCCAGCCCGAGCTCCTTCTTGAAGTACAGGAACTCCAGCGCGATGCGCAGGGCGGCCTGGTCTTGGTTGGCCACGCCGCCGTGCCCGCCCTCGATGTTCTCCCAGTAGTAGAACGGCTTGTCCATGGACTCGAGGGCCGCGGCCATCTTTCGGGCGTGGCCGGGGTGCACGCGGTCGTCGCGGGTGGAGGTGTAGAAGAGCATCCGCGGGTAGTCTTTGCTCGGGTCGAGGTTGTGGTACGGGCTGATCTTCAACAGGCTGGCGCGCTCTTCCGGCACGTCGGGGCTGCCGTACTCGCCGACCCAGCTCGCACCGGCCAACAGCTGGTGGTAGCCGAGCATGTCGAGCAGGGGCACGCCGCAGTCGATGGCGGCGTACAGGTCGGGGCGCTGGGTGAAGGCGACCCCCATGAGCAGGCCGCCGTTGGACCGGCCGATGGCGCCGAGCTGTGCCGGGGTGGTGACGCCGTCGTCGACGAGGGCCTCGGCGATGGCGAAGAAGTCGTCGTAGGCCTTCTGGCGGTCGTGGACGAGGGCTGCCTCGTGCCAGGCCGCGCCGTACTCCCCGCCGCCGCGGATGTTGGAGATGACGAGCACGCCGCCGTCCTTGACCCACATCGGGCCCACGAAGGCGCCCTGCTGGGGGCGGGCCCGGTCGCGAAAGTACGTCGGGAGGATGGAGGCGAGGAAGCCGCCGTAGCCGTACTGGATGGTCGGCGCGGGGCCGCCCTCGAGCACGTCCTTGCGGGCCATCAGGAAGTACGGGACCTGGGTGCCGTCGGGGCTCTCGGCGAAGCGCTGCTCGACGACGACGTCGCTGGCGTCGTAGGAGCTGGGGAGGGCCTGCAGCTCGCGCACGCCGTCTTTCTTGTCGACGTGGAACAGGGTGACGGGCTTGGTGAGGCTCTCGAAGGTGACGAGGAGGTCGTCGCGCTCGTCGGAGCCCGAGACGATGCGGACCTGGCCGTTGTCCGGGAGGGGGATGCGGGTGGAGCGCCAGCCGTCGTTGGTGGGCCGGAAGCGGAGGAGCTGCCCCTTCACATCGCGGAGTCCGGCCACGAACAGCGAGGACTTGCCGACGTGCACGCCCTCGATGGCCTCGCCCTTGTTGGGGCCGTAGACGACCTCGACGGTCATGTCGTCGAGGTGCAGCGCGACCAGTGCGCCCTGGCTGTAGGGGATGCCCTCGTGGGTCCAGTCGAGGTGGAGCTCCACGATGAGCTGGTCGCCGAAGATGCCGTGGCTGTAGAAGCGGTCGGGCAGGGGGAGCTCGACTTTCTCGCCGTTGTCCCGCACGAGCCACAGGGTCTCGTCGTAGAAGGTGCGGCCGCGGAACACGAAGGTACGGGCGTCCTTGCGGTGGTGGGACACGAACGCCCCCACGCTCACGTCGTCCTCTTCGCCCTCGAGGAGGACGGGCGCATCGGCGGGCGCCTGGCCCCGGGACCAGCTGCGCACGAAGCGCGGGTAGCCGGAGGTGGTGAGGCTGCCTTCGCCGGTGTCGGTGCCGAGCAGTACGGTGTCCTCGTCGAGGAAGACCACGTCGGACTTGGCCTCGGGCAGGGTGAAGCCGTCGGGCACGAAGCTCTTCGTGGCCCGGTCGAACTCCCGCACGACGTGGGCGTCCTTGCCGCCCTCCGACAGGGAGATCAGGCAGCGGTCGCTCTTGGGGGCGCAGGTGGCGCCGTCCCAGATCCAGTTCTCACCTTCCTCCTCGGCCAGGGCGTCGACGTCGAGGAGGACCTCCCACTCGGGGCCGCCTGCCAGGTAGGCCTTGAGCGACGTGCGGCGCCAGATGCCGCGGGTGTGCTCGGGGGACTGCCAGAAGTTGTAGAGGTCCTTGCCGCGGATCTGTCCGGTGGCGAGGCGGGCGTCGGAGGTGAGGACCTCCAGGGCTTGGGCCTTCATCTGGGCGAAGCGGGGGTCGGCGTTCATCTCGGCGAGGGTGGCCTGGTTCCACTCCTTGACCTGGGCGAGGGGCTTGTCGCCAAGCACGTCTTCGAGCCACTGGTGGGGGTCGTTGCCCTCGGGGTCGGGCAGCAGGGGCGGCATGAGGGTCTCCTCGGAGGTGGCTTCGGGCTCGGCGACCTCGTCGGCGGCGAAGGACGGGGCGAGCAAGGCGGCGAGCAAGATCCAGGGCAACGGCGGCTCCACGGTGGTCGGCTGCGTAACCAGCGGCGGGACGAGGGGTCAGACCGGAAGGGGTGGGCCTACCCCTTCCGGTCTGACCCCTGTAGGTTGCGGCATGGTGCGAATTCTCGGAGCGGTCGCGGGGTATGGGGTGGTGCTGGCCGCGGGGCTGGCCTGCAGTGGCGCGCTGCCGGTCGCCCCCGGAGGGGAGCTGCAGACCGGACTGGAAGGGGGCTGCTACGGCCAGCCCGGGGCCGCCTTCGACCTGGACAACTTCGCCGAAGTCGAGGTCTTCGCCCGCAAGGGCCAGGCCGCCTGGGACTTCACCCTGCCCACCCTCGACGGCGACGAGGTCCACCTGGCCGAGCTGCTGCGCACCAAGCCAGTCGTGGTGTTCTCGGGCTCCTACAGCTGCCCGGTGTACCGACGGAACGGCTCGAAGATCGACCAGCTGGCCCAGCGCCTCGGCGACCAGGTGCACGTGGTGGTGGTGTACGGCCCCGAGGCCCACCCGGAGAACGACAACTCTCCGTACCGAGGCGACAACTGGGCCAAGCCCGACAAGTTCAGCGACGTCGATCTGGCGACCTCCTTCGCGGAGCGGGTGGCCCAAGCCGGTCGCGTCGGGCGCGGATCCCAGGTGATCGAGGCGGTGGAGCCCATGGACAACCCGTTCTGGTGCACCTACGGCACCGCGCCGAACGCGGCCTACCTCATCGGCATGGACGGGCGCTTCGCCGCCGTGCACGACTGGTTCGACGCCCCGACCTTGGTGAGCAGCATCGAGGCGCTGACGGGCGCCGACCTGCGGGGCGACCGGGGGCGACCCGGGGGCCGGCGCAGGAAAAGGTGACGGATGTCCGACCTCCTGGTGTCCCATAGACAGAGATGGAGGCTTTCATGCGTGCACCGGCCCTTCTGGTCCTTCCTTTGCTCGTCGCGTGCGGCAACGCACCTCTCACGGGCGAGTGGGACTACACCGACGAAGACGTCATCGAGAACACCTGCAGCGACGCCATCGACTACGACGGCACCAGCGGTGCCTTCACGATCGACAACCAGGGCGACGGGACCTTCATCGTCGACCCTCTGGACGGCACGGAGCCCTTCGCATGCACCGTCGACAAGAAGGACTACACCTGCCCGGAGCGCGTCTCCGAGGTGCTCGATCTGGGGGGCGGCGCCGAGGCCGAGCTGACCGTGTCCGTGAGCGGGGAGTTCCTGAAGAAGGACGAGGCCATCGGCACTCAGACCGCCACGCTCACCTGCCTCGATGCAGGCTGCGAGGCCGCTGCGGCCCTCGTGGGCATCCCGTCGCCGTGCACCATCGTGGTGGACTTCGAGGCGGAGTGGACCGGGGAGCTGTAGGCCCTGCGCGTCCTGCGTCGCGTGTGGCCCGAGATAGGCTGAGGCATGCGACGCCTCTTGCCCCGGTTTGTGTGCGCCTCCCGGCGTTCGAGTGCGGATGAGTCATTGGGTTGCGGGTCGTCGTGGGTGACCCGATGAGTCGGCTGGAGCTCGACGACTACACGCTGCACGAGGCGCTCGGAGAAGGCGCCTCGGGCACCGTGTTCCGGGGCACCCACCGGGCCAGTGGCGCAGCGGTGGCGGTGAAGGTGGTGTCGGCCCACGACCCACGGCTGGCGGCGGCGGTCGAGCAGGAGGTGCGGGCGATGGCCCGGGTGAACCACCCGAACCTGCTGGCGGTCTACGACCACGGTCGTCTCGAGGGCGGCGAGCAGGTGTGGTTGGCCGTGGAGTACGCCAGCGGTGGCAGCCTGGAGGGGTGGCTGCCCGCCGACTGGGACGAGCTGACGGCGGTGCTCGATGACGTGCTGGCGGGGTTGTCGCACGCCCACGCCCGGGGCCTGGTGCATCGCGACCTGAAGCCGGCGAACCTGCTGCGGGCCCTTCCCAGCGACGGCTTTCCGGGGGTGAAGATCGGGGACTTCGGGCTCACGGTGATCCGCGATGTCGATCCGGTGGTCCGTCGCGGAGGCACGCCCCTGTACATGGCCCCCGAGCAGCTCCGGCGAGACGGCGTGCCCACGGCGGCGTCGGATCTCTACGGGCTGGGGGGCATGCTCTGGCACTGGGTCACAGGGGCCCCGCCCTTCCAGGGAGAAGGCAGCGAGCTGGTGACGCAGCACCGGCATGCGTCCCTTCCCGTCTTCCGTCCTCGGTTCCAGGTTCCGGTGGAGCTGGAGGGCGTGCTGCGGCGGCTGCTGGCCAAGGAACCTGAGGCCCGTCCCGCGACGGTGGGCGAGGTGCGGCGGGGGCTTCGCCAGGACCATCCGTCGGTGGCCCGCGCCATGGCCCGGGTGACGGCGCGGGCGGCCATCGGGCAGCGGCTCCCCGGGGTCGGGTTGCGGGTGCTCCTCCTCCGGGATCACGCGCTGCTGGGGCGCCAGAAGGCCCGCAAGGTGCTGGTTCGGGCCCTCGACGAGGTCCGCCGCACCGAGGTGCCGCAGGTGTGGCTGGTCTCCGGGGCTCCGGGCATCGGGGCGTCCCGCCTGGCACGCTGGGTGGGGGAGACGGCCGAGGAGGCCGGGCTGGCGCGGTTGCTGTGGGCACCTGACCGGGACGTGGCCCGAGAGGAGGCCACCCGTCAGCCGGTGGTGGCGCTCTACGACCCCGCCGATGGGGCCACCGAGTCCACCCTCGCCGAGCTGTCCTTCGCCCGAGGGCCGCTGCTGGTCGTGGCGACCCGGCACGCGGGGGAGCGGTGGGCCGAGCTCGAGTCCCGGCCCAACGTGCATCGGTTGGAGCTGGGGCCCCTGGACGCTGAGACCTTGCGCGAGCTCCTCGTCGAGCAGCTGGGCTTCGCGGGGGGTGCGTCGCTTCAGGTCGAGCCCATGTGCGAGCGGGTGCCCGGTCGTGCGGTGTCCTACGTGGCGCAACTGGCGACGGAGGGCCGCTTGGCCTCGTCGCCCGATGGGTTCGTGGTCACGCCCGGGCCGCTGCCTCCGCCGCCTCCGCCGAGTCGCCTCGGAGCCCAGCTGGTGACGACCCTGGTGGCACGTGCCTCCGACTCAGACCGTCGGGCCCTGCGCCTCGGGGCCGTGCTCGGGGCAGAGATGGCCGACGAGGTGTGGCGTCGGATCCTGCGGGCCGAAGGTCTGGGCGAGCCTGCGGACTTGCTCGGGGCGCTCGCCGGGGCTGGGCAGCTGGTGCGCCGGGGGGAGGCCTGGGCGTGGTCGGAGGTGCACCTCCCGGAGGTGGTGCTGGGGGACGGAGGGACCCCGTCGGAGCACCTCGCGGCGTCGCGGGCCCTCGCCGGACTGCCTCAGGACCCTGTGCTGCTGGCACGGGAAGGGCTCCACCTCCTCCGTGCAGGCCTGGTGGCGGAGGCGCGAGCGGTGCTGCTCACCCGTCGACCGGGGGCCGATCTGGCGTTGATGCAGTTCCTCGCGACCCTGCTGCCAGAGCTCGCTGCCCACATGGATGGCGCGTCGGGGCTCGAGCGCTACCACCTGCGTACCCAGCAGCTCCGGTGCCGCATGAACCTCGTCTCGCCGTTTGCGGCCGTGGAGGACGCCCGCGCCCTCGCCGAGGCCATCGGAACCTCCGAGGGTCCGGGGGAGCTGTGGTACGGCCTGTCGGAGGACGAGCGGAGGGAAGGTGTGGAGCTGGCCGCCATCACCCTGGCGCTATCGGATCTCGGCGAGGAGGCCCTGCAGGTCCTCGAGTCCATCGAGCCCGGCTGTCGAGGACTACGGGTCCGGGGCATGGTCGCCAGCGACCTGGGGGATCCAGTCACTGCGGTGGCCTGGTACCAGAAGGCTCTCGCCTCCACGGACGATCCGGCGCTTCGCGGGCGGGTGATGAACGGGATGGGCGGGGCGTTGGGCACGGCAGGGGATCTGGAGCAGTCGGCGGTCTGGTTCCGACGTTCGGCGGAGCACATGGAGCCCGAGTTGCGCTACACGCCTCTCCAGAACCTCGCCCGGGTCATGATCACCCGCGGCCGCCCCGACGAGGCGATCGACCCGGCTCGAGAGGCCCTGGAGCTGGCCGACCGTCACGTGCGGCATCGGGGCTCTGCAGCGCGACTGATCTACACCCTGGCCGCTGCGCTCCTGGGTCAGCGCAGCGAGGTGGAGCGCTTGGGGGACCGGGCCCTGTACGACCAGCGCCGGTACGGTCACCGCTTGGGGGAGCCCCTGTGTGCAGTGATCGCGGCGACCACCTCGCCGGAGCCGATGGTGGAGCGTTTCCTGCGGGCGGTGGAGTCTCAGGAGCGTCAACGCCTGAAGGACGTGTCCGCGAGGGAGCCCGCCGTCACAGGGTGATGTCGAGCCCGGCCGACGGGACGACCGCGGGCTTGGCGACGTCGCCGCCGTAGACCCCCTGACGATCGTTGGCGGTGTACTCGCCGTCGTTGTCGGTGTCGCAGACGACCGAGACATGCATCTCCTCGCCGTCCCAGAAGTCGAGCTCGTTGAGCGCGAAGGGGAAGGGCAGCCCGTCGACCTCGATGTTCTCGAAGGCGTTGAAGCCGGTTTCCCAGACCGTGGTGGGGTGAGGGGGTGCCCGGAAGGTGCTGACCTCCCCCGCGCCAAAGGCACACCGCACGGGGGTGTCCATGGTGCTGCTGTCGAGGGTGCCGCACAGCGACGCCACGTCGTCGCATTCCATGCCGATGACGTCGCCGCCGTTGCCGCAAGCGACCAGGCCGAGCAGGGTGAGGGCGAACCGGGTGCGACCCATGGGTACCTCCACCCGCAGCATGCCACGGTCACCCCGAGGGCGGGAGCGGGTGCTCGGTCACGTCGCCGATGTGGTTGCGGACCTGCACGACCTGATCCACCACCCGAACGGCGACGGTTCCCTCGGCCGGTCCGTCGACCCAGGTGCCCTGGTGCTCCGCCGTCCGCACGCCGTGGGCCTCGTGGACGACGGCGCCCGTGCTCAGATCCGTGACCCGCCACGTGATGGGCAGCTCGAGCTCGAACAGGTCCCCTCGGGGCACGCCCTCGATCACGTCGATGCGGTAGGCGGGGTGTCGATCCCGAAGGGCCTGCCAGGGCTGGGTGGGGCGCCCCTCGCGGCGGGCCCGGCCGATCTCCTCGCGGATCCACGCGGCGAACAGGTCGGGATGGTCGAGGCGGACGCGGTCTTCGTGGGCCCTGAGGTCGGAGAGGGTCCACGGCCACGACGCCTGGAGGGCGGCGAAGGCCTCTCGCTCATCGGGGGAGAGCCAGCCTCGCTCGGCGGCGAAGTCCTCGCCCATCCGCTGGTGTCTGGTCTCCGCCACGGCGTCGCGTTGGGCGCGCAGCAGCGCAATCACTGGGTGGTCGCGGAGGGAGGTCGCCATGGGCTCGCCTTTTGGGTGCTGGACCTAAAACCAGCATGCCACGGACCGCCTAGAGACCGGCCTGGATCTGCACGTAGAAGGAGTGGCCGATGGTGTCGGGGCCGACGTCCATCTCCCACTCGACGGTCTGCACCAGGTTCCAGTCGCTCTTGTGGAAGTTCACGGCGATCTGGCTCATGTCGTGGAGCTGGTCGTCCCTCTGCAAGAACTCGACGGCCGCGGCGGGCTCGATGTCGAAGTCCGGCCCCGCCGGAAAGCGGTGGGCGATGCTTGCCACGCCCCCGAGGCCCATCTCGCCATCGTCGGCGCGCTCGGCCCAGGCGGCCTCGACGACCGAGGTCCACCCACGCTCCTCGAAGAGCACGCCGCCGACGAGGTGACGGTCGTAGGCGGGGGCGTCCTCACCGAGGATGTTCAGGGCCTCGTCGTTGTGGAGCCAGGCGCCGCCTGAGGCGTGGAAGAGCAGCCCAGGCGCGGTGTCGAGGAGCAGCCGACCCACGAGGAGCTCCCCCGTGCCGGGCACCGGGGCGTAGCCCGCCGGGTTGTAGATGCCGGCCTGCAGCCCCAGGTCGAAGCCCTCGGGGCCGAGGTGCAGCTCCCCCTCCCCGCCCATGGCTCGCTTGGAGACCAGGTCCATGTGCAGCGAGCGGTGGATGAAGATGAGGTGGTTGGCAGGGATGAGGTACTCGGCCGACATGGGGGTCTTGAAGTGCCCGGCGCGCACGACCACCCGGTCGTTGGGGCGCCAAGTGATGCGGGCGTCGAGGAGCTTGAGGTCCCCCTGGTCGGCCCCCACCTGGATGAAGGCGTCGAAGTCCTCCTCCGACAAGCGCCCCTGGAGGCGGGCCATCGACAGGTAGGCGCCGCGGTGCATGGGGGAGTGGACGGGCAGCATGTAGCCGGCCTCGGCCCAGGCGTGGATCTCCAGGGGCTCCTTCGGGAGGGCCTCCACGAGGCGCGACTCGGGCTCCTCTTCGTGGTCGGCCTCCTCATGGCCGGCCCTGTCGCCGATCGGAGGGGAGGAGGTGGTGGGGTCGCACCACTCGCCGCTGGGGTCGTCGAGCCCCTGCCCGGGACTCTGGGCCAGCGCCAGGCCCAACACCAGGCCGGCGGTCACGCCGCACCGCCGTGCAGCTTGAGCTGCGGGCCGATGGCGGTGATGGCGTGGTGCACCCGGTAGACGAAGTGCTCGTCGCCGAGGTGCTCCACGAAGTGAGAGCGGCACAGGGCGTCCTTGACGGGGCCGTGCATGCCGGCGACCCACAGCTGGATGCCGCGGTCGGTGTAGTCCTCCAGGATCTCCTCGAGGGTGGAGATGGCGCTGGCGTCGACGTCGCCGATGCCCTTGGCGTCGAGGACGACGTGCTTCAGCGGGCCCTTGGCGTCGGCCTCCAGGGCCTTGAGGGTGGCCTTGAGCACGTTCACGTTGGCGTAGAACAGGGGGGCGTCGACCCGGACCATGAGGATGCCGGGGAGGGCGACCGCGTCGGGGTTGCGCTCGAGCTTGCGGTAGATGTCCATGCCGGGCATGCGGCCGAGGACGGCGACGTGGGGCGTGCTGACCCGCTTGACGAACCATGCGAGGCTGGCGACGACGCCGACGAGGATGCCCTGCTCGATGCCGAGGCTCAGGGTGGCGAGGGCGGTGATGCCCATCATGGCGAGGTCGGGCTTGGAGACCTGCCACAGGTGGCGGGCTTCCTTGATGTCCACCAGGCCGAACACGGCGGTCATGATGATCGCGGCCAGCACGGCCTTGGGCAGGAAGTAGAAGAGCGGCGTCAGGAAGAGCAGCGTGATGGCGACGGCGACGGCCGTGATGATGGCTGCAACCCCGGTCTTGGCGCCGGCCTGGGCGTTGACGGCGGTGCGGCTGAAGCCACCGGTGGTGGGGTAGGCCCCGAACAGGGAGCCGGCGATGTTGGCCATGCCCAGGCCCTTGAGCTCCTGGTCGGCGTCGATCTCGTACTTGTTCTGCCGGGCGAAGGCCTTGGCGACCGAGATGCTCTCCATGAAGCCGACCAGCGAGATGGTGATGGCCATGGGCAGCAGCGCCTTGAAGGCTTCGAGGTCGAAGGTGGGCAAGGCGGGGGCGGGGAGGCCCGCGGGGACCGCGCCGACGATCTTGACGCCCTCGGCTTCGAGCCCGAGGCCCCACACAGCCAGGGTGCTGGCCACGACGACCACCAGGAAGCGAGGCAGCTTGGGGTTGAGGCGCTTCATGCCCATGAGCACGGCGATGGTGGCCACGGCGATGCCGACGGTCATCCAGTGCCATTCGCCGATGTGTTCGACGGCCTGGAACAAGATGTCGTGCACGTGGTGGCTGCGGGGGATGTTGACCCCGAGCACGTGCTTGAGCTGGGAGAAGCCGATGATCAGGGCCGCGGCGCTGGTGAAGCCTGCGACCACGGGGTGGGAGAGGAAGTTCACCAGGAAGCCGAGGCGGGCGATGCCCATCCCCAGCTGCATGACGCCGACCATGGCGGAGAGCATCACGGCGTAGGCGAGGTACTCGGCGCTGCCACCGTCGGCGATGCCTCCGACGGCGGAGGCCACCAGGAGCGAGATCATGGCCACGGGACCGACCGCGAGCTGTCGGCTGGTGCCGAAGACCGCGTAGGCGATGAGCGGCATGATGGACGCGTACAGGCCGATGATCGGGTCGAGGCCGGCGAGCATGGCGTAGGCCATGGCCTGGGGCACCAACATGACCGCGGTGGTGAGGCCGGCGGTGAGGTCCCCCTTGAAGGTGGGGCTGTCGTACGTCTTCAGCGTCTGCAGCAGGGGCACGTTGCGGAGGATGCTTTGCATGGCTCGACTCGGGGCAGGAAGGATGCTCCGGGCCTTGCAGGGACTAAGCCAAGTCCGGAAGTGATATTTTGCGGTGGGTTTTGGCGGGGTGGACCTCGGCTGGACGGCGCGATCCGGACGGAGTGGTGCACCATGGTGCAACATGTGTCGCGCTTTGGGTCGCGTGGGTGACCCATGTGGACGAAGGGGTCGTTGACGTAGGGGTCAGACCGGAACCCCTTCGGTGTTGACGTAGGGGTCAGACCGGAACCCCTTCCGGTCTGACCCCCACCACTTGCACTTGGGGGTCAGACCGGTCCACTTGGGGGTCAGACCGGAACCCCTCGCCACGGCTGTGGGGTCAGACCGGAACCCCCGTGTGGGGTCGCTGTGGGTCAGCCCGGAACCCTCTGTCCGCCTCGGCCGTGGGCTCGCGCCTGTGGTGGGCCGCCTCGGCTCTGCCGGCGGCAGACTGGAACCCCTTCCGGTCTGACCCCTTCCGGTCTGACCCGACCCCTTCCGGTCTGACCCCCGGCCCCGGCTACTGTCCCTGCAGCACGACCAGCCGCTCGGGCAGTGCGAGCATGACGAGGTCGAACTCGGCGGGCTCCAGGGCCTGGGTCGCGCTCGCAGGAACCTGGAGCAGGTGGTGCCCGGGCTGCACCTCGACGTACACGAACGGAAGGTCCGCGATGGCGGGGTCGCCCAGGTGGTCCCCGATGAGGGCCAGGTTCCCGCGGGCGATGGACTCGGCCAGGCCAGCGTCGGTGAACACGAAGGGGTTGTTGGGGTCGTCGTACAGGTAGAACCACTCGAGACCGAGCATCAAGGCCTGGTCTTGGTAGGCCTCCAGCAGCTCGTTCCCGGCGAACGGCTCGTCGTACTCTGGCGGCCAGTCGAAAGGCCCCTCCACCAGGTCGTCGTAGAAGCCGAAGTTCTCGGGGTCGAAGGCCTGGTTCAGGTCGAGAGAGCGGCCCACGTAGTAGATGGGGCAGTTCATGCGTTGGTGCCACGCCAGGTCGGTCCGGGTCGTCGCGAGGTCGACGAGGGGGTCACACTGGTCCCCCACGCCATCGAAGTCCGCGTCGGTCTGCAGCGGGTTCCAGCTCTCCGGACAGTTGTCGATGTCCTCGTGCCATTGGTCGCCGTGGAAGGTGAGGGGCCCCCAGCGCTCGATCTCGCCGTCCGGCTCGTGGATATTGCCCCAGGAGAATCCGCCGGTGTCGATGCCGGCCTCGGTGAGCGTGAGGACTTGGGTGATGGCGCCGGGGCTCCGCAGGGACGCGTCGCCGGGCCACGACACCAGCAGGTCGTCGATGTGGTTCTGGCTATGCAGATCGATGTCGAAGGCCTGCTCGATGTCCATGGCCCCGCCCGGTGTGGCCTCGAGGTCCTCGACGAGCGCGAAGACCTGGTCGCGCACCGCCTTCTTGATCTTGCCCTTGCCGAAGAAGCCGACCGGGCCCGCCGAGGCAGACATGTTGGGCTCGGGCACGATGCCGTGGCCGACCACACGGACCCGGCTGTGGGGGAAGGAGACGCTCGGGCTGGGGTTCGGACCCGCCACCCTGCCGAAACGCACGCCGCAGACCTCGGGGTACCTGTTGATCTCGGTCGCGTGCTCGTCGATGGAGATGTCGACGTCCAGGGTGATGCCTGGAAACTCTGCACGAACGGAGTGGAAAACCCCGGTGACCCCGTCGCTTGCTTCGAGGTCTTCGACTTCGACCTCGAGGTCCGCCAGGCGCAGGCGGATGCGGAGGTCGCCGGGATTGCCACCGTCGTAGGGACCCCAAGCGGCTCCGGGCTTCACGATGGAGAGGTTCCCGGAGATGTGGAGCTTGTCGAAGCGCACCTCAGCACCACGGTGCACGCCGTCCTCGTCGGGCACCGGCGTCCAGTCGGAGAAGCTGCCCAGGCCATCGTCGAGGGCGGTCGCGAGCGCCCCGCTGGGCCCCAGCGCGCTGGCGAGGCCGGTCTCGATGGCGAGGCACACCTCTTCCGCTCCCCGGCTTCGGCTGATGAGCATCTCTTGGACCACGGCATCGCACAGGCGCTCCGTCAGGGAGGGTGGGCTGCCCCATCGCTCGTGCTGCGTGGCCAGGGTGTCCGGCATGGACAGGGTGCCGAAGGGCACGGTGGGAACGCTTCCCAGCGTGGTGTCTCCGAAGACGGCGAGGGTGCCGGTGGACGTCGCGTAGGTCATGCCGACGTCGAGTCCTCCGTCGCCGCGCAGGGCATTCCCCCGGAGGCCGCCTTCGAGATTCCCGCTGCCGTCGTCGGAAGGGGTGCCGAACAACGACGCATTGTCGGTGATCTCCTGGAGCAGTACCCCTACCTCCACCACCCGGCCTGCCGTCAGGTCGCTGCACCCGGTTGCGAGTAGAGCGACCGTCATCATGAGGGTCCCGCGGTCCATGTGTCCTCCTGTGCGCACGCTCGTCCCGAGGTCGGAAGGGGAGCGTGGGTCTGCCTAGACGACCCACAGGAAGCGATGTCTCACGGGTCGCCCCTACGCCTCGGCCAGGTCCGCCAAGATGGCCACCAGGTAGTCCCACACCAGCCCCACCGTGGGCACCAGCAGCCGCTCGTCGGGGCTGTGGGGGTCGACGATGGTCGGCCCGATGCTGATCATGTCCATGTGGGGGTAGCGGTCGCCGATGATGCCGCACTCGAGCCCGGCGTGGATGACCTCGACCACGGGCTCCTTGCCGTACAGCGCCCGGTAGATGCGCTGGGCGCGGGCGAGCAAGGCGGAGTCCATGTTGGGCTGCCATGGGGGGTAGCCTTCCCCGCTCTCGGCCCGCCCGCCCGCCACCCGTGCCAGGCCCTCGACGCGCTGCGTGTGGGCCTCCAAGCGGCTGACCACGGAGCTGCGCTGGCTCGACAAGATCACCAGCTCTTCCCCCGCGAGCTTCACCTCAGCCTCGTTGTTGGAGGTCTCCACCAGGCCCTCGATGTCGGTCGACATGGCGGCGGGGCCGTGGGGCATGACGAGCAACAGGTCGATGAGCTGGGCGGTGCCTGCGTCGGAAGGGCAGCGCTCGCAGACGCCGTCCCCGTCCCGCAGCTCGAGGAACAGGCCTGGGTCGGTGCGGGTGAACTCGGCGGCGAGGACCCCAGAGAGCTCGGCGACCTTCGCCCGCAGGGCGCCGAGGTCGGCGGGACGGACCAGCAGCTCGGCGGTCGCATCCCGGGGGATGGCGTTGTGGGCCGTCCCGCCCCGCAGGTCGGCCAGGCGCAGGTCGAAGCCCTTCAGGGCGCCCACGGCCCGGGCCAGGACCCGGATGGCGTTGGCCCGCATCTTGTGGATGTCGACGCCGCTGTGGCCGCCGCTCATGCCTCCGGCGTAGAGCTGGATGCCGACGAAGCCCTCGGGACGGTCCTCGTGGGGGATGGGGATGTGCAGGCGGGTGTCGACGCCCCCGGCACAGCCGACGGTGATGACCCCTTCGTCTTCGCTGTCGATGTTGATGAGCAGATGGCCCTGGAGGAAGCCTGGCTTCAGCTCGCTGGCGCCGGTCAGCCCCGTCTCCTCGTCGATGGTGAAGAAGAGCTCGAGGGGCGGGTGCACGAGGTCCGGCTCGGTGGCCGCGACCATGGCCATCGCGATGGCGATGCCGTTGTCGGCGCCGAGGGTGGTGCCGGGTGCGGTGAGCCAGTCGCCCTCCATCACCGGCACGATGGGGTCGGTGGCGAAGTCGTGGGTGGTCTCGGGGGTCTTCTCGCAGACCATGTCGAGGTGGCCCTGCAGGGTGACCATCGGGGCGTGGCCGTGGCCCTCGCTGGCCGGCACGCGGATCACCAGGTTGCCGATGCCGTCGATGGCGTGGGGGAAGCCGTGGCGGCCGGCCCAGTCCACGAGCCAGGTGCGGATGCGCGCTTCGTGCTTGCTGCGGCGGGGGATGGCGGAGACCTGCTGGAAGGCTTCCAGGATGCGGGGCGTCATCGGATGGTTGGCCATGGGGTCCTCCGCCCCCCTTCTACTCTTGGTGCGGGTCTCCGTCGCGTAGGCCACCAGGGGGTTGGCGGCCCTCGGGTGCCCGGCCTCGTGCGGTCGGCGCTACCATCGCGTCCGTGACGTCCGCCCCCCCCCGCCACCTCGGCCGCTACCGCCTTGTCCGCCCGCTGGGCCGCGGGGCGATGGGCGACGTGCACCATGCGGTGCTGGAGGGCCCTCACGGCTTTCGGAAGGATGTCGCGCTGAAGGTTCTGAGCGGGCTGGGGGAGCCAGGGGGGGCCGATCCGCAGGCGCTGTTCCACGAGGCGCGCCTCGGGGCGAGGCTGGCCCATCCGAACGTGGTGGCGATCCACGAACTCGGCCACCACGACGGGCAGTGGTTCGTGTCGATGGAGCTGGTGCGAGGACCCTCTCTCGACGTGTTGTGCCAAGACCATCATCTGGCCCCGGGGCAGATCGTGGAGGTGGGGGTGCAGGTAGCGACGGCCCTCGCCTACGTGCACTCGGTGGTCTTCGACGACGGCACCCGGGGCCTGGTCCATCGGGACGTCAAGCTCGGCAACGTCCTGCTCGACCCCCACGGCATGGTGAAGCTCGCCGACCTCGGCATCGCGCGCCTCGGTGGGACCCGTGCCCATGTCGCCGGCACGCCAGGGTGTATGCCCCCAGAGCAGATCGATGGGCGGGACGACCACCGCGCCGACCTGTTCGCCACCGGGGTGATGCTGTACCTGATCGCCACCCGTCGAGCCCCTTTCGGCACGGGACTGGAGGCCCTGGTGCAGGTGCGGCAGGCCGACGAACGCTTGGCCGATCCGGCTTTCCTGGGCCCGGTCGACGCGGCGGTGCCGGGCCTCGGGGCCGTGCTTCGACGGTGCTTGGCGGTGAACCCCGACGACCGCTACCCGGACGCCGACGCGCTTCGGGACGCGCTCGAGAGCCTGCAACGCAGCCTTCCTCGAGCCCCGTCCCTGCGAACCCTCGTGGGGCGGGCGTCGGAGGCCCCACGGTCCCCCGACGGCCCCTTGCCCCGCCATCCGGGCACGGCGGGGGGGACCGACATGCTCGGCAACTTGCCGGTGGGGTCCGATCGCTTCGTGGGGCGGAGTGAAGAGCGGGCCCAGCTGCGTTCTCTGCTCGAGTCGGAGCGTCTGGTCAGCGTCATCGGGCTCGGTGGGGTGGGGAAGACCCGGCTGGCGGTGGCGGTGGCGAGCGCGTTGCCCTGGTCCGGTGGAGCGTGGTTTGTCCCGCTGGCCGATGCCCGCCGTCGCACCGACCTGTGTGCTCGGGTGGCCAAGGTGCTCGGGCTGCACCTCCAGGGCGACCCGGTCGCGCGAATTGGCCATGCCCTGGATGGCCGAGGGTCCGTCCTCCTGCTGCTCGACGGCGTGGATCAGCTGGAGGACGAGGCCGCGGACGTGCTCCTCCGCTGGGTGGCGGGCGCCGAGGGTCTGAGGGTGCTCTGCACCAGCCAGGCGGGGATCGGACGACTCGACGAACACGTCTTGTCGCTGGGACCCATGGCCGTTGCGGACGGAGTCGAGCTGTTTGCCGAGCGGGCGGAGCGTGCCCCAACGGACGAAGAGCGGGTGGCCGTGACGACCCTCGTGGAGGCGCTCGACGGCCTGCCCTTGGCGCTGGAGCTGGCCGCCGCTCGTGCCCACGTTCTGGGGGTGGATGGGCTTGTCGCTGGCTTGGACGACCGTCTCCGGATGCTGTCGATCGATCGCGGAGACCGTCCGGAACGGCACCGGAGCCTCGCGGCCTCTCTCGAAGCCTCCTTCGGGATGCTGCCGTCTTGGGGGCCGGCGGCGATGGCGCAGCTGTCGGTCTTTCGCGGCGGCGTCGCGCTGGACGCGGCCGAGCGGGTGCTGTCGCTGCCGTCCGGAGCCCCCTGGACCCTCGACGTGCTGGACGAGCTGGTGACCCATGGCTTGCTGCGCATCGAACCGGGTGGCGACCGCTTCGGGATGCTGCAGAGCATCTGGGCGTACGCCGATGGGCGCCTGGTGGGCGAGGAGCGCCGTGCTGCGGAGCGTCGGCATGGCGCCTGGTTCGCCCAGATGGGCGTTCCCGAGGCCCTGGTGCAGCTGGACCGGCACGGCGGCGTCGAGCGCTGGGCGCGGCTTCGGGAGGAGCTCCCCAACGTTCGGGCCGCCGCGCGCCGTGCGGTGACGCGGGGGGATGCGGCTCAGGCCGTGCCGCTCGCCCTCGCCGCCTGCCGGGTGTTCTCGGTCGCGGGGCTGCCGTCCACGGCCATCGAGCTCCTCGACTCGGTCCTCGGTCTCTCGCTGGGCGCCGTGCGTCCCGACGTGGTCTTCGCGAAGGCCCTGGCGCTGGAGTTCGCTGGACAGATCCACGAGGCCCTCGACCTGCTGCTCCCGTTGGCCGACGAGGTCCAAGGGCATGCCCTCGAGCCCTTGGTGCAGTCCCGGCTGGCCATCGAGCTGTCGGACACCGGGGACCCTCGTCTGGCCCGTGCCGCAGGGGACCGGGCGGTCGCGCTCGCTGAGGCGATGGGCGATCGGGGCGTCCTGGCTCGCGCCTACAGTGCACGGGCGGCGCTCTTCTGGCAGGGGGGCGACCTGGCATCGGCTCAGGAGCTGTACCAGCGGTCCCTGCAGCTGCTGGTCGAGCTCGGGGACACGCGCTGGGCCGTGTTGGTCGCCCACTACCTCGCGTGGGTCCTTCAGATGTCCGGGGCGCTCCCGCAGGCGCAGGCGATGTACGAAGAGGCGCTCGGCTTCGCCCGCCGTCTCGGGGCCAAGAACGACGAGGCTCGGCTGCTCACGTCCCTCGGGAGCCTCCATCTGCAGTCGGGGCGGCTGGCCGAGGCGGAGGAGCTGCTGGTGCGGGGCGAGTACCTGCTCCGCGAGGCAGGCGACGTGCTCGGCATGGCGTCGACCCTCGACTTGCTCACCGATCTGTCCCTGCAGCACGGCCGCTTCGAGGAAGCCGAGCAGCGCGCCCGGCGCGGGGAGGAGCTGGCCCGCCGCGGGGGCTCGGTCGTGCAGCGCGCCACGAGCTTGGCCAACCTGGGCATGGCGATTCGGTGCAGCGGGCGTCCGTCGGAGGCCATCGCGCCCCTCGAGGAGGCCCTCACGATGGCTCGAAGCGCGGACATCGACCGTGTGCAGGGCTTTGTCTTGGAGGAGCTGGGGGCGTGTGCTCTGGTCCTCGGGGACCTCGACCTCGCGTCGTCTCGGCTCGAAGAAGGGGAGCGGCGTCTCCGTGCCTGCAGCGACTGGCTGTCGCTGGCCAAGCTGCTGACCGTGTGGGTCGAGGTGCGGGTGGCGCGGGGAGAGCGCCGGGACGCTCGGGCGGCGATGGGCGAGGCCCGGAGCCTCGCAGCACAGCTCGAGGTGACGGAGGACTCCCGCCTCGGCTGTCGGCTGGCGGTCGCGGCCGCCTCGCTGGACACCTTGAAGACCTCGTGGGGGACGTCTTGAGCGACTTGGCGGTGCGAACCGATGGCCTGCAGCGCTCCTTTGGACGCCACCGGGTGATCCGCGGCCTCGACCTGGCGGTGCCTCGGGGCAGCGTCTACGGTTTCCTGGGCCGCAACGGGGCGGGCAAGACCACCACGCTGCGCATGCTGATGGGCATCCTGAGCCCCGACGCCGGCACCCTCACCCTCGGCGACACCACGGTGCGTCGCACCACGCCCCGCATGCGGGAGCACGTGGGCTACGTCAGCCAACAACAGCACTTCTACCCGTGGATGCGGGTGCGAAGGCTCGGCAGCTTCGTCGGCGCCTTTTACCGACGCTGGGACCGGCAGCGCTTCGCGGATCTGTGTGCCCGGCTGGCGATCGATCCAGCACAGCGCGTCGGGGAGCTCTCCGGCGGAACGCGAATGAAGCTGGCCATGGCACTGGCTCTGGCCCATCGGCCGCCCTTGCTGGTGCTCGACGAGCCCACGGCCGGCGTCGACCCCGTCACCCGGCGGGAGATCTTGGACCTGCTCCGCGCCATGGTCGACGACGAAGGCGTCACGGTGCTGTTCAGCACCCACCAGATCGGCGAGGTCGAAGACATCGGCACCCACGTAGGCATCCTCCACGACGGGCGCTTGTTCTGGCAGGGGCCGGTGGCGGAGCTCGGGGACCGGGTTCGCAGGGTCCGTGAGGTGCCGGAGGGGGTCACTGCCCTGCACGCCGACCGCAGCGGCACGGTGGTGTGGGGCGAGCCCGAGCTCGTGCGCACCCTGCCCGATGCATCCCCGGTGTCCCTCGAGGATGCGTTCGTCGCCATCGCCCGGCAGGACCACGCCCCGTGAGGTGGTGGGCGCTGGTGGCCAAGGAGGTGCAGCAGCACGGCGCAGCGGTGCTCGGGGCCCTCGTGCTGCTCGCCTCGGTTCAGGTCGTGGCCTGGGGCATCAGCCTGTTCGAGAACCAGCTGACCCTGATGAACACGGTGTTCGAGCTCGCGGTGTTCCCGCTGCCGGTCTTCGTGTTCTTCCTCGCGGGGCGGCTGGTGGTCCACGATCACGCCCGCGGCACCCACGAGTTCCTGGTGGCGCTGCCCATCGCCCCGGCCCATCGGGTGCTGGCCCGCTTTGGCCTGGGGCTCGCTGTGGTGTTGGCGGCCGGCCTGGCCTCTCTGGTGGTCACGGCGCTGCTGGCGAGCCGCCGCGAGGGGCTGCCGGCCGCTTGGTTGCTGCAGCTCTTCGCTCAGCAGATGCTGCACCTGTGGGGGTGGTTCGGCGTGGCCTTCGGTGTGGCCCACTTCGGTCGCTACCGCTGGCTCGTGTGGTGGACGCTGATGGTGGCGGCCGTGGCCTACGGCACCCACGCCCCCGACGGCCCCCCGGTGTGGTGGGTGGGGATGATGGCGGAGTCGGTGGACGCCACCCGGCTCCATGCGCCGTGGGCCGCCGTTCTCCCGGTGGTGATGTGGGGGGCAGCGGGGCTTGGGCTGTCCCTGCTGCTGTCCATGTGGCGGGGGGGCATGCTCCTCGAGGACTGGTTTCGGCCCGTCACGGCGTACCAGCGGGCGACCCTGCTGGGGGCTGGCGTCGCGGTGATGATCGGGTTCGACGCCCTCGACCCGCTCGCGCCGGCAGGGCGGAACACGTGGGCCGAGCTGCCGGCCATCCCTGCGGAGCGCGCCGATCTGCGCGTCGCGGGATCTGCGGACGGTCCCCTCGGGAAGCTGGGCGTCGCGGTGGCCGCCGAGCTCGATGCCCTCGGGGCCGAGGTGGGGGTCGAGCGCTGGCCGCCCATCGTGCTGGTCCGGGACCGTCGGCCGGTCGGGCGCCCCCCGGTGCGTCCGGCCCCTCCCGACGACGACGAGCTGGCCCGCGTGGTGCGGGTGGACCTCAGCGCGCCTCATGGGGATCTGGTCCGCCGCGTGGTGCGGGAAGCCCTGCTGCATCGGCTGGGCGATCTCGCAGTGTGGGACGACGAGACGCGGTGGGTGCTGGACGGCGCGGCGCCCTGGTGGGTCGAGGGCGACACGACCTCCCTGGAGGTGCTGGCCGCGCGGCACGAGGGGAACGCCGAGGGGGCGCTGTCGGACTGGCTGGTCACCTCCGCCGACCTGGGTCCGGACGTGGCCCCGGCGGTGGCGTGGGCAGGCCTGGTGGCCCTCGAGGCGTCCGCCGGTCGGGACGCCGTGCTCCAGCTCCTCAGAGAGGTGCTCGCCTTCGAGTCGGCTACGCCCATCGACGGGATGCGTCTGCGGTGGATGACCCGGGACGGGTGGGTGATCCGGGCCACCGGCGCGCCAGCGTCGTGGGTCGACGGTTGGTCCGAGCGGCTGGGCGGGGGCGCCGACGCCCTGCCCGAGGCCACCGTCGCAGCCGAGGGCGGTCAGCTGGTGGCCCGCTGGTCTGCCGACGGGCGGTCGCCCACCGCCGTGGAGTGGGCCGTGCTCGACTCGAGTCTGCTGCGGCCCGCGCCAGGCTTGCCGACCGAGATCGTGCCCATCGAGTCCAGCCGACGTCAGGTGGCCCTGCCGGGGGACACCCACGGGCGGGTCGTCGTGCGGGTCGTCGCCTGGGATGCCACGGTCGGGGCGCTGGTCACGGGTCCCTGGGTAGGTCCCCCATGATCGCGCTGTTCCTCAAAGAGAGCCAGGCGCTGCTGGCGTACTGGGGGGCCTTCGCCCTGCTCGGTGCGGCCACCATCGTCTTCGCTCCTTTCGACGCCGATGGGCTGGCCGACACCCAGAGCCTGTTCCTCCGCGGGTGGGAGGTCGAGGTGGCGTTGGTGCTGCTGCTGTCGCTGCTGGTGGGCCACGGCGCCGTGGCGAGCGAGCTCCGCGAGGGCCACGTCGAGTTCCTGGACGGACTGCCCGTGGGCCGCGGGAAGGTCTATGGAGCGAAGGTGCTGGCCAGCCTGGCGCCATGCCTGTTCCTGGTGTGCGCCTCGTTGGTCGCCGACCTGTTCCAGCTGTCGATCGCTCGCCCCCCGAACGCCATCGGGTTCGTTCAGCCCCTGCTCCTCTCCCATGGGCTGATGCTCGTGGGCGCGGTCGCTGGGCTCGGGGTCGGGCTGCTTCTCTCCTGGCTCGGGCCGCTGGCCTGGGGGGTGGTCGGCCTGGCCTTCGTGGTCGGCGGCTGCGCGGGCGTCGTGTACCCCCCGACGCTGGGGTGGGTGCCGGTCTTCGGCTCGTTCGGGGCCGTCGACTGGCGCGGCTCCACGGCGACCCACCCCATCGGCTCCCTCCTCGGGTTCCTCGTCCTGGGCATCGGGGCGACGGGGCTGTCGGGGCTCCTCTTCCTCGGGCCGGGCCAGGCCCTGGTGGCCCGCGGCTCTCGACTCGTCGCCGCGGTCCGCGTGGGCCTGGGCGGGTGCCTGGGTCTGCTGCTGGTGCCGATGGCTCTGCTGTTGGGGATCGCACTGTTGGTGAGCCACGGAGGCCGGTTGTGGCGCGGGGTGGACGTGGTCCACAGCGAGCACTTCCGGGTCCTGTACGCGCCCGGCAACGAGGTGGAGGCGGCCGAGGTCGCCCGCACGGTGGATGCCTTGTCCGCCGAGGTCGGGCGCCTGGTGGGCCACGACGAACCCATCGAGCTGGACCTGGAGTTGCTCGACACCCCGCAGAACCACCTGGGCGCGTTCACGGGGGCGAAGATCCGCTACGTCGGGGGCCAGGACACCCTGGCCCATGAGCTGGCCCACGCCCATGCTCGAGCCCTCGCTGGGCGACCGCTGTCCGCCCAGGGCCACGCGACCCAGTTCTTCAACGAGGGTCTGGCGGACTGGGTTCAGGCCCGCATCGCCGGCGAGCCCGAGGTGAGCGACATCGCGGGGGCCATGTGGCGGACGAGCCGCCCAGAGCTGGAGGACATCGTCGACCGGGACCGTCTGTCGGAGCGGCACGACCCACGGGTCGCGTACGAGCTGGGCCAAGCCTTCGTCGCCGCCTTGGTGGACACGGCGGGCCCCGACGCGCCGGGATGCCTGCTCAGAGAGCTCTCCGAGGTGGGCGAGCAGCGGGTCGCGGCATTGGCCCTTTGGTATGGCCTGACCGCTCGTTGCGGCATCGACCTCGACGACGTCCGCGACCGCTGGGGGGTCCGCCTCGACGAAGCCGGGGCCCGGCTGCCTGCCGAGCTGCCGCGGCTTCGGGCGCGGGTGGACCACGAGGATGGCGTGCTGCACGTGAGCGACGAGGCAGGGCTCGGCTGGGCCCTGCACTGCGGCTTCCGCGACGACGAGGAGAGCGAGCCGGAGCACCAGGTGTGGCGGCCCGCGGTGGAGGGGCGGTGCGACATCCCCTACGGCCGGCTCTCCGGCAGTCGCTTCCAGTACGCCATCGGCTTCGTGGTGTCCGGCGCCCCTGAGGACGAGGAGGCGGATCTGCAGAGTGTGTACCTGCCGTGGGCGGAGGCGCGGCTGTAGTCCGCGGCGCTCGACCGGGTGGGTTCATGGGATGACGTAGGCCACGTTCACCACCGCGGTGCGAGGTCGACCTTGGGGGTCCGGGAGGGCCTTGGCTCCCTCGATCACTCGGGCGACGTGGGGGTGATAGTCGATGGTGCAGCCGGTGATGGGGCCGTCCACCCGCGCCAAGCCACGAGGGTGGAGGAACACCGGGACCGCGCAGGTGGCTGGGTCGAGGGGAGCCTCGCGGGGCCGCGGCCACGCCTCCATGGGCAGGAGCCACTGCACGAGATCGGCATCGACGGCGACGGGTGCCGGGATCGCGGGCGGCGGGCGGTCGCTGCGAGTGAACGACCCCCAGACGATCACTGTGTCCTGGGCCGACACCAGGTCGAGCCGGTCGCCGTCCAGAGAGACGCGAAACGTGGCGTCGTCTCGGCGTCCGTCCATCGTCAGGGACCGGGTGGATGGCTTGAAGGTGTACCAGCCCTCACTCGCCCCCTGCCGGAATGCGCCGAGGCTGTCCAGCTCGAGGTCGAACCCGTTTGGCATCTCCAGCACCTCATCAGACGCCTCGAACCACGTGTATGTGGCGCCCGCGACCCACGTGCCCTCGAGTTGTTTGGCGTCGACGGGGGCAGCCGCTTCGACGCGGGCGACGGCGGCCTTGACTTGCTCGGGCGTCACGTCCGCGGCGGGCGCCAGGGTCATCCAGCAGGTCCACCACATTCCATCCTCCTGTCGGTGGGCTACATCCACCGCCATGCTTCGTAGCGCATGGACGAAGATCAGCACGCGCTCGCGACTCTGGGACGCCCTTGGGGGGAGAGGCACCGAGGACCACGGGGCCCCGTAGCCGTCCCCGAGGGCGGGTCAGCCCTTGTGGCACAGCACCGGGGTGACCCGACGGACCACCCGCGTGAGGTCGCGCTGGGCCCGCATCACCGCTCCGATGTCCTTGTAGGCGCCCGGGGCCTCCTCGGTCAGGCGGGCGGCGCGGGCGTCGTCGAAGCACACGCCCTGCATGCGACGGCGAAGGTCGGCGGCGGAGATCCGCTGCCGCGCTTCGGTCCGGGACATCTGTCGGCCGGCCCCATGGGAGCTCGACCACAGGGCGTCCGCGAGCCCGCGGCCCTCGACGTGGAAGGTCGGGTCCCCCATGGAGCCGGGGATCAAGCCCTGCTCCCCACGGCGTGCCGAGATGGCGCCCTTGCGGTGCACCCACAGGCCGTCGATGCGCTGCACGTGGTTGTGGTGGCAGTCCACCAGCGTGTCCGGCTCGGGCAGGAAGCCGAGCACGTCGTGGAGCACGTGGGCGGTGGCAGCGAGGGCCCGCTGACGGGACTCGGTCGCCCAGCGCTCGGCCCAGGCGAGGTCCCGCAGGTAGGCGCGCCCGGCGTCGGTGTCGGCGTCGAGCACCTCGAAGCGGCCTTCGTTGCGAGCCAGGGCGCGGTGGTGGGCCTGGATCGCCGGACCCATGGCCCTCGACCCGGTGTGGACCATGATCCACAGCCTGCCTTGGTCGTCGGCCTGCAGCTCGAGGAAGTGGTTGCCGCGACCGATGGTGCCCAGCTGCACGGAACCCTCTCGCCGCGCCAGGCGGGCGAGGGGGGCAGGCAGCCCATCGGCGTCGGGCGGGGACCCGCGGCGTCGGTGCCGGTGGATCGGGACCGCCGAGGCGAGGGCGCTCAGGATGTGGTCGCCGTGGGCCCGCACGGCGGCGGCCTCCCCGGCGACACGCATGGTGGCGACCCCGCAGCCGACGTCGCCGCCGATGGCCTGAGGCAGGAGCCAGCGACGGGTGGCGACCACGGTCCCGATGCACACGTCGTGGGCGAGGTGCACGTCGGGCATCACCGCGATGTGCGCGACGTCGTCCAGGGCCGCCAGGCGGGCCAGGGCGACCTCGACGTCCGCTCCGATGGGGGCATGGGTCCAGCGATGGATGGTCATGGGCCCTCCTCGGGCGGGGCCCAGGCGAAGCGCAGGTTGGGGGTCTTGCGACGGTTGACGATGCGGGCGACCTCCGAGCGCACCCATCCCTTGGCGGCGCGGAGCCGCTGCAGGGCGAGCTGTTCGTCGATGCCGGGGTCCATCAGGCCCACGTCGATACGGAAGCGGGTGGCGTCCGGGTCGGGGAGGGCGCGGGCCACCCACACGGCGAGCAGCACAGGGTCGTCGGAGGAAGCGAGGGCCTGCCGCACCGCACGTGCGACCTGCCCGGCGAGGCGGTGATGGGTTGGGGTGGAGGAGTCGGACTTCTTCAGGGTGCGCGGATCGATCCCGTCATCGGGACCGAGCTCCGCGCACAGCTCACGCATGCGCGCGAGGAGGCGACGGTCGGTCGTCATGGTGTGGAGCTTCCAGTTCAGGAACAAAGAGGGGTGCCGGCCCGTCTCGGGCGGCGCTGCTTACGCTTGGAAGCTCGTGGCAATGGGCCGCATGTCGCCCTCCCTCGTGGGGGCATCGGTGCCCCTCGGAGAGAAGCGTAGCCAGGCTTCGTGGGCGAGACCAGTCGGCGCTTGGGTTTCCTGGTGGGCTCTGACCCCCCGAAACAACCTTGGCGGACGGACGAATGGAGGCTCGCGGGCTACCTGCCGGCGGGAGGATGCCTTGGCCACCGGACTGCTTGCACTGCTCGACGACGTCATCGCCATCATGGACGACGTCGCTGCCATGTCGGACGACGTCGCCACCATGTCCCAGATGGCCGCGGAGAAGACCGCGGGCCTGGCCGGTGACGACCTTGCGGTCAACGCTGAGGGCCTCGTGGGGCTCAAGCCCTCGCGGGAGCTGCCCATCCTCGGCAAGGTGGCCCTCGGTTCGCTGGCCAACAAGTTCGTGCTCGTCCCCCTGGCTCTGGCGCTGCCGGGCTCCGTGATCTCGCCTCTGCTCATGCTGGGCGGCACGTTCCTCTGCTACGAGGGGGTGCACAAGGTGCTGCACTCGGTGCTCCCCCACGACGAGCATGCAGAGAAAGCGCACGGCGAGGCGCTGAAGAAGGCCCTGCGGTCCGACAACCCAAAGGACATGGCCGCGGTGGAGAGCAAGAAGGTCCGCTCGGCCATCATCACGGACTTCGTGCTGTCGGCGGAGATCGTCGCGGTGGCCCTCAGCGCCATCGGCGACGTGGAGTTCGCGGTGAAGGCCACCACGCTGTCGGTGGTCGCCCTCGCGATGACCCTGGGCATCTACGGCAGCGTCGCGGTGCTGGTGAAGATCGACGACGTGGGGCTGTGGCTCGAGCAGAAGGGCGGGGCGAGCGAGGGGATCGGTCGCGCCATGGTGAAGTCGACCCCCCACATCATGCGGGCGCTGTCGGTGCTCGGCACCTTGGCGATGTTCCTGGTCGGCGGTGGCATCATCGAGCACGGCCTGCACATGCAACTGCACGACCTGGTTCACTCGTGGCACCTGCCCGGCGCGGTGGAGTGGACCGTCGGCTTCTTGCTGCCTGGCGTCCTGGGCTTCGTGGTCGGTCTGGTGGTGGTCGGCCTCTTCGAGGGGGCCAAGGCCATCAAGAAGCGGGTCGTGCCGGCGTAGGAAAGCGCCAGGGCTGGCTCCAGCTCATGTGCATGAAGCCGAGCTGCTCGTAGAAGGGCCCAGCGGTTCGCGTCAGCAGATCGACCCGGGTCCGCCGCAGCCGGGGGTGCTCGACCATGCGCTCCATCAGGAAGCGTCCCAGCCGCTTGCCCTGCCAGGCCTCGTCGACCGCGACGTCCGCGACGTACGAGGTCTTGTGGCCGTCGGTCAGCGCGCGGGCGGTGGCGACGACCCGGCCCTCCTGCTGCAGCACCATCCACACGGGCGAGCCCAGATGGGCCACGCGGAGGGTGGGGTCGTCGACCCCGGTGTTCCAGTATTGGTCTCGAAGCAGCGCCACGACGTCGTCGAGGTGGGGCTCCCCGGGCGCCAGCACGAGCTCGGTGCCGTGGGGTCCGCGGAGCAGGTCGGCCAGCGGCTGGAGAGGCGCGGCGTCGACCACGAGCTGGGCCGCATGGGCGTCGCCAGGCTCTCCCCGGTCCCACAGCTTCTGCACGAGACGGCGTCGGTGGTCTTGCCGCTTGCTCTGGTGCAGCGCCACCTTGCTCACGATGCGATCGGGACGAACCGCCCACACCCCGAGGCCCGTCACCGCCGCCCGATACATCGGATCATCATGGGTGATCGGGCGGTGGCCTCCCTCTGGCTGGTGCCGCTCCATCAGTCCTTGCAGCAGGTCCGCCTTGGCGGCCGGGTCGTCGATGGGGACGAGCACCCCATGGGCGCTGGCGCTTCGGTACAGCGTGGTGGCAGGACAGGCCTTCTCGCCGTGGGTGAAGAAGCTGGGGAGCCGCGCGACGTGCTCGTGGGCCATCACCGCCACCCGGCGGCCGACCCCCTGGGCCTTGTCGCCGGCGGGGGCACCGTGGAACACCAGCCGGCGGTCCGGCCCGCTGCCGACGACCACCGCGTGCAGGGGGCGGAGCAGCGGTCCGTCTTCGCCCTCCATCGCCACGTACACGGCGTCGGCGCGGGACAAGATCTGCCACGCCAGCTGCTCGCTTCCTCGCTTGTCTTCTCGTCGCACGGGCACCTCCGATGCCCCTGACGTAGGATGAAGATCGGACCAGTGAAAGAGTCCAGTTTGATGAAATGGAGTGGGCCAGTGCGCAGCAGCTACGAGCCGATGCTGGGGGAGGGGCCCAAGGGACGGGCCCTCGGTGCAGCGATCCAGCACGACGTGCAGCGGGGGCGACTGGTCGTGGGCGAGCGGTTGCCTGGCGCCCGGTCGCTGGCGGGCCGCCTGGGGTTGGCTCGGGGCACGGTGGACCGGGTCTACGAAGAGCTGTCGGCCGAGGGCTGGCTGGTGCGTCGCTCTGGCGAGGGGACCTTCGTGTCCGACCGGCTACCGACCGCCCTGCCCGACGCGGTGGTGGCGGCCTCGGGTGTGGGCTTCGACCTGCCGGACCAGGGCCTCACCCGACGCAAGGTGGTGCCGCCGCCGACCCGCTTCGCGCTGCTCGGAGGCCGGCCAGACCTTCGTCTGCTGCCCCTCGACGAGTTGGCCCGGGCCTACCGACGGGTGCTGCGGGGGCGAGGCCGTCGCTTGGTGGACTACGGGCCACCGGAGGGGACGCCGCGCCTCAAGAAGGCGCTGTCGGACTGGCTCGCCGAGACCCGGAGCCTGCGGCCGGTCGAAGGAGGTCTGTTGGTGACCCGGGGGAGCCAGCAGGGGCTGTACCTGGTGGCCCGGGCCCTGCTTCGTCCGGGGGACCGGGTGGGGGTGGAGGCCATGGGCTACCCGCCGGCGTGGGAGGCGCTGCGGGCCGCGGGGGCCGTGCTCGTGCCCTTGGCGCTCGACGACGAGGGGGCGCGGGTGGATGCGCTGCCTTCGGGGCTGCGGGCGGTCTACGTCACGCCCCATCACCAGTACCCGACGGGGGCCACGCTCTCGGCGGGGCGGCGGCTGCGGCTGCTGCAGTGGGCGGCGGCGGAGCGGGTGGCGGTGATCGAAGACGACTACGACCACGAGTACCACTACGAGGGACCGCCCGTGGCGCCCCTCGTGGCGGCGGACCGGGCCGGGGTGGTGGTGTCCATCGGCACCCTGTCGAAGGCCTTTGCACCGGGCCTGCGGATGGGCTGGGTGGTGGCGCCGCCCGTGTTGATCGACCGGCTCGTGCAGTGGCGGCTGCTGGTGGATCGGCAAGGAGACCAGGTGATGGAGCACGCGGTGGCGGAGTTGATCGGCGACGGCGTCCTGGGACGGCACCTGCGCAAGACCCGACGGACCTACGGGAGCCGCCGCTCGGTGCTGCGCTCGGCCCTGCGTCGGGCCCTGCCCGGTGTGGTGCCGGCAGACCGTCCCGGGGGCCTGGCGCTGTGGTGCCGAGTCGACCGGTCGGCGGACGACGTGGAGGCGTGGGCCGAGCGATGCCGTGGGGTGGACGTGCACTTCGAGACGGCGTCCTCCTACACGCTGGACGGCTCGGCTCGGCCCTTCGTGCGGCTGGGCTTCGCGTGCCACGACGCGGGGGAGCTCAGGGAGGCGGTGGAGCGGATGGCGTCGGTGTGGTGAAGCATCGCTGCACCCGCAGGGCCCGCAGCGTGTTCCACCGGCTCGGGCCCCCGGCCTTCTCCATGTCGAAGTGGGTCTGTCCTGGGTGCTTGGCCTGCACGGGCCAGCGCCCATCCTTGCGACGCTTGCCCTCCAGCACCTCGAGGGCGTCGGCGAGACGGGGGTCGTCGTGGCCGGCGGCGCGGAAGTGGTCGAGGGCCCGGAGGATGTCGTAGCGCCAGCGCGGGGGGTACGACAGCTTGAGGAAGGAGGGGTGGATGATCTTCCCGGTGCGGTCGGACTTGAAGAGCCGGTGCAGCAGCAGGAAGGCCCGGGCGGCGACGGCGGCCTTCGCGAGCTCGTCGCTGCGGTAGGCGTAGCCCGCGTCCAGCCAGCTCTGGATGCCCTCGAGCACGGAGACCGTGGTGTGCATCGAGCTGTGGTGGGCGCCGGAGCGACGCTTGCGGCAGTTGAAGCCGCCGTCGGGCATGCGGTCGTCCAACACGCTGTCGACCATGCTGTGCAAGCGGTCCTCGGGGACCCGAAACCAGGCTGCGATGTGGAGGAACATGCCGTCCACGCAGGTGTCGCTGTCGTCGCTGCCCCAGGGGGCGATGCCACCGCCGGCTGCCGGGTGTCGCTCCAGGGCCAAGCGCAGGCTCTCCTGAACCTCGGGCTGGTTGTGGGGAAGCTCGAGGCGACGCAGCTCGCAGAGGGTGTAGTGGGTGTTGGTCCACTTCGGGAAGTAGTATTCGCGGCCCCAGTCGCCGTTGGGGCGCCGCAGGGCGAGCAGCTGGGCGCCCCAGCCCTCGGTGGCGATGCGGGCCTGCAGGTCGGGGCGGTCGGTGTCGAGCAGGTCGCGGTGGACCTGGAACTGGATGGCGACGTCGCCGGCGAGGAGCCAGTCGATGAGGTTCATGGACGGAGACTGCCCCATGGGAGCCGGATGGCTCACGGCGCAGTCCGCATCGACGCCAGGCCGGGAGGGTCGATGCGCTCCGCCCGGTAGGTGCCCACGACGTCTTCCCCTGTGCTCGCGGGAAGCAGCAGCTCCCACACCACCTGCCCCTCGGGCGTGACCTCGAACACGCGGCTCTGGGTGCCCGCGGCCCGGGTGCCCGCGGTGACCAGCACGTGGCCGTTGGGGAGCCGGTCCGCATCCCCCCAGATCGGGCTGAACCAGGCGTGGGAGTACCAGGGGTCGACCCGGAAATCCCCCGGGAACTCCCACAGCACCTCGGTCGTGAAGTTCTGCTCGTCGACGGCCAGCTGCACGATGCGGCTGTGGTTCCCGGGCAAGCCGTTGTTGTCGTAGAACAGCCAGCTTCCATCGGCCTGCAGCTCGGGTTCGTGCTGGGACTTGAACCACGGCGTGGCCGCGTCGGGGTCGGCGGCGAAGTCCCCGAGTCGGCCGAGGGCCCACTCGATCTCTCCGGTGCTCCTCGCCACCTTGTAGAGCCGCGACAGCTCCCGGCTGTTGAGGAAGACGTGGTCGCCATCGACCGTCACGGAGTTGGCGTGCATCGCGTCGCCTTGGGCCGTCGGCTCCACCCCAAGGGCGTCCATGTGCTCGTAGGGGTCCCAGGTCCACACGGGGGCGTGGGATGCGTCGACCTGCACGACCGTCGACAGGTTGAGCCCCGGGTAGGCGCTGTGGGCGCCATGACGGAGCATCATGTAGGTCCCATCGGACTCGTGCTGGAAGTGATGGTGTTGGATCGGCGCGACTTGAGGGGGACCGGTCCACACCTCACGCCCCGTCAGGTCGAAGGCCCGCGGCTGGATGTCGGGCCCGGAGCCGCCGACCAGGACGCGCAGGTCGGAGGTGAGGCTCACGTCGAGGTCCCCGCGGTCGTCGAAGGCATCGGGTTCGGAGATGACGTACCAGACGGGTCGACCGGCCAGGTCGTACATCACGGCCGTGGGGGGCCACTCGTGGAAGCGGTTGCTCACGTTGACGAGGGTCCATCCTGGCTGCATCTCGCCTTCCACGAAGACGCCGAGCTCGCCGACGGGCACGGAGGGGGGCAGGGGCCCCGTGCGGCCGACCACCTGGCCCGAGCACGCCGTGGTGCCGTCGGCGGAGGTGGAGTGCGCCTGGAGGGTCACGTCTGTGTCCGCATGGAGCCCGTAGAGCACGACCTCGTGCTCGGTGACCTCTTCGTCGTCGGACAGGCGCCACAGGGGGGTGTCTTCGCCGAACACCACCTCGGACGTGGCGGGTCGTTCCGTGGACCAGGTGACCCGGAGCGTGAGGTTGCTGTGCGCGCCGATCTCGACGTCGACCGAGAGGGTTGCGTCCTCGTCGGGGCAGGCCGGCCACGGCACCACCGCAACCTCCCCCGTGTCGACCGGGCGCGTGTCCGACGGGCCGGGCGGCGCATCGGCGGCTCGGCACGCCGCCACCGGGACCAGCAAGCTCCATCTCATGCCGGCAGGTAACCCAGAGCTCATGAGGTCCGAGGGCCTACATCCCGCCGTGCAGGGTCTCGAGATCGAGGGCTTCCTCGAGGAACGGATGGACCCAGGTGTCCTGCAGCTCGATCATCTTGTCGCCGACCTCCCGCCACGCCTCGACCAGCAGGTCGTGGGCGAAGGGGATGGTGTCTCCCTCCTCGAGGGGCAGGATGCGGGAGAGCACGACGGTGGCGTGGAGGTGCTCGCCCATCTCGCAGGGAGCGAGGGAGAGGGTCTGGACGAGGACCCCCCGCTCGCAGCGGGCGGTGAAGGTGGTCTCGACCTGGATGGAGGCCGGATCGATGGCCCCGTTGAACAGGGCGAGCCACGGGGCCGGGATGTGGGAGTTCAGGGCCATATAGGACGTCGATCGGGTGCCGATCTGCATCGGCAGGGGGCCGGCCGCGAGCAGGGCGGTGGCGGTGGCGAGGCCCTCGTGGAGGGACAGCTGCTGGCCGTCGCCCCAGTCGAGCCAGAACTCGGTCTCCTCTGAAAACTTCGTTCGGACGGGGGTCGCGCTCGACATGGATCCTCCATCTGGGGCCGTTTCGGCCCTGATCTGGGCACACTGTGCCCGCGGCGGGGCCTGTAGCCCGGAGACACGAAGGGCGCGGCCGCGACTGCGACCGCGCCCTGGCCCGGTAGCCGGGTGGCTACCAGTTGGAGATCAGCTCCAACTGTCCGAAGGCATCTTGGCGCAGGTGCCTCGCCTGGCGGCTGTCGCCACGGAAGAAGACTAGCGCCGTGTTGCCACACGGACAGGAAGAACAGGTGCACGGGTACACCCGACCACCGGTGAAGAGGCCGTAGCTCATGATGGGCTCCAAACGGAGCCGCCGGTTCATCACTGCCGAATGTGATACACTTTCGGTCCTACCCTGGCACCACAACGGCTTCGCAGATTCGTCGGCGGCTCCTTTGTTGTTGTCATAGACACCCACGTCGGCTTGTTCCGCGTGGGTGTCGCCATTTTAGTCGGCGCACTGGGTGCGCGTCAAGGGCGTGATGTCGTAGCTACGATCTGGCGTAAGTGGATTTCATTACACGTGTCAGTGAGATTGACAGCCATTCTCGGATGCGGTAAGCTGGACTCATGCTTGATTCGTCGATTATTGACCGTCTCGCCAAGGATACACGCGAGCGCGTCCGAGCCCGGCGGCGGGCGGCGGGCGTCAGCCAGGCCGGCCTCGCTGGGGAGTGTGGCGTGACTCGTTCGACGATCGCAATGATCGAGTCTGGAGGGCAGGGCCTCACTCTGGAGATGCTTTTCAAGGTCGCGGCAGCGCTCGGGTGCAGTGCGCACGACTTGCTTCCCGAGCTTGAGGGTGGCAGGGTGCCGACGCAGAACATCCTGCAAAGATTCATGGAGGGACACGATGGCTAGGCCGAACCTGTCGCGTGCTCGCCGTGTTGCACGGCAACTCCACCAGAAACACCTAGGGGAGCCCACAGCTCGGCCCGTTGACGTCGAGCAGATCATCGTTGGCGAGGGCATCTCGCTGCGGAAGGAGAGCCTTGAGTACGGCACGTTCGGCATCTATATGCGCCAGGAGGGACGCCGCGCCATTGTTGTCGACCCATTCCAGCAGGGGGCACAGCGTTTGCTCTTCACGCTCGCCCATGAGCTCGGCCACGCTTCGCTATTGGACAAGGATGGCTGCCTGGTGGACGGCTACCGGAAGCGGGACGCTCTCTCGACGATGGGCACGCACCGTGATGAGGTCGAGGCGAATGCTTTCGCGGCGGAGCTCTTGATGCCGGAGACACTCATCCGTGAGCTAGCGGAGAGGGCGGGGCGTGTTGAGGAGAGCGACGTGAGGGGGTTGGCGAAGAAGTTCGGCGTGAGCCCGATGGCGATGACCGTCCGGCTGAACTCCATGGGCTTCTTCATCTGGTAGGGGTTCGAGCTGCAACGCCTAGTAGTCGAGCCTCTGGGGTCAGCTAGCTCCTGGTGGGCACCCTAGTGCGGGCGCCCGTGTAGCGAAGAGGTCCGGCGCGTTGGCCACCGCTGTCCGATCGAAGGCCCTGACGCGTCTAGACAGACACACCGACGGAGACGCCGATGCCGGACAGCGATAACGAAACCACCGACAACGAGACTACTGACCTCATTGTGCTGAGGGATGGCCAACTACTTCCTCTCGACCTGCAAGAGGAGGGCCATCTCAAACAGGCGAGTGAGCTGTTCCAGGCCGGGTTCTACGAACCGGCGCTTCTCTACCTTTGGGTTGCGGCTGTCAGCAATCTGCGTCGCCGCGTGGAAGCCTACAGCCTCGACCTCTTCGGATCTGTGGCCGATGAGCTCCCGGGAAGATGCCGGCTGAAGCCTGACGGGGAGACGCTCAACGAGAGATGGGCAGGCGTCGACGACGCAGTGCTTCTTGAGGGCTGCCGGAGGCTCGGGCTCATCACGAAGAAGGCCGCGAAACTGCTTGAGCTCGTGAACTGGATGAGGAACCACGCGTCGCCGGCGCACCCAAATGAGGACGGCGTGGGCCGAGACGAGGTCATCCATATGGCCCGAATGCTTCAGAAGAACCTGTTCGAGTTACCGCTTCCGGAGCCGGGTCATTCTGTGGCAGGCCTGTTCACGCCTGTGAAGACGGAGTCTCTGCGGCCAACGGAGCTTGAGGTGTTGCAGGACCAGGTCCGCGCCTACAAACAACCGGATCTTCGCGCCTGTTTCGGCTTCGTACTGGATCTCATCGACGTCGGCGAGGAGCCTGGCTACGCCAACGCCCTGGCGCTGTGGCCAACCGTTTGGGAGGCGGCTGGAACGGACCTTCGCAACATCGCAGGCATGAAGTACCACGACCGCTTTTTCGAGAGGAGCACTGACGCTCACACTCGCCTACTCGAGGCGCTTGTCTTGGTGTCAGGCGTCCAGCACATCCCTGAGGGGGCAAGGGCCCGGCTCTTTCGGCGTGCTGCTCAGGCTATGGCGCAGGCAAAGGACGCCTCCTATGGTTGGAAGGACGAGGAGGCTGCTGCCCAGACGCTCGCGCAGTTCGGTCCACATGTGCCATCGATCGCATTCGAGGAGGTCTACCGAGAGATCCTCGCCGTGTGGTTTGGCAACCGGTGGAGCCGCTCGGGCGCCCACGTCGCGCTTCGGCCCTTCATCGATGCACTCCAGACCAACCAGCTCCTTCCCATCATTGAGATGATCCGGGCCAACGACCGAGTTCGTGAGGAGTTCTTCAGCAAGAACCCTCGGCAGAGGGCGAGAAAGCTCCTGGACGAAATCGGTGAGCGCCTAACGCTTGCCGCCCACAAGCGTCTGGCTGAGACGGCGAAGGAATCCGTCAAAGCTATCTACTGACTTCGATATGGTGGGCGGAGCCTAGGTCAACTCGCTTCGCCCATTGGCCCACGCCTCGTCGAGGAGTGGCTTCAAGGGCACGCTGCTCCCGCTCAAGCTGTGACGTCCAGTAGTCGAGCCGGTCAGGACAAAGGCGGCCCTGTTGGGCGAGCTCGCGCATTGCTTCGATGGGGGACATGGTGACACTCCTCGAGAAGGCGTAGCAGGCCGTCGCCCTGCACGGACCACCGAGCGCCACATAGATCCGACGGGCGGCCACCGAGGCAAAGGGCTGATGGAGTCGTCGTAGAAAAACAGGGGGTAGCTGCCCCTCCTCACCAGGCGCAGACGACGAACGCGGTGGTCGCGACCCCATTGGTCCGGCCGCCGGCCTGGAGGGTCCGGAGAGAGGCCTCCAGGTGTTCCGCCGCCTTGGCCTTGCTGGCACCGACCGTCAACGTCGTGCACTTGGCGCCGACGTCGGCCTTCGCGGGCTGGGCGGACATGAAGTAGCCGGCGGCGAAGGCGGCGAGGATGGCGGCAAGGGTCTGGGTGCGGTTCATGGGGTCCTCCTGATACGGGCCCATGATGCCACCGTCAGACCGCCTTGCGCGCCCGCCACCAGCCACGCCCCCGACCTGGAGGCCGACACCGCCCACCGCCGTGGTACGGCTCCAGGAGCTGCTACCGGGCGATGACGATGGCGGCGACGGTCAGGACGACGCCAGCGGCGACGCCGCCTCCCCCGACGACGACGACCGTGCTCCAGCTAGGGCGTAGCGAGAGGGCGTCCGCTCTCGCCTCGGCGGTGGTGGCCCGCCCCTCGGCCGCCGACAGCTTGATGGAAAGCACCTCCACGTCCTCGAGGCCCTGGAGGTAGCAGCCGCGGACCTGGTCGGCGTAGGCGCTGCGCTTCCCGTACCAGACCACCTCGGCCAGGCTCATCTCGAACCCGGGGGGCCGCCGCCAGCTCCTCAGCGCTGGGGGGCTCCGGCGGGCCGAGCTCGGCGAGCTGCTCGAGCGGCTGGCCGACGTGGCGGGGGCAGGGGAGCGGCTGGTGCCTCGCTCCCTGTGAACGAGCACAGAGACCCGCAGGGATTCGGTGAAAGGCGCGACCGTGATCGCTCGCTCGTAGAGCGAGCTCAAGGACCGGGCCGGCCCGCAGGGAG